>Ga0181520_10000060_pt1 | contig 202160 bp, 146 predicted proteins | sample PEATcosm2014_Bin_29_FD_132451 | JGI IMG/M metagenome (GOLD analysis project Ga0181520, IMG submission 132451) | Peatland microbial communities from MTU Mesocosm Facility, Houghton, MI, USA - PEATcosm2014_Bin02_30_metaG | ecosystem: Environmental > Terrestrial > Soil > Wetlands > Peat | place...
CGAGGCGTTGGACCAGTCATGCAGGCGCTCGCTGGCGGCCCAGGCGCGGTCCAGGTGCAGCAGCGGAATCGCCGTGTAGTTTGCCAGCGTCCCGCGCTCGGCACGGAAGACGCTTTCCAGGGTTGCATCCCCTAATTCCAGCGGCTCATGCAGTGCGCCCAGAACGGCCGTCAGGGCCGCCGCCGGATTCGCCGTTTGCACCAGGATGCGGCGCAGCACCCAATCTACATCCGCCGTGCGTGCCACGGCTTGCACCGTCAACCCGGTTTCGCGCGCATTCAGCGCGATGCGTTCGGCGAGCAACTGCAACTGGGCGTCGTCCGGTTCATAGCCGATGCTGAACACAGGGTGGCCGCCAACCTCGGCGCGCAACTGGCGGGCGTGCGCCTGGTTTTGCGGAGCGGGCAGCAGCGCGCCGTATCCGGTAATCCAATCCGGCAACAAACCGGCTGAGGTTTCGCCCTGCTTCTGAAAAATGAAGTTCAGCAGCGCGGGACGGTCGATGGATTCGCTCAACGCCTGCCGCAGCTTGAGATCGCTGGAGCGGGCATGCCCGGCGGCGAGCACGATCAACTCCGACGGCTGCGCCTGCGAAAGACGAATCCGCTCCTGCTGGGCGTGGCGCAACTCCTCGGGTGCAACCTCGACCAAGTCGGCCCGGTTGGCCGCCAGGTCGAGCGCCTGGTCGTGCGCACTGCGGTTGCACCGCACCGTGATGGTCTCGGGAAATCTTCGTCCGCCCCAATAGTCGGGATTGGCCACCAGGGTAATGCGTGGCGGGGAGATGGATTCAATGGCGTAGGGACCGCTACCCACCACCACGCCGCGGGCGTCCTGAATCCCCACGGCGAATGGCGCAGCCGCCAGCAGCGCGGCAAACTGGGGCATGGGCGCATCAAACTCGACGCTCACCCAATCCCCTGCGGTATGGATGCGAGCCTCCATCGCGAGGCCGGCAAGCCCGTTGCGGATCGCCTCGGCGGCCACAACGGAGGTCAGCGGCGCATCCATCTGGCTGCCGTGCAGCCGCAAGCCTGGACGAAGCCAGAACTGCCAGCGGCGGCCGCCGTTCTGCACTTCCCAGCGCATGGCCAGGCCCGGTTGCACCTCGCCTCGCACATCGACAGATGTCAATGTTTCGGTGACCAGCAACTTGACGAAATCCGGGGCCTCGGCGGCGGCGGTTTCCACTCGCACCTCGCCGCCATAGTGCGGACGCAACCTCGCCGTGGCCGCAGCCGCGCCGAGCAGCGGCCAGAGGGCGGCCAGTGCCGCTGTGATCGCGAGGGCGCGAAGTCTACCGGGTGCAGCCAATCGAGACATCAAATACCTCGTAGTAGGTCGTTTGCGGATGGCGCAGGAGGTCGAGTACGGTGTCGCTCAGGGCGTTACGCTGGACGCCGGAGTCGCGCAGAACACTGCGCAGAACCAGGGTGGCCGTCGCAGGATCGCCCGAGGGCCAGAGCGCGGTAATCGATCCATCGAACTCCATGGCGGGCGCCGCCACAACCGGCTGGCGCTGAGCCAGTTCGTAGCTCCGCAGGGAATCGTTGGCGCCTTCGCCGGAGGCAGCGGTGACCAGCAACTGGGCTCCGCTGCCGCATCCAGAGTGCACGGCGGCCAGATCGCTTCCCCAGTCGTGCCAGTTCAAGGTGTCTTCGCGATCGCCATCCTGGGTGCGAACCTGGCCGTCGACGCCGGCAAAGATCCATAGTGTATGTCCGGGATAGGGAAGTGCAGCAGCGGAATAAAATGGCGCCAACTGTTTGCCAAAGCCCGGGCGCAGCAATCCGTTGAAGTAATTGCGTCCGGCGTTGAAGAAGGCGGCTTGTCCACCCAGCGGCCAGGCATCGTCGGCGTCATGGCAGTCCGCCCGCAACCCGCCTGCCAGGTTGATGGAGCAGACGGCGCCGGGCAGATAGGCATCGAGCGAGGCCTCGCCGGTGACCACCAGGCGGCCGCGGACGTCGAGCGGAAACACCGCGTCGTGGCCGATCGCCACACTTTGTTCCTCGCTCCACCTGCCGCCCTGCTGGCGGTAGAAAACCGCGGCCCGCGCGGTGAGCAGCACGAGGCGTGCTTCATTCCCTGCACCCAGCCGCGCCGCATCCAGCACGGGCTCGGCGCGGACCGCCAGCAGCGAGCGGCGCAAGACCATCGTGCCCGCCAGCGGCGCGACCACCCTGGCAGGCGGAGCCTGCACGATGACCACGCGCGTCTCGGCCCCCTGCTGCACCTCGGCCAGATACACCAACCCGTGGGCATTCTCGCCGAGAGTCACTCGAATGCCGCTGCTGGCTTGGGGCTGTTGGCCCGGGGAAGGTTGGCGGAGTTGCACTCCGGCCTCGAGCAGTTTGCCTTCGAGCGCCTTTCGAAAAGCCGCAACCTGCTCCATGGTTGCCGCCGAGGAGTTGCCGACGGCAAAGGTTGCCACGCCCGGACCGGCCAGGGCAACAATGCGCGAGGCAAACTGCTGCAGCGCGTCCCCTGCGGCGTCGCTGGTTGCGGCGTTACCGCCGGAGCTGGTCGCGGCGTTACCGCCGGAGCTGGTCGCGGCGTTGCCTGCAAAACAGGGAAGCGCGAGCGAAACGGCAACGGTGACGGCAACAAGCATCGCCAGAGGTGTGCGCACGATGGGCGAATTATAGCGGGTGCGACGCGCCCCACCAATTCCGATTTGCGCGAGCCACCGGGCGCGCATGAGCCGAGTCCCCTGCGAACCTGCCCATTCTCCCGCAGAAGGCATGTGGCCCAGTGAAGGACAGCGCGGATCGGGAGCAGCTTGTTTTCAGGCGCGTAGCGAATTTTCCCGTCGGCTATTGCGCCCGCCTGCGAAAGATTCTTGCCTCACCGCTAAGCCAGGGATTACAATCCGCCCGCTTGCCATTTGTACTGTTTGGCAGTGATCCTGTTTTTGCGGCTTCCGCGCAATGGACGAGGAGCGACTGCGGCCCCAGTTGCCGATGGTCTCCCGGAGCGCTCAGGCAGGGCGGGACGGCTCTTGCTTGGCAACGGTATAATAAAAGCCGAATCCTTTCGTATGATAGAGTCATCAAAGTTGAGTATGTCTCACTCAAGGAGTTTTAATGCCGAACACAAATCGCATTCCTGAAGCCGCTCCCGTGGTCCTTGCTGCCGGCGACCGGCGCTCGCTCCCTGTTCTGCCCGTTCGCGATACGGTGCTGTTCCCGCATGCAGTTCTTCCTCTGACGGTGGGGCGCGAGAGTTCGGTACAGCTGATCAACTCGCTCGGCGAGGACAAGACCATTGTGGTGATTGCCCAGCGCGAGGCGCGCATCGATTCGCCGCAGCCGGTGGATCTGTACCCGATCGGAACTCTGGCCACGGTTCACAAAGTGGTCAAAATGCCCAACCAGAGCTTGTTTGTTTTTGCCGAGGGACTGGAGCGGGTCAGCGTGGTCGAGTACACCCAGCTTTCTCCTTATATGAAGGCGACGGTGGAGACGGTGCACGAGGTTGTGCCCGAACTGAACGCTGAAATCGAGGCGTTGCAGCGTAACATTCTTACCTTGTTCCAGCAGATTGTGGCCGGCTCGCCGACGCTTTCCGACGAGCTTTCGACGGTGGCGATGAACATCGAGGAGCCTGGCCGGCTGGTGGACTTTGTGGGCAGCTCGCTGCCCTCGCTGTCGACCCGCGACAAGCAGGATGTGCTGGAGACCTACGACGTGCGCTCGCGCCTGGACAAAATCAACCAGCACCTGGCCAAGGAACTGGAAGTCCAGCAACTGCGCAACAAGATCCAGAGCGAAGTGCAGGACCGGGTACAGCAGACGCAGCGCGAGTACTACCTGCGCGAGCAGCTCAAGGCCATCCAGAAGGAGCTTGGCGAGCAGGACGACACCACCCGCGACGTGGAGGAGTTCAAGGAAAAGATTGACCAGAGTGGAATGCCGGAGGACGTAAAGAAAGAGGCGATGAAAGAGTTGAATCGTCTCTCGCGCATGTCTCCCATGGCTGCCGACTATTCCGTCACGCGCAACTATCTGGAGTGGTTGGTGGTGTTGCCGTGGACCAAGTCCAGTGGCTCCCAAGTCGATATTACCAAGGCAAAAGTCATCCTCGACGAGGACCACTACGATTTGCAGAAGGTGAAGGACCGCATTCTGGACTATCTCTCGGTGCGCCACCTGAACCCGAAGATGAAGGGTCCGATCCTATGCTTCTTCGGGCCTCCCGGAGTAGGCAAGACCTCGCTGGGCAAGTCGATTGCACGCGCCCTGGGACGCAAGTTCGTGCGCATGTCGCTGGGCGGCATCCATGACGAGGCGGAGATTCGCGGACATCGCCGCACCTACATCGGCGCCATGCCCGGGCAGATCATCCAGGGCATACGCCGCGCCGAGGCCAACGACCCGGTGTTCATGCTGGATGAAATCGACAAGGTCGGACGCGACTACCGCGGCGATCCCACGGCGGCCCTGCTGGAGGCGCTCGATCCGGAGCAGAACTCAACCTTCCGCGACAATTATCTGGACGTAATGTTCGATCTGTCCAAGGTGCTGTTCATCACCACGGCCAACCAGTTGGATACGATTCCCGATCCGCTGCGCGACCGCATGGAGATCATCGACCTCCATGGCTACACGGAAGAGGACAAGCGGCACATCACTTACCAGTACCTCATCCGGCGGCAGACCGAGGAGAACGGCCTGACCCCGGAGCAGATCGAATTCACCGAGGACTCGGTCGGCTTTCTCATCCGCCACTACACGCGCGAGGCCGGAGTGCGCAGCCTGGAGCGCCAGATCGGCACCATCTGCCGCAAGCAGGCGCGGCGCATCGTCGAGGGCAAGACCGGCAAGCTGGTGGTCACGCGCGAGGTGGTGCAGGAGATGTTGGGCGGCATCAAGGTTCGCGTCGATACCGAGATTGCGGCTCGCACCAAGCATGCCGGAGTGGTGGTCGGGTTGGCCTGGACTCCCACCGGCGGCGACATCCTTTTCATCGAAGCGATGAAGATGAAGGGCAAGGGCGAGTTCCGCATCACCGGACAGATTCTGGAAGTGATGCGCGAATCGATGCAGGCCGCTTTCAGTTGGGTGCGTGCGCACGCCGAGGAGTTGAAAATCGACGATGACGTATTCACCAAGTACGATGTTCACATTCACGTTCCGGCCGGAGCGATTCAGAAGGATGGCCCATCGGCCGGGGTTACGATTGTCACCGCGCTAGTCTCTTTGCTCACCGATAAGCAGGTGCGCCCGAAGATGGCGATGACCGGCGAAATCACCTTGAGCGGCAACGTGCTTCCCATTGGCGGAGTCAAGGAAAAGTTCCTCGCCGCCAAGCGGGCCGGAGTCACCGAGATCATCTTCCCGGCGGAAAATAAGCAGAACGTGGAAGAGGATGTGCTTCCCGAACAGATGGAAGGGGTGCACGTGAACTACGTGGAGAGCATCGAGGAGGTGCTAGCCATCGCATTGCCGCACAGTCCGGCGGAGGCGCGCGCCGACGCCGAGACGCGCGAACATGTTCTGGCCGACGGGCAGAACTAACGCATTCACCGCTTGTTTTGCGCATGAGGCCAGCCCCGCGGGGCTGGCCTTCTTGCTGCACAAAGGCCGGCTGCGCCCAAAGGTTGTATGACTTGAGTATCAAGTTAGCAAACCACAATTCTCTTGAATTGCAGAGGGTCTGTTGCGAAGATTGAGCAACATTCCTGTCAGGAGAGTCAAAATGGTGCAGCGTGCATTGACTGTGCTTGGTGCTGGGTTCTTGGCTGCGTTGATGGCGAGTTGTGGCCAAACCTACAAATTGGATTCCATCACGATTGCGCCAGCCACGGGTTACAACCTTGTGAGTCCGGGGGAGACCGGCGCGCTCACCGTCACGGCGAACTACTCCAACTCGAAGACAAATGACGTGACGGCCAACAGCTCGTATGAGCTCGGATCGTCGCAAGCGCCCGATGACGCCGCCCCACTACAGGCCCTCTCTCTCAACAAGTCTGGCGTGGTCACGGCCAGCAGCACCATTGGGTCCTGCACCTGGGTTGCGAGCACCGTGGGTACCACAACCACCTACGCAACCTATCCCTACCCGGTGACCGTAACCTATGCCGAGAACGGTGTGACCGTGACTGCGTCGGTGCCGATCAGCATGGCCGACGCTGCCGGCTGCAACGACGGACAAACCCCCGCCGCGGAACGGCCGTCTTCGCCGGAGCGCGACAAGGCGGCGGAGTCTTCCCGGTCCAGGTAGGTGTACAAGTTTTCCGGGCAAGGTCCGAATGAAGGATTCCTGCAGGGTGCGGATGACGGTTCCTGGTGGTGATTCGCAACTGGATAGTAACCGATTTCTCGATTGTTGCACCTGAGGCATGAACATGAAGCTGACGTTCTGCACCGCACTGCTTACCGCTGCCGCGCTTATTGCTCCACTCTCTGTTGCCGCCGAAAATGCTCAGAACCCCGCCGGCGCGCAACCCTCCGCCGTGGAGAGGTATGGCAGACTTCCGCTGAGCTTCGAGCCCACGGAGAACTCTGCCCGCTTCCTGGCGCGCAGCGGCAGTTACGCGGTCTCGATTGGCGCCCGCCAATCCTGGGTTGCCGTCACCGATGCGAAGTCAGGCAAGCGTCAGGCGCTCGGCTTTGCATTCGACAATGCCAATCCCGTCGCCGGACTTCAACCCCTGGACGCGCAGCCGGGAGTGACCAACTACTATCTTGGAGCGGATGCGGCCAAGTGGCGGCTGGGAGTAAAGAGCTACGCCAAGCTTCGCACCCAGGGACTGTATCCCGGCGTGGACGTTGTCTATTACGGAGATCATCGCCAATTGGAATTCGACTTTGTGGTCGCCCCCAAGGCCGACCCGCGCGCCATCGCGCTGTCGTTTTCCTCCATGGATAAGATTTACAAGGACTCCAACGGCGATGTGGTTGCGGAACTCAACGGCCAGCCCGTTCGTTTTGCCAAGCCTTACGCCTACCAGCGGGTTGCCGGTGTCTTGCACACGGTGGAAGTAGAGTATGAGTTGGCAGCAGCAGGCAGCGTGCATCTCCGCGTGGGCGACTATGACCCCAGCCTTGAGCTGACCATTGACCCCGCCGTAACCTATGCCACTTTCCTCGGTGGCAGCCAGGGAGATGTGGGCAACGGCGTCGCCGTCGATAGCGCGGGCGACGCATTCGTGACCGGGCAGACCTGCTCCAGCGATTTTCCAGACACCCCGAATACCAGCGGCTACGTCTACTCGGCAAACTGCGATGCCTATGTGACAAAGTACAGCGTCGATACCACTACCCAGACCATTACCTACTCCTATACGACCATTCTGGGTGGCTCGACCCCGGCCAACGCGACCGCGACCGGAAACGCAATTGCCTTGGATTCGCTGAAGCAGGCTTACATCACCGGCTGGACGAACTTCGAGGATCTGCCCGGCAATGTGAATCAATATCGCAGCACGTATCAAGGCGGCGATAGCGATGCATTCGTCATCATCCTGACGCCAACGGGAACCCTTCTGCGGACCACCTACCTTGGCGGCTCCAAAGCCGACATCGGGTATGCCATCGCGGTCGACAGCGCAAAAAGCGTGATCGTCGCTGGCCAGACTAACTCCGACGACTTCCCCGCCTACAACGGATTTGAAACCAAGGTGGAGGAATGGGTCGCCTTCATCACCAAGCTGGACAACGGTCTGCACATTGCTCCGCCAATCGGCGCGGGTGTCTCCGCCATCTCGCCTCCGCCCACGCCCCCATCCGGAGATACCTATTACTTCTCGGAATTCTTTGGCGGCCAGCCCGTGCCCCCGGCGCCCACCGATGTCTGGGCGCCGAACACCCATGTCTATCCGGGCACCATTGTTCAAGACGATACCTCTCCCATCCCCAACATCGAAGTCACCTTCGGTGGTGGCATCACGGGTGGCGCCGTGCCAGCCTGGACGCCAACCGCCCTGGCCCATACCTACGATGGTACGGTGGATTGGGTAAATATCGGACCGGGTCAACTGTTTCCCACCTATGCCAGCGAGGCGTATGGCGTGGCGCTGGATCCAATCGGCGACGTCTTTGTTGCAGGCGGCACCAACACACCCAACATTGCCTCCACGGTCTGGCCATTCCTGGGCATCAAATTGCAAGGCACCGGCGCCTGGGTTTTCAAGGCAAGCGGAGTGAACGGCTCGTTCATTTACGGAACGGCCCTGGAAAATACGGTGACGGACCTGACATCGACGATTGACACCGCGCGCGCCATTGCGGTCGATTCAGCAGGTTCTGCCTACGTAGCCGGAACCGCATCCGGCACTGTGTATACAACCGCAAATGGCTTCCAGCCAACGATCAACGGAAGCCAGAATGCTTTCCTGGTCAAAGTGAACAATCCAGGTTCGGCGTTTGAGTACGCGACCTACCTGGGAGGCACGGGTCTGGACCAGGGACTCGGCGTGGCGGTCGACGCAAGTTTCTCTCCTTACCTGACCGGCGCTACCAAGTCCACCGACTTCCCCATCATCAACCCGATCACCAATCCCAACAGCAACCTGCCTCTCAATGCGCTCGCCGGCCCCCAGGATGCGTTCATGACCAGGTTCACCTCCGATGGTTCGGCGTTGATTCTGTCCGCCTACCTGGGAGGTTCGGACATCGACCAGGGCAATGCCATCACAGTGAATAGCCTGGGCGATATTTTCGTGGCGGGCACCACCAACTCCACCGATTTTGAGCAAGTGCTGGACCTGCAACCAACGGTCGCCGTTCCAACTCCGCCCTACGCGCCGCCGCAAGCGGCCTACGGCGGGGGATCCAGCGATGCGTTCCTGGCCATGCTTTCCGGGTCTAGCCTGCCTACGGTCACGGTCACGCCCGGCAGCCTGAGCTTCCCCGATCAGGATTTGCATACCCCGAGTGCCGCGCAGGCCATCCGGTACACCAATACCAGCACGACTTCCACGGTCAATATCTCCAACATCTTGTTTACCGGCAGCAGCGATTTTACCCAGGCTATTGAGGGTGGCACTCCGGGAGATTGCCTCTCCGGCCCGGTTGCGCCCAGCACTGCCTGCAACATCTGGGTTGTCTTTACGCCGTCACAAACGGGGCAGGCCCTCGGCAATCTCTCCATCACGGACAACGCCAGCACCACGTCCCACAGCATCGCTCTGTCTGGCGTGGGAGCGGTGCCACTCGACGTGTTAACGCCGTCCAGCCTGACGTTCGCGGACCAGGCCATCAACACCCCCGCTGCCACTGCCCAAACGGTGACGGTGAAAAATGAAGCGACCCTCGCCACGCTCAACATCATCGACATTGCCACGACGGGTGACTTCTCGTGGTCCCCGCCCGCAGTCAACCCCTGCGTTGTGGGCACGCAGGTGGCGCCAGGCGGCAGTTGCACCATCAGCGTGGGCTTCACTCCCACGGCTGCCGGCACCCGTCCCGGAACCCTGACGATCACCGACAACTCGGCGCGCGGCTCGAACTCGGTCATCCTGACGGGCACCGGCGTGCTGGTGGTCAGCACCGTCACACCCAACAGCCTGACCTTCGCACAGCAGGCGATCAACGTGCCCAGTGTCGCGCAGAACGTCACGGTGAAAAACACCGACAAGACTCAAACCTTGCTGGTGAACACCCCGGTGATCACCGGTGACTACCAGGTCAGCAACAACGGTTGCACCGCCCCGCTGCTGCCGTCGGCTTCCTGCATCATCCAGGTAGCGTTTGATCCTACGGTTTCAGGAGTACGTCCCGGCACGCTGACCGTCAGCGGCAACGGCAGCTCGATGCCGGCTACGGTCACACTCACCGGCACGGCCGGCGCCACCAGCACCCTGGCGCCCGCGACGTTAACGTTTGCCGCCACCAACCCGGGCCAGAACATCTCCCTGCCGGTGACTCTCAGCAATCAGAGCAACTTTGCGTTCAATGTTATAGGCGTTGCGATCAGTGGCGCTGCGGCCGGCGACTTTTCGCAGACCAACAATTGCGGCACCAGCCTTCTTGCCGCGCCCGCATTCTGCACCATCACCGTGACCTTTGCTCCCACGGCCGCGGGTAACCGCAACAGCATCCTCACGGTCACAACCGATGCAGCCGCCTCACCGCAGACGGTTACCTTGCTCGGCACCGGAACCGGATCCGCCGTCACCCTTGCGCCGGCCACCAGCTACACTTTCCCGAATCAGCCGCTGAATACCGCCTCGTCCGCCTCGTCCGGGCAGATAAAGCTAACCAGTTCGGGCACTGCGCCGCTGACCATTCCTGCAGGCGGGATCACGATCACGGGTACCAATGCCGGCGATTTCAGCCAGACCAACACTTGCGGCAGCCAGGTTGCCGCGGGCGCCAGTTGCATCATCAGCGTGGTCTTTACGCCTTCGGCGCTCCATAGCCGCAGTGCAACATTGAATATTGCCGACAACGCCGTGCCATCCCCGCAGACGATTTCCCTGCTGGGTACGGGCATCCAGGTGGAGTCACCGGCGATCACACCGGTGAACCAGACCCTGACCTTCGCCAATCAGCCTGTGAGCCAAGCCAGCGCCGTGCAGACCGTGACGGTGACCAATACCGACCCGGGCTATCCCCTCACTTTGAGCGCGCCGGTCATCACCGGAACTTTCCAGGTGGTAGCTGTTTCAAGCGGCAACAACTGCGCTACGACAGTAGCCGTGGGCGCCTCCTGCGTCTTCGGGGTGACGTTTACCCCGCTGGCTCCCGGTGTATTCAGCGGCACTCTGACCATTGCCAGCAACTCCGCATCTTCTCCCGTGACCGTGCAATTGAACGGTACCGGGGGAGCGGTCGCATCGGTCAGCCCGACATCGCTCAATCTTGGCAGCATAGACGTCAACACGAGCAGCACGGCAATGTCCGTTACGCTGACCAATAGCAGCAATTTTGCGGTGAATATCACGTCCGTGACCACCAGTGGTCCCTCGGCCAGCCAGTTCCTGGCGAACAATCTCTGCGGAACGACCGTGCCGGCGTTGAGCAACTGCGCCATCAGCGTCACGTTCAACCCAACGGCAACAGGCATCCAGACAGCGACCTTAAACATAGTCAGCGATGCTGCTACGCCATTTGCGCCAGTCGCGTTGAGTGGCAACGGAATCGCACCCGCCGTCACCCTTGTGCCGGCCACCAGCTACACCTTCCCGAATCAGCCGCTCAACACCCCATCGTCTGCTTCGTCCGGGCAGATCAAGCTAACCAATTCGGGCACCGGGCCGCTGAACATTCCCGCGGGCGGGATCACGATCACGGGCACCAATTTTGGCGATTTCAGCCAGACCAACACCTGCGGCAGCCAGGTTGCGGCGGGAGCCAATTGCACCATCAGCGTGGTCTTCACGCCCTCGGGGCTCAATAGCCGCAGTGCGACATTGACGATTGCCGACAACGCCGTGCCGGCCACGCAGACGATCGCTTTGCTGGGCATGGGCGTCCAGGTGAAAGCTCCGACGATCACACCATCGAACCAGAGCCTGACCTTCACCAATCAGCCGTTGAACCAGGCCAGCGCCGCACAAACCGTGACGGTGACCAACACCGATCCGGGCTACCCCCTCACTTTGAGCGCGCCGGTGATCACCGGAAACTTCCAGGTAGTAACGGTTGCGGGCGGCAACAATTGCGCCACCACTTTAGCGGAGGGTGCCTCCTGCGTCTTCGGGGTGACGTTTACCCCGCTGTCATCCGGCGTGCTCAGCGGCACGCTCACCATCGCCAGCAATTCCGTATCCTCTCCCGTGACCGTGCAGTTGAGCGGTACCGGCGGAGCGGTGGCGTCGGTCAGCCCGCTATCGCTCAATCTTGGCAGCGCCAACCTCACCGAGAGCACCGCGGCGAAGTCCGTGAAGCTCACCAATAGCAGCAATTTTGCGGTGAATATCACGTCGGTGACGACCAGTGGTCCCTCGGCCAGCCAATTCTCCGTGAGCAATCTCTGCGGAACGATCGTGCTAGCGTCGGGCAACTGCATCATTAGCGTGACGTTCAACCCAACGGCAACAGGCATCCAGACGGCGGATTTGAACATTGCCAGCGATGCCGCTACGCCATTTGCAGCCGTCGCCCTGAGTGGCACCGGAACTATCCCAGTGGTGACCTTGTCGCCCACCAGCGTGAGCTTCCCCTCGCCTGGCCAGCCCCTGAATGTACCCTCCAGCCCGATTGACGTCACGGTGAAGAACACGGGAACCGGCCCGTTGAACTTCGCAGTCCAGGGCATCACGATTACGGGCACCAACGCCACCGACTTCAGCATTCTGACCAACACCTGCGGCAGCCAGCTCGTCGTGGGAGCCAGTTGCGTAATAGGAGTTGTCTTCACCCCGACGGCGCTGAACAGCCGGGTTGCCGATCTTGTCCTGACCGACGATGCCAGCCCGAACACGCAGACGGTCCCGCTGGTAGGTAACGGCATCGCCGGATCGGGTGTGATCGAACTGTCCCCGTCCCCGGTGAATTTCCCTGACACGCTGAAGGGCGCGAAGAGCAGCCCGCAAACGGTTACTCTCACCAACGCTTCCTCGACCTCGGTGCTCGCCATATCGAGCATGCTGGTCAGCGGCGCCAACGCGGCAGACTTCGCCAGTAACAGCAGTACCAACTGTCCGACAAGCCTGGCCGCTGGTTCCAGTTGCCAGATCAACCTGGTCTTTGCCCCCAGTATCGTCGGGGCCGAGACCGCTACCTTGACGGTCAGCGGCAGCGCATCCAACTCGCCACAGGCCGTCATCCTCAACGGAACCGGGACATCCAGTTCGAACACCGCTCCGTTTACCGTGACGCCCGCCACTTCCGGCGTATCGGTCAGCGAAGGCAATACCGCCGCTTACACTCTTACCCTGACTCCGCTGAACGGCTTTAGCGGCACCATCAACTTCACCACCTCGGGACTGCCGAACGGCTCCAGTTGGTCGATTTCGCCGAACCCGCTGACCATGGATGGAACTACCGTCAAGACCGCGACGCTCTCCGTGACCACCAGGGGCGGCAACGGTGGCGCTGCCAGTTCCACTCCGCCGCGATTGCTCCCAAGGTCCATCTTCCTGGCACTGCTTCCGTTCTCGGTGATGGGAATCCTGCTCATCAACAAGCGCCGCAACGTCTGGATCGTGGTTGGGTTAGTGGCCTTGTGCCTGATTCTGGGAATGGCTGGTTGTGGATCGTCGGGTTCAAGCAACAGCACCAATGGCGACCTGGCCCCCGGTACCTACATGTTCAAGGTAACTGCAACCTCGAGTGCCAACGCCGCGCAGACGCAAACCCTCAACCTGACCCTGGTGGTGACCCAGCAGTAAGGCTCCTTCAGCCTCTCTGCAGCGCGTCCGGCTGGCGCGCTGCAGAGAGCAGCAAACTTCAGATGCCGCCGTTACCGCCAGAAACTGCTATCGTTTCCTCATGCTCCTCCGAGTCCTGTGTTTCGGCCGTCTGCGCGAGCTGCTAGCCCCGGAGCTCTTCGTGGAGCTTGCCGCGCCCGCCTCTGTTGCCGACCTCTGGCGCTGCCTGCGCCAGCAGCATGCCCCGCTTGCCGCTTACGAAGGAACCATCGCCATCGCCGTCAATCAAACGTTGGCATCGTCTGCCACGCCCTTGGCTCCGGGGGATGAAGTTGCGCTTTTGCCGCCGGTAAGTGGCGGCCTTGCGCAGCCGGCTCTGCCGCCGCCAAGCGCCCACGCCAGCCTGCAGCGCGTTCCGATTGACTCCGCCGCGTTTCTGGCCCAGCTCAAGCAGGGCGAAGACGGCGCTGTGTGCCTGTTTGAAGGCGTGGTACGAAACCACACCCGCCATCGCCGCGTTCTTTATCTTGAGTACGAATCCTATTCCGCCATGGCGATTGCCGTCATGGAGAGGCTGGCGCTTGAGGCTTTGCAGCGGTTTTCCATCCGCGATCTACACCTCGCCCACCGCGTCGGACGCCTCGAAATCGGCGAAACCAGCGTGTTGATCGTTGTCGCCAGCGCCCATCGCGGAGCGGCGTTTGACGCCTGCCGCTGGGTTATCGACTCGCTGAAGCAGTGCGTGCCAGTCTGGAAAAAGGAATTTTTTGAAGACGGAGCCCGTTGGGCCGACGGCGAAGCGTTCCCCCCGGATCGGGCTCCCTAGAGTCTCTGCGCAACCGCTTGCCAGCCGCTCCCGCAACTTCGGAATCCCGGCCATTCATCTTTGCCTATAATGACCTTGCGCATGATATCCCGCCTTGCACTGATTGTTTTTGCGGCGTTTCTGGCTCCCCTCTTCGCTCAGAACGCTCCTGCTCCGCCTGTACCCCAGACGAATCCAGCACTCTATCCTCACATTCCCGTCAAGCGAAATCCTCCCAAGGCTGCACCGGCCGATGCCTCGCCCACCATCTCGGTGAACGTCAAACTGGTGAGTGTCTTCGCCAGCGTTGCCGACGCCGGCGGTGCCCCCTACGGCGATCTGCAGAAGGAGGACTTCCGCATCTTCGAGGATGACATCGAGCAGAAGCTCTCGGTCTTCGAGCGCGAATCCGGTCTGCCGCTCTCGATCGTCATGGCACTGGACACCAGCATGAGCACGCGTAAGGACCTGCCCCTGGAAATCGCTTCGGCGCGCAAATTTGCCCATGCCATGTTGCGCCCGGTAGATTCCATCGCCCTCTACCAGTTTTCCACCTATGTCTCTCAGGCCATGCCCTTTACCAACGACGAACGCCGCCTGAACGAAGCCCTGAAGCATCTGCGCACCGGCGCGGCCACGTCTCTCTATGACGCTATTTTCCTCACCTCCCAGGCTTTGGAGCGGCGCCAGGGCCGCAAGGTGCTCGTTCTCATTACCGACGGCGGCGACACGGCCAGCAAGACCGATTACCCGGAGGCGCTTCGCGCCGCGCAGATCGCCGAAACCATCATCTATTCCATCATCATGGTGCCAATCGAGGCTGACGCCGGGCGCGATATCGGCGGCGAGCACGCCCTCATCCAGCTCTCACGCGATACCGGAGGCAAGTATTACTACGCCACCTCGCTGGCCCAGCTTGACAGCGCCTTCCACCAGATTAGCGATGAATTGCGCACCCAGTATCTGCTCGCCTATTACCCCGTCAGCCGCGTAGGAGCCGAATTCCGGCGCATCCGCGTCGACCTTACCGAGCCCGCCAAACAGCGCGCCGGGCGCAATCTGTACGTTCGTAACCGCGCCGGATACTACAACAGCAAGATCGAATAAAAACCGGCGGCAATTGCAAAAGTCTACCAATTGTCATATTTTTGCTCGTCTGCATCCCTAATTTGGTAGTCCTGAATAATCTTCCATCCATAAGTCCCATGAAATCAGCCGGTTTCAATAATTTTCATTTGGTACTCGGCGTGCATATTCAGACTGGTGAAACTTCATCGGCGAGACTATGCGCCCAGAGTTAAACGGCTGTCTTTTAGTGCCGGTTGCTGCTGAGCAACCGCAGGGAGGAACTACCTTATGAGTGGAAAGCGTCCCATTAGCGTTCGCTTTTTCGTGCTCCTGTCAATCGTAGCGGTGTTCATGCTATCCGTTGGTCTGCAGGCCCAGGAGACCACCGCCGGATTGCAGGGCACTGTGAAGGATGCAGGTGGCGCAGTAGTGCCAAAGGCGCTGGTCGAGCTGAATAGCTCTGCGCTGGTCGGCTCCAAGACACTTCAAACCGATGGAACGGGCTACTATCGCTTCGCCAATCTTCCACCGGGCACTTACGCGGTTACAGTGAAGGCAGGCGGGTTCGCCACGCTGAAGCGCGAAGGCGTAACCCTGGAAGTTGGCCACCTTCCCACACTTGATCTCGTCTTGAAGGTTGGTAGCGCCGAGACCGTCGTAGAGGTCACCGCGGAAGCTCCACTGATCGATCTGACGACCAACACCACGCTCACCAACGTCACCGAGGATGTCATCGCGGATGTGCCCCACGGCCGTTCGTTCCAGTCGGTGATCCAGTTTGCGCCTTCGGCTCGCAACGAGCCTCTGGCCGGCGGTTCGCTGAATGCCAACGCCGGAGTAACCAGCAGCGTCGGCGGCACCGGTGCCGGAAACAGCTCTCCGGGCAACGGCGGCAACGGCAATTCCTTTGGCTACTCGGTCGCCGGCGGCGCCGATTCTGAAAACTCCTACCTCGTAGAAGGTCAGGAAACTGCCAATCTGATCGGCGGTTATTCCCACACCAACGTCCCCTTCGAGTTTATTCAGGAAGTTCAGGTCAAGAGCTCCGGTGTAGAGGCTCAGTATGGCGGCTCGCTCGGTGGCGTTGTTAACGTCATCATGAAGCACGGCAGCAACGACTGGCACGGATCACTGGGCACCAGCTACGAAAGTGGCAACATGGACGGTTCCCCGAATGCCTACACCCGTTACGATCCACAGGGTAGTCGCATCGGCTTGTTTGACCCGGACGCGCAAGGCTATCAGCCGCAAAAGGATCATCTCCGCGATATCCAGCCCTCCGCAACAGTAGGCGGCGCGATTTGGAAAGATCACGTTTGGGCATTCCTGGGCTTCGCCCCTGAGTACATCTCTCGCGGCCGCTCGGTCAATTTCGGCACGTATGACGCAAACGCCGGACTCCAGGTCTTCAACCGCGATCAGCAGACCTACTACAGCAACGCGCGTATCGATGCCAAGGTCACCAATAAAGCGACCGTCTTCGCCTCCTGGCTCTACCAGCATCAGCGTGAAGCTGGCCAACTGCTGCCGCGCGCGGATTCAACCACGGGCCTGTTCAACCCCGACGCAACCACCCCGTTGGATGTCTATGAGCATGGTTACGGCTACTCCGCTCCAGACACCACTCTGAACATCGGCGCGGATATCACCCTCACTCCGCGGTTGGTTTCGACCACCCGTTTTGGTTACTTCTTTGAGAACTACCACGATTTCGGCTTCCCCACGGTTGGCACAATCTATCTGTGGCAGACTAGCGGTTCAGCTGCGAGCACTTGCCCTGTCGATCCAGTCACCCACCTGGCTACCGCTTGCGGTGGCACCGGTTCCGTCCCGTTCTCTCCGAACGGACCTGAAGCAGGCCTGATTCAAGCGGCCGGATTCCAGACAGGCGGATGGGATCCGAATTTTACCCTCAAGAATGCCGACAAGCACATCCAGTTTGACCAGGATATTGCCTTGTTCAAGTCGGGATGGTGGGGAACCCATAACCTGAAGGGCGGCTATCAACTCAACCGCCTCTCCAATGACATCTTCCAGCGTTACAGCGCGCCGACGGTTGATCTCTATCCTGGCGCGACCGACTACTCCTACACACTTGGGGAGGATGTGGCTGGCACCTACGGTGACGCGGTTGTGGTTGACTTCGGAACCAAGGGACAGGCGACCAGCTACAATCACGCTTTCTTCGCGCAGGACGCCTGGACGATCGGCAAGGGCGTGACCATCAACGCGGGCATCCGCTTTGAACATGAAAACGTACCGGCTGAATCTTTTGGGCTCTTGGCGGGACTTCCAGCGAATCCGATCGAATTCGGATGGGGTTCCAAGATCGGTCCTCGTATTGGCTTTGCGTGGGACATTTTCCGCGACGGCAGAGCGAAAGTATTCGGCAGCTATGGCGTCTTTAATGACGAGATGAAGCTCAACCTGGCCATCAGCTCCTTTGGCGGCCAGTGGTGGAATAACTGCCTCTACCTGCTGAACGATCCGAACTACAAGGATATCGTTGTGGCTCCCAATTCTCAGCGATTCTACTGCCAGGGAAATGACCCCACGGCGCCGGCCAGCCTGACCCCGACCGGCCACAGCAACCTGAACAATTTTATCGAGAACATTAACTACCGCGGCCAGGAAGGCACGATTGCGGGATTGAAACCTTACCGGCAGCACGAGTCTGTGTTTGGTGCCGATTACCAGATCAAGAAGAACCTGGCATTTGAAGCCCGCTGGGATCGCCGCCGTCTGGATAACGTGATCGAAGACACTGCGTTCTTCCAGAATGGCAGCGAAGTCTTTTTCGTCGCCAACCCCGGCGAAGGTTTGAACTCGTATAACACCAGCTGCGGTTCTGCTTGCCCGCACAACGTCAAGGGAGCCCGTGCCTACGACGGTTTTGAATTCCGTCTGAACAAATCCCTCAGCAATAACTGGTACGGCATGGTTAGTTACACCTACAGCTACTTCCGTGGCAACTACGCCGGTCTGACCAGCACCGATCTGTCCGACGGTGGTGGCGGACGCAACTCACCGAACAACAGCCGTGCATTTGACGAGACGTATTTTGAGTTCAACGCTTACGGCCAGCCTGCCAACGGACGGTTGGCAACCGATCGTCCCAACACCTTCAAGGGTTATACCTACTACCAACTGCCTTGGGGCCACAAGCGGGCCACTTCGACAATTGGCTGGATTCAGTACATGTATCAGGGCACGCCCTTGAGCAGCTACGTAGATGTGGGCGGCTGGCAGCAGCCCAATTTTGCCCCGGTGTATCCGGAAGGCCGTGGCAAGTGGGTGGATATCTCGCAGGATCCGGTCACCGGTACCTTGACCGTCAACAGCGTTGGACTCCGCCGCACCCCGTGGTATTTCCAATCGGACGCCTCGTTTATGCAGGAGTTCAAACCGAACCACAACAACGAGAAGCAGGTTGTCGGCTTCCAAGCTACCATTAGCAACGTGTTGAACTCGCGTTCCGCAGTTGCTTACGGCTCGCAGATTGATTCTGCCAACAGCACCAACCCCATCGCTCCCAGCGGCCTCTACTTGGGGCAGCCAGGGTTCTATGCAGCCGCCGAGCACCAGTACCCATGGAAGACCCTCCTCAACACGGACGGCGTCGTCCTTAACAGCACCTACGGAAAGCCGATCGCTTATGAGCTTTCCCGTACGATTCGCGTGCAGGTTAGCTTCACTTTCTAACTTAAAGCAGTCAGTAGTTTGCAGTAACCTTTCCGGGGAGCCCACAAAGCTCCCCGGTTTTTTCTGCCCGATCAGCCCTCACGCAGGGCCCGTGCAAGGCGGGCGTTGGCCATGATTCACGGCGCCTGAACCTTGCCGGGGCCGCTCACTGGATGAATGAATTGACCACCGTGCGATTCGGCAATCGCCTCCGCTCTCGTCTTCGGATAGAATCGCATCATGGCATTCCGACCAACCAGCAAGAGCAAGACGCCGCCGCCGGAGGAGACCTTCGAAGAAGCTGCTTATCTGAAGGCGCTCGGCGAGAACCAGAAACACGTCAGCATCAGGCTGCAGGGCGGCGAGGCCGTTCACGGCTGGATCGAGTACTACGACCGCAACATGCTGCGCCTGACGCGCGAAGGAGCGCCCAACCTGTTCATCTTCAAGTCTGAGATCATGTACATCTCCGAAGGTGAAATTACCGCCCCGCGCGTTCGCCGTCCCAGGGCGACGAAGGCCGCCGCCGCTGTTCCGCTCCGGCCTGAATCGGCGAACGGTGAATAAAATGACTGCTCCCTCCGCCGTCGCGTTTCTTCCGCAAGCCACGGCCATCGCCACGGCAGCCGGCAAGCTCCTCATGCCGTTTTTCTTGCGCCGGGTTGGCTTTGAGTACAAGGGAGACGTCGATCTGGTCACCGAGGCTGACCGCGCCAGCGAGCGGTTCATCGTCTCCCGCCTGCGCGCCGCCTGGCCCGCGCACGACATTGTCGGCGAGGAGGGAACGCGCGACAGCCACGGCGGCGCTTTCCGCTGGTATGTCGATCCTCTCGACGGCACCACCAACTTCGCCCACGGCTTTCCGGTCTTCTGCGTTTCACTGGGATTGGAGTACGAGGGCAAGATCATCGCCGGCGTTCTTTACGATCCCACTCGCGATGAGCTGTTTGCCGCCGCCAAGGGAGCTGGCGCCACGCTCAACGCCCGGCCCATTCATGTTTCCTCCACCACCACCCTGTCGGAATCCATCCTCGGCACCGGTTTTCCCAGCTTCAAGCGCCACAAGAATCCCAATATCCACTTTTACCACCAGCTCACTCTGCGCTCGCATGGCGTCCGCCGGGTTGGCTCGGCGGCGCTGGATCTGGCCAACGTGGCCGCCGGCCGCTACGACGGCTTTTGGGAGTTCAACCTGAATCCCTGGGATACGTGCGCCGGCGTCCTTCTGGTCGAGGAGGCTGGAGGCACGGTGACGCGCTTCGATGGTTCGCCATTCAACATCGACAGCCGCGAGACCCTTGCCAGCAACACCCTCATCCACCAGGAACTGCTCCAGAACTTCCGCGAAATTTTTGCTGGCCGAGGTCTGGAGGAACTTCCTTCTGTCACCGGCTACTCCGCCGGGCACTAGCCGGCGCAAAGTTGCGCTTTCCCGTGTCACCGTTGCTTGCGCTCTTTTGCTACAATCATGGGTTTGCAACAGAACGTTGACTACCAGAAGAGGATCGTCAAAAAAGCTATGGCTTACATCATTGCAGAACCGTGCATCGGAACCAAGGACACCGCCTGCGTGGATGCATGTCCGGTGGATTGCATTCACCCCAAAAAGGACGAGGCCGCACACGCCGCCGAAGAGATGCTGTACATCGATCCGGTGGAGTGTATTGACTGTGGTGCTTGCGTCCCGGTCTGCCCCGTGTCGGCCATCTTCGCCGCCGACGATCTGCCGGAAAAGTGGAAGCATTTCGAGGAGCGTAACGCGAAATATTTCGGCCGCTAGTTCTCGCCGCCCGCATCGCTGTCGCCCGTCCGGCTCTGGAACGGTCAAGGCTTACCGCTCATGGTGCGCCCTGGTATTTGTTTTTTCCTAGTCATGGACGGCTGCCGCCGCGCTCTCCGCCTCCGATCTGACGGAAGCGGGTTGCTCACAGCCATCTTCGTCTTGGTGCCTCCACGGCTGCTGCCTGGGAACGCGGTTGCCCGTGTGGAGACGGCGCCGGAAGCGGACTTTCTGCCCGCGCAATTCATTCGTTGCCCGCTCCATGCCATCATGTTAGGTTCATAGTAAGTGAGAAGTTCCGCGGCCAGTTTGGCCGCAACTTATTTGCCGGGGCTCCTCACCGCTTCTTATAACACGGCTTCACTCCGGTGAGGACACAAGCATTTTTCGAGGAGATAAAACTATGCCTCTTGTTTCAGTACAACAGTTGCTGGATGAGGCCGCCAAGGGCGGTTATGGCGTTGGCGCGTTCAACGTAAACAACATGGAACAGATCCAGGCCGTGATGGAGGCGGCGCGCGAAACCCAGTCACCGGTCATTGTCCAGGCTTCCAGCGGCGCACGGGCCCACTGCCAGGAGAGATACCTCTACCACCTCATGCTGGCCGCTGCCGAACTCTATCCGGAGATTCCGCTGGTCCTGCACCAGGACCATGGCAACAGCTTTGAGACCTGCAAGTCCGCCATCGAGTTGGGCTTTACCTCGGTCATGATGGATGGTTCGATACTCCCCGACGGCAAGACTCCCTCCAGCTTCGAGCAGAACGTCGAAGTCACCCGCAAAGTGGTCGAGCTGGCGCATGACAAAGGCGTCACCGTGGAAGGCGAGATCGGCGTGATGGGCGGTGTGGAAGCCGGACACGGCGCCGGCGGCACTGGCCGCGTCACTGATCCCGGCCAGGCCGAGGAGTTCGTCGCCCGGACGGGTGTGGACTCTCTCGCCATCGCCATTGGTATCAGTCACGGCGCATACAAGTTCAAATCCAAACCGGACGGCTCGGTGCTCAAGATGGATGTCCTCATCGAGATCCACAAGCGCCTGCCCGACGTTCACCTGGTTATGCACGGTACGTCGAACGTGCCCAAGGATCTGCAGGACGTCATCAACCAGTACGGCGGAAAGCTGAACCCGACCTGGGGTGTTCCGATCGAGGAGATTCAACTCGGCATCCGCAACGGCGTGCGCAAGGTCAATGTGGACACGGACAGTTGCCTGGCCATCACCGGAGCCATCCGCAAGTTTTTTGCCGAGCATCCGGAGAAGTTCGATCCGCGTGACTACATGAAGCCTGCCCGCGATGCCATGAAGAAAGTCGTCGCCCTGCGCATGACCCAGTTCGGCCAAGCCGGCCACGCCCGTGACTACGTCCCCATCGGCATAGAGAAGATGAAGGAGCGCTACGCCGCCGGAGCATTAGCCGCAAAGTAGTTCGCGAACCGTTCCGGTTTTGTTCCTGATCCGGTTCTTGGTGCCCCACGTTCGCCATCCGTTGGCTAACGTGGGGTTCCTGGTTTTGTGCTTGCTTTTGATCCTGTCCCTGCTTTTGTTCTGGCTCTTAAGGTGTCATATCGAACCGAGTGAGGAATCCCAGCGCAGCTCAAATCTCCAGCGTGGCTCCACCGGCGGTTTGATCAGAAATCGATTTCCGCCTCATGTCTCTACTGCTTCCCGCGACGTTCCTTTACCAGTCGCGCAAGGCCAATCGCGTTAGGAATGGTCCACCCTCAGAGAACGATGTTCACCGGCAAACCCGCAATGCCGAACGCAACGCTGGGAGTGATCCACTTTGACGTCTCGACCGAAGCGCCGAACCCAGCGATCCCCCAAGGCAGGGAAGCGGCCGCCGGGACAAGGTTTGCCAATAGCCAGAATCCGCCAATCGCAAACCATGCCCAAGTTTTCATAATGAAGAATCATAACGCAGGGTTGGCCGGGCACTAACAAAACGGCGCGAGCCGCAGCCCGCGCCGTTTCCACCCATTGCTCCTACACTCCGTAAATCGGATACCACGGCGACGCTGCCTTCAGCCCCGCGTTCACGTTCTCGATATTCTTCACGCCTTCCACTTCCAGCCATGCGCGGAAAGCGGCCAAACCCTTTTCGGCGAAGATCGGCACACCGTCGGCCCACGTCGCGCGGCCGCAGAGCACGCCGTTGAACTTCACGCCGGTCTCGCCCACCAGTTCCAGGGTCTCGGAGAACTCCGCGTTGCTCACGCCTGCGGAAAGATAGATGTAAGGCTTGCTCGTGGCTTCGGCGGCTTTGCGGAACAAATCCTGCGCCTCGGTCCTGGTGTATGCCTTCTCGCCCTTGAAGCTCCTCGTGCCTTCCACAAACTTCATATTGACCGGCACCTCCAGCTTCAGCACGTCCACGTTGTAGCGCGGCTTGCTGAACTCGCGCATGTAGGCCTGCACAATCTCCGGCTTCTTCTTCGCATAAGCCAGGCTCTTTTCGTCCATACCCTCTTCGTAGCCGATGATCTCGAGGAAAAACGGAATGTCGTTGGCCACGCACTCATCGCCAATGCGCTCGGTCCAGGCGTGCTTGTGCTCGTTGATCTCCTTCGGGTCGGCAGGCGCGTAGTAGAGCAGAATCTTGATGCAGTCGGCCCCAGCTTCTTTCAGCCGGCGCACGCTCCACAGGTCGAGCAAATCGGGAAGGCGTCCGGCAACCTGCTTGTCATAGCCGGTTTTTTCGTAGGCCAGCAGCAGGCCGGCCCGGGGATTGCGCGCCCCGGCGGCGGGTAGTCCCCACTCAGGGTCCAGCAAAATCGCGCTGGCGTAGCGGGTCAGCACCTCGCTGACCGCAATCTTGAAATTGATCAGGTCCTTCTCGGGGGCATTAGGGCCGAGCGCCTTCTTCAGCGATCCTCGCTGATCCATGGCCGCGGCGGCAATCACGCCACGCTCGTTTGATACCGCTTTCAATCCAGCCAATTTTCCGGGAGTAAGTTTCACGTTCTCCTCCTGCAACTTGTCAGATTCTGGTTCACGGCGGCGCCACCGCATGCGGCCTTGGCGCACCAACCCAGCCAAGAAAAGCATACCGCAATTGGCGTGCCTCTGCCCGAGCGCGGCCTCGGCGCGCGGGACTTACAGCTTCACTCCGGCGGCCGTCAGCACCTCGCGCTGCCGCCGCACTAACTCGGTAACGCCTTTGCGCGCTAGAACCGTCATCTGCGCAAGCTGCTCGTCGCCGAAAGGCTCGTGCTCGGCCGTTGCCTGAATCTCAACAAACTGGCTGGCGCCGGTGAGCACGTAATTCATGTCCACCTCGGCCCGGGAATCCTCTTCGTAGGCCAGATCGAGCATCGCTGCGCCATCCACAATGCCCACGCTGATGGCAGCCACCGTGTCCTTCAGCGGAAGCTGCTTCAGGGTTCCGGCGGCCACCAGCTTCTGCATGGCCAGCGCCATGGCCACAAAGCCTCCGGTGATGGACGCGGTGCGCGTACCGCCGTCGGCCTGGATAACATCGCAGTCAATCCACAGAGTTCGTTCGCCCAGCCGTGCGGTGTCCACCACAGCGCGCATCGAGCGGCCAATCAGCCGCTGAATCTCATGGGTGCGTCCGCCCTGCTTGCCCTTGGCGGATTCACGCGCCGTGCGCGTCAGGGTGGCGCGCGGCAACATGCCGTACTCGCTTGTGACCCATCCCCTGCCTTGGTTGCGCATCCAGTGCGGAACGCTCTCCTCGATGGTCGCGGTGCAGATGACCCGCGTATTTCCCAGCTCGATCAGGCACGAGCCTTCTGCGGTGCGAATGAATTCGGGAGTCAACGTCAACCCGCGCATCTGGTCGAGGGCGCGATTATCGGAACGAAAAATCATCTTAATGTCCTTACTTCCCGCAGGCGGTCTTCACATCGGTGACCACCCACATTTCCATCTTGTAAATGCCGGCCCATGGCAGCAGCCATTCCGGTTTCTTCAGGGTTAGCTCCAGCAGGCGGCCATCGCTGGCCGCGTATTGGAACACTTGCATGCGCTCATCGCCTTTCACCAATCGCACTGCCGCGCGTCCGGGCGCGCCTTTGCAAACGGCGCAGCCGGGATCCAGCGCGGCTGCCTCGCGTGCTGCGACCTGCGCCGCCTCCAACCGCCATAGTTCCTTGCCGGAATTCACCTGCGCCTGCTGAACATTCTTCTGCGCGGCCTGGTCGAGTTTGCGGTGATCATTCGCGGGTTTGCAAATACCTTGGAGCGGCACGGTAGGTGCAAAGACAAAGACAAAGATAATGATTGCGCACCACGCTGAACGATCTACCATTTGTGCGTTTTCTCCTTGCAAAGGATCGGCCGGAGCGACAATGGTTTGCCGCCCGGCTCCTTAGTGCCCGGCATCCAGATCGGCGCGTTCCACCGCTTCGGCGGCAAAGCCGAGAAAGACGGGAGCCTGCTTGCGGAACTTCTGTACCGAATCGGTGACGAAAAATCTGTAGTCTGGCTCACCGGCCGCGAAGTTGTGGCCGGCGAGATAGTGCAACAGCGCGCGCGCCGTGGCGTCGGCGGAATCCACAATTTCAATGCGCTGCGGAACCACCCGCCGCAGCAGCGGACGCAGCAGGGGATAGTGGGTGCATCCGAGCACCAATACATCGACATTGGTCGATGTATTGCGCAGCGCCTCGATGGCGTAGATGCGCGCCACCTGCTCGGTGACCGGCGTGTCCACCCATCCTTCTTCGACCAGCGGCACCAGCAGCGGACAGGGCTTCTCATAGGTGGCAAAGCCGCGGCGGGCCAGGGCGCGCTGATAGGCGTGGCTTGAGCAGGTGGCCTCGGTGGCGAACACCAGCGCCTCGCGGCTCTTGGAGACGGCTGCCGCCGCGTCGGCGCCCGGCTCGATGACGCCGATGACCGGAACCGGGACCGCCGACTTCACGTCGTACAGCGCCAGGGCCGAGGCTGTGTTGCAGCCGATGACCAGCAGGTCGACGCCGCGCGCGGCCAGGAAGCGCGCGGCTGCCGAGGCATAGCGCGCCACGAACTCCTGCGACTTGGTGCCGTAGGGAAGGCGCGCCGTGTCGCCAAAGAAAATGTAGTTGGCGTTGGGCACCAGCCGGGCAATGGCCCGGAGCACGGTAAGTCCGCCGACGCCGGAGTCAAAGACCCCGATTGTGGGACGATGTGAGTTGGCAGTCACCTGAATCAATGTAGCGCAAAAGCAGCGGCCGCGGCGAGGGGCGCATCCCAGATTCGCCCAAAGCGGGCAGGTACGGGCCAGAAGCCAATGTTTATGCGGCTTCCAGGGCCACTCGAGACGACCCATGGCCTTTTGCGTGCGAAGGGTGAACTTTGAGCCGGTACGGCGACGATTGGCACATTAGATAATCGTTGGAAAGCGAAAAGTTATCTCTTGGTACATGGTTGCGCAGGGTCCGGAAGGATTAGCGGAGTGAGCAACAGACTTGGCTAACTTAGTAACTGAATGATAAATTTTTCCTGATTTATTGCTGACAAGCGCGAGTACCAGTCGGTCAATGGGTTCCGATGGGATGTCCTGCATATTATGCAGCCGCCAATCCGGGGAACGGCTGTTCTGGGTCGGAGCCCTCCTTTCTTGTTGCCGACTTTTTCTTCGCGGGAGGGATGAGGGGCGTGGTGAGTTTTTCGCAGAGGGTGAAGAGGTCCTAACCGAGTTGAGCGTCCGCCATGCCGACAGGGAAGAGCGCGTGAATAGTTGCTCCCACATTCGCCAAAGGCGGGCGGATGTGGGCCACCTTCCGCCGCTAATGTCCGGCTCGCGGAATCCCCAATTGCGACCAAATAAATCGCCATTCGGTAACTTGTTGCAGCCGAATAGCCTATGTCGTTTGCCATTCAATGAAGTCTGTTGCTTTTTGGAGTTTTCTGCATCTATACTTCTATTGGCGACTGAATTGGTCGGAGATTCCTGTTCCCCATGCTGAAGCTTACCAAGAAGGCCGATTACGGGTTGATCGCGGTGCGGCACCTGGCCGAGCACGCCGACCTGGGCGCCTGCTCGGCCAAGGACCTGGCGGAGATGTACGGGATTCCGCAGGAAGCACTGGCGAAGATCTTGCAGCGGCTGGCGCGCAGCAAGCTGCTGATCTCGCAGCAGGGGACCAACGGGGGATATGTGTTGTCGCGCGATCCGCGGACGATCTCGGCGCTGGAAGTGATCCGGGCGATTGAAGGGCCGCTGTTCATTACCTCGTGCAACTCGTCCACCAAGGCTTGCAACCAGCATACGAAGTGCACGGTGCGGGAACCGTTGCAGAAGGTGAGCCGCACGATTGAAGACGTGCTCGGAAGGTTGACCGTATGGGATTTGCGCGAGGGGACGGACGACGCCGTCCCACATTCGCCAACCGCGGGCGGATGTGGGGCACCCTCGATTGAGGGCGAACTGGTAAAGATCGAAATTTCTGGAGGGAATTATGGCAAGTGACGGGGCAGTAAAGCTACCAATTTATATGGACAACCATGCCACTACGCGGACCGATCCGCGAGTGCTTGAGGCGATGTTGCCGTATTTTGGCGAGATTTATGGCAACGCAGCCAGCCGCAATCATGAGTTCGGATGGGTGGCCGAGGAGGCCGTGGAAAAAGGGCGCGAACAGGTTGCCAAACTGATTGGCGCCACCGCAAAAGAGATTGTGCTCACCTCCGGAGCGACCGAGAGCAATAACCTTGCGATCAAGGGCGTGGCCGAGATGTATCGCGAGAAGGGCAATCACATCATCACCGAGGTGACCGAGCACAAGTGCGTGCTGGATACCTGCAAGCGGCTGGAGAAGCATGGATTCCGCGTGACCTATCTGCCGGTGCAGAAGGATGGGCTGATCGACCTGGACCAGTTGAAGGACGCGATGAGCGCCGAGACCATCCTGGTTTCGATCATGACGGCCAACAACGAGATTGGCATCCTGCAGCCGGTTCGCGAAATTGGCAAGCTCTGCCATGAAAAGGGAGTGCTGTTCCACAGCGATGCGGTGCAGGCGGCAGGCAAGGTTCCGTTCAACGTGATCGAGGACAACGTCGATCTGGCTTCGGTTTCGGCGCACAAGATTTATGGACCGAAGGGGGTGGGCGCGCTCTACGTCCGGCGGCGCAATCCGCGGGTGCAGTTGGTGGCGCAGATGGATGGAGGCGGTCACGAGCGCGGCATGCGCAGCGGCACCCTGAACGTTCCTGGAATCGTGGGGCTGGGCAAGGCCTGCGAAATTGCGCAGCAGGAGATGGGCGAGGAATCCAAGCGCCTGTTTGCGCTGCGGGAGAATTTGCGCGAGCAGATCACCTCGCAACTGGACGAAGTTTATATCAACGGCAGCATGGAGCATCGTCTGCCGGGGAGTTTGAATATCAGCTTCGCCTACGTGGAAGGCGAGTCGCTGCTGATGGGGATCAACGATATTGCGGTCTCCAGCGGTTCGGCCTGCACCTCGGCAACCCTGGAGCCAAGCTACGTGCTGAAGGCGCTGGGGGCGGGCGACGACCTGGCGCACAGTTCGATCCGCTTTGGGCTGGGGCGGTTCAACACCCAGGCCGAGGTGGATTACGTGGCGGCGAAAATCGTGGAAGTGGTGAAGCGTCTGCGCGAGCTTTCGCCGCTGTACGAGATGCACAAGGAAGGCGTCGATCTTTCCAAGGTAAAGTGGGCAGCCGAACCGGTGGGCCACTGACGACCGGCAATCCCACATCTGCGAAAAGCGGCAGATATGGGGCACCGCAAGAGATAGCAGAGATTTCGCGATTTCGTGGGGGAATCGCGAAGGAATCAAGGAGAATATAAGGATGGCTTACAGCGATAAGGTACTGGATCACTACACCAATCCGCGCAACGTTGGCACCATGGACAAGAACGCAGACGAGGTAGGCACCGGGCTGGTCGGCGCTCCGGAGTGCGGCGACGTGATGAAGCTGCAAATCCGCGTGAACCCGCAGACGCAGGTCATTGAGGACGCGAAGTTCAAGACGTTTGGCTGCGGGTCGGCGATCGCATCGTCGTCGCTGGCGACGGAGTGGGTGAAGGGCAAAACGGTGGATGAGGCTTTGCAGATCAAGAACACCGACATTGTGAAAGAACTGTCACTGCCTCCGGTAAAGATTCATTGCTCGGTGCTGGCGGAAGACGCGATTCGCGCCGCCATCTCTGACTGGAAGAAGAAGCACTAAGAAAGCGGCTTTGCGACCTGTGGGGCCAGCAGTTGCCCCTGCGGCCGCCGACGCCGGACTGGGCCGAGGCCCCAACCATGACGATAGGACAGACGGCGGCAGCGCCGGGAATCAACATAACGGACAAGGCACTGGAGCACATCCGGGCGGCCATGCAGAAAGAAGGCATTGCGCCGGAGCTGGGCGGGTTGCGCCTGGGCGTGCAGGGCGGCGGATGCTCCGGCCTTTCCTACAACATTCGTTTCGACACCCAGCCGCGGGAGCGCGACCGCATCTTCGAGTACGGTGACGTGCGCGTTTTTGTCGATCCGAAATCGTACATTTACCTGGCCGGCATGACGGTGGAATGGGAAGAGACGCTGATGCATCGCGGCTTTGTCTTCCGCAACCCGAATGCCAAGAAGAGTTGCGGCTGCGGCAGCAGCTTTTCCTAGAGGAGATGGAATTGAGCGATCCCCAAAAAGCCGGGTTGCAGGTGATGAACGGCAAACACCGGGACCACCGCTGCTGGTCTTGCGGAGACATGCGCGCCGAGCACTTCTGCGCCGCGTGCGGGCATGTGCAGCCGGCGGAACCGACGGACTATTTCGCATTCTTCGGACTTCCCCGCAAGCTGGAATTGGATGACGCCGGCCTGGAGCGCGAGTTTTACGCCCTGAGCCGCAAGCTGCATCCGGATGTGTACTCGCTGGCGAGCGCGCGGGAGCAGGCGTGGAGCCTGGAGAAGACCTCGCAGCTCAATGACGCGTATCGCACCCTGAAGGACCCGCTCTCGCGCACCGAATACCTGTTGCGGCTCGAAGGCATTCAACTGGACGAGCAGAGCAAGACCGCAACCGAGCAGGCGCGCGCCGCGGGAGTGGATAAAAAGCAGACAGTACCGGCGGAACTGCTGGAAGAAGCCTTTGAACTGAACATGCTGCTGGAAGAGGCAAAAATGGGCGGCGTTGACAAGGAGTTGCGCGCGCAATTGCGCGCCACTCGCGCGGGACTGATGGCGCGCCTGAAAACGATGCAGGACGAACTCCATGCTGCCTGGAAGCAGTGGGACGGCGGAGACCGCGAGGCTACGGCGCAGATGGTGGACGTGCTGAACCGCCGCAGCTACCTGCGTAACCTTGTGCGCGACATCAACGAAGCGCTGGATTGATTTGACCTTATAAAAAATGGCAGACGATAGAGTGGTAGGGATCGATCTCGGAACTACAAATTCACTGGTGGCCTACATGGGCACCGGTCCCACGCTGGCGCATCCGGACGAACCGGGCAAGGGCGTGTTCATTATTCCCGGGGAAGATGGCTCGAACCTGGTTCCATCGGTGGTGGCCCTGGACCACGACAACCACATGCTGGTGGGCAATGCCGCACGCGAGGTGCTGCTGACGCAGCCGGAACGCGCCGTATACAGCGTGAAGCGGCTGATGGGACGCGGCGTGGACGACGTGCAGGAGGAACTCAAGCTGTTTCCGTTCCGTCTTGCCGAAGACCTTGCGCCGGGGGAAGTGCTGCGCATCCAACTGGGTGAGCGCAGCTACACGCCACCGGAGATTTCCGCGCAGATTCTGCGCCAGCTCAAACGCAATGCGGAACGCTTCTTCGGGGCGGCGGTGAAGCAGGCGGTGATCACCGTTCCGGCGTACTTCAACGACGCGCAGCGGCAGGCAACCAAGGACGCGGGACGCATTGCGGGGCTGGAGGTGCTGCGGCTGGTGAACGAGCCTACGGCGGCATCGCTTGCCTATGGGTTGGACAGGAAACAGAACGGAACCATCGCAGTGTACGACTTTGGCGGCGGTACGTTCGATATTTCAATCCTCAAGTTGCAGGACGGAATTTTCGAAGTCATCGCCACCAATGGCGACACCCATCTGGGAGGGGACGACATTGACAACCTGCTGATTGCGGTTGCCGTCGCTGACATTGCCGGCGACCTGGGCCTGGATGCGCGCCAACATCCGGACCTGGTTCAGCGGCTGCGCCGGGCGGTGATCGAGGCCAAGATTGCGCTCTCATCACGGCCGGCGGCCGAGCTTGAAGTGGAGTTGCCGGATGGCAGGCTGTACCAGCGCACGATCACGCGCGAGATGTTCGAGCAGATGATTGAGCCGATTGTGGAACGCACCCTGGAGCCCTGCCGGCAGGCGCTGAAAGATGCGGAACTGACGGTGGCGCAGGTGGATGAGGTCGTGCTGGTTGGAGGGTCCACGCGGATTCCGCTGGTGCGGCGGCGGGTGGAGGAGTTGTTCGGGCGCGAGCCTCACAGCGAACTGAATCCCGACGAGGTGGTGGCGCTTGGGGCCGCGGTGCAGGCGAAGATCCTGGCAGGCGGCTCGGCGGAAACCAAGGACATGCTGCTGCTCGACGTGACGCCGCTTTCGCTTGGCATTGAAGCGCTGGGCGGAGTGACGGCCAAGATCATTCACCGCAACTCGACCATCCCGGCAAGCGCCACGGAGCACTTTACGACCGGGGTGGAAGGCCAGATCTCGGTGGCGATTCACGTGCTGCAGGGCGAGCGCGAAATGGCGAAGGACTGCCGGTCGCTGGCACGCTTCGACCTGAAGGGAATTCCTCCGATGCCGGCGGGATTACCTCGCATCGAGGTTCGCTTCCTGATCGACGCCAACGGAATTTTGCATGTTTCGGCGCGTGAGCAACGCAGCGGCAAGGAGTCCGAGATCCAGGTGCAGCCCAGCTATGGCTTGACCGACGAGCAGGTGGAAAACATGATCCTGGACTCGTTTGACAACGCCGAACGGGATCTGGCCGAACGGCAGTTGATTGAGGCGCGCAACGAGGCCGAGACGATTTTGACGGCACTCGCAAAAGGACGCCATAACCCGGCCTGGACGATGTTGAACTTTTCCGAACAGCGCAAGGTGGACGAACTCGAATCCCGGCTGCGGCTGGCCCTGGGAGGCACGGATTACAACCCCATCCGGCGCTGGATTGATGAGCTGAACCAGGCGACGATGCACCTGGCGGAATTGATGATGGACGCCGCCGTAGGCAGCGCGTTGCGCGGCAAGAACATGGACTCGACGGATGTGGGCGAGGGACCAGCGGCGCCGCATCCGATTGGCAAAGCTGAATTCAGCTAAGCGAAGATGGACCAGGCCGATGGTGAGAATAGGACACGAACATGTTAGAGGTAAAGGGCGAGACCGACGGAAACAAGACTGAACTGGGGCCGAACACGGTTCGCCTCACCTTCCTGCCCAGTGGGCAGAGCGTGGAATTCGAGGCGGGCAAGCTGCCTTACCAGGACCACGGCAAGCCGCAATCCATCCTGGATGTTGCGATGAACTTCGGCATCCACCTGGAGCATGCCTGCGGGGGAAGCTGCGCCTGCACAACCTGCCACGTGGTGGTAAAAAAGGGCGGGGAGCTGCTGAGCGAATCCAGCGAGGAAGAGCTGGACCGGCTGGACATGGCCGCCGGTCTGCAACTGAACTCAAGGCTGGGATGCCAGGCGATCATTGAAAAGCCCGGCGAAGTGGTGGTGGAGATTCCGTCGTGGAACCGCAACTACATCAGCGAGGGCGGCGGAAGCACGCTGTAGGCGGCACGGATGAAATGGGTTGTGTATACTCTTCTGGTATTCGAGGCTGTGCTGGTGGGATGCGTGGCGAGCCGGGCGATTTCCGGTAACCTGGCGGCGCTGATGCTGGCGGCGAACTCAGTTCTGCTGATCTGGACCGCGTCTCGCCTGCGCCGCAAACCTTCCTGTTGCCGATGAATGCGGAGGAACGATGATCGAACTTCACTGGGACGATGCCGAAGATGTCGGGATCGAACTCTACGAGAGGTTTCCCGGCAAAGATCCGATGACGGTGCGCTTCACGGAGCTGCACCGGCTGGTGATTGAATTGAAAAATTTTGACGACGATCCCAAGGCTTCGACCGAAGCCAAACTGGAGGCGATCCAGATGGCCTGGTACGAGGAATGGAAAGATAATCAGGATCAGAAGTAGAGTGGGTATGGTCAATGGGCGGGATCGCCGGTCCGCATTGATCTTGACAGTGGCAATCGTACTGGAGTACGTAAGAAGATAGAGGCGGTAGAGACAAATCTGCAAAGCCGTCTTCTCAAAGACTGACGCATGTACCGGTCTTTGAGAAGACGGCTTTTTGTCCGCGGCTTCGCCAGCAGCCAGAGAGTGCAGTAATCAGGCATTGGTTGAAAGCGCGAACCCGGCTGATTGCCTGCAACCTGGAAAGCGGGAATGATGTCCCGGATATGGATGAGCTTCCAGCCGGCGCAGAGCGCGTGGATGGACTCAACCGGGATGCTGTAACCGCCGAGCCGGCTGTAACCAGGTGACTTCATACCCGAGGCGTTTTCTTAATGCTACCAATGGCCAGAAGCAGTTGCTCTACCACAACCCGAACTTACGACCTCATCGTATTTGATCTGGATGGGGTCATCATCGACTCCGTGGGCGACATCGTCGCCGCCGTGCATCACACTCTGAAGCAAGTGGGAAGCCAGGATCGGGACTTCGCGTTCATTCGCAACGGTATCCCCAATACAGTCCGGCCATTCTTGCTTCCGTGTCTCGACGATCAGAGCAAGGATCGGATCGATGAGGCCATTGAGGTGTTCAAGATTTATTACGAGCAGAACTGCACCCGGCACACCGTACTTTATCCCGGAGTCCGCGATGCCCTGGAGTATTACGCCGGTAAGAAAAAGCTGGCGGTCGCCACCTCAAATCTTTACCCGGCGGCGATGAAGATGCTTCACGACCTGAATATCTTCCGTTACTTTGACTTGATCGTGACGGGCGACGACGTCGAACGGGCCAAGCCCGATCCGGAATGCGTGAACTACATCCTGAAAAGTCTCGGCTGCAGCCGCGATGCCGCCATCATGGTAGGCGACACACCGACGGATATCGTGACCGGGAAGAATGCTGGCATCGCAACCTGCGCCGTCTTGTACGGGATCGGAACACTGGCGGAACTGAACCCATGCGCGCCCGATTTCATGGTCGAAAACCTAATGGAACTGAAGCAGATCGTAACCATATAGTTTGGCATTTACAGAGCCGCTCCTCCGGGACCCCATCCCTTGGCGCGGGAAACGAAAGGATGGGGCGAGGCTTAGCCCGGTTGCTCGATGCTAGTTGGCCGGGCGGCGGCGCTGAGCGTTCATCCGGACTCTTTTCAGCTGCGGATGACGCGCCGCCGCAATCGAATTTTCGGGCGGCGCGCCGAACCGTTCGGGATGCAGATCAAATCCGCAATTTTCCTGGTGCAATCAACCGGAAAAACTTCTTAACCGTTTCTGCCGTGGCTCTGACTCTGGCAACCGCGCCGTTCTCACAGACCGGGCTGGCTGTAACTACGGCGGCGCCCGGTGGTGCTGGCCCTCGTGTTCCATAAAAGGCTTATGCAAGGGAGTGTTCTGCGGTAGTATTTACTCCAACCTTAGTACAGACCCGCAAGGCGAGGCTCTTCGGAACGCGGCCAGGACTGCGCCAGAACCGGGATGGTGAAGAGTCCAGTGTGGACTGGCGAAAACTTTATGATGCTGGCAGGCAGCAAAGTTCATCCCAAGGACCCACAACTCGCGCGGGCACTCGCGTTGCTGGCGGGCATCGCCAGGGACTCCTCGGATGCGATCCTATGCATGGATCCCGAGGGGATCATCCAGAGCTGGAATGCCGCCGCGGAGAGCCTTTTGGGCTACTCTGCCGGGGAAGCGCTGGGGCAAACCTGCAGTATCATTTGCCCGCCTGAGGGCCGGGACAGGTTCCTGGAATTGATGCGGGAGATCGAGCGCGGCGGACACGTCCAGGGCTTCGAAACCGCCATCGTCCGCAAGGATGGCTCCCCGGTGGATGTATCCCTGTCGATCTCACCGATCTGGGATGAGACGGGGAGAATCATTGGGTCGGCCACGACCATCTCAGACATTGCCGAACGCAGGCGGCTGGAGGAGGGGGTGAGCCGATCCAAGGGCTACCTGGATGGAGTGATCAACTCCATTCTCGATCCCGTGTTTGTGAAAGATGAGCAACACCGATGGGCGTTTCTGAACGACGCTTTTTGCAAGTTTCTGGGGTTCGACCGGGCCCAGCTCATCGGCAAGTCTGATTATGACTTTCTTCCCCGGAACGAAGCGGAAGTTTTCTGGCACAAGGACAGCCTGGTGCTTGCAACCGGGGAAGAGAATGTAAGCGACGAAGAATTTACGGATGCCAGGGGAATCACCCATTCGATCAACACCAGGAAGTCGCTGTTCGTGGGCGCGACCGGGGAGAAGTACATTGTTGGTTGCATACGCGACCTGACCGCGAACCGGCAGATGGAGCGGGTTTTCCGCAAGGCGCACGATGACCTGGAGCGCAAGGTTGACGAGCGCACGGCGGAGTTGAGCGAAGCCAACCAGGCACTTACGGCCCAGGTCACGCAGACGCAGCGCGCCCTGGAGGCTTTGCGCAAGTCCGAGCAGCGCTACCGGCGGGTGGTAGACCACATCCTCGATGCTCTTCTGGTGGATGACGCTGCCGGGCGCGTCGTTTATGCCAACGACAGGTTTTTGGAACTCTTTGGACTCACCCGCGACGACATTCCCAATCTCTCCCTGGAGGATTACGTTGCCCCCGAGTGGCGCCCGGCGCTGCGCGACCGTCATGACCGGAGGATTCGCGGCGAGGAAGTCCCCGTAGAATTCACCTACGAAGGAATCCGGAAAGACGGCAGCCACCTTTGGCTGCAGGCGGTAGTCACCCCAATCGTGGAAGACGGGCGCGTGGTTGGCACCCAGTCGGTCACCCAGGACATCACCGAGCGCAGGCGGGCGGAGCGATTGCAGTCGGCGCTCTACCGCATTGTGGAGTTGGCGCGTTCAGCCGAGGATCTGCAGAAGCTCTACGCCTCCATCCATGCCATTGTGGGCGAGCTGATCTATGCCAAGAACTGCTACATCGCGCTCTACGACCGGGCCACCGACATGGTCAGCTTTCCCTACTTTGTGGACGAGAAGGATCCGCCGGCTCCGGCGCACAAGTTCGGCCGCGGCCTGACCGAGTACGTGCTGCGCACCGGCCAGCCTCTGCTCGGCACCGCCGAGAAGCTCAACGAACTGGTGCGGCAGGGCGAATTGTTCCGCCGGGGCACCGCCTCGCTGGACTGGATGGGCGCACCGCTGAAGAGCGGCGATCAGACGGTCGGCGCCCTGGTGCTGCAGAGTTACGAACCGATTGCCCAGTACGGGGAGGCGGAAAAAGAGATTCTCATGATTGTCTCCCAGCAGATTGCCGCGGCGATCGAAAGCAAGCGCAACGAAGCGGCCATCCGGGAGAGCGAAAGCAAGTTCCGCGCCGTGGCCGAGACTTCTCCAACGCTGATCCTGGTCTCCGACGGCGTCCGCATATTCTATGTGAATCCGGCAGCGGAAGCGGCCAGCGGTTACAGCCGGGAAGAACTGCTGGCCATGGACCCGTGGATGCTGATGGCGGAGGAGTATCGCCCCAAAATGATGGAACGGGCGCAAGCCCGGCTGCGGGGCGAACCGATTATCGGCGGATACGAGTTCCCGATTCTCACCAAGAGCGGCGAGGAACGCTGGCTGGGCTTCCGGGCCAGTAGCATCGAGTATGGCGGCAAGACCGCAATCCTGGGCTCAGCCGAAGATATCACCGAGCGCAAGCGGGCAGAGCAACTGCAGTCGGCGCTCTACAGCATTTCCGAGCAGGCCGCCGCCGCCGAGGACCTGCCCCAGTTCTTTGCTTCGCTGCACGCCATCGTTGGCAAATTGATGTTTGCCCGCAACTTCTACATTGCGCTTTCGGATTCTGCATCCGGAACCGTGAGTTTTCCGTATTTTGTGGACGAAGAGGACGTCACCCCCATCCCCAAGAAGCTGGGCAAGGGCCTGACCGAATTCGTATTGCGCACCGGAGAGCCACTGCTGGCCTCGCCCGAGGTCTTCGAAGACCTGGTGCGCCAGGGCGAGGTCGAAGCGCTGGGCGCCCCTTCGGTGGACTGGCTGGGTGTTCCTCTGAAGTTCGGGACTGATACTATTGGCGCGCTGGTCGTACAGAGCTATACGGAAAGCGTCCGCTTCAATGAGAAGCATAAGAACATCCTGACCTTCGTTTCCCAGAATATTGCCGCCGCCATCGAACGCAAACGCAGCGCGGAGGCTCTGCGCCAATCCGAGGCGCGCTATCGCAGGCAAGTGGAAAACGCGGTCTACGGCATTTTCCGCGCCAGCGTTGAGGACCGATTTCTGGAGGTGAATCCGGCGCTGGTCGCCATGCTGGGATACGGCTCGATCGCCGAAGTGCTCTTGCTCCGGCTATCTCGCGATCTCTATGTGAATCCCGAAGAACTGGCGGAAATCATCCAGAGCTGCCGTCATCAAGACCGGATCGGGAACATGGAGGTTCGCTGGAAGCGCAAGGGTAGCTTGCCATTCACCGTACGGTTGAGCGGCCGCGTAGTGCGCGACCTGGAGGGGGAAGTCGAAAGCCTGGAGATGATCGCCGAAGATGTTACCGAGCGGTGGATGCTCGAGCAGCAGTTGTTGCAGTCGCAAAAGATGGAAGCCGTGGGGCGGTTGGCGGGGGGCATTGCCCACGACTTCAATAACCTGCTCACCATCATCAAGGGCTACAACGAATTGATGAGGGAACAAATCGGTCCGAAGGACCCGTGGTGGGAGGCGACGGAAGAGATTGGAAAGGCGGCGGACCGCTCCGCCAGCCTGACCCGTCAGCTCCTGGCCTTCAGCCGCAAACAAGTGCTGGAACCCAAGATCCTGAACCTGAGCGCGGTGATCACCAACCTGGCAACCATGCTGCAACGCCTCCTGGGCGAGGACGTAGTGCTGGCAACCGCGCTGGGCGATGACCTGGGCCGGATCAAGGCGGACCCCGGACAGATCGAGCAGGTCGTCATGAACCTGGCGGTCAATGCCCGGGACGCGATGCCCAGGGGCGGGCAGCTTTTGATCGCAACCAGCAACGTGACAGTCGATAACAGCCGCGCCCGTGAGCACGCCGAACTGAAGCCCGGCCACTACGTTCTGATGGAAGTCAGCGACACCGGCGTGGGCATGGACGCAGCCACCGTCGCTCGCATCTTCGATCCCTTCTTTACCACCAAGGCGCTGGGCAGGGGAACTGGACTCGGGCTGGCAACCGTGTACGGAATCGTGAAGCAGAGCGAGGGCTATATCTGGGTTGACAGCGAATTGGGATCGGGCACGGCCTTCAAGGTGTACCTGCCGCGGGTGAACGACGCCGAAGTGGACATTGCAACCCCGGCCTCCAAGGCCGAAAGCGCAAAGGGAACGGAAACCATCCTGGTGGTGGAAGATGAGGATGGACTCAGGATGCTGGTGGCGGAGATGCTACGCCGCTTCGGTTACACGGTGTTTGAAACCGGTCTGGGAGAAGACGCGCTGCTGCTCTGCGGCCGCGATCCCCAACCGTTCCACCTGCTGCTGACCGACGTTGTGCTTCCCCAGATGAACGGGCGCGAGCTCGCGGAACGGGTTACGGCGCTGCATCCAGGGGTGAAGGTTCTTTACATGTCAGGACACACCAGCGATGCCGTTCTCCGCCGCGGAATTGAACGCCACAAGGCTGCGTTTCTGGAAAAACCTTTCAGCCTCGATGCGCTGGTGCAGAAGGTCCGCGAGGTTTTGGACAGCACCCAGCCCGGCTAAACCCGGCAGCGGCCCGACGAGGAATAGTTGCGCCGAGGCAACGTGCCGGGGCACCCCGAGGAACAGCGGTGAGCGGAATCTTGCGAGATCGGAACTGGCTGGCCTTGATCCCCGGCAAAGGGCGATTCCATCGCGCGGGCGCGCTCCGCGACGCCTTGGCGGGAGTCGAACTGGCGGCGCTGAACATCCCGCAGGCGCTCGGCTACACGAAGATTGCCGGCATGCCGGTGGTCACCGGCTTCTATACCTTGTTGCTGCCGCTTCTGGCGTTTGCGGCCTTTGGTTCGTCGCGCTACCTGGTGGTCGCCGCCGACTCTGCGACGGCTGCGATTCTTGCCGGCGGAATTTCCACGATGGCTACTCCTGGCAGCGCCAGGTACGTGGCGCTGGCGGGAATGGTGGCGCTGTTGACGGCGGGATTTCTGCTGCTGGCGCGGCTGCTCAAGCTTGGCTTTCTGGCCGACTTTCTCTCCCGAACCGTTCTGGTGGGATTTCTGGCGGGCGTGGGATTCCAGGTGGGGACTGCGGTACTTGGCGAAATGCTGGGTCTCGAGGTTCACTCACGCCAGACGGTTTTGCAACTTGTCGAGGTCCTGCATGGTTTGCCGCGGGCGCCGTGGCCCACGGTGCTGCTCTCGGCGATGGTCGTGGCCGTGGTCTACTTGCTGCAGCGGTTTACACCGCGAGTGCCGGGCGCCCTGATCGCCGTGGCGGGCGCGGTGGCGGCCAGTGCGGCCTGGGATTTTGCCGGGCACGGCATCGCCATCCTCGGACCCATGGCGAGCGGGTTGCCGAAGCTGGCCATGCCGCCGGTGGCCTGGCGGGACGTCGAGCCTCTGATTTCGGTGGCGGCATCCTGCGTGGTTGTGATCATTGCCCAAAGCGCCGCCACGTCCCGTATTTATGCGACGCGCCACGAGCAGCGCCTGGATGAGGATGCGGACCTGGTTGGCCTGTCCGCGGCCAACGTCGCGGCGGCATTGAGCGGAACGTTTGTGGTCAACGGAAGTCCTACCCAGACGGCAATGGTGGAAGGCTCCGGCGCGCGCAGCCAGTTTGCGCAGGTTGTGACGGCGGGAGTGGTTGCACTGGTGCTTGTTTTCCTGACCAGGCCATTGCAGTTTCTTCCCCGCCCGGTGCTGGGCGCCATCGTGTTCCTCATCGCCATCAAACTGATCGATGTGCGCGGGCTATGGAGCATCAGCCGCGAGAGCCCCGGCGAGGCCGGGCTGGCTGTAACTACGGCGGCGGTGGTGGTGCTGGCCGGTGTTGAAAAGGGCATTGTGCTGGCGATGGTGTTGTCGCTGCTCCGCGTTGTGAGGCACAGCTATCAGCCCCACACCGCGGTACTGGCCGAGGATGAAGAGGGGATATGGCAGCTGAATCCCGTTGTTCCCGGCGCCATCACCAAGCCGGGGCTGGTGATTTACCGCTTTGGGGCGGCCCTGTTTTATGCCAATGCGAGCCGGTTTTCCGACGAGATCCTCGGCCTGGCCGGGCCGGCGCCTTCTCCCGTGCGCTGGCTGGTCGTCGATGCCGGGGCAATCACCAGCGTGGACTATACCGCTGCCTGTGTTGTGCGGGAGCTGCAACAAGAGCTGAGCCGCCGCGGTACCGAGCTGGTGTTTGCCCATGTGCAGTCGGACCTGGCACCTGATCTGGCGCGGCACCATTTGAAAGAGACGATTGGGCAAGGAAGAATTTTCGGCTCCCTGCGTGAGATGCTGGCGGCGTTCGCGAAGCTCAAGGAAACGCCGGCGCAAACCCTCCCAGGGCTTGTCCCATAATTGAGCTCAAGCGATTTATTCTGCGCAATACGGTCTCGCCATGAAGTTTATGCATTAGAATGCCTGAGCTGGATTGATCGCCGCCGTTTGCGGCCGTCGCGGTGCGGGTAGAAGGCCGGGATCGGACCGAGGCAGGGGCGGCGCTCAATCGCTTTGCTGACTGGTCTGCGGATGGGGTCAGGCCGGATCTGGGGTGGGCAATTGCCGTTGCTCTGAGGATTCCGATTCGAAAAAGGTTTTCCAGAAGTGATCAACATTGAACAGTTTTGGCCTTTCTCCAACCTGATAATGGCCAAGACCAAGCTTTTGTCTCGTGATGACAAAGCTGCGGCGGCTTCATTCAAACGGCATCATACTGCGTGAACGTGGGTTCGAGACTAAACAACCAGATTGAGGGCGGGCGGCGAATACGGGCTGGCCGGGAAAGTGGTGATGGTGCCATGAACGATGACAGAGAAGCCGCGGGAAAACTTCTGACCGAGCTGCGAGAGGCCTATCGAGGCTTACCAAAACATATTCAAGAGCGGGTTGCAACCCTGTTACGCGAGTGCGCCCCAACCGAGCGAATCGCAGAAAAGCGCGCGAGTTGATTCTCCGTGGGCCACGGCGGCCAAGGGCAGCCATGGGAGGCGGCGCCCAAGCGGTGGATGCTGAGGGCGCGCGCCTCCAGAGCCTATCGCCGGCGCGGGCGGCAAACAGCAGCGGCGGAACAGTCATGGCCCCGGCCGCATAAATGGCTGTTCAAACCGCGTTTTCTATCCGGTAGCCCGGCCATGAATTGCGCCGCGGGGTGACTGTTCCGGCAGCGGCTTTCGTTCTCCCGGCTATTGTTCCGGCACGGCACCTACGCGAACCACCAGCTTACCAAAGTTCTTCCCTTCGAGCAGTCCGATGAATGCCTGGGGAGCGTTTTCCAGACCTTCCACGATGTCTTCGCGGTACTTGATCTTTCCTGCCGCCAACCATTCAGACATTTGCTTTCTGAACTCTCCAAAGTGCGGGCCGTAATCGTCAAAGATGATGAAGCCCTGCACCCGCACCCGGCGTTTCAGGAAGGTGGCCATCACTTGCGCGGTGCGATCTTTGCCGGCACGGGCTTCGGTGTCATTGTAGTGAGCAATCAATCCGCAGAGTGGAATGCGCGAGCGCGGATTCAGCAGTGGCAGCACAGCGTCAAACACAGCTCCGCCCACGCTTTCGAAATACACGTCGATGCCATTCGGACACGCACCCGCGAGCAGTGCCTTCAACTCCGGGCTGCGATGGTCGATGCACACGTCGAAGCCAAGCTCCTCCACGGCATAGCGGCATTTATCCACGCCGCCGGCGACGCCGACCACCCGGCACCCTTTCAGCTTGCCGACCTGTCCGACGACCGAGCCCACGGCGCCCGCGGCGGCGGCGACTACGAGAGTTTCACCGGGTTTGGGCTGGCCAATGTCCAGCAGGCCCATGTAGCCGGTGAATCCCGGCATGCCGAGCACACCCAGCGCGTAGGAGGGCTGCTTCACGGCGGCGCCCAGGTTCAGCGCGCCCGAGCCGTCCGAGACGGCGTATTCCTGCCAGCCGCTGTAGCTCAACACCCAGTCGCCCACGGCATAGTCAGGATGGTGCGACACCTCAACCCGGCTCACCGTTCCTCCCACCATCTCCTCGCCAATTTTCACCGGTGGGGCGTAGGACGGCGCGTCGCTCATGCGGCCGCGCATGTAGGGATCAAGCGACAGATAAATGGTGCGCAGCAGGAACTGCCCCTGGGCCGGGGTGGGAATCGCCGCGGTTTCGATGCGGAAATCACTCTGCCTGGGCGCTCCAAACGGTCTGGAGGCAAGGACGATTCTGCGATTGGTGGAGTTGCTCATGACCAAAATCTCCTTTCGCGTTGCCGCCGGTTGCACTGGGGGAAGCATTGGCAACGCCTTTCCGGTCCTACGGCGTTTTCGTCAATAGTTGCGCAGGCGACGGCATCTGCGAGGCGTGCCAGCCGCCACCGAGCGCCTCGATCAATCCTACGCTGGCTGTCATCTGCTGCATGCGAAGCGTGACCGCGGCTTGCTGGTTGGAGAGCAATGCGGTCTGCGCGGTAATCACATTCAGGTAGGGATCCAACCCCAGCTTGTAGCGATCCGTGGCCAGTACGAGGGTTCGTTCCGCCGCTTGCACCGCCGCGTCCTGATGATGGATTTCCACGGAGAGAACGCGCAGCGACGCCAGGTTGTCTTCCACCTGTTGAAACGCGGTTAAGACGGCCTGGCGATAGTTGGCCACGGTCTCGTCGTACTGGGCCTTGAACTGGGTGACGGTGGCGCGGCGCAACCCGGCGTCGAACAGGGTTTCCGCCGCCGCCGGCCCGACGCTGAAAAAGCGGCTGGGCCAGGTGAACCAATTCCCAATCGATGTGCTCTCCAAGCCCGCCGCGGCGCTTAAGGTAACGGTGGGGAAGTAAGCTGCCTTGGCGATGCCGATCTGGGCGTTGGCCTGCGCCACCAGGCGCTCGGCAGCGGCGATGTCCGGACGCCGCTCCAGAAGCTCGGAAGGTATGCCAAAAGGAATCGCCGGAGGGACGGACTTGAGCGGCTCAGCCGGAATTGAGAACGACGATGCCGGCTGGCCGGTCAGCATCGCGATGGCATGTTCGAATTGCGCACGTTGAATGCCGAGCGCCGCATCCTGCGCGCGCGTGGCTTCCAGAAGGGTTTCGGCTTCGGCCACGGCTTCGGCCGTGCCCACGCCGGTGTCGTACTGAGCCCTGGTCAGGTCGAGGGATTGCTGCAAGGCGGCCACCGTCGAATCCAGTAACTTCTGCAACGCGTCCTGTCCGCGAAGCTGAAAGTAATCCGATGCCACTTCGGATTGGACCGTGAGGCGGGTGTTCTCCAGGTCCGCCGCGCTCGCCTGCGCTCCGTAGGCGGCCGATCGCACCGTATTGCGCACCCGGCCGAACAGGTCCGGCTGCCAGGTGGCGTCAAACGGCAGCAGGTAGTCCGTGGTTGTACTCACCGGCGAAGCTTTGGAACCCGCTGCCGTTGCGCCGCTGGACTTGGTCGCGGAAGGCCGTGAGGTTGTAATCGACGGATTGGTGGTGACGGTAGGGAAGAGCTGCGACCGCGCTTCCTTCACCAGGGCGCGCGCCGCCAGAAAGCTGGCCGCGGCGGACGCAATGTTCTGGTTTGAGACGTTGACCTTCTCTTCCAGCGCGTTCAGTTGAGGATCGTTGAAAGTCTCCCACCAATGGCCGCGAAGCGTGGCGTCTTGCGGCTGCGCCACCTTCCAGCCGTCGGTGGTTTTTTGATCGGCCGGGGTCAGTTCCTTGAATGCCGCGGGAGTCTCCGCGGTGGGGGTGTGGTACTTGGGGCCGACCACGCACCCTGCCAGCAGGCAAAGCGGCAGGGCAAGGCGGATGGTGGCTTCGAGGCGGCGAATGGTCATAGTCACATGCTTTCCCTGGCGACTCCCCTCAGTCCGCGGCGCTGGGTGCTGGTCCAGTCCCCGGCGGAACGAAGTCGCACTGTTTGCCCGCCATGCGCAGACGCAGGCGGTCGAATGCCAGGTAGACGACAGGCGTTGTATAGAGTGTGAGCAACTGGCTCAGCAGCAGTCCCCCGACAATGGTGATGCCAAGGGGACGGCGCAGTTCAAAGCCGGTGCCCGTCCCCAGCGCCAACGGCAGAGCGCCCAAGAGCGCGGCCATCGTCGTCATCAGGATGGGGCGGAAGCGCAACATGCACGCTTCAAAAATTGCGTCGGCGGGGCTCTTGCCCTCCTTGCGCTGTGCCTCAAGGGCAAAATCGATCATCATAATGGCGTTCTTTTTTACGATTCCGATCAGCAGCACAATGCCAATGATGGAGATGATGTTCAGATCCTGCTTGAACAGCAGCAATGCCAGCATGGCGCCCACGCTCGCCGACGGCAGCGTGGAGATGATGGTAAGTGGATGAACCAGGCTCTCATACAAAATGCCGAGCACGATGTACACCGCCAGCAATGCCGTCAGAATCAGCAAGGGCTCGGTGCTAAGCGATTGCTGGTAAGCCTGCAGCGTGCCGGCGAAAAAGCCCTGGATCGTGGAAGGCGTGCCCAGTTGCTTCTGCATCTGCCGGATGCGCGCAGTGGCATCGCTCAAGGACACATTCGGCGCCAGGTTGAACGACACCGTGACCGACGGAAACAAGCCGGTGTGATTGATGGCGAGCGGGGTTGTATTGGTCTGGCTCCGGGCCAGCGTCAGCAACGGGATGGCGCCGTTGCTTGACGTGGGGAAGTAGACGTCTTTCAATCCTTCCGGGCTTTGCCAGTATTGTGGAGCAACCTCGAGGACCACGTAATACTGGTTCAACTGGGTGTAGATGATGGAGACTTCCGACTGGCCAAAGGCGCTGTATAACGTCGAGTCCAGCGTCTGCGCCGTAAGGCCGAGCTTGGCCGCGGTGGCGCGGTCGTAGGTCATCAACTCCTCAAGGCCGCCGTTCTGCTGATCAGAGTTTACGTCCTGCAGGCCGGGCAAACGCTTCATCTGACCGAGCAGGACCGGTCCCCACTTGGAGAGGTCCTTGACGTTGTCCGACTGCAGCGTGTACTGGTACAAGGCATTGCTGGAACGCCCGCCGATGCGCAAATCCTGTGAGGCCTGGAGGAAGACGGAAGCAACCGGCAGACGGTTCAGTTGGGGACGCAGCCGGTTGATGATCTGGACGGCACTGGACTTGCGGTCCGCGAGCGGCTTGAGAGCAACGTAGATCGAGCCCGTGTTGGTTGCACCGCCGCCGCCGGTGGAAGCAATCACATTCGCCACCGCGGGATCGCGCTTGATCACGTCGACGATCTGTTGGATGGAGTTGTTCATGGCGGTGAAAGAGGAATCCTGCGACCCCTGGACTCCGCCGGAAATTGCTCCCGTGTCCTGCTGGGGGAAGAAGCCTTTCGGAATTTTGATCACCAGCACGACGTTGAGCGCAATGGTGAGCAGGAGCACGATCAGCGTAGGCGTCGGGTTATCCAGTACCCAACGCAGGCTGTGCCGGTAGATCGACAGCACCCCTTCAAAAAACTTTTCGCTGGCCAGGTAGATGCGGCCATGGCTTCCCTTGGCTTCGTTTTTGAGCAGGTAGGCGCACATCATCGGCGTCGTAGTCAGGGAGACGACCATCGACACCACGATGGCCGTCGCGAGCACGACGGCGAACTCGCGGAACAACCGGCCAACGATTCCGCCCATCAGCAGCAGCGGAATAAAGACGGCAATCAGTGAAATGCTGATGGTGAAAACGGTGAAGCCGATTTCCTGCGCGCCCAGCAGGGCGGCCGCAAACGGCTTGATGCCGTGTTCCAGGTGGCGCGCCACATTTTCCATCACCACGATGGCATCGTCTACCACGAATCCGGTGGAGATGGTCAGCGCCATCAGCGAGAGATTGTCCAGGCTGTAGCCGCACAAATACATCACGCCGAACGTTCCGACCAGGGAGACCGGCACGGCGACCGCTGGAATGAGCGTGGCGCGCCAGTTGCGCAGGAAAAGAAACACCACCACCACGACCAGTGCGATGGAAATAAGCAGCGTCCTCTCCACGTCGTTGACGGAGGCGCGGATGGTCGTGGTGCGGTCCAGAACAATGGTGGTTTCGATGCCCGTCGGAATGGTTGCCTGGATATAGGGAAGCTGGGCGCGAATCCGGTCCACCGTCTGAATGATGTTGGCGCCCGGCTGGCGAAAGATGATGACCGCAACCGCGCGCTTGCCATTGAGATACCCGGCCGTATGGATGTTCTGCACCGAGTCCGTCACTTGCGCCACGTCGGACAAGCGGACGGCTGCGCCATTCTTGTAACCAACCACCAGCGGTTTGTAATCCTCGGCGCGCGAGATTTGATCGTTGTCGAGAATGTCCGCCGTCACCATACCGTCGGAGATCTGCCCCTTGGCCAGGTCGGAGTTCTGCAGGCTCAAGGTGGACTTCAGACTCGCCAGCGAAATTCCATAGCTGGCCAATTGGGTGGGGTTCGCGTCCACCCGCACGGAGGGCAGCGCGCCGCCTCCGGGACTCACCTGCCCCACGCCCTGGATCTGCGATAGCTTCTGCTGGATGAGGGTCGAGGCGACGTCATACAGCTTATCCGGACCATACCGGTCCGAGGTAAGGCCCAGGATCATGATCGGCGAATCCGCGGGATTGACCTTGCGGTAGGTTGGATTGGCCGGCAGGTTGGCGGGCAGATAACTGCGCGCCGCGTTGATGGCCGCCTCAACATCCCGCGCCGCGCCATCGATGTCGCGGCTGAGGTCGAATTGAATCGTGATCGAAGTGCTGCCGAGGGTGCTGGACGATGTCATCTCGGTGACGCCGGCGATATGGCCGAACTGCCGCTCCAGCGGAGTCGCGACCGAGGAAGCCATGATTTCGGCGCTGCCTCCGGGCAGGCCTGCGTTGACGGAAATGGTCGGAAAATCAACCTCGGGCAGAGCCGAAACCGGCAGCACGTTGAAGGCAATCGCCCCGGCCAGCGCAATCGCCGCCGTCAGCAGGGTGGTAGCCACCGGCCGGTGAATGAAAGCCGCGGAACTGTTCATGCCTGCTCTGCCGCCTCGGGAGCGCTTCCCAGGTCTTCCCGCCCGGTTTCGCCCGTAAAGCGCCGTCCCAGGTTGTCAAAGAAAATGTAGATGACAGGCGTGGTGTACAAGGTGAGGACCTGGCTGAAAAGCAGTCCGCCCACCATGGCGATGCCCAGCGGCCGCCGCAACTCGGAACCAAAACCCGTGCCCAGGGCCAGTGGCAGCCCGCCCAGCAGCGCGGCCATCGTGGTCATCATGATGGGCCGGAAGCGCAGCAGGCAAGCCTCGTAAATCGCATCCGTCGCGTTCTTGCCTTGCTTTCTCTCCGCCTCCAGGGCAAAGTCCACCATCATAATGCCGTTCTTTTTGACAATGCCGATCAGCAGCACAATGCCGATGATGGCGACTACGCTCAAATCCTGGCGAAAGAGAAGCAGTGCAAGGAAGGCTCCAACCCCGGCCGACGGCAGCGTGGACAGAATCGTGATGGGGTGAATAAAGCTCTCATACAGGACCCCCAGGACGATGTACACGGTGACCAGGGCGGCAAGAATCAGCAACGGCACATTGGACAGGGAATTCTTGAAGGACGCCGCCGTGCCTTGAAAATCCCCCTGGATGGTCGCAGGCATGTGCATGTCCTTCTGCACCTTCTCGATGGAAGCGATGGCGTCGCCGAGGGCGGCATTGGGCGCCAGATTGAAAGAGACGGTGATGGCCGGAAACTGGCCCTGGTGGGTAATGGCGAGCGCCTCCGTCGTCTTCTCAAAGTGGGCGAACGAGCCCAGCGGCACGGCTGCACTCATGGCGGAACTGGTGGCGCCGGCCGAGCCTGCTCCCGTGCTCGCCGTCGAGGATGCGCCTGCCGAAAGCGCATTCAAGGGAGGGGTCAGGGTGTTGGCCGAAGGCGTATAGAGCGCGGAAGCGGTCAGCGCATTTGAGCCCGCCGCGGATGATCCGGAGGAGGCAAATGACGAAGAAGCCCCGGTGCCGGTGGCGCCGGCAGAGGCGTTGGACTGGATGTAGAGATGGTTCAGTTTGTTTGGGTCCAACTGGAACTGCGGGTCACTCTCCAGCACCACGTGGTACTGATTGAGCTGGGTGTACATGGTGTTGATCTGGCGCTGGCCGAAGGCGTCATACAACGTGTTGTCAATGGTTGCCGGGGCAATGCCAAGGCGCGAAGCCGTGACCCGGTCAATCGCCAGATATACGGCCAGCCCTCCGGTTTGTTGATCGCTGGCGACATCCTCAAGGGCCGGCAACTGTTTCAGCTTCGCCATGAAGCGGTTGGTCCAGTCATTCAGCTCATTGGCGTCGGGATCTTCCAGGGTGTATTGATACTCCGTCCGGCTCACCCGGTCATCCACGGTAATGTTCTGAACCGGCTGCATGAACAGCTCGATTCCCTGCACCTGGTCCAGCTTTGACGTGAGCCGGCGAATCACGTCGGCCGCGCTCAGCTTGCGCTGCTCGAGCGGCTTGAGGTTGATGGACATTCTGCCGCTGTTCGTCGTCGTGTTGGTTCCATCCGCGCCGATGAACGAGGAGAGGCTTTCAACCGCGGGGTCCTGCAGAACAATCTTCGCCAGCTCCTGTTGTTTGCCTGCCATGGCCGCCGCGCTGATCGCCGGCGCCGCCTGTGAAATGCCCTGGATGACACCCGTGTCCTGCACCGGAAAGAATCCCTTGGGAATGATGATGTAAAGGAAAACCGTCAACAGCAAGGTGGACACGGCCACCAGCAGCGTAATCGTCTGGTATTGAAGTACGAATTTCAAGGTCCGGCCATAGAACGCGATCATCCCTTCGAAAGCGCGTTCCGAGGCTCGATAGACGCGCCCCTGCTGTTCTTTCGGAACGTGCCGCAGGATGCGCGAACTCATCATGGGAGTGAGGGTAAGGGAGACGACCGCCGACACAATGATGGTGACCGCCAGGGTCACGGCGAACTCGCGGAACAGCCGCCCAACCACGTCACCCATGAACAACAGGGGAATCAACACGGCGATCAGGGACACGGTCAGCGAGAGAATGGTGAAGCCGATCTGCTCCGCGCCCTTCAGCGCCGCCTCCATCGGAGGGTCGCCCGCTTCGATATAGCGCGAGATGTTTTCGATCATCACGATGGCGTCGTCCACCACGAACCCGGTGGAGATGGTCAGCGCCATCAACGACAGGTTGTCCAGACTGTAACCAAGGATGTACATGGCGGCGAAGGTGCCAACCAGGGACAGCGGTACGGCCACGCTGGGAATGATGGTGGCGTAGAGATTCCGCAGGAAAAGAAAGATGACCATCACCACCAGACCGACGGTCAGCATCAGTTCAAACTCAACGTCGGCAACCGAGGCTTCAATCGGAGTGGTCAGGTCGGTAAGGGTGGTCACCTGGATGCCGGTGGGAAGGTTGGCCTCCAGTTGCGGCAGCAGGCGCTTGATGCTCTTGACCACGCTGATGGTGTTGGCCCCGGGCTGGCGCTGCACGTTCACGATGACCGCCGGCGTCAGGTTCATCCAGGCCGCCTGGTAATTGTTTTCGATTCCGTCCACGACGCGCGCCACGCTGGTCAACATCACCGGCGCGCCATTGCGGTAGGCAACCACGACGTTCCTGTAATCGTTGCTGGTGGCCAGTTGATCGTTGGCGTCGATCTGATAATTCAGTTGCGGCCCGTCAAAATTTCCCTTGGCGGCGTTCACGCTGGCCTGGGTCAGCGCGGCGCGCAGGTCTTCCAGGTTTATGCCGTAGGACGACAGCGCCGTGGGATTGGCCTGGATGCGGACGGCCGGCTTTTGGCCACCGCTGATGGTGACCAGGCCGACCCCGCTGAGCTGCGAAATCTTCGGCGCCAGACGCGTGTCTACCAGATCCTCAACCTGGGACAGCGGCATTGCGTTGGAGGTGATGGCCAGGGTGAGCACGGGGGCGTCGGCAGGATTGGTTTTGCTGTAGGTCGGCGGCGCCGGCAGAATGGACGGCAGAAGACTCTGCGACGCGTTGATGGCGGACTGCACCTCTTCCTCGGCGACATCGATATTCAGGGTGAGGTTGAACTGCAGCACGATGACCGAAGTGCCGCCGGAACTGGTCGAGGTCATCTGGCTCAACCCTTGCAGTTCTCCGAATTGGCGCTCCAGTGGGGCCGTAACGGTCGTTGCTACCACCGTCGGGCTTGCTCCCGGATAAAACGTGAGGACCTGAATGGTCGGATAATCGACTTCCGGCAATGCCGAGACGGGCAGTTGGGTGTAGCCAACAATCCCGATCAGCAGGATTGCAGCCATCAGCAATGAGGTCGCAACCGGCCGCAGAATAAACGGGCGCGATGGACTCATGGGGCGCTGCTCCCACCGGTGGCCGCCGGGACAGGCTTGGCTGAAACCACAATTGCGGCGTTGTCCTGCAACTTGTCAAAGCTGCTGTTGGCCACAACCTCGCCGGCATTGATGCCCTCAACCTGGGTTACTCCGCCATCGGTAACTCCCGGCTTGATGCTGCGCATATGGGCGACATTGTTCTGGATCACGTAGACGAACGATGCCTGGCCATTCTGCTGAATGGCCGAGGCCGGGATCAGCGTGACCCCCTGCAAGGTTTTCACCAGGAGCCGCGTGTTGACAAATTGATTGGGGAAAAGCGCGTCATCCTTGTTGTCAAAGATGGCCCGGCCTTTGACGGTTCCCGTCGTGGTGTCAATCTGGTTATCGAGCGTCAACAGTTCGCCGCTGGCGATTTTCTTCAGCGCAGTCCGGTCAAAGACGTCGACGCTGAGCTTGGCTTTCGTGCGCAGGCGGGCTTCGACTTCGCCAAGATTGTCTTCCGGTATGGTGAAAATTGCGGTAATGGGCTGCAACTGCGTGATCACGGCCAGGGTTGCGCTTCCCGAAGACTGCACCACGTTGCCCGGATCCACCAGGCGTAACCCGACACGCCCGGAGATGGGAGCCGTAATATGACAGAACGCAACTTGAATCTGGTCATATTGCACCGTTCCGCGGTCGTTTTTTACCGTGCCCTCGTCCTGCAGCACAAGCTTTTCCTGGTCATCCAGAACTTGCTTTGCAATGGCGTTGCGCGCCCATGCCGCGCGGTAGCGTTCCAGGTCCATGCGTGCCTGCGCCAGCACGTTCTCGTCGCGCTCCAGCGCACCTTGCGCCTGCAATAGAGTTGCGCGGTACGGACCCGACTCGATGTCAATCAGGGCATCGCCCTTGTTGACCTGCTGGCCCTCTTTGTAATGCACGGCGGTGACCAGGCCATTGACTTGGCTGGAAATCGAATCGGTGTAGACCGGGGTGACCGTGCCGATGGCGTCCAGGTAGACTCCAATGTCACCCTTCTGGGCGGTCGCAATCGTGATGGTGATCTTTGCCGGAGCGGGCGCAACTTTTGTCGCTGCCTGGTGATGGTGCCACCACAGCAGGGGTAAAAGCACCAGGGCGAGCAACAACAGAATCCAGAGCACAATCCGCAGAACGTTATGCCGGGGAACATAAGCCGGGAGTTGACGGTCAAGCCCGGTAGCTGATTCCTTCTCCATGTCAGCGGTCAATCGAAATCTCCTTTTCGAATCCTGCTCCAGGTTCCCAGGCATCCGGTGGATTGAGCTTGTTGCGCCACCGGGAATGCCGGTTCGAATCCCGTTGTCAGCCTCGCCGTGCCGGTCATCGCGAACCTAAAACCAAGGCGGCCCGAAGAGGCTCCTCTGGGCATGATTGCCCAGTCTACAACCTCCATCAGGCAGGAATGAACGGCATTTCCCTGGCGCGGGCGGAACCATGGTTAAGTTTTGTCAAGCTTGCTCTGGAGCAGCGCATGAAGCGGCCGTGTTCCCGCGGCCGCAACCGGGTAGCTAGCTGGCCGCGAGGTCATTTTCCAATAACAGCACGCTCCTCATGCCAGGTTCCGGCGATAGGTTATTTTTCAGAGAGATCTCAGGCACCCGCACAAACTGGCTCGGAGTGTCCTGGCAGCAGTCCACATTGCCGAAGTCTTCCACCTGGATCGTCATGACAAAACTGAACATGAGGGTCAGGAACTGGCGCCCCCGTGAAATCGGAGGGCCGCCGGTAGCGGCTCGTCGAGGTGTGAAGCCTACAACGCCCGTTCAATCTCAAACCCCCACGCCTCCAGGAGGGGTTCGGGAATGTATTTCGAATTCCGGTTGCGGCGCGCCCACTCGCGCAGGCGAGTGGAGCGGACATACTGGTTCGGTTGCAGCTTGAAATCGCCAGCGACACGCTCGAATTCGGTGACGACCGGAACCACTGGTCCAATCGGGTCAGGCTTGCCCCAATTGGGGTTGCCGCGTCTTTTTGGCATGAGCACAAGCTCCCCTCGGCGATAAGATGGACTCGAACTGAAGGTATCGGGTATCGAGGGATCCGCCTCGAAACTAACCCAAAACTCTACTTGCGCTCGAAGCTACCAATTGCGGAGCGGAGTGTCTGTTCAAAATTGCTCATCCGAACGAAAGGCGCACGATTCCCTCCCGGCGTCTTGGCCGCGCCCCGATCGCAGGCAGATCAGCAGAGCCGCGTGGAACGGCCCGTAAGGAGGCAGTCAGCACGGGTCCATGCAGGCGAAGGGATTTGTGGAGAGAGCCGCACTGGCCTCCATGACCGGGGCCAGCGCATTCCGATCAGTCGGTGGCGGCCTTCTGGGCCCACTCCGCGGCCTCATCCAAGGCCGCCAGGAGCTCGGCAAACTCATTGGGGCCGTCGTAGCGCAGGCCGTTGATGAAAAACGTTGGGGTTCCGTTGACTCCGCTGCGGACGCCGGAGCCAAAGTCGGCGCGGACGCGAGCCGTGAACTGTCCGCCTTCCAGCGCCTGGGTCAACGCCAGCGTGGGCAGTTTCAGGTCATCGGCGAGTTCAAGGAAAACATCGCCTCCCAGGCGTTCCTGGTTCTCGTAGAGCAGGTCGTGCATCGCCCAGAATTTTCCGTGCGCCGCGGCGAACTCCGCGGTTTCTGCCGCTGCCTGGGCGTGCGGGTGCATCTCACGCAGGGGAAAGTTACGGAACACGAATCGAAGCCGCTCGCCAAAATGCTTCTGCAGGCGTTTAACGACCGGGTAGGCCATCCTGCAGAACGGGCACTCGTAGTCGCCATACTCCAGCAGCGTGACCGCCGCGTCTTCCGGGCCCTGCACGTGATCCGCGGCGGAGACCGGCACTTTCAGCATGCTCATGCTCGTCTCCTACCGGGGCAGCTTCTCCAGGGCTTCCAGGATGCCATCCGCGCCGGGATTCGTCCGGATCGGCGAGAGATAGCTCCAGGCGATGACGCCGTCGCGGTCGATCACAAACAGGGCGCGCTCGCTGATCCCGTCGGCGCCGCGGTAGGCTCCGTACAGCCTGGCGACGGCTCCCTTGGGTTCGGAATCCGACAGCAGCCGGAAATGCAGGTGGCGCGCCTCGGCAAAGGCCTTGTGGCACCATGGGCCATCGACGGAGATGCCCAGCAGTTCGGCTCCCAGCTTTTCAAACTCGGGAAGAACCTCGTTATAGAGGCCGATCTGGTCCCCGCAGGTCGGGCTCCAGTCGGCCGGATAGAAGGCGATTACTACGGGTTTGCCGCGCAACTCGCTCAGTGAAAAGTCCTGGTGCGGCGCAAACTGCAGGGTGAAGTCCGGAGCCTTGGTGCCCGGAGCCAGCAGCCCGGAGACAGCCGTAGCCTGTGTATCGCTCATGCCGTGTTTCCTTTCTGGTGCATCTTGCGGGACGCATTAGGGTGAAACTCGTGGCGGCCTCGCGCTATGACTCAACAGATGCGGCTGATCCGTCCGCGGCTGAAAAATATTGAGTGCAACGCGGAGCTGGAGGCAGCCGCGCCGCTGCAATCTTTTGCTCATCCGGCTGTGCACCGGGTGGTCCATGTCAAGTAAACTGGATAGCTATGAACCCAGGAATCGAGAATATTCGCAAACACGGCAGCCGCATTGTTGCCGAGGGCGCCCACATGTTGCCGGCGGCGTCGCTGATGATGGCCGAGGGTGTAATCAGTTCGCTCGACGATTTGAAAAAGCCGTTTGTCACCGTGATCAACTCCTACACCAACCAGATCCCCGGCCACGCCCATCTGGACAAGATCGGCGCCATTGTGCGCGACGAGCTGAAGGCGTTGGGATTCAACGTCTGGTATGCCAATGTGGGCGGCGCGGTCTGCGATGGCATTGCCATGGGCCACTTCGGCATGAAGTATTCGCTGGCCTCGCGCGAACTGATTGCCGACGAGATTGAGACCATCATCGGCGCCCATCCCTGCGACGGCTGGATCGGAATCGCCAACTGCGACAAAATTGTTCCGGCCATGTACAACGCCATGGCGCGCATCAACATTCCCGCCGTGTATTTGAGCGGCGGCCCCATGCTGGCCGGAGCCGGCGGCGTAGACCTGATCACGGTCTTCGAGGCGGTGGGCAAACACAGCGTGGGAAAAATGAGCGAGGCGGAATTGCGCTCCCTGGCCGAAAAAGCGTGCCCCGGATGCGGAAGCTGCGCCGGAATGTTCACCGCAAATTCCATGAACTGCCTCGGCGAGGCCATCGGGCTGTCGCTTCCGGGTACGGGGACGATGCCCGCCGAACGCTGGGCGGACAGCGCCCACACCCGCACCGAGCCCAATCCCGACCGCATCGCGCTTTCCCGCCGGGCGGCACACGCGCTCAAGCGCTGCATGGAACAGGACGTGCGGCCGCTCGAGATCGTCACCGCGCAGGCTCTCACCAACGCCTTCGTTCTCGACATGGCGATGGGCGGCTCGACCAACACGATTCTGCACACCCTGGCGCTGGCCTACTCGGCGGAGGTTCCGTTCAACCTGGCGCGGCTCAATGAGATTTCGGCAAAGACGCCGAATATCTGCAAGGTTTCGCCCAGCCGCCCGGAAATCCACGTGGAGGATGTGCACCGCGCCGGGGGGATTCCGGCGATTCTGAAGGAACTGGACCGCATTGGCACAACCGGACTGAAGCTGGATGTGCCGACCGTGACCGGGCAACTGGGCGATGCCGTCAGCGCCGCGCCCGATGCCGATGGCAACGTGATCCGCCGGGCGGAGAATGCATTCTCGCAGACCGGGGGGCTGGCCGTGCTGTTCGGAAACCTCGCGCCCAAGGGCGCCGTGGTCAAGGTGGCGGGCGTTGCCCCGGAAATGATGGAATTCGAGGGACCGGCGCGGATTTACGAGTCCCAGGAAGACGCGCTGCAAGGCATCCTGGCCGGCCAGGTGAAGGATGGCGACGTGGTGGTGATCCGCTACGAAGGGCCGCGCGGCGGTCCCGGCATGCAGGAAATGCTTTCGCCGACCGCGGCGCTGGTCGGGGCGGGAGTGCGCGCCGCGCTCATCACCGATGGCCGCTTCTCCGGCGGCACGCGCGGACTTTGCATGTGCCACGTGTCGCCTGAGGCCGCTGCCGGCGGTCCCATCGCAGCCGTGCACGAGGGCGACCGTATCTACATCAACGCCAAGACCTGCAAGCTGGAGTTGAAGGTGGGCGACGAGGAGATTGAGCGGCGCCTGCGCGAGTTGCCCAGGTTTGAGCCGAAAGTGAAGCGCGGCTGGCTGGCGCGTTACCTGCTCCACGTCACCAGCGCAGACACCGGAGCGGTGTTCGAGATCTAGCGCAGAGGATTTCTCTGGCGGCAGCAGCGCCAGTGCCGGGCCTGGGTTGTGTTCTGCGCCGTGCTCTGCGCCGTGCTCTGCGCCGCACCAGGAACGCTTGCGACGAAAGGTTCATGGATGGCCATTGAAGCCGAAACCACATCGCTTTCCGCCAATGCCTACACGCCTCTGGAGGAAAATGAGACATACTGCCCCATCGTTCCCGCCGGCGCCCGCGAAGCTGAGCTGACCTGGCGCTCCGTCCTGTGGGGCACTTTCCTGTGCATCGTCTTCACCGTCGCTTCGGCCTACTCGGGATTGAAGGTCGGGCAGGTGATGGAGGCCGCGATCCCGATCTCGATCCTGGCCATCGGACTGGCGCGGGTGTATGCGCGCCGTTCCACGGTGCTGGAAAACGTCATCATCACCGCCATTGGCGGCTGCTCGGGCGCCGTGGTGGCGGGAGCAATCTTTACCCTGCCCGCGCTCTACATCCTTAAGCTCGATCCCAAGCCGGTGCAGACCATCTTCATCTGTGTCGCCGGAGGCTGCCTCGGGGTGCTGTTCCTGATTCCGCTGCGGCGCTACTTCGTGCGCCAGATGCATGGCGTGCTTCCGTATCCGGAGGCCACGGCCATTACCGAGGTGCTGGTCACCGGCGAGCGCGGCGGCTCGCAGGCCAAACTGCTGCTGCAGGCCACGTTGATCTCCGGCGTCTATGACTTTTTCGTCACCACCTTCCAGGTCTGGAAAGAGGTGGTGAGTTTCCAGTGGATTGCGCTGGTCAAGACCCTGGGAGTGAAGGCGCGCATCGTTGTCAGCTTTGACGCCATCAGCTTTATTCTCGGCCTGGGCTATGTCATGGGTCTGCGCAGTTCCATGATCTTGTGCGCGGGCGGCGTACTGGCCAACCTGGTGCTGGTTCCGCTGGTCTTTTTTGTAGGGCAACACGTTGCCGGCGCCGTCTATCCCGGAACCATTCCCATCGGGGACATGACCGCCGTACAGATCTATCGCGGCTATGTCCGCTTTATCGGCGTCGGCGCCATTGCCACGGCGGGAATCTTCGGAATCGTCAAGAGTCTCAAGATCGTTGCCGGCTCATTTGCCATTGCGCTCAAGACCTTCACCCGCGGCGAGGATAAGGACGCGGAACGCACCGACCGCGACCTGCCGATGATCGCGATCCTGCTGGGCGTGGTGGTCAGCGCCATTGGCGTGGCGATGCTGCTGGGCAGCCTGCGGGTTTCCTGGACGGTGCTGGGGCTGGGACTGCTGCTCACCGTGTTCTTCTCGTTCTTCTTTGCCTCGGTGGCGGCCAACGCCATCGCCACCACGGCCCGCAATCCGGTCAGCGGCATGACCATGCTCACCATCATCATCTCCTCCGTGGTGCTGCTGCGCTTCGGAATTTCCGGCACCACGGGCATGTTCTTTGTGATGGCCATCGCGGGCATGGTTTGCACCGCCCTCTCGGTCAGCGGACAGACGATTACCGATCTCAAGGTGGGTTACTGGATCGGCTCCACTCCGGCGGCGCAGGAGAAGGTCAAATTCCTGGGCGTCATCGCCGCCGCTATCGCCGCCGGACTGACCATCGTCATGCTGGCGCGGACATTCCAGTTTGGCGAAGCGGCGCTGGGCGACCTGAGGCCGGTGCTGGCTTCGCCGCAGGCATCCATCATGAAGGCGCTGGTCGAGGGATTCATGAGCCGCCAGCCGGTGGCCTACATTCTGTTCGGCGTCGGCGCCATGATTACCATCGCCATGGAAATGCTGGGCCAGCCGTCGCTCATCTTCGCCCTCGGCATGTACCTTCCACTGGAGTTGAATGCTCCCGCGCTGGTGGGCGGATTCCTTTCCCATCTGCTGAACAAGAGAGCGGAGAAGCAGGATGCCGGCACCGCACGCAGCATCCGCGAACGCGGCGTCATCATCGCGTCAGGCCTGATGGCCGGAGGCGCGCTGGGCGGAGTGTTTGGCGCGGCCCTGCGCCTGTTCCCGTGGTATCGCGAAGACCTGGTGAAGATGCCGTGGTATGACAACCTCACGGTCTCCGAGTCAATCTCAACGCTGATGTTTTTGGCGTTGTGCCTGTACATGTGGTTCGGTTCGCTGAAGAAGCAGAAGAGTGAGGGATGAAAGAGCCCAGCGAATTAGAGAAGCTGAATGCGGTGGCGCAGGCGGAGGCGAGTGAGGGCAGCCTCAATGCGTTACGCAGAAGCTCCGTATTCAGCACAATCACAATAGGAATGGCTTGTATTCACGGTGGCACTCAACTTCAAAATGCTGTAGTTCGCGTCTTGACGGTGTTGGTGGTCGCGGTAACGGTCTCCATCTATGTTGGCTGGCGCTACGCCCCGGCGATTGAGAAAGTGTTTGAGCCTCTCGTGTTCGGTATGCTTGGAATATTCGGTATACATTTTGGCTCTGATATGCACTTTGATTCTTGGGTTGAGTGGGTATGGCTGGTTGCGGTCGCCGTGGGCTTCGTTTACGGCGCCTTCGGCGCGCTCCGAACAGCGCGTGCGGTCTGGCTGGCGAACCTTCCGGAGTGTGTTGTCGAGCATGAAACGATCAGAGGATGGTTGGCGCGGCTGACGTCTGAATCCACTTGGCCCGATATCGTCCAGTTTGCGGCGGACGACTTTTGGACAGATGGGACTGTAGTCGTTCGCTTGCTCGAAAAAGACAATTGGATTGTGCTTGCGAGCCTGCTTAAAGCAGATCCGACTAAAATCCTAACGTTGAGCATCTTTGATGGCCGGACTACAACGGTCTCATATTCTCAGGACCAGAGACGCTTCCGTATTGGTGACCGCAAATTCAGGAGGGTTGAGTTCACTCCTGAACTGACGGTGTTGGCAAGGCGGCTCGCGCAAGAAGGTTCATGAATCGAACTAGCCACTAACGGGCTGAAGAAATTTCAGGAGTAGGAAATTATGGACGCAGCAGGAAGTGATTGCGCGCAGGCGGTGCTCGGCATTGACACACTCTGGGGCGGCGACGTGATGTGTCCCTCGGGAACGGGACGCTTTATCGCCGACTCCTGGTTCAGCGACGACCCTTTGCCGCTGGCCTACACCACCCCGTCGGCGGCGCGGGTCCGCGAAACCGGCGGCGTGGGCGCCAAGCAGATCGACCACGCGGCCATCGATGCCTATCTCAAGGCAGTCGATCTCCCGGCGGCGATTGCCGGGCTGAGCGGCGAGGCGGCAAAACTCGCAGGCTTGCGCGGCAAGTATTTGCAGGGTCTGGCCGACTCGCTCCAGGTCATGTGGGACCTGGCGCTGGAGATGTTGGGCAACGGTCCGGCGGTGCCGTACGCGCGCTGCGTGCTGGCTTCGGCCGGCCGCGCTCCCGAGCCTTCCCAGCCGCGGGCCAAGCGCGAGCGCGTTGCCGAGTTGCTTTCCCGCGCCGGACACCCGTCGCACGACGCGGCCTCGCTGCTGGCCGCCGTGGACGCCTGGCGCAACGCCCGGGTCACTCCCATGGCCAGCGTGCGCACGCTCAGCGCGGCGGTCATCGCCTATTTTGACCAGCTCAGCGCCAGCCATCTCTCGCCGTTCCTGCCGCCGGAACTGGCCGCGGTGCCGCGCGCCAACATCGACTTCCTGCCCATCAAGGACGCCTGGTTCTCCGGCTCCATGAACTACGTGGGACGCGCCCGCAACCAGGACGGCTCGCCGCGCTACGAGGCAACCTATGAGATCAACGCCTCGCTGCAGATTTCGGTTCCGGAGTTCTACCAGTTGATCAGTCACGAGGTGGTGCCCGGACACGTCACCACGTTTGCCTATCTGCAGAACCTTTACCGGCGCGGGCTGGCGGGCTTTGAAGCAACCGTGCTCACCATGAACACGCGCGCCGCGGCGCTGTTTGAAGGCATCGCCAACAACGCCATCCTCATCGCCCACGGCGCCACCGAACTCGACCAGCTTCCCGACGAGGATATGGAGATTGGCGCCCTGCTGGCGCTGCTCCAGGACGACGCCAAGAACCAGTCCAGCTTCCTCACCTGGGGCGAGGGCAAGCCCCAGGCGGAGGTAGCCCGCGTGCTCCGCCATGAGTTCCTGGTGAGCCTGGAGCGCGCCGAAAAACTCAGCGGCGCATGGGGACAGCATCCCCTGCTCGGACGCATGTACCTTCCCGCCTACTGCGCCGGCACCGAGAAGGTGGCCGAGTGGCGCCGCAAATACCCGGCGGAAAAAGTCCTTCCGGCCATCTACGGATGTCATGGCCTGGTCGATATCTCAACCGCGGAAGCATTGCTTGAGGGAACGATATAATAGGAGCAGGTACAACCATGCAATATCGCAATTTTGGAAAGCTCGACTGGAAAGTTTCTGCCCTCGGATTCGGCTGCATGCGTCTTCCCACCGCATCCGGAGACCGTCTCAGTCCTGACATTGACGAGGCCGAAGCCATCCGCATGATTCGCCACGCCATCGACAGCGGCGTGAATTATGTCGATACCGCTTATACCTATCACTCCAACCAGAGTGAAATCGTGCTCGGCAAGGCGCTCCAGGACGGTTACCGCGAGCGGGTGAAGCTGGCCACCAAGCTCCCCGTGTGGCTGGTGGAGAGCCCGGCGGACTTCGACAGGTTGCTCGCCGAGCAACTGCAGAAACTGCAAACCGACCACATCGATTTTTACCTCCTCCACGCGTTGAACCAGGGCCGCTGGCGCAACATCATCCTCAAGCACGATCTGCTGGCCAAGGCCGCCGAGGCACTCGCCGACGGACGCATCCGCCATCTCGGCTTTTCCGTGCACGACGAGTACGAGGGTTTTGCCGAGATCGTCCAGGGCACGGACCTCTGGAGCTTCTGCCAGATTCAGTACAACTATATGGATACGGAAAACCAGGCGGGCACGCGCGGCCTCAAACTGGCGGCAAGCCGCGGGCTTGCCGTGGTGATCATGGAGCCGCTGCTTGGCGGCCGTCTGGCCGATCCTCCCACCTCGATCCGCGCCACCATGGAGCGCGCGTCCATACGGCGCTCACCCGCCGAGTGGGCGCTGCAATGGCTCTGGGACCAGCCCGAGGTTTCCGTGGTGTTGAGCGGCATGACCACCATGGAGCAGGTGGAAGAAAATCTGGGTTCCGCCGATCGCTCCTCGCCGAACAGTTTCACCGCGCCGGAGCAGGAGTTGATTGCACAGGCGCGGGCGGAGTATCGCGCCCGAACCGTTGTCCCCTGCACCAAGTGCGGCTATTGCATGCCGTGTTCCAACGGGGTCAACATTCCCGGCAACTTTGAATACTTCAACTACGCGCATCTGTTTGACGACATCCCGGGCGGGCGCTTCAAGTACAAGGTCTTTCTCAGCGAACAGGAGCGCGCCAGCAACTGCATCGAGTGCGGCGCCTGTGAAGAGCTGTGTCCGCAGAAGATCGCGATCCGCGAATGGCTGCCCAAGGTAACCGACCTGCTCGCCTGAGCCGGATCGATGCGGCGAATCGCTACGCCTATGGGAGGCGGCCGGCGCCCCACTCAAAACCGCAGAAGGTTTTGAATGGGGCGCGCGCCAGCTGATTCCTCCATCCCCGCCACCCCGTGCTACTATTTCGCCCATGTCCCGTGCTGCTCTCGTTGCGCTCGCCTTCGCACTCACCCCCGCGCTCCTCGCCCAATCCGCCGCGCCCGCGGGAAGCGTCACCGTCCTCCATGCCGCCCATCTGCTCGACGTTGAGCACGCAATGCTGGTCACTCCCGGCGAAGTTCTCGTCCGTGGCAGCCGCATCGCGGAGGCTGGTTCCTCGGTTGCCCACCCGGCCGACGCCACCGTCATCGATCTCGGCTCGGCCACCCTCATGCCCGGACTCATCGACGCGCACGTCCATCTCTTCCTCCATCCCGGAGCCGAAGACCTGCAGACCGTCGTCGAATCCGTCCCCGAGCGCACCATCCTGGCCACCATCGCCGCGCGCGACGATCTTCTTGCCGGCTTCACCGCGGAGCGCGACATGGGCACCGAGGGCGCCGGGTCCGCCGACTCCGCCGTGCGCAATGCCATCAACGCGGGACTCATCCCCGGCCCGCGCCTGCGCGTCAGTGGCAACGCCGTGGACATCCTGGGAGGCCACGAAGACGCCATCCACTTCAATCCCGCCGAGCACATTTCCTCCAACGCCACCTACGCCAACTCCACCGACGAACTGGTCGCCGTCATTCGCCAGCAGCTCAAGGAAGGCGCCGATTTCATCAAGATCTACCAGACCGGCCCTGACCGCCTTAGCGACGGCCAGCTCACCACTCCCTACCAGTACACTCGCGCCCAGCTGGAAGCGGCCGTCGCCGAGACCGCGCGCCTCGGCACTCGCGTCGGCGTCCATTGCACCGGCGAACCTGCCGCCCTCTACGCCGCCCAGGCCGGGGTGGCCTCCATCGACCATGCTCTCCAACTGGCGCCGGAAACCATGCGCCTCATGCGCGAGCGCCAGATTTACGCCGTGCCTACCTTCGCCATCTTCGAGTACTTTGCCGCCCACGCCGAAACTCCCGCCGCGGCCGAGCGCGAGCGCGCCATGCTGGCCTTCCACGCCGCCCAGTTCCGCCAGCAACTCGACGCCGGAGTTCCCATGGCCGTCGGCTCCGACGTTGGCCCATTTCCTCACGGCACCCAGGCCCGCGAGTTCGAGCTCATGGTGCAATTCGGCATGGCCCCCGCTGACGTCCTGCGCGCCAGCCTCATTCACGGCGCGCGCCTGCTCGGCTGGGCCAACGACATTGGCCAGCTCAAGCCCGGCTTCTTTGCCGACATTATCGCCGTTCCCGGCAATCCCCTCGCCGACATCTCAACATTGAATCACGTCACCTTCGTCATGAAGAACGGTGTGGTGTACAAGAATCAGAACTAAGCCGGTGGCCCACATCCGCCGCGCAGTTGGGCGAATGTGGGAACCACGCGCCGGCCCGGCCCGCAAAGTTGTATAACTATTTCCCATGAACCCACTCTGCCGAATTCTCATTGCCTGCGCCCTCACCACTGCCGCCGGCTTTGCTCAAAATGCCCAGCCCGCACCCGCCACGCCGCACAAGTGGGCCGTCGTCCTCCACGGCGGAGCCGGAGTCATCGAGCGCGCCAGCATGAGCGCCGAGGCCGAAGCCGCCTACCGCGCCGGAATCAGCGAAGCTCTTACGGCCGCCGCCTCGGTCCTCGATAAAGGCGGCTCCGCGCTTGACGCTGTGGAGGCGGCCATCAAGCTCCTGGAAGACAATCCGCTGTTCAACGCCGGACGTGGCGCGGTCTTTGCCGCCGATGGCACCAACCAGCTCGACGCCGCCATCATGGACGGCGCAACCCTGCGCGCCGGAGCCGTGGCCGATGTGCAGCGCACCCGCCATCCCATTTCGCTCGCCCGCGCCGTCATGGAGCGCTCGCCCCACGTCATGCTCGCCGGTCCCGGAGCCGACGTCTTCGCCGCCAGCGTCCATCTCGAGCAGGTTCCGCCCAGCTTTTTCTTCACCGAGCGAACCTGGCAGGCGCTGATCCGTGAGCTTCAGAAGCAAGGCCTGCCCATTCCCGCCCGTCCCGTAGGCGCGCCCGCCCCGGCGGCCAAGCCCAGCGCGTTGTTTGAGCCGCAGGACGCGCACCACTATGGCACCGTCGGCGTGGTCGCCCTCGACCGCCAGGGAAACCTGGCCGCCGGAACCTCCACCGGCGGCCTCACCGCCAAGCGCTGGAATCGCATCGGCGACTCCCCCATCATCGGCGCCGGAACCTATGCCTCCAACCAATCCTGCGCCGTCTCCGGCACCGGCGTCGGCGAGTTCTTCATCCGCTTCACGGTCGCCCGCACCATCTGCGCCCTGGTCGAATACAAAGGCATGAGCCTGCAGGCCGCCGCCGACGAGGTCATCCAGAAACAGCTCGGGGCCATCCACGGCGATGGCGGCGTCATCGCCCTGACCCCCAACGGCCAGCTCGTCTGGAGCTTCAATACCCCCGGCATGTTCCGCGCCAGACTGAAAGAAGGAGGCACCGCGCAGATCAGCATCTACCGCGACGAGCCGTAGCCTCGTTTACACTGTCAGCATGCGCGTCAACCAGAACCGCCTCCGCGAGTTTCTTCTGCTCACCGGAGTCTGCGGATTTTTCTTCTTCTTCCGTCTCTCCGCCATCGGACTGCTTGGCCCCGATGAGCCTCGCTACGCCCAGGTCGCGCGCGAAATGCTCGCCCGCCACGACTGGGTCACTCCCACCCTCTACGGGCACGCCTGGCTGGAGAAACCCATCCTGCTTTACTGGGGAGAAATGCTCTCCTACACCGTGTTCGGCGTCTCCGACTGGGCCGCCCGCGTGCCTGCGGCCATCGCCGCCACGCTGCTCGTCTTCGGCATATTTCTCGTCGTCCGCCGCATTCGTTTTGCCGCCCGCCTGGACGCCGCCCTGATGGTCGCCTCCGGGGTGCTCATCCTCGGCTTCGCCCGCGCCGCTGCCACCGACATGCTCCTGGCCGCGCCTTTCGCGCTCTCCCTGCTTGCCTGGTTCTGCTGGTATCAAACCGGGTTCGAGCCGTCCCCGCAAGTGGCCCACATGGGACGAGCGGCCCACGTTTGCCCGCACCTGGCTGCCATGGGAGACGGCCGCAGCGCAAGCCAATCGCCGCGCGCTGCCCGCCTCTGGCTGGTGCTTTTCTACGCTTTCAACGCCCTGGCCATGCTTGCCAAAGGCCCCGTCGCGCCCGCTCTCGCCGCGCTTATACTCATCGCCTTCTGCGCTGCCCGGCGCAACCGGCGCGCGCTCCTGCGCACCCTCGACCTGGCCGGCCTCCTCGCATTTTTCGCCGTCGCCGCTCCCTGGTATGGGCTCGTCCAACTGCGCACGCCACAATTTTTCCGCGTCTTCTTCCTCCAGCACAACCTGGCCCGCTTCGGTTCCAACCTCTATCGCCACCACCAGCCTTTCTGGTATTACATTCCCGTCGCTCTCATCGCCACGCTTCCCTGGACCGTCTGGCTTATCCACGGACTTGCCGATGCGGTCGCCGCCCTGCGAACCCCGCTTGCGCCTGCGGCCGGAGCGGCGTCAGTTGGCGCGTACCCGCCCGCGCCTGCGGGGCCCAGCGCAAGCGCCAGCCAGCCCAACCCCGTTCCGCTTGCGATCACCGAACCCGGCTCAGTTAACTCCACGGGAACAGCCGCCAGCGCAGCCGAGGCCGGGGACGAAACGGCCACACCCAGCTTCACGTTTGAGATATTCCTCTTCCTCTGGGCCATCGTCCCCATCGCATTCTTTTCCATCTCCCGCTCCAAACTTCCCGGATACATTCTGCCATCCATCCCCGCCCTGCTCATCCTGGCTGCCGTCGCCGTGCATCGCCGGGCCGCCCGCGGCGAGCGTCCGCGCTGGCCCTCCATCACCATTCACGCCGTCCTGCTGGCGGCCATTGCCGCCGCGCTGGTCATCGCTCCGCGGCTCGTCTTCAAACTGCCGGTCTCAGCCTCGGCCCTGATGATTGCCGCCTTCGCGGGAACTGCCATCTTCCTGGTCGCTGCCCTGCCCCTGCTCACCATCGGATGGCCTATCCTGCGCTTCGTCACCCTTTTGCCGCTCATCCTCGCCATCGGCTTTGTTCTGCGCGGCCTTGCCCCGGCGGTGGACGCCACCGGGTCCGCGCGTCCCATCGCCCAACTGCTCCAGCAAATCGATCAGCCCGGCCCCTTGCCTCTGGCGACCTTTTCTCTGGGCCGCAACACCGCCTTCGGCCTGGCCTTTTACCTCAACCGCCCCGTGGCTCCCTACGAAGGACTGGAAATCTCCCCCGCCATCTACGAACTTCCCGCCGCCATTCCCGCCTCCGCTCACATTCTCGTCACCCGTGACGGCGCGCTGCCGTCGCTCGGCCTGCTGCTTCCAGGCCGCAGCATCCGGTTCCTAGGGTCCTACGGGCCGCAGCGGATCGAGATTTTCGAGGTTTCTCCCGCACCATGACCGGCATGGGTTGTTGGGCAGATGGGGATCGCGGGTGGTGGTGGCGGCCTTACGCCCGGGTGCTCACTTCCCCAAGCATGCGGTGAGCGCCTCCACCACCCGCTTGGTCTCGTGCACGTCGCGAACGCAGATCGACAGCACTCCGATTTCCTTGGGCGGGTAGTCGTTGCCGCCAGGAAAGATCGCGTCGCCGATGAAGATCATCTCTGCCAGGCCGATGCCGAGAATGTCGCGCAGCTTGCGGATTCCGTACGCTTTGTCGATGCCCGGCTTGGTTACGTCGATCGAGGTCGAGCCGCCCAGGCGCACCGAGTACTCCGGAATGTAGGTGTCCAGGATCGCCTTGATCTTCTTCCGCTTGGCATAATCCGGGTCCCATTTTTCTTTTTCCGGCAGCGGCGCATGCTGCCCCAGGGCGGAGAACGTGATCTGGCTGCCGCGGTCCTCGATCATCTCTCCCCAGACTTTTTTCGGCTGGAAGCCCGCAACCGCCAGGGATTGGTTTAGCGCACTGGTGATCTTCTCTTTTTCCTCCGCGCTGAACTCGTCAGCGTAGAGTTTGTTCCATTTTCCGTCGTACTGGAAAAACTTGGTGCCGCAGGTGGGCAGCAGCAGCAGGTTTTCCATGTTCTGGCCCGGCGCCAGCTTGGAGACCACTTGTTTTTCAAACTGCGGCCAGTCACCGCCGGAAATCACGGCAACCTTGGCAACCGCCAGCAGGCCGGTGAGCAGCGCGGACATCTCCGCATCCAGCGCCGATTTGCTTTCCGCCAGGGTGCCGTCCAGATCGAACACAATCAGTTTTTTCAAGATTTTCACCACCTCGACAGGTTCGATCTTAACCCATGCCTTCCACTTCCGGATGCATGATCTGTTGGGCATGCGGGTGCCTGTGCGATACACTTTGGCCGATGCCAAAGGGAACCATCGCCGGGCTGATTGCCGGGTTACGAGATCGGGTGGCTGAGTTCTTCCGGCGCCCCGGCCCGGAAGCCGCGCACCTCGCAACCGGCCGCCGGGGTGAGCAGCTTGCCAGCCACTTTCTGCGCCGCCAAGGCTACTCGATCCTGGCCAGCAACTGGCGCGCGAAAGGCCGCAAGGGTGAAATCGATCTGATCGGGTTCGATGGCGATGTCCTCTGCTTCATCGAGGTGAAGACCCGCGCCAGCCACGGCCTGGTGCCCGCCGAACTCGCCGTAAACCGGGCCAAGCAGCATGAACTGCGCGGCATGGCCGCACTCTATCTGCAGAGCGCAAGACGGCATCCGCCGTCCCGTTTTGACGTGGTCAGCGTCTACCTGGTGCCGGGGCAGCCAGCTGAAATTGATCTTTTCAAAGACGCCTTTCCTTGGCGTACTATGGGTGTCACGCGCCGGCTTGGATTCTAGTGCGCCAGGGGAATGGGTGTGCCTGAACTGAGAAAAGATCCCGTGGTTGGACGGTGGGTCATCATTTCCACGGACCGCGCCAAGCGGCCCAGCGACTTTCTTCGCAACAAGGTTGTACTGAAAGGCGGCTTCTGCCCACTGTGTCCGGGAAACGAATCGAAGACGCCTTCCGAGGTGCTCGCCTACCGTCCCCACGCCAACGGCGGCGGACAGAAAAACGGCTTGGATTGGACGGTGCGCGTGGTGCCCAGTAAGTTTCCCGCGCTTGGCATCGAAGGCACTCTCAACCGCCAGGCCGAGGGCATGTTTGACAAGATGAACGGTCTCGGCGCGCACGAGGTCATCGTGGAGACGCCCGACCATGCCGCCCATCTGGCGCTGCTGCCGCAAAAGGATGTGGAGAGCGTGCTCTGGGCCTGTCGCGACCGCATCGTCGATCTCAAACAGGATCGCCGCTTCAAGTACATCATGATCTTCAAGAATCACGGCGAGGCCGCCGGAGCCACTCTGGAACATCCCCACATGCAACTGATCGCACTGCCCATCGTACCCAAGCATGTGAGTGAGGAACTCGAGGGCGCCAAGCAATATTTCACCATCAAGGAGCGTTGCATCTTCTGCGACATTCTGCGCCAGGAGATGGAAAATCCGATGCGCGTGGTCAGCGAGAACGAGGACTTTCTCAGTTTTGCCCCGTTTGCTCCGCGCTTCCCCTTTGAGACCTGGATCTTTCCCAAGCGTCACGAGTCCGCCTTTGAGAATCTTTCCTCGCACCAGATGAGCAATCTGGCGGCGGCCCTCAAGCAGTTGCTGATGAAATGCGAAGTCGCGCTCGACGGCCCGGCCTACAATCTTGCGCTGCACGCTGCGCCCGTGCAGGAGAGTTCGCTGGAGTACTACCACTGGCACATCGAATTCATTCCCAAGCTGACCAATACCGCCGGCTTCGAGTGGGGCACAGGGTTCTACATCAATCCCACGCCTCCGGAGGAGAGCGCGAAGTTTTTGCGCGAGGCCGAGCTGCCCGCGGGATTCCAGTTGGCGAAATAGCCGCCGCGATGGAACTTGTTCCCTGAGCAGGAGTCCACCTCCTGCTCTTTTCTTCGCTGGTTCGATCCGGCTGGGGAGGGCCGATGGATCAGAAGCAGGAATGGACGCGCGAACGCGAAGCCGGGCAATGTGCCTCCCAGCCGCTGGAGACAGTGGCGGCCGCCGAACCGTTTGCGCCCCAGGTGGGCGGCGCCAGCGGTGACATGCCGCACATGATCCGTGCCCTCGGCAACCGCGATTTTCGCTGGTTCTGGAGTGGTAACTTCCTTTCCAACATCGGCACCTGGATGCAGAACGTCGCCATGGGATGGCTGGTGCTGCAACTGGCGCCCGCCAATCCCGCCTTCTGGCTGGGCGTGGTCGGCTTTGCCTCCAGCGCTCCCATGCTGGCGTTTTCCCTGCTCGGCGGAGTGATCGCCGACCGCATCAACCGCCGCAAGCTGATGCTGTTCACGCAGTCGGCCATGATGATCTTCGCCTTCCTGCTGTGGGGGCTCATGGTGATCGGCCGGATGAGTTTGCCCCTGCTGGTGCTCATCTCTTTTACCACCGGAATCGCCATGGCGCTGAATAATCCCAGCTACCAGGCGCTGGTGCCGCAACTGGTGCCGCGTGAGGATCTCGCCAACGCCATCGCCCTCAACTCCGCCCAGTTCAACATGTCGCGCGTCGTTGGACCCACCCTGGGAGGCTTCGCCATGGCATGGTTCGGAATCAAGGGAAATTTCCTTCTCAACGCCCTCAGTTTCGTCGCCGTGCTCTTCGCCCTCACCCGCATCAGTTATCCGCCGCTCTATCCAGCCGGCGAAAATACCATGTATGAGGATCTCAAGGAAGGCCTGCGCTACGTCTTCCAGCGCAAGGACCTGTTCACCCTGCTGTCCATGACCGCAGTTGCCAGCGTCCTGGTGATCCCTTACATCACCTTCGTTCCGCTGTTTGCCAAGCAGATCCTGCACCTGGACGCGCGTGGCTTCGGTCTCCTGATGGCCGCCAACGGCGGCGGCGCATTCCTGGGCGCCGTCACCATGGCCTTCACCCATCGCGTCCGCCATGGCGGTCGAGTGGTCTTCCGCGCCTCGCTGGCCTTCTACGCCTTTGTCGCCTGCTTTGCCCTCTCGCGCCACGAGTGGCTGAGCGCCCTCATGCTGGTCGCGACCGGATACTTCATGATCCTGATGATCGCCAACGTCAATGTCATGCTGCAGCACCTCTCGGAGGACAAGATGCGTGGCCGCGTCATGAGCATCTACGCCACTGCTTTCCTCGGCTTTGCCCCGCTCGGCAGCCTCATGGCCGGCTCCCTGGCCGGAACCTTTACCGCCCCAGCCGCCATCGCCGCCATGGCCATCGCCGCCATCGTGATCAATAGCGTCATCTATCGCATGCGCCCGGAACTGGGGCAACTGGAGTAGCGGGGGCGGCAGCACATTCCTAAGTAGTTCCAGGACAGACGCGTGGCCGCTTCCGGCCAACGTGCGATTCCGCCTACGCCACCGTCGCCTCCGCCCGCTTCGCCAGGTTCGTCTTCGCCGCGGCGGACTTCCCATCCACAATCCCCAGCTTCTGTTTCAGCGCCGGCAGCGCCGCGCGCATCGATTCCTCACCCACGGCAATCAGCTCATGGGCGCGCCCAAAGTCGTCGAAGGCAAAGCCGTCCACGTTGGGTTCCAGCAGCAGGTCGGCGTCTTTCTCCCACTGCGGCTTCATGCGGGTCTGGGCGATGGAGAAGCACTGCCCGATGACGTCGAAGAAGTGCCGCGGCGCCCCGGTCTGGGTCCAGTGCGAAATCAGGTGGACACCCATCACGCAGTCGATGCCCATCTGTTTCAGCGGCGTGGTTGGCACCTCGTAGCTCAGCATGCCGTCCACGTGCAGCACCCCATGGATGGACACGGGAGTGAACATCCCGGGATAAGCGCAACTGGCGCGCACTGCGTCGGAGATCGATCCGGTGCGGAAGATGGCGGGCTGGCCGCGCACCAACTCGGTGGCAACCACCACCAGCGGAGTACGCAGCTCGGAAAAATCCTTGCACGGCACAATGCGGCTCAGTAACCTGCCCAGGCGGTCGTTGGAGCAGAGGCCTCCACGTTCCAGCGTCCAGCGGGCAACATCCTTGAAGCGCAGGCGGCGTCCGATCTCCGCCATTTCCATGGCTGGGAGGCCGCTGCAAAACGCAGCTCCCATGATGGCGCCCGAGCTGGTCCCCGCGATGGCGGCAATGGGGATCCCCTCATCCTCCAGAACCTTGAGCACCCCGATATGGACCAAGCCACGCGCAAAGCCTCCGCCCAGTGCGATTCCCAGGGTGCGCCGGGGCGCCTCGGCCGCGGTCTTCGGAGCACCGCTCAAACGGCGGAAGAAAACCTGAACAGAGCGCGAAATCTGGGTCAACTGCGACATGCCAATCACCCTCCCTGGGCGCAAACCCGGCCGCCGGTGACGAAGTTGCGGCCCGGAACCGTGGCCAACCGGGTTCGCCATCGAGGGTTCTGGGGTGCGACCTGTAAACCGGCGATCTTACCGCGCTTTGCCCAAGATATCCAGCGCAACCTGCCAGCTTTTGGCTCCCGCCTCTACCGAGGGTTCCATTTTCGCCCTGCAATCCGGCCGGGAAATTTCCCGCAGAAGCAAATTTCCAGCAAAGGCTTGCTCCCGAGGCCCATAGTTTGCGAACATGGACGAACATCTTTACGATCAGGTCCGTCTACTGTGTCCAATTGGCCGGCTCACAAAAAAAGAGCGCATGAACCCTCCGGGCGAGCCGAAGCTGCCGATCCTCTGTCGGCCAAGCAAACGGTGCACGAAACATCGGCCGGCGGAGTCATGCTCCGGCACATTCGCGGAGCCTGGCAGGTTGCCCTCATCGAGCCCAATATCATCAACGCAGACACCCTCGCGCGGCGCTCCAAGGCGCGTCCCGAAGGTACGGTCTTCGCCTTGCCCAAGGGCGGCGTGGACGAGGGCGAAACTCCCGAGGAGAGCGCCGATCGCGAGGTTTTCGAGGAGACCGGAGTGCGCGGCCTGCGCCTGTTCCGCCTCACCACCATCCGCTACCTCTATGTGCGCTCCTGGGGAGGCCGCGAGCACGTTTCCAAGGCGGTCAGCTTCTACCTGTTCCTCTACTCGTCCGGACGCCTCGGGCAGATTCGCCCGGACATGCGCGACGAGGTCCGCAAAGCCTTCTGGTTTCCCCTCGATAAGGCGCACCGCAAGCTCACCTATCGCGGCGAGCGCGAAGTCCTGAAGATGGCGCAGAAGATCGTCCGCGAACATCCCGAGCTGCTGACCCCGCCGGCTCCCGTGTCGTTGGCCAGCGGTCCGGCGGTGCCGCGTCCGGCGGCGCAGCAGCGCGGCGGGTCGCAGCGCGCCATCCAGGGGCGTCCCAGCCCGTCCATCGGCAGCACGGCCGCGGTCCAGCCGGGTGCAAACCATTCCCCGCGCTCCTATTACAAGCAATCCTAGCCCGCCCCAGGGCGCTGCGCAGTTTCCCACGGTCCCGGACGCATTATTCTTATCTTCATTCTTTGATAATATTTTGGATATTTTCTCTTGACTGAATGACAATTCATTCAGTATGGTTAGTTCAATTAAATAAGGCGCGCGTCGTTGCCATCCTCACCCCACATTCTCGACGCGCGCCGCCTCTTTGTCTGGGCCTTTTTTCAATTCTTATGGATTGGCTGAATTCGAAAGCGCCGGTTCGTCCGATGTCCAGTTGGCCGTCATTTCCTTCCTTGTTGCATTGTTTGTACTTCTCCGTTTTTCTGCATTCGGACTCTTAATCGTCATTTGTGTCCTCGGGGTTGCGCGGGTTCGTTCCGCGCCAGCACAACATCCCCGGCAGTTTTCCTTCTGGGCCGCAATCGTTGCAGTGGATTGTCCGGAGAAGCCTCACCGATGTTGAAGAAAATTGAGAAAGTCGCCGTCCTCGGCGCGGGAACCATGGGTTCCCGCATCGCTGCGCACCTGGCTAATGCCGGGGTGCGTTCTTACCTGCTGGATATCGTCCCCCCGGATGCCCCCGCCGACGCCCCGGCATCCGTCCGCAACCGCTTTGCCGAGGCTGGCCTGGATGCCGCGCGCAAATCCAAGCCCGCGGCTTTCATGGAGCCGGGGCTGGCCCGGCTGGTTACCACCGGAAACTTCGAGGATCATCTCGCCCGGCTCGCCGAGTGCGACTGGATCATCGAAGCCGTGGTCGAAAATCTCGACCTCAAGCGCGCCCTGCTGCGCAAGATCGAGGCCGTGCGCAAGCCCGGAACCATCATCACCACCAACACCAGCGGCCTGCCCGTGCATTCCATCGCCGAGGGCTTCAGCGCCGAGTTCCGCCGCTCCTGGTTTGGCACCCATTTCTTCAACCCGCCGCGCTACATGCGCCTGCTGGAGATCATTCCCACTCCAGACACCGACCCGGCGGCCATCGAGGCCATCGCCCAGTTCGCCAGCGTGCGTCTCGGCAAGGGCATTGTCTACGCCAAGGACACGCCGAACTTCATCGCCAACCGCATCGGCACCTTCAGCATGATCAACATCGTGCGCCTCATGCAGGAGTTCGACTTCTCCATTGAAGATGTCGATGCCCTGACCGGCTCGGCCATCGGATTTCCCAAGTCGGCAACCTTCCGCACCGTGGACATGGTGGGCCTGGATGTTCTGGATCACGTGGTCCGGAACGCCAAGCGGATGGCGCCGGCGCTGGCCGGAGGCGGCGGCGGCCCGGATACCTGGCTCGATGAACGGGGCGATCTCGGACTCCCAGCCTTCGTCGGCCAGATGCTCGAACGCAAGCTGCTGGGCGACAAGACTCGCGCCGGCTTCTACAAAAAGGAGCGCACTCCCGAGGGCGAAAAACGCCTCGCGCTGGATTGGAAAACCCTCGAATACCGCCCCGCCGCGCGTCCCAAGTTTGCTTCGCTCGAGATGGCCAAGACGGTTGATTCGCTCGGCCAGCGCGTGCGCATGTTGACCGGCTTCGGCCAGGAGAAGCTCGACAAGGCCGGACAGTTCCTCTGGACCGCGCTCTCCGAGGTCTTCACCTACGCCGCCAACCGGATCCCCGAAATCAGTGACAACGTGGTTGAAATCGACCGCGGCATGCGCATGGGCTTCAACTGGGAGATGGGGCCGTTCGAGCTCTGGGATGCAATCGGCGTCCCGGCCTCGGTCGCCCGCATGAAGCAGGAGGGCAAGCCGGTCGCCGCCAACGTCGAGAAGCTGCTCGCCGCCGGCCACAAGAGCTGGTACACGAGCCAGCCCAACGCTGCCAGTGGCCGCGCCTACTTCGATCTGGCGACCACCTCGGCGAAGGAAGAAATCGTCGCGCCCGGGGTTTGGAGCGTCACGGTGGCAAAGAAATCCAATGGCGTGGTCAAGGCCAATGCCGGCGCATCGCTGGTCGATCTGGGCGACGGGGTCGGCTGCATCGAGTTCCACTCCAAGATGAACTCGCTGGGCGCTGACATTATTCAGTTGACCTCGCAGGTGCTCAAACCCGGCGGACCCGGCGATGCCTTTGACGCCTTCGTCATCAGTAACGATGCCGCAAACTTCTCCGTCGGCGCCAACATCATGCTGCTGCTCATGGCCGTGCAGGATGAGGAGTGGGACGACGTGGACATGATGGTGCGCCACTTCCAGAACATGACCCAGCTCATCAAGTTTTCGCCCAAGCCGGTGGTCGCCGCGCCGTTCGGCATGGCCCTGGGAGGCGGTTGCGAGGTCTCGCTGCACGCCGCCGCCCGCCAGCCTCATGCCGAACTTTACATGGGACTGGTCGAAGTCGGCGTCGGCCTGTTGCCCGGCGGAGGCGGATGCAAGGAGATGACTCTGCGCGCCGTCGATGCCGCTCAATCCATCCGTCCCGAGGGCCGCGGCGAATCCGTCGAGATGATGGAGGCGATGAAGAAGGCATTTGAAACCGTTGCCATGGCCAAGGTTTCCACCTCGGCTTTCGAGGCTCGCGGTCTTGGTTTCCTCAACCGTGGCGACCAGATCACCATGAACCGCGAACGCCTGCTCAGCGACGCCAAGGCGCAGGCGCTCGAGTTGGCCCGCGCCGGTTACCGCGCGCCCGTCGCGCGTACGGACGTTCCCGCGCCTGGGGAAAACATCCTGGCAACCCTCAAGCTCGGCGTGCATCTCATGCGTCAGGGCGAGTTCATCAGCGACCACGAAGTCAAGATCGCCACCAAGGTTGCCGAGGTGCTCTGCGCCGGAGCTCTCACGCCCGGCACTCCGGTCAGCGAGCAGTACCTGCTTGACCTGGAGCGCGAGGCCTTCAAGAGCCTGTGCGGCGAGCGCAAAACCCAGGAACGAATTCAGTTCACCCTCAAAACCGGCAAACCGCTGCGCAACTAAGTTCGACCGAGGAGAGAGCGAATCATGCGAGAAGTTGTGATCGTAAGCGCCGTCCGCACCGCGGTCGGCAAGGCAAACAAGGGAACTCTGCGTGCCACCCGGCCCGATGATCTGGGCGCGGTGGCCATCCAGGGCGCGCTCGCCCGCGTCCCGCAACTGGACGTCCATGAAATCGAGGACGTCATTCTCGGCTGCGCCATGCCCGAGGCCGAGCAGGGAATGAACGTCGCCCGCATCGCCTCCTTGCGCGCCGGTCTTCCGGTGGAAGTCTCGGCGATGACCATCAACCGTTTCTGCTCGTCCGGTTTGCAGGCCATCGCCATGGCCGCCGATCGCATCGCCACCGGGGGCGCGGAAGTCATCGTGGCCGGCGGAACCGAGTCGATGACCATGATTCCCATGGGCGGACACAAAATCTCCTGCAACCCATCGCTGGTGCAGAACTATCCCGACGCCTACCTTTCGATGGGACTCACCGCCGAGCGCCTGGCCGCGCGTTTCGGCATCACCCGCCGCCAATCCGATGAGTTCAGCTACCAGAGCCATCAGAAGGCGATCCGCGCCATCGAATCCGGCGCGTTTGCCGATGAGATCGTGCCCGTCGAGGTCACCTTCCGCACCCCGCAGATCACGCGCGGCTCCTCGGCGCTGAAGCTGGCGGTCGAGACCATCGAATTCAAGGTGGATGAAGGTCCGCGCGCCGATACCACGGTCGAAGCCCTCGGGGCGCTTAAACCCGTCTTCCACAGCAAGGGAACGGTCACCGCCGGCAACTCGTCGCAGATGAGCGACGGCGCCGCCGCCGCCGTGGTCATGAGCGCCAGCCGCGCCCAGGCCCTCGGAATCAAACCTCTCGCCCGCCTCGTCGCCTTTGCCACCGCCGGCTGCAAGCCGGAAGAGATGGGACTTGGTCCGGTTTTCGCCATCCCCAAGGCGCTGAAGCTGGCCGGTCTCACCCTCGACCAGATCGGGGTCATCGAACTCAATGAAGCCTTCGCCGCGCAGGCGCTGGCCGTCATCAAGGAGATGGGACTCGACCCCGCAAAGGTCAATCCCAACGGCGGAGCCGTCGCCCTCGGTCATCCCCTGGGATGCACCGGAGCCAAACTTACCGCAACCCTGCTGCGCGAACTCAAACGCCGTAACCAGCGCTACGGAATCGTCAGCATGTGTGTCGGCGGCGGCATGGGCGCGGCCGGAATCTTCGAAAACATCGACTAATGTCAATCCGCGGCGGGCAACTCCCGCGCGCGCAGCAATCACGAAATGTGGAGGAGCAAGGATGGCAACCCAGGCCGCAATGGCGCAGAAGAAGATCGTGGGCGGAAACTTCCTCATCGAGGAGACCAACCCGCAAGATGTTTTCACCCCGGAGGATTTTAACGACCAGCACAAGCTCATCGAGCAGACCGCGGAGGACTTCGCCGTGCAGGAGATTGTGCCCAACGCGGACCGCATCGAGCACAAGGATTTCGCCTTCAGCCGCGAGCTGCTGAAAAAAGCCGCGGACCTTGGATTGACAAGTGTCGATATTCCAGAAGAATACGGGGGCGCGGAGATGGACAAGGTGTCGTCGGCCATTATTGCCGACCACATCGCCAAGGAGGGTTCCTTTGCCGTAACCTTCAGCGCCCACGTCGGCATCGGCACCCTGCCGTTTGTCTGGTTCGGCACTACCGCGCAGAAGCAGAAGTATCTGCCGCGCCTCGCCAGCGGCGAGTGGGTGAGCGGCTACGCGCTGTCGGAGAGCAGCTCGGGTTCCGACGCCATGCATGCCCGCACCAAGGCCACACTCTCCGCCGACGGCGCCCACTACCTGCTCAACGGCGAAAAGATGTGGATCACCAACGCCTCGTTCGCCGACGTCTTCGTCATCTTTGCCAAGGTGGATGGCGAGAAGTTCACGGCCTTCATCGTCGAGCGCACATTCCCCGGTTTCAGCCATGGCGCCGAGGAGCACAAGCTCGGTATTCGCGGCACCTCCACCTGCCCGCTCATTTTGAATGACTGCCAGGTTCCGGTGGAAAACGTTCTCGGCGAAATTGGCAAGGGAGCCACCATCGCCTTCAACATTCTCAATGTCGGCCGCTTCAAGCTCGGCGCGGCGGCCGTCGGCGGCGCCCGCACCTGCCTGGCGAACTCCATCAAATGGGCCCGGGAGCGCAAGGCGTTTGGCAAGTCGATCGGTGAATTCGGCCTGGTGCGCGAGATGCTGGCTGACATCGCCATCGGCATTTACGCCGGCGAAGCCCTCGTCTATCGCACCGCCGGCATGATGGACACCGCTACGGCAGACATCGTGGAGGGCGCGCCCGACGAGTCCAAGCTCATCCGCAAGGCCATCGAGGAATACGCCGTCGAGTGCTCCATCATCAAGGTGTGGGCCTCGGAAATGTTTGACATGGTGGTGGACAACCAAGTCCAGATCCACGGCGGCTACGGCTTTGTCGAGGAGTATCCGGCCGAACGCGCCTATCGTGACTCCAGGGTCAACCGCATCTTTGAAGGCACCAATGAGATCAACCGCCTCATCATCACCGGATGGCTGCTGAAGCGCGCCCTCAGCGGTCAGCTTCCATTGCTGCCCGCCATCAAAAAGCTGCTGGACGAGATGATGGCCGGCCCCGGCTTTGCCGAAGAGGACGAGCGCAAGCTCGCGCCGCAGCGCAAACTGGTCTCGAACGCCAAGAAGATCGGACTCATGGTGGCCGGTGCGGCTTCGCAGAAGTACATGCAGAAAATTACCGATCACCAGGAAGTGATGGCAGCAATCGCCGACATCGTCATCGAAGTGTACGCCATGGATTCCGTGCTGGCCCGCACCCTGAAGTTGATGGAAACCCAGGGCGAGGCTGCGTCACAAGTTGCCATTGCCATTAGCGAAGTGTACTTGCAGAGCGGATTCACCCGCGTCGAGGCGGCGGCAAAAAAGGCGCTGGCCGACGTTGCCGAAGGCGACACGCTGCGCACCCAGATGACAATTCTGCGCCGCTTGGTCAAGGCCGATCCGGTCAACGTAATCGCCGCCCGCGAAAAGATCGCGGCCCGCATGCTGGAGGCAGGCAAGTACGCACTGTGATCGAAACCGCAACATCGGGGCGGGGCTTGCTTGAGCCTCGCCCTTTTCTTTTATTTTCCGGGCGGATTGCGCGCCTCGCGAGCCAGACGCAACTCCTCCATCACGCTGCTCACCAGCTCCTTGGCGTCGTTCAAGGACCGCATCACAATTTGCAGATCCATGGCCGGAAGTCCTGGTTGCCGGTTGCTCCGGCAATAGACGCCGTGCTGTCCCACCATGGTGAGTGCGTCGGTCAGCGAATCCAAGGCCACCGCCAGCCGTCCGCGCGCGGCGCCCATCTGCAGTTCGTGCAACTCCAGTTCCCGGCGCTTGCGATCGAATACGCTCAAGCTATCTCCTTTGGCGCCCAACCACCCTGGGGCCAGCCACGCGATTCATGGTACAACCTCTGCTTTGATTCCGGATTCTTCGCCCGGATTTCGCTCTTCGCCAACTTCAAGCCGTTGTCTTGCCGGGCACGGAGCCAGCCGTGTTATTGTTCCATTTCCCGCCCTGGAGGAGCCAACAATGAGAAAGGTAATCCTGTTTAACATGGTGTCGCTGGACGGCTTTTTCGAGGACTCCAATGCCGCCCTCGGTTGGCACATCGTCGATGCAGAGTTCGTCGCCTTCGCCATCGGGCAGTTGGATTCAATCGGTACCATTTTGTTTGGCCGCATCACCTACCAGATGATGGCAAGTTACTGGCCCACCGAGGCTGCCATCCAGCGCGACCCGGTCATCGCCATCCAGATGAACCAAACCCCCAAGATAGTTTTTTCAACCACCCTTGAAGCCGTGTCCTGGGAGAACTCAACATTGGTAAAACAGAATCCCGTTGCCGAGGTCGCGCGCCTCCGGCAACAACCGGGCAAGGACATGATCCTGTTTGGCAGCGCCAAACTGGCCGCCGTCCTGACGCAGCATGCGCTCATCGATGAGTACCGGATCATGGTGAATCCGATCGTGCTGGGAAGCGGCCATCCGCTCTTTCCAGGCGTCGCTGCCAGGCTCCCCATGAAGCTTCTCAGCACCAGGGTATTCCGTTCCGGCTGTGTCCTGCTCGTTTATCAACCAGGATAGAAGAGGAGTCATTACCCCGGCAGAAAACGCATTGCGTCTTCCGAGGGCACGCCTTTTGCCCGCGCGCGCCGGACCCAGTGGCGGGAACGATTTGCAATATGCCAAGATGAAGGAAGAGTGAAATTTCCCCGGGGAACCAAGGAGCCCTGCCATGCGGCGCTGGCCTTTCCGAATACTCATGACACCGGTCGCGCTGCTGGCGCTCGCCTATGGCGCCGACTGGGCCGTGCTGCAGATTCGCGAGCGCAATGGCTCCGCCCACGGCTCGGTCGTGGTTGACAACGCCGATGTCGTCAAGGAGAAGGGCGGCAAGGTGGAATATTTCTACAACCCGCCGCAACCTACGCCGTGTGTGCGGGCATTATTTCCGCACCAGGACCAACCCGCCTGCTGGTGGCTCGCCCGTCACTCGGACCAGCACAAGTACATGAATTAACTCTCGCTCCGTCCCACGGCCCATAACCCCGGCCGCCCACCGCCCGCGGATCTCGCCGCCAGCCGCCGGTTACTCTCCCGCCGCGCGCATCCTGGCCAGCAATTCGTTCAATTGCAGCACCGCGTCTTTCAGATGAGCGCGCTCCGGTTCCGCGGTCTTCGCATCCCGCAGCAGCAGATTCATCCAGGCAATCGCGGCGCGCGCCGAGACGTGAGGTGTGTCCGGCGTCACTCCGGTCACCAGCAAATCTCCGTTCCGTTCCTGCACCCGGAACTCCACCTGGTCGGTCTCGACGGCGGGCGTGTAGCCCTCGCCCTGCTGGTAAAATCCCACCTTCTGGTAGTTCACCGTCAGGTAATCGCTCGGCTGGCTGGGCGATTCCACATCGAAGCGGCTCACAATCGTGATCCGGGTATATTCCGGATTGGCGCGTATTGTGGTAAATGGCTTGAAGCGAACCCAGCCCTCCGGTTGCAGCCGAGCGCCGGCAAAATCCAACCGGCAATAGTTGGAGAGCACTACCTTCTGAGCGGCATACAGGTCGCTGGCGTTGCGCCCGCGCAGTTTCACTCCCGGTTGCAGGCCAGGGTTGAATTGCGCCAGCGCGGCAGTGGTCCACGACAGCAGGAACAGCAGGGAAATCAGGCGGCAACGCATAAAATTTCATGGACTCCGCTCCCAGCGTAAAACGGAGTGCCCGCAAAGAGCAATCGCCCTGCGCGCACGCCGGAACGGCAATCGCGCGATTCCGTACACTGCCATTCGGAATGCGTCCCCGCCGTCATCGCCCAATGTAGCCGGTCCGTCACCTCCGTCTGGCGGGTTTTTGAAGTAGGATTGAGGACGAGCCCTTCCTGCGATCTCCTGATGCCGCCAGAGCACTCCAATTTCGCTCGAATTACGACTCTGCTGCTTTTTCTGCTGGCGGTCGGCTTTGCCGCCGAACCGCGCAAAATTACCGTCTACGCCCCCCGGGCCAACTACCAGATAGACATCCTGGCGCCGGGCGGTGTGGACTACGTCGGCCTCACCGATCTGCTCGAGCCCCTCGGCCGTCTGGAGTCGCGCAGTGACGGCAGGAAACTCAGCTTCATTTTCAACGGTGCCGAGACTGACTTCGAGGCGAACACCCGCCAGGTCCGCACCCGCGGCAATCCCGTCCCCGACCTGCCCGCGAATTTTCTCCTGCTTAATGGCCGCGGTTACGTGCCCGTCGCGTCCATCGTCCAATTGTTGCCGCGCATCGCCAATCAGGCCGCGGAATTCCACTCCGCCTCCCGCCGCCTGTTTGTGGGGTCAACGCAGCTTCACTTTACCGCCGAGCTGCGGCACGCTCCCTCCCGCCTGGTGCTTACCTTTCCCGCGCCGGTCAACCCATCGGTCGTCGTCGAGAAAAGCCGCGTGCGCCTGTCTTTCCGGCGTGAGCCGGTGGTCGGCAACGGAACTGGCGCCGTCTCGTATGGCGATCCGTTTCTCGCCGGCACCAGCTTCACGGAAACTCCCAACGGCGCAGAATTCATCGCCAACATCCTGCAGCCTGCCACGGTTGTCATTGGCGACGCCGGACGCACCGTCACCATCAGCGCCCAGGCGGCCCCGGTTCCGTCCGCCGTGCCGCAGCCGCTTCCCAATGTTCAGCCTCGTCCGCCCGCCACGCCGCCGCCGCCGCGCCCGCGTCCCTTTGTCATTCTCGACGCGGCGCATGGAGGCGACGACCCCGGAGCTGCCCTCTCACCCACGCTGCTGGAGAAGACGGTCAACCTGGCCCTGGCCCGCCGCCTGCAAAAGGAACTTGAGGCGCGCGGAATTTCCGTGGTCCTCACCCGCACGGCCGACAATTCGCTCTCCTTGGATCAACGCGCGATCTCGGCCAACACCTCCCATGCCGCGCTCTATGTTGCGATCCATGCTTCCACCAGCGGCCACGGCGTGCGCCTCTACACCTCCATGGTGGCGCTGCAGTCGGGGCAGTCGAGGCGCAGCTTCTCGCCCTGGGAACTGGCGCAGTCACCTTACCTCCAGCAGTCCAGCCTGGCGGCTGCCGCACTGGCCGCGCAGTGTGCCGCCGACGGGCTGCCGGTGCGCCGTTCGACCGCCCCGCTGCGCCCCCTCAACAGTGTCACCCTGGCTGCGATTGCCCTCGAGGTCGCCCCTTTGGGCAGTTCCCCGGACGAGCTTGCCACCTCGGAGTACCAGCAGAGCATCGCCACCTCGCTGGCTTCTGCCATTGCCTCGCTACGCGGCAAGCTGGAGGAAGCGCAGTGATCAGCCGCAAGCTCCAGCTCATCGTCGCCTTCCTGGTGCTGGCCATCCTCGCCATGGGTTTCTACCTGGTCCATCTCAAGCACAAGGCGGAATCCATCGCCGTCGGTCCCGTCGCCCAGGCGCTGGCCGCGCCGTTCAGCGGTCCCCCGGAGCAGATGACCCTGTTTGTGGCCAGCGATGAGGACTATTCCATGCGTCCCATCGGCATTAGCTCGCCGCTTCCAAGCGATCCCGGGGAACGCGGCCGCCTCGCCCTGCACGCCCTGATCCTGCGCTACCTGGAGCCGGATTCCCATCACCCGCTCGGTCCCGGCGCGGACGTGCGGGACGTCTACCTGCTCGACCCAGCCTCGGCGGTTGTCAATCTCAACGGCGAGCTGGCCAATTCCCATCGCAGCGGCATCGAGGTCGAACAGCTCACCATTTTTTCCCTGGTGCTCACCTTGAAGGCGCAACTTCCGCAGCTCAACCGGGTGCGCTTCCTGGTCGATGGCAAGACCCGCGATACCCTTGCCGGACACCTCGATCTCACCGCCTGGATGGACGTCGCCCTGGTGTCGGACGCCGCCGGAGAGTTGAAGTAGCCCGCCCGACTCCCGGACAGCACCCTCCCGCATTGCACCGCGGTCTCCAGCCCGCCCCGCCCGGAATCAGCGGTGCCATCGGCGTTTCTCGGTACCTATCCGCCGGGCGTCGCCCAGCCCGAGGTTCGATGAGCGCCTCGGTCTGTTTACGTCATCTGGTATCTCAAGCTTCTGGATTATCGGCCACTCAGATTCAATGAGCTCATTGACGGAACCGCACATGGACGATCTTCATCACCTGCTTTGCCATAGCAGGAGACAATTTCTGCCGGATCGGTTCAGGTAACTGGTCATAGCATCCCTCCAGCAGCGGAAATTCGTGCACAAATTCCACCTTCGGATTCAGAGCCGATACTTGCTCGCTGTCGTCCAGTCCCCATTGCATCTCTGCCTTCATGCTCAGCTTGGATATAAGCGAGTGTTGGACGAGTTCCTGAAATAGTGACGGAGCTATCGTGTGAAAGAGCATTTCCTGTCCGGGGAAATTCTCGGCGAGGCAGGTGAATATTTTTCTGTGCTCTTCCTCCGTAAAGTACATGAATAGCCCCTCCGCGAGAAACAGGACTCGACTTCTCGCGTACCTTTTGATCTCCACAACCCAGTCGTCATCAAGAACGGACGCTGCAATCATCCGGTGCCGCTTGCTTTCCGGCTCGTGGAGCTTTCGCCGAAAAGCAATCACGCCGGGCAGGTCAAGTTCAATCCATTCGACCCGGCTGTTATCAAGGCGATGGAAGCGCGTATTTAGTCCGGCGCCCAGGTTCACCACCAGTCCGTCCGGCGCCTCTTCAAGAAAGTTCCTTACCTGTTCGTCGAAGATGGTTCTTCTTTTGTTAAAGACGGCTGTTGTCACGGCCGTCATCCAGTTCTGCGATGAGTCAGCGTCGAACTTGGCCCAGTCGTAAGCGATGGCATCGTGGAATCTCTCGGCAATCTCGTCCTTGAAACCGCTGGAGTCGCTTTTGCTTTCCTTGACGTAGTAATGCAGCGGGATGAGCAGCGTCTGAGAGACGCCCTTGAGGTCGTCAGATTGAATCTGTTGCATTGGCTCTTCTCCTGGGCAAAAACATCTCGACCCACAAATCCAAACTTCGATTGCAGGTTAGGTACACGAGCGTATCTAATCAGAAGCTGCGACCGATGTCAATAGGGTACAATAGCGTATCTAATAGCGGAGTGAGATGATGGATCATACAGTCGAACGGCGGCGCGGCAAGGCGCTTGAGGATGCGGTTCTGGATGCGGCGTGGAGCGAGTTGCTCGACGGCGGCTATGCGAGCTTCACAATGGAAGCTGTGGCGGCGCGCGCACACACAAGCCGCCCCGTGCTGTATCGCCGCTGGCCGAATCGCGCCGATCTGGCAATCGCAGCGATACGGCACATCCTGCACCAACATCCTGTGAATCTCCCCGACACGGGAAATCTGCGTGGCGATCTGATCGCTTTGCTGCAACAATTCTCAAAAGATCGCGCTCTGTTCGCAGCCTTTTTTTCTTTTCAAATGAGTGAATATTTCTCGGAGACGAACACCAGCATGGCCGATCTGAGAACGAGTGTGCTCCAGGGCAATCACAGCCAACTCGCTGTCGTGCTTGCACGAGGGGTGGATCGTGGTGAGATTGATCGAAGCAAGCTGACGCCCCGGATTGCGTCGCTGCCTGCCGATTTGGTGCGGCACGAGGTTCTGATGACCCTAAAACCGGTTTCCAACGCCGTCATTACGGAGTTTGTCGACGACATCTTCTTGCCATTGGTTCGCCCGAAACCGGCACGCGAAGAAAATGTAAAGATGCGACAACGAAAGCGGAAAATCTGAACATCCGCATTTCGGCTCTCAACGAGTGGTAAATCGCAAAATCACTCATCGAGGAGCTGATTAGTACTGATATGTCGGCATGGCGCCAGGAATCTTACGACTAAGCCGGGGTTCAAGGTGTTGGCGCCTTGCCATGTCCCTGAGTATCCTTTCCCTGAGGTGAACCCGCAAAGGGTTCTACCCGCGCAAACGCGGGCGTAAGCGCCCATTCGAGGGCAACGCGACCGCGGTTGTGTACTTGGTTTGTTCCAGGGCGATGGACGAAATGGTTTGCCCCACGCTGGCTATGTTAATCAGGCGCTCGCGAACAAAGTTCTTGAACATCTCCACGTCGGCCATGCGCAGGTGAAGCAGGTAATCGTAGTTTCCGGTGACCAGGTAGCACTCGACGACCTCGGGCATATCCTTGATGGCCTTCTCGAAGGTTTCCACCGCCTTCCGCGTCGAACTTCGCAGCCGCACGTTCACGAACACATTGAGTCCCATTCCAAGCGCCTGGGGATTGAGCACGGCCACGTACCGCTCAATCACGCCGAGGTCCTCCAGGCGTTTTACGCGGCGCGCACATGGGGTTGGGGAAAGGCCGATCCGTTCGGCAAGATCCAAGGTTGAGGTCCGGCCTTCGTGCTGCAGAACATCGAGAATTCGCCAGTCGATTTCGTCCAGGTGCCTGTTGGTTAACATCACCACAGAATAATATATTTGTGGCTATTCTCGCTATCAATGGCGTAAGTTTTGGTTATATTTGGCGACACTCGCTCACGTCGCATGGCGTATTGTGGGGTTCATCAGCGGACGTTCATGGAGAACTTGAGAAACCTGAATGAGAGGTGCGCGATGTCGGCCAGCAGCCACAATCACAATGGTGCAACGAATTCCAGTATTGCCGCCCTGGACGGGGTTTCACCCGAACTGCCACCAGCCATTGGCAGCAAGGCTGACGTGATCCCGATCCTGGAGAAAATTCAGAACAGGATTCTATGGCTCAGCACCAACATGATTCATTACGCGAACTTCGTTCGCGCCAATCCCGACGGCGGCAAGGTGGGCGGGCATCAAGCCAGTTCCGCATCGCTGGTGAGCGTAATGACGGCGCTGTATTTCCATGCCTTGCGAGCTGGCGATCATATCGCCGTGAAGCCGCATGCCTCCCCTGTATTCCATGCCATTCAATACCTGCTGGGCAGGCTGCCGGCGGAAAAGCTCACCCAACTTCGGAGCTTCAAAGGTCTTCAGGCTTATCCCAGCCTCACCAAGGATACCGGGGTGGATTTTTCTACCGGTTCGGTAGGACTGGGAGCGGTGGCGCCGAATTTTGCGGCACTCACGGATCAATTTGTACAGGACCATTTCGGACAGAGATTCAGCGGCCGTCAGATCGCTTTGGTGGGCGACGCCGAACTGGATGAAGGCAACATCTGGGAAGCGCTGGGAGAGGAGAATCTCCGCAACCTGGGCAACGTGCTTTGGATCATCGATCTCAACCGGCAGAGCCTCGACCGGGTGGTGCCGAGCGGAAAGGCGCAGAAGATCAAGGAGATGTTCCGCATCAACGGCTGGCACGTGCTGGAACTCAAGTACGGACATAAGCTCGAAGCGGCGTTTGCCCTTCCGCACGGTGAAAAACTGCGCTGCCGCATCGATCGGATGACGAACGAAGAGTATCAGAGCCTGTTGCGGCTTGGCGATGGCGAGAAGGTGCGCAAAATCCTTGCTCGCGGAGATGGCCACGAACCAGACGAAGAACTGCTCCAGGTGCTGCGTCCGTATTCCGCAGAGTTCGTCAAGGGATTGCTGGCCGACCTTGGCGGGCATGATCTGAAGAAAATTCTCTCCTGTTTTGCAGAAGCCGACCAGGTGAAGGACCAGCCGGTTGTCATCCTGGCTTACACGGTGAAAGGTTGGGGATTGCCCCTTGCCGGGGACCCGCTGAATCACTCCAAGTTGATGAATGCCGAGCAGATGGGAGCGTTGCGGCAGAGGCTCGAGATTCCCGGCGAAGATGAGTTTCCGAAATTCGTCCAGGGTAGCGCCGAATCGAACTACATCGAAGCATGGGTGGAATCTCTTGCCAAGCAGGCAGCCGGGCAAGGTTCAGAAGAAATCAGCGATGATCCATACATTCCCGATTCTCTGGATTCCACCTTCCGTGGCGAGATCTCGACGCAGCAGGCATTGGGCAGCTTGCTCAACGAATTGGCACGGAACCCCGAGGTTGGCGCGCGCACGGTGACTACCTCGCCCGATGTAGCCAGTTCAACGAATCTTGGCGGATGGATCAACAAGATGGGGGTCTACCGTCACCAGCAGGCAACCGATTACTTCCGCGAGAATGCAATTCCGCTGACGCTGAAATGGGAACAAAGTCCCCATGGCCACCATATCGAGTTGGGAATTTCAGAAAACAACTTCTTCTCCATGCTGAACGCGCTGGGAAGGGCAAAGGAACTCAGCGGGAAAACTTTGCTGCCGATTGGAACCATTTACGATCCCTTTATTTGCCGCGGCCTGGACGCTCTCATTTACGCCGCTTACAGTAAGTCAAAGTTCATCTTTGCAGGCACTCCTTCCGGGATCAGCCTGAGTGCGGAGGGTGGCGCTCACCAATCCACAATCTGCCCCGGCATTGGGTTGCAATTGCCCAATCTCGTCTGTTACGAACCGGCTTTTGCCCAGGAACTGGAGTGGATATTGCTCGCGGGACTCAGAAACCTGTTGGACCGGAAGCACGGCCAGATTGTTTACCTGCGACTCTCCACCCGCGCTCTCAACCAGGACCTTTTCCCGCGGTATGCGTTACAAGACCCGAGTCTGAGCAAGGCCCTGCGGGAAGACATACTTCGCGGTGGCTATCGAATTCTCAACTGGCAAAACGAGGATGGCTACGAGCCGGGTGCGAATGTCGTCAACGTGATTGCCTGCGGGGTCATGGTGGCGAACGCCATGGAAGCGGCGCATCAGCTCAGAACGGAAGGTGTGTTTGCCAATGTCATCAACGCAACCAGCCCGGATTTGTTGTACCGGGGCTGGCGGCGGGCCAGCCAAATAAAAATAAAAGAGCCGAACGCAAAGGTCTCGTATCACCTGGAAAAACTGCTGCCTGCCTCCGCGCGAAGTGTTCCCATCGTGACCGTTGCCGATGGGCACTCACATACGCTTGCTTTTCTGGGCAGCATTTGTGGAACAAAAACCATTTCCCTGGGAGTGGATGAATTCGGCCAATCCGGCACCCGGGGAGAGCTCTATGACCACTACGGGATTAGCACTGCCAGCATTGCGCTAGCCTGCAAATCAGCACTCGGCTGAGCGGAACCAGACGATGCTGAATGCGAGAGGAATCATAGGCCCGGCATGGGTACAATGTTGCGCCCGACTACCAACCCACCTGGTGCATCCGCCTCAGGATGACCGCGCTGTAGCTGTTCATGCGCTCGGGCCGCCGCTTCAGCGGAGCCGGCAGAATCGCGGCCAGCCGTGCCGATTGTTGCCGTCCGATATTCCGCGCAGTGGTTCTGTCGTAGTAATGACACGCCGATTCTGCACCATAAATACCCGGGCCCCATTCCACCACGTTGAGGTAAAGCTCCAGAATGCGCTGCTTGCCCAGGACGAATTCGGCCACCGGTACCAGTGCGGACTCCGCGCCCTTACGGAGGAAAGAGCGGCCCGTTCCGAAGAACAGGTTTTTTACCAGTTGCTGCGTGAGGGTGGAACCTCCGCGCATGCGGCCGCCTTCCATATCTTCTTCGGCAGCGAGTTGGATCGCGTGCCAATCGAAACCATGGTGCTGGTAGAAACGCGCGTCTTCCGCGGCGATTACAGCGTGCTGGAGATCGGGCGAGATTTGGCTGAGCGGAATGAATTTGTAGCGTTCCTGATATGGCGTGTGGTGAATCCAGGACTGCAAGCGGCGCTGGATGTGCACCGCGGTTGTCGGCGGGTCGATCCACCGGGCGGCCGCAAGCAGCAGCGCGGCAAGCGACCAGAGCAGCAAGGCGCCGATGAGTAGCCATCGCACAAAGGATCGCAGGAAACCCTTCCGAAGTGGGGTCTTGGGGGTTGTGAATGATCGTGTAGCCACATTTCAGAATAACAGCCTGGACTGGGTCGCCGCTTATGGCTGATCTTGTGCGCGCGAACCCGGAGTGCTGCGTTGGCAAACACCTTGAGCCAGCCGGTGATATCCTTCACTTTCATCCCTGTGCTTCACGCCGGGCTTTCCAGGCCCGCAGAAAAGAATTTCCGGCAATGATCAGAACCCTTCGGGCAATCGCGGCGTTTCTGCTTCTGGCGATTCCCGTGCTCGCGCAGCAACCGCCCAATCCCAACCCTCCGGCCATCGCTGGATTCCGCAACGCCGCCGCCGAGCAGAAGCTGGAGGAGCAGTTCCTCGCCATTCCCGACCCGCGTCTCGCCCAGCAGCACCTGCGCGTTCTGACCGCTGCGCCGCACATCGCCGGCTCGCCCGAAGATCGCAAGACCGCCGAGTACGTCGCCCAGAAGTTCCGCGAAGCCGGTCTTGAGACCCGCATCGACGAATACAGGGTCTGGCTCAACCTGCCCCGCGAAATTCTGGTCGAGGCCACCGCGCCCGCCGGACTCAAAATGCGCGGTCCCACCCGCGAACACGTCGAGGGCGACCCCTACCAGGACGATCCCCGGGTCGTCATGCCCTTCAACGCCGGCTCGCCCTCCGGGGAGGTGGAAGCCGAGCTGGTCTACGTCAACTATGCCCGCCCCGAGGATTTCCGCACCCTCCGCCAGATGGGCATTGACGTTCGCGGCAAGATCCTCATTGCCCGTTACGGCCAGAATTTCCGCGGCGTCAAGGCCCTCACCGCGCAGGAGAACGGCGCCGCCGCGCTTCTCCTCTACTCGGACCCAATCGATGACGGTTACTTCCGTGGCGATGCCTATCCCGCCGGGCCCTATCGTCCGTCTACCGGGGTGCAGCGCGGCTCGGTGCAGTTCACCTTCGAGTATCCCGGCGACGCCACCACTCCCGGCCTCGCTTCCACCATGGATCTTCCCTGGTCGCAGCGAATTGCCCCGGGAACCGCGGCCAATCTTCCCCGAATTCCGGTGACTCCGCTCTCCTACGCCGACGTTTCCCCCCTGCTGGAGAAACTGGGCGGTCCGGAGAGCCCGCGTGAATGGCAGGGCGCATTGCCTTTCACCTACCACGTCGGTTCCGGTCCCGTCCGCGTTCACCTCAAGTTAGTGCAGGACTTCAGCTACACCACCATCTGGAATGTGGTCGGAACCATCCCGGGAAGCGCTCACCCCGAGCAACTCGTCATTGCCGGCAATCATCGCGACGCCTGGGTCTACGGCGCGGTCGATCCCGGCAGTGGTACGGCGGCCATGCTGGAGGCTGTGCACGGCATTGCTGAACTTCTCAGCAGCGGCTGGCGGCCTCAGCGCACCATCGTCTTCGCCAGTTGGGATGCCGAGGAACAGGGGATGATCGGCTCCACCGAGTATGCCGAGCAGTATTCCAGGACGCTGCAAAACGCTGTAGCGTACTTCAATATGGACGTGGGCGTCGCCGGGCCGGATTTCGGCGCCTCCAGCGTGCCTGCTCTCAAACAATTTCTGCGCGATATAACCCGTGCCGTACCCAGTCCCAGGGGCGGCAGCGTTTATGACGTCTGGCGCGCCCAGAACGAAGACGCTCGCCGCCGTCGCAAAACCGCCGATACCGGTTCCTTTTCCGAGCGTCGCGGCGATGCCGATCACACCGACGCGCATGTCGGCGATCTCGGCAGCGGTTCGGATTATTCCGCTTTCCTCCAGCACCTTGGCGTGCCGTCCACGGATATCGGTTCTGACGGTCCCTATGGCGTCTATCACTCGGTGTTTGACAACTACGCCTGGTTTGTCCGGTTTGCCGATCCCACCTTTGTCTACGAACAGCAGATGGCTCGCATTTTTGGCCTGGAAGTGTTGCGCATGGCCCAGGCCGACGCTCTCCCCTTTGACTACGAAACCTACGGTAACGAGGTGCATCAACATCTGGAGGACGCCGGGCGTCGTGCCCAGGAACTGGGTTGGAAGCAGAAGCCGGACTTCGCTGCTTCGCTCCAGGCAGCCACTCGCCTGGCTACTGCCGGACGAGCCGTCCATCAGGCCGCCGCAAGCGCAGCCGGTCCCCAGTTGGCGCGCCTCAACCTGGCAATGCTTGGGGCTGAGCGCGCCATGCTGGGCAGGGGATTGCCGCATCGCCCATGGTTCCGCCACACCGTCTATGCCCCCGGCGAATACACCGGCTACGCCGCCGTGGTCATTCCCGGCGTCAATGAAGCCATGGATCGCAATGACGCGGCGGCGGCGGCGGACGCACTTGACGAGGTCACCGCGGCCCTCAACCGCGCCGCTGCCGTGCTGGAGTCCGCCCTGTAATTCGAAAAATCCATGACCTTCACCGCCGGATGTGACGAAAATTGCTCGCATTTGGGACCGGGCGATGGTACTTATGCTGAACAGATCTTTTCAGTTCAGAGGAATGCAGTGTAATGGAGAAGACCGGCGGACAACCGTTTTACAAAAATCTCTATTTCCAGGTCTTGGTGGCAATTGCAATCGGAGTCATTCTCGGATATCTCCGCCCCGAGGTTGGCGCCTCCATGAAGCCCTTCGGCGACGGCTTCATCAAGCTCATCAAGATGATGATTGCTCCCATCATCTTCTGCACCGTGGTCCTCGGCATCTCCGGCATGGAAAACATGAAGGCGGTGGGGAAAACCGGGGCGCTGGCAATCCTGTATTTTGAAGTCCTCAGCACCGTCTCGCTGGTCATCGGCCTCGTCATCGTGGACGCGGTTCGTCCCGGAGCCGGCATGAACGTGAGCGTAGCCAGCCTGGACGTGAAAGCCGTGGCCGCCTACACCGGACCGGGAAAGATGCAGACCACCACCGGGTTCCTGCTGGATGTCATCCCGGATACCATCGTGGGCGCCTTTGCTAAGGGTGACATCCTTTCGGTTCTTTTCTTTGCCATCCTCTTCGGATTCGCCCTCCACCTTGTTGGAGAAAAGGGCAAACTGGTCCACTCCGTCATCGAGCAGTTCTCCCACGTCCTGTTCCGCATGGTCGGCATCATCATGCGGGTTGCGCCCATCGGAGCCTTTGGCGCCATGGCCTTTACCATCGGCAGGTACGGCTTGGGAACGCTGTTCCAACTGGGCAAGCTGATGGCCTGCTTCTATTCCACCTGCCTCATCTTCATCTTTGTTGTCCTGGGCGGGGTCGCGGCCATCCACGGGTTCAGCATCTGGAAGTATCTGAAGTACATCAAGGAAGAGCTGTTCATCGTGCTCGGGACTTCATCGTCGGAGGCGGCGTTGCCGCGCATGATGGCGAAGATGGAGGTCGCCGGGGTGCACAAGTCCGTGGTTGGACTGGTCATCCCGGCAGGCTATTCGTTCAACCTCGACGGTACGTCCATCTACCTCACCATGGCCGCCATGTTCATCGCCCAGGCCACCAACACGCATCTCACGCTCGTGCATCAGCTTGGCTTGCTGGCGGTTCTCATGCTTACCTCAAAGGGAGCAGCCGGCGTCACCGGCAGCGGTTTCATCGTGCTGGCCGCCACGCTTTCGGCCACTGGTACCGTACCCGTAGCGGGCGTAGCGCTCATCCTTGGCATTGACCGCTTCATGTCCGAGGCGCGCGCCCTCACCAACCTCATCGGCAACGGTGTGGCGACCATCGTGGTCGGACACTGGTGCAACAGTCTTGACAAGAAAAAGCTGAAGGCGGTTTTCAATCACGAGACCTCGGAGGAGGCCAACGAACCTGAAGAACTTGTCGTCTAGCTGGTTGCAGAGCGAATGCATTCTCGCATCGCTGCTACGCCTTCCGCGGTTCTGCTCTGGCGCAGTTCCGCGAATGCTGAATTCCCAAAGGCCGCGACTCGATCCGAGCCGTAGCTGAGCCCAGGGCATTGCCCACGGAAAGTGCAACATGAGAGGCCGTAAATCCCGTTATACTTTTGTGCTTGAATTCCTCGGCGGAACCTATGTCAGCCAAGCCACCGGCGAATCTCCCGACCTGGCTCTACGCGTCTGGCTCCGCCTTGCCAGCGAAGAAGATTTTGAATGGGCCAGCCATCGTGTCGAACTGCTGCGCGCAGTCTGCGATGAGGTTCCTGTCCCCATCGAGGGTTGTCAGAACGTCTGGTGCATCTCCGGCCTGGCGGGAGACCATCTCTTCCTCATTCACATTATCGGCACTGAGAGTGGCCCCGCCCAGGCAAGGAGCGTGGCCGAGGCGCAAATGGAGCAACTTGGCGCCGATCCCAGGCGCTGGGGCTGGAGAGACCGCCGCTAACCCGGTTGCAGCACGAATCCCCCCGGGCCGCTCAGAGCAAGCGGCCCCGCCGTTGTCTTGTTGCCGCTGCGTGCTGCGTCGCGTGGGCCGTTATGCAATCGTGTCTACAACGCCGCCATCGACGCGCAGCGCGGCGCCGGTCGTGGCCGAGGCTTGTGGCGAGGCCGTATAGACGACGAGATTGGCAACCTCCTCGACGGTCGCAGCCCGGCGAATGATCGAGGACGACCGGTTCTTCAGCACAAAGTCATTCGCAGCCTCTTCGAGCGGCTGCCCGGTTCTTTCCACCGTTTCCCTCAACCTTTCCGCCAACCCGTCGGACAACGTGGGGCCGGGCAGGATCGCGTTGACGGTGACGCCGGTCCCTGCCATGCGCTTGGCCAAGCCGCGCGACAAGGCAAGCAGGGCGGTTTTGGTGACGCCGTAGTGGATCATATTGACTGGAATGTTCAGCCCGGACTCGGAGGAGAGGAAGATAACGCGGCCCCACTTCCGTTCGACCATCCCCGGCATATAGTCCCGCGACAGCCGGACTCCCGACATCACGTTGATCTCGATGTAGCGAATCCATTCCTCATCCGGAATCTCGAAGAAATCCTGGGGACCGTAGATGCCAAGGTTGTTGATCAGGATATCGCACGCAGGATAGCTGGCGAACAGCGCCGCACATCCTTCCGCGCCGCCAAGATCGCCGCTGAAGCCCGCCAGATCGGCGGCCGGAATCTCCGCTTTGATGGCGGCCATTGCCTTGTCCACCCCATGGCCGCTGCGGCCATTCACCACCACTCGCGCGCCCGAGGCCGCCAGCCCCTTGGCGATGGCATATCCAATGCCGCCAGTGGAACCTGTCACAATGGCGGTTTTTCCAGAGAGATCAATGCGCATCGATTCTTCTCCCTAACTCCTGTTCGCGCCGCGTCTTTCCGGCGCCCTCAACCATCGCCGGTTTCTACTTCTGGGCAACCAGCTTCACCAGCTCCGAGTAGTCTTTTTTCTCCAGCCCGTGTACTTGTTTGTTGTACTCATCCACCTTGGAGGAGTAGTTCATCGAGCAGAACTTCGGACCGCACATCGAGCAGAACGAGGCTTCCTTGTAGAACTTGTCAGGCAGCGTCTCATCGTGCATGGCGCGCGCCGTCTCCGGGTCCAGCGACAGCGCAAACTGCTTCTCCCAGTCGAAGGTGTAGCGCGCGTGGCTCAGTGCGTTGTCGCGGTCCTGCACTCCCGGACGATGCCGCGCCAGGTCGGCCGCGTGGGCCGCAATTTTGTAGGCGATGATCCCGTCCTTCACGTCCTTCTCGTTCGGCAGCCCCAGGTGTTCTTTCGGAGTCACATAGCAGAGCATTGCCGCGCCGTACCAGCCGATCATCGCCGCGCCGATCGCCGAAGTGATGTGGTCGTACCCCGGAGCGATATCCGTCACCAGCGGCCCCAGGGTGTAGAACGGCGCTCCGTCGCACCAGTCCACTTCCTTGTCCACCTGTTCCTTGATCTTGTCCAGCGGCACGTGTCCCGGTCCCTCGATCATCACCTGCACGTCGTGTTTCCAGGCGATGCGCGTCAACTCGCCCAGGGTCTTCAACTCCGCGAATTGCGCTTCGTCGCTGGCGTCGGCAATGCAGCCGGGCCGCAGCCCGTCGCCCAGGGAAAAGCTCACATCGTACTTCGCCATGATCTTGCAGATATCTTCAAAGCAGTCGTAAAGAAAGTTCTGCTTGTGGTGGTGCGCCATCCACTGCGCCAGAATCGCGCCGCCGCGGCTCACAATCCCGGTGATGCGCGATGCCACCAGCGGCAGATATTGCACCAGCACCCCGGCGTGGATGGTCATGTAGTCCACGCCCTGCGCCGCCTGCTCCTCGATCACTTCCAGCATCAAAGCGGCCGAGAGGTCTTCGATGCGTTTCACCCGCGCCACCGCTTCGTAGAGCGGCACCGTTCCCATCGGCACCGGGCAATGCCGCAGGAGGGTCTCGCGGATGCCGTGAATATCGCCGCCGGTCGACAGATCCATCATGGTGTCAGCGCCGTAGTGAACCGAGGTGTGCAGTTTTTTCAGCTCCTCCGCCACGTCCGAGGTCACCGCCGAATTTCCGATGTTGGCGTTGATCTTGCACAGCGAATCTACCCCAATGCACATCGGCTCCAGCTCGGGATGGTTGATGTTTGCCGGCAGAATCATCTTGCCCGCGGCAATCTGCGCGCGCACCAGCTCCGGCGCAATCCGCTCCCGCCCGGCCACGTACAGCATCTCCTCGGTCACCAGGCCCTGGCGCGCAAAGTGCATTTGGGTCACGTTCTGCGCCGCGTTCTCCGGGCCACCCCCGCCGCGGGCCGCTTCCTCGCGCCGCCGCGCAATCCACTCCTGGCGCAGTTTCGGAATTCCCCCGGACTCAATTCCGTGAGGCGAGAGGCCGCCGCTTCCGTTGCCCTTTGACCCGTTGTTTCCACTCATGAATGCAAACCCCTTCTCATGCCGCTAAGCGCTCATTATACGATGCCGGTGGTGACCCGGCAGACGCGCCCTTGCCGGGAGGAAAGAACCAGCTTCTCCGCCTTGACCCCGCGTCTGCGGCAAAGTACCCTCAATGCATGGGGAAAGGGATGGCAGCTCGCCAAGCCGTGTTATGGCCGGCTGTTTTTCCTTCTTGGGTGGAGGATGAATAGGTATCTCAAGTTCGGTGTGCCCATCGTGCTCATCGTCTGCGGCCTCGCCTATCTGGCGTTCAGCGGCGTGCAGGAGAGCAAAAGCTACTACGTCACCATCAAAGAGATGAACGAAATGGGCGACGGCGTGTACAGCAAGCGCCTCCGCGTCGCCGGAAACGTCCAGCCCGGCTCCATTCATCGCCAGGGAACCAACGTCGAGTTTACCCTTGCCGAGCAGGGGCGCACTCTCAACGTCGTCTATACCGGCACCGAGGCGCCGCCGGACACCTTCAAGGACAACGCCCAGGCTCTGGCCGAAGGCAGCTATGGGCGCGATGGCCTGTTCCACGCCAAACAGCTCCAGGCCAAGTGTGCGTCCAAGTATGGTCCCGCGCAGCCGGGACAGCAGCCCGGCCAAACGCCAGGACAAACGGATCCCCAGCAACCTGCGCCGCCGGAAAAAGCCCAGGCCACCGCGCCCGTCATGAACTAGCCAAACACGTGTTGGCAGAGGCTTCCGCAGCCCGTGCGATTTTCCACCCGGCTGTTTGCCTGCCGCGCCAATCCGCGGAGAAGGCGTTACACTTCTACTACTCGTGACCGATAGCTCTCAATCACAATCCGCTGTCTCCTTGCGCGACGTTGTCCGCCACTTCGGGCGCTTCGCCGCCCTGCGCGGTATCACCGCCGACTTCGCTCCCGGTCGTCTCTACGCTCTGCTCGGTGAAAACGGCGCCGGCAAAACCACCCTGCTGCGCGTTATCGCCGGATTGCTTGAGCCCTCGCGTGGCGCCGTCCGCGTGCTTGGCTCGGAAAATATCCGCGACGTTGCCACCCGCTTCGGCTACATGGGCCACGCTCCCCTGCTCTACGATGAAATGTCGGCGATGGAAAACCTCGAATATTTTTCCGCCCTCTACGGAATCAACGACCGCGCCCGTTGCCAGGAGGCCATCCGCACCGTCGGTCTGGACCCAACTCTCGACCGTCGTGTCGGCCAGTATTCGCAGGGCATGCGCCAGCGCATCTCGCTCGCCAGGGCCATCGTGCACGGCCCCGAACTTCTCTTTCTCGATGAACCTTTCTCCAACGTGGACCTGCGCTCCGCCAAACAGATGACCACCCTGCTCGCCGCCATGCGAGATCAGGGAACCACCATCTTCGTCGTTACCCACCAGGCCGCGCTCATGGAGCCGGTGGCCGATGAGTCGATCGTCCTCGACGCCGGACGTCTCGTCGCCCGCGAACAGGGAATCCCCTCCCGCCTGCTCACTCCCTATCCCGCCGCCGAGGGTGCCCCACATCTGCCGCAGTCAGCAGAGGTGGGAGTAGCGCCGCAGCATCCCGAGAACGCCCGCCGGGACCCATCCAGCACAAACCGCGAGGCGCAGTCATGACCTCGGCTCCCAGTCTTTGGGCCATCACCCGCCGCACCCTGGCCAAAGATCTGCGCCTGGAGTGGCGCTCCAAAGACGCCATCAACAGCATGCTGTTCTTCGCCCTGCTGGTGGTTGTCATCTTCAGTTTTGGCTTCGATCCCACGGCCGAGGAGTCGCGCAAAATCGCCGGCGGCCTGCTCTGGGTCGCAATTCTGTTTGCCACCGTCGTCGCCCTCAACCAGACCTGGACGCGTGAGCTGCGCAACCAGGTGCTGGACGCCTATCGCCTCTCGCCCGCGCCGCCGCAGGCCCTGTTCCTGGCCAAAACCCTGGGCAACTTCATCTTCGTCGCCATCCTTGAAGTCCTGATGGTTCCGCTCTTCGTGGTGTTCTACAACCTGCGCTCCGTCGGCCCTGTCTGGCAGCTTGGGGTCGTCGCCCTGCTTGCCACCTGGGCCCTGGTGGTCAACGGAACCTTTTTCGCGGCGCTCTCCATCCGTACCCGCAGCCGCGAAATCATGTTGCCGCTCATCCTGTTTCCCATATCCATTCCGGCCCTGCTCGCCATGGTCGATGCCACCACCTCCATCCTCACCGGTGACAGCTCCCCCATTTTCTGGATACGCCTGCTGGCGGTGTATGATTTCGTCTTTACCATCGTCGGCCTGCTCTTGTTTGAACCGGTACTGAACGCGGAATGAAAACTCTATTCAATGTTCTCGCAGTGCTCACCCTCCTGCTGCTCGGCTATGCATTCTGCCAGGCCATGTTCATCGCGCCCACGGAAGCCACCATGGGCGATGTGCAGCGCATTTTCTACTACCATCTGCCCTCGGCCTGGGTGGCCTTTCTGCTGTTCTTCGTCAACTTCCTGGCCTCCGTCTGCTATCTCATCCGCCGCAACCCCGGCGCCGATGCGCTGGCCCTGGCTTCGGCGGAAGTAGGCGTCTCCTTCTGCACCATCGTGCTGCTCACGGGACCCATCTGGGCGCGTCCCATCTGGGGCATCTGGTGGACCTGGGATGCGCGCCTCACCAGCACCCTGGTGCTCTGGCTCATCTACGTCAGCTACCTGGTGCTGCGCCACTACGCCACCGGCGGACAAGTCCCGGTCCTGGCTGCCGCGCTCGGTATATTCGGATTTGTCGATGTTCCCATCGTCTACATGGCCATCCGCTGGTTTCGCACCCAGCATCCGCAGCCGGTTATTGCTGGCGGCCAGGGTTCGGGACTCGACCCTCGCATGTGGATCGCCGTCCTGTGGAACCTTGCGGCCTTTGCCATGCTCGCCTTCCTGTTTGTCTGGGTCCGCTACCGCCAGGCGCTGGCCAGCCGCGCTCTGGAGGAAGCCCACGCCCAGGCTTCGCTGGATTTTGAAACCGGGAGCACGCCATGAACCCGACGGCCAACAACGCCTATCTCTACGCGGCCTACATCGTTGTCTGGGCCGTCCATTGCGCCTACGCCCTCACCCTGGTGAGCCGCGCCCGGCGCATGCAGCGCGAACGCCGGGAACTGCATCGCAGTTAGCCCGCCCCACCCGCGGCGGCGAACTTGTGGTGATTGCCATCCCCCGCTCGCCGTGCAACTTTTACCGCTGGCCTAGGGTTTGTACTCTTGGCGTTGGCGCCTCGGGCGGATCGCCAACTAAAATTTTTCGCTGGCCCGAACCTGGCATCCAATGAGGCAGCGCAAGCGGAATCACCAAGCATCGCAAGCGTTGTGACCAAGGAGGAGAAAGAACATGAAGAAATTCGCAGGATTGTTCGCAGTGTTGCTCATCTGCAGCGTCGCAGTCCTTGCCCAGGAGCATCATGAGGGTGAGGCGGAGGGCGCCCACGGTGTTGGCGCCAGCCACATCCCCGCGCACGGCCCGGCTCCGGCCCGGCATCCCGCCGCGGCCGCCCCGGAAGGCGCTCGTCCCTCGTACGCGGACCGCGCCGGCCATCCCGATGCGCCCCACGTGCACTCCAATGGCAAATGGATCGGCCATAATACCGGGCCGAACGACCCCCACTACCACATGGACCATCCTTGGGAGCACGGACACTTTACCGGCGGCTTCGGCCGCGGCCATGTCTGGCGTCTCGCCGGAGGCGGTCCCGATCGTTTCTGGTTTGGCGGATTCTATTTCGGGGTCGCGCCCTATGACCTCGGCTTCTGCGGAGACTGGAATTGGGGCGGCGATGAGATCGTGATCTACGAGGATCCCGATCATCCAGGCTGGTACCTCGCCTACAACGTCCGTCTCGGAACCTACGTCCACGTGCAGTACTTCGGTGCCTGATAATTTCTCTCTGCGGCCAGGCTCCCACTTGGGGAGCCTGGCTTTCCTATTTCCAGCTAAGTCCATGGACGTCCGAACGATTGGCAACTCAGACAATCCTTGATTTTCCAAAGTTGACCAGTTTACCAATCGTTGCAGGCCTTCCCGAACCATTGACGAAACAGTAATCTTTGCCTTCCAAACGATTACCAACCTCGCCAATCCTTGCTCGCTGATCGCACGATCATCCGTGCAATTCCGCCGGCTTTCACGCCCGCCGGAATCGCCTACAGATTCCTCACCGTCTCCACGGTCGCCGCAAAGTCGTCATTGGTGTGACCCTCCGCCACGGCCTTCTGGTAAACCTTCTCAATCTCTACCAGCGCTGGCAGTTTGAGTTTCTCGTGACGGGCCGCGTCCAGCATCAGGTGAATATCTTTCAGCATCAGCCGCAGCGGAAAATTCGCAGACCAATCGTGGTTCAGCACAAAGCTCGCCTTGTAATCGGTCACGCCGCTGCGAATCATCGAGGACTCAATCAGCTCGACCAGTTTTTCCGGAGGCACGCCCAGCTTGCCGGTTAGCGCCAGCGCCTCGGCAAAGCCCTCGAAGATGGAAGCAATCATCAGGTTCATGCCGATCTTCGCGCTTTCACCCGCGCCGGTTTCTCCCACGCGAATCACCTTCTTGCCCAGCGCCTTGAAGAGCGGATCAAGCGCGGCAACCGCTTTTTCCGGCCCTCCCACGATGAACAGCAGTTGCCCGTTCTCGGCGCCGATTTTGGATCCCGTCACGGGCGCGTCCACAAACTCCGCGCCCTTGGCCCGCACCCGCGCCGCAAAGTCGCGCGTAGCCAGCGGCGCAATCGTGCTGGAATCGATCACCGTGACTCCGGGCCGCAGCACCCCGGCCACGCCGTCCGGGCCAAACAGCACACTCTCCACGGCCTTGGTATCGGCCACGCACATCCAGACGATGTCGGCGTTCTTTGCAGCCTCAGCCGGGGTGGCAGCCGTGCGTGCGCCCTCCAGGCTTTTCGGCGTCCGGTTCCACACCGTCACATCGTGTCCGGCCTTCACCAGGTTGGCGGCCATCGGACGCCCCATGATTCCCAATCCCAAATATGCGATCTTCACCAGAGTTCCTTCCTTTCCGAATGCGAGAATTTGATTAAAAGCCAGATGGCCCCATGTTGCAAGTCTGCGGCAGGGGATAGGATAGGAATCGTGGGCAGGGAATTTCGCGTCCAATAGAGCAGGATGCTCAAACTCAATATCAGCACGAAAGCTGGCCAGCTGCGCAGGCTGGTGCAACACTCAGCCATGGCCAAGCGCACCGGGCGCACGTACCGCCCCGTGCTCGCCGCCCAGGGCCAGCTCGGCGTCACCTTCATCGGGCACTCATCGTTTTTTCTGCAGATTGGCGGATCGAACGTGGTGATCGATCCCATCTTCGCTCCCTGGCTTTTCGTTCTCAAGCGTCTGCGCCGGCCCGGCCTTCGCATCCAGGAACTTCCGCCGCTGGATGCCGTGCTGGTGACCCACGCCCACTTCGATCATCTGCATCGTCCCTCGCTGCGCGCCCTGGCGCGCGCCACGCGGATCAAGAGCGGGCGCAGGCCGCTGCTCATCGTTCCGTCCAACTGCCGCGATCTGGTCTTCGATCTCGGCTTTGAGCGCGTGGTGGAATTGGGCTGGTGGGAGGAGTTTCGACTCGGCGCGACTCGAATTACCGCAACCCCGGCCAAGCACTGGGGCGCGCGCGTCATTCGAGACATGCATCGCGGCTATGGCGGCTACTGTCTCAGCGGCGGTGGCCATTCCATCTATCACTCGGGAGACACCGCCTACTTCAGCGGCTTCAAGGAGATCGGCCAGCGCCTCAATCCCGATGTTGCCCTGCTGCCGATCGGCGCCTATCTGCCGGACAACTTCCGCGCCGTGCACGCCAGCCCGGAAGACGCCCTCAGAGGCTTCCTCGATCTGGGCGCCCGGCACATGATCCCCATGCACTTTGGAACCTTCAAACTCTCACAGGAACCCGTCGATGAGCCGGTGAAACGCCTGCTCGCCGGCGCGCGCCGCCTTGGCATCCCCGATCGCGTGCACGTTCTGGAAGAGGGTGTTGCGAAGTTTTTCTAACAGGCCCGGCTAGCCCACCCGCGGCAGCAGGCGCGCATCGCGTATTTGAGGTTTTGTGTACTTACTCATGAGTGCGCCGCTGGTTCTGTCACTTCGCGCACCCAGAGGCTCACTGCGTTGCGCATCTCCTCCAGGTGTCCGGTAAAAAAGTGGTCGGCCTCCGGGATGACCACCAGGCGCTTGGGCTCCGCTGCATCGGCAAACACCTGCGCCAGTTGCGCCGGGCTGGCAAACTCATCGCGTCCGCCGCTCAGCAGCAGCTTGGGCTGTTTGCTCTGGCGCAGCATTTCGTAGGTGTAATCGCGTCCCTCGGCATGCACCGGAATGCCCACGGCGATCAGCGCTTCCACCCGGCGATGTGGCACCGCCGCGCGCAGCCCGATGGCCGAGCCGAAAGAAAAGCCGGCAAACAGGATGGGCACGGAGAATCGCGCGGCCAGGTAGTCGAGCGCCGCGCGCACGTCGTCAACTTCTCCGCGGCCGTAGTCGTGTTCTCCGGCGCTCGTGCCCACGCCCCGGAAATTAAAGCGCAGCACCGGAAAGCCAAACGCGTTCAGCGCCTTCATGGCGTGGAAGACGACCTTGTTGTGCATGGTGCCGCCGTAGAGCGGATGCGGATGGCAGACCACGCACGTATATTGCGCCTCGGGGGCGCCAAGGTTCAGCAGCGCTTCGAGCCTTCCGGCATCGCCCGCCAGAAAAAACGATTCGATGCTGCCGTGGCGCAAGCTCACCCCCGCGCTTTCAACCGGATGGAATCCAGCACCGCGACCCCGGTCTTGCCTTCGCGCGAAGTCAGCGGGCGGTTGGAGTGGCAGGTCGCCAGCAACAGGGTTTGTCCGTTGGAGATGAAGCGCACAAACCAGTTGTCGCCTTCCTCGTCGCGGAAACGAGCGCTGGCCCGCTGCCGGTTGCTGTCGCCGGTCTGCAGGCGTCCGGCTACAGGAGCGGTATCGAGAAAGTGCTTCAGGTAGTCGCGCGCGTCCAGTGATTTTACGCCCGCATTGCGCTGGTATGCGGTCACAATCACGGTGGTCTCGCTGGCCTCCGACTCCACCTGGATGTCGTCGTTGGTCTGGCGCAAACTCCAGAAGGTCGGCACCGCGACGCTCACATGTCCGCGCGGCACAATGTAGGTTCCGGGATGAAAGCCGTTGCTTTTGGCTTTGCTGGTTGAGGCCTTGGCCAGGGCCGGGGCCACTGGCTTGGTGGACTTCTTTTTTGCCGCTTTCTTGGTTGCCGCGGTCTTTTTTAGTTTCTTCGCAGTTGTGGGCATGTTCTCACTCTAGCGCGAAGCCGTACTGCTGGTCGAATGGAGAGATCGAATCCGGCCGTCAATTAGTACGGTTACCTTCGGCGGAATAGGGTTAGCTGCGCGGTATTCTACGTCAACCGCCCTGCGTAATGGCGCTGCGAAGCTCCTCGCGCAACTCGCTCGCGGTGTGGATGGGAGGCTGGCAGGCGAAGCCGCTGCAGAGCATGGCAACCGCGCGGCCCTCCTGCAAGCCGGGAACCGCCGAGAAGGTTTCCGCCAGCGCCGGCGGCAGAGTGGCCTGCAGGCTAGCCGCATCCCTTACGCGAAGCACAATTTTGTTCAGTGCAAAGGGAGCGAGCGCCGCGGCGTATAAGCCGTCGGCCTCCGCGCCCTCGCCGATCACCACCACCAGGGTGTGGGCGCGCGCCATCCAGACCGATGCCAGCCCGTAGGTGCCCGCATAGATGCCAAACTGGCCGGCCACTCCGGCAAAGACTTCCAGGGTGTCCTGGGCGAGTTCATGCAGCCGCGTCTCTCCGCTGAGCGCATGCAGCCGCAGCAATGCCAGCGCGGCAGCGGAGTCGCCCGCGGGAGTGGGCAAATCCTGGAAGGGTTTGCGCCGCGCGCTCAACGCGCCAACCGAATCCGTCAGCGAAGCGCTGTCGAGATCGAAGAAACCGCCGCCGGTCTCATCGTAGAAGCCGGAGATCATGCGCGCGGCGATCTCCCCGGCGCAGTCGAAGTAGCGCAGGCCGCCGGACGCCTCGTAGGCATCCAGGCAGGCCAGCACGGTAAAAGCGTAGTCGTCCAGCACTCCGGCCGGCGGCTGGCTGGCGCCACCTTCGGCGTAGGCGATCACATGCCGCAGTCCCTGGCCGGGATGATAGGCCTCGGCCAGCAGGCGGTCGAGCGAACGCAGCGCGAACTGCTGCCCGGCTTCATCTCCCAGGGCGCGCGCGGCCTGCAAAACGGCGGAGATGCAGAGCGCGTTCCAGTTGGTATACAGGGTGCGGTCGATGAATGGCATGGGCCGCAGGAGGCGCGCGGCATACAGCTTCTTTCTGGCTGAGGCCAGCAGCTCTTCGGTTCGGTCCAGGGTGCGGTTCTGGGCGCTGGCAATCTGGCTGGCGGATTGGCTGATCCACAGCACGTTCTGCGTAGGGTCGTGCGCCATTTCGCCGCGCTCGCCAATGTCGTAATGCGCGGCGGCCACGGCCAGTTCGTCCGAGCTCAGAATGGCAACAGCTTCTTCCAACGTCCAGGTAAAGTAGGCGCCGTCATCGTCCAGATCGATGTCGGCATCCTGTGAGCCGTAGTAGCCGCCGCGCTCGCGGTCGCTTAGCCAGTCGCCGAGCCAGCCCAGAATGCCGCGCGCCACATCGCGGAAGTACGGATTGGCCGTGGCCTGCCAGGCGTGCACATAGTTCTTCAGCAGTTCGGAGTTGTCATAGGCCATCTTCTCGAAGTGCGGCACCCGCCAGTGTTCATCGACCGAGTAGCGGTGAAAGCCCCCGGCAAGCTGGTCATAGACTCCGCCGCGCGCCATCTTTTCCAGGGTCGTGGTGATCACCTTTCCCACCTGTTCCTCGCCGCTGCGCGCGTACCAGTCGATCAGCAGATCCATGACCGGCGGATGAGGAAATTTTGGCGCGTGACTGAAGCCGCCGTTTTCGCGGTCAAACGCGCCCAGCGCCGCCTGCACCATCTGTTCCACAATCCTGGGAGAGAAGTCGCCGCTGTGTTCGGGCATTCCTTCCGAGTGCGCCAGCGCGTGCATCAAGCCCTCGCTCTCGGTCTCCACTTCTTCGCGGCGCTCGCTGAAGGCCTGTGCAATCGCCAGCAGGATGCGCTGGAAGCTGGGGCGTCCGTAAGCATCCTGCGGAGGGAAGTAGGTGCCGCCGAAGAAAGGTTTTCCCTCCGGCGTGAGGAATACCGTGAGCGGCCAACCGCCTTGTCCGCTGATGGCCGCCACCGCCGCCTGGTAACGCGCATCCACGTCGGGCCGCTCATCGCGGTCCACCTTCACGGGAATGAAGTGCTCGTTCAGAATGGCCGCGATCTCGGCGGATTCGTAAGACTCGCGATCCATGACGTGGCACCAGTGGCACCACACCGCGCCAATGTCGAGCAGGATGGGCTTGTCTTCCGCCTTGGCAAGGGCGAACGCTTCCGGCCCCCACTGCTGCCAGCGGGTGGGCTGGTTCATGGCGGATCGCAGATAGGCGGAGGAGGCGTGGACGAGGGCGTTGGGCGGGCTCGTGCTCATGCCGAACAGTGTAGCGCGAAGCAGGGAACAGATGCCTGGCGCAGGGAAAAATCCACTCCGTATCCGGGCCGGAAGTGCATTGCGGAGGGAGAAAACCGGCCCGCGAGTTGAGGAAAAGTTGACCTGCCTGAGCGAGTCGATTATTCTCGACTTTTCCAATACATACGGGATGGTGCAGGTGACTATGCAGACTCGTTTCACAACGCCACAATCCTCGATTCCTACGCACTGGTACAACCTGACGGCGGATTTTTCCGAGCCGATGGTACCGCCGCTGCATCCGGGCACGCGTCAGCCCATCTCGCCCGCAGACATGGTTGCGATCTTTCCTGAGAACCTGGCGGCGCAGGAGATGAGCGCGGAGCGCTGGATTGCAATTCCCGAAGAAGTACGGGATGTGTACGCACTGTGGCGGCCGACGCCGCTGTTGCGCGCCGTACGGCTGGAAAAGGCACTGAACACGCCGGCGCACATCTATTACAAGTATGAGGGTTCCAGCCCGGTGGGCAGCCATAAGCCGAACACCGCGGTGCCGCAGGCGTATTACAACAAGATCGCTGGAACCCGCAGCCTCGCCACTGAAACCGGCGCGGGCCAGTGGGGCACGTCGCTGGCGCTGGCCTGCCAGCTTTTCGGCCTGGAGTGCACGGTGTGGATGGTCCGCGTGAGCTATGACCAGAAGCCGTATCGCCGCCTGCTAATGCAGACCTACGGCGCGACGGTGTATGCCAGCCCGAGCGACCAGACGGAGTTCGGACGCAAACGGCTGGCCGAGGATCCGGAGTGCGCGGGCAGCCTCGGAATCGCCATCAGCGAGGCGGTGGAACACACGGTCACGCATCCCGGCACGAAGTATTCGCTGGGCAGCGTGTTGAACCACGTCTGCCTGCACCAGACGGTGATTGGCCAGGAAGCGATCGAACAGATGGAGCAGGCCGGCGAGGAGCCGGACGTGGTGGTGGGTTGCGCCGGCGGTGGCAGTAACTTCGCGGGCATCTCGTTTCCGTTCATGCAAAAGAACATCAAGGAAGGCAAGCACTATCGTTTTCTTGCCGTGGAGCCGGCATCGTGTCCGACCCTGACCCGAGGTGAGCTGCGCTACGATTTTGGCGACACCGCGGGATTGACGCCGCTGATGAACATGTTCACCTTGGGACACGACTTCATGCCACCATCGATTCACGCCGGCGGATTGCGCTACCACGGCATGTCGCCAGCGGTGAGCCACGCCTACAAGCTCGGACTATTTGAGGCGGTGGCCTATCCCCAGACCCCGGTCTTCGAGGCTGCCGTGCTGTTTGCCCGGACCGAGGGGCTGGTGCCCGCGCCGGAGTCGGCGCATGCGATTCGCGCGGTGGTGGATGAAGCCGTGCGGGCGCGCGAGGAAGGACGCAAGAAGGTCATTCTGTTCAACATGAGCGGCCACGGTTTGCTCGACCTGTCGTCCTACAACTCCTATCTCACGGGACAGTTGCGGGACGAATAGGGACGTGCGGTGGGTGCCTGGCAGATTCGTCCGGGTTTCGAGGAAATCTTTCGCCCGCTGGCGCCGCGAATCATCTTGCGGTAATTCCAGCACGCGCCGGGGTCCCCGGAGTCCGGAAGGTGTTTGGCCGTCCGCGCGATACCCGGAGGGCGTTTAACAAGTTCGCCAGACATCTGCAACGCGGGACCCAGTCATTGCAAGAGGAAAGTTCCGACCTTCACATACATCTCGATAGCCTGCGCCAACTCTGCTTTGGCGAGAAACTCGCGGTCGGTGTGCGCCACCAGGATCGAACCTGGCCCCAGCAGCACGGGCCGTCCCCAGGCCGCCAGCCGCGGAATGTCGCTGGTGAACGACGCGGTCATGGTTGGGATTCCGGGAATGTCGAGGAATCGCATGTAGGGGATGTCCAGGACGAATTCCACCTCGGCCAGTGAGCCGACGGTGGCAACAATGGCGCCGCGGAGTTCCTCGGATGGGCCGACCAGGCGGTAGAGCAGTTGAGCCTTGGCAAAATCCGGGATGACGTTGGTGGCGCGTCCTCCTTCGATGATGCCGATGTTGACCGTGCTGGGGCCGATCTCAGGATTCCGCGGCAGTTCCATGGCGCGCAGGGCCTGCAGCGCATCCAGCAATTTTTCAATGGCCGATTCGCCCAGTTCCGGATGGGCCGAGTGCGCCATGCGCCCGCGCGCGGTCACCTCGACCCGCAACGCGCCTTTGGAAGCCAGCGCGACGCGGTTGCCGGTGGGCTCGCCGTTCACCAGAAATTGCGAGCCACGCGGGTTCTGGTTGGCGACCGCTGCTCCCTGGGAGTCGCGCTCCTCGCCGACGACGAAGAGCAGTCCGGCGGATTTCCCACTCTGGCGGAGCTGCTCGCAGGCAGCAATCTGGGCCGCAATGATTCCCTTGGCGTCACAGGCGCCGCGTCCGTAGATGTTTTCTTCATCCTCCGAGGAAGCCAGGAAGGGCGGAACCGTGTCCGTGTGGGTGGAGAAGACCAGCGCCGGTTGATCCACATTCGCCGGCCGTGCATAGACGTTGAAACGCTCGCCCTCGACCGGCATGCGCTCGACAAAGTAGCCAAGTTCCTCCAGATAGCTGGCGAGGAAAGTGGCCGCGGCGGCTTCCTTGCCGGTGAGGGATTCGATGTCGATAAGCCGACGGGTCAGCCTGACTGGGTCCATGGCAACAGCATAGCAGGAGCCGCCGCCCGCAAAACAGAAGCGCCGCCCTTTCAGGGTGGCGCTCCCGGTTGCAGACTGACAAGGGTCAGTCGACTGCCTTGACGATGCGCATTTTGTAGAAGCTGCGCCAGACGAAGGTGACCGACACCAGGAAGAAGGCAAGCGCCAGTGCGTGGGTCAGCGTTTGGCTTCTCAGGGTCAGCGTCACTCCCAGCGGAACTGCCAGTAATCCGAACAGGGTGGTGAACTTGATGATCGGGTTCATGGCCACCGAAGAGGTGTCCTTGAACGGGTCGCCCACCGTGTCGCCGATCACGCAGGCGTCGTGCAGCGGAGTGCCCTTGGCTTTCATTTCAGTCTCCACGATCTTCTTGGCGTTGTCCCATGCGCCGCCGGCATCGGCCATAAACATGGCTTGATACAAGCCGAAGATGGCAATGGAGAACAGGTATCCGATGAAGTAGAAAGGTTCGATGAAGGCGAAAGCCAGGGTCGCGAAGAAAACGGCGAGAAAGATGTTGAACATGCCTTTCTGCGCATACACGGTGCAGATTTCAACGACCTTCTTGGAGTCTTCCACGCTGGCTTTTTCCGAACCTTCCAGCTTGATGTTGTTCTTGATGAACTCCACCGCCCGGTAGGCGCCGGTGGAGACCGCCTGGGTCGCCGCGCCGGTGAACCAGTAAATCATGGCGCCGCCGGTGATCAGCCCGAGGACGAATGGTGCGTACAGCAGAGACAATTTGTCAACGTCGTGAGTGAGCCCGTGGGTGAGCCCCATGATGATCGAGAAGATCATGGTGGTGGCGCCGACCACGGCGGTGCCGATCAGCACCGGTTTGCTGGACGCCTTGAAGGTGTTACCGGCGCCGTCGTTTTCTTCCAGCAGATCCTTGGCGCGGTCAAAGTTCACGTCAATGCCGAAGTCTTTCTTGACCTCCGCCTCGACGTTGGGAATCTGCTCGATCAGTGAAAGTTCGTAGACCGACTGCGCATTGTCGGTGACCGGGCCGTAGGAATCTACAGCGATCGTCACCGGCCCCATGCCGAGGAAGCCGAATGCCACCAGGCCGAAGGCAAAGACGGCTGGAACCAGCATGAGTGCCGCCAGTCCATGCAGGCTCACGAAGTAGGCCATGGTCATCAGACCGACCATCGCCAGCCCAAGCCAGTAGGCGGAGAAGTTGCCCGCCACAAAACCGGAGAGGATGTTCAGCGAAGCTCCACCCTCCTGGGACGCGGTGACGATTTCCTTGACATGCTCGCTGGAAGTGGAGGTGAAGACTTTCACCAGTTCCGGAATGATCGCGCCTGCCAGGGTTCCGCAACTGATGATCGAGGCCAGCTTCCACCACAGGGTTGAATCGCCGCCGAGGGTGGGAATCATCAGGTAGCTCGCGACATACGTCAACACGATGGAGACCACCGAGGTGAGCCACACCAGGGAAGTCAGCGGCGCTTCGAAATTCATTGCATCCGCATTGCCGTACTTTGCCTTGGAGAGAAAATGGTTCAGGAAGTAAGAAGCGGCGCTGGCTACCAGCATCATCACGCGCATGACGAAGATCCAGACCAGCAGTTGCACCTGTACGCTGGCATCGTGCACGCCGAGCAGGATAAAGGTGATGAGCGCGACGCCAGTGACGCCGTAAGTCTCAAACCCGTCTGCCGAGGGCCCCACCGAGTCGCCCGCGTTGTCGCCCGTGCAATCGGCAATTACGCCGGGATTGCGGGCATCGTCTTCCTTGATCTTGAAGACGATCTTCATGAGGTCGGAACCGATGTCGGCGATCTTGGTGAAGATGCCGCCCGCGATACGCAGTGCGGCCGCGCCGAGGGATTCGCCGATGGCGAAGCCGATAAAGCACGGACCCGCATAATCGCCGGGGATGAAGAGCAGAATGCAGAGCATGATCAGCAACTCGACGCTGATCAGCATCATGCCGATGCTCATGCCGGAAGCGAGTGGAATTTCATGGACCGGGAAGGGCTTGCCGCGCAGACCTGCAAAGGCGGTGCGCGAATTGGCAAACGTATTGACCCGAATGCCGAACCAGGCCACGCCGTAACTGCCGGCAATGCCGACCAGGCTGAAGCCGAGGATGATCGGCAGGGTCACCGCAACCGGTTTGTCCGGAACCGGGGCCAGCCAGCCAAAGTAGGCGGCGATGATCACGGCAATGAACGCCCACAGGATCAGGATGAACTTGCCCTGGGTGATCAGGTAGGTTTTGCAGGTTTCGTAAATCAGCTCGGAGATCTCGAGCATCGCGCGATGGACCGGCAGGTTCTTCAGGTGGATGTAGATCGCCATGCCAAACAGCAGACCGAAGACGCAGAACAGAATGCCGATCAGCAACAGGTTGTGACCATTGATGGCGCCATTGAAAAAGCTGACACTGCGCAAGTCGGGAAGCTTGAGTGCAGCTTCTCCGCCAGCCGGTTCGGCCAATGCCGCGATGGAAGTGAGCAGGGTGAGAGAAAGCAGTGAGACACCGCGACGGAGCACAGAAAGCTTGCCCATCCGGCCCAGACAATTAAGGCTTCGCGAAAGCCACAGATTCATTCGATTCCTCCGCGTTCTAATTCGTTACGGGCGATGAATACCCATTAAAATGGCCATGCGCGAAATCAACCAGTGCGGCAGAGCCACGCCGACCGCGATTCCGGGCATAAAACCGAACCCGAAACGCGCTTCCACTTCAAAGAATGTTGAGGCTTGGCCGGGTTGGGTGTAACAGGGAGCCGCTTGCGAGGCGTTCCACTCCCCGGTCGGTGCTTAAAATTCAGCGATTTCCGGGAAGATACAATTTATACCACGGGGAGTGCTTCAATTCAATCCATCAATGGGTTGGGATTGCAAATCGGTTTCGGCCACCCCGGTCTTCCATTCCCGGACTATTCGCCGCGCATGTTGTTCTTCACCTGCCGTGCCAGTTTCTCCATCTCCTCGGCTTTGCGCAGAACTTCCAGGGAGAGGATGTCTTCCCCGGATTTGTCCACGTATTGTTTCAGTTCGGTCGCCAGTTCCAGCAGTTTCTGCGAATCGCGCTGGATGTCTTCAAAGCGCTTTTTCTGCCGCGCTTTCTGCTGCGTGTGCTGCATGTCCTGTTCAATCTGAGCGTGCTGATCGGGGAGGTTGGGGTTCTGGCCCTGGGCGTGCTGGGCCCAGGCTGGCGAAAGCGAAACCGAGAGCAGAAGCGAGACGGCTCCAAGCGAACGGAAGCGAGCCATGGCATTCTACCTCCACAGGATGGAAAGACAGGCAGATTATAGAATGGCTTTTGCCGCGGCCCGGAAATTTCCAACCGGCATCGCCATTCCCAGGCTGGTTACCGCATGGCTGGCGCCATCGGTTCCAGGCACACAAATGCCGGGATGGCGTCTTTGTGCCGTTGAGTGGAAGCCGCCAGCAATTCTGGGCAGAGAGTTGCGCTGGGCATGCGGTCGCCGAAAACTCCGGATGTAATTCTGGAAATAAGCCAGGCTTCCAAAGGCTCGCGCTTTGGCTTACCCCGGAGACGACGAAGCCGATGCCCGCGGGCACCGGCCAGTCTTGCCGCGGGCTGTGAAAACTACTTCAAGCCGGCAACGAACCCGGCGATCGCCTTTACCTGATCCGGGGTGGTGCTGAAAGGCTTGGCGTGAATGCCTTTCTTGCCGCCGTTGGTAAGCACATCAGCAATGTCGGTCTTGCCCTTTAGAGCCGGACCCACCTTGCCTTCGGCCGCTGCGCCGTGGCAGCCAGCGCACTTCGCCTTGTACAGAGCCGCGCCATCTTCGGCAAACGCAGCGGTAGACATCATCATCGCCAGAGCAGCCAGAATTATCGTAAAACGCTTCGTCATGGAACAAAATCTCCTGTGGGAAATAGGTACATCAGCATCATGCCATCCCCGGGTTTTACCTACCAAGCGGAGGCACCATGCCTGGGACGGGTTCTGCGAACCCATCCGGAGAATCATTCTATCTCCGATGGGAAAGGTTTCCATAAAAAACATGCAGGGCTGGCACTTTTGTTCCATGATTGCGCGGGAAACGCCACTTATCTTGAGCGTGCCGCTTAGATTCACCGAGTGCAGACGCTTCGCGGCTCCCTCTGTCCGTGATACGATTCTGTGCTGTCCGCTGCGGCGCGCTGTTTTCTTGATTCGCGCGAACGGCCGTCCTCGCCGTTGCACCGTGGGTTCTCCGTTGGAGCCGTGCGGCAGTGGATCGAGGAGGCTTTCCGCAGCCGTGCGGTAAACTCTGTCGCAGGCGCTTTCCGGCCTGTATTCTTTAGCTGAGAAACCTTATGTTCTACAGTTGTTTCCTGGAGTCCGTCGAGCGCTGGCCGGCGGCAGCCGCAGTGGAAATTCAGCGGCAGCCCGGAACGTCCACGCCGCCATCGCCTCTGTCCAGCTGCACCACGGCCGCCGACGGACACATCATCGAAAGTTTCACCTATGAGCAGCTTCGCCGTTTCTCTGACGGCGTGGCGGAGTGGCTGGTTCGCTCCGGCATTGGCGCCGGCGTGGCTGGCGGCGCGCGCTGCGCCATCCTTGCCTTCAACAGTCCAAGCTGGGTGGCGATTTACCTGGGGATCATCGCCAGCGGCAACACCGCCGTTCCCCTGGATACGGCGTTCACCGCCTACCAGGTCGGGAAACTGCTCGACGACTGTGGCGCAACCCTGCTCTTTGTAGACGAACGCAGCTTTGCCGTGGCCAGCGAGGCCGTTGGAACCCGGCCGGTGCGGCTGGCGATGATCGACACACCGCGCGACGGCCTGCCTTACGTGCAGGACATGGTGCGGGCGGCGCAACCCGGCTTTGTAGCGGCGGCAGTCAAGCCGGAAGATGTTTCGTCCATCATTTACACCTCGGGCACCACCAGCGATCCCAAGGGCGTGATGCTCACCGACGGCAACCTCACCGCCGAATTGGACTGCGTCCGCAAGTTCATCCACCTTGGTCCGGGAGATGGCCTGCTCGGAGTGTTGCCGCTCTTCCATGTGCTGGCGCAGATGGTTAACATTTTTCTACCGCTCGGCAATGGCGCCAAGGTCGTCTTCCTGGATTCGCTGAACACTTCTGAACTGACGCTTGCCCTGCGCGAGCGCGGCATCACCATCTTCTGCTGCGTTCCGCAGTTCTTCTATCTCATCCATGAGCGCATCTTTGGAGAAGTTGCCAAAAAGGGCCGCCTGGCGGAGAAAATTTTCCGCGTGATGCTCAAGCTGAGCACCGCGTCGCAGAAGCTGGGCTTCAATCTCGGCAAGGTATTCTTCAAAAAGGTGCACGCGCAGCTTGGTCCGGACATCCGCATCTTCGTAACCGGCGGCTCGCGCTTTGATGCGCAGATCGGCCGCGACATTCAAGCTCTCGGCTTTCCCATGTTGCAGGCCTTCGGCATGACCGAGACCACCAGCGGCTGTTTCTGCACGCCTCCGGATGACAACGTGATTGGCTCCATTGGCCGCCCGCTGTATGGAGTGCAGGCCAGGCTGGTCGATCCCAAGCTGGACGAGAACGGACACCTGGTGGGCGAGATTGCCCTGGCTGGTCCGACCATCATGAAGGGCTATTACAACCGCCCCCAGGCGACCGCCGAAGTTTTGCGGGACGACTGGCTTTACACCGGCGACCTGGCCTACACGGACGACAAAGGCAATTACTTCATCAGCGGACGCGCCAAGGACGTGATTGTCCTCAGCTCCGGCAAGAATATCTACCCCGAGGAGATCGAAAGCTACTACCTGCGTTCGCCTTGGATCAAGGAACTGTGCGTTCTGGGGCTGGAGAGCCGCAAGCCGGGCGAGCCTCTCAGCGAGCGCCTGCACGGCGTCATCGTGCCCAACTTCGAGGTGCTGCGCGAGCACAAGATCGTCAACATTCGCGAAGTTGTCCGCTATGACGTGGAAGGCATTTCCGCAACCCTGCCGGCCACCAAGCGGATTCTCTCCTATGACATCTGGCAGGACGACCTTCCGCGCACCACCACGCGCAAGCTGCGCCGCCACGAGATCGAGAAGAAGCTGCTGGCTCTCTATGCCAGCGGCAAGGCCGAAGACATCACACCCAAAGAGCGCACGTTCTCCGCTGACGATCGCACCTGGCTGGCCACTCCGCAGGTGCAGACCGCCATGGCGGTCATCGCCGAAGCCGCCGGCAAAGATCACCACAAGGAGATCCATCCCGACGATAATCTTGAGCTGGATCTCGGACTCGATTCGATGGAACGCGTCGAGTTGCTGACCGATCTGGCCCATCGCCTTGGGGCCGAGGTCGAGGACTCGGCCGCCAGCGAGGTCTATACGGTTCGGGAACTGGTGGAGCTGGTTCGCCTGAACATGGGCAAGTCCGCCAGCCAGGCGCCGGGTTGGGGCACGGTCTTTGAAGGCGAAACCACCGATCCGGCAGCGCTCGCCATTACCAATGAGCGCAGGTTTGTAGGCTTCTTCTGGTGGCTGTTTGGCAAGTGCGTCAAGTGGGCTTCGCATGTTCTGTTCAAGCTGCGCGTGGAAGGCATGGAAAATCTGCCCGACCGGCCCTACGTGATTTGCCCCAACCACTCCAGCTACCTGGATGCGCCGATCCTGACCGCCGCGCTGCCCTGGAAGGCATTCCACAATGTTTTCTACGTGGGAACCACGGAGATTTTCGGCAGCGGTACCATGCGCAGACTGGCCCAGTTCCTGCACCTGATTCCGGTCGATCCGGATTCAAACCTGGTGCCGGCCATGCGCGCCGGAGCTTACGGTTTGCGCTCCGGAAAAATTCTGATGATGTACCCGGAAGGCGAGCGCTCGATTGAAGGTCCGCCGAAAAAATTCAAGAAAGGTGCGGCGATTCTCTCGCAGCATCTCAACGTTCCCATCGTGCCGGTGGCCGAGTACGGCTTCCACGACTGCTGGCCGCGCGGCAAAGGCTTTCAGGGTTTTCATCCGCTGCGGATTCGCGTCGGCAAGCCGATCTATCCGGACCTGAATGAAAAGCCCGAGCTGGCCTACGAGCGCCTCACCGAGGAACTGCGTAGCCGGGTGGTGGAAATGTGGAATGACCTGGCCGGCGGCTGCAAGCCCAAGGCGAATAAACCCGAAGAGCTTACCCACGCGTGAGCTATGTTTCTGGCGGCCGGCGTCACGGTAATTTCAGCGTAGGGACGGGCTTCGGGATAGTTGGAAACAAGGCCTGTTTGCGCCAACCGTCGGCTCAGCAACTCCATTGGGAGTCGTTGGTCGTGTTCCTGCCTAACACGCGCTGGAGTGACCGCATCGGCTGTTTAGCCGTTTTAGAACGGCTATTGTCTTGTTCGCGTTCTCCCGGATAACAGGGTCGGCTGATCGGTTGCGCATCTCCGTAACGTACCGGAGAGCTCGGTCGACCGTTGCCGTCCGATTACGTGACAGCCCCGCAATTTTCCATTTTCGACCAATGAATACAAGGTGGAAAACATAAATGGTCCCGACAACATTTTGATCCGGAGATCTATACCGCAACGCCGAATCTATGCTGCCAAGGTTATCGGTCCACTTCGTCCACACTTCGGCTAGATCGTTCTGCCGCGAGGTCTCGCCAACGAAGCCGCCAGTGGAAGTGAGATCTATGACTCCGGCTTCCGGGTATGGGATTGATACCTCGAAAAGTTTCGCCGCTCTCTTCCAGCCTTCGGGCGACAAAAGCGTACCGTCAGTTACGAGTTTTTCGTATTGCAGGACTGTCAGTGAGGTGGCTTTCCCATCATACCTGAAATGATTTTGAGCGATCGCCGCAGTCGCTCCAATTGAGAGAAGCAGAACGATCGCGTGTGACCTCCGAGCAATGCGGAAAAAGCGTGCGTAATTCGGCGAAATGTTGCCCATGAGCCTGAAGAATATACTCACTTTATTCGGTGTTGCGCGTTATTCTCGGAATTTTCGTGGTTACTGTTGGTAGACCGCCATCTATCCAACAACCTCCTGCCCGATGCGAATCGCTTACTTTGCGCGCGGATGGGTTTTGTCGTACACGTCCAGAACTTGCCGGGTGGTGAGCTGGGTATAGCGTTGCGTGGTGGAAAGGCGCTCGTGGCCGAGCAGTTCCTGGATGGCGCGCAGGTCCGCGCCCTCCTCCAGCATGTGCGTGCCGAAGGCGTGGCGCAGGGTGTGGGGATGAACCTCGCTGGGCAAGCCGCCGGCGACGGCGATGGCCTTGACAATGCGTCCTACGCTGCGCGAGGTGAGGCGGCTGCCGCGCAGATTGACGAGCAGCGCCGATTCTCCCAGGCGCTGGTGCTGCTCTAAAAGGCGCGCGCGCTGCGGCAGATATTCGCGCAGTGCGATCTGCGCCGAATCTCCAAAGGGAACCAGGCGCTGCTTTTTGCCTTTGCCGCGCACCAGAATCAAGCCCTGGCGCAGATGGAGATCCTCGACGTTGATGCCGGTCAACTCGCTGTTGCGAATGCCGCAACCGTAGAGCAGTTCCAGGATCAGGCGGTCGCGCGCGGCAAAGGCCGCCTCTTCCGGCATGCCCGCATCCAGCACGGAGTTCATCTCTTCCATGGTGGGCACGCGCGGCAGCCTCTTGGGCAGCTTGGGAGCCGCAACCAGCAGGGCCGGGTTGGATTCGATCCGGTGCTCCCGTCCCATCCACTTGAACAACGACCGTATGGAAGATAGAGCGCGCGCCACCGAAGCCTTGCCTAACCCGCGCTCGTAGAGCTGGCCGAGAAACGCGCGAATCAGAAGGTGGTCGATCGCCTTGAGTTCTTCGGGGCCAACAAAGAGCACGAACTCCGCCAGGTCGCTGCGATAAGCCTTGATGGTGTGCGGGGAAGCGTTCCGCTGGGCAAGTGAGCGCAGAAACTCCTGCAGCGCACTGCCCGCTGGAGTCAGCGGGGCATCAGTGGGCGCGCTGCTTTGCGTGCTCATTGATCTTCTTTCCTGGAGGTGTGCACGCGGGCGCGGGGATGATGCGCGGCGTACACCTGCTGCAGCCGGTCGAGCGCAACGTGAGTATAGACCTGGGTGGTGGAAATGTCGGCGTGGCCCAGCACGGTTTGCACGGTGCGCAGATCGGCTCCGTGGGAGACCATGTGGGTGGCGGCCGAGTGCCGCAGCATGTGCGGCGAGGCGTGGCGACCGGCGGCTTTGGAAGCCTGGTCCACGATCATCCAGATGCGGGTGCGCGTCAGTTTGTGTCCGCCGCGCGCCAGAAAAAGTTCCGCCGCTCTTTTGCGTCCGGTCAGCAAGGGACGGGCATCGCGGAGATAACAGCGCAGCGCTTCCTGCGCCGGAGCACCCAGGGGAACGATGCGCTCCTTATCGCCTTTGCCGCGCACCAGCATGTAGCCGAGCTCGAGCTTCAGGTCTTCCACCCGCACATCGACCAGTTCGCTGACGCGCATGGCGGCGGCGTAAAGGACTTCGAGCATGGCGCGGTCGCGGCGGACAAGCGCCTCGCTCCAGCGCGGCCGGATGGCGGCGGAGTTCGACCGGCCAGGGCTTTCCACCAGCGCGGTGGTTTCTTCTTCCGAGAGCGCTTTTGGCAGCACCTTCCACTGCCTGGGACTGTCAATGTCCAGCGTGGGATCATGCGCGATCAGTTTGTCCAGCAGCAGATAGCGGTAAAACCCGCGTAGCGCGGAGAGCTTGCGCGCGATGGAACGCGAATCCATACCGTGGCCCAGCAGGTGTTGCAACAGCTCCTTCAGATCGTCGCGCTGCGCGGTGAAAAGGTCTTTGCCGCGTTTGCGGAGAAACTCCGCCCATAGCTTCAGGTCGCCACCATAGGAACTGACGGTGAGCGGCGCCAGTCCCTTTTCCACCCGCAGGTAGACGGCGAAGCTGGCCAGGGCGCGATCGCATGCGTTGGAGGTCACGGCTAGAGTATGACTGCTTCCACCCGGCAGCGGGTTGACGTCCTTGGTTCGGGCGCCGGCCGTTGCGCCGTGGAGGGGGCAACAAGTAAAGCATCGGGAGAGCCGCAGACCGCATCTTTACTAGCAGAAAGTAAGGAGTTTGCCTGATTCGCCTCTCCGCGAAGAATGGCAGTCCGAACATGGGCGCAACACGGGTTTACGATCCTTTCTGCAAATCATTAACAGCCGACCTTCTAAGCCAGGCAGACCGGGATTTACTAGTCTGTGCGACAGACCATCCGCACCACGCGGGCGCCATGCACGGGCTGGTGCTTGCAATTCCCTTGGCCGCGCTACTCTGGACCGCAATCGCCGCCGCGTTCCATGCTGCGATCCAGCTACTACTGCGATAGACCGCGCCGCTCCCTTTGCCAACGCTGGGCTGGCTGGTTTCAGTTCGTTCCGCCGCGATTGATTCATCCACGATGCGCGCGGCACCGGCTCGGGTATAATGACAGCTGCGCGCCCGTAGCTCAGCTGGATAGAGCGAACGCCTCCGAAGCGTTAGGTCGTGAGTTCGAATCTCGCCGGGCGCACCATGTTTCTCCGTTCTTAATCAGTCATTTTCCGAAGCTGCTTGAGAGGCATTTTTTGCCTTTTTCTCGTCGTGCCCAAACTTGTACCCACTCAGGCCAGACATGGCATTTCGGACCGCGTCTTTGGACGGGTGAACCGAACGGCTTGAGATCGCAATCGAGGAACGTCCCGCGATCCTGGCAAGCGTCCAAGGAAAGATAAGCAGCGCTGGCGCCTGCACGGCGGTGTGAGCACGGAGACACGCACAGAGAAAGGGTTGGCTCGTTCCAACTGGGTATCGGCCGGTCGGCCGATACCCAGCGCGGTTGCTGGTTCCATGCACACTCTCTACAAGCACGTTCAATGAACGATGCGCACGTTCCCGCCGGAGGACAGTCTTACCTCTTGCCCGGTTCCCGGCTCTCTGGCTGGTATTTCTGCTGCAACTGCTGCGTCTGCTGCTGGTGTTTCTGCTGCAATTGCTGCGTTTGCTGCTGGTGTTTCTGCTCTACCTGCTGTCTGGTTGCTTCATCCGCTTTCTGTTTATCCAGGTTCAGGTGCTCCTGGTCGTGCTGCTGCTGAAGTTGGTCTCGTTCCTGTTGCTGCTTCGCAATTTGCTTGTCCTGCTGCTTCTGGTACTTCTTGTCCTGCTTTGGGTTGCCCGTATTTGGAACGTTTCGTGTCAGGGGCGGAAGGTCACGAGGATGGACGGCCGTACTGGTCCCGGCGGCGTTGTTCTCTGACCGCGCTTGATTTCCTCCCCGATTGGCTGGGGTATAAGGCGCTCCTGCTTCTTTGGCCGGCACGGCGCCGCGGTCGTTAAAGTCTCCGGGCCGCGGTGTCGCTGCGGTTCCCGGTTTTCCCATGTTCGCCGACGCGCGTTGCTGCGGGTTGGCCCGGGCAGCCTGCACATGTTGAGTTTGAACCGCTACGGGCGGGATATGCCGCTCACGCGACGCAGACTCCTCTTGCGCCGTCGGGCGCGCGCTGATTCCACCCTTGCCGCCGTTGTAACTGACGTGGTTCTCGTTGTAATGCCTCACGGGCTCGTCGTAAACGTTGCGAATTTCGTCCCTGTTGATGTTGTTCACGGAACGGTTGTAGAAAAAGTGTCCGCGGTCCCAACGTCCACCTTCAAAGCCCATACCGAAATAGCCAAAGCCGTAATTGATTCCGCCGTAGAAGCCAACGTTCGGACCCCAGTAGCCGTCATAGAACACAAATCCGTCGCCGCCCCAACCCCAATAGGCTGGAGTCCACAGGAAACCGACTTCCGGAGCCATCACCCAGGTGCCCGGCACCCAGTAGTAATCGTTAATGTCGTAATCGTAAGCCCAGTAGCCCGGTGTCCAAAGATAACCATCGCCAGGGCAAATCGGCTGCTCGTAGACGGGCAGCGCGGGCGGGCCGACGCTGATGGCCACGCCAATCTGCGCCGACGATGCTGTCGGCATCAACAGCACCACAAGTGCGAACAGCACTACGAACAACAGCATACGAATGAAACGAACATGCATTGAGACTCCTCTGGCCCATCATCCCTCGCTTATCCGCGGATGCTCTGCTGACGCGGGTTGCGTGGATTGAGGACGGGTTTTCGGACGAAACATACTGCGGACTCCGTCTCGCTCGCAAACCGTGTTGGCGGAAACTTTCTCATTGCGGAGATGCCGCAGTCTGTGCAATAAAGCTCACCGGCGGCAGCCGGCTGACGGAAAAGGCGGGACCCAGGTTGTTGGAGCACAATCGCCATCGATCTACATGGGGAGGCCCCGGCTCTGCCGGGATATTGATTGCGTGTGCAATCGCCCGCCAGGAAGCGCCAGCAGCACCCAGGCCGCCAACTCTGGAAGCGTCCACAACTCGCCGGGACGGACGAGTCGCTCGCCCGTCGCGTTACGCAATCCCGCCTTGACCCTTTCCCGAATCAGCGGCCGCTCAAACTTCGCGATTAAGAAAAGCCACACCCGAAGATGTGGCCGTTTCTATCGCAAGCAGGTCACTGCAGCAGGAAGCCCACCGATGTGCCCGACGGGTTGGTGACCGTTACCGTCGCCGGCAGCGCCGCATACTCGGACGCGGTGACCACGGCCGAGAGCTGCCACGGACTGAGGTAGGTCGTCGTGAGGCTCACTCCGTTCCACTGGACCGTCGAGCCGGAAACAAACCCGGTGCCCGCCAGCGCCAGAAGATGATTGCCGTTGCCATCGGCAAGACCGGCAATCGAGCCCGTGGAGATTGCGGCTACCGGAGTTGCGGTCACCACCGCAAAGGGCAACGCAGAACTGGTGCCCAGAAGTGCGGTGAGATTCACCACATTGACCTGGTTCGTCCCCGCTTCGGCGATGTCTGACGCACTGATCGCCGCCGTCAGTTGGGTGCTGCTGATGTAGGTAGTCGCTCGCACCGCGCCCTGCCACAGCACCATCGAGGCAGGGTTGAAGTGGGTGCCTGTCACGGTGAGCGCCAAGCCTGCATCGCCCGTCGTGGCGCTGTCAGAAGACAAGGACTGCAGTACCGGCAACCCTGGTTCATAGACCACTACACTCAGGCTGCCATTCGCTGGCAGGAAATAGGGATTGCCGGGATAGCTCGCCGTGATCGCATCCACACCCAGCCCCAAGCCATTTGCCGCCGTCACCGCCACGTTTGCAATCGTTGCCGGCGACCCATTTCCCACCAGTGCCTCGCCCAGCGTTCCCGTGGATGTTGCGAACGTGATGGGCCCGGAAAGAGTTCCCATTGCCGTAGTTTCCACCGTTGCCTTGAGCGTCATGAATGAACCAGCGGCCAATGGACTCGGCGAGGTAGACAGAACCAGAGATATATTTCCGCGCGGATAAGTGATTCCCATTCCGCTGAGCGAGACCGTTTGCACGGAGCCATTGCTGGCGTTGCTGGTAACGGTCAGCGATCCCGCGAGGGTGCCGTAACCTGACGGAGCAAACGTTACCGCGATCGTGCAATTGGCTCCCGCAGCCAGGCTACTGCCGCAGGTAGTGGTCTCCGTAAAGCCGTATGAGGTAGCAATGGAGGCGATGCTCAAGGCAGCCTGACCGAAGTTTGTGAGGGTGACGGTCTGCGCTGAACTGCTTGTGGTAGCCACCTGCACGGGGAAGCTCAAAGCGGTGGGTGAAAGCGTGATTGCCGGCGAATCGGTTGTTCCGGTTCCGGCCAAAGCGATACTTTGGGTGGCATATGGATTGGCCGCGTTCAGAGTGTTATCGGTGAGAATGACGCTGCTGCTTGAGCTGCCAGAGGCAGATGGACTGAACTCGATGCCAAGCACGCAGCAGGCCGCCGCAGCCAGGGACTGTCCACCGGCGCCGCACGTGGTATCGGGGCCGCCAAGGGAGAAGTCCGGCGCCGTGCTGATCTGGGTGATGTCCAAACTCGTGTTGCCAAGATTCAGCACGGTCACGTCCTGGGCCACGCTGGTAGAGCCAACCGGCATGCCGGCAAAGTTGAGCGAGGGAGAGTCGGAGACATCGACCTTGCGAATGACATAGTTCGCCGAGTCCGCAATGTAGAAATTGCCGGCTCCGTCCAATGCAACGCCGAGGGGGCCATTCAGTTGCGCACTGGTGGCAGGGCCACCGTCGCCGCTATAGCCCCCTACTGGGCCGGCAAGAAAATTGGGCTGCTGATAATTGCCCGCAATCGTGGTGATGATTCCACCCGGAGTGACCTTGCGGATGACATCGTTGTAGTAGTCCGCAATGTAGAGATTGCCGGCTCCGTCTACTCTAAGCATGCCGGTGCCGCCAATGCCCGCCTTGACGGCCGGACCGCCATCGCCCCAGTAGCCTCCCCAGGGCGAGCCATCCCCGGCAATCGTCGAGATGATCCCGTCCGGCGCCACCTTGCGGATCACCTTGTTCCCGGTGTCGGCGATGTAGAGGTTGCCAGCCCCATCCAACACAATTCCTCCGGGACCATTGAGTTGCGCGCTGGTAGCGGGGCCACCGTCGCCCGAGTAGCCGCCATAGCCGAGTCCTGCGCCGTAGCCGTTTCCCACAACAGTCGTGATCGTCCCGTCCCCGGCCACCTTGCGGATGACGTTGTTACCCCAGTCCGAGATGTAAAAGTTGCCCGCGCCATCCACCGCAATGCCATTAGGTCCATTGAGCTGCGCGCTGGTAGCTGGGCCACCATCTCCGCTGTAGCCGGTAACAATGTCGATATTGTTGACCGTCTGGTATTGGCCCGCCACGGTCGTAATCACGCCGCCCGGCGTAATCCTGCGAACCACGTCGTTGTCGGTATCCGCAATGTAGAGGTTGCCCGCTCCATCCACCGCAATGCAGCATGGATAGCTCAACTGCGCGCTGGTGGCGGGACCGCCGTCGCCGCCGTAGCCCTGCTGGCCAGTGCCCGCCAGGGCGGTGATGGTGCCGCCTGGTGAAACCTTGCGAACGCGCTGGTTGGAGCCGGCAACGATATAAAGATTGCCGCCTCCATCCAACGCGATATCCGAGGGATAGAACTCGGCGCTGATGGCAGGGCCATTGTCACCGCTGTCTCCCGGCTGGCCGTTGCCCGCAATCGTCGCGATGATACCCGGTCCAAAAGCAACCATGGGCGCAGTGCCAATGCCGTGCACAGGAACGGCAATCAGCAGGTTGCCGCTCTTGTCACTGAGCACCACCGCCCCCATCCGCAAACCAACGGTTGTCGGCAGAAACCGGACTTGCACGGTGCAGTTGGTGTTCGTCGTCCCGATTGCGCAGGTGCCGCCCACGGCGCTGAAGTCTAGCTTGGAAGCTCCCTCGGTCACCGCCGAGATGGCTCCCAGCGTGATGCCGGAGGGAACGGTGAAGGTCACACTCTGGGTGCTGCCGCCCGCGGCCCCCAGAGCAACCTGACCCAAGTCCAGAGAAGACACGAGCGCAACGACCGCGGGCATGATCGTCAGGGTGCCATTGGTGACCGTGACCTGATAGTCGGACAGCTTGCTGTTGGGATCGTTCAGCGCCGGGACGATCGGATACTGTCCCGCGGGCGAACCCCGGACTGCCGTGGTCGAGTAGCTCGCCGTGATCCCGTCGCCCGCGACTACGCCCCAGAGCGTGCCTGTCAACTTTGGGAGATAGGCTCCATAGGGTGCGGACGCACTGTTGGCTGTCACCGTCAAGGGAGCTGGATTCACGGTGATGCTCACCGTGACTGGCGTAGCGGAGGCGTAGTAATTGTTTCCCGCCTGCGTCGCCCGGACGGCCACGGTTCCAACGCCGGTGAAGCTCAGCGTGTTGCCGCTCAGGGTTGCGGGACCTGAGACCAAGGCAAAACTGACCGGAAGCCCGGAAGACGCCGTCGCACTCACCGTGGTCTGGGTTCCATAGCGCTGCGAGCCGGGATTCGGAAACGTAATGGTCTGTGCCGCCGGAGTGCCCACCATTCCGGTGCCTTGCAATGCAATCGCCTGTTGCGAAGAGCTGACGTTCAGAGTGTTGTCAGTGATGACAATGCTGCCGCTGATGCTCTCAGCCGCCGCCGGGGTGAACTCGATGCCGAGCACGCAGCTTCCGGCGGCGCCCAGCGACTGGCCGCCGGGCTTGCAGGATGTATCCGGCGCGGCCAGCGAAAAGTTGGCCGGGGTGCTGACCTTGCTGATCGCCAGCGCCGTGTTCCCCAGGTTCAATACCTTGACGTCTTGCGGCGCGCTCGCGTAATCCAGATAGATGTTGGGAAAAGTGAGCGGAAGCGCACTGGAAACAACGACCTTGCGAACGCGCTCGTTCGACATGTCGGCGATGAAGAGGTTGCCGGACCCATCCAGCGCAATGCTGTTGGGCAGGTTCAGTTGTGCGCTGGTGGCGGCGCCATTGTCACCGCTAAAGCCGCCCACCGCGACGCCAGAGGAATTCACCTGGTAGTTGCCCGCGACCGTCGTGATCACACCTGCCGGCGTAACCATGCGAATTACGTTGTTGTAGGTATCTGCGATGTAGAGATTGCCGGCTGCATCCACTGCAACTGCCCTGGGTTGATCCAATTGCGCGCTGGTGGCGGGGCCACCGTCGCCGCTGTAGCCCTCCCCGGCGGCCTGGTTGCCCGCCACGGTCGAGATCGTCCCTGCCTGCGTCACCTTACGGATGACGTTATTGCTCATGTCCGCGATGTAGAGATTGCCCGTGCCATCGACTGCAATACCATAGGGGAGATTCAACTGTGCCTGGAGGGCGGGACCGCCGTCACCGCTATGGCCCGCGCCTGCCGTGTTGTTGCCGGCAATCGTCGTGATCACGCCGCCCGGCGTAACCATGCGAATGACCTGGTTGGAAAAATCTGAGATGTAAAGGTTCCCAGCGCCATCCAGTGCGATGCCGAAAGGGAAGGTAAGTTCGGCGCTGGTGGCAGGCCCGTTGTCTCCGGAGTAGCCGAAGTTGCCATTGCCCGCAACCGTTGTGATGATGCCATCCGTGGCCACTTTACGAACTACGTGATTCCATGAATCCGCGATGTAAACATTGCCGGCTCCATCCGCCGCCAGCGCACTGGGATTGTTCAGATACGCGCTGGTAGCTGGGCCGTTATCGCCGCCGTAGCTGCCGAAGCCTGTCTCAAAAATTCCAGCAAACGTGGTGATGGTTCCCTGCGCATTCACCTTGCGGACTACATTGCCGCCGCCATCCGAAATGTAAAGGTTGGCAGCGCCATCGAGCGCAACATCTGAGACCGAGTACAGGCACGCGCTGGTGGCCGGACCATGGTCGCCGCTATTGGCCGTGCAATAGCCGATGCCCGCATCGGTGGTGATCATGCCTGGATCAAAGGCCACCATGGGCCCCGTGCCGGTGCCATCCAAAGGAACCGTGATCAGCAGGTTGCCGCCCGGGTCGGTGAGCACCACGGCGCCGAATCGCGGACCGGGAGCCGTCGGCAGGAATTGGACTTGGACGGTGCAATTCGCGTTCGTCGTACCGTTGGCGCAAGTTCCGCCAGTGACCGTGAAGTCAAGGTTCGGCGCGCCCTGCGTCACCGCCGAGATGCCTCCCACGGTGATGCCGGAGGGAATCGTGAAAGAGAGGCTCTGGGAGTTTCCGCTGGACGCCCCCAGCGCAACCGGGGCAAAGTTTACCGGCGACCGGGTGGTGGTCACCGTGGCCGCCGAAGAAGCCCGCAACTGTCCTGCGGCTCCGAGCAGCAAAACCCATCCGAGAATGGTTAGCCAAAGAGAAAATCGAATTTTGGATTGATCAAGACTGGATCGAAGTCGAGCCGGCATGGGTAAAGCTCCCTCGTGCATGAAGGCGCTTGCAAGCATTCCAGTGGAGATTGAGACACCAGAATCCATAGCAGTTTGATCCGTTTCGCCGCCATGCGCTGGGTCACGTCCGGATGTGACAACTCCGCCCACTGGTTTTCGCCATGGATCGTCGCTAGCTGCTCGTCCACCGTGGGAACGGCCCGGCGGATTCCGGCAGGCCCCGGCATCCCGACGCGGCTCAATCCCACGCCATTCCGCGCTCCTCGGCCGGGGTCAAGTTCTGCTAGGCTAGGGCGGGTTGGGCAATCGTGGCTTACTGGAGAAACTCATGCGCATTGTGGCTGGAGTCGATCTCGGCGGGACCGCCATCAAGTACACCCTGGTCAACCAGGAGGAGCGGTTCCTGATCGAAGGGCTTTGCGAGCATCCTGCGCTCACCGCGCAGGGTCCGGATGTCTGCTTGCAGCAGATGGAAGACGGCCTGCGGCTGGCGCTGCAACAGGCTGGAGTTGCGGCCACGGACGTGGTTGCGGTGGGGCTCGATACGGCGGGCCCGGCGACTTCCACGGGGGTATTGAGCAAACGGGGCGCGACCAACTTTGTCCATGAAAAGTGGAACGGATTCGATGTCCGTGGAGAGTTGGCTCACAAGCTTGGCACCCCGGTTACTTACCTCAACGATGGCAACGCGGGCGCACTCTGGGGACACTTCGCCATCTTTGGGGCCGGCGGCAACCAGACTTCGATTTCGGTGGTACTGGGCACCGGCACGGGCGGCGGGGTGATTGCGGAAGGCAAGGTGATCAAGGGCAGAGTGGGCTTTGGCGGAGAGCTGGGGCACGTGCTGGTTCCGTACCAGAGCATCGGCGGGATCGAGGGCATGAAGCCCCGTTGCAACTGCGGGCGGGTTGGAGACCTGGAATCGCTGGCCTCGCTGACCGCAATTGAAAGGAGCCTGCTGCCGTACTTCCTGAAAAAATATCCCGGACACGAGCTTGGCAGTACGGGCGATCTGCATGGCGCTGCCAAGCTGGTTCGCGGACTGGCCGCCAAGGGCGATGCGATGAGCCAGGCGATTTTCCGCGTTCAGGCACGTGCGCTGGGGCTGTTCTTTGACTGCATGGTGAACACCTTCGATCCGGATGCTTTCCTGGTGGGCGGCGGGATTATGGAAGCGAGTGCGGAGTTCCAAAGATGGTTTCTCGACGAAGTCCGGGCGGCGATGCCGGTTGGGCGCGTGGAGCAGGCGGATATTCCCATCTACGCGATGCCGAACGGCAACGCGGCCGGCGCGCGCGGAGCCGCCATCGAGGCGCTGAGGATGGCGCGGGAGACAGGACTGATGTAGGGCTGGGTCCCGATTGCGGTTCACCGGCTGCGCCCTGCGGACGGCCGTTTCTCGCGGCCTCAGACTTTCAAGGGAACGGCGGTTGCCCCACGCGCCCAGGGCGCGGGCGGCCATGGGGCAGAGCCGTTCAGACCAGGTCAGCCAGTGGCGTCCAGGGTTTGCCCTGCGAGTCGGCAATGGCCTTGCAGGTGAGCTTGCCCTGGTAGGTGTTGACGCCTTCGTGGATATCCGTATCGCTGCGCAGAGCGGCCCCGATCCCTTCCTTTGCGAGCTTCATCACGTAGGGGAAGGTTGCATTGGTGAGGGCGAGGGTTGACGTGTGTGGCACCGCGGCGGGGATGTTGGTGACGCAATAGTGGACCACGCCGTATTCGATGTAGGTGGGGTTGCTGTGCGTGGTGGGATGGCCAGTTTCAATGCAGCCACCCTGGTCGATGGCAACATCGACGATGACCGCGCCCTTCTTCATCCGGCTGACCATTTCGCGGGTGACCAGTTTGGGAGCGGTGGCGCCGGGAATCAGTACGCCTCCGATGACAAGGTCGGACTCCTCGACGGCAAGGCCGATGTTGTGGGAATTGGAAGCCAAGGTATAAACGCGGCCGTTGAAAATGTCGTCCAGCTCGCGCAGCCGGTTCATATTCAGATCGACGATGGTGACCTTGGCGCCGAATCCGAGGGCGATCCTGGCGGCATTGGTGCCGACGATTCCGCCGCCGATGATGCAGACGCTGGCGGGTGGAACGCCGGGGACACCGCCGAGCAGCAATCCGCGTCCGCCGTGCCCGGTTTGCAGGTAAGCGGCTCCCACCTGCACCGACATGCGGCCTGCGACTTCCGACATGGGAGTGAGCAGAGGCAGCGCGCCCGCTTTGTCGCGGATGGTCTCATAGGCGATGCCAGTGATCTCCCGGCTCAAAAGCTGGGCGGTGAGCTCGGGCGCGGGAGCCAGGTGGAGATAGGTGAACAGGGCCAGGCCGTGGCGGAGATACGGATATTCCGGCGCGATGGGCTCCTTCACCTTCACGATCATATCGACCGATTCCCAGAGCAGGGCGGCAGTGTCGAGGATCTCGGCTCCGGCAGAGACGTATTCACGGTCGGGAAATGCCGATTGCTCTCCGGCCGATGTTTCGACCAGAACTCTGTGGCCGGCAGCCACGAGGGCTTTGGCGCCGGCCGGAGTGATCCCGACACGGGTTTCGTGATCTTTCATTTCCTTTGGAACTCCAATAATCAAGACGGACCACCTTTCTTGCAGAAGTCATCCCTATGGATTCCAGGAGCTTCTCCATAGTAATCGCGTGCGCACCGGCGGGGGAGAGCTTCGCACCGGGTGACACCCGATATGGTAGGCTTTTCCATAGTAGGGTGTGTTCGCGCGGGCGGGCACGCGGGCAAGATCGGCTGCATATTTCCGCCCGTAAGTATCTGAAGGACAAAGCATTGATTAATTCTTTGATGGCCAAGGTTTTCGGCACTCACAACGAGCGCGAAGTAAAAAAGCTGCAGCCGCGGGTGGATCGCATCAACGCGCTGGAGCCCGGGATTCGTAAGTTGACGGATGCCGAGCTCAGGGCCAAGACCGATGAATTCCGGCTCCGGGTGCAGGAACGCATGGCGCTGTTGCAGGAGCCCACGGAAGAAGAGATGGATGCGGATCGCCGCAAGCTCTGGGAAAAGGAGCAGCACCGCGCCATCGAAGAAGTGCTGGACACGCTTCTGGAAGAATCGTTTGCGGTGGTACGCGAAGCCGGACGGCGCGCCTTGAACATGCGCCACTTCGACGTGCAGTTGATTGGCGGCATGGTGCTGCACTCCGGACGCATCGCCGAGATGAAGACCGGTGAGGGCAAGACGCTGGTGGCGACCCTGCCGGTATACCTGAATTCCCTGGCCGGGCGCGGCGTGCACGTGGTGACCGTGAACGACTACCTGGCCAAGCGCGACTCGGAATGGATGGGAAAGCTGTACAGCTTCCTGGGACTGAGCGTGGGAGTGATCGTCCACGACCTGGACGATGCCCAGCGCAAGGCCGCCTATGCCGCCGACATCACCTACGGAACCAACAACGAATTCGGCTTCGATTATCTGCGCGACAACATGAAGTTCGACATGGGCGACTGCGTCCAGCGCGGGCACAACTTCAGCATCGTGGATGAAGTGGATTCGATCCTGATCGACGAGGCGCGTACGCCGCTGATCATCAGCGGAGCCAGCGAGGAATCGACCGACAAGTATGCGCGCATCAACGTCATCATTCCCAAGCTGACCAAGGGTGAAGAGCTGCCGGGCGCCGAGCCGAACGAGAAGATCTACACCGGCGACTTTGTGATCGACGAGAAGCACAAGAACGCGATGGTGACCGAAGCAGGCTGGGAAAAGGTCGAGAAGCTGCTCGGCATCGATAACATTGCGGACCCGGAAAACTGGGAGTTGAAGCATCACGTGGAAGTGGCGCTGAAGGCGCACCAGCTTTACAAGCGCGACGTGGAATACGTGGTGAAGGACGGCGAAGTCCTCATCGTGGACGAGTTCACGGGACGCCTGATGCCGGGACGGCGCTGGTCGGATGGACTGCACCAGGCGGTGGAAGCCAAGGAAGGGGTGAAGATCGAACGCGAGAATCAGACCCTGGCGACGATCACCTTCCAGAATTATTTCCGCATGTATAAAAAGCTGGCGGGCATGACGGGCACGGCGGAGACGGAAGCGGCCGAGTTCGACAAGATTTACCGGCTGGAAGTGGTGGTGATTCCGACCAACCAGGTTCTGCGGCGCAAGGAAAACAAGGACGTGGTCTTCCGCACGGAAAAGGAAAAATACTTTGCCGTGTCCGACGAGATCGCGCGCATCCACGAGACCAAGCAGCCGGTGCTGGTGGGCACCACCTCGATTGAAAAGTCGGAGCGGCTGAGCGAACTGCTGAAGAAAAAAGCCATCAAGCACGTCGTGCTCAACGCCAAGTACCACGAGAGGGAAGCCGAGATTGTGGCCCAGGCCGGACGCTACGGGATGGTCACGATTGCCACCAACATGGCAGGGCGCGGCACGGATATTCTGCTGGGCGGCAACCCGGAGTTCATGGCCAAGCAGGAGTCGTTGAAGCGCGGACTGGCGACGGCCGTGAAGGCGGTGGCGGGCGGAGTGGAAGCACGGCCCGACGATCCCACGACCTCTTACTGGTACTACCAGGGCCAGGAGTTCAGCATTCCTTCCCAGACCTGGGCGGCGTTGTTAACCAAGTACAGGGCAGAGACCGACGTGGAACACGAGCAGGTGATCGGCGCCGGCGGATTGTTCATCCTGGGCACGGAACGGCACGAGTCACGGCGCATTGACAACCAGTTGCGTGGGCGCGCGGGACGCCAGGGCGATCCCGGAGCATCGCGCTTCTACCTGTCGCTGGAAGACGATCTGATGCGCATCTTTGCCAAGGAGTGGGTCTCAAACCTGCTGCAGCGGCTTGGCATGGAAGAAGGCATTCCGATTGAGTCGGGCATGATTACGCGGCGCATCGAAGCCGCGCAGAAGGCCGTGGAAGGGCAGAACTTCGAGGCCCGCAAGCACCTGCTTGAATACGACGACGTGATGAACAAGCAGCGCGAGGCGGTCTACGGACTGCGCCGGCAACTGCTGGAAGGCAATGAGCAGAAGGAATTGATCCAGCAGGATTACGTGCGCGACCTGCTGGGTGGCATCCTGGCGAAGTTTGCCGGTGAGGAAGTGCATCCGCAGAACTGGGACATCGCAGGATTGCGGGCTGAGATCCAGGGCCGCTACGGGGTGGACTTCCTAGCCGAAGGCGTGGATCCGAAAACGCTGAATCATCATGAGCTGGGAGACGCGATCTTCGAACGGCTGGTGGCTCGCTACGACGCCAAGGAACGGCTGATCGGCGCCGATGCCATGCGGCAGCACGAGCGCATGATCATGCTGAGCGTGCTGGACCAGCTCTGGAAAGACCACCTGCTGCAGATGGACCACCTGAAGGAAGGAATCGGGCTGCGCGGCTACGGACAGCACGATCCGCTGGTGGAGTACAAGCGGGAGTCGTTCACGCTCTTCGAAGAGATGATGGAACACTTCGAAGAGGAGACGGTTCGCTACCTGTACATGATGCGGGTGGTGGACGAAAACGGCGATGAGATTCGGTACACGGTTCCCTCCGCGGCGGGACTTCCCAAGAGCGGAGATTCGGCAGCGGCCGAGGCCCTGCAATTTTCAGGGGCGGTGGCGGATGCCGTCATGGCGGCCGATGGCACCGCCAGCGCACCACGGCGGATGCAGACCTCGCTGGACGACGTGGAAAAACAATTCCAGCGGCGCAAGGCACGTGAATTGGAGCAGGCGCGGCGCGCCGGAGCAGGACAGGGCGAAGCCGTGCAGCAGGTGGTTCGCGGAGAGAAGGTCGGGCGCAACGATCCCTGCCCGTGCGGCAGCGGCAAGAAATACAAGAAGTGCCACGGGGCGAACGAATAGGCGCCTCGCGCAAGGCCCCCGCCGGCATCGGACCTATGAGCAATTTTGACCAGATGGGTCCAGGATCAGCTTGGTACGCTGGCTCAGCCGGAGAATTCCCCTCGAAGGGATCCTTATTATTGCCAGGAAACGGAACCACCGCCTGGAGCCGGGGTTGAAATGCTCCGGTAAGGTAATGACGCGCCAACTCGGAATCAACGCTTGTGTTCCAGCCGTGAGGAGAAAATCATGAAGCCATCGGTACGATTCAAATTCTTGATTACGCTAGCAATTCTGGCCATCAGCGGATTGGCCCTCGCCCAGGGTCCAGTGGCCGATCCCCCAGGCCGGGTCGCACATCTGGGTTTACTTGAGGGGCAGGTTTCCATTCAGCCCGGCGGCGTGGATGATTGGGTGGCAGCTAGCCAGAATCGTCCCCTGACGACAGCAGACCGGGTTTGGACGGATCTCGATTCGCGGGCGGAGTTATCGATTGCCTCGGCGGCGCTGCGGCTGGCAAGCGAGACCAGTCTCACGATCACGAATCTGGATGACAACACCCTGCAGGTCGAACTGGACCAGGGCACGCTGAGCCTGTCGGTGCGGCACCTGAATGAGACAGAAATCGTCGAGGTTGACACGCCCAACCTTGCCTTCACGGTAAACACGCCGGGCGAGTATCGCTTTGACGTGCGGCCGGATCAAGACCAGAGCTGGGTCACGGTGCGCCGTGGCGATGGACTCGCCGGCGGAGAGGCCGGCGACGTGGAAGTGCAAGGCGGCCAGCGTTACATCTTCAGCCAGGGACAATCGCTTTCCTATACGAGCTCGGCGATTCCGGATCGCGATGGGTTTGACGACTGGAGTGCGCTGCACGAGCAGCTGGAGACTTCCTCGCCCTCGGCCCGCTATGTGGCAGCCGGTACGGTCGGTATCGAGTCTCTGGACGGCAACGGCAACTGGGAACCATCGCCGGTCTATGGCGCGGTCTGGTATCCAAACGTGTACCCCGGATGGGCTCCGTACCGCGAAGGGCACTGGGCCTGGGTGGAGCCATGGGGATGGACCTGGGTGGATGACGCGCCCTGGGGATTTGCCCCGTTCCACTATGGCCGGTGGGTGAATGCGGGTGGCCGCTGGGGATGGGTTCCGGGACCGGTGCAGTCGCGACCGGTGTACGCTCCGGCGCTGGTTGCCTGGGTAGGCGGACCGGGTTTTGGCGCCTCATTTGGAGTCGCCGGAGGCGGTGGCGTGGGTTGGGTCGCGCTGGGATGGCACGATCCGTTTATTCCCACCTACTCTGTGAGCGCGGAGTACGCGCGGAACGTGAACCTATCGAGCTCGCGGATGGTCAACGTCACGGTCATCAACAATTACTATGCCACCACCAACATCAATGTCCGCAACGCCGCGATCACTAACATTCAATACGAGAATGTAAGAGTCAACGGCGCGCTGATGGTGGTTCCGAGCGACGGGTTTGCCTCCGGGCGGCCGGTGGGAAAGATGGCGGTAGCGGTGCCGGCTGGCGCGGTGGGACGGGTGAGCTTTATCGCCAACGCCAACGTGGTTCCGACCAAGGCGGCCGTTCTCGGTGGGCACACTCCGGCTACGGCTCCGGCGCGGCTGGTAGCGCCGCGGCAAGTGGCTTCCAAGGTAGCTCCGCCGGCGCGTCCTGTCAGTTTTGAGCAGCAACGTCCGCTGCTGGAAAAGTCCAATGGCGTGCCCCTGAGCCCCGAGGCGCGGAACACTCTGCGGAAATCCGCTCCGGCTCCTGCACCTGCTGGTGGCCAACCGGCGGGAAAGCCGCCGGTTGCAATGCAGCCAGGTGGAAACCAGTCTGGCCGTCCGCCAGTGATGAACATGCCCGGACGCCCGGCACTTGCTCCTGCGGCGAACAAGGAAGCAGCTCCGGCTCCCGCACCTGCTGGTGGCCAACCGGCGGGAAAGCCGCCGGTTGCAATGCAGCCAGGTGGAAACCAATCTGGCCGTCCGCCAGTGATGAACATGCCCGGACGCCCTGTGCCTGCACCTGCGGCAAACAAGGAAGCAGCTCCGGCTCCTGCACCTGGTGGTGGACGGCCCGCGGGAAGACCGCCGGTTGCGATGCAGCCAGGTGGAAACCAATCTGGCCGTCCGCCAGCGATGAACATGCCCGCACACCCGGCACCTGCTCCTGCGGCAAACAAGGAAGCAGCTCCGGCAGCGGCACACCCTGCAACGGCGCCTGCACCTGCGGTGAACAAGGAAGCAGCTCCAGCGCAGCAAAAGAAAACTCCTCCAGCAAAAGACGACAAAGAGAAAGAGAAGGAAAAGGATCCGAAGGAACACTAGCGCGCTTGGAAGGGAAACGCGGGCCTGGAAACGGGCCCGCATTTTTTGCGCGCTGCGCGGGAGAACATTAATCCCACCTCTTGGTTTTCGGCCAGACCTGGGTGGCGTCCATGCGCAGGCCCTGGCAGTAATAGATCGGGAAATTTACATCGGAACGCGCCAGGGGGTGGTCGGCATAGCCAACGATGCGGACGGAATCACACTCGCGCCGGAGCGTCAGGTCATCGTGCGAACCGAGGTTGATGACGTCGATATGGTGGTAGCCGTGCGCGCCCCAGTAGAAGTAACTCTGGTGGCCGCTGATGGCCTTGGGCAGACCATAGCGCGGGCCGAAGAAATCGATGGCCGCGGCGACGCCATAGTTGTCGCCATAAATGGCGGTGCGTTGGCGCTGCTCCGGGGTCAGCGTGTTGTAGAAGGCGGCGACCTTTTCCACCATCTCCGGCCAGCCGAACATGTCGGCGTAAATCTGCGGCAGCGCGCCTGGCCGGTGATGCTCAAACTCCGGCAGCTTGAGTCCGGTCACTTTCACGTATTGCTCAAAGTGGGGCACGTCAAGCACCGGGAGCAGCAACGGGAGCATGAAAAGAAACACCAGGGAGGCGAGGATTCCGGCAGCGGCAGGAAGCCAGCGCAGATGCGGGCGGTCGCTCCACTGGGTCAGGGCGACGGCTCCGGCGGCAAAGACCATGGGATAAGCCGGAGCCAGGTAGTAATTCTTCGCCTTCATCGCCATCATGATCAGGTAAAAGAAGGCGAATGCGATTCCGAGAGCGCGGTAACGGCGGGCGCCGAGGAGCCAGACCAATCCCGCGATCACAACCAGCATCGAGACCGGATTGACGACCTGCAATTGATCCAGGAAAAATCCCAGCGGAGGATGCGCAACATCGCGGCCACTCTGGCGGATGTTTTGCATCAGCTCAAGGAACGGGAAGTGACGCCGCAACTGCCAGAGGAAATTAGGCAGCGCGATGGCCACGGCTAGCAGGACCCCGCTCCAGAACCAAGTGCTGGTGAACCACCTCCGCCAGTGGGTGGCGGCGATTCCGGCAAGCAATGCGGCGAGGAAGAACAGGACTCCGTACTTATTGAGAATCGTGATTCCCGCGATGGCTCCAAAGACGAGCCAAAGTTGCGCATTGCCCGTGTTTTCCAGACGCGCCAGGAGCAGGACGAGTGCGGTCCAGAGCGCGAGGTCGAAGATGTTCATGGTGAACAGGTGAGCCGAGACCGCTGCGATCGGCATGACCGCCCCAATCACGGCGGCAAGAATCTCCGCGTGGCGGGAGCCGCCGAGCTCGCGGGCGAGGCGTGCGGTGAGCCACACGGAGACGGCAGCCGCAAGAGCGGGAAGCAGGCGCAGGGCGTAGAGCGAGGTCCCGATGGTGTGCTGAAGCAGCCAGGCAATCCAGGCGATAAGCGGAGGTTGATCGACGTAGCCCCAGGCGGGATGCTCTGCGCAGGCCAGGTAGTAGAGTTCGTCGCGGAGGTAACCATAGCGCGGGGCCACCGCCATCAGCAGCGCGAACAGCGCCGTGGCCGTGAGCCAGACCGCGGGCGGGGTTGGACGCCCAGGCGGGGCCTCCATGATTTCCGGGTTTGCGGGCGCGGCAGAGTTGGTCATGGGGAATCCTCTGAGGCGTTAGGATGCTCCGCCAAAGCAAAATACGCCCAAAGGGCGCAAACAGTTCCCAGCCAAGGCGGCACAGGAATGGCGGCGCTATGGGTGTGGGGTGGCGCACTCCTCGAAGGTCATGTTCTGGGCACTGCTGCCGGTGCGCTGCTTCCAGCGGTAGAACAGCTCGGCGTAGGAGGCGGTGATGTAGTCGCTTTCGCGGATGCCGAGGACTCGGGCGATGCCGTCAATCCAGCCGGGCTCTCCTTCGATCTCTCCCAGGTCGCCGATGGGGGTGCGATCAATCACGACCTCGCCTGTGCCGTCGCTCCACTCGGCGCGGTACTTCTCATAACGGAAGGCAGGGCGATAGCCAAGGGCGGAGAGAATGGCGTGCATCTGGTCACCGTCGCCCACCGCGGTCTCGTGCTCAATGCGGGATTTGTACCGTGCCGTCTCGCCGCGAGACTTGTGGGTAAGCAGCCAACGATCGCCGTACCGGCGGAGCCGCAAGACTTCCCCGGCGCGGCGGAGATCGCCCGACGTTGAGTCATAGAGGGTGTTGGCCTCAAAGATCGAGGGAGTTTCTTCGTGGAAGCCGGCGCTCTCCAGGCAGCGGATGAGAGCCTCGACATCGCCAACGAGAAATTTGATTTCGACTTCGTTGCTAGCGTGTGTGGTCATAAGCGGGAGTCTTTCCATGCCAGGGAATTTCCAGGCGGGAGCGGGCTAACCACGGTGAGCCACCACGATCCGGTCGGCAGTGACGGCAAAGAGAATGAGCATGGAGATAAATCCATTGGTGGTGAAGAAGGCGGCATTGAGCTTGCTGAGGTCATCGGCTTTCACCAGCGTGTGCTCGTAGAGCAGGGCAAGGCCGGTGAGGACTACGCCGGCAATGGCCAGATGGCCAAGGCCGAAGCTGAACAGCATCCAGGCGAAGAAGGCGAAGGCGATGAGGTGAAAGAGCCGGGCCAGGCGCAGTGCGCCGGCGATTCCGAAGAAACGCGGGACGGAATGGAGACCGCTGGCGATGTCGTAACGGTAATCCTGGCAGCTATAGAGAATGTCAAAGCCTCCGCCCCAGAACATGACGGCGGCGGTAACGATGAGCACGCGTGCATCCAGTGTTCCGCGCACCGCGACCCAGGCGGCGGCCGGGGCAAGGCCCATGGCAAAGCCGAGAAACAGGTGCGCCCAGCGGGTGAAACGCTTGGTGTAGGAGTAAGCGCAGACGATGAACAGGGCGAATGGCGAGAGATAAAAGGCGAGGGGATTCAGCATCCAGGCGGCGAAGATGAGCAGCGCCGAAGCTGCCAGGGTGAAGCAGAGGACGAAGCCGCGGGTGAGCAGTCCGGCGGGCAGGGCGCGGATGGCGGTGCGCGGATTCAGCGCGTCGATGTCGGCATCGGCGAGGCGGTTGAAGGCCATGGCGGCAGAGCGCGCGGCGACCATGGCCACGCAGATCCAGCCGAGGGTGCGCAGGGGTGGAATTCCGTTGGCGGCAATCACGGCGCCGGTGAGTCCAAAGGGAAGCGTAAGGAAGGAATGCTCCCACTTGATCATGTCGAGAGTTACGCGAATGTTATGAAGCGTCTTGCGCAGCATTGTGGAAAACCCAGGCACCGGCTTATTGTAGCCGCTGGCTGCAAGGTTCTGCACCTTGCGTCGCCGGGCGTCATCTTAAGAATGAGGTGATTTTCCATGAGAAAGAGACAACTCGGTCATTCTGGAATTGAAGTGCCTACGCTTTGTTTTGGCGGCAATGTGTTTGGCTGGACGGCGGACGAGAAGCGTTCCTTTGAACTGCTGGACGCACTGCTGGAGAGCGGACTGAACTTTGTGGATACTGCCGACTCGTACTCGCACTGGGCTCCGGGCAATCATGGCGGCGAATCAGAGACCGTCATCGGCAAGTGGTTCAAGGCGCGCGGGAATCGCAGCAAGGTGATCCTGGCGACCAAGGTTGCGTCGTCGATGGGCGAGGGGAAAAAAGGATTGTCGCGGCGCTACATCAAGCAGGCGGTGGAAGATTCCCTGCGCCGGCTGCAGACCGACTACATCGACTTGTACCAGTCGCATCACGACGACGAGAGCGTGCCCCAGGCCGAGACGATGGGGATTTACGCGGAACTTATCGCAGCCGGCAAGGTGCGCACCATTGGAGCTTCCAACTTTACCGCGGAGCGCCTGCAATCGGCGCTGGAAGTGAGCCGCAGGGAAAACCTGCCGCGCTATCAGACCTTGCAACCGGAGTACAACCTCTACGACCGTGCGGGATATGAGCGGACGCTGGAGGCGGTTTGCGTCACTCACGGTCTGGGTGTGATTCCGTACTTTTCATTGGCCAGCGGCTTTCTGAGCGGGAAGTATCACTCGGCGGAAGAAGCGGCCAGCCGTCCCCGGGCCGGGATGCTGAAAAAATATTTCAACGAGCGTGGCATGCGCGTTTTGGAGTCCCTGGAAGAAGTGGCGCGCGAGCTGAAGGCGAAGCCGGCGCAGGTGGCGCTGGCGTGGCTGATGGCCCGGCCCAGCATCACGGCTCCGATTGCCAGCGCGACCACCGTGGAGCAGTTGCACGAACTGGTCGGGGCCACGCGGCTGGATCTGCCTTCCGCGGCGGTTGAAAAGCTGAACCAGGCCAGCGCAGAGACGGTTGCGGTGTAGAAGCAAGCTCTCAAAGTTTCAAACATTGAGAGCAGTCGCGCGAGCAATGAGCTGGGCAGCCTCGCACCTTCTGGCGGCAGAGTGCGCAGCACGAAGATGGGGCGCCCAGCGCCGCCGCGCCGCAGCCGGGCGGGTTGCGATATCATACGTAATATGGCGGAAGTTAAGTATCCCATTGCGGCGCCGCGCCACCCCTTCTTCACGGAAGACGCGCGGCTCAAGCGAATCCACGACAAAGTGATTGCCAACGAGCGCCTGGATGAGAGCGACGCCCTGGCGCTCTATCGCACCCCGGACGTGCTGGCCGTGGGCTGGCTGGCCAATCACGTTCGCGAGCGCATGCATGGCAATGTGGCCTACTTCAATGTGAACCGGCACATCAACCACACCAATGTTTGCGTGGCCGCTTGCCGCCTGTGTGCATTCGGGCGCAAGAAGGGAAGCGAAGGCGCCTACACCATGGCGCTGGAGGAAGTCTTCGAACTGGCGGCGTCGGGCTACACCGAGGCGGTAACCGAGTTTCACATCGTGGGCGGACTGCACCCGGATCTTCCGCTGCGCTACTTCACGGACATGCTGCGGGGATTGAAGCAACGGTTTCCCCAGGTGCATCTGAAGGGCTTCACCATGGTGGAGATCGCCTTCTTCGCCAAGCTCAACAAGATGACTACGCGCGAGGTGCTGCTGAAGCTGAAAGAGGCCGGCCTGAATTCGATGCCGGGCGGCGGCGCGGAGATCTTTTCCGAGCGGGTGCGGGCCATTATCTGCGATCACAAAATCGACGGCGACGAGTGGCTGCAAGTTGCGCGCGAGGCGCATCTGCTGGGCATTCGATCGAACGCGACCATGCTCTACGGCCACATTGAAGGCGACGAGGACCGGGTCGATCATCTGCTGAAGTTGCGCGCCTTGCAGGATGAGACCAAAGGCTTCCAGACGTTCATCGGACTCTCCTTCCACCCGGATCACACGGTGTTGCAGCACCTGCCGTGGACGACCGGAATGCTGGACCTGAAGCAGATTGCGGTGGCACGGCTGGTGCTGGATAATTTCCCGCACATCAAGGCGTACTGGCAGATGCTGACGCCGAAGATTGCGCAGATCGCGTTGCGCTTTGGCGCCGACGACATCGACGGCACGGTGGTGGAAGAGAAAATTTACCACGACGCCGGAGCGACGACTCCGCAGGGATTGACCCGCCTGGAGTTGATCCGGCTGATCGAGGCGGCGGGACGGGTTCCGGTGGAGCGCGACACGCTGTACCGGCCAGTGACGCGTACCCAGACTTCGGTGACCGTGGCCGTGTAGCAAGCCGCCCATGGCGATCTTTTCCTCCGCTGCCTGTGGGCAGCGGTTTTTCTTTTGGCAAAGACAGATTCTTCGGCTGGAGCCGCTTCCCACGGGGATGTCTGCGCATTCCGCTGGGCAGCGTACCGCGGTTCTTTTTGCTTGCCTCTTTTTCTGGAAGTGATAAATTCCATTTCCTCAGGACCGTAGCTGCAACAGGCATCGATCTTCACGAGGCTCGCAGATGAACGTCCATTTTACCTACAAGCTGGATAAGTCTCCCCAAGTCGAGCATTACCTCCAGACACAAATTGAGAAACTAGGGCCGCGGTTGCAGATCTTCAACCCGGACATGGTTTCCTTGCGCGGATTGATCGAGGAAGCGCCGAAATCGGGCTTTACCGCGGCGCTGAACCTGCGCTTGCCTGCGGGACAGATGGCTGCCCGTGCCAGCGCGGATACGCTGCACGCAGCCATCCGGATTGCCTTTGAAGATTTGACCGAGCAGTTGCGCAAACACAAGGAGCACCTGCGCAGCCAGTATCGCTACCCCAGGGTGCGGGGCGTGGAACGGCAGCGCATCGAGCCCCAGGTCGCGTTTGAAGACACCATGGCGGCGGTGAAGCCGGAGAAGGTTTCCAGCACGGACGTGACCGGATTTGTGAATGCGAATCTGGATCGGCTGCGCCGCTACGTGGAGCGCGAATTGCGCTTCCGGCGTGACAGCGGGCAGCGGCGTCTGGAAGAAGTCAGCATCGAAGAGGTGATCGACGAAGCCATTGCCAATGCCTTGGACGAGCGTGGTCCGCGCCCGGAGAAGATTGCCCTGGAGCCGTGGCTCTACCGGCTGTCGCGCTCGGCCATGGACAGGCTGGCCAATCAGATGGTTTCAGGGGCGCGCCCGGTGCGGGGAAATCACGCGGAGATGTATCCATCGCTGGACGCCGGCGACGAGGAGATGTTGCAGTTCCATCATCCCGACGAGAGCGCGGCCAACGAAAACGTGATCGTGGACCGCCATGGCAGCACGCCGGAAGATGATGTCTTGCGCGACGAACTGATGGCGATGGTGGAGCGCGCCCTGCGTGGGACAACGCCGCAGCAGAGGGAGGCATTTCTGCTGTTCACCCTGGAAGGCTTCCGCCAGACTGAGATTGCCGCCATCATCGAGCGCACGCCGGAGCAGGTGCACGCCGACATCAGCATTGCGCGCGAGCATCTCAGGCGTGCGCTGATGGCGGCCGAGAAGCGGCGGACCAAGCTTGTACCCGAGCGCGAATCCTCCCATTCACGCAGCGCCTGAGCAGAAACTCTTGCACCCACCGCCGCGATTGCGCATTGCCACCGCGGCGTTTTTTTGTGACCCGTGGCATGCCGGGAGAGCTCGGAGCCGCGGTTAGAGAAGGCGGGATATGAGCTGGCGGGCGCGCGGGCCGAGCCGCTCGCGCAAGTGCTCCACGGCTTTGGCGTGAATCTGCGAAACCCGCGACTCGGTTTTACCGATCGCCCTGGCAATTCGCGCCATGGTCCAGTCCTTGAAGTAGTAAAGAACCAGGACGTTGGCCTCATCGTGGGGAAGCCGGGCGATGAACTCGTGCAACTGGCTGCGCGATTCCTTCTGATGGCAGATGGCGTCGGGGCGCTTTTCCGGGTCATCCGGGAGGCTGTCCTGCACGGAGCGGTAATTGCTGTCCTCCTGCGGTTCGTAATCGACTTCCTGGCGGTCCTGCACCGCCTGGGCGAACTCGAAGAAGGTGTTCAGATCCATGCCCATGGAATCGGCCACTTCATCGCTGTCGGGCTTGCGTCCAAGCTTCGCCTCGAGGCTGCGGGTGGCGTGGTCGAGTTTCTGCTGGCGGGTGCGAAAGTATCGCGAGGCCCAGTCCAGCTCGCGCAGACTGTCGAAGATGGCGCCGGTGATGCGGATGCGGGCGTACTGCCGGAAAGGCAGATTGCGGTAGGGGCCAAAACGCCGGGCGGCGTCGATCAGCCCAATGGAACCGGCCTGGATCAGATCATCCAGTTGCACCGAGGCGGGCAGGCGGCGGAGGATGGAGCGCGCGACTTGCTTGACGTCGTCCAGGTGGCTGAGAACCAGTCGCTCCTGCTCCTCTTCCCCCAGGCCGGGAGCATCCGGCGGAGGCAGAAACGGAAACGGAGGCGGGCCGGAAGAAAGTTGAGTGCTCGTCACAGGCCAGCCTTTCCGCCACGCTGATCACGGCTCCTGTGCCGCGGGACTTGGCCGAGTTGAGCTCGCATGGTGGCTCCTGGCGAGGGTCCGGATCAACCTGAGCTGGACGCCTGCTCTAGGAGGTTCATCGGCACGCGCCGGGCACAGCTTGAGTCAATCGCGGATGGCCAGGAATGCGGGTTTGGCAGGCATGGAGGATTCGGCGAAGCGGATGGAAGCCGGCGGCGTTGCGGCCGGCAGGACGGGAGGACCGCGCAAGTCCTCCCGGCAGGATCAAAATTCAGCTCTATCCAACCCTGAAACTAGTAGATTGCCTCCAATCCATTACTGTCCTTGGTCAGCTGGATTGTGGCCTGCGCCGGTGCGGCGTGGTAGTAGTTGGCCCCATGCTGATCGATCAGCATACCGCGTTCATAGGAAGGTAGAGATTGGACCAGATGACCGGCGATATCGAACAATTCGCCTGCCTTCGTCGTCTGCCACGCCCAGGTGTACTGGACCTGGAATTTGTGATGGCCCAGCTTGGCGATCTTGCCTACGGAGACCAGTTTACGGGAGGCCAATTGCAACGTGTAACCGGTGGTGCCGTCCTTTTCGGGCACGCCTTTTCCGTCGGGGAGCGAGGCCAGGAATTGCTTGCCGGCGGGAGTCAGATTGACCTGGGCGGCATATCCCTTGCCTTTGCCGATTTTGAGGTATCCGGCCTTTTCGAATAACTTGTACTGGGCATCGCTGGGCTTATCCCCGGCGCTGTAGCTGACGTTGCCGACATGGAACGTAATGCTGACCGGCGCCGTCGAATTCAGCTTGGATTCAATGGCCGCGGTAGCCTGTTCGGGTTTAAGCGATTCCTTGCTCTGGTAAACCACCACGCCAATGCCGCCAACAAAAAGCGCGACCAGCAACAGAATAATCAGAACCGGGCCAAACGCGTTTCCTTCCTTCTTTTCCAGTTCAATTTCTTCCTCAAACATATCAGTACCCTCCGAAGTGGGAGCGCCTATCAATGCGATTTCAGCAGAAAGTGGATTTCTGCCGACGACATCATATGCCCGTTTCAGCCGGCGGTCGAAAAAAAACATCAGGGTTACCAAACCTTGGTTTCGTCCCGGAAGCGGAAATGGGCCGGTTCCGCAAGCAACACGAGATGGACAGCATCGCAACGAGGGCGAACACTGGAAGCGGTTTTGAGTGAGAGATTCGGGCCGGCTGGCATTCCCTCTTGCGCGGGCGCGCTGTAGTATAGGGAGTCGAGTCCGCAAAAGAGAGGAACCGCAGAGTGAATCCCTCCGATCAACGCGAACAAGTGGGGCAGGAAGTCCTGGAAACCCGGGAGTGGCTGGATTCCTTGGATTATGTTCTGGAAAATGGTGGAGCAGAACGGGCAGGCCGGTTGCTGCAGCAACTCGAACTGCACACCGCGCGATCCGGTTATAGCCTCCCGTTTTCCGCCACCACTCCCTACCAGAATTCCATTCCCTCCGTAAGTCAGCCGCCGTTTCCCGGCAGCCAGGAGCTGGAACGCAGGATTAAGAGCCTTGTCCGCTGGAACGCGCTGGCGATGGTCATGCGGGCCAACAAGCGCCAGGAGGGCATTGGCGGGCATATCTCTACCTATGCGTCGGCAGCCACGCTGTACGAGGTTGCGTTCAACCATTTCTTCCGGGCGCAGACTCCGGACGGAGACCGCGACCTGGTGTTCTTCCAGGGACACGCGGCGCCGGGCATCTATGCGCGCGCATTTCTGGAAGGGCGCATCACGGAGAAGCAGTTGGAGAACTTCCGCCGCGAACTGGCCGACGGCGGTGGCCTGAGTTCCTATCCGCACCCGTGGCTGATGCCGGATTTCTGGGAGTTTCCGACGGTATCGATGGGACTGGGACCAATCCAGGCGATCTACCAGGCGCGCTTCAACCGCTACCTGGAGAATCGCGGACTCAAGCAGTGCAACCAGGGCAAGGTCTGGGCCTTTCTGGGCGATGGCGAGACGGACGAACCGGAATCGCTGGGCGCCATTACCCTGGCCTCCCGTGAAAAGCTCGACACCCTGATCTTCGTCATCAATTGCAACCTGCAGAGGCTGGACGGTCCGGTGCGCGGAAACGGAAAGATCATCCAGGAGCTGGAAGCCAGCTTCCGCGGTGCCGGCTGGAACGTGATCAAGGTGATCTGGGGAACGGACTGGGACCAGTTGATTCAGCACGACCGCGACGGTTTGCTGGTCAAGCGCATGGGCGAGTTGTGCGACGGACAGTACCAGAAAATGTTCGTCGAGAGCGGAAGCTACTTCCGCAAGCACTTCTTCGGCACCGATCCGCGGCTGCTCAAGATGGTGGAACATCTGAGCGACGAGCAGATCGAGAGAATGCGTCTGGGCGGGCACGATCCAATCAAGGTGTATACCGCTTACAAGGCCGCGGTGGAGCACACCGGGTCGCCCACGGTGATCCTGGCCAAGACCATCAAAGGCTACGGACTCGGCGAGAGCGGCGAAGGCAGGAACATCACCCACCAGCAGAAGAAGATCAACGACGAGGAGTTGATGATCTTCCGCTCCCGCTTCGGCATTCCGATTGCCGACGAAAAGCTGCACGATGCGCCTTTCTACCGTCCGTCCGACGATAGCGCCGAGATCCAGTACATGCGCGAGCGCCGCAAACAACTGGGCGGCTATCTGCCGGTCCGCAAGATGCGCGCGCCCAAGCTGGAGCCGGTGAGCGAAGAGTTGTTCAAGGAGTTCTATACCGGCGCGGTGGAGCGCAAGGTTTCGACCACGATGGTGCTGGTGCGGCTGATCGCCAAACTGCTGCGGGATCCGAAGATCGGCAAACTGATTGTTCCGATCATTCCCGACGAGGCGCGCACCTTCGGCATGGAAGCCTTGTTCCGCCAGGTGGGCATTTACTCCAGCGTGGGACAGAATTATGAGCCGGTCGATATGGACACCTTGCTCTACTACAAGGAGGCCAAGGACGGGCAGATTCTGGAAGAGGGCATCACCGAGGCAGGTGGAATCTCCGAGTTCATCGCCGCCGGCACCTCGCCGGCGAACCACGGCATCAACACCATTCCATTTTTCGTGTATTACTCAATGTTCGGCTTGCAGCGCGTGGGCGACCTGGCGTGGGCCGCGGGCGACCAGCGCGCCAAGGGGTTTCTGTGCGGAGGCACCGCCGGGCGCACGACCTTGGCAGGAGAGGGATTGCAGCACCAGGATGGCCACAGCCAGCTGCTGGCCTATCCCGTTCCGAACCTGCTCGCCTACGATCCGGCCTTTGCCTTTGAGCTTGCCATTATCGTGCAGGAAGGCATTCGCCGCATGTTCGTGGAGCAGGAAGATATCTTCTACTACATCACGGTGATGAATGAACCGTGGGCGCAGCCGACGATGCCGGGCGAGGTTCGCGAGGGTATTTTGAAGGGCATGTACCGCTTTCACCGCTCGGAGAAAAAAGAATTCAAGCACAAGGCGCAGTTGTTCGGCTCGGGCGCAATCCTGCTGGAAGTGTTGAAGGCCGCTGAGATTCTAGAGGAAAAATACAAGGTTGCAGCCGACGTGTGGAGCATTACCAGCTACAAGGAGCTTTACAAGGACGGCAATGCCTGCGAGCGCTGGAACATCCTGCATCCGGGCGTGAAGCAGCGGGAATCGTGGGTGGCCTCGCAACTGAAGAGCACGGAGGGCGTTCTGGTGGCTGCTTCCGATTACGTGAAGGCGCTGCCGGAATCGATCTCGCCGTGGATGCCGCGTCCGTTGATCGCGCTGGGGACCGATGGCTACGGCCGCTCGGAGAGCCGCGCTTCGCTGCGCGAGTTCTTCGAGGTCGATGCCAAGCACATTGTGTTGGCTACCCTGACCGGGCTGCTGCGCGATGGCAAAATCAAAGCCGCCGAGGTGAAAAAGGCAATTGCCGATCTCGGAATCAATTCCGAGAAAGCGGATCCATTCTCCACCTAAGCGCTCGGCGCAGGTAGTTCAGGCGCGCGGTCCCAGGGACCGCATCCATTGAAAGGAAACGCTGTGGCAACAGAATTCAGACTTCCGGAGCTTGGCGAAAACATCGAGGCCGGCGACATCGTTCGAATCGCGGTCACCGCTGGCGAAACGATCAGGGAAGGCCAGGCCGTGGTCGAACTGGAAACCGACAAGGCCGTGATCGAAGTACCCTCCACGGTCAACGGCGTAATTGAAGAAATCGTGGTGGCTCCCTCGGCGCGCGTGAAGGTGGGCGAGGTGCTGTTCACCTACACGGCGGCAGATCCCGGTGAGTCTGCTACCGTAGCGGCGCCTGCGGACCCAGAAAAGCCCGCGGCGGTTGTGCGGGATGAGGTACCGGAGCTTCGCGCCGCCGCCGTGAACGCGTCGTCCGCCGAGATGAGACTGCCGGAGCTTGGCGAAAATATCGAATTCGGAGACGTGGTTCGGGTTGCGGTGCGCCCCGGCGAGGCCGTGAGCGAAGGCCAGACGGTGGTCGAACTGGAGACCGACAAAGCGGTCGTGGAAGTTCCAGCCACGGTGAGCGGAACGGTCAGCGAAGTCAATGTGCAGGTGGGACAGAAGCTGAAGGTGGGCGACCTTTTGTTGACCATCGCCGCGACCGTCGAGCCTCCCGCGCCGGCCCCGGCGGAAGACTCCACCGGGGAGGGTGGCAACCAGGCCGCGCCTGCTCCCGAGGCTTCCTCCGACCAAAGCTACATGGCGATGACGCGGCAGAGCTTTCGCTCGGCGCGCACCGTGGAAGGCAAGAGCGAGGAGCAGGCGTTTCCGCCGGACGCTCCACCTGAGATTGAGGCGGCACATCATCCAGCGGGCCTAATCAAACACGCCGGAGCGGAACACCGGACGGTTCCGGCGGCGCCGAGTGTGCGCAAACTGGCGCGCGAAATCGGAGTGGATATTTACCTGGTGAAGGGCAGCGGGCCGGGCGGACGCATCAGCGAGGCCGATGTGAAGGCCTTCGCCAAAGGCGTCTTCACGCGCATGGCCGATCCGGCATCCTCGGTGCAGGTCGCCGCCGCAGCGGGAACCGTGCAGGTCAAGCTGCCGGATTTCAGCCGCTTTGGCAAGATTGAAAAGGTTTCCCTGCGCGGGGTGCGGCGCAAAACCGCCGAACATCTGGCGCTGGCCTGGAACATCATTCCCCATGTCACGCAATTCGACAAGGCCGATGTAACCGAGCTGGAAGAGTTGCGCAAACGCTTTGCGCCCAAGGCGGAAAAGGCCGGCGGCAAGATGACCATGACGGCCATCGCGCTCAAGGTTGTGGCGTCAGGACTGAAGGCGTTTCCGCAGTTCAACGCCTCCATCGACATGTCCAGCGAGGAGATCATCTACAAGCGCTACATCAACATTGGAGTTGCGGTGGATACCGAGCGCGGGCTGCTGGTGCCGGTGATTCGCGACGTGGACAAGAAGAACATCATCGAGTTGGCGGTGGAGTTGTCGGCGATCTCCGCGAAAGCGCGCAACAAGAAGCTGACGGCAGAGGACATGGAGGGTGGCTCGTTCACCATTACCAACCTGGGCGGAGTGGGCGGCACGGCGTTTACTCCCATCGTCAATCACCCGGAGGTTGCAATTCTCGGTATGTCGCGCTCGCGCGTGGAGCCGGTGTGGATGAACGACAAGTTTGAACCGCGCACCGTCATGCCGCTGTCCGTGTCGTACGACCATCGCATCATCGACGGAGCCGACGCGGCGCGGTTTACGCGCTGGATCGTGGACGCTCTGGAGCAGCCATTCCTGCTCTCCGTGCAGGGCTAGGGGGATGGATGGATTCATCTGCGGCGGGCGTTGCCACCCTGAACCCTTTTCCGGTGCAATCGCCTTGAAGGTTCCCGGATGGTGAATCGCAATTTGGGCATCGTGTGGAATAGAAGCGGAGATACGGAACTCAACCGGCTCGACCATTTCAAAGCAGAATCCGGAAGCGAGACATGTCGAACACGAACACAAAAGTTGCAGTGATTGGCGGCGGGCCTGGTGGCTACGCCGCCGCCTTCCTCGGCGCCGACTTCGGCCTTGACGTCACTCTCATCGATCTTGAAAAGAACCCGGGCGGAGTTTGTCTGTATCGCGGATGCATTCCGTCCAAGGCGCTGTTGCACGTAGCGGCGCTGATCACCGAGAGCCGCCACGCCGCCAACTGGGGCGTTGAATTCGGCGAACCGAAAATCGACGTGGCCAAGCTGCGCGCCTTCAAGGACAACGTGGTGGCGAAGCTGACCGGCGGCTTGGGCATGATGTCCAAACAGCGTAAGGTCACCTACATCCAGGGCGAGGTGAGCTTTGTGAATTCCACCACGCTGAAGATCAAGCAGAGCGCGGGCGGCGAACAGACACTGCAGTTCGACAAGATCATCATCGCCACAGGCTCGCTGCCGTTGCGCCCAGGACCGCTGGCCGCAACCGGCGCCAACATCCTGGATTCGACCGGCGCGCTGGAGCTGCGCGACGTTCCCAAGACCTTTCTAGTGATCGGCGGCGGCTATATCGGACTGGAACTGGGGACCGTGTACGCCACCCTGGGATCGAAGGTGGACGTCGTGGAAATGACTCCCGGGCTGCTTCCCGGCGCCGACCGCGACCTGGTTCCACCCTTGCAGAAACGGTTGGAGAAACTCTTTGGCAAGATCATGCTGAACACGGCAGTGACCGCCCTGCAGGATGAGATCACAAGCGTCAAGGTCACTTTCAAGCTACCCGACGGAACTTTGCAGGAAACCCGCTACGACAAAGTCCTGGTCTCGGTGGGGCGGCGTCCCAACTCGAAGGTCCCGGGGCTGGAGAACACCAAGGTAAAGGTGAACGAGCGCGGCTTCATCGAGGTCAACAAGCAATTGCAAACCGGCGATCCGGCGGTATACGCGGTCGGAGACGTGGCGGGCGATCCCATGCTGGCGCACAAGGCATCGCACCAGGGACGCACCGCAATCGAGCACATTCTTGGACACAAGGTGGAGTTCGCGCCCTATGCGATTCCCGCCGTGGTCTTCACCGATCCCGAGATTGCCTGGGCCGGACTGACGCAAGCCGAGGCGGAAGCCAAGGGCATGGATGTTGAGGTCGTCCGATTCCCCTGGGCAGCCAGCGGACGCGCGGTTACCCTTGACCGCACCGAGGGGTTGACCAAGTTGCTGATCGACCGCAAGAGCGAACGCGTGCTGGGCGGAGCCATCGTGGGTCCGGGGGCCGGCGACATGATTGCCGAAATTGTGCTCGCCATTGAAATGGCAGCCACGGCGTATGACGTGGGACACACCATTCATCCCCATCCAACGCTTTCCGAGACGGTCATGGAGGCGTCGGAGATTTTTTACGGAACCTCGACCGACCTGTATCGTCCGAAGCGCAAGTAGGCAAGGCGGAGGTAACTCTTGAGCCCGGCGGCGCTGCCGGGCTTTTTCACGCACCGCGCAAACTCAGTGGGAGGTGTTGACGGCGCCGCTGCGCAGATATTCCAGGGCCTGCGCAACGGTCATTCGCGGCACCGGGCGGTAGTCCCACGAATTTTCGGTTTCTTCGATGTTCAGCGGCTTGATCAGGACCAGGCGGCCTGCGAAGGCCAACTGCATGCGGGTCACGCTCCAGTATTCACCCGCCACCCTGGACTGCGTGATCTCGATGTGGCCGCCGCGGTTGAGCCGGCCGAGAATGCCCCATCCGAAGGTGACATCCTTGAACAGGGTTCCCTCGATCCTGGCAACGCGCTTCTCCTGGCGGTCGATCAGGATCACCGCATTCATTCCCTGCAATACCTGCGACTCGTAGTTGGGAGGAGAAAAAGCTGGATTTGGGGAACACTCCAGGCGCAGGTTACGATCCTGTTGGGTGGCGGAAGCGTAGTCGCAGTGCAAGGCGTCGGGAAGGGCACGGATCAGGCGTTGGATGTGCTCCTGATCGTCTTGTTGTTTCCTGTTTTTTTCCCGCATCCGCGAGGGATCGAGGAGGCGATTGATGCGCTCGTCATCCTGCTGGCGCTCCAGGCTGGTCAGCGCCCGGTCGTTTACGGCGACGATCCGGCTGAGGATGCCCTGGGGCGTGTTCACCATCAGCTTGGTTACGGAGCCGCGCGGTTTTTGCACCCGGTCCATCCAGGCGTAGTAGTCGCCTTTTCCAGGAGGCTTTTCACTGGCGAGAACTTGACGGAGCAGATCGTTGGCCCGCAAAGTTGGCTGGCCGGGATCGCGAGGGCTGGCCAGGACCGGGGAGATCAGGACGAGGGTGACGGCTAAAATCAGTCTCGCGGCCCGCAACCTCAAACCGTCTTCTCTAACAGGGAAACTCATGCTTCTCGATTATCAGGGATGCCGGGCAAGCTCTCAAGGAGCGGGCCGGAAAACGCAAGATTTTGTTTTGCGCCTGGCGCAATCTCTGCCGCCCCCATGGCAGACTTGTTGCCCAGGGCAGGTGCGGCCGACGGCTGGAAGAATGTGAACACGCCCGGGGAACTACGCGCCGCGTAAGCGGGAAAAGAGAGGAAGGCCGGTCCATGCTTACCTACGAGGAAGCGCGCCGCATCATCCTGGAACGGGTCACCGCGCTCGGCGCGGAGCCCGTGGACCTGCTCGGGTCTCTGCATCGAGTGCTGGCCGAGGATGTGACCGCACCCTGGGAACTGCCTTCGTTCAGCAACTCCGAGATGGACGGCTACGCCGTGCGTGCAGAGGATTGCCGCGATGGAAGGGCGCTGGTGATCATCGACCATGTTGCCGCCGGAGGCCGCGCCACAAAATCAGTGCTGCCCGGAACGGCCATCAAGATCATGACCGGGGCGCCGTTGCCGGATGGCTGTGACAGCATTCTTCCCATCGAGCACGCAGAGGAAGCCGTGGGTGTGGTGCGCGCCCTGCGGCCCGTGGCGCTGCATCAGCACCTGCGCCTTGCGGGCGAAGACGTGCGCCAGGGGGAGACCGTTCTTGAGGCCGGAACCGTGGTGCGTCCCTACGAAATTAACATGCTCGCCTGCCTGGGGATGGAGCAGGTTACAGTGGTGCGCAGGCCCACGGTGGCCGTTGTTGCAACCGGTGACGAGCTCATCGACCTGGGTGAGAAAGCGGTTCCGGGCCGGATTGTAAACAGCAACTCCTACGCGCTGGCAGCGGCCATTACTGGCGTGGGCGCGCGGCCGTTGCTGTTGGGAATCGCGCGCGACAACCTGCGCAGTCTTCGCGAGAAGCTCGCCGAAGGGTTGAAGGCCGATGTGCTGATGACCTCTGCCGGAGTTTCCGTGGGAGACCACGACCTGGTGCGCGAGGTGCTCCCGGAGCTGGGAGTGGAGATCGTGTTCTGGAAGGTGAAGGTGAAGCCGGGAAAATCGCTGGCATTCGGCTTACTGCGTGAGAAGCCGGTGTTTGCCCTTCCGGGAAATCCCGTCTCGGCCATGTTGACCTTCGAAGAGTTTGCCGCCCCTGCTCTGTTGAAGATGATGGGCCACAGACAGAGGGTGAAGCCGTTGTTTCCGGCCGTGCTCCAGCACGAGATAAAGAAGAACCCGGGAGCAACCCAACTGCTGCGGGTCAGGCTGGAATACTCGGAGGGAAAGTACCTGGCCTGGAGTGCGGGCCAGCAGCAGACGGGCCGCCTGAGGACCCTGCTGCTGGCGAACGCGCTGGCGGTGCTTCCGGCCGAGCGTGAGGTGATTGCCGCCGGCGAAGAAATCCAGGTTCATCTCCTCGACGCAAGCGTTGGCATGAGCTCGTTTTAGCGGCGGCGATCGCTCTCAGCGCATGTCCATTCAGGAATGAGTCTACCGGCCAGCGTGATCTCGTAGTTTAGGTTGGAGGGTACAACAGCGCCCGGTGGGCGTGCCGCCGCCATGCCCGCTGCGGAATACTCAATCCTCTTTTTGCACCTATGGCTCTTGCAGCAGGACTTTGTAACCGCGCTGGAAGGATTGCAGATGGCCTGCCATCGCCTCCCGCGCTTTCGCCGGGCTGTGCTGCCGGAACGACTCCAGAATCTTTACGTGCTGGTCCACGGCCTGCTCCATTCCTTCCCGTAGAAGCAGGCTCTTGCTGATCAGATCCATCATCTGCTCGCGCACGCCCTTCAGAATATTATTGAGGACTTCGTTTTTCGCCGCGATTCCTACCGAGAGGTGAAACGACAAGTCATGTTTCCTGAACTCGTCGGCGTTGTTGACCGACTCCGCCATCCGGTCGACCAGCCGTTCCATCCCCGCCAACTCTTCCAGCGTAATACGTTCCGCGCACAAGGCGGCAAGTTCGGCTTCGAGAATCAGGCGGGCCTCCACGAATTCGTACAGCGCCTTCGCGTTGGTTAGAAGTCCGCTGCTCAACCAGGCGCTGGTGAAATAAGCCGAAGGTTGATCGGCAACATAACTTCCGCCCCCGGCGCGCACCCGGATTAATCCGATGAACGCCAGCGAGGTAAGCGCCTCGCGCAAACTGGAACGGCCGACGTTGAACGCCCGGCAGAGTTCGGCCTCCGAGGGCAGCTTTTCACCTGGCTGCCAGTCACCCGCCGTGATCCGGGCAGCAAGACGCTTTGCCACTTGTTCGCTTAAAGTGGCGCGGGGCAGGGGAGCGATACCTTCGAATGACTTAGGTTGCATTGCCTTGGTAAAGTTGAGTGTAGGCCCAAAAGCTACTGTGTCAATCATATTTTCATCTTGTCAGACAAGATGGCGTGTAGTAATGTTCGTCCACATCGCAGGGTTCACTCGTGTGCGCCGCCGTGGCCGCTGCATTTGCGGCGCGGCGGAAAAGCGCTGGAAATGAGACGCTCGCTCGCGCCTGCCAGCGGAATTGGTCCCAGGTCCCTGCAAGGTTTAGACCTGGGTGGGCGCATTCATTTTGAGGATGGAGTACGTGGGTCCATCTGTGCAACGGGTGTTTCACCATTCGATTGCCGATGCTTCCGGTCCCGCCTGGAGACGGCGATGCACGCAGCAAGTGGTTTCGGCCGACGCCCTGAGCTGTCCGCCGACGCGAGGTTCGCATGAACGCAATACTAGAGTCTTCCCCAATCATTGGTTCCTTTCAGACGCATGCTGAAGCCGTCAGTGCGCAAGTGCTTAGGGTTGCAAGCAGGGAGTTGGCGTTGCAGTCGGTTGTCCAGCTGCTGCAGCAGGAGGGTGTGGAGGATAAGCCCGATTTCTATGCCGTATGGGCTCGCTGTCCGATGGTCGGCCCGGACGAAAGAAAGATGCTGGAAGCCGCGATTCCAGGTCTCAAGTTCGACGTGACCCGCGAGCTGGCGGCTGCGGCCAAAGTCGGCATCAGCCAGATGGACTGGGCGCTGGCCAACACCGGCACGCTGGTACAGAGCGCGGACGAGGTAGATAAGCGCCTGGTTTCCACCCTGCCGCTGCTGCACATCGCGCTGGTCTCCACCGCCGCGATCCTGCCAGACCTTGCCGCGGTCCTCACCCGCGTTGATCCCCGCAAGTCGGCCTACCTTTCCTTCATCACCGGTCCCAGCCGCACGGCCGATATCGAACGCGTGCTCACCATCGGCGTGCACGGTCCCGGGCGGCTCATCATCGTGTTAGTGGACAATTTGGAGGTAGCAGCGTGAAGCAGGAATTCAAGCAGTCCATTCTCGATGCCCTCGCCAATCCCAATCTCGCCGGCGCGCTGGGCAGGTTCTCCGTAGCCTATCGCGTCAGCCGCGCCAAGGCCTACGAAGGCATCGACTTCGAAGCGGTCCGCACCCAGATTGCCGATATCAAGTCGTCCGCCGCCACGCATTTTGACGAGCTCGCCGAAACCTTTACCCGCGCCGCCGAAGCTCGCGGCGCCAAGGTATTCCGCGCCAATAGTCCGCAGGCGGTCAAGGACTACATCCTCAAGCTGGCCCAGGAGCGTGGCGTCAAGAGCATCGTCAAGTCCAAGTCCATGGCCTCGGAGGAGATTCATCTCAACCAGCACCTGGAAAAGGCCGGCATTGCGGTGCGGGAAACCGATCTCGGCGAGTGGATCATTCAGCTTGCCCACCAGCGGCCCTCGCACATGGTGATGCCCGCCATCCACATGACCAAGGAAGAGGTTGCCGAAGTTTTCAGCGAGACGGTCGAGCCCGGACAAATGCCCGATATCCCGAAGCTGGTGAAGTTTGCCCGCGGCAAATTGCGCCCCATCTTTCTCGGCGCCGACATGGGCATCAGCGGCGCCAATATCGCGGTTGCGGAGACCGGCAGCCTCGTCATCATCACCAATGAAGGCAACGGCCGGATGGTGACCACCTTGCCACGCATTCACGTTGCCATCGTCGGGCTGGAAAAACTCATCGAAAACTTTGCCGGCATCGAGCCGATTCTCACCGCGCTGCCGCGCAGCGCCACCGCGCAACTGCTGACCAGTTATGTCTCCATCATCAGCGGGCCGGCTCCCAACACCGACGGTACGCCCAAGGATCTGCACATCATCCTGATGGACAACCGCCGCAATGAGATGGCGCACGATCCCCGCTTCAAGCCGGCGTTGCAGTGCATCCGTTGCGCATCCTGCCTCAATGTCTGCCCGGTGTTTCGCCTGGTCGGCGGACACGTCTTCGGCAAGGTCTACACCGGCGGCATCGGCACCATCCTCACCGCCTGGTTCGGCGCCCTGAAGGAATCCGACGAGATCCAGAGCCTCTGCATCCAGTGTGGCAACTGCAAAGAGGTTTGCCCCGGCAAGATCGATATCCCCGACCTCATTCTGGAACTGCGCCGCCGCCTCGCCGTGGAGCAAGGGCAGCCCATGGTGCAGAAGGCAATCTTCTCGGTGGTCAACAACCGGCGCATGTTCCACGCCATGTTGCGCGCCGCCTCGCTCGGACAAAAGCCCTTCGCCAGCCAGGGTTTCATCCGTCACCTGCCATTGTTCCTCAGCAGCATGACGGATTTCCGCTCGCTGCCGGCCATCGCGGAAGAGCCATTCCGCGATCGCATCAAGAAGATCAAGCAGCCAAAGTGCGCGGAAAAAGCCGCGTTTTTCGGCGGCTGCCTGGTGGACTTTGCCTATCCCGAGATGGGCGAAGCAGTCGTCCGGGTGCTCAACAAGGCCGGCATCGAGGTAACGTTCCCCGAGGCCCAGACCTGCTGCGGCGCGCCCGCACGCTACAGCGGAGCCTATGAGGTCGCGGCCCAGAACGGCGCCGATAATATTCACGCCCTGCTCTCCGAAGATGTGAACTATGTCGTCTCCGCCTGTCCAACCTGCACCGTGGCGCTCAAGCAGGACTTCATCGCCAATCTTGAAGCCGTGGGCCGCAGCGATGAGTTGCCCGCCGCGCGTCGGCTGGCGGAAAAGGTCGTGGACTTCTCCACTCTTGTCAGCCAACTGCTGGAACAAGGCCGGCTTAAATTCAAAGAGGGCATCGATGGGGGCAAGTTTACCTATCACGACTCTTGCCATTTCAAGCGCACCTTGCACGCCGATCAGGCTCCACGCAAGCTGATGAAGCAGGCCGGGTACGAACTGGTGGAGATGCAGGAGTCTGACATGTGTTGCGGCATGGGCGGCTCCTATACCCTAAAACTGCCGGAGCTTTCCGCCCCGATTCTGGAACGCAAACTGGTCAACATTGAGCAGGCCGGCGCGCCCCTGGTGCTCATCGATTGTCCAGGCTGCGTGATGCAGATTCGCGGCGGGCTCGACAAGCGCGGATCCAACATCAAGGTGGAGCACACCGCCCAGCGCCTTGCCGAAAGCCTGCAATAACACCAGCCTCCGGGGAGTCCGGTGATCATTCCGGGCTCCCACCGGGTCTTGTGCACCCGGAACCGCCAGTGGCAGTCGCGAAATTGGCTCAGGACTCCGTGCGTTGCGCTGGCTGCTAGAGCCTGCGGATTTTTCCCGGATCATTTTGTTAATGCGCTGATACTCATCAACGTATATGCTCATCAGTAGCGGCGGCTGCCCGGACAGGAGAAGACCGAAATGGCAGGTCACAAGGTGAAACGCATGAATATCAACGTGGAAGTCAGCCTCCACGACGCCTTCAAGGCGGCGACCGCCGCCCAAGGCGACAACATGACCGATGTCCTCATCGAGTTTATCCAGAACTATGTTGGCAAGCACGGCGTGGCGCCGAATAAGAAAACGCGGCACAAATAAATTGCGCCGCGCTTTATCTCCGTGGATTCATCCACAATCCCCACGCGCCGGGACGCCAATGGTTCACCCGCACGGCAGGCTATGTCCATGGCATCCGCGCCGGTTCGTTTGCCCAGGCTCGATGCAGAAAACCTAGGCCGCCGGAAGCGGCGGCCTAAAGCGTGTCTCCAGAACCATAAGCTTCAAACTCCGGCTTCACGTCTGCTCCGCGCCATTCCAGTCCGGTGCGTGTTTTGTTTCCAGGTCGCAGTGGCCTGCCCCCCAATCGGTGCCGCCCGCTAACCGCGCGCCTGCGTTGAATACGGCTCCTGCGAAGGGCTCAACCGATCCGCGACCTGGGTCATCTCAGTTGATCACCGCGCTGCTTGTGATCGTGTTAATCAGGTACATATAGGGAAATGCCCCATCATCTCCTACCTGCGTTTCCATGATTACCACGGTATCGTCGGTTGGATTATTGTTCCACAAGGTGCTCCATATGCCTCGCCACCCATAACTGCCCTTGCCTCCCAGCCAGAATCCGGAGCCGCCGGGTTCATCGCTTGCCTGCACGTCTACTCCGTAACCCCAACGATTTCCAGTAAGGCCCGAAATCTTGAATTTATCGGGGGTGGGTTGTGTCATCAAATCAACCGCCTTGCGGCTTACCACGCGCACTCCATCCAATTCGCCTTTGTTCAACAGCATCTGGGCAAAGCGGAAGTAATCATAAGCCGTGCTGTGCAGGCCGCCGCCCGCGGAGAGATACTCCTTATTCTTGCCGAACGAATAATCCTGGTCTTCGGGAAGCAGGCCTAGTTTCTTTTCCGCGAACGTGGTTCCCGATTCGTTTTTGACAGTAGCTTCCGGAATTCTGGCGAACTCGCTCGGCGGCGGATACCACCAGCTCTCATGCATCTTCAGCGGCTGGAAGATCATCTTGGCAACGTACTGATCCAATGGCATTCCGGAGAACTGTTCCACCAGGTACCCGATGATGTCCTGCGAGGCGTGTGCATACTGCCAGCCCTCGCCAGGCTGATAGGCCAGCGGGCACTGCGCCATGGCCATTACATTGTCCTTGATGGTGTTCGTATAGTTGGCGTCGAACAGGTCCCGCGCACCCTTGGCGACATAACACTCCGTCACGTTGCTCGTCGCGGGATTCGCCCCGTGATAAAACGTGCATGAGAAACCTGCCGAATAACTCAACAGGTCATGCATTGTGACTTCGCGTTTGGCCGGCACCAGGGTGATGTTGCCTTTGCCATCGTCCTGCGCAACCTGCAGGTTCTTGAATTGAGGAATGTATTTGGAGAGCGGATCGTCGAGTTTGAACGCTCCCTTGTCATAGAACTGCATTATGGCGACCATGGTCACGGGCTTGGTCATGGAAGCCTGGCGGAAGATGGCATCCGTCTTCATCGGAATGCCTTTCTTGGCCTGTCCGTATGCTTTGAGATGGCAGATTTTCCCATGGCGGGCGACCAGAACCACCGCGCCCTGGTAATACTTCGCCTTGATTCCATCCTGGGCGAACTCGTCGACCAACGATAGGGTTTTCGCCGACATGCCAACCTTGTCGGGTTTTACAACTTCGATCTCTCCCGCCCAGCACTGCATGGCTGTGAACAGAAGACTGATCATGGCAACCGCTGTAAGACGTGCAACTTTCCTCATGGATTCCTCCTCTGATTGTCCAAGGGCCGAGTCGTCACGACGGGTACAACCACGGATCTCGACCGTTTTTCTGCGATCCATGGATCGCCAGTTCGTGTTCTTCCGGTTCGTTTTCGGCCACCTGAATTCACCAGCGTGGCCTTCTTATCGCGGGCCGGATAGCTTTGACGAGTCAACTCGAGACCGCGTGCAGGGTCGCCGCCATTCAAGTCGAGAACGTCATCGGATGCGATGCAGAAGTGATGGTTGTTATGTTTTGAAAAGAAGGCGGAGTGTGGAATGGCTCGGCGGATGGCGATGAGAACCAAGTTGTTCCCCGCTGGCATCCGTAGGACTTCACCCTGCAGAAAATAGCGTTCAGCAAATGGAACGCTGGCGGCCATTTGGATCGGCTCCGTGAACTCATGTGCAGGTACTGTGCACAAAAAGACAGCTCACCTCCCCGAGCCTAGGGGCGTGGGGTTGGATTGACAGTGACCTGCATCACGGATACTTGTGTTCAACAGATGTACAGGCAGAGATGACAGGAAATGACCGGGAGCGGCAGAGTGCGCCGGTCGAACGCTTAGCCGGGTTTCTGAACTCCCCAATCGTACCCGTTGCCGGGTGATTCAAGCGCAGCACGGAAAACTGCCGAGATCCCTTGTTCTTGGACACCGTGGGCCAACCAGGTGGCCACGGCTGGAGTTGACCTGCGTACTGTGGCACAATTGATGGGGCAAACGACGAACCGGATGACGGCAAGCACGCGCAGAAATGTGCGGGGATGGTGAAATGGCAGACACACTAGCCTTAGGAGCTAGCGCCGCAAGGCATGGGGGTTCAAGTCCCCCTCCCCGCACCAAGTGCGCCGCTGTCGTCAAGGCGCAATCGTAGAGAGTTTCAGCAACCCGCATCTTCTGAACGGCGGACCAAACGCCGGGCCCGGCGCATCACCCTCTTGTTGGGTAATTCATTTCCGAGAGCAGAACGTACAATCAGTGAGAGGACTCCCGCCGCAAGGCCGGGCCGGATTTTATCGTGGAAAGGTATTCATGTCGCAGATTCAACCCTTCCGAGCGTATCGGCCCCAGGCGGAGCTGGCGGCCCGCGTGGCCTCTGTTCCCTATGACGTCGTCAACACGGCCGAGGCGCGCCAGTTGGCCAGCGGCAATCCATACTCGTTCCTGCACGTCTGCCGCCCCGAGATCGATCTCCCTCAAGGCGTGGATGAGCACGACGACCGCGTCTACGCCACCGGCGCCGCCAATCTCAAGAAGTTCATCGCCGGCGGCATCCTCGTGCCCGAGTCCGAGGATTCGCTCTACGTCTACCAGCAGCGTATGGGAAAGCACGTGCAAGCCGGTCTGGTCGCACTCTGTTCGGTCCGGGAGTACGAGGAGAATCGCATTAAGAAACACGAATTTACGCGGCGCGATAAGGAAGACGATCGCACCCGGCACATCTCCGCGCAGAACGCCAATGCCGAGCCGGTGTTTCTCACCTACCGGGCCCAGGCGGAGATCGATGCCATGGTTGACACGGTCCGCGGCTCCGATCCTCTCTACGACATCACGGCCGCCGATGGGATCGTCCACACCGTCTGGAGGATTTCCGCCCCGGCGATGATCGCCCGGCTCATCGAACTGTTCCGCGGCGTGGCGGCGCTCTACATCGCCGACGGCCATCACCGCACGGCCGCCGCCGTTCGCTACGGTCAAGCCTGCCGCGCCCGCAATCCGCACCCAACCGGCAACGAGCCGTACGAATTCTTTATGGCCGTGGTCTTCCCCCACAATCAGCTCAAGGTTCTCGATTACAACCGCGTCGTCAAAGATCTGAACGGCCTTGCGCCGGAGCAGTTTCTGGCCCGAATCGGGGAGAAGTTCGAGGTGAGTTCCGCCCGGAACCGGCAACCTTCCCAGGCTGCGAGCTTCGGAATGTACCTGCAAGGGAACTGGTACACGTTGCGGGCGCGTGCCGGAAGCTATCCGGACGGGGACCCCATCAAACGCCTTGATGTCAGCATTCTCCAGGACAACCTGCTCTCTCCGGTGCTTGGCATCGGCGACCCGCGCACCGACAGCAGGATCGATTTCGTCGGCGGAATCCGCGGCATGGACGAGCTGGAACGCCGGGTGAAGGAAGCAAATGCGGTTGCCTTCGCGCTCTATCCGGCCTCGCTGGATCAATTGATCGCCGTGGCCGATGCGGGCCAGGTCATGCCGCCCAAGTCCACCTGGTTCGAACCAAAGCTGCGGTCGGGGCTGCTGGTGCGTCTCTACGAGTAGCGTCTGCGCGGCGCCTGGCAGAGCGCTCCTGCCTCCACCAACTTAGGCGCAGCCGCCCCGCAAAACAGGTTCCATTCCGCAATCACACTTTGTTAGAATTTCGATCAGGCTCATCCCCCGGATGAGCGCACCTCAACTGGCCCAGCGGAGTCTTCTTTTGCTCGCATCACTGCCCAAAGCGCAGAACCGTCAACGGTCCTGGTCAACCCGCATCTCGGCGCGATCGCGCGCCCTCGCCGCGCACTAGCCTGCCCCAGACTGTATGATGATGCTTTTAACACTCTGCCGTTGAACCCGCATTGCTCATTCGAACCGCGGCTCGCCGCGCACTTACGTCAGGAGATCGCTTCATGTTCCGCAAGACTCGTCTCTTTACTCCGGGCCCCACACCACTGCTTCCGGCCGCGCAGTTTGCCATGGCGGCAGCCGATCTTCATCACCGCACGGCCGAGTTTCGCGCCCTCTACCTCAAGGTCCTGGCGCAGCTGAAGGTCTTCATCGGCACCAGTCATGACGTGGTCGTGCTCGCCTGCTCAGGCACCGGAGCCATGGAGGCCGCCGTCAGCAATCTCACCAGTCCCGGCGACAAGGTTCTGGTCCTGAGTGCCGGAAAATTCGGCGAACGCTGGGTCTCGCTGGCCAAGGCTTTCCACTGTGAAACCGTCGTCCTCTCCAAACCCTATGGCCAGACGTTTCCCATCGAAGAGGTTCAGGCCCTGCTCACTCCGGACGTGAAGGCCGTTTTCGTGCAGGCCACGGAAACCTCCACCGGCGTGCGCCACGATGTTGCCGCGCTCGCCCGGCTGCTGAAGGGAACCGGCGCGCTGCTGGTTGCCGACGCCATTACCGGACTCGGCACCACCGCCTTCGACGTGGATGGCGATGGCATCGACGTCATTATCGGCGGCTCGCAGAAGGCGCTCATGATTCCTCCCGGCCTGGCCTACCTGGCCGTCAGCCAGCGCGCCTGGGATCGCATGGAGACCAGCACCCAGCCGCGCTATTACTTCGATCTGCGCAAGGAGCGCAAGTCGGCTGCCAAGGGTGAAAGCGCCTATACCCCGGCGGTTGCCCTCATCGCCGCCATGGGCGCCGCGCTGGATTACCTCGAGCAGCAGGGCGACGGCGACCTTGCCGCGGGACGCGACCTCCTGATTGCCAACGCCGAGCTCTGCGCTCTGTGCATGAGGACCGCGGCCGTAGTCCTTGGGCTGGAACTGTTCTCCGAATCCCACGCCGCCGCCGTCACCGCCATCAAGGCGCCTCCAGGTGTCTCCTCCAGCGATCTGGTCAAGGGCTTCAAAAAGCAATTCGCCGGCGTGCTTTCCGACGGACAGGGCGAAATGAAGGGACAGATTCTGCGCATCGCCCATATCGGCTATCTCGACTACCTGGATTGCATCGCCGTCATCGCCGGGCTGGAGCAGGTATTGGCCCAGCTCACCCAGGGCAAAGTTTCGCTTGGCGACGGCCTTCGCGCTGCCCAGCTTGTCTACGCCACAGCCCGCCAGAACGGAGGCCGGCCGTGAAGATCGTCGTTGCCGAAAAAATCGCCGCCGCAGCCATGAAGGTGCTGGAGGCAATTCCGGGCTGTACGGTCGTCACTCCAGAGCAGTTTGCCGTGGATCCCCTGCTGGCCATCTCCGATGCCGACGCGCTCATCGTACGCTCGGCCGTGCAGGCCGACGCCGCGCTCATCGATGCCGCCAAAATCATTCGCGTCATTGGCCGCGCCGGAGTCGGCGTAGACAACATCGATGTCGAGGTTGCAACCCGCCGCGGCATCGTCGTCATGAACGCGCCTGGAGCCAGCGCCGTTGCCGTGGCGGAGCTCACCCTCGGCCTCATGCTGGCCATGGCCCGTCACATCCCGCGCGCCGACCACACCACGCGGGCCGGCAAGTGGGAGAAGAAGAGTTTGCAGGGAACCGAGTTGGCCGGCAAAACCCTCGGCATCATCGGACTCGGCAGAATCGGCACGGAGACGGCGCGCCGGGCCCAGGCCTTCGCCATGAAGCTGGTCGGCAGCGATCCCTACCTGTCTCCCTCGCGCGCCAAAGAGCTTGGCATCGAGCTGGTCTCCACCGACAGCCTTTACGCCCAGTCCGACTACATCGCCTTGCACCTTGCGCTCACCCACCAGTCCGCCGGCATGATCGACGCCGAAGCCATCGCGAAGATGAAGCCCGGAGTGCGCCTGGTCAACTGCGCTCGCGGCGAGCTGGTTGACGAAGCCGCCCTCGCGGCCGCCTTGCAATCCGGACACATCGCTTCCGCCGCGCTCGATGTTTTCGCCGAGGAGCCGACGCACAACACCGCCCTGCTCGCAGCCCCCAATCTGCTCGCCACGCCCCACCTTGGCGCTTCCACCAAGGAAGGCCAGGAAGCTGTCGGCATTCAGATTGCCAAGCAGGTGCGCGACTATCTCCAGCAGGGCATCGCGCAGAATGCGGTCAACCTGCCCTCGCTCTCTGACGTCGAGTACAAGCAGATCAAGCCGTACATGACGCTGGCAAGCCGCCTGGGACGCTTCGCCGCCCAGTTGTTCGCCTCCAACCTGGCCGAAATCGACGTGAAGTTCGAAGGTGAAATCGGCGCTTGGAAAACCCAGTTGATCCGCAGCGCCGCCGTCGCCGCCGTTCTGCAGTCGGATACCGACGAGCCCACCAACATCATCAACGCCGCGGCCGCCGCCGAAGAACATGGCGTGGTGGTTCGCGAGACCCGCGCCGCACCCGACGCGCGCGTCAATCTCATTCACCTCAAACTTACCGGTCCCACCGGCTCGGTCGAATGCAGTGGCACCATCGTCCACGGGGCTTCGCCGCGCCTCATCCATCTCAATGGCATCGACATCGAGTCGCACCTCGAGGGCAACTTCGTCATTGTCGCCAACTGGGATCAGCCTGGAGTCGTCGGTTCCATCGGAACCGTGCTGGGCAGGAACAACATCAACATCGCGCGTCTCTCGCTCGGCCGCGAAGGCCGTCAGGCACTGGCCATCGTGCAGGTGGACGGGAGCGTCCCTGCCGAGGTGTTGGCCGAACTGCGCCGGGCAACCTCGGTGCAGAGCGTGGCCAGCGTCAAGATGTAGCTGGTTTGAAAAGGTGGCCCACAACCGCCCGCAGTTGGCGATTGTGGGACCAGACCCCATCGGATGCAGAATGGCAACCGCCCGATTTCTGGAAACCATAAAAGCAAAGCTGGTAAGCGGCGCACCTCTTCTTTTAGAATGTTGCTCTCTAATGTCATCAGACCAAACGCTCTATATCGATTCCGCGCAGAAGTTCAAAAGTCTCATGCGCAAGCTATCCTCCCAGACCGTAATCGGTCTCGACACGGAGTTTATTTCCGAAGGCCGCTACGAGCCTGAACTCTGCCTGGTGCAGCTTTCCACGTCGGAAGACATCTTCATCGTCGATCCCATCGCGCTGACCGAGCTGGCGCCACTGTGGGAACTGCTGGCATCGCCCGGCCATGAAATCATTACCGTCGCCGCCCGCCAGGAAATCAAGTTTTGCGCCAAAGGTGCTGGCCGGGCTCCGGCCTGCGTGCTGGATTTGCAGGTCGCCGCCGGCTTGCTCGGTTACGGATACCCGCTTTCGCATACCAATCTTTGCCTGCGCATTCTCAACGCGCGCGTCAATGGAGGTGAAAGTTTCACCGACTGGCGCAAGCGTCCGCTCCGTCCGGAACAGCTTGAATATGCTGCCGATGATGTCCGCTTTCTGCTTCCGATGCGGGAAAAACTCCTCGCTCGCGCAGCCAAGCTGGATCGCATCAACTGGGTTCGAGGCGAATGCGATCACCTGGTCCACACCGTGATGCGCGAGGATGAGCGCTGGAGAATTTCCGGAAGCGCGCGGCTCAGCCGCCGCCAGCTCGCGGTACTGCGGGAACTCTGGCGCTGGCGCGACCGCCAGGCCCGGACCATCAATGCTCCGGTTGCGCGCGTGCTCGGTGACAGCATGTTGATTGAGATTGCGCGCCGTGCCCCGGCTACGGTCGAGGACCTGTTCTCCATCCGCGGTCTCGATAGCCGCCTGCTGCGAAAGGCGGAACAGGGCGTGGTGGAGGCGGTCGCCCGGGCGCGCGCCGTCCCGGAATCCGACCTTCCCGGCAATGAGCGCCGCGATGACCCGCCCCAGGTCGCGGTTCTCACCAAGTTACTGTCGGTCGCGGTTGGCAACCTCGCCGCCGAAACCGACGTGGATACCGCGCTGCTGGCCACAACCAGCGATCTGCAGGAGATCGTGCGCTGGTTTCTCGACCAGGAGGGCTCACCTCGTCCCGAGGTTCTGGACGGATGGCGAGGCGAAATCCTCCAGGAGTCGCTGATCGGTTTTCTCGAAGGCCGGAAGGTTGTCCGCGTCGGCAATGTCCGCCGCCCCAACCCGCTCATCTTCGAGCCGTTCTCCAAAGAATAGCCCGGCGCCGGGGAGCTAGAACCTGCTCCAGGCGCCCCACAACCACAGGCCCGCCATCGCCAGCGCAAGCAGCCCGCTGGATGCACCGAGGCCGGTGACGAATGGGCGCAGTTTATCCATCCGCGCCGCCAACTGTTGCTGTTCTTTCTCCAGGTGCGATTCCGCGTTGTCCAGAAAGAGTTGATCGTCTTCGTGCATGGAGAGTGCGTTGCGGTAAATCAGCAATACCGCTAACGCCGTCGTCAGCACGGCCCATAGCGTTGCAAGCACGGACATTGGTTGCATAACGGCCACCTTTGGCGCTACCTCCGCCGCCGGCACGGTCGTGCTTCAACTCCGCCGCCCGGAGTAGAAACAAACCGGACCGCAGGCATTATAAGCATGAAATCAGGTCGCGCCCGCTGATTTTTTTGAATCCCTCCATCCGGAAGTGTTAACCGGCCATGGGAGACTGGCACCGCCATGCGATTTTGCAACCATCGCGCCCGCGGCCGCATCCAAATCCTGAGCCTGGAAATCACTCAGGTTGAGGGTCACGTCGGTCGGTGACACTCAAACCCGGTCCTTTGCTATAATCATTCTTTGTCGAGGAGAGAAACAGCATGTCTACAACCACAACCGCTCCTGAAGTTAAGAACGCTCCTCTCACCCTCACCGCGGCTGCCATCGCCAAGGTGAAAGAGATCATGGCCCAGCAGACTCCCGTCCCCGCCGGTCTCCGCGTGGGTGTCGTGGGTGGCGGCTGTTCTGGATTCTCCTACAGCATGCAGTTTGAAAACGGCGCCGGAGCCATGGATAAAACCTTCCAGTATGAAGACCTCAAGGTCTTTATCGATGCGACCTCTCTCATGTACCTGCAAGGCGCAAGTGTTGACTACATCGAGACCCTGGAAGGCGCCGGTTTCAAGTTTGAAAATCCCAACGTCAAGAGCACCTGCGGCTGTGGCTCTTCCTTCAGCGTTTAAGCCCGGTTGCACCGCGGCAGTCAAAACCCCGTCCTGTGACGGGGTTTGTCTTTGCCTGCCTCACCTCTGCCATGTTCTTACTGCGTGGAAGCCGGGGGCGGGGTCGCGGCGGACCCTGGGTTAGGGGTCGTGGTCCCTGTCCCGGTACCTGTCGTGGTGCCTGCTCCGGTGCCTGTTCCGGTACCCGTCGGGTTCTGGGTGGAATTACCAAGCCCGTTGCCGCTTGCACCCAGGAACATGTTTGGATTGTAAGGTCCCACCAGCATCTGGCCCTTATCCTGGCTCGGATCGTAGATGAAGAGCCATTCGTTGTACTTCGTCTTGTCGCCGAAGGAGTGGATTCCTTCGGTTTTCTGCTTGCTCACCACGCCCAGCACCGGGCCGCCGCCGAGCACGGGATTGTTGCCATTGCCGCTGCTTCCAGCCGGACCTGTGCCACCGGTGGTTCCACCCACGGTGCCGCCTGTCGCGCCGCCAAAGGCGCTACCCGTTGTGCCATCCGTCGGTCCGCCAGCGGAGTTGCCTGGGTCCTGGTCTGGATTGTTCGCGCCGCTCGACGTACCGCTGGTGGAGGTTCCCGTCGTGCTGCCATCCGTGCCCTGGGGCGTGCCGTTGGCCGTGCTGCCGGATCCTCCGGCATTCGGCTGCAATGGATTCGTCTGCGAGTCTCCCAGGCCTCCAACTCCCGTCGTGGACAGCAGTCCACCACCCGCCTTCAACGTCACGTCGCTCTGGTGAACCAGCTTCCACGCCCCGTCGGGAGACATCGGATCCTTGTATCGCTTGCGCAGGAAGCGGACCTTGTTGGTGTTTTCCAACTGTTCGATGGAAGCCGGATAGTTGCCGAACTTGTGGTAATAGCGCTTGACGGCGCGCTCGTACTGCTCGCCGCGATGGATCATCTCAACCTCGCGGTCGCGTATGATGCTGCGCCGGTAATTCCGTGCCACTCCCAGCATGGTGATCATCAGCATCGCCACGGCCAGCATCAGGAAAAGCAGCATGTAACCGGAATCCTCGCGTCTGCCGCGCTGGCGCCGTCGTATCATCCTCCGCGTCATGGCTACTGCCTCGTCAGGGGAATCGGCTGGCTGTTGTTATTCAGCAGGTCTTCCACTTCCACGGCGGCCGGAGAGATGTGCACGATCTTATAATGCCGATTCACCACGTCGCCCTCATGCGCAATCCACACATCCTCGCCCTGGGAGAGGAACGCTCTCGGTCTTTCATTCTTGCCGTTGCTGATCCCGAAGAATTTCAGGTTGATCGGGGGCGGAGGTGGAACGGCATCTGCAATTCGTCTTGCTTCTTCCTGCCGGGCCAGCAGCGGCGATACTTTTACCGCCGGAACATCAACCGCCTCCGGCGCCGAGCGGAAGATATTCTTTCCGTTGCCCTCATACTTTACCTCTTCGGAGTTCGTCAGCAGGTCCAAACGTAAGCGGGGGTCCAGCGACTCGCTCACGCTCTCGACTTTTCCCTTTGCCCCGGCTGCGGCAACCGGAGTCGGCTCCAATTTCGATGCTCGACCCGACATCATGCTCCAGGTCACGCTCAGGACGGCGGCAATGACCAGCACAATTGCGACGCGCACCTTGGTCTTGGTTCCTGCTAGCGCCTTCATGCCGGGCTCCTCAAGAAGGTGGACAGGTGAACCGAAACCGTCAAGGCGTCGCGCTGCATTCCTCCAAACGTCACGGCGTCGATCAGCAGCAGCATCTTCTGCCGTTCCACGGCGTTCACAAAGCGCATATCCTGCTCGTAACTGCCACGCACCTGGATCGTAATGCCGATGCTGTCATATCCCGGCGGGAGTCCTTTTTCCTCGCGGGCATCGTACTTCACATCGGTGACGCTCACTCCAGCTTCGCTGCCAAGGTGCGACAGTTGTTCCGACATTGCCGAGTAGCGCGCCGCCATCCGCTCGCGGGTGAAGTCTACCTGCTGTTCCCGGGCGGTTACAATCTTCTGGTCCATGTCCTGGGCGGGAGCGACGGCCTTTGCCTTCTCGAACTTTTCCACCCGCAGCTGCTCATAAGCCATCTGCCGCGCCCCGCGCGACCGGCCCGCCGGAGACATCAACAGGACAATGGCGGCTAGGTCAACCAGCACCAGCACCCCCACCACAATCAGCAACTGTATCCGAACGTCCCGGAGATGGCCCATCATTGCGGTCCTCCTGTTTTCTCCGCGAACCTGGCCGGCGTCCTCTGCTCCTGCGCCGTGCGTGCGGCCGTGGGCACATAGACCGCCGTCATCTGGAATTTAATCGTATCCGTGCTGTCCTTCTCCTGGATCGCACTCTCCTCCGCGATGCGCGCATCGCGGAACGACGGGGACTGCTCCAGCCGTTTCACCAGTTCTACCGCCGCCTCGCGCGAGGTTCCGGCGACCGTCAGGTGTACCTCCACGGTATTGGTCTTGGTGTGCAACTCCGGCGAAATCGAGACCACGTGCAGACTCGGCGGCATGATTTCTTCCAACTGCATGAACACGCGCGTCCATGAGAACGACTTGCGTTCAATCAATTCATTCAGAAACTTGGAAGTCTCCACGACCGATCGATTTTGCGGAAGCCTCAGCACGGCCACGGCATCGGCATGGGCCCGGTCCAGGGCTCCAATCTCAGTTTCCACGACGGCAATCTTCTGGTTGACGTCGCGCGATTCCCTCCAACTGGAAACCGCCGTCCACACCAGCGCCACCGTGGCCAAGGCAAGCAGCAGGACCAGTCCGCCCCATTGCATCAGAATGCGGCGGACATCCTGGTACGGCTTGGTTGCCAGATTGATGTTCAGTCGCACGATCCCGTTCCTCTTTCCTACAGCAGCGCGCCAACGGCGCCGGCAAAGTCGTTGCGCAGGTTTCCCTGCACCACGCTGGAGGCAATCAGTTCCTTGACCTTTACCCCGGTCTGCTCTTCCAGCGCGGGTGCAAACTGGCCCAGGTCTTGCACTCCGCTCACCAGCAGTTGTTCCACGCTCATGCCGTAGCTGTCCTGGAAGTACACCAGCGAAGGATAGATGTCGTCGGCCATGCGTTCGGCTGTCAGTGCTCCCGTTCCCCCGCCTTCCAGGGTGCGGAAGAGCAGGAGATGGCCATCGTTCACCACCGCAACCGTGGTGGTTTCCCGCCCGACCTTCAACATCAGGGACGGACGGCCTTCGTTCAGCGCGCCCAGAGCTCCCAGGCTGGATGGCAGCACCACGCCCGGCGAGCAACCGGCGGCGCGAAACACCGATTCATACTCCTCCAGCACGCTGTGCAGCACAATCGAGGCCGCCACGTGCAGGCCCTGCTCGGTCTTCTGGGCATCGAAGCTCAAGGCGGCCTTTTCGATATCGAAAGGCAGCGACTTGCGCAGCCGGAAGCGAACCGCGGCATCGGCCTCCTGCCGCCGCTCGGGAAGGGAATCAAAATCCAGCAAGGTCAGGCGCACGGCCGAATCCGGCAGCACCGCAATCAACTCCTGGCCGCGCCCACCCACCTCCAGCAATGCCTGTTCAATCCCGTCGCTGAGTGCGCGGGCGTCCAGCACGTTCTGGGTGGTCAGCGCGGGCGTCAGCACTCCAGCCGCCAGGGCGCGCGAGTGTACCGCGATCCTGCCGCCTTCCGCGCGCGCTGCCCCCACGCCCTGCGCAGTGACTTCACAGGCGATGCGGGGCAAGCGAATTACCGTTCTTCTTTCGGCCATTAGCGGGTTGACTCGATGAACGTCACCTTGTTGACTTCCTTCAGCGTTGAAATTCCGGCCCTCACCTTTTCCAGCGCCGACTCGCGCAGGAAGTGCATGCCTTCTTCGCGCGCCGCCCGCCGGATCTCCGAACTGGGCCTCCGTTCCAGAATCAGTTCGCGAATGTGGTCGGTCAAGTCCAGTAATTCGTGAATCGCGGTTCGTCCGTGGAATCCGGTTCCCCCGCATTCCATGCACCCGGGACACTCAAAGAAAGGTGTGTCGCGCCACTCCTCCGGTCTCAAGCCGGCAGCTTCCAGCACGTCGTCGCCGTAGTGGACCTGCTGCTTGCAATGCACGCAGAGCAGCCGCACCAGCCGCTGCGCCAGGATGCAGTTCAGCGAAGAAACAAAGTTGTAAGGTTCCACTCCCATGTTCAGGAAGCGCCCAATCACGTCTACCACGTTGTTGGCGTGCACCGTGGTGAACACCAGGTGGCCGGTCAGCGCCGAGTTGATGGCGATCTGCGCCGTCTCCTGGTCGCGGATTTCGCCCACCATGATCTTGTCCGGATCGTGGCGGAGAATCGAGCGCAGTCCGCGTGCAAACGTCAGTCCCTTTTTCTCGTTCACCGGAATCTGCGTGATGCCGCGCAGTTGGTACTCCACCGGGTCTTCGATGGTGATGATCTTATCCTCGTCGGACTTGATTTCGTTCAGGGCGGCGTACAGGGTGGTGGTTTTGCCTGAGCCGGTAGGCCCGGTCACCAGCACCATTCCGTAGGGTTCGGCAATATATTGCCGGAACTTCTTCAGGTCGTAATCGCTGAAACCCACCACGTCCAGGGTCAGCTTCTGGAACTTCTCGCTCATCGACTCTTTGTCCAGCACGCGCAGCACGGCGTCTTCGCCGTGGATGCTGGGCATGATCGAGACGCGAAAATCAATGAAGCGTCCGTTGTAGCGAACCCGGAAGCGGCCATCCTGCGGCACCCGCCGTTCCGCAATATCCAGTTCGCTCATCACCTTGATGCGGGAGATGATGGTCGAGTGATGCTCCTTGGCGATCGGCTTCATCGCCTCCTGCAACACCCCGTCGATGCGGTACTTGATCACCACGCAGTCGTCGCGCGTCTCCATGTGGATATCGCTGGCGCGCCGCTGCAGGGCGGTGAAGATGGTGGTATCCACCAGCCGGATGATCGGGCTGATGTCGTTCTCCTGGGTCAGCTTCTCGATCGAGATGTTCTCGTCGCCGGTGCCGTCGTCCTCGCGGATCACGTCCAGGGTAAAGGTCTCGCCGGCTTCGTCCAGTACCCGCTGCGACTGCTCGGTTTTTTTCAGGATTTCGGTAATCTCGGTCAGCGTCGCCACCCGCAGCGCCAACCTGCGGCCCAGCAGCAAGCTGATCTCGTCGATGGTCATCAACTGGCTTGGGTCAGGCAGCGCCACCGCCAGCCGTCCGTCGTCCAACTCCTGCAGGGGAATGAAATTGAAGCGGAACATCAGCTCCACGGGAACCTTGCGGAAGAGCTCATGTTGAATCTTGAATCCCTTTAACTCGACATATTCGCAGCGATAGCGGCGCGCCAGCTCGTGCGCCTTCTTCTGCTCGTCGTTTGCGTCTGGAATCGGTTCTACAAAAAGCTGCTGTTCCATAACCCTCGTTACATTCTCCGCCCACCGCCGCACCTGATCCCCGGTCTTTGTTCCTTGCTTCGGATCAGCCCGCGGTGAAGCTGAAAATCGGCAGGTAAAGCGAAATCAGAATGAAGCCCACCACCACGCCCATGACGACAAGAATCGCCGGCTCAATCAGAGACATGGCCGCGGCCAGAGCCGACCCAACGTCTTCTTCGTAAAACTCGGCAACCGAACTCAGCATGGTCGGCAGCGCGCCCGTTGCCTCGCCCACCTCCACCATTTCCACCGCCAGGTCCGGAAACACCCCGGTCTGTTCCAGACTCTGGGCCAGCGTCTGGCCTTCCCGCACGCTCTTGGACGCCTCGCTGATGCCGCGTACGATCAGGCGGCTGGCCATCGATTGGCCCGCCGTTTCCAGCGCCGTAACCAGCGGCAGCCCGCCGGCCAGCAGGGTCGACATCATGCGCGAGAATACCGCAATCTGGTAGCGCTGCCAGATGCTTCCAACCACCGGCAGGTTCAGTTTGATCTTATCCAGAATTTCCGCGCCCTGCTGCGTCTTCGCCCAACGGTTCATAAGCATGTAAGACGCCACTCCCGCAAGCACGATCCACGGCAGGTACTTCTTGGCCGTCAGCGCCGTACTGATGGTGAATTCCGTCATCGGCGGCAGCTTCTGGTTCAGATCGGAGAACAGCTCGGAAAACTTCGGAATCACGAACGTTACCAGCATGGTCACCAGGGCGATCACGCCCACCACCAGGATCACCGGGTATACCAGCGAAGAGATGAGCTTCTTGCGAAAACTCAGCGCCAACCGCTGGAAGGAAACGTAGCGGGTCAGCACTTCGTCGAGATTGCCGCTCTTCTCGCCGGCCATCAAGGTGGTCGAATAGATCTTGGGGAACGCGCCCTGTTTTTCAAACGCGTCCGAGATTAGCGCCCCGCCTTTGGTGCGGTCCCGTACGTCCTCCAGCAACATGCGGAAGTACTGGTTCCGTTGCCGCTTGGCGAGCAGTTCCAGGGCCTGCACAATCGGAAGCCCGGCGCGCACCAGGGTCAAAAATTGCTGGTTGAAGATGACGAATTGTTCCAGGGTGACGCGGCGCCGTTGCGGCAGCCGAAACTCGCCTCCGGAAATCAGCCCGCGCGGCTTGACCCAGTACACCAGGTAGCCGGACTGCTGGTAGCGGTCGCGAATTTCATCGGCAGAGTAACCGGCTTCGGTCTTTTCCAGCACCTTGCCGCGTTCATCCGCCACCCGAATCACAAATTCGGCCATACCATTCCACCCAGCGCGGGCGCGTCCGGCGCAGCCCCAGACCTCAGTGTAACATTCTGAAACCTCGAGGATTGCCGCCCTGGGGGCTTGCTTTTTATCCCAGTCTCATAAGTTCCAGCTTCCCCACCGCAGAGCTGAGATTCCGTGCCCCATGGGTCACGGCGCTAACTGATCGCTTTGCAGAACTTCCACCCCGGGCGGCGGCACAAAGGTGAACTCCGCGCCGTCGGCCGCAACATTTTCACGCTGCTCCTCCAGCCGGAACTCGGTCCTGCTCCCATCCAGCTCTTCCATCACAATGCGCCGCAGCCACCCCTGCCCATCGCTCTCCAGCAATACCTGCGAAATTCGTTCTTCCATCCCCACCGGAACTCCGCGCAGCACCACGTCTCCGGCCGTCTCCGGCTGGATGTCGGTTGCCAGGGAAAGCCCGCGCAACTCCTTCTCCAGCTTGGTGTGCCCCAGCAGATAGCGCAACGGGGAGCGCAGGTCGTCCAGCTTTTTCACCGTCGTACGCCTCGCCTGGCGCTCGCCGGGGACATAGAACCACGCCGTGGTGCCATCGGTCACAAATATCTTCTTCTGCGGCGACCGGTACTCCCAGCGCATCTTCGCCGGCTTCTTGATCCACAACGTTCCGCTCTCGCTGCGCCGTATCCCTCCGCCAGAATAAATTTCCGTGAAATTCGCGCGCAGAAACTTCATGCCGTTGTAACGGGCATCGATTTTGGCCGCAGCCTGCCGCGCATCCGGGCCGTGCGTTTGGCCCCACAGCGCCGGACCGCAGAGTAAAAACAGCAGCAGAATGGCTGACTTCACCTTGTTCATTGGGTTTGCATGACCTTGAATCCCTTTTCGCCGGGCATGTCTCCGGCTTCCCGTCCCGGTGGCAGTCCCCGGGTGATGAACGGAAACAGCTCGGGCCGCGCCACCTGCACCCGCCCGCCCACCAACTGGTAGGCATTCCCCTTCGGGTCAACCGGCGCGCGCCGCAACCAGCCGGATGAGATCAACTCCTCCCATCCCCCGGGCAGCCGTCCGTTTTGACGGGTAAACTCGTCCACCCGCTCCTGCAGCAGCTTCACCTCGCTGTCCACCCTCAAGCAGCGCAGCCGGTTCATGCCATTGGCCCGCAGTTCCGGATCCTCCGTGCTGTTCAGGATGTTCGTCCACATATAGATGGCGGTCTCGGTTTCTCCGGCGTGCGCCGCCAGGGCCGCTGCCATCACCCGCATCCACGGGTGCGCTCCCGGAACCTTCGAGCCGCGATCGAAGGCATCGGCCGCCCTGGCAGGATCCTTCAACTCCAGCCAGTAGATGTAGCCCAGGTCATAGTAGAGCCGCCACGACTGCGGATTTTCCTGGATGCCTTTTTCCACCAGGCGTGCCCCCGCCCATGGATTTCCCGCGCCCTCCGGCGGTTTCTGCGCCAGGAACACCGAGCCAAACTCGTAGGCCGGAAGCAGCTTCGGATCCAGCGCCGTGGTCATCTCCAGCAAGGGTTCCAGGATGAGGTACTGCTTGGCGTTCGCCCGGTGCTTGGTGCCGAAATACTGCACCACCCTGGTCCAGTAGATGTCGGCCAGCAATCCCGAGTACCCCAGGCTCATCCGCCGCACCACCGCCGGCGAAGGAATGTAGAGAACCTCCTGCAACGGCTCGTCACCGCGCACCCGGTCCAGCTGACGCACCAGCGCGGCGCTGGCCGTCAACAGCGCCGCCAGCAGCAATGCATAGGTTGTCTGGACCTGCCAATCTCTGGTCATTTCAGGTTGCGCCGCTCAAAGATCCACACCGCTGCGGTCAGCACCGCCGCCGTGTACACCAGCACGTAGGCCGTGTTCAGCAGGATCAGCTTCGGTTCCACCACCATGTCGTGGGCCACCTGGCTGATCACGTTGAGCGCGGCGAAGTTCGGCACCAGGTAGGCCGCTCCGGTCATCATCCAGCGGGTCACACCAGTGGCCATGCTGGAGAATCCGCGAAGGTCTTCGGCAAACGTGCCCACCGCAAAGATCGCAAATGCAAAAATCGAAGAAAACACCGGCGTCGAAAACGTGGAGAACAGCAGGGCCAGCGCCGTGATCAGAACAAACTGCAACAGGATGAAGTAGATTGCCGTCACCAGTTGCAAATCGCCGCGTCCCAGGCGGTGCGATACATACATCACGGCGGCGAAAAACCCCACGCTCATCAGCAGCGCGTTCACCGTCAGGGTCATCACCAGGCCAAGAAACTTGCCCGTAATAAACTCCCACCGCCGCACCGGCCGCGCCGCCAGAACCGTATAGAGCGTCCGCTTCTCAATCTCTTTCGAGACCAGCCCGATGCCGATGAAAATCGCAATCACAACCCCAAACAGGGAGATGGCCGTCAGCCCCAGGTTGATCAGCACGATGCGGTTGATTTCCAGCGATATCTGCCCGAACAGCACGGAGGCGCCCACAATCAGCAGGGCAAACAGGATCAGGTTGTAGAGCACCCGGTCGCGCACCGCTTCGCGAAACGTATTGTAGGCAATGGCCGCCAGCCGTCCGATCATGATTTCACCTCGTTCGGCAGCTCTTCGCCAATGCGCGCCAGGAAGTAATCCTCCAACGTTGCCTGCACTGGGGTCACGCTGGTCAGCCGGGCCTGGCTCTGGCGCAGTGCCCCCAGGGCTGCTTCCAGCGAACGCTCCGGAAGCAGCGCCCGCACCACGTCGCCGGTCGCGTGGCAGTGCGCACCCAGGGCGGAGAGCGCCGGAATCGCCTGCGCCCCGTGCCATACCACCTCAATGTCGCCGCTCACCTCGCGCAGCAGTTCTTCCACCACGCCCACGCCTTTCAACTCGCCTTTATGCAGCACCGCGACCCGGTCGCAGAGAGTTTCGGCATCGCTCAGGATGTGGGTCGAGAAGAAAATCGTCTTGCCCTCTTCGTTCAGCTCCTGCACCAGGTCGCGAATCTCGCGCCGCCCGATCGGGTCCAGCCCGCTCATGGGCTCATCCAGCAGCACCAGCTTGGGATCGTGGACAATGGCCTGCGCAATTCCCACTCTTTGCAGCATGCCCTTGGAGAACTTGTGCAGTTGCGTCTGGCGCGATTCCCTGATTCCCACCCGCGCCAGGGCCGCGTCCACCTTGTGCTTCCGCTCGCGGGCGTCCACGCCGCTCAGCCGGGCGTAATAGTCCAACAGCTCCAGCGGCGTCAGATGGTCGTAGAAGTAGGGTTGTTCCGGCAGAAAGCCGATAAAGCGCTTGACCTCGATATCGCCCAGCTCGCGTCCCAGGATTCTGGCCGTGCCGCCGCTGGGAAACACCAGCCCCAGCAGCAGTTTCAGGGTCGTTGTTTTGCCCGCCCCATTGGGGCCAAGGCAGCCGAAAACTTCGCCATCTTCCACGGCGAGCGTCAGCGGTTTCAGGCCCTGCTTCAGCTTGTTCCCGAAGAATCCGGTCTTGTAGGACTTCTCCAGTCCTTGGATGTCGATCGCAGCCATTGGCTTTGTCAGGATTATAGACGACGGCTTCAGCCTCATGGCAACCGGCGCGAATCTTCCCGGTTAGGATTGCCGCCCAGGTGAGCAATGTTGCCGTCCGGTGCCATTCAACCCTTGTCCGGATTCGCGCGGGCTGCTCCCGGTGCCCATCAAAGATAAGGAGGAGCCATGAGCTCCTCCTTTCTACTTCAGACATCTTTTGAAACTGTTTACTGCAGGGCCACGTCGGCCGAGCTGGCGGTGACCGTGGTGTTGTAGCGGATCACGCCCGAGGAATCGCTATAGAAGTAGCGCTTGCCGGTCTGATCCACGGTGATCGGATTTGCGTTGGAGGCATAGGTGCTCGTCGGTGCGCCCGCCGACCCAGCCGTAACTGTAAGGTAGAACAGATATCCGCTCTTCGGGTTTGCAGTCCCAACCGCAGCGCCACCAGGCGAGACAGCGCCCAACACGTTGTCCAGCAGTACAGCGTTTGCCGAGCTTGATGCGGCGCCAGGTGTGCCGCCCGGTCCAAGCGTGGCCAGGTCCGGCGCAAAACCGATAGCCGGGTACGTCGAGGCATAGGTTACTTCGGCGGTGTTGATGGTGCGTAGCGAACCCACGGCGGAAGCTTCGTTGGCGGCAATGCGCGAGCGCAGCAGGTTCGGAATGGCAATGGCGGCGATGATCAGGATGATCGCCACGACGATAAGAAGCTCAATCAGTGAGAAACCCTTCTGTTTGCGCATTCGATATTCTCCGGTAGTCCTTCGATGGAATTGTTGTCGTGTGTTGCTTTGACACCCTAATCCTTGCAATTTCCGTGCCATCGTACGCAGCGCGCGATAGTACAGCGTAATGAGGGATTAAGTCGTTGATAAAAATTAACTTATCGGTACTAATACCAGCTTTTGCACAGGGCGTTGACCGTCTCTCTCTCAGGTTGTGCCACGGCTGGTTAGCCACGGTTGACAGAATTTACGATCAATCAAAATTAGGGTAATGTACTTGGCATTGTACTTTCGTGTACTGTCCTTCAGTACAGTGCTAGCCATGGACCTTCGGAACGGCCGGAAAAACAAGAGGCGCCACATTCCGTGGCGCCTCTTCCGTTCAGGCGTTGACCCTCCCCAGGATTCTCCGCCCAGTAACTGTGCTTGCTTTCAGACTACTGCAGGGCCACGTCGGCCGAGCTGGCAGTGACCGTGGTGTTGTAACGGATCACGCCCGAGGCATCGCTAAAGAAGTAGCGCTTGCCGGTCTGATCCACGGTGATCGGATTTGCGTTGGAAGAATAGGTGCTCGTCGGAGCGCCCGCCGATCCGGCCGTAACTGTAAGGTAGAACAGGTAGCCGCTCTTCGGGTTCGCAGTTCCAACCGCAGCGCCACCAGGCGAAACCGCGCCCAGAACGTTGTCCAGCAATTCGGCGTTTGCCGAACTTGACGTGGCTCCCGGCGTGCTGCCCGGTCCCAGAGTCTTCAGGTCCGGCGCAAAACCGATGGCAGGGTACGTCGAGGAATAACTGATTTCAGCCGTGTTGATGGTGCGCAGCGATCCTACGGCTGATGCCTCGTTCGCGGCGATACGCGAGCGCAGCAGGTTCGGAATGGCTATGGCGGCAATGATCAGGATGATCGCCACAACGATAAGAAGCTCAATTAACGAGAAACCCTTCTGTTTACGCATAATCTTTCTCCGGTCGAGTCTAAGTTCACTCAGGTGACACCAGATTATGAGCAATCGGCATGCCATTGCGCTTCCCGCTTGTCACAAAGCGGTCACAAATTCATAACTATTTAAGGATTAAGGCGGATAGTACGCTCACCCATTGAAAGTGGCTCTTCCCTGCAATATCGCAAAGATGACCGGAATGACACTCTGGGTCATATTGGAATAACAAAAAATGTCGTTTAGTACATCATCGTGGTTGGCATTAGTACAATAAATCAATGCGCAAAAGGACAATATAGGTATTGTCCTTTCGATTCAATCGGAGGCCCGACCTTCAACAATCGATCTGTTCGCGTGAGAGCTTCAGTCCACTCAGATTTCCCAGAACCGTCACCGCGATCTGATCCGCAACGAAGAATTCTCCCGCCACCCGCTGCACATCTTCCGCTTGCACCGCCTCGATCCGGTCCGTGATCTCGTTCATTCCATAGAAGCGGTCGTAGTACATTTCCTGGCGTGCCAGGTTGCTCATGCGCGCCATTGAAGATTCCAGGCTCAGCATCAGGCTGCCCTTCAACTGGGCCTTGGCCCGGGTCAATTCCTCGGCCGTCACCGGCACCTGCTTCAAGTCGCGAAACTCGCGCAACACGGATTGCACGACCTTGGGCGCGGATTCCTTCGAGGTGCCCGCATACACCGCCAGGCAGCCGGTGTCGCGATAAGGATTCAGTTCGCTGAAGATCGAGTACACCAGCCCCAGTTTCTCGCGCACATTCTGGAACAGGCGCGAGCTCATCCCGCCTCCCAGCAGCGTATTCAGAACAAACGAAGAGTACCGCTTCTCATGCGAGATCGAGTACGACGGAACCCCAATGCAGAGCTGCACCTGCTCCAGCGATTTCTTGTTCCGCATCGAGATCTTCGCCGTTGCCTTCGGCGCCATGTTCCGGCGCTCGCTGTCCAGGGCCGGCAGATGCGCAAACTTGCCCTTAACCAGTGCCAGGAAGTCATCGTGTTGCAGGTTTCCCGCCGCGGCAATCACCATGTTGCCGGCCTGGAAGCGCTGTCTGTAGTAGTCAAACAGCAGCGCCGGACCAAACTTCTTCACCGTGTCGCGGGTGCCCAGTATCGGCCGGCCAAGGGGATGATCTTTCCAGAAGTTTTGTACAAAGATCTCGTGAACCAGGCAATCCGGATTGTCCTCGTCCATCTTGATCTCTTCCATGATGACGCTTCGTTCCCGCTTCACGTCCGTGTCATTGAACGATGGATTCAGCACCAGGTCGGTCAGAACCTCCATGGCGTCGTCCAGGTGCTCGTCCAGCACTTTGACGTTGAAACACACGCATTCCTTGGCGGTGAACGCGTCCAGGTTGCCGCCGAACGAATCCACCTGGCGCGCAATCATTTCCGCCGTGCGCGTGGTCGTTCCCTTGAACACCATGTGTTCGGCAAAGTGCGAGATCCCGTTGACCTCGGGTTCTTCATCCCGTGATCCCGTCCGGATCCACACCCCCACCGAGATCGATCGGATATGCGGCATTTCCTCGCTGATAATCGTGAGTCCATTGGGAAGCACTGTCCGGCGCATGTTTCGCAGTACAGAGTTTTCACGATGCTGTTCTTGATTCATGGGTGCCCCCTCGGGTCACGGTCTGCCTTGCACCGGTCATGCCTCGCGCGGCTTTCATTCCCGCTTCGCTGGATTCACCACGGCTGCCGGGGTTGCTGGCAGCCATGTAACAATCAGGCACTGTACAATCTTACCAATCAAGAAAAGTGCCACCCAGCTTTTCTGGACCTGCTAATCATTAGATGCATGCCAACCCATCCACAATTCGAACTATTGGGCCTTAGTAATCAAGAACTTACTGCCCTGGTCGAGTCATTCGGCGAGCCTCGTTTCCGCGCCCGCCAGCTTTTTGACGCCCTCTACCGCCAGCGCCTGGGGGTTCTGGAAGACATTTCAAACCTGCCAAAATCCTTGCGCTCGCGTCTGCTGGCCCAGGGCTATCGCACCGGATTGCCTGCCATCGAGCAGCGTTTTGTATCCCTCGACGGCACCGTCCGCTACCTTGTCCGTTTCGCAGATGGCCAAACGGTCGAAACCGTCTGGATGCCCGATGGCGACGGCGTGGAGGAGACCGAGGAACTTCTTCCCGGAGCCGCGGCGCCGAATTCCGCCCGCCGCCAGCCTCCCGTCAACCCGCCCAACCAGCGCGCGACTCTCTGCATCTCCTCCCAGTCCGGATGCGCCGTCAATTGCAAGTTCTGCATGACTGCCCTGCTTGGTTTCCAGCGCAACCTCAGCGCGGGAGAAATCGTGGGACAGGTGCTGCTGGTTCTCAATGATCATCAAGTCGAACTCGGCCGCGACCGCATCAATCTGGTGTTCATGGGCCAGGGTGAACCGTTTCTCAACTATGAAAACTTTATCCGCGCCGTTCAGCTCCTGGTCGAAGGTACGGGCATTTCCGAATCGCGCATGACGGTTTCCACCGCGGGCATTGTCCCGCGCATTGCCGAATTTGGCGGCGAGCCCGTGCGTCCTCATCTCGCCATCTCGCTGAACGCCTCCAACGACCAGCTTCGCCAGCGCCTCATGCCCATCAATCACAAGTGGAATCTGGCAGCCATCCTCGAGGCCGCGCGCCGGTTTCCGCTGCGCTCGCGCGAGCGCCTCACTTTTGAATACGTGTTGCTCGCCGGGGTCAACGACGCCGGGGAAAACGCCGTCGAGGTGGTTGCGCTGTTGCGCGGCATCCGCGCCAAGGTTAACCTGATCGCGCTGAATCCCGGTCCCGAGATCGCCTTCCAGACGCCGTCCGCCCAGGCCGTCGATTCCTTCCAGCAGATCCTGGTTGCCGCCGGCATTCCCGCCTACCTGCGCCGTCCCCGCGGACTCGACATTTACGCCGCCTGCGGACAGCTCAAGCGCACCTCTGGCCTGGTTTCGCTCGGCTGACGTTCACCCCGGGCTGCACTCGCCGGGGTGTCTGGCCTTCTCATCTGCTACCATGAAAACAGGCCCACGCCTCAAACGGTTCCCATGTTCACCCTGCGCGATTACGAAAAACGCGACTTCGAGTCGCTGTTCAAACTGGATCGTCTCTGCTTTGATCCCGGCATAGCCTACAGCCGGCCTGAGCTTTCCAGCTTCATCGAGCAGCGCCGCGCCTACACGGTGGTCGCCGAATGGGACGAGCCCGCCGCCGAGGCGGCAACCCCGGCCCTGTCCGAACCTCCCGCCAGTCAGCCCGCGCCGGTGGCAACCTCTGCCAAGGGTCAGCCGCATCTTCCGCGCCGTCCCATCGCAGGCTTTGTCACCTTTCATTACCAGCGCCAGGGATACGGCCACATCATCACCATCGACGTCCATCCCGACAGCCGCCGCCAGCGCCTCGGCACCCTGCTCATTCAGGCCGCCTGTGAGCGCCTGCGCAAGATGACGGCGTTCATGGTGGTGCTGGAAGTCGCGGTCAACAATCACTCCGCGCTTGCGTTTTATGACCGCCACGGCTTCCAGCGGATCAAGGTGCTGGAGCGTTACTACAGCCGCGACATGGACGCCATCTTCATGACCAAGCGCCTCTGACCCCTCGCCGGTCCGTTTCGCCCGCATCATACCAGCAAGCTGTCCCGACGCCTTTCGCTGCGCCCGCCCAACCCGTGGCGCACTCCGGCCAGCGCCAGCAGTAACAATCCCAGCGCGCACACTCCGTTCCACTGCCAGCGAGCCCACGCCGCCGTGGACATCGCCGAACCGGCCGCGCCTCCCAGGAAGAAAATGATCATGTAAATGCTGTTCACCCGGCTGCGCGCGCCCTCCACCAGGCTGAAGATGAGTGTCTGGTTGCCGATCTGCATCAACTGCTGGCCAATGTCGAGCACGATCACGCCCACAATCAGACCAACAATGTGATAGCACATCACCCACAGCATCACATAACCGGCGCTCAGCATGGCCAACCCGAGCCCCACCACCCAGCGCGCGCCTTTCCGGTCGGCCATCCGTCCGGCAAAGCCGGCTGCCAATGCGCCCGCCGCTCCCAGTACGCCAAAGCTCCCCGCCGCTCCCGCTCCCAGCCTGTAATGCGGAGTTCCCATCAGAAACGCCAGGTTCGTCCAGAACGAGCCGAAGGCCGCAAAAACCAGGAAGCCCACTGCCGACGCCTCCCGCAACTTTGGCTGCTCCAGCGTCAGCCGCCACAGTGAACGCAGCGCTTCGCCATAACCCACCGCCCGCACCGGAGGCAACTTTGGCAGCTTCCACCACAGCAGCGGCACGAACAGCGCCGTCACTCCCGCCGCAATCAAAAACACCGCCCGCCAGCCCAGCCAGGCGGCCACCCCGCCGCTGGCCGCGCGGCCCAGCAGGACTCCCAGCAGCAACCCGGTCATCACCGTTCCAATCGCCAGTCCGCTCTCCCACGGCTCAACCAGTTCCGGCGCAATCGGCACCAGTACGTGGGTCACCGAGGCCGTCAAGCCGATGGCCACGCTGGCCACTACCAGGGTCCAAAGTGAAGGTGCCAGTCCCGCCCCCAACAGCGCCAGGCTCACCGCCGCAAACAGCTTTACAATTAATCCGCGCCGCTCCGCCACATCCCCCATCGGAACAAACAGCAGGATTCCCGCCGCGTACCCCATCTGCGTCGCCACCGCCACGGTGCCAACCTGTCTTGAGGAAGCGTGAAACGTGTGGCTGATTTCCAGCAGCAATGGCTGGTTGTAGTAAATGGTCGCCACGCTGATGCCGCTGGCGATTCCCAGGAAGGGAAGCAGCCCGCGATTCTTGTGACTCGTCATCTGGGTGGGGGTTGTGCTGGTCAAAGGTATCATCTGCCAGTGTATCAGTTGTCTTTCTGCTCAGCTCTGCCGCTCCGGCTCCGCGCCGCTCCGCGATCTTCCATCCTCGCCCTGGGGCAGAAAGAAACTCGCCCCATAGCCGATCCCAAACGTGGTGACGCTTCCCAGGGCCACGTACCAGGTGAACGGAACCCTGGTGCATTGCCACAGGTAAATGTTCAACAGGAAGCCGCAGAGCATTCCAACCATGGCGCCGCGCTCCGTGGCTTTCCGGGTCAGCACGCCCAGCAGGAATACTCCCAGCAGCGAGCCATAGGCAACCGATGCGATCGACAAACCAACCTCCAGCACCCGGCCGCTGTGCCGCGCCACCATGGCCAGGGCAAACAACACCACGCCCCAGGCAACCGCCGCCGCCCGCGACAGAAACACGCGCCGCCGCTCGCTGGCCCCCGCATCGATCCGCAGGTAAAAGTCAACGATGGTGGTGGAGGAAAGCGAATAAAGCGCCGCGCTCAGGTTTGACATGGCCGCGGCCAGAATGGCGGAAATCAACAGTCCGCTGATGCCATGCGGCAGGTGAGTGACCACGAAGGCCGGAAATATCGTGTCCGTTCTGCTGAACTTCACCAGCGGCGGAAATATTTTGTAAAACGCATACAGCATCGCCCCGGCCAGCAGGAACAGTGAAAACTGGAACAGCACCATCACGCCGCTGGCCAGCAACGCAATCTTCGCTTGCCGCTCGCTCCTTGCCGCCAGCAGCCGCTGCACAATCAACTGGTCCGTGCCATGGCTGGCCGTGGTCAAAAATGCGCCACCGATGACTCCCGACCAGAACGTGTAATTTGCGTAGAAGTCCCACGAGAAATAGAAGACGCGGAATTTGCCTGCCTCGGCGGCCACTCTCTGCACCGTCGGCCATCCGCCCGGAACCAGGTGCAGAATCGTGAACAATCCCACCAGCGTGCCCGTCAGGTAAACCGTCAACTGCACCACATCGGTCCAGATCACGGCTGCCATGCCGCCCCGGATGGTATAGAGCAAGGTCAACGTGGTGACAATCGCGATGGCGGCAACATCGCGCTCAAGATCGCTGCATCCACCCAGCAGATTCCCCAGCGCGATCCGCACCACAATGGCCACGGCGAAAACCCGGACACCCTCGGCGGCCGCGCGCGTCATCAGGAACAGGCCCGCCGTCAGGGTTCGCAACCTCTGTCCAAAACGGCGGTCGATGAGCTGATAGGCCGTCACCAGGTCGCCGCGGAAGTATTGTGGAATCAGAACCAGGCTGATGATCACGCGCCCGATCAGGTACCCAATCACAAGTTGCAGAAACCCGAAATCCTTCTCGTACGCCATCCCCGGCACGCTGATGATGGTCAGCGTACTGGTCTCGGCCGCCACAATGGACAGCGCAATGGCCCACCATGGGATCGTGTTCCCAGCCAGAAAATAACCTTTGAGGGTGTTTTGTTTCTTCCGGAAGTGCATCCCAAACGCGGTGACTGCTCCCAGGTACAGGACGATCACCGCAAGATCCACCCCGTTCAGTCCCATGGGACTCCGCTCTCCGGTTCATTCCTCGGGCCGCCGGCCGGCCGCGCGGTCAGTAAAGCAGGTACTTGGCCCGGATCGCCTTGAATTTGTCCAGCGCGTCGATCCAGTCCATCCCGGCCCGCCGCGGATCCTGCCCGCCACGGATCGCCTCGGCGCCAGTCTGGTTGAGCATCAACCGGTCCAGGTTTTTCATCTCGAACTGGTCCGGATACAACGCATGCAGCGCGGCTGCCATCTCCATGCCAAGTTCCGGTGCGTCCAGCGCGTTTCTGTCGCTGACGAGGATGTTCACCCCGCCGCATTTTTTCTGTGCGTACACGTCGCTCTGCGGGGTGAATTCCACCCCCACAAAGCGCACTCCGCCGATCCCGCGCCCATTCAAATATGCGGCCAGCTCCAGCGCCCCGATCCACGGCGCGCCCAGCACTTCAAAGGGCGTGTCCGTTCCCCGTCCCACTGAAACATTGGTCGCCTCCAGCATCCCCACTCCCGGATACAAAACCGCTTCCGTCAGGCTACGCATGTTGGGCGAAGGATTCACCCACAGAACTCCTGTCGAGTCCAGCCAGTCGCCGCGCTGCCAGCCCTCCAGGGCAACCACTTTCAGCCGCGCATCGATGCCGCGCTCGGAGTTGTAAAGCCGCGCCAGCTCGCCAATCGTCATCCCATGGCGAACCGGAATCTGCCCGAAGTTGGTGAAACCTTCGCGCCCCTTGTCGCTGACCGGTCCCTGGACATGGATGCCGTCGATCGGATTCGGACGGTCGAGCACAAAAATCCTCTTGCCGGTCTGTGCCGCCGCTTCCAGAAAATACCCAAGCGTGGTCTCGTAGGTGTAAAAGCGCGTGCCAATGTCCTGGATGTCGTACACAATCGCATCCACCGAATTCAAAATCTCCAGTCTCGGATGCCGTTTCGCGCTCGTCTCTCCGTACACGCTGTACACCGGAATACCGGTCGCCGCATCCTTGGAATCCGCAATCGAGGCCGTCTCCAGGCTCCCGCTCACGCCGTGTTCAGGACTGAAGATGGCGGCCACTTCGATCCCCGGCGCCTTGGCCAGCACGTCGATGGTGCGGCGTCCGCGCCCATCCACCCCGGTCTGGTTGGTGACCACCGCAACCCTGGTGATTGCCTTGCCCGCCGCGCGCAACTCGGCGAAGCCGTGGTCCTCCAGCACGTCGATGCCGGTACGCACCCGGCCATTGCGCGCCGTCACCAGCCGCGCCCCCGCCATCGCTTCGTTGTAGCCGGTGATGCGCGCCAGCCGCAGCCGCTCGTCCTCGCTCACGCTCAGTCCCAGCCCCTGGGCCACCGCCGACGCCACCCGTGCCCGCAGCGAAACCACGCCCGCATTGTGTCCCCGCGGATGCACCGCGTTCGTCAGCACAATCACATAGCTATCCGTTACCGGATCGATCCACATCGAGGTTCCGGTGAACCCGGTATGTCCAAACGAACCCACCGGAAAAAACTCGCCGCGATTGCTCGAAAATGGGGAATCGATATCCCAGCCCAACCCTTCCAGCACCGCCGCCGTCGGCGGCTGTTGCGGCGTCGTCATCTTCTCCACCGTCAGCCGCGAAAGCACATGAAACCCCGTCAACATTTCCTGCGCAAATCTGGCCAGGTCGTCGGCGGTGGAGAACAATCCCGCGTGTCCCGCCACTCCGCCCATGCGCCGCGCCGTGGGGTCGTGTACCGTGCCGCGCAGCATCTGGTGATTCTCGTCGTACTCGGTGGGAGCAATGCGCCCGCGCCAACCCGCCGGCGGCAGGAAGCGCGTCCCGGTCATCGCCAGTGGCCCAAAGATATTTTTCGACGCGTATTCGTCCAACCCGAGGCCGCTCACTTTCTCCACCACAAAGCCGAGCACTTCAAAGTTGATGTCGCTGTACAGAAAGCGCGCCCCCGCCGGAAACACCGGCTGCGCGTCCATCGCCATCTGGTAAGCCGCGCCGCGTCCACGCCACGAGCTCTTCAAGTCCAGGTCTTCGCCCAGTCCGGAGAAGTGCGTCAGCAGTTGCCGGATGGTGATGTTTTCCTTCCCATTCCTGGCAAACTCCGGCAGATACGCCGCCACCGGGTCGTTGAGCCTGATCTTTCCCTCCTGCACCATCTTCATCACCGAGGTCGCGGTAGCAACGCACTTTGTCAGCGACGCCAGATCGAAGATCGTGTCCACCGTCATGGCTTCCTTGGCCGGCTCCAGCGAGCGCATCCCGAAAGCTTTGCGGTACACCATCTCGCCGTCGTGTCCCACCACCACCACTCCGCCCGGAATCACTCCGCGCTCCACCGCCGAATTCATGATCGCGTCCACCTGCGCCAGAGCCGCGCCCTGTGCGCCTGCGGCCGGAGCGGCGTCATTCGCCGCGTACCCGTCTGTGTGCGCCCCGCCGCGCAAGGATGCACTCTGCCCCGCCAGTCCCAGCGGCGCCGCCATCACGATCATCAGAATCCATCCCCCTGCAAACATCGCGGACCCAAGTTTCACTTTCATCTCCCGCGGGTGGCCCATTCAAGCCTTCCTTTGGCTTGAGTGGGGCAGTTGGTTTGTGCGTGTTACGGTCCTAGTTCGGCATCGTGAGTTACCTAGCGATTTTGCGTCAACAACTTGAGAAAGGCATTTCACCGAACCTCATTTGCCTTTTAATACCCAAGTATTTTTAGCATCAGTACAGCCAGCACGATGAACTCAACAATTGCGATAGGTACCACGGCAAGAATCGTACTAAACGGAAAACATGCCCTAATAAAAAAAAGGAAAAGAAAATGGAGCAAAGCTACCGATGACGCTGCCGCCCAGAATCTGCGGCGGCTCCTGTCGGACCACAACCCTAGAAATAGCAAACCAGGAGTCATGATCGAATAGACTGCCATCTCAGAAGCAACGGCGTGGTCCGGCCAGTGATGGACCGCTGCTGCTCCAGCGAGACCGGCGATAACAAGAGCTACTACGTACCTCGTAGGCATCTATTGCTCGAATGGTTGTTATAGCTGAAAGTCCAGAGAAGGATATCAGAGCCGGATAGAGAGCCGCAGGCAACGATAGCGGACGCAAACAGGCCTCGCATCCGCATATCCCGGATGTCCCGAGTCGGGTCGTGCGGCGCGTGTCCTCGATCCGCCGCAGCCGGCGAATGCGAAGCACTCGCCCGTGCCTTTCCTTTGCTCCCAACTTTGAAACCTTGAAACTTTGAAACCTTGAAACCCCCGCACCCGCTCCAGGTGTTATGGTTTCCATCATGCGCCACGCATGGCTGGTATTCTTCATCCTTCTCGCGCTCGCCGCTCCAACCGCTGCCGCCAGCGCCGACGACACCAGCGCTGCTCTCTGGGCTGACGCTACTCTCCGTCACATGACGCTCGAAGAAAAGGTCGGCCAGCTTTTCATGGTCTGGGCCAAGGTTGAGTTCATGGATTTCAACGGCCCGGAGTATTTCAAACTGCGCGACCAGATGCAGCGATACCACCTCGGCGCCTTCGGCATCACTTCTCCCATGGAAGGCGGCCTGTTGCTCAAGGCCAGTCCGCTCGACGCCGCCGCGCTCACCAATCAATTGCAGCGTGACAGCCCCTTGCCGCTGTTCTTTGCCGCCGACTTCGAACGCGGCCTGCCCATGCGCTTCCACGGCGGCACCGACTTTCCTCATGCCATGGCGATTGGCGCCACCGGCAGCACCGCCAACGCCTACCAGTTCGGACGCATCACCGCCGCCGAGGCCCGCGCCATCGGCATCCATTGGAACTTCTATCCCGACGCCGACGTCAACTCCAATCCCAACAATCCCATCATCAACACCCGCTCCTTCGGCGAAAATCCCGCCGAGGTCAGCGCCCTGGTTGCCGCATTCATCCGGGGAGTCCACGACGGCCACGGCATGGCCACCGCCAAGCATTTCCCCGGCCACGGCGACACGGACACCGATTCCCATCTCTCCGTCGCGCGCGTCAACGCCACCCGCGAGCGCCTCAATCAGGTTGAGTTGCCGCCCTTCCGCGCCGCCATCGCCGCCGGGGTTGACGCCGTCATGGTCGGTCATCTCCTGGTGCCTTCGGTTGAGCCCGATCCCAACCGGGTCGCGACCATTTCCTACAACATCAGCACCCGGCTTCTGCAGGATGAGCTAGGCTTCCAGGGCATCGTCATCACCGACGCCATGGACATGAACGGCGTCACCCGCATCTTCGGCGGCAACACCTCGCAAAGCGCCGGCCGCGCCGCCGTCGAGGCGCTCAAAGCCGGAGCCGACTCCGTGCTCATTCCCAGCGACCTCGATGGTGCCTACCGCGGAGTCCTGGCAGCCGTAAAGAGCGGCGAACTTCCCGAGGATCGCATCGACGAATCCGTCGCCAAAATCCTCCGCGCCAAGGCCGCCATGGGACTTCATCGCAAGCGCCTCGTCGATCTCAACGCCATCAACGCCGTCCTGGCCACTCCGGAAAACCTCGCCCTCGCGCAGAAGATCGCCGACGATGCCATCACTGTCGTGCGCAACAATCACCGCGTGTTGCCGCTGCCTCGCGCCGCGGACGCCGTCCCGCAATACGCCTACCACGCCGCCGTTCCAGCCGGCAATCGCTTGCTGGTACTCATATTCACCGACGACCTGCGCGGCGAAAACGGACGCGTCCTCGCGCATGAAGTTCGCGCCCGTTTTCCCGACGCACGCGTCCTCTTCCTCGATGACGCCACGGCGCCCGCGCTGGCGCCGCACGTCCTGGAGGCAGCCGCCAACGCCGCCCGCGTTCTAGCCGCCGTCTATGTCATTCCTTCGGCCGGACGCGCCGCCAACGACGCCGGCTCACCGGCCCTGGAGCGTGGTCCCGCCACCGTGCTGGCCAATGTCATCCAGGCCGCCAATGACAAAACCGTGGTCGTCGCTCTTGGCAACCCCTACCTCATCGCCCAATACCCCAGCATCCAGAACTACGTTTGCACCTTTTCCAACTCCCCGGTCTCCGAGCTCAGCGCCGTCAAATTCCTCTATGGCGAAATTCCCGCCCGCGGCCACCTCCCCATCACCATCCCCGGAATCGCCCAACGCGAGCCGGCGGCGCTGCAGAAGTAGCCCCAGGTTTCCACCGGTTCGCGCCTTCGCTTTTCGGCGATAACCTGGGAAACAACGACCGCCGCCTCGGCAGCCCTTCGCGGTTTCTGTTGCTCTTGTTCCCCGCGCCGGGCAATGCTTCCGCGGATTCGCCCTAATTCGTCGTAAAGCTGAGCAGGTTGCCCGTAGTGGTGCCGCCCGCGTTGGTCACCACCACGTTGTAGTAATAGGTGGTCGCGGCCGTCAGGTTGGTGAGCTTGGCGCTGGCCTGGACGCGCGTGCTGGAGGCGCCCAGGGACGTCTTTGTGGTGCTCGTAGTCAGGGCTGTACGGCTGGTTCCGTACTGGAAGTAATAGGAGCCGGTCACTCCCTGGGAGTTCACAAAGGCGTTCAGCGTGGCGTCGGTTGTGCCCACCGGAGTGGCTGGCGCGGCCAGCACCGAGGGCGAACTGGCGATCATGTAAACCTCCGTTGCCACCACGCTGTCCGCGTCGCCGCCGGCCACGGCGATCGCCCGGATCGTCCTTGAGAGGTTCACCTTGATCGGCCCGCTGTAGGCGGTCGAGAACATCGACGGCGTCGATCCATCGATGGTGTAGTAGAGAATTCCCGCCGTGGTTGGGCTGGTAATGGAGACGGTCTGCTCCGCCGCGTAGGTTCCGCCCGGCGGTGAGATCCGCGGCATCGCCGGGGCGATGATCTCGTTGAAGCCATCTCCGCTGGCGGCATAAGCCGTGCTGCCGCCATAGCTGGCCAGGATGTAGTGTTCGCCCGCCGCCAGTGTCGAGGTGGAGTAGGTTGCCTTCCCCGCGCTGTTCAGCGCAACCGTGGCAACGTTGGCTTCGTCGATGGCGAAGACCACGTTGCCGCTTGGAACCCCGCTTCCGGAGACCGGCGTCACCGCAGCCGTAAACGTCACACTCGTTGCCGGACTCACGGGATTCGCGCTCGGAGTCAGCGCTGTTGCCGTGTCCTTGGCCGTCGGAGCCGTGCCCAGGTCGAACGCGGCGGCAAAGCCGGTGTTCTGTTCCGAGTGGTAGCCGGTTTCAAGGGCGTCCTTAATCACCGGGAAGTCCGCTGAACTCGTGGCTCCCACCATGTAGACCGCGCCATTGCTCCCGGCGGCCACATAGTAAGCGGAGTCGCCATAGGCGCCGGGCCCATCCGGGTTCTGCGTCCCGCTGCCGCCCAGGTAAGTGGAGTAGAGCAAGCCGGTTCCGGCAGGATTGAACTCCGTCAAAAAGCCATTGGTCGAATACGTGTAATAGTCGCAACAGTGGGTCGAACCATGGTTGGTAGCCTGGTAAGCATTCGTGGTCACCGGGAAGTTGTTCGACATGGCGTATCCGGCGACGTAGGCATGGCCGGAGCTGTCCAGCGCCAGCCCCAGGATGCCGTCGCCGCCCCAGGGACCGGCGCTGCCGCCCAGGTAGGTCGAGTACACCAGGGCCGTTCCTGCCGGGTTTATCTTGCTGACAAAGCCGTTCATCCTCGATGATCCCGTGTTGTCAGGATTAGCCGCAGCTCGATTGCTGGTCTGGAAGGCGTTCGTGGTCACCGGGAAATCCACGTCATACGTATAGCCAGCCACGTAGGCGTTCCCCAGTCCATCCACGCCCAGTCCTTCGCTGAAAGAATTTGTCGAGCCACCCAGGTAGGTGGAGTAGAGCAGCTTGGTCCCCGTCGGATTCAGCTTGGACAGGGTGATATTGCTCCCGCCATTTCCGGCGGCCTTGTTGGTGGTTTGGTAGGCCCCGGCTGTCACGGGAAAATTGTCGGAGAGTGAGAAACCCTCCACATAGGCGTTGCCAGATTTATCCACCGCCACCGGATTCGTCCAGTACAGGCTGCCCAACTCACTTCCGTTCTCCTGGCTGCCGCCCAGGTAGGTGGAGTACACCAGGCTGCTTCCGCTAGGGTTTAACTTGGTTACAAAGTCGTTGAAGCCATCAATCGGCGCGGACCTGTTGGTTGTTTGGAGGACGCCGGGCGTGGTTGGAAAATCGCTGGAAAACGTCAGCCCGGAGATGTACGCATTTCCTTTCGAGTCCACCGCAATCGAGTTCGGCTCGTCCAGCAGACTGCCTCCCAGGTAGGTCGAGTAAACCAGCCCGGTTCCGTTCGCGTTCAGCTTGGTCACAAATCCCGTGGCCAACCCAATCAGGGCTGGCCGGTTGGTGGTCTGGAAGGCGCCGCTGGTCACCGGAAAGTTGGAGGAATACGTCCACCCCGTCACGTAGGCGTCGCCTGACGCATCCACGGCAATGCCGTGGCCGTAGTCGCCCTGCAGGTGCAAGGTTTTTGGAATGGCGTTTCCGCCCAGAAAGGTCGAATAGAGCAACGCCGTACCCGAAGCATTCAGCTTGCTGACGAACGCCGTACTCACCTTATTGCCCGCACTGGCGTAGTTCACCGACTGGAAGGCTCCGGCGGTCAGGGGAAAGTCCAGCGACAGGGTAAGTCCGGTCACATAGGCCGCGCCGGACGCGTCCACTGCCACGGCCACAACGTACTCGGCGTCGCTTCCTCCCAGGTAAGTGGAGTAGGCCAGGATGGGATCGATCACCAAGGCCTTCGAGTGGTCATAGCGCCCCGCTTGAAAGCCCACGGTATTGCCGGCAAGCAGCTTGAAGCGTCCGGCAACCGCCCGCCGTCCGCCGTCCACCATCTGGTAGACCAACGGCTTGCGGAACACGATGTTGCCATTGGCAGCCGCGATGATCAGACTGCCATTTTCATCCAGCTTCAGTTTTTTCGCTCCCGCAAAGTGCAGCCGGATCGGTTCAACGCTGGCCCCCGGCGCCACCACAAAGTCGTACTCAAGCTGCTGCTGGTTGCCGTAGTACACCAGGTCCACGCCCGGATAAATCTCCGCATAGCGCACCTTCCCGAAGGTGGGTACATTGGTATGCCACTGCGCCGGATCGTTGCCCAGAATGTAGTTTGCGGTTCCCGGCAGCCGATCGGCGCCCACCGGCTCCGCCTTGCCGTTGGCGCCCGCCAGTTGCATCCGCACCACATCGGTCGCTGCTGCGGTCTGCGCCTCGTCGTCCAGGCTCGGTCCACGCCCTCCAGGCAGCGCTTTCCCCTGGTCTCCAGGCGCGACGCCGTGGGGCTGCAATCGCCGCGCCGCAGGCTGGCCGTCTCCGCTCGCCGTCTTGTGCAGTGCCAGCACGGCTTCCTGCGCGGTCAGATACAGCCCGTAGCCGCTCCCCCGCACCAAAAACTTCACCCTCTTGTCCACCTGCCCCTGGTTGGCCTCAAAACTCATCGGCAGCTTGCCATAGTCCTGGGCCAGCCGTGCTTCCCTGGCCATGGGCATCGCCGCGGACTCAGATGCAGGTCCTGCCCCAGCCGCCGCCGGTCCCGCTGCCATCAGTGCAGCGGCAAGCAGCGGTAGCAAACTCGATAGCCTGCGCGATAACCATACCCGTTTGAACATGTCGATCTCCGCTCGCACCATGGCTCTCCCTAGTTGGTGGTAAAGCTGAGCACCTCGCCGGAACTGGTGCCCGCCGCGGTGGTCACCACCACCCGGTAGTAGTACTTGGTGTTGGTTTTCAGGCCGGCAATTGCAGCACTCACCGGGACCGGAACAAACGACACCCTGCTGCCCAGCGTGGAACCGCTCAGCGCCGTCTTGGCCGTACTCGTCGTCAGCGCCGTGCTGCTGGTTCCGTACTGGAAAAAGTAGGAGCCGGTTAACCCAAAGGTGTCCACCAGGCCATTCAAGGTCGCGTTGGGAGTGTTGATCGCGGTGGCTGCCGCGGCCAGGGCCGTGGGTGCCGTCACCAGCGCGTAGGAGGCGGAAGCCACCGCGCCGTCCGGCAGGCCAGGGGAGACGGCGGTCACGGCGATGGTTTCCGGTACGCTGACCAGAATCGGCGCGGTGTATTTCGTCGAGGCCGTGGTCGGCGTGCTCCCGTCTGTGGTGTAGTACAGGGTCACGCCGGCGCTGGTATCCGCCAGGCTCACCAGTTGCGCCGCCAGGTAGGTTCCACCCGGCGGGTTAAACGTCGGCCGCGCGGGCGTAATGGTCTCAATGATGCCGCTGCCGCTGGAGCCATACGTCGCGCTCCCCGCGTAGCTGGCCAGGATATAGTGTTGGCCCAGCGCCAGTGGGGCCCTGGAATAGGTTGCCACCCCGGCGCTGTTCAGCGCCACCGTGGCGGCCGTTGCCTCGTCGATGCTGAACACCACGTTCCCCGTTGGGACGCCTGTCCCGCTCACCGGCGCCACCGTGGCCGTAAAGATCATCTCGGTTCCCGTCACCGCAGGATTTGCATTCGACGTCAGGGCAGCTTGCGTGGCCTTGGTCGTCGCAGCCGTCCCCAGGTCGAACTCGGCGACGAACCCGGTGACGTCGCTTCTCGAGTTATTGCCGGCCTGGAACGCAGCTCCCGTCACCGGAAAGTTCGTCGCATTCGTAAACCCCGCCAGGTAGACGGCTCCGCCGCTGCCCAGCGCCACCTGGTAGCCGGTGTCACCAAACGATGTGCTGCCGCCCATGTAGGTGGAGTAAACCAATCCCGTCCCAGCCGCATTCAACTCGGTCAGGAACACACTGTTGCCGTTGTAAAACGCGGGGTTGGTGGTCTGGAACGCGTTGCTGGTTACCGGGAAGTCGCCCGAACCGGTCGTCCCGGTGAAATACACATCGCCGGAGCCATCCAGAGCCAGCCCATAAGCGGCGTCGCCGTAGTTGAAGCCGCTGCCGCCCACGTAGGTCGAGTAAACCAGCGCCGTTCCAGCCGGGTTCATCTTGCTGACAAAACATGTCGAGAGACCATTGGCTGCGCCCTTGTTGGTGCGCTGGAAGGCGCCCGTGGTCACCGGGAAATTGCTCTCGTACGTGGTGCCGCTCAGGTAGGCGTTGCCGGACTTGTCCACCGCCAGTCCATTGGCCACGTCGCCGTGGTAGCCGGCGCCGCTCCCTCCCAGGTAAGTGGAATAGATCAGCTTGGTTCCCGTGGAATTCAGCTTGGTCAAGGTCAAGTTGCTGCCTTGCGAGGCGGCTTCCTTGTTGGAGGTTTGATAAGCTCCCGTGGTCACCGGAAAATCGGTCGAGAACGCGCTGCCCGATACAAACACGTCACCGCTGGCGTCCTTGGCGGCCGCCACCAGGATGTCGCCCCCGGATCCGTAAAATTCGCCGCTGCCGCCCAGGTAGGTAGAGAACACAAGGCCGCTTCCGGTGGGATTCAGCTTGGTGACAAAGTCATTCCAGCCGTAAACCGCCGCGGATTTGTTGGTGCTCTGGTACGCGCCCGTGGTGACCGGAAAATTCGTGGAGTATGCGGCTCCGGAGATGAACGCATCTCCAGCCGGGTCCAGCGCCACGGCGTAAGGCGTGTCGGTTTCGCTGCCGCCCAGATAGGTTGAGTAAAGCAGCTTCGTTCCGCTGGAGTTGAGCTTGGCCACAAACCCGGTGGCTGCCGAGTTAGCGGCCGCTTTGTTGGTGGTCTGGAAGGCGCCCGCGGTCACCGGGAAATTGGACGCATAGGTGGACCCCGTGACGGTCGCCTCACCCGCCGAATCTACGGCGATACTGGTGCCCGAGTCGCCGTAACTGGTGCCGCTGCCGCCCAGGTAGGTCGAGTAGAGCAGCGCCGTGCCCGAAGGGTTCAGCTTGCTGACAAAGGCGGTTGATTCCTTGTAGACCACCTGCACCGCCCCAGGCGTCACCGGAAAGTCGGTGGAACTGGTACTCCCGGTCACATACGCCGCCCCGGATGAATCCACCGCGATGGCGGCCACCGAGTCCTGGCCGCTGCCGCCCAAATAGGTCGAGTAGACCAGGGTGGGATCGATCACCAGCGCCTTCGCGTGGTCGTAGCGGCCCACGGCAAAACCAGCCGAGCTGTCAGCCAGCAGCCTGAACCGTCCCGCAACCGGCCGTCGCCTGCCTTCCACAAGCTGGTAAACCACCGGCTTGTGGAAGGCGATCCGGCCATCCTCGGCCACAATCACCAGGTTGCCTTCACCATCCAGCCACACCTGCCTGGCCCCGGCAAAGTGCAGCCGGATCGGCTCCGCGCTGGCCCCCGGCGCCACCACAAAGTCGTATTCAAGCTGCTGCTGGTTGCCGTAGTAAACCAAGTCCACGCCCGGATAAATCCCCGCATAGCGCACCTTGCCGAAGGTGGGTACATTCGTGTGCCACTGCGCCGGATCGTTACCCAGCATGTAGTTCGCCGTCCCCGGCATCAGATCGGCGCCCACCGGCTCCGCCTTGCCGTTGGCGCCCGCCAGTTGCATTCGCACCACATCGGTCGCGCTTCTGGCCTCGGCTTTGGCGTCCCCGCCGCCAGGGCCAGACTGCGATCCATGGTCCCCGCCCACTGGCTTATGCAGCGTCAGCACGGCTTCCTGCGCCCTCAGATACAGCCCGTAGCCGCTCCCCCGCGAAAGAAACTTCACGCTCTCATCCGTCTGCCCGTAATTGGCTTCAAAGCGCAACGGAAGTTTGCCGTAACTCTCAACCAGGCGCGCCTTGGCCGCCTCCGCGGCAACCGCCCGGCCGCCATGGGTCAGGCTGTCGGACGCCGGCCGCACCGCCGCGCTGGTTCCGGTGCCGCTGAGTGAAACCTTCTGCGGCGAACCGGAGGCGTTGTCCGCAATCTTGACCTCGGCGGTCAACGCGCCCGTAGCAGCCGGCTTGAAGGTGACGGTAATTTTGCAGGAGTCCCCGGCCGCCACGCTCGCGCCGCAGGTGTTGGTCTCGGAGAACGAACTGGCGTTGGTTCCGCTGATGCTGATGCCCATGCCCGTTCCGCTCAAACTCAGCGCCGCCGTCCCGGTGTTGGAGAGCGTAATTGCCGGCGCCGTGTTGGTTTTGCCGACCGCGGTGGAACCAAAGCTGAGCGCCGTGGCCGAGAGCTTGACGACCGGGATCGGGGCCGTACCCGTACCGCCCAGGCTCACTGCTTGCGGAGACTCCCATCCGTTGTCCGCCACGTTCACCTGGGCCTTGAGCGTTCCGGTTGCCGCCGGCTTGAAGGTAACGCTGATGGTGCAACTGCTGCTCGCCGCCAAACTGGTGCCGCAGGTGTTGGTCTGGGTAAACGAACTCGCGCTGGTTCCAGCGATGCTGATGCCCCGGCCACCGCCGCTCAAGCTGAGCGCCAGCTTGCTGGTGTTCTCCAGGGTGATCGTCTGGCTGGCGCTTTTCATGCCTTCCGGGGTGGAGGCAAAGGTCAGGCCGGCAGGGAACAGCCTGACCACCGGAACCGTGGAGGCGGGCCAGATGTTGACCACGTTGGCTACGTTCAGCGAACCCAGCCCGGTGGCCTGGTCATAGCCAACCCCCGCGCTGTAGCCCGAAAGAATCCCGGCCGCATCCGCGGGATAAAGCACGGTGCAGGCCGGCGAGCCGTTCACGCACGGCACGGCGTTGGTACCCGTATTGATATCGTTGAAGAAGCAACTGCTGGAGGTCTTCACGCTCTCCGCGCTGCAACCCGGGTAGTTTTGCCGGGCGGCCAGGGTGTAGAGCAAGCTGTTCGGGTTGCCCTGCGCGGCGCCGGCCTTCTGGTTGATGAGCGCCATCACGCCGGCCATTGCCGGGGAAGCCACCGATGTTCCGCCCACCTCCTGCGCGACCGGCTCCGACGCCGGGGAATAGGTGCAGGCGCTTCCGCCCGCCGAAACGCAGATCAGGTACGCGCTGCCCAGAAAGCCATTGGAGGCAAAAAAGGAGACGTCGGGCACGTCGCGCTTGCCATCGGACGGAATGCCGGCGACCCCGGCCTGCCAGGCTGGCTTGGCGTAACCGCCCGAACAGGACGAAATGCTTCCCCCGTAGATCGTGGTGCAGTTGCTCACGCCGCCGCCCCCGCCCACCGTATCCACCAGCCAGGCAAGGTCCACACCATAGTTGCTGGCAATGCTGGACCACTGATTGATCACAAAATTGCACGCTGACTCGGCATCCGTGACCCCGGAAATGCCGAGATAGGATGCGTCGCCCTCCAGGCCCGGCAGCACCAGCGGATTCACGCAGGTGTCGTTCCAAGCCACTTCGGGGATGTACCCCAGGGCGTTGGCCTTGGTGGTCGAACTGTTGCTGCTGCTCCAGTACGGCGCCACCGTCGAGCCCCAGTCGAAGTCGGTGCCGCCCACCGCGGTGTCGTACGGAGTGGAAGCCAAACCGTTTACCGTCAGGCCGAACTGGGCGCCATACGGTACCCCGTCCACGGCGTCATAGCCTTGGTCGCAACCCGCCGCGCCCGAGTCCCCGGAGGCGACGAAAACGGCGATGCCTTCCGCCGCCGCCGTTTGCCACAGATTGTTGTACCCGGTGTTGCCAGCCGTTCCCAGCGCCGCCTCGCACTCGCCATAGCTCACGTTCATGATGGCGGCGGTTTTATGCTGGACAATGTAATTTTCCGAAAGATACAAGGCATCCGTCGTGGCCGTCGGTGCGCTGGAGGTAACCAGCACGATCGCGGCGCCCTTTGCCACCGCTCCCGCCCATTCGACATCCAGGGAGTTCTCGATCAAATCGGAGTAGCAGGAATCGGCCAGCGACAAACACGTGCCGGGGTCGCTGTTCGTAATGATCACCGCGGGAGCTTTGGCCGGCAGCCCGAAGGCGCTGCGGAAGGCCGCAACATCGGCCAGAACAATGTTGCTGGTCCCAGCGATGGCAATGCTCTGCCCGGTTCCATCCATGGGCGTGCCCGCCTGCCACAGCGGCAGCACGTTGTAGATTTTGGCAAAATCGTAGGGGGTTACGTCCTCAATCGCATTGCCATACGGATCCGCGGTGCCGAACTGCGGGTGAATTCCGGCACCAGTCGCTGCTTCTCCCCGTCCGGCACCCACGGGAGTGGCGCTCGCCGCGCGCTGCCAGCTCCCCGTCTCGCGGTCACGCGTCACGCGAGCTCCCAGCCGGTGCAGCGGGCGCGGGAAGAAGTTGTGCAGCGCTTTCACGCCCACCACCACGGGTGCCAGCGCCACGGGAATCCGCGGATCCCCCATGTTTGCCACGTGCTTCTCGCCTCTCACATCCAGGTTGTGTATCTCCGTATGGAAGGCGTTCTCCACCATCGTGGCCGTGCCGCTGAAGCGAATCGAGAGGCGATCGCCGCTCACTTCCTCCACGCTGAACCCATGGCTGCGCAGCCAGTTGCACAGGATATCGACATCGGATTGCGCCGGACCGAACTTTTCGCCCACCTCCTCCGCCGTCAGCCATTGCTGGTAATCCGGCGAGGCGGGGTCATACTGGCCGTCCACGAACGTGCCGAACCCTGCCTGCTGCTCCGGACTGCGGCGCAGGACCAGCAGCAGATCGCCCATCGCAAGATCCGGGCTTACCCGGCCACGGTCGAACTCGGCGCGCGCCAGCGGGTGGGTATTGCCCTTCAGCGTCGCCAGATGGTTTTCGTCAATCGGATCGACGATCTGCACCGTGGGCGCTCCCGCCTGGGCCATCAATCCAGCGGAACATAAGAGAATGCTGGCCAGAACAAAGAGTGGCAGCCGGCGCAAAAGTTCGCCTGTCTTTTTCACGTCTCACCCTTCCCCGGCAATCCGCCATTGCCGCTTCGTCCAGGCCCAAGGGTCGCCCGTTTCGATGCGGATGGTGGAAGCCTCTCTACTAGACGCGTTTTCCAGCCGGAAAACGCCTCAGGAATTCTTGACGGTTTGATTCTTCGGAGGCGCGGCACTGCCCGATTCACTCTGGCCCCACACCAGGCGAACAAGCCCGGTATCATACCCCGTTCGCGGAATCCTGCGCAAAGGCCGCCCGCGCTGCACTCGAAATTACAGGATCATCCGCCTTGGAAGACGGTTCCGGTGCCGGGGCAAATTGATGCTGGGGGTGGTTGACCCGGCCGCGGCAGGGGCCCGGCTGGATTCGTTACGAAGGCTGTTTACCGGGCGTCGAGCCATCCGGCTGGGACGATGCTTCCGCCAGACGATTGCCAAGCTGCGTCGCCTGCTTTGGCGTTATCTTTTGTCCGCACAACGGACAGGTGTCAAACCCATCCGGCGTCCCACGGCCGCTCAGAATGATTCGTTGTTCCTGTTGCACGGTCACCTCGGTGCGAACGATGCGCCGGGTGCTGGGATCGGTCTTCTCGGTAAGGAATACGGTCGCCACTTGCAGCCACTGATGCAGTCGATTCATCGAATTCCTCACCGCTCACTGGCCGGGAAGTGTGCAGGCAAACGGCGGAGAACTCCAGTGACCCCTTTTGACATGTTCTGACAAGTTATGAATTCCCGCTACGCCGATGAAAACAAGAAGGGTAGGTCGATTCCTGGACTTTCGAGGAAATTTCTCCTGGAAGGGTTGCGCGCCGGTCGCCCGGAACCCGATGTCCAGTCAGGACAAGTCTTCTTCGGCCGGTAAGTCATGCAGCCTGCCCGGGTCCATCTCCAGCTCGGGCGCGCTGCCTTCGATGAAATCATCCAGTACCACTCGATTGCGTCCGTTCTGCTTGGCCCGATACATGGCGACGTCCGCGCGATGGATGAGTTCGCGGAAATCCTGCCCGGCGTGCCATTGCGCCACGCCAATGCTGGCGGTAACCTTCACCTGGATCGGGGCGATCACGATGGGTTCGTCGCCAATATGCTGCCGTACCCGTTCGGCCACTTCCCGCGCTGTCTCGGCGCCGCAGTCAGGCAGCACCACAAGGAACTCCTCGCCCCCGTATCTGCCGACGTGGTCGTACTCGCGCACCGTACGCGACATTTTCTCCGCCGCGCTGCGCAGCACGTCATCGCCAACCAGGTGGCCGTAGTTGTCGTTGACGCGCTTGAAGGAGTCCAGATCGGCGAAAAACACACACAGCGATGTCCGTAGCCGCTTGGCGCGGCTTAATTCCGTATTCAATAAGTCGATGATGGCCCGGCGATTCCAAAGCCGCAGCAAGGGATCATGCGAAGCCACAAACTGCAAGGATTCACGGGTCTCGATCAGCTCTTCATGGATGCGGACGATTCGTTCCCCAGCCTGCAGCCGGGCTCTAAGCTCAAGTTCCTCGAAGGGCTTGCACAGGTAGTCGTCCGCCCCCAATTCAAAGCCCTTGAGGACATCGCTTTGCTGATCGGCCACGCTCAGCAGAATTGTATATACATAGCCTTGTTTGCGCGCCCGGATCAATTCGCAGAGTTCCAGTCCACCCAGTCCCGGCATGAAGCAGTCCAGAATCGCCAACCGGGGGGCATCGTCGCCCTCGAGAATGCTTTGCGCTTCGTAGCCATTGGCGGCAATCACCGTCTCGTAGCCCCACGCAGCCAGCAGCCTTCTCAACGTCGTCCGGTACAGACCTGAGTCATCTGCGACAAGGACCTTCATGGAAACCATCTCTACACGAAGGTATCGCAAACTTATTATTCGGACAATGGACGAAAGTAACCATTAAACCGCGCGGAAGAATAATTGGCGCGGGAACGCCCTCCGTGAACTCACCGCAACACGGGTTCGCAGTGCGTCATTGGCGCTGCAGATTGCAGTCGTCTGGCAGGTGGCCCATTCAAGCCCCGCGTTTGGGGCTTGAGTGGGGCAGTGATTTTGTATTGATTTCTTCCTCCCGCAGGACGCAGGAAAGTTATTTTTGGTGGAGGCGAGGGGAGTTGAACGAAGTAAGTATATGTATAATCAGTAAGTTACAGATTATAAATAATCGCAAAACGGTACAAACGATCAAAAAGTAGGTCGAATGTACAAAACGTGTACAAAATGGCGAAAAGGGTCGCAAATAGTTCGGAACTCCCTCGCCTCCAGCACGACGCCAAGTGTCCGCTATTTCTTGAGCCAAGGCAGATTCGCTTCCTGATACGCTGCGAACTCAGCCACAAACGTTTCGGCCCATGCTGCCGCCTGCGCAACCGCATTCGCCAAGTCGCGCTCGCTGTATGTGAATCGCTGCCAGTGCCGATGCTTGGCATAAGCATCCTCAAACATCCAAGTCGCGCCCTTTCCTTCTTCCTGCAGCACCACCGTGACACATTCCGCCGCCTTCGCTACGTGCGGAATCTCGTACAGATGACCCGACGCTTCGCTGTTCTCAATCACCACGAACTTGACCGAGAGCGCATAGCGGAGAACCTTCTGGATGATGCTCTCGCCTGCTTTATCTGGCTGCTCCTTGATGATGTAGGTGTAGTAGCCGAGTTGCTCCAGCGTAGCTGCGATGCTCTTCAAGCGGTCGAGCGCCGGACCCGCCGTGTCTTTCCCAAGGATCAGCACCGAATCCGAGTTCTCAAGAATCGAATCCGCCCGGTGCCACACCAAATCAAACGCGGCTTTAACGGACTCCACCAGCGCCTCGGGCCGGGTGGCACACGGCAATGCCAGCTCCCAGCGTACAAAGATATGGACGTCTTCATCGTCGCGGCAAGGATTTCCGAGCGGATGCCCTTCGCTTGCCAGACGCCGGACAGCCCGCTCCATCGCTTCGGCGAAAGCGTAAGCGGAGAATTTGTGTTCCCAATATTTCGTGTAGAGATGTTCTTCAATTTCGCAGATGAGACCGACGCCCTCGCGCCGAATTGCCGTGTCCGGGAAATAACTATCCATCACCCGGATCACGATATCCTCTGGCATGTGCTCCAGGTCCAGAGCCCTCAATTCATCAGTACCGATGGGCTCTCCATCGTCGCACCGGAACTCCACCCACTCGTCCGCCGGCGCGAGCTGTTCATCGGTCTCAGGGTTTGAGTCATCTGGAGACATCACTGCGCTCACCTTCTCGGCCTGGTTAGACCGCGAGAGCCTCTTTACGGCGCACTGTCGATGCGGCACGCTTTCTGCGGCGCACCGGCGTTTCCATCGGGTGTACTGCGATGCTGGTTTCCAGGTGCAGGCGGTCCGCATAGCGCAGCAGCTTTTCGATGCTCACCTGCGAGATTCTTCCCTTCAGCAGGTTGCTTACGGACGGCTGGTACTCATCCAGCAACTCCACCAATTGCGCCTGTGTGTAGCCTTTAGCACGGACGTGCTCAAGGATGGCGGACAGAATCTCCGCTTTGACCTTCAGTGCGCTCGCCTCGGAGGCGGAGAAGCCCAGCGCATCGAAGATATTTCCTTTGACGACGTGGGCCGGCTTATTTCCCGCTACGCTTTTCATGTTGCCTCTGCTCCTGAATTCGTTGTCGCACCAGTTTCAGGCGCTGGCCCGCGATCTCAATGTCTCGCCTATCGGTCTTCCGACTGTCCTTCTCGAAACAGTGAAGAACATAGATGACGTTCCCAATCCTGGACAGGTAGATCGCCCGATACCATGTCCGTTCATCGGCTTCCTTCAGCTCATAAACGCCAGCGCCAATCGACCTCATGCTGCGCGTCTGCGATGTCGGCTCCCTGCCGATCTGGAGCTGCCGAAGGGAGAAGCCGAGCGCCCGTTTGACCTCATCGGGAAAGCCCGACAACGCCTCCAGAGAATCTCCCTCGAAATGAATCTCAGCGGCTTGTTGGGATTTCTCTTTGGACGCCATCACGCCGATGGTACCGCATCGCTCTGATTTATACAAGATATGCTATATGCACGCCGCGTCGGACCGATTCCGGCGTCCGCCTGCGGGACAAAGTAGCCCTATGTACGACTGTTCATATACCCGCTATTATTGCAATGTATACTCTCCACAAGGAACCACTATCCATGCCTCGAACCAAAGCCCCCGACGCCTCAGAGCGAATCAAGGCTTGTACCTCTCTGGACGAGCTGACGCTGACCTTGCTTGAGAAGATCAGGCACAAATTCCATCTATCCAAAGTGGATGCCGCGAGAATGGTCGTGGGGCTCGCCCTCGAAAAGAAGATCAAGCTGTCGGAGATCACGAAATTCTACCAGGAGGTCTGGAGCAACCTCTCCTTCGAGAGCGGACAGCGCTTCTCGCAGTTGCGCCTTGATTGGACGCCCGAGGAAAATGCTTTGCTCCTGATCTACGCAAAACATCTTTTCAGCTCGAACAATCGAAGCGAGGCCGTGCGGATACTGATCGCCTACTTCGCCGTCCAGAACAAATTCGCCGTCGTTGGTCAGGTCAAGAAGTCCACGATCATTCCTGACTGAAGCTACAGATCGGGGCGGCGGTGATGGACGGGGCATTATCGGAAGACGTTGTAGGCGTGATACTCCAAGTTTTCCTGAGAAGGAATCGCCCACACCTGGCTTGGCTCACGCAGGGCTTGACCTTCGAGTTTGTAATAGTCCTTCCCGTTCTCAAACTCTTCTTTGATGCGCTTGCTGACCACAACGCAACGATCCTTCGGGTCAACGGTCAAGTAGCCTCCGTCGAAAAGCCTATGAAGATCGCTTCTCATCAGGAGCCCGTTTGGAAGCTCATGGCGCTTCACCAGAGCGTAAGGTTTGATATGTGCCGCTTCGAGGACTGGCAGAGTGCGCTCTCCGGTGATGGCGCAGCGTCGTGAATATGCATCCGTAACAAGTACGCGGAACAGGCCCTGACCGAGGCGGGGGTGACCGCGCTTTCATCGGGTCAGGTAAACAGAGCCAGCGTACTGTCTGCGACGCCAGAGCATCGTCGGAAAACCACAGAGCTGATAATCACGAACTACTGACCAGTTCTGGTTGGATCCGCGCCTGAAATCCAGATCAAATAACTAGAGTTCTATGCCCGAGTGGATTGCCCAGCTGGAACGCGATCTGAGCCACTGAGGCTCACTACCCCCTAAATTGCAAAGCCAACCTCGCTTCGCGGGCTTTTTTCCACTTCTCTTCGTTCAGGCGGACGGCTCACATTGCGAGCCTTCTCCAGCCGTTCGGAAATGCGCCGTCCGCGCGCCAAACAAAAGACCGTTTGGCACTTGCCGCGCCTCCACTCCGGCTTCCCGCCCTCACTGCGTTCCGTTCCTCCCTGGCTCCCAGTCGGCCCGGTTTTGTCCGCATTCGCGGGCGAAGAACAAAACCAGCCCGACCGGGCAGCCAAGGGGAAAAACAATGTTAGTACGGAGCAACAGCAATTCCAGCGCGAGCCGTGATCCGCAGCAGCTCATCTCTCAGAGCGTGCAGCACCTCATTGAGCAGTTGAAGAACGGGAAGAGCGAGGCGCTGACTTCCTACCTGTGCGCCATGGCGCGCTTCCATAAATACAGCTTTGGCAACGTTCTGCTCATCGCATCTCAGCGCCCGGACGCCACTCGGGTGGACACGAGCTGAGCCGCGATGTATCGCACTCCTCCGCCCTTCAGAAGGAAACAAACCAGCAGGAGCACTCAGTTGGGCAGACGGCCGGGATGGGATATGGGCAGGAGGCTGGAACGGGACAGGGACACGGGATAGGCGCTGGGCATGGAATGGGCGCTGGACATGGTGGGGGATTCGGGGAGTGAGAATTGCGCGCGCTACCGCGCGGAAGCAGCCAAATTTAATAGGTTCAAGGGGGAGTCGGGCCAGGTAATGCATCGCTTCAATGAGGGCAGCAATGGAGTCGGGGATGTGTCCGGCAATGTCGGCTCCTCGGAGACGTGCAGCAACCCTTCCGGGGTGGCGTTTGAAAAGCATTACTCCGTGCAGCACGTCGCAGATTTGTGGAACTTCGGGGTTGACAAGGTAAGGGAACTGTTCCGTGACGAGCCCGGCGTGATTATGGAAGGGTGCGAGGAAAGCCGCTACAAACGCGGCTACATCAACATGCGCATTAGCGAATCAGCAATCCGGCGCGTCTATGCCAAGCCCTCGGGGGTCACCCAAAAGCGGCCATGTAGGGTCACTTCAAAACCGGCCATGTTAGAGGCCCAAAACAGAAGCTCCGACCGGGGTGCAGATAGCCTCGGTTGGCATGGGCAATGTCTTGAGC
>Ga0181520_10000061_pt1 | contig 201361 bp, 169 predicted proteins | sample PEATcosm2014_Bin_29_FD_132451 | JGI IMG/M metagenome (GOLD analysis project Ga0181520, IMG submission 132451) | Peatland microbial communities from MTU Mesocosm Facility, Houghton, MI, USA - PEATcosm2014_Bin02_30_metaG | ecosystem: Environmental > Terrestrial > Soil > Wetlands > Peat | place...
CGAGATGAACGCAAAGTACGCGCCCTTGACGCCTGCCTTCCCACACAGATGTTCCTGTATGCGCGTTTTTCGCCCCAAAGCACCAAAAAGTATCTTGACAACGCCGACGCTGTCATACATGGGGTACCCGAGCAGTCGAGCCGGGAGTCAGTCGACAAAATCGACTTCGGGAGCGATGGGAATGATGCCGCGCTCGTGGCCGAGGTCGAGGAGTTTGCGGATGGCTTCGCGGCCGTCGGCGCCGTAGTCGAGGGTGCGTTCATTCACGTACATGCTCACGAAGCGGCTGGCCGTGTTGGTGTCCAGTTCGCGGGCGAATTGCATGGCGTATTCGAGAGCCGGCTCGCGGTGGTCGAGAGCGTGCTGGATGCTGTCGCGCAGGGCCTTCGAGATGACCTTGTGGCGCTCGGCGCCCAGCGAGCGGCGAATGGCGTTGCCGCCAAGCGGCAGAACCAGCCCAGTGGTTTCGCGCCACCATATGCCGAGGTCAATCACCTTGTAGAGGCCGCTGGTGGAGTACGTTAGTTGGCCCTCGTGAATGATCAGCCCGGCGTCATAGGTCCCGGCCAGGATGGCGGGAATGATCTGGTCGAAGGGAACCACCTCGGTCTTGATGGCCGGGTTGAAGATTTTGAGCGCCAGGTAGGCGGTGGTCAGCGTGCCCGGGACGGCGATCTTGATGCGGTGCAGGTCATCCACGGAGAGCGGGTTCTTCGACACGATCATCGGGCCATAGCCCTCGCCGACGCTTCCGCCGCAGCCCATCAGCGTGTAGTTCTGCTGCAGGTAGGGGTAGGCGTGAAAGCTGATGGCGGTGACGTCGAAGAAGGCTTCGTCCTGGGCGCGGCGGTTGAGCGTCTCGATGTCGCAGAGGGTGTGCGAGAAGCGGTAGCCGGGAACGCGGACCTTGCCGGTGGCCAGGCCATAGAACATGAAGGCGTCATCGGAGTCGGGACTGTGGGCGATCGAGATATCGAGCGGAGTGCCAAGGCTGTTTGGTGCTGAATTCTGTAGGGTCACTGGGAAGAAAAGTCCTTTCGAAAAAAATGCTGCAATGCGAGTTGGATGTGGCTAACAGGCATTCCGGCGCAGGCGCTGGCAGCCGGTTCGAAGTGCGGCTGCTGCGACGATTTTAAGTGCGTCTCCTGGCAGAAACGGGAGGACGCCAAGGGTAAGGGCCGATGAGGCCGCGGTGTGGGTAAGGATTCCCAGCCACACCGCGCCGCAGGCCAGGATTGCGAGGTTGCCGGCGGCAGCCGCGGCCAGGGCAGCAGTGAAACTGCGCCCGGTGCGCCGCCAGAGGAACGACACCAGGGCCACGGCAAAGGGGTAGGCAACCAGGTAGCCGCCGGTGGGCCCCAGCAGGTGAGCCAGGCCGGAAGAAGTGAGCGGACCGGGAGCGAACACCGGCAACCCAAGTGCGCCTTCCGCCAGATATGCGCCCAGCGTGGCGGCAGCCAGGCGCGGGCTCAGCAGCAGGCCCAGAAACAGCACCGCCAGTGGTCCAAGGGTCAGCGGAACAGGGGTGAAAACAAGCGGCAGGGCGACGTGTGCGCAGACGGCCACCAGGGCGCTGCCGGCCAGCACGATTCCGGCGGGGCGCACCCAACTGGAGACAGCGGGGGCTGTGACCGCGGGCGCGGCGACGGGGGCCAACAGTGCCGAGAGTTCTTTGCTCACTTGGGTTTCCTCAGGTGACGGTCAGATTGAAAAGCCTTAAATCTCTGTTTCTATTTCGGTTTCCTCAGGCTGACCGGGAGCCGAATCGAGTTCTTGTGCGGCAGGCGCGGAACCCAAGGACCGGATTCGAGCGCGTTGGAGCCGAATGTGAAGCGCAACGCCCGCCACCGCAATCAGCAGCGCCGCAAGCGAGACGAGAAGAGCAATCAATAACCAGCGCATGGTGCAGACTATAGCAAAACCAGAGCGGCTCAACCTGGAGGCATGACACCTAGTGGCTTCTTCCTCAAGAAGAAGACCCCCGCACACCCTCAACTGGGGCATAGCTACTCTGGTTTCGCTCTAGGCTCAGAATATCAGACCAGCCGGCGGTCGAAGCCGGGGATCAAGGCTGGCGCAAGGCTGCGTGGAGCCATTCCAGGTACGGGTGGCTGGCGGATTCGACGGCCAGGACCAGAAACTCGGGGGTCTGGTAGGAGTGCAACTCGCGCAGCCGGGCTTCCAGGGCGGCGATCTGCTCCGGGCCGGTCTTCAGCAGCAACAGCGTTTCCGCCGCGGATTCAATCGCGCCCTGCCAATGGTAGATCGACTGGACAGCGGGGATGAGCGTCGCACAGGCGGCCAGCCGCTCCTCGACCAGCGTGCGCCCCAGCCGCGCAGCCTCATCCGGGTCGGCGGCGGTGGTCAGAACGATGCGGGCTTGCGGAGTGGAGTCGGGCATGGAAGGCTCCAGCGCAAGTGTACGATTGCGGGAGTATCCCTTGACAGCAAGAAGATTCATTGCGGTCTGGGACGCCCACCGTACCAGGCTCATCGCGGCACTACCCCCCATATTTTGCAAGTAAATTCCTTTTTTTCAATAGGATACGATGGTGGTATCGCTCCAAATTATTCATTATAAAAGAGTTATTTTGCAGATGGCCCACTCATCCTGGTATCGGGAGCTGTGGCGGGTGGCCCAGGTCCCGGGGTGTGAGTGAATCCACTGAAGCTGGGGCACCCGGCGGCTGGCCCCACCGCAGGTGGCTTGCTCCTCGGGGCTGAGTGTTGCAGTATGGACTTTGCGGCCAAAAGAGCGGGACGCACGTGGAGAAGAAACGATGAGCAAAGGAATCAAGTTTGGCACTTCGGGCTGGCGGGCGATTGTGGCCGACGAATTTACCGTGGCCAATATCCGGCTGGCGGTGGCGGGCGTTGCCGCCTATGTGAAGACGCAACCGGAGCCGCACCGGGTGCTGGTGGGCCGCGATCCGCGGTTTCTGGGCGAGAGTTTTGTGGCCGAGGCGGCGCGCGTGCTGGCCGGGGCCGGGGTTACGCCCATCGTGATTCCGGACGCGGCGCCGACGCCGGCCATCGCTTACGCGGTGCGCGAGCTGAAGACCTCCGGGGCCATCAACTTTACCGCCTCGCACAATCCGCCGGAGTACAACGGCATCAAGTTTTCCACCCACGACGGCGCGCCGGCTCTGCCCGAGGTGACCAAACAGATTGAGGCGGCCATTGCCGGGTTCAGCGACCACTTCACGATTGCCGACACCAGTACCGAGACCTTTGACACCACCGATGTGAAGCCGGCTTTTCTGAAGCGGCTGACCGAACTGGTGGACCTGAAGGCGATTGCCAAGTCGGGAATCAAGGTGGTCTACGACCCGTTCTGGGGCGCGGGGCGCGGGTACAGTTCCGACCTGCTGCGCGAAGCCGGCGTGGCTGTCGAGACGGTGCACGACTACCGCGACGTGCTCTTCGGCGGCCATGCGCCGGAGCCGGACGACCACCTGCTGGGCGACGCCAAGGCGAAGATGAAGGAGATTGGCGCGGCGATTGGCATTGCCACCGACGGAGACGCCGACCGCTTCGGCATTGTGGATGCCGATGGAACCTTCATCCAGCCGAATTACGTGATTGCGCTGCTCTTCGATTACCTGGTGGAGACGCGCGGCTGGAAGAACGGCGTGGCCAAGAGCGTGGCGACCACAAACCTGATCAACGCGCTGGCCGACTACCACAAGGTGCAACTCTACGAGACGCCGGTGGGGTTCAAGTACATTGGCGAGCTGATTATCGACGACAAGATCGCCATTGGCGGTGAGGAGTCGGCGGGTCTGACCATCCGCGGCCACGTGCCGGAGAAGGACGGCGTTCTGGCCGGCCTGCTGGTGGCCGAGATGGTGGCCAACCGCGGGAAATCTCTGGGCGCGCAATTGAAGGAGCTGTTTGCCAAGGTTGGTTCCTTCTATCCAGTTCGTGAGAACTTCCGCTTGACCCCGGAGGGGATGGCCGCGTTCACTGAGAAGTTGAAGGCCGATCCCAAGGAGCTGAGCGGGCGCAAGGTCACCGGCATTGTGCGGACCGACGGTCTGAAGCTGATTCTGGACGACGGATCGTGGGTCTGCTACCGGCTTTCCGGGACCGAGCCCGTCGTGCGGGCGTACACCGAAGCGCGCAACGAGCGGGACATGGAGGCTCTGAAGGCCGCGGCCGAGGCCTTTGTGCTCAAGCGGTAGGAACGGATAGAGGCGACATGCCGGAGGAGAAAGTGCGAGCGGGCGCTGCGGGGAGCGGGGAACAGGCCGTTCCCCGTCCGCTGCCCAAACGGGCGCTGGACTTTGCGCTGCGGGCGTGGCGTCCGGTGGCGACCGTGGTGGCCGTAGCTTTGGCGCTGCTGCTCGGCTGGCACGTGGTCAACGGTCAGCACGGGCTGTCGGTCTGGCAACAGAAGCGGGCCGAGGACCGGCAGTTGCGCAAGGAGATCGACGACCTGCAGCAGGAAAACGGCCAACTGCGCCAGCGGGTGGAGCGGCTGAAGTCCGACCCCGAGGCCATCAGCCACGAAGCGCGCGAAAAGCTGCACTACGCCAAGCCCAATGAAGTGATTGTTACGCTGCCCCCGGACCCGCAGCCGCAACCGGCAGCTGCAGCCAAGTAACCTAATCCCTAATCCCTCCTCCATCAAAAATCCACGTGCGCTCGCACTGAGCCCACCCAGGCGGGACCGCGGTCGCGGTTGTAGCCTGGGTGGGCAATGTGCTGCACATCCACGGCGTAGAACAGTCCGCGCCAGGCGTGCCAGTTGTAGTAGCTCTCGACAATGTTTTCGCGGCCGTAGTTGAGGTCGCCGTTGGCGCGGCCGTAGTTGGGACTGCCGTTGCCGTCGCCCAACAGAAAGCCGAGCGCGCCGAGCTTCAAATACTCCTGATGGTCGGCCTTGATGGCGTTTGAAACGACGGCCAGACCGATCTTGTCCACCGGCCGATGCCAGCGGGTCCCGGCGTAGTCGGCGCCGGCCTCGACAGTCTGGTCCACTTCGGTGTAGGCGAAGGACTCGTGCTGGCCCTCGTTCCATCCAAAGCGGCCAAAGACGCGCAGATTCTCCGTGATCTCCTGCTCGGTGTTGTAGCCGAAGCCGTATTTGAGTGCGCCGTAGTGCTCGTGGAGCAGGATGTTGGGCACGGTCGCGCCATATTTTGCAGTGTCGGAACCGTTGAGGAAGTCTTCAACCGCCTCGCGATAGGTGCCCATGTGGGCGAGGTTGGCATAGAACAGCAGGCGGGTCACGCCCTTGCGCTGGGGAACGAAGCTGTGGCGCAGTTCGAACTCGCCGTTGTGGCCGTGGGCGCGGCTGAAAGCCCAGTCCATGTCGATGCCGTTGGCCACGATCGGCATGGCGAAGAGGCCGTAGCGCACGCTCCACTGCTTGTTGTCGTACTCCGCCATGCCGCCCACCGTGTAGCCGCGCGTGTCGGCTGCGTAGTCCCATGCGCCGTTGTTGTCCACCGTCCAGTTCATGAATTGCAGGTGGCTGTCGGTGCCTACGGAGTTGGCGTCGAAGAAGTCCGGCAGCGTGAGCTTGCCGATACGGAACTCGATGCGGCGCTCGGGTACGCTGGGAGCCAGGCCAAACGGCCCGGGCGACTGCGCGGTGGTTTTCTGCGTCAGGCCGATGACCTGGTGAATCTCGTAGCGGGCGATATACGGGGCTTTGCCCAGGTAAGGATTGCGGACCACGTCCAGGTTGGTGAATCCGGCCAGACCGAGCGCCTGGCTCAGCCCGCGCCCCTCCGCTGCTTCCAGGTCGAAGATCAGGTCCGCGTTGTAGCGGATGGAATGGCTGGGCCGGAGCGCGGTATAAAGTGTGCCCACCATCGAAGTCTTGTACTCGGCCGAACCGCGGAAGCTGTTGGCGCCCTGGTAGAGCGAGTGGAACGGCAAGCGGCCCTGGTAGATGATGTTGGCCTGCCCTGAGATCCACCACAAATTGCTGTCGGGGTGCGGAGCCATGGAAACGATGGGCGGCTCCATGGGCCCGCGTCCATCGGCTCCCAAATCTTCTGCAGGGCCCATGTTTGCGGGCGCGCCGCCGGACCCGTCGTGCGCGGGAGCGAGCAGCGGTTGGGGTGCGACTGCCACGGCGAATTGCGGCCCCGGCTGGAATTGGGCCACGGGCTGGGATTGCGTTTCGATCTGGACCTGCGGATCGGGAGCGCTGGGCAGGGTGTCCGGAGCCTGCGCGAGCAGGAGCGTGGCGACCAGAGCGAGGGCCAGCGCGGGCAAGAACCGGACGAAAGCCCCGGAGCGGCGGAAGCGAGTCGGGAGTTTGTAGCAGATCCGGAACATTGAGGAGCCTTCCAGGCTTGACGCGGGGCCAGTGAGCTTGGGCATAAAATAAAAACGCAACGATACCCTCACTAGGTAGATACTATACCCGGGGTGGGTACTGTCAAGGGGGTTCCATGTCTCACCATGAGCGGGAAAAGATGAAACTGTTGCAGCGGGTGCGCAAATTGCGCGGCCAGTTGGACGCCGTAGAGCGGTCTCTGACGGCCGATGAGGAGTGCGGCGGGCAACTGATGCTGCTGGCGGCGGTGCGCGGCGGCGTGAACGGGCTGATGGGCGAGGTGCTGGAGACGCACATCCGCTTCCACCTGGTGGACGGAGTCAAGGAGCAGATCGCGCCGGAACTGGCCGAAGACCTGATCGACCTGGTGCGCGCCTACTTGAAATAAGTGCAACTCCGGCTGCGGCCGCATGGGGACAACCTCTATCCATCGTAGAGTGGGGGCGCGGCGCAGATTGTTAACGTTTGGTTGATTCGGCGAGAGCAGGGAACAGGGGTCAGGGGTCAGGGAACAGGCCGAGTCCACATTTCAACCCGCCACGAAGATCGGGTGCCCCAGGTCTCGCTTTTGAGACCTGGGATCTCAAAGGCCCACGCTTGGAAAGCCATTGAACAAAACCGCTCTCGACGAGATCATTTTCATCTTCGGAGCGAATCGTTACAACCCGCAGTTTGTTGCAACATGGATCGCCTGCTTCCCAGGTCTCAAAATCCAGACATGGGACACCCGGCATCGGCTCGCCGCCGCCCGGAATATAATCGTCCTTTCCAAATCTGCGACTGACTTCAAGAATCTGCGCGGAAGGGAAGCTGGCTGCGCGTGCCGAGCGAGTTCTCACTGGTCAAGTGGTACATGGACTGCGTCACCGGCGCCGGCGATGCCGTCATTCTTTACTGCGCCGACCTTCGCTGGCGCGCAATCCATCTAACTTATAGCAGTGTCCTTTCGGTCGTCGGAGAATTGGTCCAGTCGCATACCTCGATGGCGCGCCATCGGCTCCAATCGAGCGACGACCAGATTCAGGTTGAGTTTCCCAAACTGAAAGTCTCAGGTCAATGGACGGCCAGCGCCGTGCCGGTGCAGCGCACAGTTTACGAGGACACCTCAGGCGCTGTTGTGTGGAACTGCCTTCAGCCGAGATCGTCGGTTAGCGTTCGCGTGGGCGAGCGTGAATTTGCCGGCGCAGGCTATGCCGAATGTCTGACCCTGACACTGCCTCCCTGGCAGTTGCCCATGCGTCAGTTGCGCTGGGGCCGTTTCGTTTCTCCGCAGGACTCGCTTGCCTGGGTTGACTGGCAGGGCGAGTACGCGACCAGTTTCGCCGTGCACAATGGCCGCGCGTGTGAAACGCTCGCGGTCTCCGACGCCGAGGTCGTGATTCCCGCTGCCACCCTGCGCATGGAACAGAGCTTCAGCCTGCGCGGCGGACGATTGGGCTCGACGATCCTTCCCGACGCGCCCGCGCTTGGCAGGCTCCTGCCGCAATCGCTGTTTAACATCGAGGAGCAGAAGTGGAGAAGCCGCGGAACCTTGACGGCGCAGGACCGAAGCAGCCATGGTTGGGTCATTCACGAGGTGGTTCATTGGAAGCTGTAACTCGTTCCTATCTTCCCTCCTATCTTCCCAAGGCGCTCTACGGAGCCTTGTTTGTCGCCGTTCTCCCGCTGGTGCTCGTGTTGTGGGCTCATGGCACACGAGATGCGATACACCTGGAGGCATTGCAATCACCTGTATGGGGAACTGTGCTGGCTGCGCTCGGCGTGGCTGTGACGCTGCTGGGCATGGTGTCGCTCTGGCGCTTCGGCGGAGGCTTGCCGATGAACGCATTTCCTCCCGCGCACTTTGTCACAAACGGCATTTACAGTCTGGTTCCGCATCCGATTTATGGCGGATTTGTGATTGTCTGCGCCGGTGTCGCCATCTTGTTTGGCTCGGCAAGCGGATTGTGGCTTGTAACTCCGTCAGTGGCTTTGGCGAGCGCGGCGCTGGTTCTGGGCTATGAAATGCCCGATCTGCGGCGTCGTTTCGGAGTACCACAATCCTCGCCATGGCTGGCTTGCGATAGCCTTGAAGCGCCGTCGCTGCTGGAGCGCCTGCGCGTTTATTTTGTGGTGCTGCTGCCGTGGCTGGCGGTTTTTGAACTGATCGGATTGCTGGGCCAGGCAAGCGACGCTGTTCCTACTTATTTGCCGTTCGAGAGCCGTTTGCCGGTGTTGGAGCAGACCGAGGTGATTTACGCGAGCACTTACTTCGTGGTGTTAGCCGCGCCCTTGCTCATGCGCTCCGGACATGCTCTCAGAAAATTCGCGCAGCGTGGCCTGATTGCGATGGCGTTTCTGTTTCCGCTGTACCTGCTCCTGCCCTTCTATGTTCCGCCACGCCCATTCATCCCGGTCACGCCATTCGGCCAAATGTTGTTATGGGAGAGAACGCCGGAGTCGGGAACAGCCGCGTTTCCGTCCTTTCATGTCGTATGGGCGTTGATCGCCGCTTCCGCGCTGGCTGAGGGAGGGCGCGGGAAGAAGCTTGCCTGGTGGGCATGGGCGGCGCTTGTGGCGGTCAGTTGCGTCACCACGGGCATGCATTCCATTGCCGATGTGCTGGCCGGGGTCGTTGCCTTTGCACTGATCGTGCGCAGCGGGGAAATCTGGCTGGCCATTCTGCGCGTTGCGGAGTGGATCGCCAACGCGTGGAAGGAGTGGCGGATTGGGCCGGTCAGAATCATCAATCACGGCGGATTTGCCGGGGCCGCGGCTTTGGTCGGAATCGCTTTGATCGATGCGCAACTCGGCCCAGGGCGCGCTGTGTTGACCGCCAGCATCTTTCTCTGCGCCGTGCTGGGAGCGGCGTTCTGGGCTCAGTGGGTGGAAGGGTCACCCGCGCTGCTGCGCCCCATGGGCTTTTACGGGGGAATGATAGGAGCTGCCATTGGAGCCGTGCCCGCGCTGTTCATTCATTTAAATCTGTGGGTCGCCTTCGCGGCCGTCTGCATTGCGGCGCCCTGGATACAGGGCATCGGAAGGCTGCGCTGCCTGGTGCAGGGCTGCTGTCACGGAAGGGCAACGGATACAGCAGCGGGAATTCGCTACGTGCATCCGCGCACGCGTGTGTGCCGCCTGACCCAGCTTTCCGCAGTTCCGGTTCATGCCACGCCTGTGTATTCGATTTTGTGGAATGTCGTGATCGGGGCCGCGCTGCTGCGTCTGCTCGCATTGCATTGTTCGGCCACGCTGATTTGCGGCGTCTATTTCCTGCTTTCGGGCGCGGGACGATTCGTCGAAGAAGCGTATCGCGGCGAACCCCAGACTTTGACCATTGGCGGCCTGCGTCTCTACCAGTGGATCGCCATTCTGACCGTCCTTGCCGGAGCCGCGATGACGGCCATCAACGGCCCGGTCATGCCGCCAATCTCCCCGCTGCAGGTGAGCTCGATTCTTCTGGCTCTTGGATGCGGCCTGGCTGCGTGGTTTGTCACAGGAGTCGACTTTCCCGAGTCGATGCGCCGCTTCGCCCGCCTGACTTGACGGACTCATGAAAGGGCATTGGCGAGACGACGCCTGGTCCACATCTGAATCCACCACCAGGATCGGGTGCCCCAGGTCTCGCCTTTGAGACCTGGGGCACCCGACAGCCCACTGGCGGGAAGCGATTCAAGAGAACTCTTCTCCAAACACCTTACGCGTTCGATGGGCTGCGCATGGAGTCCAAAGCAGCGGTCAGGTCCGCTGAGAGGGCTTGCTGCGCTTCCGGCGTCAGCTTCTCGTCGTGGCTGGTGATGTAGAAGACGTCGATGGCGGTTTCGCCTTCGGTGTCGATCAGCGCCACGCGGATGTTGCACTGGTGAGCGCTCAGAGTGAGAGCGATCTGGCGGAGCAGGCCGGGCAGGTCCTGGGCCACCACTTGCAACAAAGTGGCGTGGGTGGAGGACTCGGAGTCGAACTCCAGCCGCGTGGCCACATCGACCTTCAGGTTGCCGGGGTTGTTCATGTGGCTGCGCGCTTCGAGCAGTTGCTCCACCGAGACTTTTTGCGCCACCACGTCGCGAAGATTTTCGAGGAAGCGGTCTTTCTCTGTGGGGTTCAACTCGAGGGTGCGGAAGACGTCGGAAAAGTGGAAGCTGTCCACGATGACGCCGGCCTCGTTCGAGAAAGCGCCGGCCTTGACGATGTTCATGCCCCAGGCGGCCAGCGCGCCGGCCACGTCGGCAAACAGCCGCGTGCGGTCGCGCGTAATCACGGTCAGATCGAAGAGCTGGCGGCTGGGCCGCAGGTCGAGCTGAACGTTGTCCTCGTCCAGGTTGAGGGCCATCTGGAAGTGGTTGCGAATCTGCTCGGGCAGGCGGGTTTGCAGGTAGCGCTGCGGCAGCCCCTCGAGGAACTGCTTCAGTTCGTCGTACTGCGTGGGCGGCACCATGGAGCGGATGCGATTCAGCAGCGTCGGGTCGATCGCGGCGCGGTAGCGGACCTCGTCCACCGAGCGGTCCATGAAGTTTGCCGTGGCCATGTAGAGCTGCCACAGATTTTCGGCCTTCCACGGCGTCAACGCGTCAGGATTGACGGCCTTGATGTCGGCGAAGGTCATGATCGTGAGCATCTTCAGCAGCGTGGGATTGCCGATCTTCTCGCTGAATCCGCGCACGTTTTCAAGATCGAAAATATCGCGTCGCAGCGCGTTCGACATTTCCAGGTGCAGCCGGATCAGCTTGAGAATGGACTCGCGCTCTTCGGTGTCAAAGTCCAGCCGCGCGAGGAAGGCGTCGGCCAGCTCGACGCTCTGTCCCGTGTGCTCGCCCGTGCGCCGGGCCTTGCCGGTGTCGTGGAGCAGGAGAGCGAGCAAAAACAGGTCCAGCCGGTCGATTTCAGGCAGCAGTTGCGCAAGCCTCTGTTCGTAGTCGTGCGTGGGCTGGCGCAACCCGTGGACGTTGTCGATGGTCAGGAAGGTGTGCTCGTCCACGGTGTAGCGGTGATACGAATCGCGAATCACCAGCGCGTCGATGCCGTGGAATTCGGGAATCAGCATTTCGAGTACGCCCAGCGCGTGCATGGTCCTCAGCGCGTGGGCGGCGTGGGGTCCAAGCAGAACTTCGCGTAGCGCATTCCACAGATACGGGCCTTCGGGGATGTGGATGGCGAGGGCGGGGAGGGCGTCGGTGATGCGGTCTTCGGCGGCTTGCGAAAGGGTGTAACCGTGGGTCGCCATCATGGAAAAGATGCGCAAAATGGCGCTGGTGTCGTTGAACTGCGCGCCTGCCACGATGTCGATGCGGCCCTGGTCGAGCAGGAAATCGGTGCCGGCAATGGGGGTTCGGCGGCGTCGGAACTGGCGATAGAAGCTGACCGGGGCGGGCAGGTGTTCCATCAGCAGCGCCGCGCGGCGATAGACGACCCTGGCGTGGCGATAGTAGGTGCGCATCCAATACGCCGGATCTGCGGTGCCGCGGGTTTCAAGGCCGATGGAGTTGGCGGCGGCTTCGTCCTGGGATTGCCAGTCGAGGGTATTGTCGTCGCGGCCATGGCGGAAATGCAGAAAACATCGTGCGGCAGCCAGAAAATCAAAAGCCGCCTCGGCGTCGCCGCGGGCGCTCTGGAAAACGCCGCCGCGCTGGCGGGGCCACTCCTTGGTCTCTTTTAAATGAAACAACAGGGCGAACCAGACGGCGAGGTGGTAGTCCCTCAACCCGCCGGGACAGTCCTTCAGGTTGGGTTCCAGGTGGAAGATGGTGTTGCCGAAGCGGGCGTGGCGGGCCCGGGCAATCTCGCCCAGCTTCTGCGTAATGGTGCTCCACTCGCTCAACACCAGCCCCGGCAGCACCGTCTGGTGCAACTGCTGGTAGAGAGGGAACTGGCCGGCCAGGAAGCGCCGGTCGAGCGTGGCCAGCGTGAATTCCAGGTTGTCGGGGTCGAAGCGCCCAGCTTCCTTCAGGGTACGGGAGCAGGGACTGGCGCGCAAACCGATGTCCCACATCCCCTGGATAATGGCGCGTACCGCTTCGCGGGACTGCTCCTCGGTTTTCTCGTCGGCAAAGGCGAACAGCACGTCGATGTCGGAGTAGGGGAACAGGTCCTTGCGTCCATAGCCGCCCAGGGCCAGCAACGAGACGTTGAGCGCGGGCTGCCCTGCAAAGGCGCGGCGCCACATTTCAATGAGGATACGGTCCACCACGGCGGAGCGGCGCCGAATGGCCGCCGTGCCGTCGCCGGTGCGTTCGCAGGTCTGGCGCACAAGCGCCATCTCCCGCATATACTGCTCCCGAAGATCGTCAACCGCCAAAGCGACTGGATTCATATTTGATTGCGTATGGTTCTGTTCAGTGGGTCTTGCCGAAGCAAGAAGAATGTCTTATCAGCATAAGCGATGTTTGCGCCGGACGTGAAGTTTTGCGAGGGCGGGCTTGGGAAAAAGCGGGGCGGGCCGGAGTGGTGATTGGGCGGAGGGAACGGCTTTCCTTCTGACCTCCGCGGCCGTCGCCGGGCGAAGCAGGGGATTGTCAACGCCGCCCGTGTTTGGCACTCCGGCGGCATGGCTCGCTCAACGCATGGATATCGGGCTAGGGGCTGAGAGCTACTTCCACGCCCCCAGGAGCCGCCGCACGAGGACGAGCTGGCCGATGTGGTAGGCGTTGTGATCGGCGGTCAGCAAGGCCTCCCGCAGGATGGTCTGACCGTTTCCGTGCGGAATGCGGGCGAAAAGGTCGGTGGACTTGTCGGCCACCAGGTCGCACAGCGCGCTCAGATCCTTGCGAAAGGCATGCACGCTCTTGTCCCATGCCTTGTCGTCCGGGGGCGTCGCCGAGCCCGGCCAGTATCCGCTGGGGAATTCGGGCGATTTGTGCTTGGGGTCGCGCGAGAACTCCAGAATGTCCCATTGCGCGATGCGCAGGTGCTCCAGAATCTCCCAGGGCGAGTGCTCCGCGCCCTCGGGCGTTTTGCCGCGCAGATCGACCGCAAGGTTCTTGACCGCCTGGTTGAAGCTCGCATGGGCGTTGCCGCCGTTGAGAAGATCGAGCAGATGTTGCCGTAGAGATGCATCGTTCTGCATGAGCGTGACTTCCTTTCTCCCTGCGTTTGACGGCGGCTGTGCGCCTGGGGATGCAAAGAAGAATGGAGGCCCCGGAGTGAGGTGGGGTGGTCCGGAGCGGATGGAATCCCAGGTCTCAAATCGAATCCTCACCCCAGCGACGAGGACCTGTCGCTGGGGACCCCGAGACCTGGGGCACTCGCAGAGAAGTATGGGGGCGCCGGATTGGGGAGGGGTCGTTCGGAACGGGGGATCCCAGGTCTCAAAAACGAGACCTGGGGCACCCGGGGTTACTGCGGAGGTTAGAGGGCGGTTTCGCCGCGCTCGTCGTTGCGGATGCGGATGGCTTCCTCGACGCGGCTGACGAAGATTTTTCCATCGCCGATGCGCCCGGTGCGGGCGGCGCCGGTGATGGCCTGGAGGGCTTTTTCCTTCATCTCGTCGGTGACCACCAGTTCGATTTTCACTTTGGGCAGCAGGTCGACCGTGTATTCACGGCCGCGATAGAACTCGGTGTGACCCTTCTGGCGGCCATGGCCGCGGGCCTCGAGAATGGTCATGCCTTCGATGCCCGCTTCGAGCAGGGCATCCTTGACCGCGTCCAACTTGGAGGGCTGGAGAATGGCTTCAATTTTGAGCATCAGCAAATGCCTCGTTTGACAGCGTAACAGGCGGGGCGGCTTTTCGGGTCGTCCCCGCCAAATTTTGAGGACCAGCGGTCACCAGAACAACCACGGGTCAGGAGTTGAAGTCGTAGCCTTCTTCGCCGTGCTGGCTGAGGTCGAGGCCGGCGGATTCTTCTTCCGGCGAGACGCGCAGCCCGATGACCTTGTCGACCAGGAACAGCAGAACCAGCGTCCCTACAATCGAGATGGACCACGCAATGCCCTCCCCTGCGGCCTGGCTTGCCAACTGCCCCCAGTGCCCGTCGATCGCTCCAGTGGGGATCGCGTTGCCATGCGCGTCCTTGCCAAAAGCTGCGTTGATGGCGCTGGTGGCGAACAGCCCAGTGAGCAGCGCGCCCAGCGTGCCGCCGGCTCCGTGCACGCCGAAGGCGTCCAGCGAGTCGTCATAGCCCAGGCGGCTCTTCACTTCAAACACCATGAACGAGCAGAACGCTCCGGCGATCAGCCCGATGGCGAGCGCCGAGAAGGGCTGCACGAAGCCCGAAGCCGGGGTGATCGCGACCAGTCCCGCGACGGCTCCTGAGATGGCGCCCAGCGCGGTGGGCCTGCCGTTGTGAATCCACTCGGCGACGGTCCAGCCCAGGGCGGCTGCCGCGGCGGCAAAGTGCGTGTTGATGAAGGCGCTGGTGGCCAGCGGGCCCGAACCCAGGGCGCTGCCGGCATTGAATCCGAACCAGCCTACCCACAGCAGGCAGGCTCCAATGAAGCTCAGCACCATGGAGTGCGGCGGAAAGTTGGTCTGCGGATAGCCGACGCGCTTGCCCAGATAAATGCATGTGACCAGCGCCGACACGCCGCTGGTCACGTGGACCACCGTGCCGCCGGCAAAATCGAGCGAGGGAATGTGACCGCCTGATGCGTTGAGCAGACCGCCGACGCCCCACACCATGTGCGCCATGGGACTGTAAACCAGCAGCGACCAGAGCGAAAGAAACACCGCCATGGCGCTGAACTTCATGCGTTCGGCAAAGGCTCCGGTGATTAGCGCCGGGGTGATGATGGCGAACATGAGCTGGTAGACCATGTAGGTCTGTTCGGGAATCGTGGCGGCGTAATCGGTGTTCGGGGTCAATCCCACGCCGCGCAGGAACAGGTGCTCGAAACCGCCGATGAAGGCATTGCCGTGGCCGAACGCCAGGGAGTAGCCGGCCACGGCCCACAGAACGGTCACCAGTCCCATCATGGCGAAGCTCTGCATCATGGTGCCCAGGATGTTCTTCTTCCGCACCAGGCCGCCATAGAAGAGTGCCAGGCCCGGCCCGGTCATGAGCAGGACCAATGCGGCCGACATCAGCATCCAGGCGTTGTCTCCGGCCATCCGGGCGTCGCTCACCGCCTGTTGCAGTGCGGCGATCTGGGCCTGGGTTGCGGGGGCTTGCGGGGCCGTGGCTGAAGCGGCGGATTGGGCGAGAGACAAGGCTGGAAGGCCAAGCAAAACAAACAGGAGAAACAGTTTGAGACTGCGACAATGCATTGTGTTTCCGCTCCGGATAATGCGCCTGCACCTGGCAGGCTGGGATGAGGAACAGTGTCAGGTCTTCAGGAGGAATCAGCGTACGATTTCCAGTGGATGCACGCGTGCTCACGTCTGTCAGGCGATCCAGGCGCCAGGAGCACCGGTCAGCAATAGTTTGATTGCGTGTTCCCATGATTTTCGTAAAGACTGGGAGATAAAGCAAGCATTATTGCGGTTCCTGAAGGGATATTCAGACCCCGCGTAATAAATGTGCGAGGGTTGAAGAACGGGGATATGTATGAAACAGAACGGCACCGGGTGGCGGATGCGCTGCTTTTTTGTGTTGGGACTGACGGCGTTGATTGCGGCGCAAAGCCGCGCAGGCACGCCGCCCGCGGGAACCTGTCAGCGCGTTGTGCTCGCGGGCGAAGTCACCGAGGGGCAGGAGTGGCGGGCGGCATTCGGGCAGGGGTGGGTCTTCCGGGTATTGCCAATCATTCCCGGCAAGAGCGGGCCGGAGGCCAGTTACAGCGGATGGGACCTGGTGGTGGACCGGGAACAGCCGGCGGGATTTCCGGATGCGCTGCTCCTGGCGACGCCGCCCTATAACTCGATCAACGAGCACGAAGTGGGAACCACCTTTGGCTTGCGGGCGCAGGACGCCGTCGGCTGGAATCCGCGCAGCTTCCGGTTTCTTACCGCTCCCGGCGTGTTTTTGGAAAGCCAGCAACTCTACCGGCAACTGAGCAAAGGTGGCCAGGTGCGGCTGGCTGTCGCGGGACAGGCGGGCGGCAGCGAGCCTGAGGCTCGCGCCACGCGCCGCCTGATGGAACTTGCGCAGCAATCGTCGGCTGGCGAATTCCACATTGTGGATGCGCACCTCGTCCCTGGCATCGCGGACGCCGCGCCCTACGCGGAGAATTGGGCATTGGCTGCATCGCGGACACCGCACACTTTTGAGCCCGCCACGCAGGGAAAATCGACGCCGCTCGGCGAGCTCCGTTGGATGAAGTTCTCGATTACCCTGTGGCTGCCGGGCGCATGGAATGCGCCCAGGGAGCTTCATGCGCAGCGCACAGCCTGTGGGGAGTGAAGACGAGGGAATAGGGATTAGGGAACAGGGAGTAGCGAAGCGGGACGAGTACTAGGTTTCTGACCGCTTGTTGTTGTACCCAGGCGGGTGCCCCATCCTTGCGGCGTATCTGTTCTTGCCGCAAGGGTGGGAAGGCACAAAATTATGCGGTCAGAGACCTGGTTGTGAATCGAGATTCCATGCGGGAGCAGGGTGCTTCAGCACCCTGAATGGTCGTGAGTCTCAGGGGCCTTCAGGCCCGGGCCTGATCCCTGATCCCTGAACCCTGATCGGCTGCGGCATAGAGCATAAGTGACCATGCAGCGTGCCCGGAGGTAGAGGTATAGTAGAGCCATGGCGGTTACGGCAGAGCGCGATCACTATCTCTTCGGAGCCTTGGAGAGCAGCGCCATCAACCGGACAAAGCTGAAGGAAGTGAACTACGGCTTTGAAGAGCCGGAGGGCGTGTTCCTGACTTCGATGGATTTTGCGGTGAACTGGATCCGAAAGAGCTCGGTTTGGCCGATGACTTTCGGACTGGCCTGCTGCGCCATCGAGATGATGTCCATGGGCGCTTCGCGCTTCGATATCGCGCGCTTTGGCGCCGAGGTGTTTCGCGCCTCTCCGCGTCAGTCGGACCTGATGGTGGTCGCCGGTCGCGTCTCGCAAAAGATGGCTCCTGTCATTCGCCGGCTCTATGACCAGATGCCGGAACCGAAGTGGGTCATCTCCATGGGCGCGTGCGCCACGTCGGGCGGAGTTTTCAACAATTATGCGCTGCTGCAGGGTGTGAACCAGGTGATTCCTGTGGATGTGTATGTCCCCGGATGCCCGCCGCGACCGGAGCAACTGATGTACGCAATCACGCTCCTGCAAGAGAAGATTCAGCGCGAACCGCGCAGCCTCCTGAAGACCTTGAATGCGGGGTAATCCGGGGCTTTGAAGCGGTTTCAAGGGTGTCAGGTTACTGAGGTAACTCCCTCGTGGCCTGCCAGATGCAATGGGGGTGAAGAGTGCAAGCTCTTGAAAAAAATACCCTCTGCCGGAAACGGTCCTATGGTACCTTTGATAGTGCTGTAGGGACGCCTAACGATTCCCCAATTGCGAGGGATCGAGTCAGTCCGAGCCGGAGTTTGTGCTCGCAAACAGCTTTGTCCATTTGTTATCCAGAATGATTGCGGAGGAAAACGCATGTTGTCTCGTGTTTTAAAATCTGTGAGCCTGTTGCTTGCTTTGGGCGGCGTGGTGTCGATACCCCTAGCCCTGAGTGCCCAGGATGCGGCCAAACCGGCCGCGAAGACCGCCGCCAGCGATTCACCATCCAAATGGGATATCTTTGCCGGCTACAGTTACCTTGCCCCTCATGCGACCGTAGACTCGACATTGCCCAACGGCACGGTTGAGCCCATCGCATTCAAGGCCGAAGAGCACGGCAGTGTTGAGAGTCTTGCCCGCTACTTCAACAACTTTATCGGCTGGCAGGTCGATTCTGGTCAGCACGACCGCTACGTAGACACGCAAAACGGATCAGACCCCGGCTCCAGCAACAGCGGTCTTCTGACCTTCCAGACAGGGCCGATCTTCCGGTACCCCACCGGGGACATCACGCCGTGGGCCCATGGCATGGTTGGAATAGGAGAGCTGGAAGGCCCCCTCCACCAGGACTACAAGTGGGGCCCGACGTTGACCGTCGGTGGTGGTGTGGACTACGAAACGCCATGGTTCAATCATCATCTGGCGATCCGGCTGTTCGAAGTCGACTATGAGTACCTGCACGTCAACTATGGCCCCGCGAACTATGCGAACGGTGCTTATAATGCCGGTGGCCGCGCCAACCTGGACGGTACTCGCCTGGCCACAGGCCTGGTCTATCACATCGGGACCATCGCTCCTCCGCCGCCAGTGACCCTGGCTTGCGCGGCCAGCCCCGCCACAGTGTTCCCCGGCGAACCGGTCACAGTGACTGCGACGGCCGGCAATCTGAACCCCAAGCTGAACGTGATCTATAGCTGGTCGGGTGACGGCGTAACGGGCAACGGAACCACGGCCACAGTGGCCACCGCTTCCCTGGCGCCCGGCGCCTACACGGTGAAGTGCGGAATCAAGGAAGGCAAGAAGGGCAAGGAAGGCCTGAAGCCGTGGGAAACCGCCGACGCTACCGCGAGCTATACAGTGAAGCAGTTCGAGCCGCCGACGGTAAGCTGCTCCGCCAGCCCCAGCACCATCAAGCCGGGTGAGGGCGCCACAGTCACCGCCACGGGCTTGAGCCCGCAGAACCGCCCGCTGACCTACAGCTACTCGGCCCAGGCCGGCACCATCACCGGCAGCGGCGCAACGGCATCCTTCTCCTCGACCGGCGCACCCACCGGCGCGGTAGGGATCACCTGCAACGTGACCGACGACAAGGGACAGACAGCAACCGGCAACACCAGCGTGACCATCACGGCCCCGTATGTGGCGCCGGCTCCTCACACCCAGGCTCTTTGCACCATCACCTTTGACAAGGACAAGAAGCGCCCGACCCGTGTGGACAACGAAGCCAAGGCCTGCCTGGACGAGGTAGCCCTCGACCTGCAGAAGCAGTCGGATGCCAAGGCCGTAGTGGTTGGCACTTCGGATGCGAAGGAAAAAGCCAAGACCGCGAAGGAAGAGAAGCTGGCCCTCAAGCACAAGCACGTGAAGGTTGAGGATGCTGCTGCACAGCGCGCTGTGAACACCAAGGAATACCTGGTAACGGAGAAGGGGATTGACGCTTCTCGTGTCAGCGTAGCGACGAGCACCGAGGACGGCCAGAAGGTGGAAGACTACCTGGTGCCTGCCGGCGCAAGCTTCACGGCCGATGTGGCCGGAACAACCACGGTGGACGAGACCGCGGTGAAGCCGCAAGTACGCAAGCCCCTCGCTGCGCGGTCGCACAAGAAGCACGCCGCAAAGCCAGCCGCCAAGTAAGCAGTAGCGGCAAACCTGAACCGGCAGTAGAAAAGTATGCCGGGCTTCCGTCCTCTTGAGGACGGAAGCCCGGCGAGTACCGGGTGAGCATTCTCCTCTTGCGATCATTTGAGGTTGACCGGCGAGCCGGTCAACCTCTTTTGTTTGTGCGCCCCGTTTTCTTTTGTTTATGCTCATATAGAGCATTTTTCATGGATGAGGGTAACGTCACTCCGTCCTTGCGCATTGGCGGGGTGGTGGGGCGCGAGGGTGGAAGACCATGAACTTCAACCGCACGAGCCTTGAAGGGGCTCTCAGAAATATCTGACTAAGCCGATGTTTTCGAAAGGGCCCGGCTTCAGCTGTGCCGTAAACGCGACAAAACAGTGGTGGGCATTGGCCCCTGAGGGAATGCTGGAACGTATGCAGGACTTGTTCAGAGGTTCCCTCAATGCCAGGAGTAATTTTTTGCATGAATTGGTTGTCGATGCGCGTTGAATCTTTCGTCCGTCCCCTGTTCCTCGCGCAAGCGATGGCCGCGGTTTTGTTTCTGTCCGGGTTGCAAGGTCTTGAAGCGCAGGCTTCGTGGAGTGCGGTCGGCCCCGACGGCGGCGACGCCCGCGCCATCGCCGCGGTCCCTGGGCGGCCCGATCACCTGTATATGGGCACCACCGACAGTTGGCTCTACGAGTCACTGGACAAGGGCGCAACCTGGCGCCGGCTTTCCAAGGTGGACGGATCGGACGACCTGGTCCTCGATCACATTGTCGTGGACGCGGAGAATCCCGCCACCGTTTATGTGGCCGCGTGGAAGGTGGACCGGCCCGGCGGCGGGCTCTGGGTGAGCCGTGACGCGGGTCGAAACTGGGCTGAGGTCGCCGGCTTGCGCGGGCAGTCGATCCGCGCCTTCGCGCAGGCCCCGTCGAATCCCAGAATGCTGTTTGCGGGCACGCTTGAAGGGGTCTTTCGGAGCAGAGATGCAGGCGCTTCCTGGACGTTGATCAGTCCTCGGGCGAGCCATGAGATTCACGAGGTCGAATCGCTGGCCATCGATCCGGCCGACCCCGAAATTGTCTACGCCGGCACCTGGCACCTTCCCTGGAAGACCACGGACGGCGGCAAGAACTGGCAGAGCATCAAGCAGGGCCTGATTGACGACTCCGACGTGTTTTCGATCATTGTGGACCCGGCCCGGCCGCGCACGGTTTTCCTGAGCGCGTGCAGCGGAATTTACAAGAGCGCGAACGCGGCTGAACTGTTCCACAAGATCCAGGGCATTCCTTCTACGGCGCGCAGAACGCGGGTGCTGAGGCAGGACCCGGCGAACCACGAAGTGGTGTACGCCGGAACCACCGAAGGGCTCTACAAGACCGAGGACGGGGGCAGGAACTTCCGGCGCATGACGGGGCCGGATGTCATCGTGAACGATGTGTTCGTCGATCCGCGGGACTCGAATCACGTGCTGCTGGCTACCGACCGCAGCGGCGTTCTTGCGAGCCAGGATGGGGCGGCCAGCTTTCAACCTGCGAATGAGGGGTTTTCCGGGCGCAAAGTCGAGGCGCTGCTGGTGGACCGGAAGAATCCGGCGCGGGTGTTTGCGGGTGTGGTCAACGACAAGATCTATGGGAGCGTCTTCGTTTCCGTGAATGGCGGGGCAACCTGGGACCACATCGGAGACGGGCTCGACGGGCGGGATGTCTTTGCCCTTGCGCAGGCGCCGGACGGGACCATCGTTGCGGGGACGAATCACGGAATCTTCGCGCTCGAACCGGGGACGCAGCCCAGCGTCGCTGCGGGACCGTCTGCGGATGCCCCGGTTTTGCCCAGTTGGAAGCCAAAAAACATGGTCGCAAACACGCAGTTGAAAACCTCGGCCGAAACCCATTACGGCAAGCGCGTCAACGTTGAAAAGCGCGTGGAGGATCCGCCCTGGGAGTTGGACGGGCGCGTCTATGCGCTTGATTTATCAGGAGATGCGTGGCTGGCCTCGACCGGCTTCGGGCTCCTCACCAGCCGCGACCAGGGTGCCACCTGGCAGGGCGGGCCGGTGATGGGCGTGAACGATTACCTGTCCGTAGCCGCGCATGGATCTCTGCTCGCCGCCGCAAGACCCACCTCCGTCCTCCTTTCCCCCGATGCCGGCCTGACCTGGGCGCCGATTCGGATTCCCACCATGCTGACGCGCATCCATCGGGTTGCCTTTTCAAAGGATGGAACCCTTTGGCTGGGGGCGCGCGAGGGGGTCTATTTCACTCACGACCGGGGCAAGACGTGGTTGTGGATCGAGCGGCTCCCATTCCGCGATGTGGACGATGTGTACTATGACGCCGGCCTGGATGAGGTTCTGGTCAGCTCGCGGGTGAGCGACCAGGTGTACGCCATCGACCCCAAGACGCTGGCCTGGAAGTGGTGGCAGACAGGCTACCGCATCGGACTGATCCGCGCTTTCAGGGGGCGGTTGCTGGCGGCTTCTTTGTATGACGGGGTTCTGGTCGAACCGCACGCGGCCCGGGCGGAGATTGGGCAAGCGCAGGGAACAAGGAACAGAGAGTAGACAACAGTAATCGGCTTGACGTGGGTGAAGGGCTATTTCTGTATCATTGGGTCATGTGCGCTGAGACTGCGGATTCCCGCCAACATGTCGCTTCCCCTGGCACTGGCTTCCGGACCCATTCGTTCCGGAGCAATGACCCAAGGCTCGAGCCAATTGCCGCCAAAGTGCTGGCGGGCGAACGGCTGGACTTCAACGATGGGCTGGTGCTCTACGGCTCTTCCGACGTGCTCGCGGTCGGCTGGTTGGCCAACCATGTGCGCGAGCGGATGCATGGGGACGTGACTTATTTCAACGTCAACCGGCACATCAATCCGACGAATGTGTGCGTAGCCAACTGCAAGCTGTGCGCCTTTGGCCGCAAAAAGGGCGATAAGGCCGGCTACACGATGGCTCTCGAAGAGGCCTGGGAGACGGCGGCCTCGGGCTACTCGGAGGCGGTGACCGAGTTCCACATCGTGGGTGGACTGCACCCCGACCTGCCGCTCGAATACTTTCTCGATCTGGTCAAGGGCCTGAAGCAGCGATTTCCCAAGGTGCACATCAAGGCCTTCACCATGGTGGAAGTGGCGTACCTGGCGCGGCGCGCCAAGCTCTCCATCGAAGAGACGCTGAAGAAGATGCGTGCGGCCGGCGTGGACTCAATGCCCGGCGGCGGGGCGGAGATTTTTGCAGCGCGGGTCCGCTCGATCATCTGCGACCACAAGATCGACGGCGAGGAATGGCTCACGACGGCGCGGCTGGCTCACAAATTGGGCTTCAAGTCGAACGCCACCATGTTGTACGGGCACATCGAGAACGATGAAGACCGCGTGGACCACCTGCTGAAGCTGAGGGCGGTGCAGGACGAGACGGGCGGGTTTCAGACGTTCATTCCGTTGGCCTTTCACCCCGAGAACACGGCCCTTGACCATCTGCCGGTGACCACCGGCCTGACCGACATTCGCCAGATCGCTGTCAGCCGCTTGCTGCTCGATAACTTCCCGCACATCAAGGCGTATTGGCAGATGATGACGCCGAAGATTGCGCAGATTTCGCTGCGTTTTGGCGCCGACGATCTGGACGGCACGGTGGTGGAGGAGAAGATCTACCACGACGCCGGCGCCACCACGCCGCAGGGGATGACCCGCAAGGAACTTTGCAGGCTGATTACCGAGGCCGGGCGGGTTCCGGTGGAGCGCGATACGCTCTACCACGCGGTCACACGGACCGAGGACAGCTTCACGGTGGCGGTGTAGAAGGTCGGATCAGAGAGGGCGCGCAATGATTGACTTCGGCCCGGCGGTAGTGCTGGGACTCTGTTTCGGATTCATGTTCGGTGTGGGGTGCTCGCTGGCGGTCCTGTATTCGATTTATTTGGGTGGGTATCGCAAGGCGGTTGCGGATTCTCAGGAGCCGGTGAAACCGAGGCGATTTCGAGAAGCGCTCGAGAAGCTGCTGGCTCGGCGCGCGCGGGAGTCGGGGTCGTTTTCGAAGTGACCTAGAGCGAAACCAGAGTAGTTATACCCCAGTTGAGGGTATTCGAGGTTGCTTCTTCTTGGGGAAGAAGCAACTCGGCGGCATGCCTCCAGGCACAGCCACTCTGGTTTCGCTCTAGGGCTTGGACGACGCGATAAAGACCCCGCTTCTTAGCGCTCCTTGAGGTCAACACTGTAGAGGTTCACAGTGGAGGTGTGAGCGCTGACGACTGGAAGGTCGCCCGGGGCCAGACCGATGAGGCGGTAGTCCGTGGCTGCAATCGGGCGCAGATTGCCGATGGTCGCCACCGGTTCGGCCCGTCCCGCGGGAACGGCGATGCGGTAGATGGGCTTGCCCGCCTCAATAAAATCCTGGAAATAGAGAGAACGGCCGTCGTGGGACCAGACTGGATCGCCGACGCCGTGGGTGGTGAGGGTGGTCCACTGCCCTTGCGCCCGATCAAAGAGCAGCAGCGCCTTCTGGTCCAGGCGCATGGCTGCGATGTAGCGGCCGTCGGGCGATAGCCGGGGGCTGAAGAATCCAGTCGAGTTGGGGATTTCGGTCACCTTGCGGGTTTCTACATCCAGCAGGTAAATGGCCTTGGGCTGGCGGCTGTCCATGCGGTCGGGCAGTCGGCCGAAGACGATCGACCGGCCATCGGCGGACCAATCGGGATCGGCTTCGTTGCGGTCCTCGTTGAGCAACGGAGTGGGCTTTCCACCATCGGCGTCGATCAGGTAAAGCTTCCAGGGCATTCCCGGCTCCTCGGCCATCAGGGCCAGGCGCTTGTTGTCCGGAGACCACTTCATGGTGAAGATGCGCATCGGCGGGGAGGCCAGTTCGATGCGCTCGCTGCCGTCGGCCCTGCTACGCCACAAGGAACCGTCGGAGGCATTGAGCCAGGCTACCCAGCGGCCGTCGGGCGAGTATTCGGCCAAGGCTGCGGCGCTCAGATTCTGGTCCAGGGAGACAAAAGCCGTGGATTTGGGCAGGGCGCGCAGCAGTTCGATCTGCTGGTTGACCCCGATGAAGTAGACGCGATGGCTTCCCGGCGAGGTGCTGGGCGCTTCATAGTCGAGCGGTCCATTGGTGATTTGCCTTGGGGCGCGGTCCCGGAGGAGCCAGGGCCGCTCACGCAGCGCCCAAATGTCTTTGTGCCCATTGTGTTCGGACTGGAAGACAAAGTCGGCTCCATCGGCAGTCCAGCTTCCGCAGCACTCTGAAGCTGGCTGGCTCCAGCCGGGCAGGAGCGGATGAAGATTGGAGCCATCGGCCCCAGCCTCCCATAATTCGGTGGTCTGGCGCTTGGGGTCGCGGACGGTAAAGCGCAAGTGCCTCCCGTCGGGTGACCAACGCAGCCAGAAGGCGAGACCCGGCGTCGAAAGCAGTTTGTGCGGGTCGCTGCCGTCGGCCGCCAACACCGTCAACTCATTGCCGCTGGCAATCAGCAAGCGCCGGCCATCGGGCATCCAGGTCGCATCGTGAGCCAGGGCGTTGGGCACGCGGCGGGCATCCCCTCCGAGCGTGGGGGCGATCCACAACTGCTGTTCCGGATCGGCCTGCAAATGGCTGTGAATGAGCAGCTTGGAGCCGTCCGGGGAAAGCGATCCGATCAGCGGCGCGCCAATCTCGGAAGGCAGATGGAAGTGGCTGATTTCGCCGTTGGCGGCCAGAGCAACCGCCAGCTCCGGGTCGCCATTGTCCATTTGCGAGAAGTAAAGACGCGTGCCGTCGCCGACCGAACTGGAGAAGCTTTCCACCTCCGGGTCATTCGCCAACAGATGCCCGGAATGAGTGACTTGCACAACGTTATACGGTTTGCGGGAGGGCGCGCGGAAGAGCAAAGCCAGGCCCAGTGCGAGGCAAACGCAACCCAGCGATGCGGCAATCCAGCGCCACCGGGCATTGCCGAGCGTGGACGTTGCAGCGGGCAAAGCCGAAAGGGCAGGTTCGATGGAGGGTTTGAGGTCGAGGATCTTGACCGGTGCGATGAACCGGTAACCGCGCTTGGCCAGGGTCTCGACAAAGCGGGGATTCTCGGCGTGATCGCCCAGGGCTTCTCGCAGCTTATTGACGGCGATTCCCAGGCTGTGATCGAAGTCGACGGTGGTATCCGCACCCCACAGCCGCTGTTGCAGCGTCTCGCGGGAGACAACCTCGCCGGGATGCTCGATGAGAGCGGCCAGCAGCTTGAAAGGCTGGCCCTGCAGGCGGATCCGCACACCAGAGCGGCGCAGTTCCCCGGCCTTCAGGTCGGCCTCAAAGACTCCGAACTGTACCCGCTGATCACTATCGCTGTGATGTTCCGTACTCATGCCGCCTAGGATATCCCTGCGCCCAAGTGTAAAGGAAATGGGGCGCAAAAAGGCTCCAACGGAGGGATGGCAGCTCTGAAAATGTCCACGTGCCAAGGAGAACTGTTCCGTTAAGTAATTAAAACTAAATGGCGTATTTGAGGAAATCCAAATGACGGCAAATAGGCGGTGAGTGAATTGACCGTCGATATCCCTGGGGTGTCTTGTCAGTCCTGGTTACGAGGAGCGGCGCTGGACCTGCCTTGACCACGGGCCCAGGCTGCCAACAACACGATGCCAGGCAATGCGATCTTCAAACGAGCCACCCTGCGGCGTGCCAGCGGCCCTGGCGAACAAGGATCGCATCGGCGTCGCCAGCAGCCATTTCTTGCAGGTTTTCATTTTGCCAATCCATTTCTGGGAGAGCTTCATGCGACTGCGGTCACGATTGCTACTGATTGGTTGTTTATGTTGTGCGGCTGCCGTCACAGGGGCGCAGGTTCCGAACACGCCGGTTCCTGGCCCACAGGTTTCGGGCTCACAGAGTTTGCCCCCGCAGATTGATAAAATCGATCCGCCGGGGTGGTTCGCGGGGCTTCCCGACCCGATGCTGCTGGTGCATGGCGACGGGCTGAAGCAGGCGCAATTCGCGGTGAGCGGAGCGGGAGTGACTCTGGACCGCACGCAGGCGTCGGCCAACGGGCACTGGGCTTTTCTGTGGCTGAAAACCGCCGGTGCCGCAGCGCAAACAGTATGGGTAACGGCGCGCAACAGCCAAGGGCAGACCCGCCACGCTTTTGAGCTGGCCGCACGGTCGCACGATTCCGAAGCGCATCGCGGCTTTTCTTCCGCCGACGTGCTTTACCTCATCATGACCGACCGCTTTGCGGATGGGAATCCGGCAAACAACGAGCCTGGTTACAATCGCGCCGCACCGCGCGCCTGGCACGGCGGAGATTTGGCTGGCATCGAGCAGCACCTGGATTACTTGAAGGAACTCGGAGTTACCGCGCTGTGGACCACACCGGTGGCCTCAAATGCCGGAATGGCAGATTCCTATCACGGCTATGCGGCTACGGACTTATATGCGGTGGACCCGCACTTCGGCACGCTGGACGAGTACCGGCATTTGTCCGATGCGCTGCACGCCAAAGGCATCAAGCTGGTGATCGACCTGGTGCCCAACCATTTGGGCGTGAAGCATCCGTGGATGCTGGACCCGCCGGCTCCCGAATGGTTTCATGGGACGCTCGAAAATCATCGCGCAACGCAGCACAATTTCTATGCACTGGTGGACCCGCACGCTCCACAGCAGGCATGGAGCGCCGTCACGACCGGCTGGTTTACCGATGCCATGCCCGACCTGAACCAGGAGAATCCGCTGGTCTCGCGCTACCTGATCCAGAACGCGCTCTGGTGGGTTGAAACGGCCAATCTGGATGGGATTCGGCTGGACACGTTTCCCTATGTGGACCGGGTTTTCTGGCACGATTTTCATGCCGCGCTGCACAGCGTCTATCCGCGTCTGACCACAGTGGGTGAAGTGTTCAACGGCGACCCGGAGGTTACTTCGTTTTTTGCCGGGGGAGTGGCGCATCGCGGCATCGACACCGGGCTCGACACGCCGTTCGATTTTCCGGTGTACTTCACGCTTCGCAACGTCCTGGCTCACGGCAAACCCATGACGGACCTGGCCAAAGTTCTGCGTCAGGATGCGCTCTATCCGCACCCCGAGCGGCTGGTTCCGTTCATCGGCAATCACGATACGACGCGCTTCCTGACGGAAGCGAACGGCTCGGTTCCCAAGCTCAAGTTGGCGCTGGGCCTGCTGGCTACTCTGCGCGGCATGCCGCAACTTTACTCCGGAGACGAAATCGGCATGGCGGGCGGCGATGATCCGGACGACCGTCACGACTTCCCCGGCGGCTTTGCCGGGGATGCGCACACCGCCTTTACCAAGGCGGGCCGCACCGCTTCGGAAGAGGGAGTCTTCGCGTGGACCTCGGGCCTGCTGGCTTTGCGCGCGGCGCATCCGGCATTGCAAACGGGAATCGAACAGAATCTCTTCGCGGACGAAGACACGTTTGCGTTTGTACGTTCGCCGGATGGTGCAGGCTGCACGGCAGGGAATGCGACCGATCGATTGCTGATCGTGGTGAACAAGGCGGAAAATGCCAAGGTTATCGATCTGCCCGTGGAAGAGACAGCGCTCGCCGGGTGCGCACACCTCCAGGCTGTTGCGCCGCAGACTGGAACGGTTCCAGAGGTCAGTGGGGGCAAGTTGCATATCGAGGAGCCCGCGGAGTCCATGACGGTGTTCGAGGTGCATTGAGCTGTGTCTTCTTCATCGGGCAAGTGAAATGCCCGCGGTTAGTATGGACTTCCGAATGGACGCGCTGAGATTGGGAGCAGAAGGACAGTTGGCGCCACTTTCTCTATCGAGGAGATTGTCAATGTTGATTGCATGGCCGGGATTGAAGCATTGGAAGAGTGCGGCGGCGCTGTACCTGGCTGCTGCCGTTATGGCTGGATGCGGGAGTGGGGGTGTTACCAGCACGCTGCCCGCAACGACGCCGCAGGCGACAGCGCCGGCGCTCTCCGTGCGTGCGGGGACGTATACGACATTGCAGAGCGTGGCGCTTTCAGATGCGACAGCCGGGGCGACGATTTATTACACAACCGACGGCACTACGCCGACGACATCTTCGCCCGTGTATACGGCGCCGATTCCTGTGGCGACCACCACGACGATCGACGCTCTGGCCGTGGCCGGCGGCCACACCAACAGCAGCGTGGCCTCGGCGACTTATACCATCGACTTTCCCGCGGCTCCGCCGATTCCGGCGATCGCCGATGTCCACCAGGGATTTATTTACCAGATCGTGACCGACCGCTTTTTCAATGGCGACGCCAGCAATGACAATCCGGCGGAAAGCGCAGGGCTGTTTGACCCGAATGGGTTCACCAATCCTTCCGACTGGCATCTCTATTGGGGCGGCGATCTGGCAGGCATCCAGCAGAAGCTCAACTATTTGAAATCGATGGGTGTGGCGGCCATCTGGATTTCACCGCCGGTGGCTGACATTCGCGTGAACGCCGGTTCGAGCAACGGGGAGACGGGCTACCACGGCTATTGGCCGCGTGACATGATGCAGATTGACGAGCATTTTGGCGACAACCAGAATAGCTGGACGGCCTTCGACAACCTGGTGACGGCGGCGCACGCGGATGGAATCAAGGTCTTTGTCGATTTTGTGGCCAACCACACCAACCCCATCGGCGCCGGTGAAGATGGATCGCTCTATAACAACGGGACGGCGGTTACGACTTACTCGACCGATACCGGGGTAACTCCCTACTATCATCACAACCCGGGTGTAAATAACTGGAATGACCGCTACCAGGTGCAGTATTACACGCTGGAAGGCCTGGCGGACCTGGACCAGACCAATCCCTGGGTGGACCAGTATCTGAAGACAGCCGTGACCGGTTTCCTGGCCCACGGAGCCGATGGCTTCCGCTTCGATGCGATCAAGGATGTGAATTGGGGCTGGACTTACAGCCTGGAGAACACCATCGCCAACTGGAGCGGCCCTTCGACCCTGCCGGCGGCCACGGCGCGGCCTTTCCTCTTCGGCGAGTGGGGCGGTGGTTCGGGCGATGCGCTCTATCCCGATTCAGTGAAGTTCTCCAATAACAGCGGCATGAATTTGCTGGACTACTCGCTCTATTATCAACTGGCCGATGTCTTCGGAAGCAATAAGAGCTTTCACGAGATCGATAACGAACTGACGCTTGAGGATGCGGGCTCGTCGAGCAGCACAGCGCAGCCATTCACCCAGCCCAACGACCTGGTGACTTTCTTCGACAATCACGACAACGCGCGCATCATGACGCTGGGTGCGGACCAGATGGCTGTGAAGCAGGCCATGAGTTTCCTGCTCACGTGCCGCGGCGTTCCGGTGCTCTATTATGGCGACGAGCAATACCTGCACAACGACACGGATGGCGGCACCGACCCGTATAACCGCAACGCGATGACCCAGTTTAACTCGACCGACGCGGTGCTGCTGGTGCAGTATCTCGCGGCTCTGCGTGCGGCCAATCCAGCGATTGCCTACGGGACGATGCAACAGCGATGGGTCAACGACGACGTCTACATCTACGAGCGGCAACTGGGGACGAATGTGGTCCTGGTGGCGATCAACAAGAATGCGTCGACCGATCAGGCCATCAGCGGCCTCTACACTTACCTGCCTCCGGGAAGTTATACAGACTATCTGGCCGGGACCATGGGCGGCATGGGAGTTACAGTTACGGGCGCGGCGGGCAGTAACAACCCGGCGACCAACTTTACCCTTCTGCACCGCAGCGTTTCGATCTGGGTTTCAGCCGGAACGCCGGCGCCCTCGATCGGCAGCGTAACGCCGCGCGTCGCCAATCCGGGCGCGACGGTGACCGTTAGCGGAGCCAGTTTTGGCGCAACTGCGGGGGCGGTGAACTTCACGGTTGGTAGCACAACCATCGCCGCAACCGCGACCAGTTGGAGCAATGGACAGATCACAACTGTGGTTCCGGCGCTGGCCGCGGGCGCGGGTACGGTGACGGTGACGCAGGGAACCGCAACCTCCAACGCAGCTCCGTTTACCGTGAATACGTCGAGCCTGATTCCCGTGAACTTCAGCATCGCGGGCACACCGGCGCTGGCCAGCACGGATGTCTTGATGCTGACAGGGAGCGTGGCGGAGTTGGGCAACTGGGCAACCACGTGGAACGACGCCATCGGCCCAATCACGATTCCGGCCGCGGGCAGCGGATTGCAAACTGTATCTGTGCCGGCGGGAGCCGCAGTGCAGTTCAAATTCCTTGTGCTGCACAGCGACGGGACGGTCACCTGGGAAAACGGCGCGAATCACAGCTATGCCATTCCTGCCACGGGCGTGGGTACGGCAGCGGTGAACTGGCAGAACTAGGACTCTGACCGCGTGACTTCGAACATTGGGACCGTGGCTCCAGGTCTCAAAATCGAGACCTGGGGCACCCGCAATTGGTACAAGAACAAGCGGTCCTAGACCTATGGTCACTTCCTGGGAGGGAGTTATATCCCACCCTTGCGCTCGACCACCCCCCGGACGAAGACCTGTCCGCGGGGGCTCCGGCAAAAGCGCAAGGGTGGAGACACGCAGCTTATATAACTCAGTTATTGCGCACAAGCGCGCCGCTCTTCATGACAAAACTTACGTGCTCTACCGCGGTGATGTCGTCGAGAGGGTTGCCGGGGACGGCGACGATGTCGGCGAAGTAGCCGGGCTTGAGCTGGCCGATCTGCCCCTCCCAGCCCAAGAGCTTTGCGCCCTCGATCAAATCGGCCTGGAGGACAGCCAGCGGCTTCATGCCGTAGTGGACCATCAGTTCCAGCTCGACGGCTTGCGTGCCGTGCGGGAAGGGGCCGACATCCGAGCCCACCGCAAACGGAATCCCGGCAGCGACCTGGCGCTTGAATTCGCGAATCTTGAAGTCGAGCAGGGCCCGCTCGCGCGCGGCAACCGCTGGCGATGCGGCGTGCTCGGCGAAGTACTGGAAGATGGCGAAGGTTGGCACGGCAGGGATGTGCTTCTCGCGCATCAGGCGCATGGTCTCGTCGCTCAACTGGGTAGCGTGGTCGATGGAGGCAACGCCGGCCTGCGCGGCGTAGAGCGTGCCGGGCTCGCCCATGGCGTGCACCGCGACACGGGCGCCAAGGCGGCGGGCCTCTTCGACGGCGGCGGCGAGTTGCGGCCCGGAGTACTGGTACGGCGTGTGGAGTTCTCCGTCGATGATTTTGTCGGGGCCGGTTTCGTAAATCTTGACGAAGTCGGCGCCCTCCTTGTGCTGCGCGCGGATGACTTCGATGAGTTGGTCGATGGAGTTGGCGTAGTCGGCGTTGGAGAGGACGTGCTGGGCGGGGTTGAAGTGGATGGCGTCTTCGTGGCCGCCCAAAATATCGATGGCGTTGCCGCTGATGCGCAGGCGGGGGCCGGGAATGAGGCCCTGGTCGATGGCGTTGCGGATGGCGGTGTCGGCCGAGCCTGCGCCCTCGGTGCCCATGTCGCGCTCGGCGGTGAAGCCGGCCAGCAGGTCGGCCTTGGCGGCCTGTGCGGCGAGCAAGGTGCGCCAGGGAACCGATTCCTCGACGGTTTGCAGGTCTTCGGCGCTAGTGTGCAGAAAGAGATGGACGTGGGCGTCGATGAGACCGGGAAGCAGGGTGGTGTCGCCGAGATCGATGATGCGGGCACCCTGCGGATGGTCGACCGAGACGCCGACGGCGCGGATGCGGTCGCCCTGGATGAGTATTTCACCGGGCTGAAGAAGCGTGCCGGTGTCGACCTGGAGCAAACGGGCTGCGTGCAGGACAATGGGCGCGGAAGTGGCCTGCTGCGCGGAGGCGGGGACGGCGCAAGATGCGCAAAGCAGAACAATGCATAGATGCGCGAGGAATCTGAGCATGGGTAAAACTATGGCGCATCCGGGTTGGCTTGTCGAGAGCCGCGAGGCTTCTGAATCGTCAACCACTTGCGGGACGCGTTGTGGAAAAACTCATCAATTGCGCGGGTTAATGCACAGGCTCGACGGAGGCGCGTCTGCGCTATGATTGCCATTGCATGCTGAAAATCGGAGCAGTGAAATGGCACGGAAAGTGCCCGCGTCATCCCATGTTCGATCCCGAAAAGGATGGGATCAGCGCAATCAAGGGCGGCTGTACCCGCTGCCAGGAACTGCTGGCAATTTTTGAGAGCTACCGGCGCACCTTGCAGATGATGCGCGCATTCGCGCCGTTCCCGGCCAAGAGCAAGGAACCGGCCGAGCCCGAACCGGACCGCCAGCAGGATCTGTTTGATCTGCTGGGGTGATGGCTGGCCGGCCTCGCTGCCTTGTCCCGCCGGTGCAAAGTGCCCCCCGCTGGTGCTGATTCCGCTATCGTAGTGATACGGGGATACCAATGAAGCTGAGCGGACTGAAGACGGAGCGGCCGAACCGTGCCTCCGCTGATCTGGACAAGTTGAGCGCGCTGGACATTGCCACTCTGATGAATCGCCAGGATGCGAAGGTTCTGCGCGCTGTCCGCGCGGCGCTTCCCTCGATTGCGAAGGCGATCGACGTGGTGCGCGACCGGCTGGCGCAGGGCGGAAGGCTGATCTACGTGGGCAGCGGGACAAGTGGAAGACTTGGCGCGCTGGACGCGTCGGAGTGCCCGCCGACCTTCGGCACCGATCCGGCGATGGTTCAATACGTCATTGCCGGAGGCGAGCGCGCGCTGGCGAATGCGACCGAGGCCAGCGAAGACTCAGAGGATCAAGGTGCGGCCGACATGGCTGCGCGCAAGCCTTCGAAGAAGGATGTTGTGGTGGGACTGGCCGCCAGCGGGCGCACGCCGTACACGATTGCAGCCCTGAAATACGCAGGCAGAAAAGGAGCCGCCACCGTTGCCATCGTCTGCAACACGGGGTCGGAACTGGCGCAGGCTGCCGACATTGCAATCGAGGCCGAGGTCGGTCCGGAGGTCCTCGCCGGGTCGACGCGGCTCAAGGCGGGGACGGCGGAAAAGCTGATTTGCAATATGCTGACCACGGGCGCGATGGCTCGCCTGGGTTATATGTACGGCAACCTGATGGTCAACCTCCATCTCAAGAATGAAAAGCTGCTGGAGCGCGGAATTGCGATTGTGCAGCGCGTGGCCAAGGTGAACCGGCCGGCAGCGATGGCTGCGCTCGAAGCCGCGGAGATGAAGGTGCCGGTGGCGTTGGTGATGCTGTCCGCCAAGGTAAGCAAGGCCGAGGCGGTGCGTCGGCTGAGGCGCGCCCAAGGCGGCGTTCGCAAGGCGATCGAAGGATAGACCCGTGCGAATTCAGCGGCGGCGTGCATGGCTGCCATCGATGCGCGCCGGAGCTGGCCAGCGACCCTATAGCAGAACCAGAGTTGGTTTATCCCGAAGGCACTGCACTCAAGTCGCCGCGACCATCAGGGAGTGGCGACCTCGCATCCACCGACCAGGACACAGGGACTCTGGTTCTGCCCTAGGGGACGATGTCGACAGTCACGGTTGTGGTTTGTGTCGTGCCTCCACCGGCGGCGGTGACGGTGATGCTCTGGTTTCCGGTGGAGGCTCTGCGGCTGGCTTTGACGGTCATGGTCGAGGCTCCTCCACCAGGCGCGGCTATGGATTTGGGTTTGAAAGAGATGGTCTCGCCAGAAACTTGTCCTGACGCCGACAACCGGACTGTCGCGTTGAAGCCGCCGGAGACAGTGGTCGTGATGGTGGAGGTGGCGGAACTTCTGCGGGCTACCGAAAGGGAAGCGGGCGAGGCTGCGACGTTGAGGCCGGCAGGGGATGTGGTGGTGGCGACTGTGAGAGAAAGAGCGGCCGTTTGAGTTAGGCCTCCCCCGGTCGCGGTTACGGTGATCGGGTACGTGCCGGCGGCAGCGGTTGCCGCCACGGCCAGGGTCAAGGTGGATGTGCCGGAGCCCGGCGCGGCGATGGATGCGGGGCTGAGACTTGCGGTGACGCCTGCGGGTTGGCCGCTGGCAGATAGCGCGACCGCTGAATTGAAGCCTTGAGAGACAGTCGTGGTCAAGGTGGAAGAGGCACTTGCGCCCGGCGCCACGGAGACGGAAGCGGGCACGAGCACTGCGGAGAGACCGGTGGGAGGCGCGGGTGCGCCACCAAGGGCGTTGATTAGGCCGGTTCCATTGGGAGTGCCCCAGCCGGTGACCAGATCGTAGCCGGTGACAGCCGAATAACTCCCCGACGTTCCGCTGGTAATGTCGTGGAAGTCGGTGGCATAACTCGAATTCACATTCTGCGCGTAGATGGTGGGGTTGATGAAGCCGATGGTCGGCTGGCCGTTCGAGACCAACTGCTGGTTGACGAGCGCAATGTAACCGGCCCACATGGGCGCCGCAAAACTGGTGCCGCCGTACTGGTTAGCCTGGCAGGTAGTCTGGTCGGCGCAGGTGTAAAAGGTGAAATTCGCGTTGGCGGAAACGTCGGGCCCGTTGCGCAGGGTTGTGGAGCCCTGGTTGCTGGAGCTGATGACGCCCGAAAGCTGCTGCCAGGAGGGAATGGCGACGCTGTCAGGAGAGATGCCGCCGCCGCTGTCGGTCCAGGCCGTTTCTGACTGCCAGGGGCCGGCCGCGCTGGCGGTGATCAGGTCGGTGCCGCCGACTGAAACAACATAAGCATCGTCAGCCGGCCAAGCCTCGTTGCTCGCGGACCAGGTGGAACTGTCACCGGAGGCCGCGAAGAAGTTCTGGCCCTGCGCCGCCATCCGCTGGAAGTAGGGGTCGAGCGTACTGGCATCGGCCGGCGTCCATCCCCATGAGCAGCCGATGGTGGCGGGCAGCGGGCTGTAGGTAGTCATGGCGCCGAGGATTGCCGTGTCGGTGGATCCGACGTACATGACCAGGCTGGCCAGGCCGGGAGCCATGCCGATGGCCTGGGTCATGTCGAGGGTCTGCTCAGTATCGTCGCAGCTCCCCCCGGCGCTCGAATCTACGCAGGAGGTGCTGGTCCCGTCCGCGGAGTAGAGGGTTACGGGGACGTTGTTGGTTTGGCCGATGTTGTTGAAGTAGGTAGTCAAGTCGGCCAGGTCGGTCCCCGCATATTCGAACAATCCAAGGTTCTGGCCGGCGCCGGTGAGAGCGGTTCCACCGTAGTAAGCGGCGCGCATGTCGCTGCCCAGAAACGAAGCCGAAGGACCGGAGCCGGTGGTGGCGTGGGTCACAACATCGGCCGGCTTGAGGTTGTGGGCCTTGGCGTAGTCGCTCCGTTTGACGAAGAGGGCATGCGGGATGGAGTAGTTATCCAGGCCGGAGATGTGCCAGATCGAAAATCCCAGGTTTGTGGTGGGCTCACGGTCCGGCGCGTAGAAGGTGCGGTTCTCGGTGGGGTGCTGGTAGGTTTGCATTTTCACATGGAAGGCGGACTCGATGGCCGAAACCCGGGCTTTGACCTGCACATCCATGGCATCGCGGGTTCCACCCACGACCGTGAGGTGGTTCTTTTTGGCGAAACGGACCACGGCGTCATAGTTTTGCTGCGTGGGTCCAAAGCGCGAGGTGAACTCCGCCACGGAGAGGAAATGCCGGTAGTTGGGGCTGGCCGGGTTGTAGAGATCCTTCAGAAACGAATCCAGGCCTGCCTGATCGCGCAGCGGCAGAACAATATCGAGCTGCAAGACCTGGGTCTTGGCGAGGCGTGTGAGAGGCTTTGCCCTGCCGGTGCGCGCGGCTTCCCGCACATGATGGGTCATCATGGATTGCGCAGGGGAGAGGATGGTTGCGACCAGGAGAATCGCAACCAGAGCAATCAGGAACAGGCCTGTTTTCTGAACCATGGTTTCTCCTTCGAGTGGGGTGATCTTAGAGATGTCCGGTTGCCATACGTGCGGCCGGGAGGGCCTTTTGTCCACGTAGAGTACCACCGAAATGCGTGCCCTGCGAAGGATAACCAGCGCTGATTTCAGGCGGCAGAGCGCTTGGAAGCGCCCCGGAAGGTGGATGATGCGTCGTTTTCACCGTAGAATGAGCGGATCGGGCACGAGAATGAAAGCGGCAGGCTGACATGGCAGACCAAAGCATTACAATTTCGCCGGGTTCGCGTTTCCGAGCTGCGCTGGTGCTGGCGCTTGTTGCGGATGCGCTGCAAGTCGCCATCTTTCCCTTGTTCTTCGAGGGCGCGGCATCGCCCGCCGACGACCTGCTCGACCTGGGAGTGGGAGCTGCGATGGTCAGCCTTCTCGGCTGGCACTGGGAATTCCTGCCATCGTTCGTGGCCAAGCTGGTGCCGGGAGTGGACCTGGTTCCTTTCTGGACGATGGCGGTTGCCAGCGTCTATCGGAAATCGAAGCGGGCCGTGGTCAGCCTCGAAGGAATTGGCCGGGACGACCCGGCTCGGAGTGCGCCGCGACGGTCTTGAGCCGGGCGGCGTAGGATTCTGTCCATGACGAACATGAGCCGCCGCGATCTCTGTGTCGCACTCCCCTCTCTGGCGGCGATGACCGCGTGCCTGCCGGCTAAGGGCCAGTCGGGCGCGGCTGCCGCGCCGGCTGGATCGCCACCGGCAGACGATGTTCTCTCCGTACAGCGAATTTATCCGTTTGACGAGCTTCCCGTAGCGAAGAATGCCAATGGGGAGTCGCGGGCCGTAACGCACGGCGTATTGCCGACCGGAGAAGCTGTCGAGATTCACGAAACGACCCTGCTGCCAGGGCATATGCCGCATCCTCCCCACAAGCATCGGCACTCGGAGTTCATGCTGGTGCGCGAGGGCACGCTGGAGTTCGATAACGACGGGACACTTGAGCGCGTGGGGCCCGGCGGCGTGATCTTCGCCGCATCGAACGTGATGCATGGAGTGAAGAACGTGGGCCAGACGAACGCCAATTACTTTGTGATTGCGATTGGCCGGGAGTCCGAAGTTACACCGGGTCATTCCTCCTGATTGGTTCCATTGACCTGGCCGCGCAATGCAATGTTCGCATTGCGGCGCAAAACAAATGCTGTGCGGGCGTCAACCCGTGCACACACGAGCGCGTCTAGCTGAATGAGCACTTCGCCGGCGATGCCGCTTACCAACGGAAGAACCACTTTCATTCGAGACAGATTGGATGCGGCGCAAGTGCCTGCACGGCTTCATTCTGTCGCGATGGAGTGGGTTCCGTGTTCATGGGAGAGGAGCACAAGCAAATGTTTGAATTCACATATGGTTTGCAGTTGGCGCGGCGTACAGCGCTCACGATGGGCATGATGTTCGCCGGTTGCAGCGCGCTTTGGGCGCAGGCGGGAGCGCAGGCCGCGCCGCCGCCGGGCGGGATGCATCAGCGCGGTTTCGGTGTGGAGCGGGAGCTGAGGCAACTGACGCTCGTGTTGACGCTCACCGACGCACAACAGGCGCAGGTAAAAACTCTGCTGATGGAGCAGAGGCAACAGATGGAAGCCCTGCGCAAGCCCGCCGCCAGCAGCGACGCGACCGGCGAAGCGCCACAGCCTAGCTGGGAACAGATGGGAGCGATCCGCGACGCGACCGAAGCCAAGATTGCGGCCGTGTTGACCGACGAACAGAAACCCAAGTTCGCTGCGTGGCAGCAGCAGCGCAAACAGATGATGGAGCGGCGCCGCGGCCAGCAGGGCCAGCACGCCCCGGCTCCGAATGCCCCGACCAGTTAGAACATTTTTCAAAAGCCGGTTTTGCAACAGGGCACAACGTCACAGCTTCCGTGCCAGATGCACAGGAGCCTCTGGCGCGGCTATTTCCTTGACCCGATCAGCCGTATGCGCGCGGTCAAGGCTCTGCCCACGGGCTCGCTGAAGGTTCCGTACTGGGGCGAATCGACCACGTTGTTCACCACCAGGAAATCGCCTGCGCTGGTCGCATTTTCCATCACGCCGCGCAGTCCGAAATAGGACCCGCGAAAGTGGAAGCGCCATTCCAGCCCGGGGCTGAAGGACAGGTAATTGGGAAAGCGGCGCGAACCAGGCTCGCCCACCACCTGGTAGCCCGCGTTGATTGTGGTGTAAGGAAAGCCTGAATGCCAATCAAGGCTGTAAACCAGGTCCCAACTCTTCTTGAAGCCCGGCGCGAGGAACGGCAGCCATCCCCAGGAGAGCACGCGGTTCGGCGTGTCCCAAGGCAGCGGGCCGCTCTGCTCGGGGCCGAACATCGAGATGGTGGGCGCATAATCGATGGCCGCGTTGGTGTGCGCGGAGGAGTGGGTATACGCGGCAAAGAGCGTGTAGCCGCCGGAGAACGTACGGCGGACGTCTATCTCGGCCGCGTTGTCGTGGTCCTGCCGCGCATTGGTCAGCGCGTAGTTCCCTGAGAGCGCGGCGGGGCCGCTCTGATTCGCGTAAACGAACTCATCGGATACACGCTTGCTCAGGGCGTTCGCCTGAAGATAGATCGCGCCGGGAAGGCGCTGTTCGATGCCAACGCTCCAGTTCAGCGCACGCGCCTCATGGAGCGATCCGTCGTTGGCGAAAAAAATGGTTTCTTGCGCCGGACCCAGCGAGGTAACTCCGTCGGCGGCAAAGGATGTGTCGTAGCGGACGCCGGCCAACGCGCGCGTCAGGTACTCCAGTTGCGTGTGCTCGTAATAGAGGCCGACGCCGACGGAAAACTTGGTTTTGCCCATCGCGCCCGAGGGCACGTAGACGGCGGCCAGGCGCGGCGACACGACCGGCCTGCGCAGAATCTCGTCCCAGTCGAAGCGCAAGCCCGGTTCGAGAAGCAGGCCGGCGCGCGGCGTCCACCGGTCTTGCACATACGCGCCGGCTTCGGCATTGTGGCGGGTGAAGGGAGCGGTCGCGGGAAAAGTGCTTTGCCGCAGCAGCGTTCCATCCTCGCGCAGATAGCTGACCGGAGCCCGCGCAACGGTTTCGTCGAAGCCGATTTGATCCAGGTCGATGCCGGCTTTCAGATTGTGCAGTCCAGCCCAGTGACACGGCGGCAGATAGAGCGCGGCGTTCGCTTCAATGCGCTGTGAGCGGCTGGTCAGGTTCTCAAAGTAACTCCCATGCGATAACTCGGGAGTTATCTTGAAAGAACTGTCTCCGTGCGGCTCATAACCATCGCTGAAGCGCACCACGCCCAACCCGAGATCGAGCAGCGCCCCGTTGTGAAAGCTTTGCTGATCGCGCACGTACGGCAGCCACGCGATGATGTTGGTCTTCGTGGTGCTCTCTTGCGGAACCAGCGAGGAAATGCCATCGTACGGGGAATGATAGTCGTTGAACAGCAGCCCGCCCGACACGATGTTGGCAGGCGCGGCATTGGCCTGGAACTTGATCAGGTTGCTTCCGCGCAGCAGGTGATTGGTGTCGGCGCCGTTCGGAAGTTCCTGGATGTAGATGTTGTCGTACTCCGCTTCCAGACCGTCGAAGAACCATGCGCGGTTGCGCTTCAGCGGCCCGGAAAAGGTGACGCGGGGAACGAATTTGTCAAAGCGAATTCCATTGGCCTGCCGGAACGAGGGAAGAAAGTCGGTGGTGTTGAAGCGGAATTTGTTGTCACCCATTCCGGTGTAGAACGCCATGACGCCCCCAGTGCTTCTGCCGAACTCGACAGGATAGCGTGTCGTCTCCTGGTCGATGGAGCGAACCGCATCGGCGCTGACGCGAAGGCCAAGAATCCCGCTGACCGGAGAGCGAATATCGAATCCATCCAGCGTGTCCAGAGTCGCCCAGGTCTCCGATCCGGCCACGTGCACCTGGCCAGTCGCATCCGGAACCACGCCAGGATAGAACGGCAGCAGGTTGCGGATGTCGCGCGAGGTGGTGTAGGGCACATTGATGATCTCCGGCAAATTCATGGAGCGCTGATCGGAGGTCTGCTCCGTGTCTATGCCGGGGACCGAGGCAGTTACGCTGACCTGCTCGAGCACCATCTGCTCGTGATTGAGGACAACTCGCGCTTCCCGCGGGAGCGGATCGACCTGGCTCAATACCGTCTGATAGAACCCCGGCTTTTCGACGCGCACGCGGTAGGGCTTTTTCTCCTGGAGGAGGTACGAAGCTTGTCCGGCGTAATTGGTCGAAAGGCGAATCTCCGTGTGTCCCGGCTCAAGAACGATCACCTGCGCGCCTGATACGGCCGCACCATTCTCATCCACGACCGTGAGGACAGCCGGGGCACTGGCCGGCGGCGTCTGCGCGGTGGCAGAAACGAGGCAGCCAAGAAGAAAGAGACCGGAAACGACTCCGCGCGCTCGCTTGAAATATCGCATGGGTCCACCGCAGCCAGCGTACACATTGTAGACGCTGGCTACTGGAGAAATGTCCCTTGGCGAGTGGAGAGAAAGGGGTTGCTTTGTGGATGGATCGCTGAAAAGGCCGACAAAGAGACGACGTGCTTTTTGCCGACTGTACTCGAAGTTCAGGGCAATTTGTCTTCCTTTGCCGGCGGTGCAGTCTTCGGCCTGACGGGCGCGGCCGCACCTTCTCCTGCAACCGTCATCCATTGGCGCACATACCATCGCTTCACGATCCCGCTTGTTACATACGGATCGCCTCTGGCAAACTTCTCCGCGACCTCGGGCGAGTCGCCTTTGAAGAGCAGCAGTGCGCCGTCGGTGGGATTCGCGAGAGCGCCGCCCAATACCAGTTCGCCGCGTTCGCTTGCCTTCCAGGCAAGGCCGAGATGCTCATCGCGAAACTCCGCACGCCGGGAAACGTAGTCGTCGCTTGCTTCGTAGAACAAAAGGTAATGCATGCGTGTGCCCCGAACTCACTCGTATCATAGCGCTCGTATAATAGCCACAAGAACCATATCGATTGAAGGGGAATTTACCATGCCGGCATACGAATATCAGTGCAATGCATGTGGAAGCCGTTTTGAGCAGCGCCAGAAGATGTCCGATCCGGCGATCGAAGCTTGCCCAGGATGCGGCGGCACGGTGAAGAGGCTGATCAGCGGCGGCGCGGGTGTCATCTCAAAGGGCGGAAGCTCCGCCAACTTCCCGGAGGCCGGCGTGGGTTGTGGTCTCGGCTCGCCCTGCTGCGGCCAGGGCGGCGGCTGCGCCAACGCGGAATTCTGCCATCCATAAGGCGAAAGGCCGTTTCCATCTTTTCCGCGTCGAATGACCGGCCCGCATTGATTTCCGACGCGAGATTCCGGGAAAGAAACGGGAGTTGACCGTTCTGAGGACGGCCCCCGGCGAAAATTTTTGTTCGTTGATAGCTCAATATGTAAGGAATTGACCAGCACTCTGAACTAAAGCGCTTCTAGAATGCGTGCATCGGTCAACCACAGCCGTCTCATACACGAGGCTGAGTTTCGTTCCACTCTTGCTTTTGCGGCATACCGAGGATCCGAGACAGGCAACCGGGTGGAGGGGGGCAAGTTTTGATGCGCGCCCTGCAAGCGATAGCACTCTTTCTCGCGACCCTTGCGGTTCTGTCTGCGGTTTGCCCGCGCAGCCATGCACAGGCGGCGCTGCTGCTGGAAGAACCCTACGGCTTCTTTGGCGCCTTGAACCCCACCGGTCACGAAGCTCTCTACTTTGAGCGCATTTGCGCCGCAACCCCCATCCTGTTGCGCCGCTGCGCGGCCGGTGAGCCTGGCGCGGTGATCACCCGCTACCAGGGAATCGGCGGATACGACTGGGTGGCAATGCCGCTGATCCCATATCTCTACTCGGTCGAGAATCCTTCAGACGTTCCCGGCCGCGCGGATCGGAAAACTGTCATCGGCTTGCGCGAGCAGTATCATGCGGCCCACCTGGACAGCCTGGGCAAAAGCGTGCCGGAGGGCAGCACATTTCAACGGGGCTGGAACCAATTGGTGGGCGTGGCATACGAGCGGCGCATCTACGCCTTTCGGTTTGCAACGACGGAAGAGCAGGACGACGCACTCATCGTCCGAATGAACAACGGAGCAAACCACTCCCGATACAGCCTGGTCTTCTGGAATTGCGCCGATTTTTCGAGCGCCATCTTGAACTTCTACTTTCCGCATACATTCCGGCGCACCATTCTCCCCGATGCGGGAATCACCACCCCGATGCACGTTGCAGACGAGTTGGTGCGCTACGCTCACAAACACCTCGAGACACATTTGACCGTGTTTGCGGTTCCTCAGGTTCCGGGCTACCGCGGATCAAGCAGAGCGAATAGAAGCATCGCCAAATCGCTCATCACCAACGGCTATGTCATTCCCCTGGCCTTCATCAACCCTTTTGTCGCCGGAGGCGTCCTTGTCGACTACCTTGCGTGTGGCCGATCTCCTCTCCATCTCGAGCAGGCGCAAACTCTTACGCCCACGGGCATGACTCTCTTGACACTTCCTGCCGGGACGGTCATTTCTCAAAGATCACAAAGCAGTATCGGGCCGGGACATTGACGGCCGTTGGGAAGATCGGGGAACGCTGCTGCGGACGGCGACCGAATGCCACCACTGGCTTGGGCTCCGATGTGCATTGAAGAGGTTCGGAACCGGGGTCGTGAAGCAGCTATTTCAGGGATAACCGGAAAAGCGGAAGCTATCATATCGGCGAAGTTCGAGGCCTTTGGCTTGGCGTAGCCAGACCGTGCGCCGCGTGTGTCAAAATATCCATCCATGAGAACAATTCTTTTTGCAATGTTGCTGGCTTTGACGGCGGCTGCGTCTCCGGCGCAAAAGCGGCTGGTGCTGATCGACCAGGATGGGTCGGGGCCGGGCGGGTCGAACCAGATGGCGATGCTGGCGCTGCTGCAAGCGCCGCAGGTGGAGGTGCTGGGCATCACCATGGTCACAGGCAATGCCTGGCGCGACGAGGAGACGCTGCACACACTGCGCATGCTCGAGCTGACCGGGCACGCGCATGTGCCCGTGGCCAAAGGGGCGGTGTTTCCGCTGGTGCGCACCCAGGAGGAGACGCGGCTGGCCGAGGTGCTGAACGGCAAGGTAGATTGGCTGGGCGCATGGGGGCAGGGGCCGACGGTGCTGGTGGAGACGGCCGACGGGCTCAAGCCGGTAACTCCTGACCATTTCGAATCGCATGGGCCGTATGCGATTCCGCCGATGCAGGAGGGGATGCCGGCGACGAAGGCAATCGACGAGGACGCGGCGCACTTTCTCATCCGCCAGGTGCATGCGCATCCGCATGAAGTGACGATCTACGCGGCCGGGCCGCTGACCAACATTGCGCTGGCCGTCAGCATAGACCCGGAGTTTGCCGCGTTGACCAGGGGCATCGTGCTGATGGGCGGCAGCCTGAACCCGAAAACCGACGACCCTGAGTTTGCCACCAACCCGCGGCATGAGTTCAACTTCTGGCTCGATCCCGAGGCGGCGCACATTGTGCTGCGGGCGGATTGGCCGCGCGTGGATGTGACCACGGTGGATGTCTCGATCAAGGCGCCCTTCACGCAGAAGTTGGTCGACGACATCTCAAAATCGCAGACGCCAGCGGCCAGGTACATTGCAGCATGGAACCAGGAGCGCTATTACATGTGGGACGAACTGGCGGCGTGCGCATGGTTGGAGCCGAAGCTGATCACCGAGGAGAAGCCGGTGTACATGGACGTGGACGTGAGCCATGGGCCCGGGTATGGCGACACGCTGACCTGGACGGAGAAGTTCAAGCCGGCGACAGGAGTGCGGCTGGTGCATGCGCAGGTGGATTTGGATCTGCCGCAGTTTCAGAAGATGTTTGTCGATTTGATGACCGGGGCCGGCGAGCAATGAGAGAGGGGCGGCTGGTTTGATGCACCACAAGTGCAGTTTTCCGCTCCCGGACACGCCATCGCCTTGCGTGCAGAGTCGATGCATCCAAAAGACCGCTGGCGCCCAGGAAGCAGATTGCAGCCGAGTTTGCCCCGAGCCGCCGGCTCCGAGGATTCCATGAAGGACGAGGGCCTATCTGCTGACTATGAACGGCTTACCTAATATGCCGCTATCCCGGTAATGTGCTGGCCGAGGACGAGGGTGTGGATGTCGTGGGTGCCCTCGTAGGTCTTCACGGATTCCAGATTCATCATGTGGCGCATGATGGGATAGTCTTCCGTGATGCCGTTGGCACCCAGGATGTCGCGGGCCATGCGCGCGATTTCGAGAGCCATCCAGACGTTGTTGCGCTTGGCGAGCGAGATGTGTTCGTGGCCCACCGTGCCCGCATCCTTCAATCGGCCGACGTGCAGCGAAAGCAACTGGGCTTTCGAGATCTCCGAGACCATCCAGACCAGCTTTTCTTGGATGAGCTGGTGGCTGGCGATGGGCTGCCCGTGAAACTGCTTGCGGAATTTGGCGTATTGCAGCGCGGTCGAGTAGCAGTCCATGGCCGCGCCGATGGCGCCCCAGCTAATGCCGTAACGGGCCTGGTTGAGGCACATGAGCGGACTCTTCAAGCCGCCGGTCCCGGGCAGCAGGTTGGCGGCGGGGATGTGGACTTCTTGCAGGGAAAGGCCGCTGGTGATGGAGGCGCGCAAACTCCATTTGCCGTGGACTTCGAAGGCCGAGAAGCCGGGGCGGTTGGTTTCGACCAGGAAACCGCGGACGCGATCCTCCTCATTCTCGACTTTGGCCCAGATGACGGCCACGTCGGCGATATTGCCGGAGGTGATCCACATCTTTTCGCCGTTGAGGATGTACTCGTCGCCCAGCTTGTGCGCAGTGGTGGTCATGCCTCCAGGGTTTGATCCGAAGCCAGGTTCGGTCAGTCCGAAGCAGCCGAGTTTTTCGCCGCTGGCGAGGGCCGGGAGCCAGGTGTTTTTCTGCTCGTCGGAACCGAACGTGTAGATGGGATACATCACCAGGCCGGACTGCACGCTGACAAAGCTGCGAAAGCCGGAGTCGCCGCGTTCCAGCTCCTGCATCACCAGGCCGTACTCGACGTTGGACATGCCCGCGCAGCCGTAGCCCTCGAGGTTGGCTCCGAAGAAGCCGAGTTCCCCCATGACCGGAATGAGCTCGCGGGGGAAGCGCTCCGTGCGGAAGCACTCCTCGATGATGGGAACCAGGTTGTCTTCGACGAAGTCGCGGGCCGTGCGGCGGACAAGGAGTTCGTCTTCAGTGAAACTGGCATCGAGGTGGAGAAAGTCGAAACCCTGGAATTTGAAGCCCATGGTTGCACCTGCCGTTCTTAGCGCTCATTCAAAACAGGCAAGGGTAGCAGATGCGGGGGAGGCTAGGGAACAGGGAACAAGCGGCCGCTCCAGGACTCAGGATTGTTTTCTTTTCTAACTTCAGAATGCGCGAGCTCAAGAGTAGAACGCAAGACCCGGCATCGGGTAGTGCTTGAGGTTACGGGTCCACAGAGCGGCTCCGTGCTGGATGGCCGTGGCGGCTATGAGAGCATCGGCAATTTTTAAATTGTGGCTCTTGCCGAATTGGCGCAGAAGTTCGCCGGCCATCTGACCAATCTTGTATTCAATCGGGATGCATGTCAAAGGGCTGAAGAAGCGAGAGATGGCCTGGTGCTCGTGGGGGCGCGCACCGGCCCAGATTTCCGCAGCGTTGACGGGAGAAAACAGGATGAGGGTTCCGGTATTCGCCAAAGCCTCCCATTGCGACAGAATGATTTGATCCCTGGACCGCAGGATTTCGATGACAACGTCGGAATCGAGGAGAATGCTCATTCGACTCCCAACCGCTCCATCCGGTCGTCGTTGCGCAGGTTACGGATGTAGGCTTCCGTGTTCTCAATGTCTGTGCGATCTTTCCAGAGTCCGACAATCCCCATCATTGCAGCGCGACGTTCCTCGATGTTCCCCATGTACCGATCGCGGGCGGCTATGCGAATGAGCTCCGATATGGAAGTGCCACCAAGAATGGCCTGGGCGTGCAGAGCTGCCCAGAGGTCGTCGTCGAGATAGATCTGGGTGCGTTTCATGATGTATAGCGTACATCATTAGCAGAAATTGGGAAAGCCACTACTCCAGAAACTCCCGGACGAAGGCGTTCTGGCTGGTAACCAGGTCATGCAGCGAGCCGTCGAAGATGAGCCGGCCTTCCTGAAGCATGAGGAAGGTGGTGAGGGGGTTGGTCTCGCCCTTGGGGAGAGGCACCATGCGGGCCTGCCCGGCACTGAAGCGGTGGGTGCAGAGGGTGAAAGCGTCCTGGAGCCGATGGGTGACCAGCAGCGACGGGGTGCGGTTGACATCGCGCTCCTTGATGATGAGTTCGATGATGGTGGTCGAAGTGACCGGATCGAGGCCGCCCGTGGGCGAGTCGTAAAGCAGCAGCTCGGGCTGGCGGATTAGGGCGCGCGCGATGGCCACGCGACGGCGCATTCCCCCGGAGAGGCTGGAGGGGTACAGGTCGAAAGTTTCCTCCAACTCGACAAAGCGCAGGGCATCGCGGACCCGGCGGTCGATTTCGTCGTCGGGTACGCGCTCCTGGATCAGTTGGTAGGCCACGTTGTCGCGCACGGTGAGGGAATCGAAGAGCGCGCCCTCCTGGAACACCATGCCGGCGCGGGTACGGAGGGGAAAGAGTTTTTCCTCGGGCATGGTGGCGATCTCTTCGCCAAAGAGCCGGATGCTGCCCTGGTCGGGGCGGAGCAGGCCGTTGGTGAGCTTGAGCAGGACGCTTTTCCCCACGCCGGCCGGACCCAACAGGATGCGGGTTTCCCCTGGCCCGACCGTGAAGCTTACGTCTTCAAGCACCGGGGGGCCGTCAAAAGCGATCGATACGTTGCGAAAGGCGACCACCGGCCGCGCATTGGCGGGCAGAGTTTGATCGGACCCGGCGGGGCGGGGGGTGTCCTGGCCGGGCAAGGCGGAAGCGGGAGGCTCATTCATAGTGGGAGAAGAGTAAGCAGCACCTGGGTGATGAGGAAGTCGACGAAGATGATGAGCACGGAGGAGGTGACGACCGCCTGAATGGTGGAGCGGCCCACGCCCTCGGTGCCCCCGGAGGTCCTCATGCCGTAGAAGCAGCCGATGGAGCCGAGGATATAGCCGAAGAAGAGCGGCTTCACCAGTCCCTGGATGATGTCGGGATAGCGGAGGTGCTCCCATGCCATGGAGAAGTACTGCGTGCCGTTCTGGTGGTTCATGAATACGGTGACCAAACCGCCCCCCGCGATGCCGCAGGCATCGGCGACGATGGTGAGGAAGAACAGCATGGCGATGGAAGCGAAGATGCGCGGGGTGACGAGTTTGCGGATGGGGTCAACGCCCAGGGCGCGCATGGCGTCAATCTGTTCCGTCACGACCATCGAGCCGAGTTCGCTGGCCATCGAGCTGGCATTGCGGCCAGAGACCATCACGCCGGTGAGCACCGGGCCGAGCTCGCGGATCATCGTCAGCGAGACAAACTGGCCGGTGACAGCGGCGGCGCCGAAAGCCGATAGCGTGGCGGCCGATTGCAGCGCGAGGACGCCGCCGGTCGAGATTCCGGAAAGCACCACGATGGACAACGAGCCGAAGCCGATAATGTCGGACTGAACAAGAAACTCAGGCCAGTAAATGGGAGGGTGATAGAGGTTTGTGAACGCACGCCAGGCAAACAGGGTATAGTCCTGCACGGTGAGCACGAGTTTCTTGGCTGTCTTGTCAATCGTGTCTATCGCCATCGCGTTTGCCGGCTTCAAGAGATCAAGGTTCGCACTGCTCTTCACAACAAGGATAGTAGGACCGTGTGTTGCAAGGACAGAATAGCGCACCGGGCGGGCGCGGCCTCTGAGCCGGGGCGGGCGGCGGCTGGGGCATCGCACGGGCAGCGGGTTAAACTGACTTCGAAAGCGAGCGAACATTGACCCCTGAGGCGGCGGAGCGGCTGGATGCGTTTTTTGGAGGGTTTGCTGACGGCGCGCGCCCTTTCCTGCTGCTGGACTACGACGGGACGCTGGCGCCATTCCGGCTGGACCGCTTCAAGGCGCGTCCATGGGCCGGGGTGCGGGAACTGCTGGCGAGGATTCAGCGGCAAAAGTGGACGCGGATGGTGGCGATCACCGGCCGGCCGGCTGCGGAGATTGCCCCCCTGTTGGGCCTGGATCCGCCGCTGGAGGTTTGGGGGCTGCATGGAGCAGAACGGCTCTATCCCGACGGTCGGCGGGAGTTGGAGGAGGCCGCGCCCACGGTGCGGCAGAAGCTCGATGAACTGCGTGCGCGACTCAAGCTTGACAGCCTGGGCGGGCTGTTCGAAGACAAGGCCAACGGGGCGGTGATGCACTGGCGCGGGGCGTCGCCCGGGAAGGCCCGGCTGATCGAGAAGCGGACGCGGGCGCTGTTTGAGCCGCTGGCGCAGATGGGTGGGCTTGGCTTGCTGGAGTTCGAAGCGGGCCTGGAGTTGCGCGTGGGCCGCGACAAGGGCGGAGCCGTCGAAACGATTTTGGCCGAGGCGCTTCTGTCCGGGGCGGTTGGGCCGGTGGCTTATCTGGGCGACGACCTGACCGACGAGGCGGCGTTTCGCGCGGTGAACGACGGCGGTCCGGGCGGCTTGAGCGTGCTGGTGCGGCGGGAGGGTCGCAAGACGGACGCACAAGTATGGCTGCGGCCGCCAGGGGAGTTGAAGGCGTTTCTCAAGAGATGGATCAAGGCAGGGAACAGGGATTAGGGAACAGGGATTAGGGAACAGGGAGCAGAAGAGCCCGGGACTATGCGGGCAGCCACGCGGTCCCGTTTCTCCCGAGTGAGCCCCATGCAGCCGGGCAGGTTGCATGGGACTCGGTGCGGATGGGTGGGTTTCTACAGTAGAGTGCTGCGTAACAGGTGATAGGCTTCGTTGATCGCGGCCATGCGCGCGGTGGCGAACTGGCGCGCCTCTTCGGTGGGGAGTTCAAGCCGGTCGGGGTGCCACTGGCTTACCATGCGCCGGTAAGCAGCCTTGATCTGCTTGCCCGTGCTCGCCGAGGTCACTCCCAGGAGCTGGCGGGCGCGGTCCTGTGTCATGGGCTGGACCGGCTCCCGGCTGCCGCCAAATGTATCCCATTCCTGCGAGGTTTGGTATCCGGTCCGCGCGAAAGGCTCTTCAGCGGACTGCCAGGTGGTGCCGCTTGGTTGCGGGTTCGCTGGGGCGGAGGAGATGAACTCTGCATACAGCGCACTCTCTTCGAGCAGGGCCCTGGTGCCGAGGCTGTCGAGTTCGCTGAAGTCGCGGATTTCACGCTCGCGATCCGCTTGCGCCTGCCGTCTCTGCTTGAAGCTCTCCACAGCCGCACCCATGCCGAGGGTCCAGCTATCGACAAAGAACAGGGGGTCCGGCTCGGAATCGTCTCCCAGAAGCTGCTGAAATTCGCTGACAAACTCCCAGGTCCGCACCGGCCGCCTGGGCTCAAGCGCCGAAATGGCCTCGTAACCGCCTTCAGTCGCCGAACCAGAGCCGCGATTCACCCGCAATTGGCTTTCCATTCTTCATCTCCGTACCCCGGTACGCCTCGCCGTCTCAACTTCGTGTCTCAAGTCCGCGCTTTGTCCGTGCCGGTGTAATTCGTTCATCGGCAGTCAGGCGAGTTTCTTCTACGCGCCTCTGGAATCTGGGATGTGGGGATGGTCAACCCGGAGGAGTGAGGGCAGGATCAGGAATGGTCGCCAGGTTTGAGACGGCAAAGGCCCACACGCAGGGACGAATGACCGCGTCACTCCTGTGTACATCGTTTGCGAATTCCGATGTGCACGCGCCTGATGTTCCAGTCGCATCCAGTCCGGTCAACCTTGATCGCGGGCGGACCGGCGAAACCCGCTGTTCGGGACAAGCCAGCTCTCAGAAGGCTTGTAACCTCTGCGGATAGCCTGGTCATAAAAACTCGTCATGGTAGCAAGCAGATCGTCGAGCACCTTGCTTTCGTCGCAGAAGAAGGGCTGGTTGGCGGAGTGAGGGAGATATTGGATCGCCGTCTTGATGAAATGGCTCTGCTCGACCAGAAGCGCTCCGTCGGATTTGCGGCGGGAGATGCGGATGCGGACCGGCGTAGTGAGCGCCCCGACGCTGAGCTCATGTTCCGCAACAAATTCCGGAGTTTCCTGGTTCTGCTCGAATGTCATCGGTTTTCCTGGCGGTTCGCTGAGATTTTGATTCTTGAACGATAGGCTGTGGAGGGAAGCACCGCGCAATGAGCAGCTTTCTTTGAGTGTTGGCCGGAGAAGCGGACCGACTGTTCCCTAATCCCTAATCCCTATTCCCTGTTCCCTATTCCCTATTTCACTGCCTTATTCTCTGCCTTTTTTGCGGATCTCGATGTTGAGGCGCTTGATCTTCTGGTTGAGCGTGGACAGAGGGATGTGGAACTGCTCGGCGGCGTCGGTCTGGTTCCAGTTGCAGCGTTCCAGCTTCTCGATGATGATGCGCCGTTCGATGTCTTCGAGGATGTCGAAGAGCGAGGCGTTGGGGTTGTGTTCGAGCAGGGCATCCTGGAAGCTGCGGCCGGTAATGTGGCCCGGGAGCAGGTCGGAGCCGATGATGGGCCCCGAGGACAGCACGACGCCGCGCTCGATCGAATTCTCCAGTTCGCGGACGTTGCCGGGCCAATCGTAATCGATGAGGGCGCGCATGGCGTCGGCGGAGAGCTTGCGCGGGGACAGGCCATTCTCGTTGGCATAGAACTCGAGGAAGTGGTTGACCAGCAGGGGAATGTCTTCGCGGCGGGCGCGCAGCGGGGGCAGGTCGACGGAGATGACATTGAGACGATAGAAGAGATCCTCGCGGAACAGGCCGTCGCGCACCGCCTGGCGCAGATCGATGTTGGTGGCGGCGATGATGCGCACATCCACCTGGATCTCCTGGATGCCGCCCAGGTGCATGAAGCGGCGGTCCTGCAACACGCGCAGGATTTTGGCCTGGGTGTCCATGCCCATGGTGGCGATTTCGTCCATGAAGAGAGTGCCGCCGTTGGCGACTTCGAAGAGGCCTTTCTTTGAGGCTACGGCGGAGGTGAATGCGCCTTTGACGTGGCCGAAGAGCGTGGATTCGAGCAGCTCCGAAGGCATGGCGCCGGTATTGATGGGGACGAAAGCCTTATCGCGGCGGGGCGAGTTGGCGTGGATGGCCTTGGCGATCAGCTCTTTGCCGGTCCCGCTTTCGCCCTGAATCAGGACGGTGGAGCGGCTGGGCGCAACCTGGGCCACCAAGTCGAAGACCTTCAACATGACTTCGCTTTTGCCCACGATGTTGGAGAAGTTGTAGCGCTGCTTGAGGGTGCGCTTGAGTTGCAGATTCTCTTCTTCGGCCTTGTGGCGGGCAACGGCGGAGCGGATGTCGGCCATCAGCTTCTCGTTGTCCCAGGGCTTCTGGACGAAGTTCTCTGCGCCGGCCCGGATGGCGTCGACGACATTGTCTACCGTGCCGTAGGCAGTGATCATGATGACCGGCAGTTCCGGCTGGCGCTCCCTGATCTGGGGCAGCAGTTCCAGTCCGCTCTGGCCGGGGAGGGCCAGGTCGAGCAGCACCAGGTCGAAGTTCTCCAACTCGAGAAGGCGCAGGCCCTCCTCGCCGTCAGTGGCCATGCGAACAGCGTACCCCTCGAGCGTGAGCAGCACTTCGAGCGACTCGCGAATGGCGGCCTCGTCGTCGATCACCAGGATGCTGGCGGCGAGACTGGCGCCGTTGGAATTGCCGGAAATGTTCGTTGCGCTTACAGGCAGGTTCAAGGGCGATTCAACCTCAGGCATGGACAGAATTCCTCAACAACGGAAACTCGAGATGAAATGTTGTGCCGGCGCCGATGGCGCTCTCGACATGAATCTTGCCGGCGTGCTCCTGGATGATGCCGTAGGAGACAGAAAGTCCCAAGCCGGTGCCGCGCCGGTCACCGGGTTTGGGCGTGGTCTTGGTGGTGAAGAAGGGATCGTAAATGCGTTTGAGATGTTCGGGAGCGATGCCCGAGCCGGAGTCGGCGACCAGGGCTTCGACATGCCCGTTGACCATCGTGGCCACGCGCAGGCGACCGCCGCCGGGCATGGCTTCCTTGGCGTTGAGAAGGAGGTTGAGAAACACCTGCTGCAGCTTGCCGGGGTTGCCGTGGATGGGGGGTAGGTCTTCGGCCAGGTCCAGGTCGACCAGCACCTGCGCTGTCTTGAACTGATGTTCGAGCAGCGAGAGCGTGTCGCGGATGACCTGGTTGAGATTGGTTTCTCGAAACTCGGTGGTCGAGGTGCGGGAGAAATTCAGCAGCCCGTTGGCGATTTCAGCAGCGCGGAAACTCTGCTGGGTGATCTTGTCGAGGACCGGGCCGAGGCGGGCGTCGCCCTTGAGTTGCTTGGAAAGCATCTGCGCGTAGGACGAAATGACGGCCAGCGGGGTGTTGATCTCATGCGCCACGCCGGCGGCCAGCAAACCGATGGAACTGAGTTTGTCGGCCTGGGCGAGCTGGGTTTCGAGCATGATCCGCTCGGTGATGTCGTCCACCAGGATGATGCGGCCCACGGAGACGAAATCGCGCGATAGCAGAGGTGCGATGGCGATGTTCACTGTGCGTTGCTCGCCGGCGCGGGTGGTCAGGCGGAACTTGTACAGGTGATGGACGCCTTGCTCGTTGCGGAAGCCCTCCAAAGCCTCGACAAACTCGGTTGGGAAGACGGCGCTAAGCTCCTGGCCGATGGCTTCGGAGCGGCTGAAGGCGTACATGGCCTCCATCTGCGCGTTCCAGCTTTCGATGCGGTCGTCGAGATCGAGGGCCAGGATGCCCACGTTGATGGACTCGACGATGTTCTCGTTGAATTCCTTGAGGCGCTCGAATTCGCCGATTTTCGCTTCCAGCCGGGTGTATAGGCTGGCGTTCTGCAGGGCGATGCCGATGTAGCTGGCCAGCGATTCGAGCAGCTCGACATCTTCGCTCGACAGAAAATCGCCGCCGATGGTGCGGCCCAGGCCGATGACGGCGATGGTGCGGGTGGTTGAGCCGTCCTGAACGCGGCAGGGCAGATAGTAGTTCAGGTCGAGCAGGGCGGCGGTGCGCTGCTGGTCCGGGGGCAGGTGCAGGGCGGCCTGGGCATTTTCAAGGAAGATATGCGAATGGTCCTTGGCCTGGTCGAAGTCCAGGAAGGCCAGATCGAGCCCCTCTTGTGCAATGCGGTCCTGCGCGAATCCGGCTTCCGTTGTGAGTCCGTGGGCGGCAGCCAGCCGCAGGCCGCCGGAGTCCTGGGCCAGAAAGATGGCCACGCGGGCTACCAGCAGGGTGCGCGGCAACTGCTGGACGATGGATTCGAGCAGCGCCTTCAGGTCTGTTTCCGAGCTGAGGCCGCGGCCAAACTCGACCAGCGCCTTGCGGTAGTCGTAGCGATGACGGTCGAAGACCCGGTCAACCCAGCTCTGAATCCTGCGCTTGAGCGGATCGAACGCCATGGCGAATGCCACGAACGAGATGCCCAGGCCCCACTCCTGCGCCTGTTGCGGCAAACCGTGGTGAACCAGGACGGCAATCAGCGCGATGACGCCGAAGTAGATGCCCAGCAGCAGACCGGTGGCCAGCGTGTACGCCACGCCGCGCTTGAAGATCAGGTCGGTGTCCATCAGCCGGTAGCGGACGATGGCCCAACTGAATGTGAGCGGCAGGAAGATGATGGAAAAGCCGGCAAGATTGGTGAACAGGCTGGGCAGATGGACGTCAAAGAGGAAAGGAATGGCATAAAACAGTGTGAAAGGAACTACGGCCAGCCATGCGCCGCGATAAAGCCACTTCAACTGCTGGCGCAGCAAGGGTGTGTTGGCGCGGCTGTAGCTGCGCAGGAAGAGGCCCGCTGCCAACAGGTAGAATGCGGCATCGTAGGCTGTGCCGGTCTGGTCAAGACGGTGCTTCAGCAGCCCGGTCGCCTGCCATTGGGTAATCGCCAGCAGCCACAGCCCGAGCAGCGCCGCGCCGGGCGCGTAGACCAGCGGTAACAGCCAGTGGCGGCGGAGCTTCCTCAGCCGCTCCTCGGGAAAACTCAGGGCAAAGTGCAGAAACAGAGCCGGTTGCAGCGATTCCGCCAGCACATTGGACCAGAAGACAGTCCAGTCCAGAGGGTCCAGTTTGCCGGTATACTTGAGCGCGTAGAGAGCGAAGGAGACCAGGCAGAAAAGGTAAAAATGGGTGGCGCGCGGCGCCGTCCAGCGACGGAACAGGACATAAATTCCGATGGCCAGATAAATGAGGCCGATGACGCGCAGGCCTAGAGACAGGCTGCGGTCAAGGGGTTCCGGGATGACCAAAACCGGGGTGTCGAGTGGTGTGCCGCCGCGGGTGATGGAGTAGTGGGCGTTGCCGTAGGGCCCGGTGCGATAGATCTCGCGTTCGAGGTCGGCTACGCGTGCGACGGGGTCGTCATTGACCTCGGTGAGCAGGTCATGGGTCTGAATTCCGGCGCGCTGGGCCGGACTGCCGGGCAGGACTTTGTCTGCAACCAGGCCTCCGCCACTGGGAGCCTCACTCCACCAGACTCCATCGTCCGGCTGCTGGAATTGGGTCTCCTGCTGGAAGTTCCACACCGCCAATAACACCAGCCCGACCGTGACCACGGCCAGCAGCGTCGCCTGCAAGCGGTTGAATAGACTCGTTTCCATGAGGAAAGTTCCCTGCCATCCAATTTCTGTGTTGCACGTGGGTTGCCATGCCGGAGTGCTGCGGCCAGTGCTCGAAAGCAAATTGGCAATCGATTGAGAATGCGCGAGATAGAGACGCGCGGTTCAGCGAAACGTCAACTACGGCGGAAGGAAAGGCTGGGATAAATGCAGAAAACGGGAAGCGGTCTACGCGGAAAGGGATTGACCTACTGAAAACGGTAGTAATGGTGGAGCTGGTACCTTTTGCGCGATTTGGGCGGTGACGGGCGATGCACGACCGTCACCTTCCCCGCCGGATGAATGCGGCCAGCGTCCTTATCGCTGGCCGTAGGTGGCTTTGGGCCCGTGCTTGCGCAGGTAGTGGTGTTCGGAAACGTAGGCCGGAATTCCGCAGTTGGACGCTCCCAGCAAGGTGCTGCGGAAAGCGAGGCGGGCGATGTACTCAAGCACGTCGGCGTGTTCGACGGCCTCGGCGGCGGTCTTGCCCCAGGTGAAAGGAGCGTGGCCGGCCACCAGAACGCCGGGAACGGCGATGGGGTCGAGGTTCTCCAGCCGGAAGCGGCGAACGATGACTGCGCCCGTGTTGCGGACATAGGCCTCTTCCACTTCTTTGGCGCTGAGGGGTTCGGTTACTGGGACGGGGCCGTGGAAGTAGTCGGCGTGGGTGGTGCCGAGGCAGGGAATGGCGCGTCCGGCCTGCGCCCAGGAGGTGGCGAACTCGGAGTGGGTGTGGACGATGCCGCCGATCCGGGTGAATTCGCGGTAGAGCAAGGTATGGGTGTCGAGGTCGCTGGAAGGGTTGAGAGAGCCTTCGACGATCTTTCCGTCGAGGTCGGTGACCACCAAGTCTTCGGCGGTGAGGGTCGCGTAGTCCACGCCGCTGGGCTTGATGACGACCAGGGGCTGAGAGCCGGAGCGATCGATGCCGCTGGCGTTACCGAAGGTGTGGGGCGCGAGGCCGCGGCGGGAGATTTCCTTGTTGGCGAGCAGAACTTGCTGGCGAAGCGATTCAAGCAGCATGGCGGGAATCCTCGGAGGGGCGGCAGCCCGGAAAGCGTTTACCGAACCAGTTTAGCAGCACATCGGGGTTGCATCGCAACTCTTCATCTATTCGGTACCCTATTGTAGGGGCGAAGTCGGGCGTACGAGAACCTTGTCTGCAAGAGGGATGCGCCGCCTGCCAGTCTCAAGAAGACCCTGTCCTCAATCGCCGCAACTTCATTCGCGTTTGAACCCAGGTCAAAAAGCGAAACATTGGGGGCACACCTCGGCGATTCTCAGGCGGCCGAAGCCGGGCAAACCTGCTTCACTCTTGCCGGGCAATCGATGAGAATAGGCACGAGCACTGTAAACTCGCACCCGGTGCGGGCGTCTACCTAAGTGATGGCAGCCGGCACAGCATTGGAAGCATTGACCATGCCCGAGGCAAACGAGATTGCCGCCGAGGAGTTTTCGGCTGTCGTTACCAGACATCGTCCGCAGATTTTCAGATTTCTGCTGGCGTCGACGCGCGACATGGATCTGGCTGAGACGCTGACGCAGGAGTGTTTTCTGAAGGCGCACCGCAACTGGGCCAGCTTTCGCGGCGAGTCCAGCGCGATGACCTGGCTGATGCGCATCGCCATCAATCTGCAAAAAGACTACTGGCGCAACCGGCGGATACAGTTCTGGCGGCAGACGCGGACCAATGCCGTGGATTTGGACGAGGCCAGCGAGTGGCTGCCGAGCGGGGAAAGCTCGATCGAGCAGCAGCTGCTGGCGAAGGAGCGGGTGGGGCAGGTGTGGAAGGTGGTTGAGGGATTAAGCGAGCGGCAGCGGACGGTGTTTCTGCTGCGCTACGTGGAAGAGGCCGAGTTGAGCGAAATTGCGCGCGCTACCGGCCTGAGTGAAGGCACGGTGAAGGCGCATCTTTCCCGGGCAGTGGCACGGGTGCGCGCGGGGTTGGGGGGGGAACGATGAGGTTCAATCATTTCAGGAAGGAGCTCGGGGGAGAGGCGGCGGAGCAGGACGGGCTGCGGGCTCTGGCGAACGGCGAAGGACGGGATGAGGACGCGGCGCTGGACGAGGCGCTCAAGGATTTTCGCCTGAGTGTTCATGCCTGGAGCGAGGCGGCCTGCAACCGGCCTCGGGTGGCGCCAGCGTTGGCGCCGCACCGGCGGGTCTGGAGGCTGGCGGCCGGGTTGGCATTGGGGTGCGCCCTGATTGCCGGGGGTGTCTCCGGAGGGTTCTACGAGCACCATCAACGGGAAATGAAGATTGCGGCGGCACGCGCAGCGGAACAGCAGCGGCTGGCAGCGGAACAGCAGAGGAACAGGCTGGCGAAGGAAGAGGAAGAGGATTTGCTGGCCAAGGTGGATAGCGATATATCGCGGGAAGTTCCAAGCGCCATGGAGCCGCTGGCTCAGCTGATGGCCGAGGACGAGACCAAGTAAGAACGAAATCACATTTCGAAATCACACTTGAGGAGCAGACCTTCAGGGCAACGAGGGGGAGGAAGAGACGATGAAGTCATGGATGACAGGGCGGTCAGGGGTGGTGTGCGCAGCATTGGCGACGGCGGCAATTTTGACGGCGGGAACATTGCTGGCGCAGGAGCCGGGGGGCGGCATGGGGGGGAGGCCTGGATTCGGGGAACACCGGCCTCCCATGGAAAGGGCGTTCGGTCCGCAGGGCGAGCATGGGCGCTGGTGGAACAATCCCAAGGTCGTGGAGCGGCTGAAGCTGACCGACGATCAGCGGAAGGCATTCGACGGCATTCTGCTGGAGCACCGGAAAACACTGATCGATCTGCGCGCCAATGTGGACAAGGCTGAACTGGAGATGGAGCCGTTGATGAGTGCGGACCAGCCGAACGAGGCCAAGATTCTGGCGCAGATCGACAAGGTGGCGCAGTCCAGAGCCGAGCTGGAAAAGGCGAATGCGCGCTTTCTGCTGGCGATTCGCGCCAAACTGACGCCGGAGCAGTGGAAGCAGTTGCAGGCCGACCGTGCCGAGCATGAACAGCGGGGCCGCGAGTGGGGGCCCGGTCGGCAGGGACGAGACGGCCGGGGGCAGAATCGACCTGGATCGGGCGGGCAGTATCAGCATCCGGCGCCTCCTCCCCAGGCTCCCCAAGGCGCGGGGCCGCAGGGGCGGCTCGAGGATGAGCCCGGCGGGGACGAGCCGGGCGCTCCTGAGCTGGGCGCCCCCGAGTTGGGCGCACAGAATTAACGAAGAGTTTTTTAACAGTCGATTTTCAGGCAGAGAGCAGATGCGGTCGAAGTTGAGACCGGTGGCGGCAGGGGGCAATCCTCCTGCCGCCGATTTTTTGTGGACGAGGACCTCGGCTGCGGGAGGGTGGAACGGGCGATGCGCAGACGGCGTAAGTTACGGCAGGGATTGGCTTTTGTCGCGAAACTGGACAACTGGTGGAGCGGATTGCGACGGCCGTATGGAGCGCATCGGGACAGCGACTGGCGCGGTTTGAGACAGGACTTGGACGGAAGCGAGACAACCTGAGCCCGGGTGAGCCAGGCGGGGACGAAAGCAGCCTTCAATTTTGTGACTAAAGTTATTCTCGGATAAACCGATGAAAGGTGTGGATGCAAAAAAGCCCATCCGGAGGATGCGGAGGGTCTGGCGGACGAAACTGTGCGCCGGCGGGCAAGGGCACGATTGAAGGCATCCGGAAGGAGTAAGCTCCATGGCCCTCGGTGTTTTGAACAACCTTTCAGCGATCTACGCGGAGAATAACCTGAACAATACGGACAACAGCTTGCAGACGGTTCTGCAGCAGTTGTCCTCGGGGTCGAAGATCAATTCAGGAGCGGACGATGCCGCCGGGCTGTCGCTGGTGAACGGGCTGCAGGCCAATTCGACGGCCCTGACCCAATCGTCCACGAATGCCACGGAGGGCGTGGGACTGCTGGATGTGGCCGACGGCGCCCTGTCACAGGTGACGAGCCTGCTGAACCGCGCCGTGACCCTGGCTACCGAAGCCTCGAACGGCACGCTGAACACCTCGCAGGAGGGGGCGGCGAACCAGGAATATCAGTCGATCCTGGCCGAGATCTCCAACATCGGCTCAACCACCACGTACAACCAACAGCAGGTGTTCGGGCAAACAGCGGCGGGAAATACGGTGAGCATTTATACCGGTGATTCATCCGCTGCGGGCGCCTCAGTGGATTCTCTCTATTTTGCCGAGCTGTCGTCCGCCAGCGTAGGCGACGCGGGCGGATCGGTGAACTACACCGCCGCCGTCGCTGGGGTGTCGCCAGCCACGCTCAGCTACAAAGCGGTTGCCTCGGCGACCAACCAGGAGGTGCTGACAGGCACCAGCCTGACGAGCGCCACGGCGGAGGCCGCCCTGAACGACCTGAACACGGCAATTGCCGACGTGGCCGCACAGGACGGCTACATCGGGGCGCAGATCAACACGCTGAACTCGATCAGTCAGGTGATGACCACGCAGCAGGAGAACGTGGTCTCGGCGCAGAACGCGATCCAGGCCACCGACTATGCGTCGGCGACGTCGAACATGTCGAAGTACGAGATTCTGAGCCAGACCGGCATCTCGGCACTGGCGCAAGCCAACAGCGTGCAGCAGGAAGTGACCAAGCTCTTGCAGTAAACGAGTAAACGCAGAACTGCAGTAATTTCAAGACAACCCAGGGACGGGCGGCGGCGAGGGATTACCCTGGCCGCCCATTTTTTTGGCCGAAGCAATCGGGATGCAGCTGGCCGTTCCCCGTTTGAGCGTATTGCTCTCCCACCCTTTTCGCAAGGAACGCGAAAAGGATGGGGCACGGGGCTTGGTTGCGCGAATTTGGTTGCAGGGGGCTGGTTGCGGTCTCGGTCGATCTGCGCTACACGTGCTGCACGGCTTGGGCCAGGTGACTGAGACTCGACTTGGCGTCGCCGTAGAGCATGCTGGTGCGGGGCTTGAAGAAGAGCGGATTTTCCAGGCCGGAGAAGCCGCGCCCTTGTCCGCGCTTGAGCACGATCACGCTTTTTGCGCGGTCCACTTCCAGGATGGGCATCCCGGCGATCAGCGACTTAGGATTGTCGCGGGCATCGGGGTTGACCACATCGTTGGCGCCGATCACCACGGCCACGTCGGTCGTAGGGAACTCAGGGTTGATCTGCTCCATCTCATACAGCGAGGAGTAGGGAACGTTGGCTTCGGCCAGCAGCACGTTCATATGGCCGGGCATACGGCCGGCAACGGGGTGAATGGCGTACTTGACGGTGACGCCACGTGCCTGGAGCAATTCACCCAGTTCGCGCACCGCGTGCTGCGCCTGCGCGGTGGCCAGGCCGTAGCCGGGCACGAAGACGACCTGGCTGGCGAAGGCCAGTTGCATGGCCGCGTCGTCGATGCTGATTTCGCGCATTACGCCGCCCACGTTCGATGTCGCTTCCGCCACGACCGCGCCGAAGCCGCCGAACAAGACGTTGGTGATGGAGCGGTTCATCGCCTTGCACATGAGGACCGACAGAATGAAGCCGGAGAAGCCGTCCAGGGTGCCAGCGATGATGAGCACATTGTTGCCCAGCACAAAACCGGTGGCGGCCGAGGCCAGGCCGGCATACGAGTTCAACAGCGACATCACCACGGGCATGTCGGCCGAGCCGATGGGAATCACCAGCATCACGCCGAAGACGAAGGCCAGGCCCAGCATGGTGTAGAAGACGGTCGCCGCCTCGGGGTGCATCCAGAAGTAGACGAAACACGACACCATGGACAGGGCGACGAGCAGGTTGATGATGTTCTGGCCGCGAAACTGGATGGGCTTGCCGTGGATGATGCCTTGCAGCTTGCCGCAGGCGATCAGCGAGCCGGTGGTGGTGAGGGCGCCGAGCATGACCTCGAAGCCCAGGGCGCCGCGGGTGACCGTGCCCAGTTCCGATCCCCTTACGATGAACTCGCCGATGCCGACCATGGCTGCGGCAAACGCGCCGAAGGCGTGGGAAAGCGCGGTTCGCTGCGGCATGGCGGTCATGGGAACCCAGATGGCCATCCATGCGCCGATGATGGAGCCCACCGTGAGGCCGGCGATGATCCACGCCCAGGTAACGATCTCTGTGCCGACCAGCGTGCCCACAATGGCGGCGAACATGCCGGCCTCAGCCAGGAACATGCCGCGGCGGGCGGTTTCCGGGTGGGACATGCCTTTGAGCGAAAGAACGAAGAGGATGGATGCGAGCAGGTAAGTCGCTTCCATGAAGTAGGTTTGAATCGTCATTTCGCCACCGCCTTTGAAGCTTCGGTCTTGCGCTTGCCGAACATCTTCAACATGCGGTCGGTGATGCCGAAGCCGCCTACCACATTGATGGTGGAGGTGGTGACGGCGACAAAGCCCAGGATGTGCGCGCCTAGCGGATAGTGCGCCTTACCGGCCAGCACCAGGGAGCCGATCAGCGAGATGCCGGAGATGGCGTTGGTGGCCGACATCAGCGGCGTGTGCAGCAGGGGCGGCACGCGGCTGATCACTTGGTAGCCCAGGAACGCAGCCAGCGCGAATACGTAAACCGAAGCGATGAGGACGGCGGGAATCATAGGTTTTTTCGTTTACCCCGGAGAGCGAGTTGGTAAGTTGTGAGTTAGCGAGTTAGCGGCCGATGGCGCCGGTTAGTGGAGTTTGCTTCCCAGGTCTCAAAAGCGAAACTTGGGGCACCCGGTGGAGTTTGCTTCCCAGGTCCCCAAATGCGAGGGACCTGGGGCACCCGAGATGTTAACTGGCTGTCACGACCGGTTCCAGCAGCTTGGCGACGCGCGGATTCACGGGGCTTCCCTGGTGGGCGACGCAGGCCCCGGCCAGAACTTCGTCGGACAGATCGACCGTGAGTTCGCCCTTTTTCACAATCAGGCCGAGAAAGTTGAGAATGTTGCGCGCGTAGAGCTGGCTGGCGTGGACCGGGACTTCAGCAGGCAGGTTGAGGGGTGCCAGCAATGTGACCCCGCCGATTGTCTGCGTGACGCCGGGCTTGGTCAGTTCGCAGTTGCCGCCGGCCGGTGCGGCCAGGTCCACCAGCACCGAGCCGGGACGCATGGCCTCGATGGCGTCGCGGCGAATGAGGCGCGGCGCGGGCCTTCCAGGCACTTGCGCGGTAGTCACGATCACGTCGGAGTGGGCTGCGGTGCGGGCAATCAGATCGCGGCCGCGGTCCAGGGCCTCTTCAGACAACTCGGCCGCGTAGCCGCCTCCGCCCTCGGTGCTGATGCCGCCCAGATCCACATCCAGGAATCTTGCGCCCAGCGAGCGGACCTGCTCGCCTGCGGCGGCGCGCACGTCATAGGCCTCGACCACCGCGCCCAGGCGGCGGGCGGTGGCAATCGCCTGCAATCCGGCCACACCCGCGCCGATGACGAAGACGCGCGCCGGCGGAATGGTACCCGCGGCGGTCATGAGCATGGGAAACAGGCGGGGCAGCAGGCCGGCTGCGTCGATGATCGCCTTGTAGCCAGCGACGGTGGCCATGGAAGAGAGCGCGTCCATGCTCTGCGCGCGGCTGATGCGCGGCACCAGTTCCATGCTGAACAAGGTTACGGGCCGGGCAATGGCGGTGGCCAGAGCCTGGGGCGCCTCCAGCGGTTTGAGGAAGCCGATGACCACAGCGCCGGGCTTGAGCCGGGCCTGGTCGGCGGCGTCGGGCGCGTTCAGCAACGGCAAGACGTCGGCGTTGGCAAGGATGGAGCCGCGGTCGGCCGTGACAATTGCGCCAGCTTCGGTGTAAGCCGCGTCCGATGCGCCTGCGGCCAAGCCAGCGCCCGTTTCGACGGTGATCGCGATTCCCTGCGCCACCAGCGACTTCAAACTCTCCGGCAAAAGCGCAACGCGCGTCTCGCCGGGTACAGTTTCCTTCAATATGCCTAAAAGCAATGGGCCTCCGAGATCGGTGGGGCGGAAATGAACGCAAAAACAAGCGCCGCCCCGGGTTGAGGCGGTTCCATAGCCATCATTCAGGATTATTCAGGAATTGGGAAGGGGTGCTGTGTGATGTTCGTCACGGCGGGGGCGATTAGCTGGCGTGGTTCAAGGCCTTTTTTTGGCCATTGCGTCCTGGGCAGGCTTTCGGAGTGCCTGCCCAGAACGTGTTTCGGGTTATTTGGGCAGGGGCGCGAAGCCGGTGACGGTGAAGGCAGCTTCGGACTTGGCTTCGGTTTCCTGCGGCTGCGCGCCGGCAAGGGTCAACGTATATTTACCAGCCAGAATTGCCCGGTTGCCCTTCTCGTCGACGCTCGAAAGGGAACGGGGATCGAGGTTGAGAGTCACTTCTTTGGCTTCCCCCGGGGCGATGGTGACGCGCTGAAATCCGACCAGCGAGTGGATGGGACCGCCGGGTTGCGGAGTCTTGAGGTAGGCTTCGACCACCTCGCCGCCGGAGACCGCACTGGAGTTGGTGACGGTGACTGTCGCGGTCAACGGGTCGCCGGCCTTCAGCGTGTTGGCGGAGAGCTTGACCGGGCCATATTTGAAGCTGGAATAGCTGAGTCCGTAGCCGAAGCCCCACAACGGCTTGCCGGTGAAATAGCGATAGGTGCGGCCTTTCAGCGCGTAGTCGGTGAAGGCGGGCAGGCCGTCGAGCGAGGCGTAAAAGGTGATGGGCAGGCGGCCGGCGGGGTTATTGAGGCCAGCCAGGGTGCGGGCGATGGCGCTGCCGCCCTCGACGCCGGGGTACCAGGCTTCAAGAACGGCCTGGGCGTGTTGGTTGACCCAGTTGAGGGCAACGGCCGAGCCGCTTTGCAGAACGACGATCAGCGGCTTGCCGGTGGCGACCACGGCTTCAAGGAGATTTTGCTGGGGCGCGGGCAGGTCGAGGCTGGTGCGGTCGCCGCCAACGAAGCCGTTGATCTTGATGGGCATCTCCTCGCCCTCAAGCTGCGGCGAGAGGCCGACGAAGGCGACCACTACGTCGGCTTCCTTGGCGCGGGCCACGGCCTCGTCGAGCTGGGCCTGGGCCGGCGCGTTCCATTTAAGTGTCACGCCGCCGCCCGCCTGATCGCCGGCGTGCGAGTACTCCAGGCGGAAGTCGTGCGGCTTGGTGTCGGCGAAGTCGACCGGGATGGAAGGAACCTTGACGAAGACTTCGACCGGCGGCGCGGTGGGAGATGCGCCGGGCGCGGCCTTGAAGTTGCCCATCACGGATAGGTCGCTCCCCTGGCGCAGAGTGCCCTCGGACAAAACCTTGCCGTCGAGGATGAAGCGGTAGGTTTCAGTTGGCGAGTAGGGAAAGCTGTCGCCGGGTTCGATGGAGAAGACGTAGTGGCCGGGAGCGGGCACGGTGAGCGAGCCGGACCAGCGGACGGAATAGTTGTGGGTGGCCAACTGGGGCACGGGGAGGGCGTTTTCCCAATCCGCTTGGACTGCAGGCTGGGTGAGGGTGGCCACCGGGCGGCCGGTCCAGTCGGGAGTGGCGAAGAACTCGGTCTTCAAACCCTGGCCAAGACCGAATGCGGTGCGCGGAACCGGAACGCCCACCCCAGCGGCCAGCGTGGAGCCCTGCGCATAGAGGATGGGAGACGCCTTGAACATCTGCAACATCCCGTCCAGCGGGGTGACCGGACGAATGGGCGTACCGACGTAATTGCCCAGGATGGAGGGCAGCAGGTCGGCGGTGGGGCCGAGGACAGCGATGTGTCCGGGCGCGGATTTAAGCGGAAGAACGCCGGAGTTTTTGAGCAGAACGATGCTTTCCTGGGCGGCCTTGAGCGCGACCTGGCGGTCCTGGCTTTGCAGTTCGAGAGAGATGCGGATGTTGTCCAGAGGACTGGAGCCCTGCGGGTCAAAGAGGCCGAGCTGGAAGCGGGCGGTGTAAAGCCGCTCGGCTGCCTGGGTGACCAGGTCTTCCGTAACCAGGCCCTGGTGAACGGCATCGGCGAGGGTGTTGAAGCCGGGGGTCCAGATGCTGCAGGAGAGATCGGTTCCGGCCTGAAGGGAAAGAGCGGCAGCGTGGGTAATGTCCGCGGTCTTCTTGTGGCCCTGGTTCACGTCCACAATGGCGCCGCAGTCGGAGACGACAAAGCCCTTGAAGCCCCACGCGTCGCGTAGGTGCTCCTTGAGCAGCATCTTGTTGGTGCAGGCCGGCCAGCCGTCAATGGAGTTGTAGGCGCACATCACCGATTGCACGTGGCCCTCGGTGACGGTGGCGCGAAAGGCGGGCAGATAAGTCTCTTCAAGGTCGCGCGCGCTGGGGTCCACGTTGAATCCGTGGCGCAACTGCTCGGGACCGCTGTGCACGGCAAAGTGCTTGCTGGTGGCTACGGCGCGCAAGTGATTGAGGTCAGCGCCCTGCACGCCGCCCACAAAGGCCACGCCCAGCCGCGAGGTGAGGAACGGGTCTTCGCCGTAGGTCTCCTGTCCGCGTCCCCAGCGCGGATCGCGAAAAATGTTGATGTTAGGCGACCAGAAGGTGAGGCCAAAGAAGATGCGGTGGTTGCCTTCGCGCTGGGCCTGGTTATATTTGGCGCGGCCTTCGGCGGAGATGATGTTGCCCATGCTTTGGACAATCGTGGGGTCCCAGGTGGCGGCCATGCCGATGGCCTGGGGAAAGACGGTGGAATAGCCGGCGCGGGCCACGCCGTGCAGGGCCTCGTTCCAGGTCTGGTAGTCGGGAACGCCCAAGCGTGGGATAGCCGTTGCCCAGTCTTCGAGCTGGTTGGCCTTTTCCTCAAGCGTCATGCGGGCGACCAGGTCGTGGGCGCGCTCGGCAGCGGGCAGTTTGGGGTCCAGCCAGGGATCCTGTTGCGCCTGGGTGCGTGCGGTGCACAAGGAAAAAGCGAGAGCGACGAGAAGCAGCCAGCGGCGAAGCGGCATGGAAAGATTCCTCCCAGGGGTCTGACCTTGATTCCGGTGGAACTGGCGAACCCGCCAGAGGCAGGGACGGCCGGCGGGAGCATTTGCCGGGCCCACAAAGCGGAAAGGGCAGCCGCGAGAAACTTTACTAGGCCGCGGGGGAGTTTGGCTAGCTTTATCGGTTTACTAATGAAAGTCTTCTGGACGCTGGCGCGAACCGGTCAACACTCCTCTTGCAGGCCGCAGGTGGCTTCGGCTTCCATTTGGGGAAGAATCGCGCACATGCGCTCGAACTCCGGCTGGTCGTGTAGAGGCGCCAGGCGCGGATCGGCGAGCATCTGGAAGAACCACGGGCAGCGGGCTTCTTCAGCGGCGCGCAGTTCCGCGAGGGCGCTCTGCTGGTCTCCCAGAGCAACGTAGGCGGCGGGCGTGAAGGAGCGCAGCATAAAGCGTTCCCGGCTTAACCACTGCAGCCGTTCCAGGATGCTGCCGGCTTCGTCTTTGCGGCCGGCGCAGGCCAGCGTATAGGCATGCACGGCGGTGGCCAGATCAAAGTCCGGCAGGCGGTGCACGAGCGCTTTCGCGAGCGCGGCTCCGCGCTCCGGCTGGCCGTTGAACGCAAGAATCATCGCACCATAGAGGTTGGTTCCTTCATGGTCGGGGAAATGGGAGAGCCCGTGCAGGACCTGCTCCACGCTCGCGGCTGCCTGCCCATCCAGATGCAGCGTCCAGGCCAGGCGGCTTTGCAACCAGGCGGAAAAGGGGTCGGCTTGAATGGCCGCGCGCAGCATCATCGCCGCCTCGTCAAAGTGGTGGCGGCTAAGAGCCAGCATCACGCGCATCCGGGTGATCCATTGGTTGTGGGGCAGGTGCGCAGACAGGGAGAACGCCCGAATGGCCGCGGTCAGGTCGTGGTCGAAGTGGAAACTGACCCAGCCCAGCGCGGGCAGCATCGCCTCGGCTCGCTGCGGAAGCCCGGGAATCGACTCCGCAATACGGCGTATCTGTTCTGCGGCGACGGCCGGCGACATGAAGCCGTAGAAGCCCTGCGTTGCGCAGAGATGCACAAGGTCCACTTTGGCGGCGATCAGCGAGGGATCCAACTCGGTGGCCCGCAGAAGGTGCTGCAACCCGTCCTGCATGCGGTGCCGAGCCAAGGTTTGCCACTCGTGGCGCCCGCGCAGGAATGCCTCATAGGCTTCCCTTTGCCGCGCAGCGCGCTGGTCTTCCCCCTCGCTGTCCGCGGCGGCGGAGATGGACAGGCCGCCGTTCTGCCAGCCGCCCGGCGAAGAGATGTGTCCAGTCCCCCTGGAGGCAGGAGCAATTTGCGGGGTGTCCTGGCCCGTGTTGGCTCTGAACCAATCTGGAGACGAGGACCTTTCGTTTGGGGCCTCGGCGTTCCACCCCGGCGACAAAGACCTGTCGCCTGGGGCCCCGGAGATCCACCCCGGCGACGAAGACCTGTCGCCGGGGACCCCGGAGTTCAGGCGAAAAGCTAGCCGCTCGACCAGTTCCGCTTCCAATCCAGTCATCAGGCTGGAGTCCACCAGCATGTCTTCAACCCAGATCTGCGTGCCATCTTCGACGCGGATCATCTCTGCGCGCAGGCGGAAATTCTGGGCCAGGGACGTGAGGGTCCCGGTCAGGACCAGGTCGGCCTGGAGCGCCTGGCCAATCTGCAAGGCGGTGAGCCCGCGGCGCGCCAGAGCGAAAATCGAATCGCGGGCCAGCACAGCGAGGGTTGGGGGCCGCACATTGGAGAGCCGGGCGATGGTCTCCTCGGCGATGGCGGCGCCGAGGTGATCCGGGACGGAGTAGCCGGTTGCCAGCGGCAGGATCGCCAGGCGCAGAGCCACGGGCTGCGGAGAGCCGTCCCGCCTGACCTCGGCCAGAAAGCGGTAGCCGCGCTTGTACACAGTCTGGATGCAAGCCTCCGGCGCAAGCCGTGCGCGCAAGGAGGAAACGCACTTGAGAACGCTGTCGGCAGTCACATGCACGTCGCCCCACAGGGCGTGCTTCAGTTGCAGGGGCGAAACAATCTGACCGGTGTTGTCCATCAGAAGGTGAAGCGCCGCCAGTTCTCTCGGAGCCAGGTGAACGACGGTCTGACCGCGCCAGAGGGTACCGTCGGCCTCCAGCCGGAAGTTGGCAAACAAGAGTCCCGATTCATCGCTCCCGCGACCAAGACCTGTCGCCGGGAATCTCGCTTTGCCACCCCCGCGACCAAGACCTGTCGCAGGGGACCCCGTTCTCGGCAAATCGGGCAGTGCCGATAAACACCTATCCATTTGAACCAACGCATTTCCGAGGACTCACGGCCACCTGTCTGCCCCTCAGGCGCCGTTTGCGCAAGACGAACGACACAGGCCGCCTCAGTCCACATCTGCGGCCACTGGGAAAAGTCGGCTCGATGTCCGACGAGAGTCACTACTTCAAATTTCCAAAATTCTTGATGACACCAAGATTAGCCGGTTCCACGCCAGCAGTGGAAGGCCCTGCGCCGGGTTTCCATCTATACAGTAATCCGCAACAGGTTACCTGCCCGCGAGAAAAGCACGGCGGAGCACGCGGCAGCTATCGCGGAAGCGAGACTTGGACGGGGTCTCTGCGCGTGCTCCTCAATGGACGCCGTGGATCAGTACTTCGACTTGATCGCGTAGGTCAGGCCCATGGTGAACTGAAAGGAATTGCGCTTGGTCGGAGGCTCGGACACCGGAGGATCGTTCAGGTAGCTGTCCATCGTGCCCAGGGAAAAGCTCAGGTTCTTGTAGGCGGGAAACGCAAACGTGTTCGCCTCCGTGGTCGAATACGCACGTTCATCGTTGTACGCGGGAATGAACGCAAGCCCCTGCGTATAGGTGAGCCGCTTCAGGAGGAGCACGTAGTTTGCCCCGAATGTGGAGCCGATCAGGTTCTGCGTGGTACTGGAAGAGCCACTGCTGGAAGTCCCGCTGATGAATTGCTGCTTCTCATACTGGATCGTGGCTCTCAGGTCGAATTGCTGCTTTGGCGTCTTGACCATCGTCCATCCCAGGCCGCCGCCATAAATTTGCTGCAAGTTCAGATCCTGCCCGAAGTTGTGGTCGAAGGCCGCCTGTGCCAGGCCATAGAAGCGCGGTGAGAAATACTCGTCGCGTTCCGCACCCGCGTGGTAGATGGCCGTCTTCGACACGACCGCCTGCACAAACGTCGCCGGTGTTGTCGATGTTGCCGGGATGGTGTAGCTCGGCTGCGTGATCTTTCCAAACGAGCCGTTGAAGCCTGCCGAGGTGCGGTCGCGCGGATTGAGCCAGCTTGCGGTCGGCACCACCCGAGCCAGCGCGACGCCGCCCGATACCGTGTACTGGTTTTGGGTCGCGGTCACGATCGTGGCTCCAGCCGTGGCCGCGCCATTCCACCCGGTGAAGAAACCGGGCGTATGATTCACCTGCTTGTCCAGGGTGGCCGCGTCCAGGATGTAGAGTGCGTCCTTCGCCGGGATGGTCGCCGCCGCCGGGGCGTTCTCGGGATGCAAGGTGACGCCCTGGTTCTCCACTTCGACTGTTCCCACCGGAATCAGTCCCGCGCTCTTCCTGCCGCCAAGCTTCACGTTCTTGTCGAGCACGGCGAACTTCTGGGTGGTGTGCAACTCCTTGATCTTGTCCCAGCCAAGGGAGACGTCTCCCAGAGGATCGCTGTGGAATGTAACTTTTCCCGCGACTTCATTCACGAATTTGCCGTGCAGTGTGTCGCCGTTGCTCAGTACCAGCACGTCGGGCGCCGGGTTGGGGGCAGGCTTGGTCTGGGCCATGCAACGCAAAGCCGCGCTCACGGCGATCACGAGCAGCAGCGGACCAATGGCTCGACGAAAAAGAAGGGAAATGGCAGAAATCGAATGCAGGTAAAAACGCAGGGTCATCGGGGTGATCCTTTTGCCTGAAGATGATCGTGAGAAGGGAGGGAGTCGGGTCATGCCTCCACATTTCCTCACTAATAAATCTGATGCAAGCCAAGACCGGCAGGGAAGGATGACCGGGAGATTTTCAGAAAAACTTCCAAGTTTGGTCAGAAAAAAGCAGGCGGTCCGGTGCGAGGCTGGTGGAGGGCCCTTCAACTTTGGTTGTGAAGTTTTGCATCGGTCCCCGGGGAGATTTTCATGCCGAAGACCGCTTCCTATGCCCACTGGTCCCTTGAGCACTATTGCATCGGGACAAAACTCCGCCTGCTGCGGACCCAGAAGCGGCTCACGCTTTCGCGGCTGGCGGCCGAGACCGGGCTCTCGACGGCGCTGCTTTCCAAGCTGGAGACGGACCGGATGATCCCCACGCTGCCCACGCTGGCCACCATCAGCCGGGTGTACGGGGTGGGCATGAACCATTTCTTTTCAGAACCCGCCAAGCACACGCTTTCAATCACGCGCAAAGCCCACCTGCAGAGCAGAGGCCGGGGGCTGGAGTCGGCCAAGATCATCCCGCTGAGCAAAGTTGCCGAAGGGTCCCAACTGGCGGCTCAGATGATCGAGTTTCCCGCTGCCGGCGCCCCCTGCGCCATGGATGGCTGCCAGTTGACCACTGGCCTGGTCTATGTGCTGGAGGGAAAATTGCAGTTGGATGCAGGCGGGATGCACGAAGTGCTGGAAACCGGCGATTGTGCCTATGTCGACAGCGAAATGGCGCTGGCCTGGAGCGCGGTAGGGAAGCACCGCTGCCGGATCCTGGCGGTAGTGCCGGCGGGCCTGGCTACGATGAGGTGAGCGACCCGGCCTACGCCGCCATCCACTTCCGCAATTGCCTCTGCGCCGGCTTCTCCACAAAGTGCAGCGCCAGGAGGGCCATTCCTACCAGGATCACGTAGCTGATCCACGGATCAAAGCGGCTCAGGCCCAAGAAGTCGAGCACATGCGTATCGTGAATCAGGCTCCAGAAATTGAAGTGCAGCAGGTAGAGGCAGTAGCTTGACTCGCCCACAAAGACCAGCGGCCGGCAGCCCAGCACGGATGCCAGAGGATTTTCCCCGGCCAGCCCCAGCACGATGCAGGCGAACAGCGGCATCAGCAGACCGTCGTGGATGATGGCATAGGGCACCAGCGGACCCAGCATCAGTAGGCCATAGATCCCGGCAAACCCGCCCAGCCCCAGCCACAGCCGCAGGTGGCTCGAGCGCGGCACCATCTCGTCAAGGCTGGCCAGCATTACGCCGAAGATGAAACTGGCCACGTGGGCATAGGGCGTATACTTCAGCGCCTGCAGCCAGGGGCCGTAGCTCCACCGGTCCGGATGCGCAATGCTGTCCGGATTGAACGCCATGTAAAGAGCGCCGGGAACCATGCCCAGTACCCAGACGCCCGCCATCTTCCACAAATGCGGCGCAAGGCGCACAGGGCGCTTCCACTTTGCCAGCCAGGGAAAGATGAAGTAATAGAAGCTCTCGGCCGACATGGTCCACGCCGGGGTATTCAAGAACGTGGCGATGGCCGGAATCCACCCCTGCAGCAGCAGCGGCGAGAGCGCGATGCCTGCCCAGAACATGCCGTGCGTGTGCGCCCCGTACTCCCGCGGCAGCATCCGCCAGCTCAACAGCAGGCTTAACAGGTAAATGGGATAAATCCGCGTGAACCGCGCTTTCCAGAACCGAACCTTGTCCAGTTGTCCGACCCGCGCCCGCGCATTGTAGTTATAGGCCAGCACAAATCCCGAGAGCAGAATGAAGTAGCTCACCGAGACGTAGCCCGCGTTGACGACCGAGGCCAGAAGCAGCTTGAAGTGAAGCGTTGGCTCGTTCAGGACCGGCACGCGGAAGTCGTACCGGAAGTCAAACCAGTAGGGATTGGAAAAATGGAAGAGAACGATGTTGATGGCCGCAAAACAGCGCAGGCCTGTCAAGGCGTTCAGTCGGGCTGGCTTTCGTACTTCCACTCGCTGTTAGACGTCCCCGGGCAGCCCACCGGGACAGCCGCGCAAACCAGAGTTCCGTCCGGCCAACTGTCCCCTGGTCCCTGTTCCTGGTTCCTGATCCCTGCTTTAACGCCGGGTCCCCACAGACAGGTCTTCGTTCGTGGGGGCGGTTTACGCTGTTACCAGCGATCCGACCTTCTCGCCCATCACCACCCGACGGATGTTCCCCGGCCGGTTCATGCTGAAAACGATCATGGGCATGTTGTTGTCCTTGCACAGGCTCACGGCGGTCAGGTCCATCACCTTCAGCCCCTGGCGCAGGATCTCCATGTAGGTAATTTCGTCGTACTTCACTGCGTCCTTCACCAGAACCGGGTCGGCGTTGTAGACGCCTTCCACCTTGGTGGCTTTCAGCAGCACATCGGCCTTGATCTCCATGGCGCGCAAGCTGGCCGCCGTGTCGGAAGAGAAGAAGGGGTTGCCAATGCCTGCGGCGAAGATCACCACGCGGCCTTTTTCCAAGTGCCGTTCGGCCCTGCGGCGAATGTACGGCTCGGCCACCTGGTTCATGAACACGGCGCTCATGACGCGGCACTGCACGCCGCGCCTTTCAATGGCGTCCTGCATGGCGATGGCGTTGATCACAGTCGAGAGCATGCCCATGTTGTCGGCGCTCACGCGGTCCATCTCTTTTGCCTGCTCGGCCACGCCGCGGAAGATGTTGCCTCCGCCCACCACAATTCCGATTTCGACGCCCAACGCATGCACATCGACAATTTCGCCGGTAATCTCGGCGATCTTTCCTGCATCCAGGCCGAAGCCGCGCGGCCCCGCCAAAACCTCACCCGAAAGCTTGAGAACGATTCGCTTATACATTTCTTTTCGAGTATCGCATACCGCCCGGTCCACTGCATTCGCCATGCGCAACGGACAAAAAGGCCCAGGGCTTGCGCCCCGGGCCTTTCTTTCGTTTCGATCGCAGCGAACTTACTCCGCGGCTGGTTCCGTGGCCTTGGTCGTCGCCACAGTCCAGTCAGGCGCACCCACCTTGAAGCGCGCAAAGCGCCGCACGGTGATGTTCTCGCCCAGCTTGCCCACCTTCTGCCCGATCAGCTCCTTGATGCTGACCGCCTGGTCCTTGATAAAGGGCTGATCCAGGAGGCAAACTTCCTCGTAGAACTTGGCCATCTTGCCGTCCACGATTTTTTCGATCACCGGGGCCGGCTTTCCCGTGGCAGCGGCCTGCGCGCGGAAAATCTCCTTCTCGCGCTCCAGGTCGGCTGGGGTCACGTCTTCCGACTTCACATACCGCGGATCGGAGGCGGCGATGTGCATCGCGATGTCCTTCAGCAGATCCTGAAAGTCGTCGGTGCGGGCCACGAAATCGCTCTCGCAGTTCAACTCGACCAGCACGCCGATTTTGCCGCCTGCGTGAATATAGGTGCCCACGGCGCCCTCGTTGGTGGTGCGCGCGGCCTTCTTCTGCGCCGAGGCCATGCCCCGCTTGCGCAGCACCACAAATCCCGCTTCGATGTCGCCCTTGGTTTCCTGCAACGCCTTCAGGCAGTCGCCCATGGGCGCGCCCGACTTCTCCCGAAGCTCCTTCACCAACTTGGCACTGATCTTTTCGCTCACTGTCCTGATCTCTCTTTTCTGGATTTCGCGGCCCCTTCCGGGGCATCCTGTCTTTCGATCTCCGTCCAGCCGGGTTTTGTGGTATCCCACCCTTGCGACGGAATGAAGCCGCAAAGGCCGGGCACAAAGCAGAGTCTGCCGCACCGCAGACTTCCCGGCATAAGAAAAGCGTGGCACTCAACTCTCGTGGCCACGCTTTTCTCATTCTGCGCACCGCAGTGCGCGGGAAAGATTAAACGCCGCCCTCGGCCACTTCGGCCTCGTCCAGCGCCGCAACCGCGGCAGGCGCCTTGCGAATGCCGCCGCCCAAAGCCGCTTCCAGGTCGACTTCCTCAACCGGCGCAGCCTCAACGGGCGCGGCCTCTGCCGCAGCCTCGACCGGTGCCGGCTGTTCCTCGGCAAACGCCTTGTCGCCCACCAGGTTCACGCCCTCGGCCGCCGAGTCGGCGATCTTCGAAGTGAACAGGCGAATGGCGCGCAGCGCATCGTCGTTGCCCGGAATCACGTAATCCACCACCGTCGGGTCGCAGTTGGTGTCAACCACCGCTACCACCGGAATGCCCAGTTTGCGAGCTTCCTTCACGGCAATCGCCTCGTTGTTCGAGTCGACGATGAACAGCGCGTCGGGCAGCCGCTTCATGGCCTTGATGCCAGCCAGATTTGCCTGCAGGTGCTTGCGCTCCCGCTCCAACTTGATTACTTCCTTCTTGGTCAGCAGCTCATAGCGGCCATCCGTGGCCATCTCATCCAATTCCTGAAGGCGCTTCACCGACTTCTGCACCGTGACCCAATTGGTCAGCAGGCCGCCCAGCCAGCGCTGGTTGATGTACGGCATTCCGGCGCGGGTGGCTTCCTCGGCCACGGCGTCCTGCGCCTGGCGCTTGGTGCCGACAAACAGAATCGTCTTGCCGCCGGAACAGAGCTCGGTGACAAACTTCGACGCGTCCTTGAACAATTTGAGCGTCTTCTGCAGGTCGATGATGTAGATCCCGTTGCGCTCGCCAAAGATGTATTCCTTCATCTTCGGGTTCCAGCGCTTGGTCTGATGCCCGAAGTGAACACCTGCTTCGAGCAGCTCCTTCATTGTGATCGTGGCCATTGGCCTCCTTTGTGGATTGCATCCGGGTGGTCGATGCCGGCGCCCGGATTTAGCCCGCTATTGCGGGAATTTGGTGAAATCGAGGGAGCAGGGAACAGTGAACAGTGGTCAGTAACCCGAATCGCCGGCACTGTCCACTGTTCACTGCCCACTGAAAGCTAGCGCTTGCTGAACTGGAACCGTGCGCGGGCGCCCTTCTGACCGTACTTCTTGCGCTCCTTCATGCGCGCATCGCGGGTCAGCAGGCCTTCGGCCTTGAGCACCTTGCGCAGTTCCGGATTGAACACAACCAGTGCGCGGGCCAAGCCCATCTTCACGGCATCGGCCTGCGCAGCCACGCCGCCGCTCTTCACGGTGGCTACAACGTCGAAGCTCGAAGCCAACTCGGCCACAACCAGAGTGTGCTTGGCGGCCACGCGCTGCTGCTCGGTGACGAAGTACACGTCAAATGCCTTGCCGTTGACCTTCCACTCGCCTGTGCCGGGACGCAGAAAAACGCGCGCGATCGCTGACTTGCGTCGCCCTGTCCCGTAATACTGAACCAAATCTGCCATTCTTTTCCTCTTGGCTTCTAGCCTCTAGCTTCTAGCTAAAAGCAACAAAGCTCCGAATCTCGAATTGTTGGCTAGCGGCTAGAAGACAAGCAGCTAGCGGCTGCCTTTACGCAATTTCCAAAGCTATGGGCTGCTGCGCTTCGTGGGGGTGCTTGTCGCCGCGATACACCTTCAGCTTGGTTGCCATCTGACGGCCCATCTTGCTCTTGGGCAGCATGCCCTTGATGGCCTGCTCCAGGATCAGCTCCGGCTTGCGGTTCAAAAGCCGCGTGAACGACTCCTCGCGCAGCCCGCCGGGGAAACCGGTGTAGCGGCGATAGAGCTTGTTCTGAGCCTTCAGGCCGGTGAGGCGGACCTTCTCCGCGTTCAGCACGATGACATGGTCGCCCACATCGATGTACGGCACATACTGAGGATTCAGCTTGCCGCTCAGCACATCAGCAGCCTTGGTCGCCAAACGCCCCAGCGTCTTGCCGCTGGCATCTATCACAAACCACTTGCGGTCAATGTTCTTGCCGCTCGGAACAAAGGTACTCATCGCTCTCCTGCCCTCTAAAACCAGTCTTCAAAGAATTGCCCGGCCCGCCGTGCAGCCAAATCCCAACAAAACCGCAGCGCAAAGCGCTACCCCCTACGCAAAACCGCGCAAGGGACTCGTTTCACCCACTGCCAAACAAATCTGTTCGGGTGAGGATTGCATGGGCTGGCCCTTCAAAAGGGCTCTGGCTGGACTGGACAAGCGATCAAAAAACTCGCGTCTGAACTCGAATCCAGCAGCCGGCAGCCTGTGCGAGCCGATCCACCAGGAAACCCCCCAGAGTATCGACCAGCCGAGTCCGGGTGAGCAACCATCACCCCATCGACGAAGACCTGTCGCTGGGGGCCCCGGCACACACACAGACCCCAGGCGCAACACCGCGCAAGGATTCCAGAATACCCGAATCGACCCTCAGAGTCAACGAAAAGCCAAACACGCTGACGAGCCAACCCACGAGTGCGAGCGGTCCACGCTGTCGAAAGCCGGGTCCCGTCTGTCGGGGCGGGCGCTCCACGCCTTTGGCTGCGTTCAGGGCCGGGCGTTCGCGCGTGCAAGTCCGCTTGGGTCGACCGGGCTTCACGGAAAAACCGCACGGCCTGTAACGATGCGTCCGCTCACTGCACTATTCCGGCAGTAACACTCTGATCCCCGTCAGAGAACCTCCCCGATAAGGATAAACACTACCATGAAGAATCTCTCCACTACAGTAGCTCTGATCCTTGCCTTGGCCGCTCCCCTTGCCGCCTTGGCTGAACAACCGACCGTGGCCCGGCACCTGCAACCAAATGAGCGTGCCACCAACCTGCCGGGAGCGACCACCATCCTGGCTCCATCACGGGATTTCGATCCGCTGACGGCTTCGGATGCGGATCTCGCCTATAACGGCTTTCCGCCCCGGCCCAACCAGACCACCGAGCCCAAAGCTTACGCGACCTGGGCAAAGGCCATGAAGGCCTCCAAGACCCGCATCATTCCCACGCTCGAACAGACCAATGTGTTTCATGGTCCGGCCAAGCTGGCCAAGAACGCGAACCCAACCGCGGTGGAAAGCACTGCAGCCTCCTCGGAGAAGGAGAGCAACACCTCCTATTCCTATAACTGGAGCGGCTACGCGGACTTCAGCGGCGCCTCCAGTTATGGCTCCTCCTCTTTCTATTTCATCGTGAACGACTTCGTTGTTCCGGTCGCACAGCAGGCGTTTGGCGCTTGCACCGGCGGATGGGACTGGGGTTCGGCCTGGAATGGCATCGACGGCTGGGGCTCGAGCGACGTTCTCCAAGCGGGCATCGAGTTCGATGCATATTGCTCCGGCGGATACAGAACGTCCTACTACTCGCCCTGGTACGAGTGGTATCCCTATGGTGAAGTGCGCATTTCCAACCTGGGGATCGCGCCGGGCGATGACATGTTCGTGGAAGTCTGGCACACCTCTTCCACCCAGGGCTATGCGTATCTCCTGAACTACAGCACAGACACCGCCGTGGAAGTCAGCTTCACCGCGTACCCCGGCTATCCCCTGGTTGGAAACTCAGCCGAGTGGGTTGTCGAGCGGCCCAGCGTGGGCGGCAGCCTGACCAACCTGACAAATTACATTATGGATCCGTTCTGGGATGCATACGCCTACACCGAGTCGGATGCATTCTATGACATCGCGAGCGCATATCCTATCGACATGCTCAACAACAGCAGCCAGGTGATCTCGTATCCGGAATACATTGGGCCGGAAGCCTTCGTTGCGCACGACACGGGCTCTGCCTGGTAGGGAAAGTTTTCTCCATATCTATCTATTCGAAAAGCGAATGGCGACGGCAAACCAGCCGTCGCCATTCTTATTGGAACCCGTTGAACGCTCGTCGATAAGCCGGGAAACCCGCTTTTCCTGAGCCAAACAATAGAACCTGGTAGCGAATAGCTAGAAGCTAGTAGCTTCTAGCTGTTCTTAGGCAGCCTTGACGTCGCTCCCCGACCGCACCCGGAAGCGCTTCATCTGGATCGACAGCGTGCGCTCGATCTTGCGCAGGTCGCCGCGCTCCGCCGGTCCGGCAAAGGTCGAAGCTATGCCATGCGCCGAGGCCCGGCCCGTCCGTCCAACCCGGTGGACAAAGTCTTCGGCCACCTTGGGTATGTCGAAGTTGATCACCTGCGCCACGTTGGCCACATCGATGCCGCGAGCGGCCACGTCGGTGGCGACCAGCACACGGTGACGGCCTTCGGAGAAGCTGCGCAGCGCAGCGTTCCGCTGTGCCTGCGAGCGGTCGCCGTGAATCTGCGTTGCCGACCAGCCGGAGCGGGTCAGGCGGCGCGTCACGCGGTCGGCGCCATGCTTGGTGCGCACGAAAACCAGGAAGCTGCCCTCTTCGGCGCCCAGCAGGTGTTCAAGCAACTCCTGCTTCTTGTCCGGCTCCACTTCAAAGGTGCGCAGTTCGACGTTCTCGGCCGGCTTCAATACCGAGCCGATTTCGATGCGCGCTGGGTTGTTGAGATACTTCCGCGCCACATCCTTCACCGTGCCTTCGAGCGTGGCGGAGTAGCACAACGTCTGGCGCACCGGCGGCAGCGTAGCCGCGATGCGGGCGATGGCCGGCTGGAAGCCCATATCGAGCATCCGGTCCACTTCGTCCAGCACCAGAATCTTGATCCCCTCCAGCCGCACCATCTTCCGCTTGAGAAAGTCCTCGAGCCGCCCAGGCGTGGCCACAATCAGCCGCGCGCCGCGGCGAATGGCATCAAGCTGTGATCGCTCGGCCAGGCCGCCAACCACCAGCGCCACGGTCTGCGCGGAACTGGGGCGGATCGAGATGAACGCTCTTTCCACCTGCATGGCCAACTCGCGCGTGGGCAGCAGGATGAGCGCCTGCGCGCCCCTGGTGTCGTTCTTCAGCATCATTTCGACAATCGGAATCAGGTAGCCGAGCGTCTTGCCGGTCCCGGTCTGCGCGGTGGCCAGCACGTCGCGGCCTTCCAGGGCAGGGGGGATGCAGCCGGCTTGCACCGGAGTGGGGATTTCAAACTTGTTGGCGTCAAGCCGCGTCATGAGGGCGGGCGAAAGAGAAAACTGCGAAAACTGAGTCGTCAAAATTTGCTTACATTCCTATTGGGCTCCGGGAGCCTCCAGATTTGATCTGGGAGCTTGCAATCGGAACCGGACGAAGAGGCACATGCACCCAATGGATGGGCGCGAGCCTGCTGATCGATATGCGCAAGGGAGAACCGAAAGTCATCCAAAAGACTGGCCGGCAAACATTCTAGGGGAGAATGTCCAGGGCCCGGAGCTGCCACACGCTACTTCCATGCCAGTCGGCGCATTGCCGGCCGGCTCCACAATCCCGCGTACTCCCGGTTGCTGCGCGCCGATCCAATTCAAGGATGCAAAGGCTTCGTACGTTGGACCATTTCGGAGTCCAAGGCTCAGTCACCGGGTGGGAGACTCACGTGGATACGCTCGAGGGGCTTCGGGGAAATCTGTGCCAGGCAAACTTGCCCTTGAAGGGCAAGCCGCCGCTCACGACCAAATCACTGAGCGCAAACCCAGTGTAGCATGGACCGGCTTTTCGCTCGTCCTTCAGTCCCGCCCGTCAGTCCCGTCCGTCCAGGCGCGCTGCGACCTGCTCCACCAGCCGCTCCAGCTCCGTGTTTTTCTCCGCGGCTGCGCATGCTGCTGCAGGGTAGTTCGCCAATCGGGCATCGGGGAAGCCCAACCGGCGCTTCAAGGCCAGAATCTCCTGGATCTTGCTTTCTGGAATGAAGCTCAACGGCTGGCCGATCTGCTTGGCAATCAGGTAGGTCTTGCAATAGGTGTCCAGGATTTCGGCCAGCCACTCGGCGTGGGTTACCGTGTCTGACCAGCAGACGACGCCGTGGTTGGAGAGCAGAATGGTGTTGTGGTCCTGAATAAACGGCAACACCGTCTCGGCAAAGGCCTGGGTGCCGGGCGTCTCATACGGCGCCACAGCCGCGGGGCCGATAAAGATTTCGTACTCGGGGATCAGTCCGTTGGGCGGCACAGTGCTGGTGACGGCAAAGGCCGTGGCGTAAGGCGGATGGCAGTGCAGCACGGCGCGCGCCTTCGGGTTGGCCTTGTAAATCTCCAGATGCAGCAGCAGTTCGCTGGTCCGCGACCGGTCCCCGGCCAGGATGTTGCCATCCAGGTCCGACAGGCATATGTCTGCGGGCTCCAGGTCGCCCTTGCTCAACATGGTGGGCGTGCACAGCAAATAGCGCGAGCCCAGCCGGACGCTGATATTGCCTCCATTGCCGTCGACGTATTGCCGTTCCCACAGCTTGCGGCCCACATGAATGATCTCCGCGCGCAGGGCCTGGGCCTCGAAGGAGTTGGCCACCACCAGGGGCGAGTCCCCCTGGGTTTTCGGTTCGCGCAGCACTTCCACCACCGCCTGTACCACTTCCTTCAACTGCTCCGCGACTGGAACCGCTGTCTGCTCCATGACTGACCTCACCTGTGGGCTATTTTGCCTGAATCCGGGAACGGACACCGCCCTCACAAATTATATATAGTGCCGTTGGATGGCTGCTCCCGGTGACTTCGGTCACCAATGAACGGGCCGTCGCCGCATGCGCCATCCTCAGCACTTCGCGGCGCAAAAAGAACCGGCGGAAAGCGTTCGTCCGGGGCTAAAGAGTCTGCGGAAAAGGGCACAGGCATGGAGAAATCCCAAAGAGTGTGCCGCTGGGCCTAAAGGCCAGGTTCTTTCTACGGTATTTAGGGCACGGCTAAAGTCGTGCCCTGTTGCAAAGCCCAGTCTTTCCGCAGCCTGTGAAGCCCGATGCGGACGTTACTAGCCTTTCACCAGCTTTCGCTGCAACTGCTCCAGGCTCTGACCCTTGGTTTCGGGGTAGAACAGGGTGACCACCACCAACTGCACTACCGTTGCGGCGGCGAAGAAGACAAACGGAGTCGACTGGCTGAAGACGTGGGCCAGAACGGGGAAAGAGAAGAGAATCGCGGTGTTGATGGCGGAGAGGCTTGCGTTGCCCACACCCTGTCCCTTGGCGCGCACTGAGTTCGGAAAGACCTCGCCGATGTAGACAAACACAACGAGCCCCTGCGACAAGGCGAAGAAGGCGATATACGTCACCAGGAGGCCGAGCAAGGCCGATTGGTGAGTATTCGTATGGAAGATCCAGGCCACGCCGGAGAGGCAGATCGAAGTTCCGATAGCTCCCAGGATCAGCAGGCTCTTGCGGCCGAAGCGGTCGATCATCGACATGCCGACCAGCGTGAAGATCAGGTTGGTGGCGCCGATGACGATGGCCTGCAAGTCGCTGGAGAGCTGGTTGAAGCCAGCCGTGGCAAAGATGGTGTGCATGTAGCTGAGGATGGCATTGATGCCGGTCAACTGGTTGAAAGCGCCAATGGTGATCGCCAGGAACAGCGGATAGCGGTACTTCCAGCGGAAGACCGGCTCGTGTTTCACGGCGTGCTCTGAGTTGAGCGCCGACTGGATGTCGGCCAACTCTGCCTGGGGATCGGGGGCGCCCATTTGAGCAAGCACGACGAGGGCTTCGTCAATGCGGTTGCGTGAGACCGACCAGCGCGGCGAACGGGGAATGCGGAACAGGAGGATGAGAAAGAGGAGGGTCGGCACCACGAGAACGGCCAGCATCACGCGCCACTCCGGCGCGCCCAGATGCGCAAGCCGGACCAGGTAATTGGAGGTATAGCCGATCAGGATACCGGAGACTACGTTGATCTGAAACGAGCCCACCAGCCGCCCGCGCCACTGCGCTGGCGCCAGTTCCGCGATGTAGACCGGCCCCAGCACCGAGCCTGCGCCGATGGCCAGCCCGCCCACAAAGCGCGCTGCCAGCAGCATGGGCCAGCCGATGGAAAAAGCAGCGCACAAGACGGCCACAAAGTAGAGGGCGGCGGCATAGCGCAGCGCGGTGCGTGTGCCCAGCCTCTGCCCGATGACTCCGGCTGCAAAGCAGCCCACGATGGTGCCGACGGGAGAGGCAGCGACTGTCAAACCCATGCTGAGAGAGCTCAAGCCATAGAGCTTTGTGACCGGGTCGATGATGCCGGAGATGACAACTGTGTCGAGCCCGTACAGAAGGCCGCCCAGGGCCCCCGTGAGTGTCGCTTTGATCAGCCTGGAATTGGGTCGCATCTTTCTTCACTGCCTCTTGATTGTGTGTAATTGAGTTCAAAATCATCCTACACACCGGCCCTGCAACCAGCAAACGCGGCGCGCGTTCCTTTGGAAATCCGCCCGCCCGAGTGACCAAAGTCGCTGCCCGTTCCTGTCGTCCGGCCTAGCTTTGAGCCATCAGGAGGTTTTCATTCATGACCACAGTCCAATCCACGCTTCGCTCCATCGCTCTCGACCAGCCGGCCACCATTCGCGTCTTCGAGCGCTTCCACCTCGACTACTGCTGCGGCGGCAACCGTCCGCTGGCCCAGGCCTGCGCCCAGAAGGGCATTGATCCCAAAGAAGTACTGGCCGCCCTGTCTGACGCCACCCGCACCCCCGAGCCGGCCCGCGACTTCACTGAGGCCGCGCTGCCGGAGCTGATCCGCCACATCGTCCAGACCCACCACGCCTACGTCCGCAGCGAACTGCCGCGCCTGCTTCCCCTGGCCGAGCGCGTGGCGGCAAAACACGGTCCCAACCACCCCGAGGTCATCCAGATCGAACGGCAATTGTGCCAACTGGCCGGCGATCTGCTTTTTCACCTGGACAAGGAAGAGACGATACTCTTTCCCTACATCGAGGCCCTCGAACAGAGCCGCACTTACGGCGCCAACGCTCCGAGAGCCTGCTTTGCCACTATTGAAAGCCCCATCCAGTCCATGCTCCAGGAACACGAGGCCGCCGGCGCGCTGCTGGACGAGATGCGCACGGCGTCGAAGAACTTTGCTCCGCCCGCCGGCGCCTGCCCCACCTACGTTGGGCTCTACGACGGTCTCGATGCCTTCGAGAAAGACCTGCACCGCCATGTGCACCTGGAAAACAACCTGCTCTTTCCCCGCGCCATCGCGCTTGAGCAGGAGATTCTGGTCGCACGGTAGTGAGCAGTCAAAACAGAAACAAAAAGCCCAGCCGGGAAGGCTGGGCTTTCTTGCGTACGGATGGTTGCCGGTCAGGGTACTACGGGGTGACCGTCTGGGTCGCGTGGTTGCCGTGGGGAATGATGACCAGGGAGGTGGGTTTTTCACCCGTGGGATAAGGGGTGGCCTGGGTAGCAGTGAGCGTGCCAGCGTTGGGGTCGAGTCGGAAGCCGGAGACGGAGTTGCCCAGTTCGTTGGCGGTATAAACGAACCGGCCCAGCGCCGGGTCAACGGCGATGCTGACCGGCAGGGGGTCGGTGCTGTTGGTCGCGCTGCCTGTGGTGTTCACCGCGGCCGAAGGAATACCTGTGGCCTGGGTGATGACGTAGGCCGAGACCGAGGCACTGAGTGAGTTGGAAACGTAGATGTACTTGCCGCGCGGGTCGATCACGATGGCGGCCGGCTCACTGCCGGCGCTGAAGGGGCCGCTGAGCATGAAGTTCAGAACGCTGCCAGCCTGGATCGTGTAGCCGATGACCTGGTTGGAGGCGAAGTCGGTGACATAGACGAAGCGGTCGGTGGGATCGGCGGCGATGGCGCTGGGCTTGATGCCCGCCTTCCAGGGACTGCCACTGACCGGCGTGAGAGCGCCGCCCGAGCCAACTGTGAAGCCGAAAATCCAGCCGGGGTTGGCGCAGGGCTGGATGCAGGTAAGGACGCCGCCGGGGTTATAGGCGGATTGGTCATAGAGCGTGACGAAGACGCCATTGCCGGTGACGGTGCTGGTGTTGGCCAGCACGGCAACTCCGGTGGGAGCAAGCACATCGTTCGCGTAGCTGCCGGAAACGCCGGAAAGGCTGAGAGTCTGCTGAAAAGCCACCGAGCCGATGGCGCCGCTGGAGAGGGAATAGGCCGTGAGCACGGAAGGATTGGGGCCGGAGACCACGTAGAGGTAAGTCCCGGCGCTGTCCACCGCCATGGCAACAGGCGCGTTGCTGGTGGTGACTGTGTCCTTCGAAGTCAATTTGCCATTCAAGTCGACGGTGAAGTGCACCAGGGTGTTGTTGCTCTTGTTGGCAACATAGAGGTTCTTATAATCCGCGGTGACGGTCATGGCAATCGGGTTAACGCCGCCGGAGGACACCGATGGTGCAGCGGTGCGCAATGCGCCGGACTCGGAGTCCACCGCGTAGGTGTCGATCTGTCCGTCGCTCGAGGTCCCCGAGCCGGCGGAACTGGCCACGAAAACATAATCGATGGTAACGAGCTGGCAGGCAGTCAAGAGTGTGGCCACTAGAAGGCCGATGGAAGAGACCAGAAAGAGCTGGCTCAATTTGCTGAACTTCATGCGCTTCCTTCGTCGTGGGCGTGTCAGGTGCGAGCCCAAAGAAAACAGTTTAAGTTGCCCCGTAATCGATTGTAGAAGCCCGGTACGGGGGGTTGCTAGAGTGCATGGCAGCGGGCCGTTTCCGGCCTTACTTTTTCAGCGTGCTGCCGTGCGGAATGGCGGCTACGGCCGTCGGCTGGGCGTTGGCCGTGAAAGGAGAATTCTGCGCATTGAGGAGCGTTCCGGCAGTGGAACTCAACTCAAAGCCGGAGACGTTTCCGCCAAGATAGTTGGCCGTGTAAAGAAAGTGGTTGGTCGACGGATCGATGCCGATGGCTACCGGCTGCGATCCGGTCGTGTAGGTGCCAAGGCTGGCAAGCGCGCCGCTCGAGATCGAGTAGGCAGTGATCGTGGAGTCCAGCACGTTGGTGACGTAGAGGTAGGGGTACTTGGAATCGGCGACGATGGCGGAGGGTTGATTCCCGGCCGGGAACGGGCTGCCGTTCAGTTCGGCCAAGGTTCCGTTGGACGCAACGGAATAGCCATGAACCTGACCGTTCGCCGAGTCGGCAACGTAAACGTAGCCGCCGGTGGAGTCGCTGGCGACTGCCGAAGGGCAGGTTCCCACGACATAGGGGGCGACGAGGTATGCGGATGGACAAGTCCCCGCGGAAAAAGCTCCGCCGGCCAGGGGTGCGCCGCCGTTGAGCGGCGTGAGCGCACCGCCCGAACCAATCGCGAAGCCGAAGATATAGTTGTTGCTTGCGGTTGAATCGTAAGCGGTCACATACAGGAATGCGCCCGAGGGCAGGACACCAAGGGCCGTTGGCTCCAGCACATTGCCGGGCTTGCCCGGCAGGCTCAGCGGCCAATAGTTCAGGTTTCCGTTGGGCACGGGGGCTCCCAGCGCATCGGAGCCTGTGCTGGTGGCGGGAAGTATCGGAAAGACGGCAATCGAGCCGGAGCACGGGGCGGCTGTGTTGCAGTTGGGCAGCGGCTGGTAGGTATTCAACACGAACAGATCCTGACCGTTCACAGCGACCGCGAGGGGGTATTCCCCCGGTGTATCCGTGGTGTTTTGCGGGTAGAGCTTGCCGTCGTTGCCGATGACGAACTGAACGATGGTGTAGTCGTCCTGATTGACGACGTAAAGATTGGTGTGGTCCGTGGAGACTGCTTCGGCAACGGGGTTACGTCCGCCCGAAGGGAAGGGCGAGGTGGGAATCTGGCGCATATGGCCGGATTCGGAGTCGACCTCAAAAACGTCGATCTCGCCGTAGTTGTTGGTTCCCGCGGCCTTGGAACTGGCCACGAAAACAAAGTCCACGGTGAGCGTACCGCAAGCGGTCACAAGTCCGGCCACCAGCAGACTGGCTGCGGAGACCAGCAGCAGCTGGCCCGATTTGTTGAACTTCATGCGCATCTTTCGTCAGCGGGCTGAAGAAACCTTGACCCGTAAAAGCAAGTTTGGAATCGAACCCCGGGGACGAAGGACAACATCGCGTCCGGCATTCGGCTTCGTTCCTGGGAACAGCGGAGAAATAGCTGCCTGGGGCGGAGACCAGCCACCGCCCCGGGCTTGCACTGCATCGAACAGCGGCCTAGCTGGTGCGCCCATCCACCAGGCACCATGTGGCCGGACCGGTAAGGGCGTACGAGTCAGGTGCGCGGGTTACCGTGGAGAGCTTGCGGAGTACGCCCGCCGTCTGGTCGATCGACTGACCGGTTACGGTCGAATCGTTGAAATTGCCCTCATAGATGAATTGGTTAGAGGGGTCCTCGACGATGCACTGAGGGGCCGATCCAACGCCGAAGGGTTCGCCCGGCATGGGGGTCAGCTGGTGGGAGCTTTGGTCGAGGATGTAGCCCGCAATTCCGGTCTGGGTCAAGCCGGTGGAGGTGGTGTTGTTTCCCGCGTTAGCTACGTAGACCCAGTTGCCTTTGGGGCTCTCGATCAACAGAGCGATGGGGTTGGCCAGTGTGTTGGAGAAATCGTCGGGAACGGCGCCACCGGTCTGTGCCTGCAGCGCGCCGTTGGTTCCCACGGAATACTGCAGAATCTGGCTGTACGCGGTCACCGGCGTGGTGCTGTCGGTCGGCGTGTACGTAATTGGCTCGTTGTCCAGCACCCAGACATATCCGCCGCCGTTGTTGATGGCGGTTGCCTGATGGATGTTCAGCGGCTGGGAGCTGTTCTGGTTCACGGTAAGCTGGCCATCGCTGCTGTAGGTGTAGGGGAAAACCGAGTCGCCCGTTTCCGGAGTGCCGCTCAAAGTGAGGAACGTCGAGCTGGAGAATACGAAATCGATGGGATTGGCAGGGACCGGGAAGTAGGTCAGTGGGCAACTGCTCTGCGCGGAGGTTCCGCAGTTGGCTACGGTAACCTGTTTATTGAGGACCAGGGACAGGCGGCCGGTGGTGGAGTTCACCTGGAAGGCAGTGATGTCGCCGCAGGTTGTGGCGCCGGTCAGGGCAGCCGAGCAGTTCGCGTTCGAGGCGGCTGGGATGGGATCGCTGGACGTGGAAGATGGGTCCGGGGAATCGTGGTCGAGCACGTAAATGTAGTTTCCCGAGCTGTCGCCGACGATGCGGAATGGGTTTACGCCCTGGGTGTAGAAGGTCTCCTGCGGGGTGAGGACGCCGTTGGCGCCCACCGCGAACTGGGTGATGTTCGAGTTCTTGCAGGGATACTGAGTGGTGCATATCGAACTGCCCGCCGGGTTGTCGCTGATGCCCCGGTTAAGAACATAAATAAAGCGCTGGCCGCTGAGCAGGAGGGCGCGAACCGGGTTGGCGCCGCCAGAGGAGACAGGCAGCCCCGCGATAGGCCTCAGTCTGCCGGTATTATGGTCGATCTTGAAACCTGTGATGATGCCGTTGCCGGTGGGATCGGCCGTTACCGTTCCCGTCACATAGAGAAAGCCAACCGTGTAGCTTTGGACGCAAGACGTAACGCTGAGTACAACGCCAGCAGAGAGGGCGCTCATCAGAAGGGCCTTGCCGAATTTCTTGAACTTCATGCGATTCCTTCATCCTGGTCAGGCGTGCGCCGCCAAGTTTGCTAGTTCCACAGCAGAGCTGGGTTGGGACGGGTCCCTGCTGCATTGTAAAAGCCAAGGGTGGGTTGTGCCTAGTTTCGGCCGGACACTGGGCAAAACTAGGCGTTTCCCAGGGTCGTCCCGCCCAGCGTCCGATAGAAAGCAGCGCCTTTCGGGTTGATCGATCCAATTTCAGGCGCGGATGCATTTTGGACGCCCCGAAGCAGGGAAACGTCAACACTTATCCGAGTTAAAGGTGTAGCCCAAACCGGACAGGGCTAACCTGTACGGGTCGGACGCGGTTGATTGCCAGCCCCGAGCGCGACCCAAAGGGCGCGGGCTCCGGGTTGGGGGCTGATCTACCAGACGCGGCAGGAGTTCACCGGGACCATGGGCTGGCCCTTGGTGCAGCCGAAGGCCTTGCCGAATTCGTCAAAGTTCTGGACCGAGCCGTTGACGCGCCAGCGGCCGGGCGAGTGGGGGTCGGTGAGCGCCGACTGGCGGGCTGACTGTTCGGTCTGGTTCTGGCACCACACCTGGGCAAATCCGAGGAAGTAGCGCTGCGCCTCGGTATAGCCGTCGATTTTGTCGTTGATGCTCTTGCCCTGGGCCGCCAGCAGCAGAATAGGTGCGAGACGAAAGCAATTCATCGAATGTCCTCTTGGAACACGGTCAACCGGTCGCACCCATCTGCGCGTCGAGCGCGTGTGGATGGAGGCCAGGATCGAGTCCAGCATCGAGATTGGGCCAGCCAATTCCGTGTGGGCTGCATTGCCTAGCAGCCTATCACGCAGCCCTTGCGGCGACGAAGGCCAATGCTGCGGCGCGCTGTGCGGACCCGGGGCAAGCTGCGGCTGCCCGATCGTCCGCAAAGGCCGATTCTCGAAGGCTACTTGGGAGCCGCGCCGGGCGCGCCGCGATCTGTACCGGGCGCTGGGCCGCTGGCTGTCACGGCATCGAGTACTTTCTGCACCTCGCGCAGTGCCGGGTCTTCGGGAAACAGCGCGCGGTACTGCTTTACTAGGTCATGAGCGCGCCAACCCTGGCCGGCGAGAAAATACTGTTGCGCCAGCCGTGCCACCAGCGGTCCCGAGTAGGGATAAGCGGCCACGCCGCGCTCCAGCACAGCCTGCGCCTCCTCGGTCCGGCCCAGGTTCCCGAGCGCCGTGGCCAGGTTCAGAAACGTTGTTGGATCCTCGGAACCCTGCTTGAGTGCGCGCGCAAAGTCATCGGCCGCCCTGGCGTTGTCCTTCTTCTGGGCCAGTTCGACCGCTCCCAGCGCATTCAGCACCGCCGGATCGTTGGGCGCGGTCTTACTCAGTTCATCCAGCTTCCTGAACCAGTAAGGCCACAGGCTGGGGTCCTTGCGGGCGGCGGTGAAATAGGCTTCCAACTGCGCCTGATCGGGAATGCGCGCGTCCGGCTGGCCTTCCGGCCGGTTGAGCCACAGCAGGCCGGGCAAATCGGGCCGGGACTGCTCAAACGCAACTTCCGGCAAAGGCTGCCCTGGATAGCGCACGATGCGGTGCTTGGTGTCATTGGAGTGCGCGATGCCGGCTACCGGCCGCTTCTCCATGTGGCATTCGATGCAATCGTCCTTGACCGTTACCCGCTTGCTGTCGTCCGGCTTCAACGTGCAACTGGCTGAGTTGTGGCAGGTGAGGCAGGCGGCGCGATAGGCCGCCTGCTCGTCCTCAGGCCTGGGCGTGTGGTGGATCGAGTGGCAGGTGCTGCAGGTCAGCCGTCCGTGGCTCGCCTGGTAACACTTGCTCAACTCGAGCGTGGAGTTTTTCCACCACAGCGGTTGCTCCAGGCTGCCGCGGATGGGGGGATTTGTCTCCAGCCGGTTGGCCTCCTCGCGCTGCTCAGGCTTGATGGGCCGCTTGACGATGGCCATGGTCTCGGTCAGCGGAGTTCCGGGCCGGTAGTCCATCACCGTCTTGCCCGGATAGACCACCACCGCGTCGCCGGCCTGGTGGCACTCGCGGCACAGGTCGTCGGCCACGCGCGGCGACAGCCGGGTGGGGTTCACGATGGAAGTATCCACTTCGCCGGGCCTCAAGACGCGCCCTTTGTTCGCTTGCATTTCCTTTACATGCAGAGCGCCGGGGCCGTGGCAGGTTTCGCAACTGACGCCCAGCTCGCCGAAGCGGAAAGGCGGTTCCTTGTACATGCCGTCGCGCTTGGCCACCGGGTCGGGCTGGCCGTTGTGGCAGAGCAGGCAGCCGGTCGTCATCACGCGGTTGAAGCCCACGTCATCGGCCGCGTAGCCGGGCGAAAGCTCCCAGGTCTTTGTCCGAACGTAGTAAGAAAGCGGCGCCTGAAAGATCCACGAGCCGACGCGGTAGAGATAGGTATAGCCGACACTTTCGCCGCCCGTCACGTAATCGATCCGGTGCGCGATGGAGTAGATATTGCGGCCGCTCTTGTCCAGTTCATAAGCGCTCTGGTAGAGGTTCCCGCCTTGCTGGTAGACCGTGTAGGTGCGATTGTTTTTCGCGTTGAAAACAGTCACCGGCTGGGGCGCGCGCGCCAGTTCAGTGGGCGAGTTGGCCGGGGCCATCGACTGCCCATGCGGCGTGGGGAAGTAGGTGCGATTGATTTCTTCGTGGCAGCCGGCCGCGCCGCAACTCTTCGACCCCACATAGCCCACAGATGGATCGACATTGCAGAAGATGCTGCCGGCACCGGTCTGTGCGCGAAGATAAATGGCCGGCGAAAACATCGCAAGCAGAGCCAAGCACAGAACGGAAAGGAAGGACGGAAGAAGAACGGAAGTGCGATGAGGACGCGGCATGAAAAATTCAACCTTGCGCCAGAACGGGTCGCGCTCTCTCTTCGGAACGTGGGGCGTGCTCAGGGCAGCAACTGGCCGCCCCAGTGTAGAGCACGCAAATGCCGGTCGGCAAGAAACGGACGCGGCACCATCGCTCTCTACCTGCACCGCTGTCATCCTGAGCCGCAGGCGAAGGATCTGCGGTTGCTTCTCAAGAATCCATTCGATCCAATGCACGGCGATAATCGGCGGGCTCATAGTCGTACCATTCACGGCTTAAATCCATCCAGACCGGGTTCATCGCCTCAATCAGCGCTATCTTCCTTGCTCGTCTCCAGCCCTTTAATTCCTTTTCGCGCTTGATGGCCATCACGATCTCCTGGTGTCCTTCAAACCACACGAGTCGATCGCAGTTGTACTTTGCCGTGAAGCCTTCGTGCTCCTTCCATTTATGCTGAAATACACGCTTGCGAAGGTCGCTTGTGACGCCGATGTAGAGCGTGTGGCTGCGGCTCGCCATAATGTAGGTGAAATAGCTGTGCTCGCGCATCGGTGGCATCATAATCTGACCATGGCTGCGTTGGCTATGACGCGAAGGGCAACCGCAGATCCTTCGCTGCGCTCAGGATGACAGCGGCATTTGTGGGTGTTGTCGAGTGACTGCCCAACCGTACCCGACGTGTGGCAGATCACGTCGGGGAAGTATTGGCCACAACCCATTCCAATTCCACAACAAGTGTCATCCTGACCAGCGGGAAGGATCCGCGGTTGCTTTTTCATGACCTTGGGTGGAACACCGCTCCATGTATGACTGCGGTTGTCTTTAGCGCGGCAGGAGAGGTGCTACTTCCGAATTGGCCACGACAGGGTCGGAACGGCTCCTCCGCCGTCGAAGCGTGGCTTCAGCGGTAAACTTGTTCGCAATGAAAGCCTCACTGATAGTGCTCTTATTGTCTGTTGCTCCTGTCCTCGGCATTGCGCAGCCCGAACCCGGTCAACCGCTGGATCAGGTGGCATTGAAGGAGTTTCAGCAACAACTCTTTCAGGACCATGTGTACATCTGGGTTGGTTCCAAGGTTGCCGAGTCTCTTCTTACACACCGCGTTGGGCCAGTGATGCCGGGCAGCGACGTGGCGGGGGCCAGAATATCTGGTACGGTGACAATCGCATTCGAAATCACGAAAGATGGAAAGGCGCGACACGCGATGGCTGTGTCAGGTCCAAAACTGTTGCGTCCAACTGTTCTCGCGGCTGTCAAACAGTGGACATTCAAGCCGTATGTTCTTAATGGAGAGCCGACGACCATTGCCACCTCAATTTCTCTAACCGTATCGAATTTCTAGGAATCCAAGGCCAGCCTTGGCTGTTGTTCCCGAATTACAGCCCATGCGGAAGTTTCGTTGGCCTGTCCGACCCGTGCGCTAACCCGCTTCGGGCTCCACCGGTGTGCTGAGCGGATCGTTATCGCGGTCGGTCACGTCGACGAGTGCCGCCAGCGTTGCGGCTAATTCCGACGTCCACGCGCCTTCCGGAACGCGCCAGCTCCAGTTGCCCGCGGCCACCGACGGCGTGTTCATGCGCGCCTCCGAGCCCAGTTCCAGGAGATCCTGCGCCGGAACCACCGCCATTTCGGCCACGCTTGTTGAGACAGCCCGGATCAGCGGCCAAACCGGATTGTCGCCCACCGGTCCAAGGTAAGCCTCGGCGGCTGCGCGCACCGCTTCGTTCGCCGTGTGCCACCAGCCCTGCGTAGTGTCGTTGTCGTGCGTGCCAGAGTAGGCCACCGTGCCCGGCGTGTATTGGTGCGGCAGGTGGATGTGCGCGCCCTTGTCGCTGAATCCGAACTGAATCACCTTCATGCCCGGCATCCCCATTGCCAGCCGCAGCGCGTCCACCTCGGCGGTGATCAGCCCCAGGTCCTCGGCCACCAGCGGCAGCGGCCCCAAAGCCGCCTCCAACGCGCGGAACAGCTTCAGCCCCGGCGCCTTCACCCACGCGCCGTTGATGGCTGTCTCCTCGGCGGCCGGAATCGACCAGTAAGCCTCGAAGCCGCGGAAGTGATCCAGGCGGACAATGTCATATAACTCGCAAGACCGGCGAATCCGCGCTACCCACCAGCCGAATCCGCGTTCGGTCAGCACGTCCCAGCGGTAGAGCGGATTGCCCCAGCGCTGCCCGGTGGGCGAAAAATAATCCGGCGGCACGCCGGCAATGTTCACCGGCTTCAATTCGTCATCCAGCTCGAACAACTCCGGATGAACCCACACGTCGGCCGAATCCATATTGACGAAGATCGCCACGTCGCCCAGAATCCGAATGCCGCTCTGTGCCGCCAGTTCGCGCAGATTGCTCCACTGCACTGCAAAAGCGAATTGCAGCACCTGTTCCTGCAAGAGCGCGCGACCGCTCTTTTGAGCCACCTGGGCCAGGGCTTGCGGCTGGCGGCGGCGCACGGGTTCAGGCCACGCTGTCCATGCGCCAGTCGAGTACTGGCGGCGCAACTCGGCGTAGAGGGCGTAGTCGGTCAGCCAGCCTTCTTCGGCCCGGCAAAACTCCTCGAACCGCTTCCATTGCCCGGCTAACTCGGGGTCGTGCGGCCCGCGATCGAGGAAGTTTCCCGCCGCCTCGTAAAGCAGCGGGAGCTTGCGTCGCTCTACCTCGTCGAAATCTACACTGCCGCTTCGTCCGGCCAGGCCGCCGATCCGCTCGCCGTCGATCCAACCCCAGTCGGACAAGAATTCGAGGCTGATGAGGGAGGGATTGCCCGCAAAGGCCGAGGAGCCCGCATAGGGCGAGTTGCCATAGCCCGTGGGGCACAGCGGCAGAACCTGCCAGACGTGCTGTTTGGCCGCGGCCAAAAACGCCACAAACTCGTGTGCGGCAGGACCCAGGTCGCCGATGCCTCCATAGGAGGGCAGGGAACTGACGTGCAGCAGAACTCCGGAGGAACGCTCGAATTCCATGGCACCATTATCGCCGCATCCGGGACAAATCACGATCCGAGACGACCTCCAGTCACTATAATCCGAGTGTCCGGCGCAAAGAGCCTCAAAAAATCTACCGGAGAAGCCCAGAGGTATAAGCCCCTTGCAGACACGTTTCGGCCGTTCGATCTTTTCCGCCTTGGTACTGATGCTTGCCTCGCTGGCGCCTGTTTCCGCCGCGGCAAAAACCGCTCTTCCGCAGCCCGTGGTCCTCGCCTCGGGCTGGCAATTGCAGGACGTGGCCAAAGTGCCGCAGCCGGGCGCCGAAGTTGCGGCCGCGGGCTTCAACACCGCAGGCTGGTACGCGGCCACCGTTCCCGGCACCGTGCTCACTACGCTGGTCAACAACCGTGTCTATCCCGAGCCGCTTTACGGAGAGAACAACCGCCCGGAAAAGATTCCCGAGAGCCTGGCGCGCACCTCTTACTGGTACCGGACCGAGCTCGAGGTTCCGAAGTCCTATAGTGGCCGCCGCGTCTGGCTCAATTTCGACGGCATCAACTACTCCGCCACCGCGTGGGTCAACGGCGTGCAGGTCGGCGTGATGCGCGGAGCCTTCAGCCGGGGCATCTTCGACATTACTTCCCTGGTCAAGCCGGGCAAGCAAGCCGTGCTGGCCGTGCTGGTGGCGCCGCAGCCGCATCCCGGAGTTTCGCACGAGCACACATTGCGCGACGGCCTGGGCCCGAACGGCGGCGAATCGGCGATTGACGGGCCGACCTTTCTCTCAACCATCGGCTGGGACTGGATTCCAGCCATTCGCGATCGCGACACGGGCATCTGGCAGAAGGTCTTTCTTTCCGCCACCGGCCCGGCGCTGGTGAAGGACCCGCTCGTCACCACCGACCTGCCCCTGCCCCGCACCGACTCAACCGACGTGGGTGTCCAGGCAACGGTCGAGAACGCTGGCGACAAGCCGCTCAAGGGTGTGCTCGAAGGCCGCATCGAGAATATAGTTTTCAAGCAGCCGGTCGAACTGGCTCCGCACAGCAAGCAGTTGGTCAGCTTCGACGCCAAGAACACGTCCGCGCTGCACATCGACCACCCCCGGCTGTGGTGGCCCAACGGCTACGGCGCGCAGAATCTTTACAACCTGCACCTCAGCTTCAAACTCGGAAACAAGGTCTCGGACGAGCAGAAAGTCAGTTTTGGCGTCCGCAAACTCACCTACAGCGTTCCCGGCACTGACACGCTCACGATTTCTGTCAATGGCGTGCCCGTCTTCATCCGCGGCGGCAACTGGGGGCTGGACGAAGCGCTCAAGCGCATTCCCCGCGAGCGCCTCGAAGCCCAAATCCACATGCACCAGTTGGCCAATATGAACCTGATTCGCAACTGGGTGGGCCAGAGCACCGGCGAAGACTTCTACGAGATGTGCGACAAGTACGGCATTCTTCTGTGGGACGAGTTCTTCCAGCCCAATCCCAGCGACGGCCCCAATCCGACTGACATCGACACCTACATCGCCAACGTGCGGGAAAAGATTCTGCGTTTCCGCAACCACCCCTCGATCGCCGTCTGGTGCGCGCGCAACGAGGGATTTCCGCCGCCGGAGATCGACGCCATCCTGCGTACGTTGATGGCCGAGCTGGAGCCCACGCGCCGCTACCAGCCCAGTTCCACCGACGGAGCCGGCGTGCGCTCTCATGGGCCCTATCGCTGGCGCACGCCGCGCGAGTTCTATACCGTGCACGACGACTACTTCAAGACCGAGACCGGCAGCGTTTCCGTGCCCACGCTTGAATCCGTTCACGGCATGATGCCCAAAAAGGACTGGGAGACGATCAACGACGATTGGGCCGAGCACGACCTGGCCAAGGGCGCCTCCGGAGGCGACACCTACCCCGCCATCCTGGCCGCCCGCTACGGCAACATCGCCAATCTCGCCGACTTTGTGCGCAAGGCGCAGTTGGCCAACTTCGAAGCCTTCCGCGCCATGTACGAGGGGCGCAACGCGCAGATGTTCCACCCCACCACCGCCGTCATCACCTGGATGAGCAACCCCGCCCAGCCCAGCTTTGTATGGCAGATTTACCACTATGATCTCGAGCCGAACGCATCGCTCTTTGCGGTCAGGAGCGCGGGCGAGGCCGTCCACGTTCAGTTCAACGAGGCCACGGGCGATCTGGAAGTCATCAACAATCTCCCTCAGCCGGTCGCCGATGCGGTCGCGCACGTCTCCATTTACAACCTCGACGGATCGCTGGCCGCGCAGCACTCGACGCCGGTCACGGCTCAGCCGTCAGCCGCCACCAGCTTGGGCAACGTGGAATTTCCCGCGGCGCTTTCTTCGGTCCACTTCCTCAAGCTAGAACTGACGGACGCGCAGGGCAAACTCATCTCGTCCAATTTTTACTGGCGCGCGCAGCCGGAGCATCCCGACGATTTGACCGATCTGAACAAACTGCCTCGCGTAACGCTCGAAGCCCAAGTCGAACGCAAGGATGCGGACGGCAAGCGCGTGGTCACCGTGGCGCTGCACAATCCATCGGCAGGCATTGCCCTCATGGCGCATCTGCAACTGCGCCGCCAACGCTCTGGTGAGCGTGTGTTGCCTGTCTATGCAAGCGATAACTACGTGTCCCTCATTCCCAACGAGAGCCGCACGATCACGTTGGAAGCTGACGTGAGCGCTTTCAATGGGGAAGACGCGCTGGTGGCCGTCGACGGCTGGAATGTCACGGTCGCCCCGGCCTCCGCACACGGCGTTGATGTTGCGCCCAATCTTGACGCCCAGCCCGATCACTGGCCGGTTACCGGATTGCCGTTCCAAGCTACGGACCTGCGATAGGTTGTGGACAGGGATCTGGTTTTAGGCGCAGGCAGAAGTCTTGACGAGGACAGGATCCCGGGCGTTCAAGGCTGCGGCTGAATGGGGGCGGTTGGGGTTGCAGAGCGCGACTCGACCGCCAGGGCCGCCCAGACAAAGCCGGACAGAAACTCGGAATCCGCGCGCGGCGGGGTTTCGGCTTTTCCGATCAGCCTCCGTTGAATGGTTCCCCTGGTGATATCGGCGATGATCCACGCGGTTTTTTCCGGATGCACGCGGCGAATTTCACCTTGCCGAGAGGCTTCTCCAATGGCTGCGGCCAGGCGCAGCACGGGTTCTCGCAGCCAATAGTGGTACTGGCTGCGGGTGAGAGCGAGTCCGCCCGATTCGTTGTCCATGATGCGAAAGAAATCCTTGCGCGCTTCGGTGCTTTCCAGGCGCGCCAGCGTGAAGGCCCCGATCTTGTCTTTCAGGGTCCCGGCCGCTTCGATTCGATCCAGCGTTTCCTTTTTCACTGCCTTCATGTCGTGGTCGAGAACCGCTTTGTAGATTTCGGTCTTGGAGCGAAAGTAGAGATAGACGGTTCCCTTGGCGATGCCCGCCTCTTTGGCGATCTCGTCGATAATCCCGCGAACAAATCCATGCCTTGCAAAGACTGAGCGCGCCGCGTCGATAATCTCGGAGCGGCGAAATTCGGAAACGATTTTCTTCTTGGTTTTCATCAACTCTCGCGTTCCCCATTCTCGCCGGTTACCGGGCGTAGAAAGCAAATGACTTGCCAGTATATTAAAATGACTGTATGGTCAGTTGCAATTCATTCGCCGCGAAGGGCTGGACCCGCGCCCTTGTTGCGGGCGAGGGCGTCGGGTTGGCGAGACTGCACCGCCCTAGCGCCGCAACCGCCGGCAACGGGGCTTTGCCGCTCAGGCGGAGCGCTGGATGAGCGCTGCCGGCACTTTACCGCGGGAGGCGGAACTCGAACACCGGGATTGGCGGCCTTCGGTGAATCCGTGGATGGTCGCCTGCTCCGTCATGATCGCCACCTTCATGGTGGTGCTCGATTCCTCGGTGGCCAACGTGGCGCTGCCGCATATCGCAGGGAATCTCTCAGCCTCGACAGATGAATCGACCTGGGTTCTCACGAGTTACCTGGTTTCGAATGCCATCATGCTGCCCGCCTCGGGATGGATTGCGCGGCGCATCGGCCGCAAGCGGCTGCTGATGACTTCCATCCTGGTCTTCACCGTAGCGTCTCTGCTTTGCGGCATTTCGATCAACATGCCCATGCTGATCGTGGCGCGGGTTCTGCAAGGTATCGGCGGCGGCGGGATGCAGCCCCTGGCGCAGTCCATCCTTCTTGAAAGCTTTCCTCCTCGCAAGATCGGCACGGCCATGGCCGTCTATGGCGTGGGCATTGTGGTGGCCCCGGTGATTGGTCCCACGCTGGGCGGATGGATCACCGACAGCTACTCCTGGCGCTGGATCTTCTACATCAATCTCCCTGTGGGCCTGCTGGCTCTCTTCATGGCCAACCTGTTCATTGAAGACCCTCCCTACCTGCGCCATGCCTTTCGTGGAGCCATCGATTATCTCGGCTTTGGCATGATGGCCATCTGGCTGGGCACGTTGCAGTTGGTGCTGGACAAGGGGCAGGAAGCGGACTGGTTCACGACGGGTTGGATTCGCTGGACCGTCGCAGTGTCGCTGGTTGCTCTGCTGGGCTTTATCGTGCGCGAATTCCGAATTCGGGAACCCATCGTGCAATTGCGCATTCTCGGCAACCGCAATTTTCTTGTTGGGACGGTCATTACCTGCCTTTACGGCTTTGTCCTCTATGGCGTCACGGCTATCCTGCCGCTGTTTCTCCAAACACAAATGGGTTATTCGGCGATGGAGAGCGGCCTCACGGTCAGTCCGCGCGGACTCGGTTCGCTGATTTCGATGATCGTGGTGGGAATCCTGGTGAATTACATCGACGGCCGCATCTTGCTGGCCTGCGGCTTCGCCATCTTTGGCTATTCAAGCTTGATGTTGAGTCACATCAATCTCTCCATCTCCATGGGCTCGGTCGCTTTGCCCAACTTCATCAACGGCTTCGCCGGCGGATTTGTTTTCGTCCCTCTCACCACCATGGCCATGGGCCTGCTGCGCAAGCAGGAGATCGGCAATGCGGCGGGCATCTACAACCTGATGCGCAACATCGGAGGCTCGATCGGCATCGCCACCGTCACCACCATGCTGGTGCGCGGCGCGCAGGTTCACCAGAGTTACCTGGCGGCCAACGTTACGGCAGGAAGCCCAGCCGCGATGGCGCTGCTCCAGGGGTTGCAGGCAAAGTTTTCCATCGCGGGGGCCAGCGCCTGGAACGCACATCTTGAGGCCATGGGAGAGCTTTACCGCAGCGTGCAGCAGCAGGCGTCTCTGCTTGCCTATGCCGACAACTTCCGTCTGTTGGGCTTTCTCGCGCTTCTGTGCGTACCTCTGGCCATGCTTTTTCGCCGAGTCAAGAAGCTCTAGGAAACCTCTGATTAAGTGTCCGATTTCCGAATCGCTTTCCCTCAGGGGCTAAAGCCCGCCTTCTTTTTGTGCTACTTGCGGCACGACTAAAGTTGTGCCCTTTCAAAACGGCGACTTATTCAGAGGTTCCTTAGGCCGCGCCGCGCGAATCATCGATTCAAGGATGGAGCACCCAAAGTCTCTGTTAGCGCTTGAGCCGAAAGCGCTCTAGCCCTCTGCGCGCACCAGCAGGCAGGTGATGTTGTCGTGGCCGCCGGCTTTCTTGGCAGCTTGCACCAGGCGGGCGCAGAGATCGTCGAGGGGAAGTCCGGATATCAGGATGGATTCAATCAGCGGGTCGGCCAGTTCGCGCGTCAACCCGTCCGAGCAAAGCAAAAAAAGGTCGCCAGGGTCGGCTTCCAGTTCAAACATATCTGGCGTGACGCAGCACTGCGTGCCCAAGGCACGGGTGATAACGTTGCGCAGCGGGGAGCGCAGGGCCTCGGCGCGGCTCATGCGGCCCTCCCTGACCTGCTCTTCGACCAGCGAGTGGTCCAGGGTGATCTGTTCCAGGCGGCGCTTGCGCAGCCGGTAACAGCGGCTGTCGCCCACGTTGAACACCAGGACGTGGCGCTCCTCGACCAACAGGCCCACCAGCGTGGTTCCCATGCCGCTGAGCTGGTAGTTGCGCTCGGCGCGGGAATAGATGGCGGAATTGGCTACGCTGATGGCGTGCTCAGCAGCCTGGGCCAGCGGAGCAGCGTGGTTTACGGCGCGGCTTTCAAACTGGCGGAGAACCTCGTCCACGGCCAGGGAGCTGGCAATTTCGCCGGCAGCGGCGCCGCCCATTCCGTCGCAGACGACGTAGACTCCGTGTTCGACGGAGAACCCGAATGCATCTTCGTTGGAAGGGCGCTTGCGGCCGCGGTCAGTAAGCGCTGCCGCCGCGAAATGAACGAGGACCGTGGCCAAGAAAACTCCCCCGCAGCCCAGTTTACACGGGTTTGTGATCGCCGAACATGGGCGGGATCACCGGTCAATGAGCGGGCTTGCTGGCGGCAGGGCCGGGAAGGGGCTGCGGGGCGGGTAGCTCGAAGACCAGGATGGCGCCGCCGCTGAGGACAGCCACGCGCTGTCCGGAGGGCGAGATGGCCACATTTCCGCCGCCATCGAGCGCCGGGCTGGCCGCTGCCTCAAGCTCTACCTTGCCGTCGGCCGCGTTCAGAACCTCCACCAGTTGGCCCTTGATGTCTTCCCGGTCAAGAGGCGCGTAGGCGTTCACCGCGTGGGTGACAGCCAGGGCCTCGCGCACCATTCGCGAACCGTCGGGCGCGCGCACCACCATCGGCCACACCGTTGCGTCCGAGGCCTGAGCCTCCCAAAGCCGCCGGCCATCGGTGGACATGGCCACCAGCTTGTTCGCTCCGGTGGGCAGACAGGCGGTCACCAGCACCTCTTTCTGGGAGAGAAAATCGAAGAGCGGCGAACAGGCCGAGTCAATCTGCCCCAGGATGGAGCTTCCGCCGGTGAAGTACTTCAGATTCAGCAACCAGCCGCTGCCCCTGGCGTGCAGGCTCTCCAGGTAGCCGTCGGCGTTGATGGGCAGGTGCACGGTGGTGCGGACCCGGCTGACAAGCATCACCTGGCCGGAGTCCCGGCGCAGGATGCGCACCACCAGTTCGGGTTGGCTATCGGGTTTTTGTCCATCCACCGTCATGCTGGCCGAAGCGGTAAAGGGGCTGGGAACTTCCCCCGGCTTTTGCGCTGCCGCCTCCGGTTCGCGCGAATCCGTCACCAGAAACTGCTGGGTGGGATCCATCTCCATCCATAGCAGCGGCCCCGGAAAGCGCAGGAAGGGCTTCAACTCCAGCGTGGCGTCGCCCAGTTCAAGATTCTCCCGGTCGCGCAGCAGGAAGCGGCCGTCTTTGAGCATCCACAGGTAGCGCGCGCGGTCGTGAACGGTCCACAAGGCCTCTGCTTCCACCTTGCCTTCAGGCAGCGCCAGCACCACGGCGCGAATCTGCCGCTCATCGCTGCCGTTCTCATCCCCGGGCTCGCGGTGCAACAGGCCCGGCACGCGGAAGGTGAAGAGCAGCCGATTCTCATTCAGGAAGTCGAGAGAAACAAAGCTGTTGCGCTGGCCCAGGTAGATGGGGCCGGGAGCGGAAAAGCCCAGCGGCTCGATGGGAATGGTGAACAACGGTGGCAGCGAGGGCTTGTCGGGGAGCCGGTCGGGCAGCATGCGCCCCTTGATCGCGTGCGTTGGATTGGGCGCGCTGACCAGGCTGTCCAAGCCGTCCTGGGCCAGGGCCCACGGAACCGCACATAACGCCACCCCGGCCGCCGCCAGCCGCAGGCCAGCACGAAACCGCAATCCCGCCTCAAACAGCCGCTTCTCCATCGACAGCTATTCTCGCCGATGGGGCTGGTTTTGGGCAGTGATGCAGGTCTCTCTCGATTCGGACGGAAGATGCTGTGGTCCGGCGCCCCTTGCAAGAAGCAATCAGAGGAAGAAAATCTCCATCGCCCGGCACGCTACGGCCGAGGCGTCTGTGGGGTGCGTTTTAGTAAAATACTGATTATACGTATGTTATTTGCGAATAAACTTTAGTTTTATCAAAATGTTACTACAGGATAGGGGGGGTAGGGGTAGGGGCAAAATGGGCGCGGAGTCAGTTGCGGCGATGGGTTGCACAGAACGGAATCCGGGAACATGCCGTTGCATCTCATATCGTCCTCCATGGTCCAGTGTGCGCCGGGCGGCCCTTAATTTCTGCAAAGTCAGGAAAAGAAGGCGCCAATCGGAAACGGCCCTGGGATCGCGCCCCTAGAGTGGTGCGTCTGAGGTTCATCGAAGGACAGCCGCAGATTCTTCGACTCACCACCCCCGAACTGAAAGACGTTCGGGGCCCCGTTCGCTCAGAATGACAGCCAGTTTTGTGTTGCGTATTTCAGACTCAGCACAGTAGAGCAAAACCAGAGTAGACATGCCCCCAGTTGAGGGTATTCGAGGTGGCTTCTTCTTGAGGAAGAAGCCACTTAACGTCGTGCCTCCAGGTATAGCAGCTCTGGTTTCGCTGTAGCCGAACAATCCAGGGCTGGAAGGCGCGGGTGAAGTTGCAGCAAGTTAGCCCCCGCTGCGCGGGGTTGGCGAGTTAGCAGGTTAGCGGGGCGCGACGATGGAAAGGTTCCACACTTCCGCGGTCGGCAACGCCGGCGGGAGGCTGCGGAGAAGACCGCTTCTGATACGGCCCGGTTCCCGCATGTGCGACAGTAAAAAAGATGGCAGAGAATGCAACCACGGACTTGGAGACCCAGCGGCAGGCCCCAGATGCCTGGGTATCCGCTCGCCGGCTCAGTCTGCTGGGCTATGGCGCGTGCTTCCTGGCCGGGTGCCTGTGGGGTACTGGTTTTTACTTCGGCAGGCTGGCGCTGAACGAGATGAGCGTGGAGCACATGGTGCTTTACCGCTTTCTGTTTGCCTGCCTGGGCATGTTGCCGGTGGCGCTGATGAACCTGAGCCGGTTCCGGTTGACCGCTGGAGAGGTGCGCATGCTGCTCATCTCTGCGTTTCTCGGCGTGCCGGTCCAGTTTTTGCTGCAGTTCCACGGACTGGCCCGCACCACGGTGAGCCACGCTTCGCTGATGGTGGGTTCCATGCCAGTGTTGCTGGCGGCCGCGGCGGCGCTGTTTGCCGGTGAGCGGCTCGATCGCCTGGGTTGGCTGGCTCTGTGGGGGTCGACCGCGGGTGCGGTGTTGATTGTCCTGGGCGGCAGCCGGGCCCCGGCGGCGCACGGTGAGCCTTCGCTGACCGGCGACCTGATGGTGGTGGCCTCGCTCATCACCTCGCTGGCCTGGATTCTGCTCAGCAAGAAGCTGATGCAGAAACACAGCCCGCCGGTGGTGACGGCGTACACCATTCTTTCAGGAGCCGCCATGCTGGCCGTGTGGGTGCTCGGGCCCTGGCTGCTGAGTCCGCTCACACACTCCAGCGTTGCCCCTCCGCCTTTTGCGCATGTCAGCGCGACGGCCTGGATCGCGCTGGCCATCAGCGGCCTGTTCTGCACGGCCACCACCACGCTGCTGTGGAACTGGGGCATCCACCGCGTTCCGGCCTCGCGCGCCGGGGTATTCCTGAACATCGAGCCGGCGCTCGGTTCCTGGCTGGGCGTCAAGCTGCTCGGTGAACACCTGGGTCCTCACGCCTGGGTGGGCGGCGGCCTCATCCTGGCCGCGGCTGTGGCCCTGACGACGCGCGGCCATCAGCCTGGTTCTGCCCCGGACCCCGACGTCATTTTGGAATAGGCGAGGTTGGAATCGGAGGCCATGAATAAGCTGGGCTGGAACGGGTGCCGGCAGTTGGTCTAGCATCGCTTGCATGTCGGTCGGTGAGGCTTCCATTTCTGGCGGGGAGGTTTCTAAAGCGCGGAGCCGGCGGCGCGACTTCGTGGAGCTCGCCTTGGCCTATGGGCTGATCCTGCTGGTGATCTGGACGCCCCGGCCCTGGCAAAAGCTGCTCTGGTGGGTTGCGGCTGCTTCGGTGGCGACGATAGCCGGCCTGTCTTTCGACGGCCTGAAGGCGGTGGGCCTGCGCAGAACCAATTTCCTCCGTTCGCTCTGGGTGGCTGGGCTGGCGCTGCTGGCGGCCGCTGTGGCCATTCTAGTGGCCAACAGGATGCATACCCTGCGAATGCCCGGCGGCATTGTCCCTTTCATCGAAACCTATGCGGCCTACGCGATTTGGTCCTTTGTGCAGCAGTTTCTGCTGCAGGGCTTCTTCCTGTTGCGGCTGCTGCGGCTTCTGCCGGGCCAGAAAGCCGCGGCGCTGGCGGCTGCGGCCATCTTTGCAGCGGCGCATCTGCCCAGCTCCATCCTCACGCCGGTCACGTTGCTCTGGGGCTTTGCCGCCTGCCTGCTCTTTCTGCGCTACCGCAACCTCTACACGCTGGCCATGGCGCACGCCATCCTGGGAATCGCGATCGCCATTACGGTCCCGGGGCCGTTGGACCACAATATGCGCGTGGGGCTGGGCTACCTGACCTATGGGCACACGCACCACGCAAGCCACTCAGCGCAGCCATAGGGACCAGATTGCATCTACCGAGGCGTGGGTGATGGCCGAGGCCCCCACGCGGCGCTCCTGCCGCCATGCACGGCCATAAAAGAAGCCCGCCACGGCGGCCAGCAACACGTAGCGCCAGTTGAAAAGCACGGCTCGCTTGTTGAAGTGGGAGAGGCCAAAGAGGACCGCGGTCAGAAGCAAAGCCGGAGAACGTCCCATGCGGCGCTCCAATAGATTTTGAAGCCACCCGCGAAAGAAAAGCTCCTCCGGCACGGCAATGAAGAAGAAAGTGAAGATCCACGCTCCGGCAATTGGAGCCAGACCTGGCCACAGTGCGTGCAGGTGCAGAAATCCCAAGCTGAGGCCGAGCACCAGAGCAATGGGCGTGTAGCAGGCCAACTCGCGAAGGCCGATGGCGGCATCGCGCAGACGCAGGCGCAGATCGAAGCCGGTTCCCTCCAATTGCCGCAGGGCGATGAAGCCGTAGATTCCCGCGTCCAACAGCAGCATTTTGTTGAAGATTGCCAGGTGAGCCGGCCAGGCGCCCTCAAACCAGCGCAGATCGACGGCCAGGCCCAGCGCGGCAAGAACCAGGAAATCCCGCCAGTTGCCGCGCTGTCCGAGGCTTTCGGAGACAGGTCCTGGCCGCTGGGGTGGAGCACCGGGGTCGATTCGCCCGGCCTGCCAAAGCAGAATCGCGACCGCGACCGGAAGCAGCGCATACAAGCCAAACCAGAACCAGTGAAACGTTTGGGCGGCAAACGCCACCATTGCGTAGGGCACGCTCAAGGCCGCGGGGTACAGCAATTGCACCCACACCGGCCAGGAGCGCGCCCTCCCGGAAAACCACTGCGGGAAAAAGGCTGCCGTCAGAAACGGGGCCAGCAGAAGCAAGGTGGCGATCGAGTTTGCGGGAGTGATCATGCGTCCCAGCTCCATTTTGCACCCGGCGCTCAGAGGCTACAGGCGGCAAAGCCGTTCCATGAAGGGCCGGCCCTCGGCATTTGTGTCCAGGAACCTGCCCGCGCTGCGGCGAGGAGCATTCCGGCCACGGTCGTTCGGAAGAAACCTCGGTCACATGAGACGAGCAGATGAACAGTAACGATTCGCCTCGTTTGACCGATATACCCTTTGGTGATCAGCGGAGACTCATGTGACCCTCTTAACCTGGAACTACACGTGTACGGTCGGCGTCAGGGCGATGGACGACCAGCACGGCATCCTCATGGATACGATGAACGAGCTTCGCCTGGCCTTGATACATGGCGCGGGCCGGGAGCAGGTGAGCGAAGTGCTGGACCGGCTGATCGAGTTTACGCGGATGCACTTTTCCAGCGAGGAGCAGATGCTGCAGCGAAGCGGCTTTCCCGCGCTGGCTGCGCACCGCGCCGAACACCAGCGCCTGCTGGCGCAGATTTTGCAGGCCAGCCATCGCGCGCAACACGGCGAAGAGGTGCAGGTGCGCCCGCTGCTTGTGTTTCTTCGCGGCTGGTACGTCGCGCACATCGAGGGCCTGGACAGGGAGTATGGCCCTTGGCTGAATGAGCGGGGAGTGTCCTAGAGCGAAACCAGAGTAACTGTGTCCTGTTGAGTTTTGTTCAGGGTCGCCGCTCCCTGGGGGTCGCGTCGACTTGAGTGCTGTGGTTTCGGGATACACCCACTCTGGTTCCGCTATATCCGACGCGGTTTCGGCGGTCGCGAATATGGTGCCTGGACAAAACAGTCCTGGCTGAATGAGCGCGGTATTTGGGAGTGCCGGAAGAAAGAGGCTTGCCGACCGCTTTGAGGATCGTCTGCGGCCCTACATCTCGAATGAAAGCTGTGCGACGGCGAATAGCGGCGCGGCGTGCTTCGGCTCGGAAGCCAGATCGTAGACCAGCCGCTCCAGCACCAGCCGCTTGTCGGGCGGGGAGGAGCGCAGCTCAAGGTCGGCGCGGGCAATCAGGCGGAGCGCTCGCGTCAGGTCGCGGCGGCTCTTGAAGCGGCGTGCCTGGCGGATCAGGTCGTCGGCGGCAAAGGGCGGCATGCGGAATCCCTGCCACAGCGCTTGCCAGATGGCGCGGGAGTCGCGCACGTTCTTTTCCAGGATCACCAGCATCTGGCGGAAGGTGCGGGCCAGCATGTAGAGGTGGCCGATGGCCGCATCCTCGCCGGCCTCGGAGCTGTTCAAGAGCCCTTGCAGCAGAGCCAGCGCGCGCACGCGATCACGGGCGCTGATGGCATCGGTCAGCTCATACAGCGAGCGCTGCTTGGCGCCCAGCACCATGGTCTCCACATCGCCGAGGGTGATGCGGTCGTGGCCCAAGGTGTAGAGCAGCAGCTTTTCCATCTCCGAGGCGATGAGCATCATATCCGCACCCAGCGCGTCCACCAGTTGGCGGGCGGCGTCGGGGTCCATGCGTGCGCCGGCCTGCTGCGCGGTAGCTGCCACCCAGCGCATGGCGTCGTCTTCGTTGACCCGTGCCAGCTCGACTAGGGCACAGTGTTCGCCCAGCGTCTCCTTGAGGCGCTCGAAGCGGTTCTTGTCGTCCAACTCCATGCGCCGGACGTCGGAGGGTATGCGCAGAAAGTCGGCGACAAAGATCAGCAGAGCCTGGGGGTTGGGCGAGCGGAAATAACGATCCAGGGCGGCAAACTCGTCTTTCTTTGCGCCGCGGGTGTAAAGCTGGCGGAGATTGCGTACGAAAATTACCTGGAATGGCGCCATCAGCGAGGGAGTCTGCGCGCGGTCCAGGGCTTCAAAGATCGAGGTTCCGGCCAGGTCGAGGTCGGAGAGGCAGAAATCCTTGAGGTCCGGCGGCACGAAGGCCTTGAGAACGGCCGAGCGGCAGCGATCCAGCAGAAAAACCTCGTCGCCGGCCAGGACGTAACCAGGGCGCAGCGACCCTTTGCCGGCAACCGCAGCCTCAATCTCCGCCACAAAGCGGTCGGCAGCGGCAAAACCGGCGCCCCAGCGCGCGGCGGTCAAAGGACCAGCCTCAGGGTTGCCGTCGGATGAGCGGCGAGGGGAATGAATGCGATGATCATGCGGCTTCAGAATACCCCTCCCGGCGTGGCCAGGCCAACTCCGGTGACGATTGAGTTATCACAAGCCGCAGGACAGAGGAATTCGGGGCGCAGCGACTGTGTCTTTATGGCGCCTCTGCACAGGTTCAACCGCGGTAGGACCAGTTTTGCAGGGGCTGAAGCCCGATTGATTCTATTCGCCTTGCGGCACGACTGAAGTCGTGCCCTGTTACAAAGCAGGCTGTTACAAAGCAGGCTTGTGCAGAGCTTCCTAAGAATTCCCTGTGGCTCTGATGCACAAAGGCCCGCAGCCAAGTGCGGCTACGGGCCTTTGTATGTGGGTGGATGTTCCTGGAAGCTATGAGCCTGGAATCTCCTCGGCGCTCTTCGCCTTGGCGTTCATGCGGATGCGATTGTGCTTCTTGTAGTCGGCCATGACGTTGCTCAGGAAGACGTTGAAGGCATCTGAGCGGCGCTGCTCGAGAATCTGGTCGCGGGTCTGGTCGAAGTTCTTGGCGATTTCGTCGGCGGTGGGCTGCTGCTTGTCAACCAGTTTGGCCACTACGCCGGTGCGCTGCGCGTTGATGGGGCCGCTTATGTCGCCTACCTTCAGCTCAAGCAGTTGCGGGGCCACCTGCCCAACCTGACCCAGGTCGGGAACCTGGCCGGTGGGTCCGACCAAGTCGCTGGACTTGACGGTAGCGCCCACTGCCTTGGCAGCCTTGGCCAGATCGTTCATGCTCTTGGCCTTGTCCGCCAAATCCTTGGTCTTCTGTGCGAGCAGGCCAGGGAGCTTCTCGTCGCGATAGTCGTCGGCGATCTTGCTCTTGTAGTCGGCAAGATTGGGCGCGTGGGCTGGGGCAATCCCCGTCACTTGAAAGACCGCGTAACCCTCGCCGGTGGGCGCAAACTGCGGTGGATCGTTCTGCTTGGACTGGAAAGCCTTCCCGATGACCTGGGAGGAGTCAGCCAGCGCGGCAATCACGCCCTGCGCCCCGACCAGGGGTGAGGTGGCTGCCTGCAGATGATGCGCCGCCGCCGTCTTCTCCAGGCCATTCTTGATGGCCTCAGAGCTCAGGGCTCGCGCGTAGTTCTCTTCGGCCTGCGCCGCCTTCTGGCGGACGAGCGTTGCCTGGATGGTGGGCAGGACTTCAGCCAGCGATTGGGTGTGCGCCGTCTGCCGCTCTTCCACCTGCACGATGTGATAGCCGTACTGCGTCTTCACAATCTTGCTGTCGCCGATCTTCTGGCTGAAGATGGCGGCGTCGAACTCCGGCACCATGTGGCCGCGCTGGGCAAAGCCGAGTTCGCCGCCCGAGTCCTTGCTGCCAGGGTCGTCGGAGTTCCTCTTGGCCAGGTCGGCAAAGTTGGCGCCCCCCTGAATCTGCTTGAGCAGCGCCCCCGCCTTGGCCTTGGCCGCGGCATCGGTTTTGGCGTCCGCGCCCGCGTCCACCTTGATGAGGATGTGGCGCGCGCGGGCCTGTTCCGGAACCGTGTACTCGGACTGGTGCGCGGTGTAGTACTGCTGAATCTCCTGCTGGCTGGGCTTGGGCTCGCCGCCCGGCAAATCGCTTGGAGTAAACGCAAAGTAGGTGATCTTGCGCTCTTCCGGCACCGCCGAGGCATAGCGCGCGACGTTCTGCTTGAAGAAGGCTTGGAGATCGCCGTCGGAGGGATTGATGGTCTTGCGCAACTCGTCCGATGCGATCACCGCATAATCGAACTTGATCTTGATGTTTTGCTTGCGATAGCTGTCGCGCACTTCCTGGTCGCCGACTGTGACACCGGCGGTGATCAGCGCTTCCAGCCTGCGGACGGCGATGTCCTGCTTTACTTCCGACTCAAACTCCGCCACCGACAGGTTGAACTGGCTGGCAACGAAAGCGGCGTAGCGGTCAGATCCGATGTACTGCCCCTTGGGGAACAGAAACTCACCGAACTGGCCGCGGTGCAGAAACTGGCGTACATCGTCGTCTGTGGCGTGGATGCCCAGCCTGTCGGCCTCGGCCAACAGAATCTGATCCCGCACCAGTTGCGAGCCCGCCTGCTGCTCAAAATAGTTGACGATGAACGGCGAATCCGGCAGCCGCTGGCGCTGCAACTGCTGGCGGGCAAGCTGGCTCACCCGTTCCTGGCTCACCGAGGCGCCAGAAGACAGGAAGCGGCTGTACCAGTGGGGATAGATCACGGCATATGTGTCGGCCGATGCGGCGCCCTGGCCGGTAAGTCCGGGAATCAGGTATACCACCATGGACACCGAAGCGGCGCCAATCACGACCACAAGGAGCGCCTTCATCAGGCGATTGTCAGATTGCAGGAAACGGATCATGGATGGACTTGAACCTTCAACTCTCTACGCGCAAACAGGTTGAACCCCTTGGGCAGCACAGATCTGCTGCGGACCGGCATTGGACTTGTTGCGCAATTCTCGCTCGACGCGATTCTTTGCCATTATAGACGACATGGAACCCGGCAAGGAGGAGTGGTTGCCAGGCAGGATTCAATGCCCGCCGTTCCCTTGCTCGTCGGCCGGTTCACGGTCCACCTGTGCGCCTGCAATACCCTGGCCCGCCTGCCCGGGGGTGGGATCGCAATCTGCCTGCACGACGGCCAGGCCGCAGTCGGCCTTTTCACCGGCAGGGCGCTCAATCCCCAGTCCCTCACCAATTTCTTCCAGGTAGGCCTTTTCCGCAAAGAAATCGATGTACTCGTCATGGCTGAGGAACAGGTTGACGTAGTCGGCCTGGGTCAGCAGATAGCCGTCCCAGCCGTTCAACATGGCCACCTGGAGAAAAGATGCCAGATCATCCGACTCGTATTCCAGAAACAGGTGCCCGGGTGCTTCATCCAGCAATTGCCGGTCTCCGTAGCTCTGGCGAAGTTTGTAATACAAGTGCCAGTTTTCAGAGCCGCCCCAGATGCCCGACTCGGTGATCCAGAGCAAGGCGGGCATGCGGAAGGTCAACGACTTGGCGATCCAATCAGCGAAGAAGAAGTAGCGGTACGATTCCTCAGGAAACTGGATTCTCTCGAACGGAGCAAGAGGGTCGGAATCGGGCTTCTGCCGCTGCCGATCCCGCAGCCAGTCCTCACATTCCTGTGCTGTATAAAAGCGCATCCGCCCTCCCGGAATCGGCTGGTTTTCTTTGGAAGCGATCAAGGATAAGTGGGCCGGCGTCGTCCGGGCCACGAGGAAATCATCATAACGCCGCGCGCGGTTGACCAGGGAACCCTTTTCTTGGATTTTGATCCGACGCACGAATTCTCCCGAGAACCGGCTTCGCTGCGAAAGCGGAAAACTCAATCGTTTTTGCAAATTGAATTGCGGGATCAAAGTTCTTGCTTGCCGGTTCGTGGCAGGTCTTTATCCAGCGCCCAACGCAAAACGGGCATCCCGGAAGCCGGGATGCCCGCTGCGTGCAGACTGTCAGGTGTTTACCGCCAGTAGTAGTAGCCGCCCACCATGTAGTAGGGCCGGTAGTAGACCGGGGGGTAACCATACGGATAGCCGTAGCCCGCCATGTACGGCCGGCCATAGGGGTAGTAGCCGCGCCGGTAGAGGCTCGGGCCACCCTGATACAGTCCCTGCGCCAGCCGGGCCGCTTCCTGCTGGCTCACGGGGGTTACCGTAACTGGAGCAGCCAGATGGAAGTCGACCCGCGCCTCGGCAGGAATCCAGACGCCCGGTCCGGGTGTCGCCGCAGAAGCCGCCGTGCCCGCTGCCGCGCCAGCCCCGGCGCCGATGGCCGCGCCTTCACCGCGACCGACCGCGCCACCGATGATCGCACCCAGAACGGCGCCGCCAAAGGCATTGCCAGCCGTATGACCGGCCTTGTTCGGGCCTTTCACCTTGAACTCATCGCTGGTGAGCGGGTAGTTCTGCCCGCCCAAGTCAAGCGATGTGAGTTTGAGCGACAATTCCGGACTGCCGGCCAACTCTCCCGCCTTCTTGGCTTCGGTAACCACGCCGTGGACAGTTGCGCCGCGCGGAATCGCCAGCACGCCGCCGAGGGCCACGTCTTGAATCACCGTGAACTGAACCGGCTGGCCATCCTTGGCATTCTTGCTGTTCACCGGTTCGCTGGTGCGCAGTTGCAGCAGCGTTCCCTGGGGAACGGTCACCGGGCCCTTGGGCGTTTCATACGCCGGGGCCGGAGGCGGATTGTAAGCGCGCGGCGGCGGAAGGGGCGCATATTGAGGGCGCGAATACTGAGGCGGCGGAGCAGGGGCCTGTGCCTGGGACTGGCTGGGTACCGGCATCGGGCCGTCTCCTGGAGCCGGCGCCGGTTGCGCCGTATCGTCCGGCTGGCTGTTGTCCGCCATTTGCTGCTGGTCGGCGGCACTGGCCGCGTCTTGCGGGTTGCCGACCTTCAAATTGTTGTTCACCTTGGTCACGCCCGGAACATGGCTTGCGATTGACTCGGCAAGCTCGCGGGAGGCCTCGCTTGCGACGGTTCCAGAGAGGGTGACTTCGCTCTGAATGGTAGCCGCGGTGATCAGGTCGTTCTTCAGCGCCTGGGAGGCATCAAGGGCATGCACCACGTCCATCTCGATCTGCCCGTCCGAGCGTGCAGCCGGGGCCGTATCCTGGGCGAGCGCCATTGCGCCACCCAGCACAACCACCGCCGCCCACGCCAAGGCTTGTGGGATAACTCTGTTGAACAATGGCTGATTCATCGTCATGTTTCTCCTGCGCCTGAAGTCCTGCTCCCGGTTCAACTCGTTTAGACGGGGAATTGCGGGAGCCGTCATCGGTGAGAACCCGAGCGTAGGGAAAAAGTTCCGCGCGCTCAGGAAACGAGTTTACGGCAAAACCAGGATTCGGGGCCTTCGCACCTTCTCCCCCCGGGTGGAAGCTGATTGCCCCGGCGCGCATCCAAGCGTAGGGAGGTTTGCCGATGGCGGAACGGCTGAATTATGCGAAGGCATTTCCCGAGGGAATCCAGGCCCTGCTGAACCTGGGCAAGGTGATTGCGGCCAGCGGGTTGGAGTTCTCCCTGATGGAACTAGTGAAGACCAGGGCATCGCAGCTCAACGGCTGCGCCTTTTGCATCGATATGCACACCAAGGACGCGCGCGAGGGCGGCGAAACCGAGCAACGGCTATACGCGCTCACGGCGTGGCGCGAGACGCCGTTCTTTACCCCTCGGGAAAGGGCCGCGCTGGCCTGGACCGAGGCACTGACCGACATCCAGCAAGGCCATGCGTCGGATGAGGTCTACGAGCAGGTTCGCCCCGCATTTACCGAAGGTGAGCTGGCGAGGCTGACGCTGGTCATCGCCCACATCAACATGTGGAACCGGATCGCCATCGGATTTCGCGCCGAGCCGGGAACCTATCAGCCGGCGGTGCACACTACGGCGTGAGGGCAGGAAAGCCAAAGAAAAAGGGGCCATTTGGCCCCTTTTCTGTTGTCGAGTTGCAGTTCCTACGCGAGAGCCTGGTCGACGGCTGCGGCCAGGGTTTTGAGCCCGGCGGCGATGTCGGCCCCCAGGTGAACACGCACGGCCCGGCGTCCGCGCGACTCCAGAACCGCCAGATCCCCGGCGGCCTGGGCGTCGATGACCACACCAAAGCTCAGCTTCTGGCCAGGAATCTCCACATCGATAGCGTGATCCGCGGTGATCTGCAAGAAAACGCCGGTGTTTGGCCCGCCCTTGTAGTCCTGCCCGGTGGAATGCAGGAAGCGGGGGCCAAAGCCCAGGCAGGTGGCTACACGCTTGTTGTCACGCACCTTGTGGCGAATGGCCTGGATTGCCGCTTCATGTTCAGGGAACATGGGCAGAAAGGCCAGCGCGGCAAAGTAGTCGCCGGCATGAATCTGGTTGAGATGCGCCTTGAGCAGCCCGGCCAGCGTCCAGGACGGTGAAGCCGCCTTCAGCGCGGCGGCGTAGCTCTCGGTGGCGTAGACCTTGATTCCCGCGTCCACCAGCACCGGCTCCCGCTCCGGCAGTTTGCCCGACTTCTCGTAGGCCGCAGTCAGTGTGCGGGTCTCGATCTTGGCCGACTCCACATCCGGCTGGTTGAAGGGATTGATGCCCATCACCGATCCGGCCACCGAGGTCGCGACTTCCCAGGTGAAGAACTGCGCGAAGATCTCGTAGCGGTCCGATATTTCAAAACGCACCACCGGATGGCCGGCCGCTTCGATGGCCGCAACCTTGGCGTCCTGAGTCTTGTCGGCTGTTCCGGCGTAGCGGATGTAAGCAAAGATGCGGTCCTTGCCATAAAACTCCGGCGCGGCGATGGCTTCGCGGTCCACGGGAGTGATTCCCTTGCCCAGCTTGCCGGTGGATTCGGCGATCAACTGCTCCATCCAGGCCCCCAGGTCGTAAATCTCGGGCGATGTGAAGATGGTGATCTTGTCGCGCCCGGCGTTAGCGGCCGTGCCCAGGATCAATCCCAGCTCGACGGCGGGGTTCTCAGCCGGCGGCAGCTTGGCGGAGGCTACGGCCTCGTCCGCGTCGGCCAGCACCTTGCCCGTGTTGAGGCCGATTACTGCGGCCGCCACCACGCCAAAATTCGACAGCGCCGAGAACCGGCCGCCGATCTTCGGGTCGCCGTACAGAATCTGGCGGAAACCGTCGGCCCTGGCCACCTGCTCCATTTTCGAGCCGGGGTCAGTGATGGCCAGAAAATGGCTGCCGGCCTTTTCTGCGCCCACGGCCTTTTTCATCTCCTCGAAGAAGTACTGTTTGAGGACGTTCGGCTCCAGCGTTGAGCCGGATTTGCTGGCCACGATCACCAGTGTTTCCGCCAGGTTGACCTTGTCGCGAGCCGCCTTCACCTGCGCCGGGTTTGTGGAGTCGACGATGTGCAGCACGGGAAAGCTCAACTTATGTTCGAAGGTCTCGGCCAGCACCTCGGGACACAGGCTGGAGCCGCCCATACCCAACAGCAGAACTGACTTGAATCCAGCGATTTGTACGTCCTCGGCCAGCGCGGCAAAGGTGGCGACATCCTTTTTCTGGCGCTCGACGATGTCGATCCAGCCCAGCCAGTTCTCCTCGCCATCGCGAGTCCACAGGCTGGAGTCCTTCTGCCAGAAACGGGCAACTTTGTTGTTGGCGGACCAATCGGCGGCGGCTTGGTCAACGGCGCCGCGAAGTTCGGAAGGTAGTACGAATCGGAAGCTCATATCGTTATCGATTGTGCATCAAAAAATCGGATTCTGAAAACTTGCGGCCATTGAGGCACACGGTTTGCGGGTCAATGCGTCGCGAAAGCCAGTCTGCCAGACCGCTGCAGCCAAGGACCATTTCGCGGCTGCAAACGCCAGCCGCGACCCAACGCCGAACACCGGGCAAACAATCTCCGCCCCATTCTTTGAAGGAGCTGCCGGGACATTCGACCAACCATTTGCCGGCACCTTACGGGGAAGTCCATTGGCAAGGATCAAGGATGCGGTCTCTTGGTTCTCGATCTCAAAGCGCCGCGGCTTCCCCCCAGGCCTTTAATGGAAGTGGGGCGTGTTGAAGTGATAAGACGCGCCGATGGTGACGCCGTTGGGCTGCGCTTTCGTGTGGCTAAAGAAATCGGGCCAGTACTGGTATTCGTAGTCGCCGCGCACCCAAACTCTGCGAAGGACCCTGTATTCCAGCCCGGCGCCAACGACGGCGATGGTGCGGCTGTCGTGGTTGTAATCCGGGTTGCCGCTATGAAAGTCGATGCTGGCGTATTCCCCCAGGGCCTTCAAGTACGGGTGGAATCTGGGATAGTGGCGCCAGGTGTAGATGAGCCCGCCTCCGGCAGTATCCTCGCGCAGGTTTGAAGGCTGGGAAGATGACTGCCCGAGGCTGATGTCGCGGGCCTCGATTTCGACGCCCAATCCTCGCAGAAACAACGGAACACGGTTTGGGGTGTAGTCGATCCACAATGCGCCGCCATAGATTTGGCCGCTTTCCCAATCGGGGTCGAAATAAGAAAAACCGGCGCCGACGGCCACGGGCAATGTGCCCTCCCTGGCGGCGGGAACGGTTTGTGCGGAGGTGGGGCATGCAGCGCCTGCAAAAAACGCTGCGAGAGTCAGCCCAAGGAACAGCTTCAAGTGCATTCTGCTTCTCCTTTACGGTTGCTAGACACTCTCCCAAGAGGCAAATCCCTTGCGGTAAAGTGTACATCGGCAATGGGTAACGACAAGGCAAAGATTCTGCGAGTCCTCCCACTTCGGGGTACCCGGTTCCGGATTGGCGCTTTCGCCCCGTCCCAGATCAACAAAGCAACTCACTCGCTTCGTCTTCGACAACGGTCAGCAGCGAGTTAAGCAGCGAGTTAAGCAGTTCGACGCGTCCGGCGGCCAAAAGTTGCCCGTTGCCGGTCCGTCGTTATGCCGGAAAGTCGTTTATTCACCGGCGCATACCTGTCAGCATTGATGAAAGCGCGAGAAAACGCGCATCCCGGCAGGCCTTGGCCAGGGCGCACAATGCCCCTACAGCCCCCCATTGTTCCAGGATATCGGCGCAACGCCAGCGTGTAGACTCTCGGTTGTTGGGGAGCTATCGATTGGGAGCGCCCTGGCCCTGATAAAGGCCACAATCGACTTCTTTCAGTACGGCTCTGTCATTGGTTCCCGCCAGGCCAGCGGGGCGTGATGCGGATCAAATCCAGGCCGCCCAGATTCTCCACCACAAACTCCGGCGAGGCGGCCGGGATGGCGACAACGCTGCGCGCTGGCAATTCCACGGCTTCGAAGGCCGGCCCACCTGCATCGGCGCTGCAAATACGAGCAGATCCCTGGACCGCAAACAGGTACTGGAGCCCGCGCGCCGGCTCGTTCTCCCCGCGCAGGGTTGCTCCCGGCCGGCTGCCCGAAACGGAGATGCGCTCGACGCAAAAATACTCTTTTTCGATCAGAACCGTGCGGTCTGCCAGCGCCCTGGGCGTGACCTTTCCGGCGCGGGTCTTCAGTTGCGTGGCTTCCAGCGACTTTTCAATATGCAACTCGCGACCCCGGCCATAGTCGTACATCCGGTAGGTCAGGTCGCAGTTTTGCTGGGTTTCCAGCAGGATCGACCCCGGCCAGATGGCGTGAACCGTCCCCGCATCTACAAAGACCATGTCTCGGGTCGCCACATCGAGCACGTCCAGGCACTGTTCGAGCGTGCCCGCTTCGATGCCGACCTTGACATCGTCCAGCGTGCTTCCCGGCTTCAGCCCGAGGGCCAACTGTGCTCCCGGCTCAGCCGCCAGAGCGTACCAACACTCCGTTTTGCCGCGCGGCTCGCCATACTTGTGCGCCATTTTGTCGTCGGGGTGAACCTGCACACTCAGCTTCTGCTTGGCAAAGATGACCTTCAGCAACAGGGGCGAATCGGGCGAGGGTGCGGAGGGGCCGAGCATGGCCTGGGGCGCCTGGCGGAAGATCTCGGCCAAAGTCTGCCCGGTGTGCGGACCGGTCGCGGCAACGCACTGGTCCCCGGTGAGCCAGACCTCGCCGATCGGCTCGCCCTTTGCGACCAGATCGTACCAGGGACGAAGGTCCTGAAAGCCCCACGGGCGCTCCGATAGCCAGGGTGCGAGGCGAAAGGGCTCCCAGAGAGGAAGGCCGGACTGCGCGGGAATTGACATGAAAAATACTCTCTTTCTTGAAGAAAACAAGTCTCTTGCCGCATGATCGACGGGCGGCACGAGACGGACGTGACCCTGGACTGGCGGCTGCAATCTCACTCTACCAGACAGCCAGACCGCGCGGCGCACTGGCTGGAACCAGCGTCCTGGTTTCGAATCGGGACATCGTTGCTTCGAAATGAGCCTGAATCGAGCGCCCTATTTGCCCCATTCAGCCTGCACCGGATACCCTAGGGGTGGTAACCTCTTCTCCTTTGGGATGCATGATTTGCCTCTTGGTGTCCGCATCGATGGCAGGCACCGGGGACAGTCCTCGATCGGAATGCAGCCGTGAAGGGAGCGGAAGCATTTTTTTGAATGCCTCACCGGCCGGGAATCGCCTTGCCACCCCTGCAAAGGCCTCCACACAACTTAGAAAAGGAGACAGCACCAGCGCATGTCAAAGCCAGTTTCCATCTGTGTTATCGGGTCCGGTTACGTAGGGCTCGTTGCGGCCGTTTGCTTTGCGGAAATGGGACATCAGGTCGCTTGCGTCGACAACGACGAAGCCAAGGTGAAGACGCTCCGTGAAGGGGGCGTGCCCATTTTCGAAGAGTACCTGCCCGAGCTTCTGGCCCGGCACGGGGGCAAGGATGTCACTTTCACGGCCGACCTTGCGGGTGCCGTTCGACGCAGCGAAGCCATCTTCATCGCCGTAGGTACGCCGCAAGGCGATAGCGGCGCCGCCGATCTCTCCTATGTCGAGGCCGTTGTCTCCCAGATTGCCCGCGCCATCAACGGCTACAAGGTCATCGTGGAAAAGAGCACGGTGCCCGTCTACACCAACGAGTGGATTCGTCGGGTGCTGCACCGCCATGGAGTGGCCCCGGCCAGTTTCGACGTGGTTTCAAATCCTGAATTTCTGCGCGAAGGCACGGCCGTCCTCGACTTCCTACATCCCGACCGCATCGTGGTGGGCGCCAACACCGAGCGCTCCGCCAAGGTGCTCAAGCGCATTTACGAGCCCTTGACCTCGGGGTCCTATTATGACCAGCCGGGCGCGCTGCCGGGCCCATGCAATGCCGCCGCGCCAGCCAAACTTCTGGTGACCTCAGCGCAGAGCTCGGAGATTATCAAGCACGCCTCCAATGCCTTCCTGGCTTTGAAGATTTCGTTCATCAACGCCGTGGCCAATCTGGCGGAGGCCGTGGACGCCGACATTGAGGACATCGCCGCCGGCATGGGCATGGACAGCCGCATCGGTCCCCGCTTTCTGCACGCCGGCCTGGGTTATGGCGGGTCCTGTTTTCCCAAGGACGTGGCCGCCTTCCACTGGGTGGCGCAGCAGCAGGGCGTCAATTTCGAACTGCTTGACGAGATTCGCAAGATCAACGAAACCCAGAAGGATATCTTCTTCAACAAAGTGCGTGCCGCGTTGTGGACCCTGCGTGGCAAGCGGCTGGCAGCCCTGGGACTGGCCTTCAAGGGCGATACCGACGACATTCGCGAATCGCCGGCCATGGACGTGATCGCAAAGCTGCTGGACGCCGGCGCTTCAGTTGCCGTGTATGACCCGGCGGCCATGGAGCGCGCCCGCGAGGTGCTGCCGCCTTCAGACAAGCTTCGCTATGCGAAGGATGTGTACGACGCGGCCACCGACGCCGATGCGGTGCTGATCCTGACCGACTGGAAGCAATTTGCGGAGATCGACCTCACCCGTCTGAACCAGGCAATCCGCTTTCCCATCGTGATTGACGGCCGCAACCTTTACAAGCCGCAGGAAATGGCCAACCATGGCTTCACGTACGTCAGCGTGGGCAGGCCGGCAAGCTATCAGGCGCAGGAAGGCAAACCCCGGCGGCTGGTCGTGTAGGGCGCAACAGCCTGGAGTCTCGTATGCAGCACTGAGACGTCGTCATCCGTCTATTCCCAAATTTCGGAGCATAAAATTTCAACCATGCGCGTACTTGTCACCGGCGCTGCCGGATTCCTTGCCTCTCACCTTACGGACCGCCTGTTGGGCGAGGGCCACTCCGTTCTGGGAGTCGATAACTTCTGCACCGGAAATCCGGAAAACCTGGCTCACCTGGCACATGAGCCCCGCTTCCAATTTGAGCAGCGCGATATCTGCGCCGCTTTCGATCCCGGCCCGGTAGACTACGTCTTCAACTTTGCCTCTCCGGCCAGCCCGCCCGAGTATCTGCGCCTGGCGATCGAGACCCTCCGCGTCGGCTCGGCCGGCGTCGAAAACACCCTTGAAATCGCGGCCAAATACGATGCCGGCTATTTGCACGCTTCCACCTCGGAGTGCTACGGCGACCCGCTCGAGCACCCGCAGACTGAGGAGTACTGGGGCAACGTCAACCCCGTCGGCCCGCGCTCGGTCTATGACGAGGCCAAGCGATTTGCCGAGGCGCTGGTAATGGCCTGGCACCGTTCGCGCGGCGTGAACACTCACCTGGTCCGCATCTTCAACACCTACGGCCCGCGCCTGCACCCCAGCGACGGCCGGGTTATCTCCAACTTCATGATGCAGGCCCTGCGCGGCGAACCGCTCTCGGTGTACGGCGACGGCAGCCAGACGCGGAGTTTCTGCTATGTGGACGACCTGATTGAAGGCATCCTCCGCCTTTCGCGCTCGGACGAGCATCTGCCGGTCAATATTGGCAACCCTGATGAATTCACCATTCTCGAGTGCGCAGAGGCCGTACTGGAAGTGACCGGTTCAACCAGTGAACTCTGTTTTGAAGCCTTGCCCCAGGACGACCCCACTCGCCGCTGCCCTGACATTACCAAGGCTCGCACCCTGCTCGGCTGGGAGCCCAAAATCCCTCTCCGGGAGGGCCTGCTGAGGTCGCTGGCCTTTTTCAAAAGCAAGATGGCGATCCCGGCGTAAAGACCCGTTTCGACAGATGTGCGTCCTCTAACTCGCGCCTTCACTGGCGTCGACCAGGGCGCACATCCTGTTGATTCTTTTATCAATACCCATAAAAATTACTCGCGCCTGAGTGCCCGCTTTGCTACTCTTTCCCTATCATGCAACGTGTGCTTTCCGTGCTGCTCACAGCCATTCTCGTTCTCGCTGTGCCCGTGCCACTTGCCGCGCAGAAGTTTCTGCCCAAGACCATCCAGTTCAAAGGCGACCCGGAGTATTCCGACCAGGAGTTGCTGGCTGCCGCTGGGCTGAAAAAAGGCACGGTCCTCACCTCGGCAGAGATGAACGAACACTCCAAGCGGCTGATGGACACGGGAGTCTTCGACACCCTCACTTTCAAGTTTGACGGAGTAGATCTCACCTTTACGCTGGTACCCTCCGCCACGCTTTATCCCATCCGTCTGGAGAACCTGCCGCTCATGCCGGGCAAGGATCTGGACGCCGTTCTGCACGACCGCTTCCCGCTCTATCACGGCAAGGTGCCAGCCGAAGGTGGACTGCTGGACGACGTGCGCGCCGCTCTTGAAGAGATGCTCGCCGCCCAGGGCATCAAGGCTTCGGTGACGGCCACTCCCGCCGGCAGCCTCGGTTCGCGCAAGTTGAGCGCCATGAGCTTTGCCATCGCCTCACCGCCGGTGCGGGTGGGCGCGCTGCATCTCGTGGGCGTTTCGGACTCAATGCAAGCCAGGGTCAAGCTGGTGGCCGACCACACAATGGGGACTTCGTTCGACACGGGGCACTCCAAAGGAAACCTGGAACAAGCCTTTGCGTCGTTCTATGCCGATGAGGGCTACGCGGCCGTCAAGGTTCATGTGGCGCAGGCCGGCAGCCCTGTGGCCACAGCCGACGCGATCGACGTGCCTTTTGCGGTGACGATCGAGGAAGGCCGGCTCTATAAATTGGGAGCCATCCATCTTCCGCCGGACGCGCTTGTTTCTCAGGCCGACCTCGACAAGGTCGCGGGCGCCCGTGCAGAAGGACCGGCAAAGGGTATGATCCTCCGCAGCACGTGGGGCATGATCGCATCCCGGTACAAGTCGAAAGGCTTCCTTGACTGCGCCGTGACGCCGCATCCCGAGTTCGACGAGGGCTCGGGAACGGTCAGCTACACGGTAGGTATCAATCCCGGCCCCGTTTACCATCTGGCTTTCGTCAAGTTTGAGAACGTCAGCGACGAAATGCGCAGCCGGTTGATGCGCGTCTGGCAGATGCTTCCCGGCGATCCGTTCGATGAGAGTTATGTCTCCAACTTTGTCGTCAGGGCGCAAAAGGAAGATCCCGTTTTGCAGCGGTCACTTGCCGGGGTCAAGGTTTCGTTCGACGTCCACGCCGATCAGCAGACGCACGACGTGAACTGCGTACTCCATTTCGCGAGGATGCAACCGGTTTCGTAGCACGGCCGCCCAGCCCTTTGACCGGCGGGGAATCCGTTCTATTCTCGTTCCATGCCCCATTCGCTCGTCTTCGACCACATGTTTCAGCTTCCTCTTCCGATCCTGGAGAAGCTGTTGCGCCCCGTCATCGTTTACCTGGTGCTGGTACTGTTGCTGCGCCTGTTCGGGAAGAGGGAACTGGCCCAGCTCAATCCCTTTGACCTGGTCGTGCTGCTGTCGTTGTCAAACACCGTGCAGAACGCCATCATTGGCGACGACAACTCGGTCACCGGCGGCATCATCGGCGCCCTCAGCCTGCTGGCCATCAACTGGCTGGTGGTCAGGGTGCTGTTCCGCTCGAAAAAGCTCACCCGCGTCCTCGAGGGCCGCGCCGCCGTTCTGGTTCGCAACGGCCAGATCGACCAGCGTGCGCTCAAGCGCGAGTCGCTCAGCCGCGAGGAATTGCTCGACGTGATTCACCGCCAGGGTTTCGAACACTTCCACCAAGTGCATCGCTGCGAGTTGGAGCCCAACGGCACCTTCTACGTGGAAGCCTTCGACCCTTCGGCCGCCGACAGGCGCCACGCCGAACTGCTGGCCCGGCTGGATACGCTCAGCCGCGAGGTGGCCGCGCTGCGCACACAGCCCGCAAGCGAGTAGAGCATTCGATTGAGTGCGAGAAAGGCGCCGCAGGCGCGTCTGCCTGGACGGCCAGTCCCGCCGCAGGCACGTTTGCCTGGACGGCCAGTCCCGGCAAGTTATTCCCACTCGATGGTGCCCGGTGGCTTGCTCGTGATGTCGTAGACCACGCGGTTGATGCCGCGCACCTCGTTCACAATGCGGCTGCTGATGCGCTTCAGCACCTCGTAGGGCAGCGGAGTCCAGTCGGCGGTCATGCCGTCTTCGGAATGCACGGCCCGCACCGCCGCCGTGTACGCATAAGTGCGCTGGTCGCCCATTACGCCCACGCTCATCACCGGCAGCAGCACGGCAAAGCTTTGCCAGATGGTCGAGTAGAGGCCGGCGGCCTTGATCTCGGCGATTACGATCTCGTCCGCCTCCTGGAGCAGCACTACGCGCTCCGGCGTCACTTCGCCCAGGATGCGTACGGCCAAGCCGGGACCGGGGAAGGGCTGCCGTCCCAGAATGTCTTCCGGCATTTGAAGGTCGCGGCCGATGCGGCGCACTTCATCCTTGAACAGGTCGCGCAGGGGCTCGATCAGCTTGAGCTTCATCCCCAGCGGCAACCCGCCCACGTTGTGGTGGCTCTTGATGGTCTGGCTTGGGCCCTTGACGCTGGACGACTCGATGACATCTGGATAAAGTGTTCCCTGCACCAGCCAATCCACACCCCCGGTCTGCTTGGCGATGCGCTTGGCCTCGTCGTCGAAGACGGCGATGAACTCGGCGCCAATGCGTTTCCTCTTCTGTTCAGGATCCGTAACCCCGGCCAGCTTGCTGAGGAACCGCTCGCTCGCGTCAACGGCGACAATATGTAGCCCCAGCTTGTCGCGCAGGTTCTTTTGTACGCTCTCAAACTCGTTCTTGCGAAGGACGCCGTTGTTGACGAAGATGCAGGTCAACTGGCTGCCGATGGCCTTGTGCACCAACACGGCCGCCACCGACGAATCCACACCGCCCGAGAGCCCGCAGATGACGTGCCCCTTGCCGACCTTAGCGCGAATCGCCGCTACCGTGGACTCGATGAAGTGGGCCGGAGTCCAGTCGCCGCGCGCGCCGCAGATGGCAAACAGGAAGTTCTTGATTAGTTGCGGCCCCAGCGGCGTGTGGTGCACCTCGGGATGGAACTGGACGGCCCAGATGCGGCGTTCCTCGTTGGCGATGCCAGCCAGGGCGTTTGAGGTGATCGCGGTGCGGTGGAAGCCGGCCGGCAGTTCGAGCGCCTCGTCGCCGTGGCTCATCCAGACTTGCAGGGCCGGCGGCAGCCCGGCGAATAAAGGCGTTGAGTCGTCTTCGATGGTCACTTCGGCGTGGCCGTATTCACGCTTGTCCGCCGAGCGCACCTTGCCGCCCAGGTGGTGGACGACGAACTGCAGGCCATAGCAGATGCCCAATACCGGCACGCCCAGTTCGAGGAACTTGGGGTCGGCGGCCGGCGCGTCGGCGTCATAAACGGACGATGGCCCGCCGGAGAGGATGATCCCCAGCGGTTGGAGAGCCTGAATTTGGGTGAGAGGCGCCGTGCAGGGCAGCACGACGGAGAAAACGTTCTGTTCGCGGATGCGGCGAGCGATGAGCTGCGTATACTGCGAACCAAAATCGAGAATAACGATCGTCTGGGTGGCCACGTTTCAAGTGTGGCAGGGCCATGGGCGGGATGTAAAGAACGCGTCCGAGTGCAAAAGAGCCCAGGGAAGCCAGCTCTCGACTTGCGCGCGTCCAGTGCACCGTCTGCCACAGGCCCTGCCTGCATTCAGGCTTACTGGTTGTTCCCTTTAATCAACTCCGTGGAAACCGGGGTCAGGTAGCCAAGCAAGCCACCGGAACCGTGCGTGGGGCCGGCGGTAAAGTAGAGCGCGGCTGCGGGAGCGGCTGCGAAATCAAGGTTGCCGGGGCTGGTGTTTCCGGGACTGATGGCCCAGATGCCATTGATGGCGAGCGGCTTCCCGGTGGTGTCTTCCAGCAGCCCTTCAAAACGGCCTGTCGCCAGGTCGTAGGCGGCGATGTAGCCGCTGGACTGGGTCGTCCCGCCCCCGGCAAACTGGGCGACGAGCAGGTCGTGGCTGAAGCGCCCAAAGTCCAGCGGAGCCAGGGCCACTCCCCAAGGCGCGTTGAGCCAGTCCCCATATTCGAGCCGCTGCAGCAGTCGGCCTTCGGACGAGAAGATATCCACGAAGCCCAGTCCGGGTCCGTCGGTTTCATGCATGTTTCCTGTTTCGTGCAGCGCGTAGGTCACTACGATGTCGTTGCCAATGGCTTGTACGTTGAAAGGAACGAAATCCGGTGGTAGCCAGTCGTCGTCGAACCTCCTCTCACCGAAGCGCACACGATGAAACGAGCTGTCGTATACATCCACGCGGCCCTTGGTGAAATTTGCTGCGTAGAGGTAAAGGTTGCCGCGCACCCAAGCGCTGGTCAGGCCCGTGTACGATGAACCGTTCGTGGTCTTGACCATGGTGACCGCATGGGTCGAGGGAGGCGCCCCGCCACTAGGCAGGCCCACCGAGGGATTCCAGCCGGCAATGGTTCCGTCCAGTGTGGAAAACAGAAACAGCGCCTGTTTGCCCGGCGCCAGCAGAAAGTCCGCTGGGCTGCCGTTGTAGATGGTTCCGGTCGGGGTTCCCATGTTGCCGGAGACAGCCGCCGGAATGGTGACCACCAACCCCTGTTTGTCTCCGGCGCCGTTGTAGAGCGTGCTGAGCCCTGTCGCGTTGTCTGCAATCCACCACGGACTGCTGGAACTGCGGCTCATTCCCCAGGGGTTGACCAGGTCGGAATCGGAAACTGGCGCGCTCCCCGCCTGGTTCGAGACGAGGTTGGTTTGTGTGTAGTGCTGTCCAAGAGCGGCAGCTCCCGCGAGAGAAAGAGCCAGTGCAGCTATGGCTGCAAGGCGCAGGAACGTTCTCATGTGAGACCTCCTTGACGCGGTAAGGCCCGCCTGAGCGTGGAGTCTCTCTGGCCGCATGGGGTCTCGCTGGCTGCCCGCTTCAACGCAAAGAGATGGGGATCCAGGCACAGATGGGGACGAACACCGGAGTTCAAACTCCGAAGAGGATTCTATGCCCGCCTGGCCCAACGCCGTGTCTTGGAAATGTCAAAATTTGTTGCGTTTGAAGCGCCCGTTAGCCGCTTTGACGCCATCAAAAAGCGCTCCTCGAAGCCGCCTTTCCGCCGCACCTCAAACCCTTCAATAAGGCAGAGCATCTTCTGAACAGGGAAGTCGCAGGGGTGCAACAGCTCGACGAGAATGGCCCGCGGATCCGAGCCGATTCTGCCTGAGCCGGCTTTTTTGCCGCCTGCACCTCATTCCTGCTCAGTTTGCAGGCCGCCTTGGGGGACGAGCACCAGTTCGCATCCGGCAGTCTTCGAGCAACTCACCACGGCGCTTCGCAGCAGATGTGCCTTCGACCCTGGAGGCACCAGTTCGGGAAACTTCATTTTCTTGATCGTATCGCCTATGCTCGCAATCCGGTGATCGCCCGACATTTGCTGCGTCTCAATCACTCCCTCGGCCGTCAGCTGAATGCGGAAAGTGCCCCATCCGTTCGTGCCCGCCACGGGCTCCAGCTTGTAGGTGCGCGAGTTCTGCAATGCTTCCGTTCCATTCTTCGGTGCTGGCTTGGCGCCACCCGCCTCCAGTCGGGTAAAGCCGTCGTGAATGTGCTTGCGGACTTCGGTTGGCGTGGCTGAGTTCACGGCTGCGTCCGCCAACCGGTACGCCGCGCATGCCTCGTCCTTTTTCTGCATCGTCTCGTAGACCTGGCCCAGGTGGTCGCCCACCTCCGCGACCAGGCTATCGCGCCACGCCGCCACAATGAGGGGCTGCGCGTCTTCCGGCTTGCCTTCCTGGAGGAGAATCCAGCCCAGCGTGTCCCACGCGGCTACCATCGTGTTGGCAGCCGCAAACGCCTGGCTGTTCGCCTCGGCGGTTGTGATGCCTGCACTCTTTTCTTCGAGCATCCCGACGGACTTGCGCGACATCGTCTCCGCGTACGCCAGATCATGGCCTGTTTCGGACAGGATGTAGGCAGCGCTGTTCATCAATCCGGGGTCGGTCGCATCCTCCAGCAGGCTTTTGGCTGACGCGGCCGCTTCATCTTTTCGTTGCAGGCGCAGCAGCGTATCGCTCAGTTGCAGCCGCACATTGTTGTCTTCCGGATGGCGGTCCGCGGCAGATTGCAGTGTGGTCAGCGCGCCGTTGTTATCCTCCGCTGCCAGTTGCATCTGAGCCAGCAGCAAGGACAAGTGCAGTTCGTCCGGATGTTGCGCCAGATAGTCCTTCAGCGTTCGTTGCGCCGCCGGCACATCGCCGCTCTTCTTTTCCGCATCCGCCAGCGCCGCGGCCACCATTGGGTTATCGGGATGCTTCTTCATCTCCGTGCGGAAATCCGTTTTGGCTTCGTCGTAGTTGCGCTGCATCTCGGCCACCAGGCCCAATGTGGCCCACAGAAACTCCTCATCAGGATTCTTCTGCTTCACGACTTCCAGAGTGGCTTTCGCACTCTGCCAGTCCCCGGTGCGCAATTGCTTTCGAGCCTTGTCCATCAACTCCCGCGGCGAGGCGTTATCGGCAACAGAGGCTGGCTCTGCGGGCTTCGGTTTGCCCTGCGGATCGGCTGTCGGAATCTGAATGGTCACCGTCTTCCCGTCGTTTGCAATCACCTTCGACGGTTTGGTCGCGCCCGGCTGTTCCACGTCAATCGTGATTGGCTTGGGCGGTGGAATCAGTTGAACCCAAGGCTCGGAATCGAGGCTGATGTCTTTGGCAAACTTCTGATAACTTTTCCAGTCCTCTTTCGCCACCTTTGCCTTCAGAATGGCGATGGTGCGCTCTGCCGTGATCTCCTTCCCATCGAAGCGATATGTTTTGTCGAACGTCGCGAACTCGGTCTTCACATGAATGGGATCGGGCAAGTCGGTGCGATACCGTTCCGGCAGTTGGATATGGGTGATGGCAATCATCCGGCGGGGTGCGCCCAGGTCGATGTCCTCTTTCGGAGCCGTGCTGTCGCTGGAGAGCTGCGGGAACTCGAGCGCCGGAAACAGCGGCACAATGCGCCTGTTGTCCCAGTCTCCAAAAGGATGGCGCTGGTAGTCGTACGTCATGCTGATCGGCGCCGACAAATCTTCTACATTCTTAAATTGCGTGTTGCTCGTTGTTCCGCCAAAGCCCCTGGCCGACGAGATGTATTGCGATGCCTGATCCCATTCCGCTGGGGCCACGTTACGCGCCAGGCCGCGAACCAAGACTTCCGAGTCGTCGCGGTACGTCGCCGACATCTTCGAGGTCATCTTCCCTTCCGCATCCAAAGTTCCAGTTGCCTCAAAGTGCTCCATCAGCGGGTAAGGGGGCGTCGCCGGTGTGGTGGCCAGTGCGGCGGCTCCCGCCGGCGGCACCACCAGCGCCTTCTGGTCGCGAATCAAGGCGATCAGGCAGCCGAACGGCGCCACTCCCGGCGTGCTGTCCAGCCAAACCCGTCCGCTGGGCAGGTCCACCGCCGTAATCACGTGGTTAAACATGGCCGGCGAAGGCACCTCGGGAACCGGGGCGATCCCGACCCCGATCAGGGCCGGCGCGGTCGCAAACCCGCTGGCACGCAGCAGCGCCTCCAGGGCAGTGTCCTTGTCCTTGCAATCCCCATACTGGTTGGCCAGCACCTCCGATGCCTCGTGCGGCTGGTATCGCCCCACGCCAAAGTCGATGCCGATGTAGCGGATTTTCGACGACACAAACTCATAAAGCGCACGCACCTGCTCTTCGGGCGTTTTTGCATTCTGGGTAATCTCTCTTGCCTTTGCCCGGAGTGCTTCGTTCGGCTCGGCCCGCGGCAGAGCCATCGCCCGGTACCATTCGCCCACCTCTGGCCAACTGCGAAAGGTTGTCCAGGCGATTGAAGGCAGTTTCTGTCCCTTGCTGTCCTCGTCGGGATCTTTCGGAGCTTCAGGCTTCGCGCTGTCGTCAGCGCCCGTCGGCTTGGGGGCCGGAACCAGTTGCGCGACGTTCCAGGTGTACGTGCGAGCCGAATCCTTCTCCGTGATGGCCGGCTTGTGGTTCGGACTCCACACCTGGACGTACTTGTCCTTTGGCACTTCGAGATTCACAACCTCGGCCAGCACCACCACCGTTCCCGGCGCCACGAAGTGCGTCGCGCCCCAGAACTGCCCCGGCTCCTCCGCCTTGTCGATTGTGGTGTGCACCTCGTACTCCAGCGTGTCTCCCACGGAAAGGGAGCGCACCGCCAGGTGTTTCTGCTTCAGATCGCTATAGAGCGGCGCTTCGCGCGTTACCTCGGCCGGCATGTCCATCGCCGTATCGGGCGGCGTGTCCACCGTCGTTCCGTCCGGCTTGTGCACGCGCACGAGCGCGATGTGCGCCGTCTCGTTTGCCGACGCATATTCCACCGTCAGCACCCCAAACTGCTGCGCGGCCCCCTGCGACTGGATGCGCATCACCACGTGAACCACCCGCTCGCCGGTACCGTCAGCATGCATCCGATAGGTGGTCTCAGACCGGTCAAAGACCAGTGACTCATTTCGAAATTGATCCTTCGTTGCAGCCCCGGATGCCTGCGACTGCCCAAAACTGCAACAAGAAGACACAGCTAGAGCACAAATCAAGAGGATGGCACGCATATCCCAAGAGGTTACTACGAAATATCCGCGGTCAGACACCGGAAAGCCCCCGGCGTCCAAGTTCCGGCTGGCCGCTTTCGTCATCGCGGACGTTTTCCGGGCCCTCGGCGCTGTTTCGGCCGGATGACCGGCTTCGCGCTCGACATGGCTGTCGATCAAATTGGAAAACGGTACAAAGGCAAGCCACAGGAAGGTCAAATAGGAACACGATCAGCGCCAAGGATGCCAGGTGAGATGCTTCGGGCCGGGACGGGGTGGGGGGGGCGGACAAATCGAGCGGTCGGCGGATTCTCGATCACCGTTTCCGCGCGGTTTGCACGTTGCTGTCCTGGACTTCTGCGGTTCTGATCGCGACGGTCGGGTTCTAACCGCTGGAACGACTATTCTCCGACGGATGATGCCTATGGCCGGCTTTCTTCTACTGCCAGCTTGCGTCTTATCGTCTCGACGATCGGAATAACTGGTTTCAGGACTGTGGCGACAATGGGACGGATTGGCTTCAGGATGCTCGCGATGATCGGAATGATGGGCCTTTGGGAGTTGTGGCCTGGGAACTGGTCGAGAAGAACCACGTTGAGCAGGGACCTGTTGACTTTGATCCGGCCGTTGTATTCGATAAAGCCGAGTTTGCGAAATCGATTCATAAAGAAGCTGACGCGGGACCGCGTCGTGCCAATCATCTCTGCCAGCGTTTCCTGCGAAATGGGGGGAATGCAGGTATCGCGCTCTCCTTGCTTGCCATACTCAGCCATCAACAGAAGAATCCTGGCCAGACGCTTTTCGCTCGAATTGAAGAGCTGATCGACCAGGTCGGCCTGGGTTCGCATGCTGCGGGCCAGCATGAATTTGAGAAAGAAGTCCGCGAATCGAGGCTCCGCATTCAAAGCCCTCTCCATCTCATCCCTGGTGATCTTGAGCGCCACGCACATGTTGACAGCAGATGCCGTCGAAAGACGCAGCCCGGGAATCGCGGCCAAGGCTTCTTCCCCCACGAAGTCCCCGGCGGAAAGAAGCGTGATTGTGGCCTCCTTGCCCCTCTCGGAAACGACGGAGAGTTTTGCTCGGCCCGTCTGAAGATAGAAAACAGTATCGGCAGGATCTCCCTGGGAGAAGAATGTATCTTTAGGTTCAAATTGCACGATCTTGCGCCCAATCCCGGCTTTCGCAAGAAATGCAGCGGAATCGAAAACAACGTCATTCCCGTTCTTTACCAAAAGGCAGCCTCGTCCAACGCGATTTGTTCAGCTTTGACGCCTAGCCCCGTGCGACGTTCCCCGCTTGAAGGTGAATTGCCTGGGAACCGTGGCGCACTGGCCGAAGATGATAAAGCCGAAGAGTGAGGAGCACAGCCGACGAGTTGTTCATCGGCTACCCGCCATGGCTTAGTCCTGAGGTAAGGCCCGCGGGTTGAGACATTGAAGGCGGCCTTCCCGCCATAACCGTGAGTACAACCAAGTTTACTTGAGAATGACATGGACGCATAGCGCAGGTCTGATCCATATTGCTCATCCGCGCCAATTCCTTCAGAGCCGCCCGCTGCGGAGTCCGCTTCTGTTCAAGATCAGCGACTTACAGCGGTTTCACAATTGGCATACCCCGAACCCCATGCACTCCAGTGGCATTTTCCTCGGCACCTATCGCAGTCCGTGGCTTGAATCGGGCGGCCTGAAGTGCGCGCAACTTGGCCGCTGTTCGACGCAGAGCAAATATGACCAGTCTTTGATGGTGCATTTCTGGCAGTCTGGATGCGTGGATGGTTGCAGCTATCGGATGCTGGTCCTAACCTGCAAGCGGTCCCGCGAAGATAGTTTGCAAGAAGAATATCCCTTGCTGCTGTTGAACCTGATTGGGCCGGTGGGCCTTCCATATTCAATCTGGGTTTCTACAGTTGGCCGGGACTTCGGACCAACGAAGGAAGAGTCCAATATGAAGATATGCCCGATCATTCTTCTGCTGTCGCTTGCCGCTTCTGTCGGAACCATGACAGAGACCGCGAGGTCACAATCGCTTCCCTATGTGGAAGGCTCCGCGGTTCCACCAACGACCGTGAGCACAAGCGAATTGGATCTTACCTATGTGCGCCCGACAGAGAGAACAATGGCCAACAACTATTTCTTCGACGCGTTCGGCCCTTATCCAACCACGGGTGCGGCACTGGCGGCCGGCATCAATCAGTGGACCGATTCTCCGCCGGAGTGGCATCAAGGCATGAAGGGCTACGCCAGGCGGTTTGGGTCGGACTTTGGAATGGCCGCGGTTGGAACCACCACGCGTTATGCGCTCTCTGAGGCATTCAGGGAAGACACGTTGTATTACCGGTGCGAATGTAAAGGCTTCTTTCCGCGGTTGAGTCATGCGGTTCTATCGACAGTGACAGCGCGGCACGGTGAGGATGGCCATCGCGCCTTTTCTTTCTCTTCTCTCCTGGCGCCGTATACAGGCTCGACCCTTGCCGTCTATGGCTGGTACCCCGGCCGCTTCGGGGCGAAAGACGCGTTGCGGATGGGCAACTACAATTTGCTGGCATATATGGGCGGCAACGTCGCGCTGGAGTTTCTGTATAGCGGACCTCACTCCTGGCTGTCTCGCATCCACATGAACAACGCGCACGGTTCACCCGACCCAGGTCCAAATCATTGAGCGAGTCAATCTCCACAAACACTGCAGGCATCCAGCCCCGGGCTACGGGACGCCTCGCCGCGCCCAATATTCCGATTGTGGAGTCGCCGGCCAGACTTATCGGCCAGTTCTTCGAGTGGTTTGGAAATCTTGGCATTTTCTTTTGGCAAGTTACCCGCGCCGCGGTAACTCCTCCGTATGAATGGCGCGAGTTGGTTCGGCAACTCGATGAGATCGGTTCAAAGTCGCTGCCCCTGGTCGCCTTGGCTGGCGCAGCAATCGGTGTAGTTATCTCGTTGGAAGCAAGATACAGTTTAAGTCGATTTGGCGCAAAATCTTTGTTCCCCGCGACGCTTGTTTACTCAGTGATTCAGGTGATGGGCCCCATCATCACCGGCCTGGTGGTGAGCGGTCGCGTGGGCGCAGGCATTGGCGCGGAACTGGCGTCGATGAAAGTGACCGAGCAGATCGATGCGATTGAAGCTTCCGCGATCAACCCTTACAGGCTTCTGGCGGCAACAAGAATTCTTGCTTGCATCCTGATGCTGCCATTGCTCACGATTGCGGCGGATGCATGCGGTCTGCTGACTGGCTGGTTTGCCCAGGCACTGGTCGAGCCGCTGTCGTTTCATCAGTTCGTCGAAAGTGGCTTCCATGGTGCGACCTTCAATGCATTCCTGCCTCCCACTTTCAAGACCACTGTGTATGGATTGATCATCGGACTTATCGCATGTTTTCAGGGGATGCGCACCAGGGGAGGTGCTGAAGGGGTAGGCCGCGCAGCCACAAACTCAGTTGTGCTGGCATCCCTGTTTCTTATCCTGGCGGATGTGGTCCTGGTGAAATTCATTCTTGTCGTTTTTCCCTAAATTTCGATTCAACGGCTCGTGAGGTAAGAATGGCTACCGAATATGACGTTCCGATCAGGCAAGGGGAACTTGAAGACAGCGGCGGTGCGCCCGTTGTGGCCATCGACAATGTCTACAAATCCTTCGGCGTACACAAGGTCTTGAACGGCATCAGTTTGAACGTGGGCCGGGGAGAAACTCTGGCTGTGCTCGGGCGCAGCGGGACCGGCAAGAGCGTGTTGCTGCGGCTGATCATCGGCCTCGATAAGCCTGACTCGGGATCGGTCCGCATCAAGGGGCAGGACACCCTCGTGCTGACTCTCGACCAACTAGGCGAGATCAGAAAGAAGATGGGCTTCCTGTTCCAACATGCTGCGCTCTACGACTCGCTTACCGTTGGCGAGAATGTGGCATTCCCCCTGCGACATCATCGGAGAGAGATGTCGCAATCCGATCGCGCCGACCGTGTTCAACATTTGTTGGCTGAAGTGGGCTTGGAAGGAGCTGTCAACAAAATGCCTTCCGATATTTCAGGGGGAATGCAGAAACGCGTTGGATTGGCGCGGGCACTCGCCCTCGAGCCGGAGATTCTGCTTCTCGACGAGCCAACGGCTGGCCTGGATCCTATCAGTTCAAGAGAGATCGACGACCTGATTCTCAAACTCCAGCGGGAACATCAAATGGCATCCATCGTGGTAACGCACGATCTGTTCAGCGCCAAGACGATTGCCAATCGCCTTGCCCTGCTCGATCAGGGCAATGTGGTAATCGAGGGCAAGTTTGAAGATCTTCAAGAAAGCAACATTGGATTTGTCAGGGACTTTCTCAAGCAGTCATAGGAGGATATATGTCGAGAGTGGCGCGGCTAGGAGCATTCATCGTTGGGACTCTGGCAATTCTGGCCGCCGGGGTTTTCATTATCGGGAGCAAGGCCTATCTTTTCCGCTCCACCTATCAACTGAAGGCGCAGTTTGACAATGTGGCTGGACTGGCTGCTGGGGCCGACGTGCAGGTTGGCGGCGTGCACAGCGGAACCGTGCATAGCATTGATCTGCCGCATCGCCCGGGTGACAAGGTCACCGTTGTCATAGATCTGGACAGATCAACGCACGAGATCATTAAACGGGACTCCGTCGCCTCGATTGAGACCGAGGGGTTGCTGGGGAATCAGTATTTGGCAATCTCGTTCGGGTCTGCAGGACAAGGCGACGTCCGCGATGGCGACTTAATCCAGAGCAAGCCTCCGCTGGAGATGTCAGACCTGATCATGAAAGCGAGCGATATCCTATCCAGCAGCCAACAAGCGATTCAAAACGCATCTCAGGCAACGGCGCATCTGAACTCGGTAAGCGCCAAGATTGACTCCGGCCAGGGGTCGGTGGGAGCGCTCATCAATGACAAGGAACTGTATAGCAACCTGGAGCGGTCGACGAACTCGTTGAGCACAACGATGGTGCAGGCGCAGGCGGGAGTTACAAGCTTCCGGGATAACATGGAAGCCCTGAAGCACAATTTCCTACTGAGCGGATACTTCAAGAAGCGCGGATACGAGGACGCCGAGGACCTGGCGGAAAACGAGATCAGCGGGCTCCCCGCAGGCGTGGCGGCAAAGACATTCACGTATTCGCCCGAACAACTCTTCGATAATCGCGACTCCGTCAGGCTTCACAATCAGAAAGCTCTAAATGACGCTGGGGAGTTTCTGGCCAGGAACCAGTTCGGCTACGCGGTCATTGTTGTTTCCTCTGGCATGGAAGGCGACACTCAGAAAGACATGATACTGACTGAAGTTCGAGCAATGGCCATCAGGGATTACCTGGTTCAGCATTTCGCGTTCGACGATAGCCAGGTTAAAACTCTTGGATTGGGCAAGCAGGCAGCAGCGCCCTCCGAGACAGGGTCGGGTACGATTCAAATCCTGATCTTTCCTGTGGGCAGTGTGGCGCCTTCCGATAAGCAGGCGCCGACAGGTGTCGTATCGCAGTCGGCCGTTGGCTTTCCGGGACAGGCTTCCGATGTCGGAAGCGCAAAGCGGTAATCGATCTTAAGCAGCGTGGTCACAATAGCTCAGCAATCATCCGAACGATTTGAAATCATGAGACTGAAGATGAGTGGCCTATCTCGTCTCTGTCATGGCTCCTGAGCTAAGTCAGCCCAACTGACATCTACCCTTCTTAGCCTGCCGCTTCGCGCAAGGAAACTAGTATGCCTCTCGTCACAGTTGTGCTCACACTGGTAGTGGTTGGCCTTTTGTTGTGGCTGGTTAACCGCTTTATCCCCATGCAGGGACAGATCAAAGGGATTCTGAACGGCGTGGTTGTGATTGCCGTGGTTCTCTGGCTAATGAATCTTGTTGGCCTGTTCGCATACCTTTCCCAATTTCGCGTCGGGCATTAAGACTTCTACGCACAGAAACTGGCAGATCCACAACTTGCCAAACAACTTGCAATCAACGCCATACGGCAGAGTTCCTGCCTATAGGAGATATCTTGAAACGGTTTTTTGTGTTAGCAATCGGAAGTGCCTTCAGCTTGAGCGCGATTGCTCAAGTCAATTCGCAAGCGACCATGGTTCCAGTGTCGGCAGACGCTGTCTCCGCGTACCGCGTCGTCGTGATCGATCGTTCGGTCCAAGCGGTCAACTATCAGCATCGGGGCGGGGCCACGGACGTGGATTTTGCAGGAACCGCTTTGTTGCCTTCGGCGAACGGAAAAGCCAAGGTGCGAAGCAAGCGCGGCACCCTGGAAGTGGAAGCTGAGTTCGGTAATCTTCAGACTCCAACGACGTTTGGCACTGAGTATCTTACGTACGTCTTGTGGGCGATTTCTCCCGAAGGTCGGGCAGTGAACCTTGGAGAAGTGCTGGTTGGCGACAATGATCGAAGCAAGCTGACCGCAACTACCGACCTTCAGTCATTCGCGCTGATCGTTACCGCAGAGCCTTACTACGCGGTACACCAGCCAAGCAATGTTGTTGTTCTTGAAAACGTTGTTCGCGCCGACACCAGGGGAACGAGCGAAGCGGTGAATGCGAAGTATGAGCTGATGGAACGCGGCGGCTACATTCCAACCGGGTACAAGTTCGACCCGGTGGTTCTGAGCGCCAGCCTGCCATTGGAATTCTATGAAGCTCGGAACGCGCTGCGCATCGCCCAATCAGAGGGAGCCGAAACGTATGCCGGCCCAAGCTACCAACATGCAGTCGAACTGATGAACAGCGCGGATCGCTATGCCGTAAGCAGGCATATCGAGAAGAAGCCGCTGATTGCCGTTGCGCGCCAGGCTGTACAGACTGCGGAAGATGCGCGGGAGATCGCGGTCAAGAAGATCGAGGAGAATCGTCTTGCGAGCGAACGTCAAGCTTCCAGCGACGCACAGGCGAGTTCGCAAGCACAGGCAGACAGCGCCATGCGCCTGAAGGAACAGGCACAATCGGACGCCGCAAAGGCGCAAGCCGATGCGGCTAAGGCGCAGGCTGACATGGCGGCAAACCAGGTGGCTTCTGCGACGGCGGTGTCTGACGCGCAGGCCGCTGCGGAACAATCTCGCCTGGCCGCAGAGCAAGCGCAGCAGGGCGAACACCAGGCCAATAGCGACAAGGCTGCCATGCGCGCCCAGTTGTCGGAACAGTTGAACAAAGTGCTGGCGACGCGCGACAGCGCACGCGGACTCATCATCAGCATGTCGGATGTCCTGTTCGATACGGGCAAGTATTCGTTGAAGCCTGGTGCACGCGAGAAGTTGGCCAAGGTGGCTGGAATTCTGATTGCCTATCCGAGTCTGAATATTGAGATCGACGGATACACGGACAACGTTGGCGGCGATGACATGAACCAGAAACTCTCGGAAAATCGCGCAGATGCGGTCAAGGATTACTTGGTCAATCAGAGCGTGGCGACAGGTTCGGTCAGCGTGAAGGGCTTCGGTAACAGCTCACCCGTGGCTTCGAACGAGAACTCGGCCGGCAGGCAGGAAAACCGCAGAGTTGAGTTGGTCGTCTCTGGTGACGCAATCGGCACCACGGCTACCGTGACGACAGGAAGCGTGCGCTAAGGAAACCGTACGGATTAGTGATTGTTTGCAGCGGCTTGAGAGATGCGGCTTCGAAGGAGACCGCATCTCGTCGAGGACAAACTCCGAGTCAGGAACAGGCGCGAGGAGTGAGATATGCTCGGAACGATTTTGATTGTGATTCTGGTCTTGGCGCTTGTTGGTGCGCTGCCCAGGTGGCCACACAGCCGGAATTGGGGCTACTACCCGACCGGAGGACTGGGACTGATCCTTGTGGTTGTCCTGATACTCTTTCTTCTTGGCCGGGTTTAAGCCGCCCGACTCGAGCAAGGTGTTGAGACATTGGCAGTTATGTGTGTATCTCGATGAAGCCTGAAAACAACAGCCGTGTTTCAGCACTCGATCGCCTATCTTGCGGCAGCTTGTCGAGCGTTTGACGGAGTATTGGCGGCGCCGGGCAGCCTTAATCGGTGTATACTGCGGCTAGTAGGTAGAACTTCCCCTTCTCGCCTCCAGCCTTTCAGGCTTCGCTCCAGACGAGCACCGTTCAAGTAGCTAACCGAACGACAGGAGCGAATATGAGCCTCATTAAGAAAAAAGACGTAGAGAGTTATCTTTCTGCCCGCAGGCACAGAGGTATTCACGCGATTCCGATGGCAGCCAAGCCCGCCAAGACAGCATTGTCAGCGAGCGATCTGGCCGCCGCGAAAGCGCACAAGTCAGGGTTTGCCAGTGATTTCTCACGGGAGCATTCTTCTCCGGGTGGGGCTGTCACGGCAGTCGTGATGATCACCCCCTCCGGTGATAGTCAGACACCAGGGAAGTCCAGCACTTCACAGGTGTGAAGCTGCACGCAGTATACCCGTGCAGGTTCCCGCATGGATCCGATCTTCTCGAGTTGGCGTTCTGCGGCGTCCTGATGCGAGCCGAGGGGGCCATCAGGGAAGCAGGAGTGGATACGCGCATTTCGCTCGTTCATAAGGATTCGGAGACGCGACTCACCAGGCGCGGATTCAAACCGAAAGCAGGAAACTATGTCTTCTACTGAAGCGAACCATCCTGAGATTCGTTCGGGAGGAATTTCGCAAGCGTTGCCGTCGGCAGTTGCGTCAAAGGCCTGCTGCCTTCCGCTCCCCACGAGGGTTGCATTTATTGGTAACTACCTGCCACGGCAGTGCGGCATAGCAACCTTCACCACCGACTTATGCAATGCTCTTGGAGCCGAATACGGGAGTGAGCGACTGTTTGCCATTCCTGTGAACGATCCTGAGTCAAGCTATCAATACCCGGAGCAGGTCCGTCTGGAACTTGAGCAAGAAGATCTGAGTTCCTACGAGCGGGCAGCCGAGTTCCTCAATTTCAATGGCAACGACCTTGTTTGCCTGCAACATGAATATGGCATCTACGGCGGGACCGCGGGCCGTCACATTCTTACGTTGTTGCGTAAACTCAAGATGCCGCTGGTCACTACGCTGCACACGGTTCTGCGTGAGCCGGACGTGAATCAGCGCGCCGTTCTCGAAGAAATTGCCCAGCTTTCCGATCGCATGGTTGTTATGAGCGAGCTGGCCGCCCAGCTTCTGCGCGACGTGTATGCAGTGCCGGCTGGGAAGATCGATGTGATTCCACACGGCGTGCCCGACCTTCCGTTCATGGACCCGAACTACTTCAAGGACAAGTTTGGTACCGAAGGCAAGTCCGTGCTGCTGACTTTCGGCCTGTTGTCCCCCAACAAGGGTATTGAAAATGTCATACGCGCGCTGCCTGCGATTTTGGCCCGCCATTCAAACGTGGTCTACATCGTCTCTGGAGTGACCCATCCCCATATCCGGCGGCGCGAGGGCGAGCGCTATCGCGAACAGCTGACTGCGCTGGCCGAAGAGCTTGGAGTTTCCGATCACCTGATCCTCAACAACCGCTTTGTAAGCGCCGAGGAACTGGTGGAACACGTGGGCGCGGCGGATATCTACATCACGCCTTATCTGCAGGAGGCGCAGGTTGTTTCAGGTACGCTGGCCATTGCTCTCGGAGCTGGCAAGGCGATCATTTCCACGCCATACTGGCACGCCAAAGAACTGCTCGCGGAGAAGCGCGGGGTGATTGTTCCCTTTGCAGACCCCGATGCAATTGCAGAGGCGGTTCTCGGATTGCTGGAGAACGAAGCTGAGCGCCACGCCATGCGGAAGCGTGCCTATCTGTACTCTCGCGAAACGACGTGGCCCAAGACCGCGCGCGCTTATATGGCCAGTTTTCAGCGGGCACGATTTGAACGCTCGTTGCAGCCAAGGGCCGCCCAACAGGACGACATGGGGGCCGACCTCGCGGATCGCATTCCGGCTCTGAATGCCAGCCATCTGATTACCATGACCGACGATACGGGCATATTGCAGCACGCAATCTTCTCCGTGCCGAACACGCGCGAGGGTTATACAACCGACGACAATGCGCGCGCCCTCATCGTGTCGGCACTTCTGGATGAGGAGCCAACGGAAAGTGGCATTCTGGAGCATCTGAATCTTTCTCATCGCTACCTGGCATTCCTATGGCTTGCCTTTAACACCGACTCCGGGAGGTTCAGAAATTTTCTAGGCTACGATCGCAAATGGCTGGAAAACATTGGATCGGATGACAGCCATGGCCGAGCGTTGTGGTCTTTGGGAAAAGTGCTCGGACATTCACGGAATGCCGGATTGAGAGGGGCGGCGGGAAGACTGTTTGAAGCCGCAGTTCCTGCAACGCTTACGTTCACCAGTCCGCGCGCGTGGGCATTTTGCATCCTGGGAATGCAGGCATATCTGGACTGGTTCCCAGGAGACAGGGCCATTCAGGGCGTTCGCAACACACTTGCAAACCGGCTTCTGGACATCTATGAACGCAGCCACACCGAGACATGGCGGTGGTTCGAGAAGAGCCTTTCGTACTCGAATGCGCGGCTGTCGCAGGCACTCATTCTGGCGGGTTGGAAGAGCGACAACCAGAGAATGATCGAAGCCGGAATGGATTCCCTGAAGTGGCTTGTTGCCGAACAGCACCTCGCGGACAAGGAAATCTTTGTGCCGATCGGATCCAATGGATTCTTCATTGAAGGCAACGAGAAGGCGCGATTCGATCAGCAACCGGTGGAAGCCTGCGCAACAGTCTCGGCCTGCCTTGAGGTTTACAGGCTGACCGAAGAGAAACAATGGTATGAGGAAGCTCTGCGTGTATTTCGGTGGTTTCTTGGAAAGAACGATTTGCAGGCGCCACTCTACGATGCAACTACAGGCGGATGCAGAGACGGGCTTCATCCCGATCGCGTGAACGAAAACCAGGGAGCGGAATCCACGCTCTCTTTCCTGATGGCCCTGCTCGAGATGCAGACAACCAAAGTGGCAGGCCTTGACCAATCGCTTTCCGAAACGAGTGTATCTTTTGAATCTGATTATTCCTCCCGTTGAATCCGCAGATCCGATCGCCAAACTACAAGCGATGCCCAAACCGTGCACAGATACACCCTTGTTTACGCGTCACGTTGGGAATCCGCTTCTCAGTCGGGAGAACTGGCCCTATCGGATCAACAGCGTCTTCAACGCGGGAGCTGTGCGACTTGCTGACGGGGACACGCTGCTGCTTTGCCGGGTTGAAGACCCGTGCGGACTGTCGCACCTATGTGCCGCGCGTTCCGCGAATGGAATCGATAACTGGCGAATTGATGCTCAACCCACATTGCCGCCGAACTCGCACGATTTTCCGGAAGAGATTTGGGGCATCGAAGATCCGCGCATCACGTATGTCCCCGAGCTCGAACAATATGCTGTGGCGTATACGTCCTTTGCGCGAGGAGGCCCAGGAGTCTCGCTTGCGCTCACCAAGGACTTTCACGAATTTGAGCGATTCGGCGTGATCATGCCTCCCGAGGACAAGGATGCGGCGTTGTTGCCCAGGAGGATTGGCGGCCGCTGGGCGCTGATTCACCGGCCCATGACAGCTCTGGGCGCCCACATGTGGATTTCCTATTCGCCCGATTTGCGGCATTGGGGAAGCCACAAGATCATTCTTGAAGCGCGGCGCGGCGGATGGTGGGATGCAAATAAGATCGGCTTGTGTTCTCCACCGATTGAAACGGCCAAGGGATGGTTGATGATCTATCACGGGGTGCGGCAAACCGCATCGGGATGCATTTATCGCCTGGGCCTGGCGCTCTTCGATCTGGAAAGACCGGAGGTCTGCCTGCAGCGCGGAGATTCATGGGTGTTCGGGCCGGAAACCAGTTACGAACGAGGCGGTGATGTGAAGGATGTCGTGTTTCCGTGTGGGCAGACCATCGACGCCGACGGAGATACCATCAATGTCTATTACGGCGCGGCCGATTCCAGTGTCGCATTGGCCACGGGCAGCATACGTTGCATTCTCGCCTGGCTGGATTCGCATTCGGGCCCGGCAGAGAGACGCTCATTCTAAGTCATAGCTGAAGGGAACGAGAACCATGAGTACCGCAAGTCGCAATTGGCCCGACTGGCTGCCTCATCCACTCTGGATTCGGCGGCAGTGTCCCCGCTGCAATTCGGTCAAATTCAAACAGGCGGAGTTGCGTCCGTTCGATTCCCTGCTGAGTATGTTTGCCCTGCGCCCGGTGCGCTGCATGTTTTGCTGGCGGCGATATTACTGGTTTGCTTTGCATGATGTGAACGAGGGTTGAGTCCTCGACTTTGCCCTGTCAATTATCCACGAGTACGGAAAGCCGAGCAGGTGTTGGCCAAACGCGGTGGTCGCGTTCGGGACACCGGAAGATGTGATCCGCGACGCCTTTGCTGTCGAAGCGGCCGCCGGTATCGACGTGGTGATCGACTACCTGCGGGGCCGGGCCACAGAATTGCTCTTGGAAGCACTGGCCAAGGATTTCCAGGCCAGTTCCACGCGGGCCACGCGCTTGGGTGGAGGTGGGCCAAAGCGCGGGCAAGGCGATCAGCCAGCCCGGATTGACCTTGCATCGAATTGACCTTGCGCAGCATCGATCTGACCCTGCTGGGCGATGGGTTCGGCTTCGCGCCCCTATCCCTGATCCTTGCCGCCATCCCACCTTATTCGCGATGGCCACCGCCGGCGCACTGAAAGTTGCCGTTGAACCGGTTCCCCTGGCGGAGGTGGAGTCAGCCTGGAACCGCGTCGAAAAGGACGCCGGATTGTTTTCACGGTATAGGGAAAAGGCAGGCCCGGAGTGTTTCCTGGTCACCGACGACCGTGACCGGGAACACTTTGGGGGGGGTACGGTGTCTAAGACAATAGAGGGCGCGGGACACTTGGGCTCAAACCAGTGCCCCGTTTCCCGCGCACTCTAGAGCAGCATCGGTTTCCCTTCGGAGTTTCATGAGCCGTTGGGGCGAGTGGTCGCAACCACAATCTGGTATTTCGAGCACTTCACGAGGAGAAATTTGTTCCCGTCGTGCAATTGTGAGATGCCAAGTGTGTATCTGTTGCGGTAAGGTGGGAGGACTCTGATTTGCAGGTGGACCTCACCATGGGCAATCTTGCCAGCGCGCTAACGTTTCAATCCGAAGAAGCGGCTCTGATCGCGGAACTTCGAGCCGGCTCCGAGGAAGCTTTTGCGTGGCTGATCGCGCGCTTTCACCAACCGATCTATTCGTTGCTGGCACGCACCCTCCACGACCGCGCCGACGCTGCCGACCTTACCCAGGAAGTCTTTGTCAAGGTCTTCAGAGGCGTGGGCGGTTTTCACGGGGAGTCGTCCTTGCGGACCTGGATTTACCGCATTGCCCTGCACGAAGCCTCTAACCAGCGTCGTTGGTGGATGAGGCACAAACAGCAGGAGATCCCCATCGAGCAGGAGATGGTGGAGAGCGATTCCGGGCAGCCGGTGCGGCTCAAAGAGATGCTGGTGGACCCCACCGAGTCGCCGTATGAGATGGCGGTGCATGAGGAGAACCGGGTTCGGGTTGAAGCCGCGTTGAGCCAGGTGCCGGAACCGTTCCGGAGCACACTCATCCTGCGCGACATCGAGGGATTTGTCTACGAGGAAGTGGCGGAGATGCAGGGCGTGAATCTTGGAACGGTCAAGTCGCGGCTGGTGCGCGGACGCGCCTGTTTGAAGGCGATTCTGATGATCCCCGGCGAAAGCGCAAGCTCCAAAGAGCGCGCGGAATTCGACATGCCCCTGGGAGAGGAGGCGCGATGAACGGCTGCGGTGCAATCCAAGCAAGGTTTAACGAATATCTAGACGGCCGTCTGAGCGGACGCGAGATGCAGCGCATCACCGCCCACCTGGAGCGTTGCCGGGAGTGTGCCAAAGAATGGCGGTCTCTCGAGCTGGCCCAATCTTCGCTGGCCGCGCTGGGCCCGGTCCCGGAACCGGAAGACATGGTGTTGCGCATTCGCGTGGCCATCAGCCACGAGCGGGCGCGGCGCCGCCAAAGCCCCTTCCACGCCGTGAATCTGGCTTGGAAAAACACGGTCGGACCTTTCCTTCTGCAAGCCACGGCCGGCTTTGCCTCCGCGGTGCTGCTGCTGGGCACGGTCATTTTACTGGTTAGCATGTTCACCGAGCCGGAATCGGCGCGGGCCAACCCCGACGAGCCGCTGGGAATGGCTACCGCTCCGCGGTTCCTGTACCTCTCCAGCGTAGTGGGCGAAAACCAGATCGGCGCCGTCTCAGGACCGGTTGTGGTCGAGGCCTACATCAACGGTGCGGGCCAAGTGTACGACTACCGCATCACCTCCGGCCCGACCGACGATGCAACCAGGGCGCAGGTGGAGAACCTGTTGCTGTGGAGCCGCTTCGAGCCGGCCCGCCGCTTCGGCCAGCCGGTCCCCGGCCTGGCGGTGCTCTCCTTCTCCGGCGTCTCGGTGCGCGGGTAAGGTTTCTCAAGCACCTGTTGCGCACATTCAAATTCCAGCGAAATCAAAAGGGAGCGGCTGAAGCCGCTCCCTTTTGATTTCGGTCCTGAGCGAGCCTGTAAGGCCCTGGGCTGGCGAAAGCCACTGTTTCGCCAAGCCGGCATCTGAGGCTGCTGTAAAGCAAATTAGCGTAAATCATTTATTATAAATAAATTACAGCAACAAAACTTTAGTTTTACCGAAATGTTACTACCGGTTAGGGGGGGTAGGGGTGCGAATCCAGGCTTCGGCAACGGATCGCACAGGACGCAATCCGGGAACCCGCCGTCGCACCTCATTTCGTCCTCCAATATCCATCATGCGCCGGGCGGCGCTTAATTTCTGCAAGCATGCGCATGGGAAGACGCGAAGCTCTGAATCCAGGCCCGAGACAAGGTCACAGCGCGTGCCTGCATCCTGGGGGAACGATGGAGCCAAGTTGATACAGCGCGTTTCAAAAATGGTTCAGCAGGTTTGGCACGAATACCTCAGGGGGCTTTGCCCAAAAGTGGCCAAAACGGCCTTCCAGCCCAATAACTCTTCGTCTTGCCCAAAAAGTCGGAGACTTGCCCAAGAGCTACGAGTCCCGTCCCAAGACCGCGTGCGTCCTGGCCTGTATACCGCAAGATGAATACACGCCAGAACGTTGCTGCTACCGGTTAGGCGGTCGACCAACCAGAGAGAGCCCCGAAATCGCGGAAAGCAGTCGGGAAGGCGACATTCCGGTACTGATCGTGTCCTCGACGAGCATTTCGGCGAATTGGACTGAAGTTAGGGGGCGAAGTTCGGGCTCTCCCACATCCCAGAGTTGAGATATTCGGGCACCCAATACCGTGCTCGACCCCATTCCTGGACCTGTGCCGTCGGGCCAGAGTGGTGACCACGACACAAAGGTAGTAGCATGTATCGACTTAGTTATCCAACAATATGTGGCGTGAAATTCAGGATAAGGAGGCCGACACGTGGCCCCGAAGGCTCCGAAGAAGGTTCCAGCAAAGAAAGCCGTGGCACCGGCCCAACCAGCCGGTAGAATCTACTTCAAACAGTCCGACTTTCCGCTTGTAAGTCTTCAACAAGCACAGAAAATAGCTTCAGCAATCATGGACAATTTCGCAGGCGATGGCGGCTCGCCGCCCGATATCGCTTTGGCCGTCGGCATTAGTCCCACCAGCAGCGCCTGGCAAGCACTTGCAGGAGCCTCGATCGCTTACGGCCTCACATCTGGAGGTGTAAAAGCAGCGAGAATGACGATCACAGACCTGGGACAGAAGCTGGTCGCGCCGCGGGAAGAAGGTGCGGACATTGCCGCTCGACGTGAGGCGATCATGAAACCGCGCATCCTGAAGGAGTTTTTCGAGAAGTATCAACGTGCTAAGTTGCCCAACGAGGTGATCGCTATCAACGTGCTAAAGGGTCAGGGAATTCCCGCCGAGCGCGTTCAAACTGCCTTTGAAATCATCAAGGACAACGGCAAATACGCCGGCGTCATCCGGGATACTCCGACAGGTCCGTTCATCAATCTGGACTCGCCAGGCGTACCAGCGCCGGCCGCCACGCAGGCATTGCCGGACGAAGATCGACACGACGAAGCTGAAGTCCATCATTCAGGCGCATTACCAGAAGCCGCCAAGGCATCCGCGAGAGAATTGCCCGCTATGCCCAGTTTCGATCCAAAGGTGAACCGGGTGTTCATTTCACATGGGAAGCAGCGGGCGATCGTGACCCAAATAAAGGAGTTGCTGGAGTTCGGAAAATTCGAACCTGTCGTTTCCGTGGAGCGCGAGGCGACGGCGATTTCGGTTCCCGAGAAGGTCTTCGAGGACATGCGGTCTTGCTCCGCCGGTATCATCCACGTTGGTGCCGAGGGCAAGTATCTCGACAAAGACGGCAACGAGCACGCAAAGCTCAATGACAATGTTCTGATAGAGGTAGGAGCAGCAATGGCGCTCTATGGCAAGAAGGTTATCCTGCTAGTCGAGAAAGGCGTGTCCCTACCATCGAACCTGCAGGGGCTTTACCGGTGCGAGTTCGAGGGCGACCGCTTGGATTACGACTCAACCATGAAGCTATTGAAGACCTTCAGCCAGTTCCGTTGACCTTGAGGGCGGGTGGCCCCGGTCCCTCGCAGTTGGGGACCGGGGGAGATGGATGCTTCTGCCAGAAAGAGATTACTCCTCGAAAACGCCGCAGGGTCCGGGATCGAGGCTGCGCCCAGTTTGTCGCCAATCCGGAAGTTATATTCTGGTAAACAACGATCAGGGCGGTTGAATTCGGCTCAAAATCTGCGAAATTCGGCTCTTGCCCAAAAGGTCCGCTTCCTGCCCAGAAAGTCGGGCGTCTGCCGAATAACTCTTCGTCTTTCCCAAAAAGTCGGAGTTTTAAGGCAAAGCCACCTCAGGGGTTAAAACCCCTCGTTTTATGGCAATTTTCGACACGACTGAAGTCGTGCCCTGATACAAAACCTGCCTTTGGAACATGCTCTCAAACATATTCGAGTTCCATCTTGCCATTTCGGCGGCACGGAAGGCGGCTTTTCCCTAGGTCAAGAGCCACTCGGCCGCGTGAGTTTCTGGGAAGAGCCGAATCGAAAAGGCTGCAATCCTCTGAGAAAAAGCTCATGAGAGCTTCTTGTTACTTAAAGATTTCTTGTCCAGGACGGACCCCGCCGATGAGAAAGCTGTGGCCGCCTTGGAACCCGCATAGAACCGGGATCAATTGCACAACACCGGATTTGGGGATTCCAAGGCGAGCCGGCAACCAAAAGCTGGAGCGCCACCCATGTCCGACTTCTTCTTCGACCTCTCGCACCGCATGGCGGCCTTGTTCCTCGGCTTGCTCCTGTTGCTTGCTCCGGCGGCGGCGGTGGCGGGAGGGCCCAAATATGTGGCCGGAGCCAGCTATTTCAACCCCGGAGTTGTAGGCCAGCAGGTGCACTGGGCGCAGGGCCAGTTGAATTACTACGTCGATCAGGGGCCGTTGAATAGCACGGTCACAAACCAGCAGGCGAAAGCCATGGTGGACGCGGCGGCTGCCCTCTGGAGCGCGGTTCCGACAGCCGGGGTCGTGCTCACCGACAAAGGCCCGCTGAATGAGGACGTCAGCGGCGCGAACATCGTCGTAAGCGACACAAACTTCACGGTGACAGGCGAGCAGACCAACCAGGTGGGCGTCATCATCCAGCCGGCTGACGTGACGCCCACGGCCACCAGTTTTCCGCTGGGCGTGATTTTCGATGCGGACGGCTCGGTCATCAACGCCGTCTTTGGCTCCGGAGCCAGCCAGCCCATCAGTTGCCAGAACAACGGCGTTTTCACCTGGTTAGACAACGTCAACCCGGATGCGACCATCGCCCACGGCATCATCCTGCTCAATGGCCTGTGCGCCACCAACGCCAACCTGCTGGAGATGATGAGCTTCGAGTTGGAGCGGGCTTTCGGCCGTATTCTCGGCCTGGACTACGCGCAGGTGAACCCCGGCGCGCTCCAGAACGGCGAGGTGGGCGGCACGCTGGGCTGGCCGGTGATGCAGCCGGAGAGCGGACTTTGCTCGGCCGGTGGAGGCGCTTGCATCCCCGACCCCACGGTGCTGCGGTGGGACGATATCGCAGCGCTGAACCGCATCTATCCCATCACCGCCGGCAACCTGGCCAGCTTTCCCAGCAAGCAAACGACCGCGGCCAACACCGTTTCCATCCAGGGGACCATCAGCTTTTTGACCGGCGCGGGAATGCAGGGCGTGAACGTTGTGGCCCGGCCGCTGGACGCGAACGGAAACCCGCTTTACCAGTACACGGTGAGCTTTGTCTCCGGCTCCTATTTCAACGGCAACCACGGCAACCCGGTGACCGGGTTCGCCGACGCGAACGGAAACCCGCTGACCATGTGGGGATCGAACGACGCGGCAATGCAGGGATTCTTCGACCTCAGTGGAATGCCGCTGCCCCCTGGAATGACTGCGGCGGCTTACCTGGTCACCTTTGAAGCGGTGAGTCCCATGGACATGCTCACTTCTTCTGTTGGCCCGTATCTTGACGGCTCGCCGGAGCCTTCGGGAACGTTGCAGGCGATACTGACACCGGCGATGGCGGCAGGTGGCTCGCAGACGCTTGCCGTTACTGCCGAAAACTCGGCGGCTGGTGGCTACCAGGACGCGATCGGGACGCAGGCCGAGCCACGGATTCTGGCGCCCAGCGGGCTTTGGAGCGGGCGGCTGAGCCAGGTGGGCCAGACCGACTGGTTCATGTTTCCAGTGCGTGGCGGACGCACTTTCACGGTGGTGACCGAAGCCGTGGACGAGAGCGGCGCGCCGACGAACTTGAAGGCCATGCCGGCCCTGGGCGTTTGGGACGCCTTCGATCCGGTGGGCGCTACGGCGGTGGGCGCGGGAGCCGGGCTGAACGGCTGGGCCGTGGGCGAAAGCTGGCTGCGGGTCACAGCGTCAGGCGACGATGTGGTGCGCCTGGGCGTTGCCGACGAGCGCGGCGACGGCCGGCCGGACTACGCCTACGAAGGCTGGGTGCTCTATGCCGACACGGTCTCACCGCAGCGGTTGCCGGCTGGCGGAGGGCCTATCGTGATTCACGGCATGGGCTTTCGCAGGGCGGACACGGTGCTGGTGGGTGGCCAGCCAGCTTTGGTCACCAGCATCTCGCCCAACGAGATCACGGCTATTGCGCCCCCGGCAGCGGCCGGCGTCGCCGGCTCGGTGAATGTGGAGGTAGACGACCTGCCTATCTACTATGCGGCGGCCATCATCTCCGGCGGCGTAAGCTACGATTCGGGCACGGGCGACGCGCTCACGCTGGTTGCGGCCCCCATGAACACGGTGCCCATCGGCTTTCCGGAGGCTTTCACGGTGACCGCCCTGGGACCCGACCTGAGCCCGGCCGGCGGAGTCTCGGTGGTCTACACCGTCACCAGCGGTACGGCCACGCTGGGCTGCGGCGAATCCATCTGTACGGTGACGGCAACCGGGGACGGCCGCGCCACCATCAACGTGACGGCAACCAGCGGCGCGTGGTCGATTGTGACGGCTTCGCTGACCAACGGCTCCAACGTGCAGGCGCAGTTTGCGGGCGGAACTCCCCCCGTTCTCGCCGCGCTTTCCCCCACGCTCTCCCTGGCCGCCGGAGCCACAGCCAACTGGACGGCGCAAGCCCTGGTGCTGAACAATGGCGCTCCCGTCAGCGGACAGTCGGTGGCCTGGCAAACCCCCAGCGGCATCAGCGCACAGACCAGCACCGTCGCCACCACCAATAGCAGCGGCATCGCCGCCAAGGCGCTGACCGTGGGACCGCTGACCGAGGGCCAGCAGGTGATTTCAAACGCCTGCCTGAACGGAACCAGCCAGTGCGTGCCGTTCACCGTCTTCGGCTCGCGCCCGGAATACGCCACGCTCGAGGCCGTTTCGGGAACAGCCCAAAGCATCCCGGTTTCGGGAACGGCCAGCCAGATCACGCTGCGGGTGCTGGACATGGACGGTAACTCCATGGCCGGCGGAACGGTCACGCTCTATCAGGCGCTCTATGCCTGGGCTCCGCCCTGCCCGGCTCATGGCCGCTGCGCCCAGTCCGCGTTGCTGGCCGCGCAGGCCGCCACGGCCACCTCTGCACTGGACGGAACCGTTACCTTCAATCCGGCATCGATCCCCGGCGTCGCCACCAATATGCTCGGCCTGGCTGTCACCGGCAACGCCGGCAGCGTGAACATCCTGGTCGAGCAGCATCCGTAACCGGTCCTGACCCGTCAAAACCGGGCAAACGTCCGAAAACCGGGGAGCCCGTGACTTATTGGCATCCTCCCGCATCCTTTAGGAGAGAGCGAGGCGCATCGAATTGACGGAATCGATCCAAAACGAACAAGGGCCGCCGCTAGCTCACCGGCCACGCGTGGTGATTGTGGGCGGCGGCTTTGGCGGACTCCATGCAGCCAAGGCGCTGGCCCATCTGCCGGTGGATGTGACCGTGGTGGATCGCCGCAATCATCACACCTTTCAGCCGCTCCTTTACCAGGTAGCGCTGGCGGTGCTGTCGCCAGCCGACATCGCACAGCCCATCCGCACCATCCTGCGCCGCCAGCCCAACACCCAGGTGCTGATGGACGAGGTGGCAGGCATCGACGTTGCTGCGCGGCAAGTTACGCTGGGAAGCGGAGCGAAGTTGCCGTACGACTACCTTGTGCTAGCCACCGGGGCTACCCATTCCTACTTTGGCCGCAACGACTGGGCGCCACAGGCACCGGGGCTGAAGACCATCGAGGACGCCATCGAGATTCGCCGCCGGGTGCTGCTGGCTTTCGAACTGGCGGAGCGCCAGATGCTGGAGCGCGGCTGGCACCCGCCGCTCAATTTCGTGGTCATCGGCGGCGGCCCCACCGGCGTGGAACTGGCCGGGGCCATCTCAGACATTGCGCAGCTCTACATGCGCCGCGATTTCCGCCACATCGACCCGACCAAATCCCGCGTGCTGCTGCTCGAAGGTTCGCCGCGGATTCTGGGGGCTTACCCGGAAGACCTTTCCGTCAAGGCCGAGGCGGAGCTGCGCAAACTGAGAGTCGAGGTGCACACTCAAACGCACGTGACCGCAATCGGTCCGGGCTGGGTGGAGGCTGCGGGCAAGCGCATCGATGCAGCCGTCACGCTGTGGGCGGCGGGCGTCGAGGCGTCGCCCCTGGGCAAAATGCTGGGCACGCCGCTCGATCGGCGCGGCTGCGTACTGGTCAATGACCGGCTCAATCCGCCGGGACTGCCGAATGTCTTTGTGCTTGGCGACCTGGCTCACGTCGAGCAGGATGGGCAACAGGTTCCCGGCGTGGCGCAACCGGCCATGCAGATGGGCGACCATATTGGGAAGATGCTGGCAGCGGACCTGGCCGGACGGCCGCGGCCAGCGTTCCACTACTTTGACAAAGGCGACATGGCCACCATCGGCCGTATGGCTGCGGTTGCCAAGGTCGAATGGCCGTTCAAGGCCCATTGGAGCGGCTTTCCCGCCTGGGTCACCTGGCTCACTGTACACATTTTCTTCCTGATCGGTTTCCGCAACCGCATCGCGGTCCTGGCCGCCTGGATGTGGACCTACTTCACCTTCACGCGCGGCGCTCGCCTGATCACCGGCGACCAGCGCCTTCCGGGTTGGCAGGACCGCGTGGAAGCTGGACCGGAGCAGCCCGCGAAGACTGCGTAGGAAACTCGTTGCCCTGATCCCGTTTACAGTACGGTGCTCGCGCTCAGGGTAGTTGTGGTTCCATCCGCGGGAATCGTGGTGGGACCGGCCAACTCCACTGACGTGCTGCGGACAACACGTAGAACATTCACACCGGTAACGGAGTCGAGCACGTCCTCGGAGATCCCGACCGAGCCGACAATCTCCTGAATCGTGACCGTGGACGAGGAAGTGGATGCCGGAACAGTCCAGGAGTAAGGGATCGTGAGCTTGCAGGTTGCCGTACTTCCGGACACGGCGGCATCCACGTTTTCGGTGCTTTCCAACAAGCCGACCGAAAGTCCAATCTCAAGCGTCGATATTTTTTCTTCGACTTCGTATTCCAGGCCGACGTTCCCGCTGCAGCGCAACAAGGCTCCCTTGGGCACTGCCGAAATCAGCTTGACGGTAAAGTTGACGTCGATTGTGCCGGTATAGGTCGTCGGAGCCGTTGTGGAGGCAGCCGCCAGAGAAGGTTCCGGCCTGCCTTGGATCACGTAGCTGGAAGGCAGGGTGGCCTGCATCACGCCCTGGACCGGATCGAACGACCAGGTAACCCGGTGAGCGGCCGTTCGGGTTGCGAACTCAGGTTGCTGGGCCAGAGCGCAGCTGGCTCCCAGAACGGCAACAGCGGCCAGAGCGATTGAAACACCACGGTGCATAATCCCTCCTTGGAAGGCGGGATTATTGTAGCTCCATGGCTTTGAAGTTTTTCAATAGCCTCTTGAAAGCTCCGCGGCACTCTTACATAGGAACCCCGCGAATAAGTCAGCGATTTGAAGGGTACGGGCTTTAGCCCGTACATAAGTCCAGCAAAATCAACGGGGCTTTAGCCCCTGAGGGATGAGCGGGCCTACTGCAGAAGCTTGTTCAGAGATTACTTCGATTCCACCCCCAACACCTTCAGCCGCGTCTGCGCTAACCGGTAACTCGACGTGGGCAGGGCCAGCGGCTCCTTGGGCTTCTCCAGCTTTCGATAATTTGCAATGGCAATCTCCCGCTCTCCGTACTGCTCGGCGATACGCCCGAATGCGTACCAGTAATCGTCATTCGGCTGGTCCAGGTTCAGATCGTCCATGCCGCGCAGCAGCAGGTCGCGCGCCTCCTTCACCTGGCCCGTTTCCGCATAGAGGCAGGCCAGCGTGTGCAGGATGGCCGCATTGTCGCGGGCCAGTTGCGTGGCCTTGATGCCGGTCGTGATGTCCGCCTGCTCCACCTTGCCGGTGAACAGCGCAAACCAGGCCATCGAGTTCAGCAACGACCCGTTTTCCTTGCCCTGGTCCACAAGCTTCTGCGCCCAGCCGCGGGCGGCCGCAAAGTTGCCCCGGTTGGCCTCGGTTTCCATCTTCATCATCAGGGCGTCGGGGTCGCCCTCCAGCAGCTTCAAACGCGCATCGGCCAGCGCGAGCGCCTCGTCGTATCGGCCCAGTCCCATGAACGCCTCCACATTTTCGAAGAAGGCCAGCTTCGACTCCGGCTCCTGCTTGAGCAGCGCCGACGAGACTTCCGCCAGCCGGGTGTAGTTGTCCTGAACCGAGTAGCCAACCGCGAGAGCCAGCAGGATGTTGGTCTTCTCCCGCTCGCTGACGGCCCCCTTCTGAGCGTCTTCGAGCAGCGCGACGCCCTCGGCCGCCGTGGGCTTGGTGCTCACCAGCAGAGCCGCCGCGGCCAGCTTCATTTTGCGCGCATCGGCAGCTTCGCCCTTGGTCCAGAAGCGGGGAAACACCGGCCCGCCCAGGGGATCGTCGCCGCCCTCCAGGTGCTGGTCCTCGCGCAGCCAGTCGAGCAACACCTTGGCCCCTTGCAGGTCGCCGGCCTTGATCCGGTCCAGCATCTCCAGGGCAATCGCATTCGGTTTCTCGTCCGAGTCCAGCAGCTTGTATTGCCCGTCTTCCTTGACCACAAAAAAGGTAGAGTTGGTGCCGCCGGGAATCTGCACCTTCACACGGTAGCCGGTCGCATCGTTGCCCTCCACCTTGGGGTCGAAGGCTTCGAGCAGCACGTCGATGGTCACGTCCAGCGAGTTATCCTGGCGGGCCAATTGGCTGTTCATCTGCTTTCCCGCTTCCAGGGTCTTCTTTTTCTCCTCCGCGTCCGCGTTCTTCATCACCTCGCGCGCATTCCGGCTGGCGAGAGCATCCAGCTTTGCCTGGTTCAGTTCCGGGTCCATGAACAGCGCAATCACGCGCTTCGCCAGGTCGGCGGGAGTATTGCCAAACTTCAGGTCCTCGTGGTGCTGTGCGCCGCGCAGCATGTTGGCCAGGCCCATGGTCTGGGCTGCATTGTCGCCGGCCGCGCCCGCTTGCAGAAAGTCCGCCGCCGGCCCGTATTGGCGCGCGTTCATCAGCATCTCGCCCGCCACCCGCGCCGTTTCCTTGAACGCGTCGGCGCTGTTCGAGCGCTTGTTGGCCTCGGCCAGTCCTGCCTGGCTGCCGTGGAGCATCCCCTCGCAGGCGGCAATCAGAGCCTTGGGCTCCGTGCTTAGCCCCTGGGCCGCCTTTTCGGCCCCGGCAAAGTCTCCGCCATAGAACAGCGCAAAAGTGAGGTTGTTGGTCAGGCCCAGGTCGTTCAGCTTGTCCTGCCCCAGCTTCTGGTATTCGACGATGGCCTCTTTCATTTTGGAGAAGCGGCCGTAGCGCCGTCCAACCGGGTCATACTCCAGCAGAATCGCCAAATCCCCTTGCGTGCCGTGGTCGTCCGGGTCCAGTTGAATGGCCGCGCGGTAGGCCTCCGCCGCGCCCTTGAGGTCGCTGCCGGCACGCATGTTGCGGCCCACCAGGTCGTGCTTCAGAATCTGCGCCAGGGTCTTTTCGGCCAGCGCCGACTTGCGATCCAATTTGACGGCCTCGCGCGCTTCGGCCCGCGCCGCCTCGCCCATTCCCGCCTCCAGCAGCACCTTGGCCACCTGCAGGTGATGCACCGCCTCGCCGGGATGCTGCGCCACCAGCGCGCGATAGCTGGCCAAAGCCTCCCGCACCTTGCCCTCGCGCAACAGCACCTCGCCCTGGGGTTCAAAGTTCACCAGAATGGCCGGACCGGCGCCGAGTTCGGCTACCTTGTTGCGCAGTTCCGTGGCCTCGGCCACCGTGTAGCGCCGCTTCACCGAATCAAAGACCAGGTGAGCCTCGACCACACCGTCCTTCCCGGCAGAAAACTCCTCGGTCAAGAGCGCTGGACCGACAGAAATCTTCTGGTTCCCGGGCAGCGGCTTGGCCACGAAACCCGCCGGAGGAACCAGCCGATAGCGCCATTCAGCCATGAACGGCTCAGCCAGTTCCCAATCGGCCGTCCGCGGCTTTTTGGGCTTGTCCTTATCCTGGTCCTGATCGTCCTTCTTTTTCTCCTCTGAATCGTCCTTGCGCTTCAATTCGTCGGGCAAACGCGCGAAGAGCGAATCCACGCGGATTGCCGCGACCGCGCTGTCCAGGTCCGTGTAGCCGCGTTTGGCCTTCTCGCAGGCCAATGTCAGCTCAAACTGCCGCGAAAGATCCCCAGGGTCGGTCCGCTCCACCTTGGTCAGCTTTTCGGCAACATATTGCGCCTTTACATAATTCGTCAGCCCCTCGTGCGCATCCTTGCCCGGCTTGTCGGCGTAGAAATCGCGATACTCCCCCTCGAAGACTCCCGTCGGCCGGGTAACTTCCGTCACATTGGCCGGACCGTTTTCGGCCAGAGTCAGATCCCGCAGTTCCAGCAGTACGTTGTCCTTTGAGGAGGACTCAGGGGTCTTGACCAGGGCCACGGTTTCGGGCTGCGCAATCAGCGCCCGCCTTCCCTGGTCGCCAGCCGGCAACTGTCCCAGCCGGGCGTACGGGTCGGTGGCGTCGATCCAGACCGCGGGTGGCCCCGGAACGTACACAATCGCGTGATCGAACAACCCCATTCCCGGCAGATCGACGGGCACATCCATCCGCGAACCAGCGTTCAGCAGCGCCACATACGATTGAATCCCCGCCGCGCGCAGCATGGCCACCAGCAGAGTGGCTTTGTCTTTGCAGTCGCCATACTTGTGGCTCAGCGTCTCGGCCGGTTCATGCGGCACTATCGCCGCCTCGTCGAATTCAATGCCTGTATAGCGAATCTCCCGGTCGAGGTAGTCGACGATCGCGCTTTCTTTCTCCGCCACGGTTGTCTTGCCGGCAATCAGTTGGTCCACAATCGCCTGCACGGCGGCCGGACTGACGTGGCTGTCCACAATCTTTGCGTACTCGGTGGCCATCGCCTGCCATGATGCCCCGGTTGAGAACTCGATGGCGGGAAAGTGGGAGACATCCGGGGGCAGATTCGGTTCAGGGGGATCGATGGCCTCCAGCGGGCCCTGGTCGAAGGTGAGCGTCACACGGCCATTGGCCTCGGCGCGCTGTGGCTTCAAATCGGGCAGCAGAACCGTATCCGTGCGCAAGGGCAGCGAGGCCGGCGCATCGAATACGGCAAGACTGTGCGCCACGGGCACCAGTTGCCGCCCGAAACCCACCCGGCCCACATGTCCCGGAGCAAAGAATGGCGATGTCTCCGTGGTGACAAACTCCTCCTCCACCACCACTCCCTGCGCAATGGCCGGAAACGGCGCGCGCAGCGTCTTGCCGTCGCTGTAGGTTTTGTACTCGCCTGCGCGGGCCGGCGCCTCGGTAATCTGCCTGGGGTCCAGCATGTGCACCGAGAGGTCGGGCGCAATGACCCGCGCCTTGATGGTGGGCCGCGCCTCGTGCCAGGGCTCCCAGTCCACCGTGATTGAATCCCACCCCTCCACGCCCTTCTGTTGCAGCACCTTGTAGACCACGTACTCCACATGCGTGCTGCGCCCCGCCTCGTCGAAGGTATACGTCTCGTCGTCTTCGAGCACCGCTACGTCGGCATTGTCTGCCGAAGCCGCCGAAGCAGCCTCATAAAGCGCCTTCGGCTCGATGGAAAAGTGCGGCGCCTTCCACGGCTCGACCTTCTGCTGCGCCTGGGCGCTTGCGGATACCATGGACAGGAATAAGGAAAAGAAGATCCAGGAGAGAGAACGGCGCAATGAGAGAAGAGACACGAGACTCCTAACCGCTTCGGGAATGTGTCAACGGTAAACCCCGCCCATCGGATGCGCAAGGGTTCGCCGGCCCCTGGCAAGCGCCAAAGTTTCGGGGCGCACAGCGTAACGGCGACGCGCATCTGAAAACTTCGGGATCGCCTCTGACGATGCACTCGGTAAAGCTCGCCTAGCCTGAGCAACGAGGTATTCACAACCGGCGTAGCAAAAGTGAGAGGTGCTGGATCTGACGACCATCCCCGAGGGTCCCAAGACACTTATTCTGAGGCTTCCTAACTTCCACCGATTACGGCTAACTCCGCCACGTCTTATCCTTCGATGTGCAAAGCTGCTCCAGGTTACAGTGATCGCACTTTGGCTTGCGGGCATCGCAGACCTCGCGGCCATGGTGGATGAGCTGGTGGGAGAAGGCGATCCAGCGGTCCCGGGGAATGACCTGCATCAGCTCCTGCTCGACCTCCCGGGCAGTTTCTGCTTTGGCCAGGCCGAGGCGGCGGGCGATGCGGAAGACATGCGTGTCCACGACCACTCCTTCCGCCTTGCCAAAGGAGACGCCGAGGACGACGTTGGCCGTTTTACGGGCCGCGCCGGGAAGGGTGATGAGCTCGGCAAGCGTTTGCGGGACCTGGCCGCCAAAATCTTCGACCAGCTTGCGGGCTGCGCCCTGGATCGACTTGGCCTTGTTGTGGAAGAAGCCGGTGGTGCGGATGAGGGCTTCGAGTTCCGGCAGTGTCGCTTTGGCCATGGCGGCGGGAGTGGGAAAGCGGCGAAACAGCTCCGGGGTCACCATGTTGACGCGGACGTCGGTGCATTGGGCGGAGAGAATGGTGGCCACCAGCAACTCCCACGGAGAGCGGTGGATGAGCGCGCATTCGGCGTTGGGATAGGCCTCGTCCAAGGCTTTGAGAATCGCGGCGACGCGGTCCGGGGCCAGAGCGCGATCGCCTTTGGAGGCCGGTGCTTTTGGCTTGGCGGCCTGCGGAGATTTGGCTTTCTTCTTGACGGATGCGGTCTTTAAGGAACTCATTCCTTGGAGTGTAAACGGGTCTCGCCGGTTGGGGAAGAGATACAAAAAGCGCCGAGAGCTTTCCAAAGCGCACAGCGCGGTTTTTGGTTCGATTCCGGTGACCACGGTGTATGCGAAGCTGTGCCGGGTCGGCAGGAGACCGGACGTGGGCGTACGCCCTGCGCGTGTCTCAAGAATTGCCCGGCGCAACCGTCGCAAAGCGCTCGAAATGCTATGCTCACAGGCGAGATGCACGGTTTATCACTGCTCAAGTTCGTTGCCGTGGCCATGCTCATCCTGGCCAACGCTTTTTTTGTGGCTGCGGAGTTCGCGCTTGTCTCGATTCGCGACACGCGCATCGAGCAGATGCTGGCCGGCGGCGTGCCGGGGGCGCGCGCGGTGCGCCGGCTGCAGCGCGATCTGGACGATTTTTTGCCCGCGGTGCAACTGGGTGTGACGCTCTGCTCGCTGGCCCTGGGCTGGATCGGCGAACCGCTGGCCGCGCAAGTGGTTCTGGGCTGGCTGGGGGCAGTGCCTCACGCGCTGGTGTATGCGCACGTGGCCGCCGTCACGCTGGGCTTTGCCCTCATTACCTATTTTCACGTGGTTGTCGGCGAACTGGTGCCGAAGTCGCTGGCCCTGCGGCGCGCAGAAGCGATGGCGGTGGCCGTGGCGCCGCCGATGCTCCTGTTCATGACCATGGCGCGGCCGGCGGTGCGCCTCCTCAGAGGATCGGCAGCCATGGTGCTGCGCGGCTTCGATATCCCCATCACCGAGCGCGCCCAGGTTCACTCGCCCGAGGAACTCAAGCTCATCACGACCGCCGCTCGCCGCATGGGTGTTTTGCCGCGATTGCAGGAGATGCTCATTCACCGGGCTCTGGAACTGGACGATGTGCCTGTCCGCGAGATCATGACGCCGCGTCAGAAGATTTTCTCTCTGCCGTCGAATCTGCCCATCGAAGCGGCCAGCGCGCAGGTGATCGACCGCATGCACTCCCGCGTTCCGGTATACGACGAGACACGCGGGCCGGAACACATCGTCGGCGTGGTCTATTCCAAGGATTTGGCGCGGCTGATGTTCTTCCGGCCGTCGGTGCAGCGCGCCCCGGCACACGCAGGCAGTGCAGCGGCTGCCGCAGGTGCGCCGAAAAGCCCCGCTTCCGAGCCCTGGGAAGGCGCGAGTCTGCGCCCAGCCGCTCCTTTCGTCGAGCTCAAACTCTCACAGGTCATGCACGATGTGCTGGTCGTTCCTGAAACCAAGACCGTTCTGGACCTGATCCGCGACTTCCAGCAGCGCCGAAGGCAAATGGCGATTGTGGTGGACGAGTACGGCTCCACGGTTGGCCTGGTCACGGCCGAAGACGCGATCGAACAGCTTACCGGGGAGTTGGAAGACGAGTTCGACGACCCGGCCCGGCCTGTCCTGAGCACGGCGTCGGGAGTGCTGCTGATGGACGGCGGCGTCAATCTGCGCGACCTGGAAACTCAGATGCAGTGGAGCCTGCCTCGCGAAGGAGGCGTAGAGACGCTGGCCGGCTTCGTTCTCATGCGGCTCGGCCACATTCCCAGGGAAGGCGAATCCGTGATCTACGATGGCCGCCGGTTGACCGTGGTCGAAATGGAGGGTCGCCGCATCGGAAAAATCCGCGTGGAGCACGTGGAGGGGAGCCTACTGGCTGCCGAAGACGGCAAATGATCGGTGTTCTGGCCGTTGGCTGACCGGTCATTTATCGTTAGAAGCAAGCCCATGAAGCAGATCCTGACCCGCCTCGCGCTTACTCTTCCGGTCGTCTGGCTGGTGGTTTCACTGGTTTTTCTGCTCATTCACCTGGTTCCCGGCGACCCGATCCTGCAGATGCTGGGCGAGGGCGCCACTCCGGCAGACACGGCAACTCTGCGACACCAGTACTACCTCGATCGGCCCCTCCACCAGCAGTATCTGCACTATTGGAACGGGGTGTTGCATGGCGAGCTGGGCAGCTCCATTCGCCTGCACGACACGGTGGCCCACCTGATTGCCGCGCGTTACCCCTACACACTGGCTTTGACGATGACCGCGCTGGGACTGGCTCTGCTGCTGGCCCTGCCGGCCGGGATTCTGGCGGCGGTGCGCCGGGGCCGGTGGCTGGACCAATTGCTGTCGCTGGTCAGCCTCTTCGGGCTCTCCGTTCCGGGGCTGGCGCTGGGCCCCGTGCTGATTCTGGTCTTCTCTATTCGCTTGGGCTGGCTGCCCGTCTCCGGCGCAAACTCTGGCGGGAGCGCGGCGATTGATTGGCGCTACCTTGTCCTGCCGTCGGTGGCGATGGGGGCGTCGCTGGCGGCGATTCTGACGCGCATGGTGCGGACCGCGATGCTGGAAGAACTGGGGCAGGACTACATCCGGACAGCGCGGGCGAAGGGGTTGAGCGAGCGCGCCGTGGTGTGCCGCCACGCTTTGCCCAACGCGCTGGTTCCTATTGTGACCGTGGTTGGCTTGCAGTTTGGAGCGCTGCTGGCCGGGGCGATTGTGACGGAAACCATTTTCAGCTGGCCGGGTCTGGGCCGGTTGGTGGTCAGCGCTATTTCCAATCGCGACTATGCGCTGGTGCAGGGCTGCCTGCTGTCAATTGGATTGACTTACGTGCTGGTGAACCTGCTGACGGATGCCATCTATCTCTGGGTAAATCCGCGCATGAGGTGAGTTACACAAAAAATAAGGATTGGCTACTTTTTCTCTTGAAATGTTACTCGATGTGCCCTATCCTCCTTATAGGCTTGTAGCTCAGAAGGATAGAGCACCGTCGAGTTGGTCGTCACACCAAACTCATCGAAGGCGGAGGTCGCAGGTTCAAGTCCTGCCAAGCCATCCCATTCAACCCACTAAATAAACTCTTTAAAATCAGTCATATAATTCAAACCAATCCGGAACTACATCTGCAAGTCATCAATCTAATGTCCCTACTTTAAGGGATTTCGTCCTATTTTGCAATAGATAATTCTAGAAGACTCTAGGTAATTCTAGAAGACTCTAGATAATTCTAGAAGACTCTAGATGACTCTAGATAATTCTAGAAGACTCTAGATGACTCTAGAAGACTCTAGATGACTCTAGATAATTCTAGAAGACTCTAGATAATTCTAGAAGACTCTAGATGACTCTAGAAGACTCTAGAAAGCTCTAGATAAGAATAGAAACCTAACGAATGAACAAAAGATTTAAACCGACCGTAGACTAAATAAAGGGATCAGGAGCTAGCGAAACGATCTTCGGCTCGAGTTCTCCGTCTTCGCTCACCGACAGTAGCCCCACGGTAACCGGAAGACGGAAGCGGCGTGGTCCACAGGAGCCGGGATTGAAGTAGAGGACGCCCTTGCGGCGATAGAAATTGGGCACGTGCGTGTGGCCGAAGAGCACGGCGGCAAACTTCCCGGCGGCCGGATCCAGGTGGAGCGTGTCGAGATTGTGCAGCATGTAGACGTACCTGTCGGCGATGAGCACAACGTCGGTTTCCGGCAGTTCGGCGCACGGGCCTTCGCGGTCCACGTTGCCGCGGATGGCGGTGACTGGAGCGATGGCGGCCAATTCTTCGAGGATGGACGCCTTGCCCACATCGCCCAAGTGGAGGATGCGCTCGACGCCGGTGAGGGCGGGCGCAACCTCGGGTCGAAGCAGGCCGTGCGTGTCGCTGATGACGCCGATCTTCATGGTGCCTCCTGAAATGCAGGTCCTTCCATGTTGTTCTCATGACTGCGGACAGCCTGGCATCCTGGTATCTCACCCTTGCCACAAAAACAAAGACGTGGCAAGGATGGGGCACCCAGCATTTGAAGGGAGCCGGGCAAGGTCACAGTCCCAATTCCAGCCGTGTGCGCGGGTCGAGCTGGTCGCGGAGGGCGTCGCCGAGGAAGTTGAAGCCGAGTACGGCTCCGGCCACGGCGGCGGCGGGGAAGAGGACCAGGTGCGGCGAGTCGAACAGGTGCAGGCGGGCGTCGTTGAGCATGGCGCCCCAACTTGGAGCGGGCGCGGGAATGCCCAGGCCGAGAAAGGAAAGCGTGGCCTCAGCCAGGATGACGCCGGCCATGCCGATGGCAGCCTGAACCAGGATGGGTTGGACGATGTTGGGCAGGATGTGGCGGAAGAAGATGCGCAATCCGCTTGCGCCGAGGGCGCGGGCCGCATCGACATATTCGCGGTCGCGAACGGACATGACCTGCGCGCGGACCAGGCGCGCGTAACCGGCCCAGCCGCCGATGGCGAGGGCCAGCACCAGGTTGGCGAAGCCCGGCCCGAGGAATGCCGCGAAGGCGATGGCCAGCAGGATGCCGGGTAGGGCCAGGAATGTGTTCATGGCAAAGGTGGTGAGAGCTGTGTCGATCCAACCACCCAGGTAGCCGGCCAGGCCGCCAACAGCAAGCCCCAGCGACAGCGAGACCGAGACCACGGTGACGGAGACGGCCAGCGAGAGGCGCGCTCCCCAGAGCAGGCGCGAGAGAATATCGCGGCCCAACTCGTCGGTTCCGGCCCAATGCGCGGATGTAGGGCCTTCGAGCCGGTGCAGCAGATCGATGGAGGCGGGATTGTGGGGCGCAATCCAAGGCGCGGCGATGCCGCCCAGCACGAAGGCCGCAAGCAACAGAACGCCTGCCACGGCTAACGGCTGGCGGCGGAGGCGATTACGAAAGGTGCGGATCGAAGCTGCGGCGGAAGAAGGCATCGGCACTCAAAAAAGAATACAGCGACAGGCCGGGCGAAGCGGGGTCTAATCAGGTATGGGGCTTATGCGGCAGGGTTTGATTTTGTGCTTGGTACTGGCGGCGCCGGCGGCTTTCGGGCAGACGACGGCGGCTCGGCCTTTGCAGAGTGGAAGGTCGGAGATTCTTCAACCGGAGGCGGAGCAGTTGTTTGCGCTGGCCAATGAGGCGCGTGCAGCACAGGGCGCCGGGCGGCTCAAATGGGACGCGGCACTGGCGACGGCGGCGCGGCAGCACTGCGTACGCATGGTGGCCGAAGGGCAGATCGCTCATCGATACGGGGGCGAACCTGATTTGACCGAGCGCGCGGGGAAGGCCGGCGCGCACTTCAGCCTGATCGAGGAGAACGTGGCCATTGGCCCCGATCCCGACGCGATTCACAGCGAGTGGATGCATTCACCGGGGCACCGCACGAACCTGCTGAACCCCGAAGTGGACCGGGTGGGCCTGGCCGTGGTGGCCAGCCGAGGCGTGCTGTATGCGGTCGCCGACTATGCGCGCGGGGTGCCTGATCTGACGCCAGGCCAGGTGGAAGCCGCGATCGGGGCCCTGATCCGGGTCAGCGGAGTCACCGTCCTGAAAGATTTGGCGGTTGCCCGCGCCGCTTGCGCCCTGGATCGGGGACTGCCCGCGACCAAATCAAGCCTTGAACCGCAGTTCGTGATGCGCTGGCAAGACGCCGACCTGACCCGCTTGCCGCAGCCGCTGCTGGACCGGCTGACCTCAGGGCAATTTCACCAGGCAGCCGTGGGAAGCTGCGCGCCGCACGACGTGGAGGGCGCGTTCACGATGCATCGCGTTGCGGTGTTGCTCTACTGACAATTGCTGATTGTTTCAACCAAAAGACTGGTACTTTTTCCAGAACTCGGGCCAGCCGAGCCGCGGTCCGCCGCAAACGAAAATGTCGGCGTGGTACTGGCTTTCCTCGTTTCTTATGCCTTCGGAGTTTCGGTTCTGCCCGGCGAGACGGCAGCCGGTGAAGGCGCGGTCGGCAGCTTCGCGCGAAAACCCAACCACAATGAGCGTGGCGGGCGGTTGGGCGGGAAAACTGCGCAGCCAGGCGGAGTTGGTCAGACTGATAGGCGGAGGCAAATGGTAGGCTGGGCCGAGCAACTCGATTGCGCCCTGCTCGCCGTAGTTGCCGACAAGGACGCCGAGGCTGGCTTGCTGCTCCGGGGGCAGGGAATCGCGAATGCCGGCAACTGTGCGGACTAACTGGGGCCAACCGAATTCCTCGCGCAGGTCGCCGTTGCGCTGGAGTGCAAACTGCTGTAAAGGGCCGCTCCCTGCAAGGGGAAGAATCACGGCGCAGACGTAGGCTCCGCAGACTGCGAGGCCGGTGAAGAAGACAACTTGGACTATTCGCCGGCCGAGGCGGGGAAGGGAAGTCAGCCACTGCTCGGCTGCGGCCGCGCCCATGGCCAGCAGCATGGGATAGGCGCCGGCCATGTAGTAGCCGCGACCCTTGGCGAAGAAGAAAAGCGCAAGCGGGATCAGGTACATCCAGGCCAGCATCCGGTAGCGCCGCTCGCTGAGGAAAGTGACCAGGCCGGCGAGCCACAGCGGCGCGGCAAACAGGTTCACGCAGATGAGGAACTGGTCCGGCAGGAAGCTGCTGGCGCGGCCTTCGCCCACGTCGCGCACGTGGATGTGCTGGAGGAAGTGATAGGAGATGAACCCGTGGCGCACCTGCCAGAGGAAGTTGGGCAGGAAAATGAGCAGCGCGACGGCGATACCGGCCCAGAACCAGCCACTTGCTAAGAACCTGCGCGCCCGTGACAGAACGACTCCGCCGAGGATTCCGGCGATGAAGAAAATAATGGAGTACTTGGTGAGCAATCCCAGGCCGACGGCGGCGCCGATGGCCAGCCACCAGCGCGGGTTCTCTGTCTTCAGCAGGCGAACCGTGAAGTAGGCGATCAGCACCCACCACAGGAAATCGAAGGAGGTGTATTGAAATTCTGTGCCATTGAATAGCGGCAGGGGTGAGAGCGCGACTGCCAGTGCCGCGGCGGCCTGGGCCAACCGCCCTCCGCCCAGTTCCCGCGTCATAAGGCCGGTAACAACCAGGGCCGCCGCCTGCGCAAGGGCCGAAAAGAGCCGCAGGCCGACAAGCGAAAGGCCGAAGAGGGCCAGGCCGATGCGCTCAAGAAAAGGCGTCAGCGGTGGGTAAGCGACGAATCCCCAGTCGAGATGGAGCGCGTCGCTCAGGAACTGGAGTTCATCGCGGTGAAAACCGTAGCGTCCGTTGGTGGCGAGATGGAGGAGCGCGACGGCCGCTGCGATGCCGAGCAGAATGCTCCATTCCACGCGGCTCCGGTCATCGAAGGGCTCAAAGCCGTGTTCGTTGTCGATGGAGGTCATACGCCACTCTTCCCCGCTGTTTTCAGCTAGGACGACGATACGTGCCGCCGTACGTTTCAGTTTCTGGGATCAACGGCCTCGTTTCTGTCCTCAGTTTCTGTCGATCACCATCGGGACGCGGACAGACGCCATTCCCGCCGCGGTTGCCGCCTGAATGCCCAGGTCCGTGTCCTCAAAGACCAGGCAGTCCTCCGGCATGACACCGAGCTTTTCGGCAGCGATCAGAAATGCGTCGGGAGCGGGCTTGCTGTTGGTGTAGTCCTCCGCGCCGACGATGGCCTCGAATTTGTCGAGCAGCTTGGTCGAAGTGAGGGAACGGACGACCGAGCTGCGGCGGCCGCCTGAAACTACTGCAAACGGAATGCGGCCATGCTGCGCCTCAATGTGCTCCACCACTTCAGGAATCGCCCGGAGCCGCGGCAGCAGATCGTAGTAGAGGCTTTCCTTGCGTTTGCCGACCGCCTCGACGGGCATGTTCAGGCCATTCATTTTGTTCAAGGTAGAGATAATCTCGTCGACGGGCTTGCCGCCCCAGGAATAAAAGAGTTTCTCGGGGAAGTCGCAGTTCCATTCAGCAAGCGCCTTCTTCCAGGCAATGTAATGAAGCGGCATTGAGTCGACAATGGTGCCGTCGCAGTCGAAAAGATAGGCTCGGAATGGTCCGGCGGGCAATTTTAGTTTCATGCGGAAAGGGATCTCCTTGTAGTTTGATTCAATTGGTTGCTTGCCGATGCAATGCACCACCGGACGGGTCGTACAGATGGGCGCGTGCGGATGGCGCGTTCTCGCCGCGCACGTCACTCGCCTGAAGCTAGACAGGATGGATTGCCGTCGTTTCAGTTGCTGGAGCCGCGCAGCCGCCTTCGCCCGGCTTGGTCGGCTCCATGCGCAGGGCGTTGTTGAAGCGGTTGAAGTAGTTGAACAGGCCGATGGCGCAGAGCAGTTCCACGATTTCGCCTTCGGAGTAGAAGCTGCGCAATTCAGCAAACTGCTCGTCGCTGAGGGAGTTGGCATCGCGAGTGACGGTCTCGGCGAGCCGCAAGGCTGCCTTTTCAGCGGGAGTGAAGTCCTCGCGGCGAGGCCACTCGGCCAGGTGGGCAAGCTGGTCGTCGGTCCAACCGAGGTTTTTGGCGAGAATGGTGTGGCTAGCCAGGCAGTAAGGCGTCTGGTTCACCTGGCTGGTGCGAACGATGATCAGCTCCTTTAGCCGGGAGGGGACCGTTCCGGTCGACAGCACTGCAGCAAAGTGGGCCTGCATGGTCGCAAAGATTTCCGGCCGGTGGGCCATTGCCCGGAACATGTTGGGCACGTTGCCGCGCTGGGCAAAGGCCTTGTCGTAGAGCGCAGCTATTTCCGGGGTCACTTCGCTTCGGTCCAGCCGGGAAATTCGGGACATTGGCCCTCCTCATCTGTTCTTCTATGGTATCGTTCGCGCTGGTCATCCGCACGCTCCCTGGCGTTGAAAGGCGCGGTTACCGGCCCTTGCGCACGCACGAAGAGAAACAGGCCGCAAAGGATTGCGCCTCTGAAGGGAAGATTTTTTTGACGCATTCCGCTCTCTCTGCTACCTTGGTAGTGGAGATTTCAACATACGGCACTCCTCAGTAGCTCAATGGCAGAGCATTCGGCTGTTAACCGAAGGGTTGTAGGTTCGAGTCCTACCTGAGGAGCCAATTAGATTCAAGCACTTGCAAGGCTCACGGAACTCCAAAATCCCCGAAAAACAGGCAAGTGTGGTGGATTTTGTGCCGTAGCCATTTCAAAGTAGAGGTGGTACAGGTCGCAACCTGTCTCACCTCCTGCAGCAAGATGCTTCTCCCGCTCCTTAGCCTCACTCTTCTTAGCAACAAGTGATCCGTGTCCTCTGCGGGCTGCCTAACCGCAGCGCGCCCGGGTTGTGAACTCGCCTGCCCATTTTTGATCCATTTCCGATTCCGGTGCAGACTCTCTTTCCGAGTCACAGCCCGGCGATCGGTCGGATCAGGAAGCGCTTCGCCGGGCCTTACACCCGCTATCGGGAGAGGGAGAGACGGAGCAATGCTTTTTAGACGAAACAGCGTTTGGTGGTACGACTTCTCATTTAGAAATCAGCGTGTTCGCGAATCGACACATTCGAGTTCGAAGACCGTTGCCAGGGAGGCCGAGCTGCAGAGAAGACGAGACCTCGAACGCGGCATCCACAACATCACTGAGGTGCAGCAAAACCGCATCCGCCAATTGGCTGATATTGCCGAAGACTACCTGACTGATTACCGGTTGCGCTACCGCGGAGTCACGTTCGCCGAATACGCAATTGGTCATGTGGTCCGCCTGCTTGGTGACAAACTCGTCGTCGATATCGACGACGCCGTAGTGCTCCAATACCAGACCGACCGGTTGAAGGAGTCCGCTGCGCCAAAGAGCATCAACGAAGAGGTGCGTTTTCTGCTCACATTGCTTGGCGACTCCGGCGAGCTGATCCGCGCGCGGCTTCGCAAGAGAAAGAAACTCAAACTTCCTGCACGGCGAAAGATCGGTAAGGCCTATGAGCCGGAAGAAACCCACCGCCTGCGGAATCGCTCCAGGGACTCCCGCTCTCCACATATTCGCCTCGCTCTGGCGCTGGCCGTCAATGCCGGAATGCGCGATGCGGAGACCAAGGCTCTCAAGTGGAGTCAGATCCACCTCGACAAGCGTTTCGTGGAGGTAGGAGAGAGCAAGACTGCGGCTGGGGAGGGTCGCACGATCCCTATCAATTCCGTGCTTTATGAAGCGATTCTTGAGCACCGCGCCTGGTATCTCAAGAAGTTCAAGGAAATAAAGCCTGAGTTGTATGTGTTCCCGTATGGAAAACCTTACCCGAAGGATCCCACCCGACATGTGACCACCCTGAAGACTGCATGGAAGACCGTGCGAAGGAAAGCGAACGTCACCGGCAGGTGGCACGATCACCGCCATACGCTCATTACGCAGCTTGCCGAGAACGGTGCGGGTGAGGAGACGATCCGCCAGATCGTCGGGCACGTTTCGAAGGAAGTGCTCAGAGACTACCTCCACGTTCGGATGAAAGCGAAGAGGGAAGCCTTGGAGTCGATTGTCGAGCCACCAGCGGAATCCAAAGAGGACGCCGCCGGCGACTAGGGACGCGGAGTTGAACGGACTTGATCGAAATTTCAATTCCGCTTAGCTTACCCAACATCCGTGACGTCGCCGGTAGTGTCGGTGGCGTCACGCAAAACCGGAGGTGTCAATGCAACCCCTATTCACAGAAGAGGAAGTGTCGGAACAACTCAAAGTTACCGTGGCTTGCCTGAGGAAATGGCGCCTACTCGGAAAGGGCCCAAGATATGTCAAAGTCGGCAACCGGGTCCGATATGCGCCAGAGGATCTGACGGGCTGGTTGGCGACACAACCAGCCGGTGGCACGATCCCGCAGGAGCGGCTTCACGACAGCAAACTCAAGAGAATGGCTGTGCCTGCTTGAGAGAACACTCAGTAAGGAACACACCTCGGTGCCACTGGCAATGATCGACGATGCAATTGCAGCTACGCCGTGGGATCGAATTTGACGGAGTTTTGGATTCGCCCGATGCTGTCTCGGCATTGGAGGGGCCCAAATGAAGGCACGCACTCGGTATCTCGCCATAGCCATACTGCTTACGGTCCTCGACGTGGCTGTGCTTGTCTGTTACGGCTGGCCGGTTTGGACAACATGGTCAGGTGACCTCTGGAGCCGCGGGATATTGGTCCTACTGGCGGCATTAGGAGCTACCTCTCTGGCGAGTGTCTGGGCCCAAATGGGCGCTGCACAAGATGTTCTGCCTGAGCGCCAGAGCGCCGACCATGAGCAAACTGCGGTTCCGATTCCAGTAGAAGCGCGAGGACAGGCCGATGTTTGATTCGATTACGGATCTCGCGGGTAGACTGGCCGCAACGGGTTACTTCATCGATCCCGTGATGATTCAGGTCGTCTTCCTCGCCGCGAAGCTTCAGAAGCCTCTGCTTCTCGAAGGTCCCGCCGGCTCAGGCAAAACTCAACTAGCATTGTCTGTCGCTGCGGCTGGGCGAACGCACGTCGAAAGGCTTCAGTGCTATCGCGGCGTAACCGAGGACAAAGCCATCGGCCGCTTCGACGAAGGCCTGCAGCGGCTCTACATGGAGTTCTCGAAAGGCCAGCACGAGAACTGGCAGACCCTACAAGCAAACCTCAAGGGGCGGGACTTCTTTCGGCCCGGCCCGCTCATGCGGGCTCTTGAATGCGAGAACCCTTGCGTGTTGCTCATCGATGAAATCGATAAGGTGGACGAAGGTTTTGAGGCTTTACTGCTTGAGATCCTTTCAGCATGGCAGCTCTCGATTCCCGAGTTCGGCACCGTCAGCGCCAAGAGCATTCCCTTCGTCGTGCTGACCAGTAACGAGGAGCGGAGGCTGGGCGACCCTATCCGTAGGCGCAGCCTCTACGTGCGCGTCGAGCATCCGACTCCGGAGCGCGAAGCGGAGATTATCGCCAGCCGCACTCCGAAAGCGGACCAGAAGTTTCACCAGGAGATGGCGGGAATCGCACTCTCGTTCCGCAACTACTCACTGGAAAAGCCGCCTTCCGTTTCCGAAATGATCGATTTCGCCAATGCATTGCAACTGCTCGGAACCGACCACGTCACCGCGGAGCACAGAGATGTGCTGTTGCCGTTCCTCGCCAAGACGGAAAAAGATCGTCGGCACCTTCTACTTCGAGAAGGATTCAAGAGTCTGCTCGATGATGGCGCGCGGTTCGCGCAAACCCTCGCGCTCCCGGAGGACCGGCTTCATGAATAGATGGCTGTTCCTGCTGTTTTTCGCGCTTCCCCGATTCGGCGTCGGACAGACCGATCCTGCGCAGGCGGCTGGATTCGTCCGCCAATACGCGGCGCACTATCGAGTCCCGCCCGAGTTGATCGCAGCATTGATTGACGTCGAGTCGCGATGGAATCCGCGTGCAGTTTCTGACAAAGGGGCGATGGGACTGATGCAGCTTATGCCGGCGACCGCGAGACGATTCGGCGCATTCGACCCATTCAATGCCGAACAGAACATCGCCGCAGGCACGCGGTACGTCACTGCACTGATGTGGGAGTTCCACGGTGATCTGCGGCTGGTTGCCGCAGCCTACTACGCGGGCGACCGCGGCATCGCGCGAGAACAATTGGATTATCACAACCCCGATGTTGTGGCCTACGTGCAGGCGGTCAGAAGGCAGTACGTGCTTCGCAAGTATCCGGCCGTGAGGCCGGCAAGGAGGTCGACCCGATGAAGCTTCACTGGCTGATTCCAATCGTATTTCTGATCCCGCTGCGCCTCAGCGCGACCGAAGCGCCAGCCGGTGCACGTGTAGCAACCGTAACCATCAACCCAAGAGAGGTGACGATCCTGCATTTGCGGCCGGAGTTCGAATCGACGATACACATGCCGGAAGAGATTACATCCGTCATTCTCGGCAGTCCCGGAGAGTTCAAAGCCGAGCACAACGAGGGAGAGCCCGAGTACGTCTACGTCAAGCCGATCACCAAAGAGGCCGCACAAACGAATCTGCTCATTGCGACAAAATCAGGTCAGCACGTGACGCTGGAGTTGGTTAGCGATGGCGCAGGTGTAACGAACCAATCCCAGTCGGTTGACTTCCTGATCGAGTACAGGGCATCGCGGAGCTTCCTGGTTGCCGATAATTCCAGAGCGCCGGCGATACCAAGCGCGCCTAACAAGGAACCTGAAATTGGCGCAGGCGGCGGGGCCTCGAGCTCCGGTGCCGCACGGCTTTCAAGTCTCGACGAGGAGTTCAAGCAGCAACAGAAGATCAATGCTCCGAAGTGGACGAAGTGGCAGGACAAGCAAATAGACACCGCGATCGGCGACATGCGGCAGTGGAGCAACGAGACCGTGATCTCCTACTCCATTTTGAATAGCTCGAATCAACCGGTCGAGATCGTTCCGCCGCAGATACAGATCACCGGGCGCCAAGCAACAAAGAAGAAGAAAAAGAAGGAAGGCAAGGGCATCATCTCGGACCAAATGGAGATCCGCGACTACAGATTGAGCACGACCCGGCTTGAGCCTGGGGAGCGTGCTGACGGAGTGGTTCTGTTTGATCGGCCGAATTTCAAGGAATCGACGGAGAAGCTGTTCCTGCAGATCGCGCAGGCAGACCAGGTGGATCGTCCCATCCTGATCCAGCTGCCGTTCACTCCACCGATCTCCGGCGATGGCAATTAGAGAGGAGTTGAGAGACTATGAGTGTCACCGACAACAGCAGGAATGGAAGCGGCGGATTGCCAACGTCAGTGATGGAACCCGTCGAGCCGGTAGTTGAGCATTCCTCAAACCAGGACCTCAACAACCACGGGGAGTCAACCCCGAAGTTCGCGACGCGAGCTGACATCAAGGGAATCGAAGGAATCAGCAAAAGCAAACTAATTCTTCTTGGTGGAGGACTGGCAGTAGCGGTCCTCTTCTTCGTCTTCACAGCCGTTGTAGGCAAGTCGCCGAAGAAACTGGCTCCAGTCAGGCAGCTGTCTCAACAATCTAAACAGGAGCAGGCAACTCGCTCCAAGAGCAGCGTGACGCCGTTGATGGACACAGTGCGGACCCCGGCGCCGGACAACACCAGCGGCCAACTCGGGCCTGCCGACATCCGACGTACACGCTCGTTGGATAATGGCGCGGCGGCCAAGCCTCTCCCTGCCAAGCCTGCCGTTGCGAGTTCTCTGGGAGCGGTCCCCTCTTTTGCGGACACGCAACAGAAGTGGGAAGACCCGGCCCCCTACGGCGGAACTCCACCCGCAGAGATACCCCAGACGCAGCAGAACAGTTTGAAGGAGCCATCCCTCATCTTCGTGCGGAGCTTGGCGCAGAACCAGGGCGGCGTCGCACCCAAGTTGAATGGCGATGAAGATGGCGCACCACGATTAGAACTGACGCCGGGGACGCGCATCCAAGCGAAGCTCGAGACGCAGGTATCGAGCGCGGTGCAGGCTCCTGTGGTCGCCGTTGTCGAATACACCTACGCTATTGGTGAAAGGATTATTGTTCCCGCCGGGGCGCGTGTGTACGGCCAACTCCAGCAGGCAGATAGAAGCGGGCTCGTAAGCGTCAAGTTCGACGAAATCGAATTGCTCGATGGCGCGCGGGAGAAGATCGACGCCGTAGGAACGGGGCTCGATCTCGGGCCGATCAAAGGAAATGTCTACGGCAAGAACACCGGGAAGAACTTCCTTGTGCGCGCAGCGTCGGGACTCGGATCAGTGCTCGCGGAGGTTGCCGGCAACAACACCAGCGCCGCGTTCTCCGAAGACGACATGCTGCGAGAGCGGCTGGCCGAGAATATCGGCACGGCGGGCGACTCCGAGGTGATGAATCTCGACGCCAACAGCCGCGTCGTAGTGTCTGTCCCCGCGGACACGAAGATCTATGTCGTGTTCACCAAGCACGAACAGAACCCCTCTGAGGTTCACAAGGTGGCTCCCACGGCTCAATAGTGCAGCTGCACTACCTGCCTCATCTTTGCGCCCTGGCCTGTCCGCCAGGGCGTTCTTGTGTTCGGCGGCGTCGCGCTACGTCCGTGCGATTCGAGAACTTCTTGCCTCGCGCGATTTAGATGCGACGTTGTTCGAGCAGTTCCCGATGGCGTAAACCTCGGCATGGATAGAGATCGGTCCGCATTGCTCAGAGTGCGCTTGATCAATCATCGGTGCCGTTCTCTCAAAGTGCAGTTGAGCAATAGTCGGTCCAGTTGAGTCAATTCGCGATTGACCAAAGTACGGTCCCGATGGCCCAGTGTGCGGTTGTGTAATTTTCGCTCCCGATCGTTCAAATCGGAATTGCGCAAAGTTCGATCCCAATGCCCCAACGTGCGGATGCGTAAAGGTCGCTCCCGTTGAGTCAATCCGCGGCTGAACAAAGATCGATCCCTACGCTTCATCGTGCGGATGGGTCATTGGCGGTCCGCACAGAATTCTGAGGTTCGGCAATCTAGAGCGCTAGGACGGTATGAGGCGAGGCTTCCCGCAACGCCTGCAGATATAGGTGTGCTCCCAATTCCAGCGGAGTCGGGGATAGACCTCGCGGTTGTAACGGGCAATTCTACGAAAGTTAGAGACCATGCCCATCAAGCACAAAGTCGCCAGAATCACGAGAAATGCGATCGGGCGTTCCATGGTGCCGGTCGAATTTGGATGACGGACGACCGCTCTCAGCCCCGCTACACCCCAGAAACAAGCGAAGAAGATGCCAAATCCCCAAAGCAAGAACGCACGCGCGTATCCGCGAGGGTTCGGCGGCGTAACGGCTTGCGCTGAGTAAGATTGGCTTGCTCCCGAATGAAATGTCCCGGAGTAGGTCCGCGTTCCCTGTTCGAAAAGGACGGGCGCCGCCACGATATTCGCGGTTCCGCACTGGTCGCAATGATATGGGTTGAATTGCGATTGGGATGCCATGCCGTTGTCCCTGAGCAGGCGACAGCTTGCGACACCGGGCTCTTCAACTGAAATTCTAGCTCCATTCTCCCGATTTGAGCTAATTCGCGAGAACGGAGCCCTAACCAGTTAGCACGCATCCAGCTATCGAACCCGCTCATGCGACGAGGGATAAGTCCATTTTCCTATCCTGGTCCTCAGCCCTCAATTTGACCGAATATTGGTTCGCATCCATTCTCTCGCTCGACACGGATGCCTCCGAGCAGCCGGGTCCAGGAGAGAAAACCTATGAAAACCGCACTGGCCTTCTGGCGGCGCTCCCCACTGTCCGCCTCAACCTCCACGCTCGTTTTTCATCGCCCCGATGAAATCAATTGGGTCCAGATCGTCCTCAAGATGGCTCTGGGATTGATTCTCTTCGGCAATCTGCTCGCGCCGTTCTCAATAAGGGCCCAGAACCTCGGAACTTCCCCTCAGTTCGGTCAGGCCGTGCAGGGCCAGCAAGCGACGACCGTTGAAGGTACGGTCCTCAATATCGTGAACTGGGGCTGCAACGTCATCGCTCCGGTGATTGCCGTCGCTTGCCTCGGCGTCGCTGGATGGCACTTCAAGTCGGGCCGCGGCTACCTGGGTTGGGGTGTCAGCGGCGTGGCCCTCATGGTGATCTCCGGTCTCGGTCGCATGGCCGAAGGCTTCATCACGCAGGCGCAAGGCATTCAGTAGTCAAAGCAGGGAGCCATGCAGACGCCACAGTTTCTCCTCGACCTTCTCCAATTGCTGCTCGACCTCGCGGCTCCGGCGGCCTTCTGCACGCTGGCAGCCGCGGGCGTGAGCCTGCGGCACGAAGGTGGGATCAACTTCCACGTCAACGGCCGCACCGGCAAATGGATCCTATGGACCGTCGTGCTTCTTACGCTCCCGGAGTTGTTGTCGTGGATTGCGGCGCAAGGCATCAACATCCCTTCCGGCAGCGGATCGGTTGGCACAAGTTGGCTGGCCAGCATGGAGACCGTCTTCAAGAATTTCGTGAGCCAGATCGTTGTCGCCAAACTGGTTCCCGTAATTGCAGCTTACTTCGTTCTGAAGGCAACGCTCGATGGCGCTGCCGGCGAAAATCCGCTCGGCTCGGTTGTTGCCGCACTTTTCCTAATGTCGCTGTCGGCCACGATGACGCTCTTTCAAGGCTGGAACTCGGGAGGCCAGTACGCAATGACCGACATGCTGACCTCCCTCTGGAACTACATCGCGGCGCAGATTTTGCCGGCCGCGGCGGGACTTGCTTGTGTCGGAGCAGTGATCAATTTCGTCCGGCACAGACCCTGGACCAGGCAGGTCTTCGCTGCGATCTCCTTTCTTAGCGTAAGCGGCCTACTTTCGCTCTTCCAGGCGATGGCTGCGTGAGGACGGAAATATGAGTCTCGACGGATCCATCACGAACCTCGCCTCCTGGGCCGGCAACACCATGATGCCCACGATGGCCGGCATGTTCTTCGCGGGTGCGGTGTACCGCTATAGCAAGAGCGGCCCATTCGAGCACCTTCTGTACGGAGGGTTCGCCTCGCTGTTGTGTTCCGGGATGCTTCGGACCCTCGAAGGCTTCGTGCAGCACGCGGGCGCGACGAATGCCGACGCATTCTGGACGGCGACGATGAGCCTGGTCAATTGGACAGCCAACGTGATCCTGCCCATCTTTGCGCTGACACAGCTTGCGGCGATGGCCATGCACATGGGCGGAGTGGTTTCAGAGATTTATCCAGGCTCGACGTGGATAAGGAAGTTTGTTGCAGCCCTCGGCGCATTGACGGTCTCCGGAATGGTGCGTCTCGCCGAATCCCTGGTCACCCAGGCACACGGGATAGGAGGGTAAGCGCATGAGTCTTGATATGACGCCGGTTCACCGCAACCTTCATACCAAGGTGACGTTTCTCGGTCTCGAATTCGAGGACCTGATCCTGGTGCTCGCGCTCGCCGCGCTGATGAACCTGCTGGCCCACTTTGTAAGTGGGAATGCCCATGTATTCGGGATGCCGCTCAACATCTTCATGGAATTCGTCGTTCCCGCGCTGGCAGTGCCGTTCCTGATCCTCTTCAAATACGGCAGGCCGCGCGGCTATCTCACCGACCTCGTCCGCTCGTTCTTTGCTCCGAAAGCCTGGTGCGCGCTTGAGCGAGATTCGGAACTGACGCAACCTTACGTGGTCGACGAGGAAAGCTGAGTCTATGCAGGCATCGATCAGGACACTGAAGAACGGAACGGTCGTTGCTGTTTTAGACATGGAAGCCGCACGCGTCGCGTTCGCAAGTGTGATCTTCGCGGCGCGCATCCATGAGGAGATTGTTCCACTGGCGCGGATCGTGGAGCAGCAATTGCAGATTGAAGGTGCGGGAACTCTGAGCGGGGAGGTTGGCTATGCCGGTCACTCAAGCAGAACACGATAAAAGTCTCAAAGCGCCCGCGGTCTGCGAATTGCTGCCCCTCCGTGATCTCCCCGCGGGCGACAACATCATGGTGCGCACCAATGGAGCATTTGTCGTGGGATATGAGCTGAAAGGCATCCTCGCCTACTTCGCAACCGATAGCGACCGAAACCAGAACAAGTCGATGCTCGAAGCGCTCTTTCGTAGCGTTCCCGATGTCAGCATGCGCATCCAGTTCCGCTACGAGATTTCGGAACATCTGGGCGATCTGCTCGATACCTATGTCCGCGAACAGCGCACGGAACAGTCCGAGGTCATGGCTCTCGATACGCATCGGTTGAGGATGTGGCGCCAGAAGGACAATAACGGATTCTTCTTCGAGAATCGGCTGCATGTGTATTTTATCTGGGACCCGCGCCTTCACGCGAAGTTGTATCACTCTGTTCAGCAGAAGCGCAGTGCAAACGGATTCACACTAAGCCAAAAGAAGGCCATCCAGCGCACTCGGAAGGAGCACGAGACCTATCTGGCCGAGTTTGAATCCATCCTCCGGGGCATCGAGGGGTCGATGGAGGCGGTCGGCCTCGGGCCCCGGAGACTTGTCACCCAGGAACTTTTCGAAGAGGTGAAGCTGGCGCAGCATCCGATCAGGCGGGATCGGCGGCCGTATATTCCTGGCGAAGAGATGATTGAGTATCGCAGTGCTCGGGAACAGGCGACTGAGGGAAGCATCCTCAACGAAACTGAAACGTACCTCAACCTCGATGGGTATCTCTACTCGGTAGCGAGCCTCAAGGAACTGCCGGATGCCACCTTTCCGGGAATGCTGCAAAGCTTCTCGACGCTTGGGTTCCCAATTGTTATCAGCGGTCAGGTCGTCATTCCTGACCAGGTCAAGGTGCTCAAGAGCTACAAGAAGCGTCTGCAGAAGATGACGGCTGCGCAGAAGGACGCGAACGGGAATTTCAAGTCCAATCCCGAAGCAGAAGTCGCGCAGGCGCAGCTTATCCAGGTCCAGCGCGACATCATCTCTTCGTCGCTAAAGACTGCAAAGCTCAGTCTCTGCGTTGTAGTCCGCACGTCTCAACCAGCGCTCACACTTCGCGATCTCGAACGGTCAGAGCGCGAACTCGCGAATCGCACGCAAGAGGTCCTGAACGCTTTTACCCACATGAACGGCGCGAAGGCTGCGACAGAGACTATCGCCAAGCGGCGCATCTTCCTTGGAACCTTACCCGGCATGGCCGAGGCCGACAAGCGCGACCAGGACATGCTCTCATCCAACGTCGCCGATCTTGTGCCTGTAGAGATGCCCTGGACTGGGACGCGGAGAAGTCCTCTGATTCTCTTCGAGACTCCCTTTCGCCAGCTCATTCCGTTCTCCATGTTCGATCCCGACCTTTCCGATGCGAACGGGTTGCTGATGGCCAAGAGCGGCGGAGGAAAAACCCTCGCCGCACAGCAGATGCTGTTGATGGCCGCGCGCGCGAACCCACTCATCTCGATCCTCGAACGTGGAGACTCCTATCAACCGCTGGTGGAGTTGATGGGCGGGGAGATGATCGAGATGTCGCTGGACAGCGACCAGACCATCAATCCATGGGACCTGCCAAGAGGCGAAGATCGCCCGTCGAACGACCAGATTTCATTTCTCAAAAACCTCTCGCGGCACATGCTGGGCGAGAATACCCCGCCCGATCTCGACATCGACCTGCTCGACAGTGTCCTGCTCGAAGCCATCGCCTCAACCTACAAGCGTTGCAGCGCGAAGACCTCGAACCCGATTCCCCTTTTCGGGGACCTGGCCGCGGAACTGGCGCACTGGCAGGACCGCGACCGCAATCAGAAGATCAACGCGATGGCACAGATGGCTTCGACGAAGTTGCGCGCCTGGGTGGATGAAGGCCCGTATGCCCGGCTCTTTGACCGGCCCACCACCGTCCAGTTGAACAATCCCTGGCTCTACTTCAACGTCGAGAAGCTGAAGGACGATCCACGGCTCGAACGGGCCATGAGCCTTCTGATCGCGCACACGGCCACTCATCGCGCGTCGGGGATGACCGGCCGGCCAAGCATTGTCCTGCTCGACGAATGCTGGGCGCTGCTTGAGTCCCCGATCCTGGCCAGCGTTGTGGTGCAGCTCTTCCGCACTGCGCGCAAGCGCAACGCAAGCGTTTGGGGCATCAGTCAGACGCCGGAAGATTTTGTGGGCACGCCCGACCGGCCCAACGAGCACGGCGCCGGCATCGTGAAGAATGCGACAACGAAGATTATCGGCAAGCAGCCGGGCGATATGACTGCGCTCCGGGAGCACGTCCACCTGAACGAGACTGCGCTGAACCAGATCAAGACCTTCGCTCACCCAAAGAAAGGCCACAGCGCCGAATTTCTGATTGCCATCGGCGAGAAGGCGGAATCGACGCACGCAATCCGTATTGTTCCCAGCCCCGTGGATTACTGGATCACTACAACCTATCCGCGGGAGCGCGCGTTTCGCAAATGGTGGCTCGGCCAGCACCGGCAATTGCCGCTGATCCAGGCTTACGAAGAGCTCGCCGGGCAATACCCTAGCGGTCTTGCGGAACTTGCTCCTTTGCCAGTGGAGCTCTCGGGAGAGATGCAGGAGGCAATCAGCCAATGAAGGACAGAGGACAAAGCGAGCCGGAACTGCTTCTGAACGGTGAACCATACAGCGTGGATGGGAAAAGGACTTCGCGGCCTCTCGGCCGCTGGCAGAGGAGGCTCCTTGGCTGCATTCTCCTGATCGAGATCTGTGTCGTCGTGCCAAAGTACGCGCATGGACAATTTCTCAGCGTCTTCGATTCGATCTTCAGCTCGATCCAGAACGACATCGGCAGTTCCTTGAGCCAGATCAATCAGATTATGCAACAGACCCAGAAGCTCTATCAGACGACTCTGGCACCCCTCGCGGCGCTCAATCAAGCTCGGGGATTCGTCGCAAACTCGATCAACAGCTTTCGCGGCCAGATGAATCAGATCTTCAACACGTCTTTCACGAGCGCAGTTACTTCCGGGCCGCAACAGTTCGAGAGCATCTTGCACAGCCGGCTGTCATCGAACATTCCGGCACTGCAGACGAGCTTCACCTCGAACTATGGCACAGTTCCCCAGGTCAACACAGCCTCGCCCCAGGATCGCGTGATGATGGACGTCGACGACGCGCTGGGTCAGGAGAACCTGAAGACCACGCTCATCGCCGATCAGGGCGCAGACGTCATTCTTCAGACCGCGAACCAGATGGAGAATCAGGTCGCGTTGAGCACACCGGGCTCCAATCCCTTTCTTACCGCGCAGGCGCAAGTAGCCAATCTCCGCTGCCAAGCCTACATCCAGAAAATGCTTGCGGCGGAAATACGGCAGGAGGCCGGACGGATTGCCCACGACAACGTGCTGGTCAAGCGCAGGACTGCGGCGGCAGGCGGCATCAACAGCCTCATCACCGGGGCGCTTTCAGGGCAATAGAGGAGAACCGACATGAAGGACCCAAAGAAAAACCCAATCAAGCGGCGTAGGTCATTTTTCTGGCGGCGTGAGCCCTGTCTCTATACCGACCTGGCAGCAACGGCCGTAACTGCTGAATCTCCGCAGCGGGAGGTGCAGCCCAGGTATCGTCCAAGTCTGCTGAAGGTCGCGATCGTTGCTCTTGCTGTGCTCGCGATTCTACCAACGCGGGCCAACGGACAGTTCGGCATCGATACGGCGGCGATTTTGGCCGCGCTTTCCAAGATGCAGTCGCTGATGAATACGTTTATCGCGACGCCGCTCAAGACGATCAATCAATACGAACAGAGCGTAGCGAAGTACGAGCAGCAGGTCATGTATCCACTCGCTGCCATCAATCAGGCGAAATCGTCGGTGATGCAGTTTGAAAGCCAGTTCAACAACGTGAGCGGGATGTTCCGAGTGAATGTATCGAGCGCCACGCTTCCGCAATCCCAGAACCTTGAATCACTGTTGCTCTCACGTAACGCGGCCAACGTTCCGAATGTCTCCGGTCAGTTTCAGAACGTGTATGGCGTGATCATGGCTCAGAACACAGCGTCTCCGCAGGTACGGACGATGACGGACATGACCGACGCGCAGGCTCAGGATGCGATGAAACGCGCAATCGAGATCGACGCGCTCTCCGATGCCGAGTTGAACGAGGCCAATCAGATGGGCCAACAGATCTCGCAGGCCGCTCCAGGCAGCGCTCCGATCCTTGAAGCCGAGGCCGACGTGTGGGTTGTACGCGCCAACGCCTATACTCAGGCGGCACTGGCCGAGTTAATGCGGACCCGTGGCATCGATCTTGCTAACCAGAGCAAGAACTCCAAGCTTGCGACGACGGACAACACGAACAACAACGGGCTCATCAATGGAGCACTGACCAATCGGTGACAGCTATGTTGTATGTCCACTTACATCCCGTAACGATGCTGGCGTTCTTTCAGGGAACGCAACTGAACCTGTTCGAGCGATTCCTGTCGCAGGCGGTATCCGGGATTGATTCGACCAGCATCACCTCTGGGATGCAGAACGTGGCGTATGTCGTCTTGGTTGTGGGCTTCTTGTGGCAGGTCCATCAGTCGGCACTGCACGGTGGCGATGTGCGCGGCCTTGGAACGAGCCTCATCAAGTATGTGGCTACTGCAGTCGTGGTGATGAATTACGGTGCGGTCTTTACAACGATCAACCAAGGCTTCGTGAATGCGGGAAATTGGGTGAGCAATGCTTCAGGCGGAGGAAATGTGCTTCAGAACTGGGGGAGTGATCTCAAGACCCAATTCACACAAGATGGGGCGCAACAACTCTGGGGACTGATTACTGGCTCTATCGCAGGCCTTATTGACGGCATCTTGATACTAGTGGCCTACATACTTTACCCCGTTGTGGTTGTGATCTTCGGGTTCTTTTATATCTTCTACGGCAGCGTCCTCTATATCTTCGGTCCCATCGTAATCGCGCTTATGCCGCTGGGGGCAGCCAATCGGATCGCGAAGGCGTATGTCGAAAACGTCTTCGTCTGGAACGCGTGGCCTGTGCTCTACGGCGGGTTCGGTGCACTTTTGAGCGCGGTCCAGATGGGCCAAATTGGCCAGATGCTTAACCAGAACGATTTTCTCGGCGGCCTGGGGAACCTTGAAGGCTCGTTCCTGATCGGAATCGTGAGTATCGTCTACTCTCTGGCGATTGCCGTCATACCTTTCATTGCCAAGCGCATTGTCAGCGGCGACATCGGCAGCACGGCGGTCGCAATGGTGAGTACGGCAGTCACCGCGCTGACCGCGGGCGCTGCCGGTTTTGAAGGAGCGGCGGCCGGCGTGGCGGCATCGCGAGCGGGTTCAGCCGGCGCAAGTTCTGCGGGGGCTTCCGCCGGGTCCGCAAGCGCGGGCTCGGCTCGTGCCCTCACCGCGGCAGGGAGCGGGAACCAGCCCGCGCCGCCGCAATCCGCTCCCATCGCAGCCTCACCGACCAGCGGTTTCGCGCTGGGTAACGGCAGCCCGACGCTGGAGGGACACGCGGAGCAGATTCGCAGTTCGATCAGCGACGTGATGGGTGCGGACAACTCCAGCAATGAAAGCAGCGAAGCGATCTCTGCCCCAACGCAGAGTTCAGGTCTCTCGCAGGTCCAGTCCGGCGCCTCTAGTGCAAGGGCCGGAGGTGTCGCCAGATCTTCGGGGTCAACAAGACGGGGACCTAGCGTACATCGATACAACCTGGGGACATGGACCGCATATCATGCTGCACGGATTGCGGCAGGCAGCATCGCCGGAGCGACTAGGCGCACGGCAGATCAGGATTAGGAGGACTCATGAAAACGAGCGCAGCAACGGCAGGCGAAGCCGTCTTGGCGAGGCCGAAGTATTACGAAATGGATGGAGCGCTGCGAGCCAATGCCAACCGCGCCTGGCTGCTCGCCTTTCTGACGATCCCGATTGCGTTGCTTGCGATCGGATTTGCCATCTTCGTCCGCATGCAGCCGCCGACGGTGATTCGCATCGGCCCCAATGGCGATGCCTCCGTGCTCGGAAAGCCGGCGAAGGGGGCTGTCAATGATCTTGCCAACAGCGGGACTGACGAGTTTCTTGATGAGGCATTCGTGAAGCGTTTCCTCACCGGCTACCTCAACTATTCGCCCTCGGACGTGGACGACCACTGGGCGAGCAGTCTGAATATGATGACACGCAACCTTCGCGCCTACACGCTGAAGGCGATGGGAGACGACGACACGCGGGGCAAGATCGACGACGGCCAGATCCAGTCTGTTTTCCACCTTCGTGAAATTGACGCTGTTGGGGGCGAGCCGCTCACGTATCTCGTCTACGGTGTCAAGGATGTTCACCGACTGTCGAATGGAAACGAATCGATCGACCACTTCGTGAACGAGTATCACATTCGGCTCATCGCGGACCGCCGCTCTGACGTTAATCCCGATGGCTTGTGGATTGCTGAATATAGCGAGAGACCCATCGACGGCGAACGCCGCGACCGCATCCTGAATGCGCCCGATGCCGCTATGGACAACAAAGGAGGCCAGTGATGGAGGCTGCACTTGCAAGAGTCGCCGAGATGCAATCGCCGCCGGAATCCCAGGGACCGAGGCGCGCACGCAGGTCTCGCCAGCACGCCGAGGAAGTAGTTCGCTACTTCCTCGCCAAAGACGGTTCATCGATTGAGAAGCCAGAGCTCGGTGTGGAGGTAGCCAGCGAAGGCGAGGCTCTGATCAAAGCATTTCAATCGAAGAACGGCGTCATATACACCGTTCTCGCCTACAAAGCGGAAGCGGAGATACTGGGAGAATCTCCGACATTGGTCAAGAAGCCCCTGCGTAAGTAGGGCCACAAGGTCAGCACGGATTCAAAGAGGGACAAACCTGAAATACGGCTCATGTCGCCTCCTTGACGCCTTATCGCAAACGCGATGAGGAATTCCGCTGACCCGGTTTGCACTCTCGAAGCCTGGTTCGGCTTGACACCCCACCCCTAACCCGGGCGGCCAGGCGAGGAGAATGAGGACCGGCAATCAGCCACCTCTTATCACTTCGTCTCGAAGCGCCAGACAAGTGAGGAGAACATGACAGCGAATAGGACACAAAGCGCGGCCTTCGATCAGCAGTTCATTCTTGAACTGGGGATCGATGCGTCCGGTAACGTGACCCATAAGCAATCGAAGCTCGGCCGGAAGGACACGCTCCAGGGTAAGCTCCTTGGGCAACTCTATCCCGGAATCCGAGTAGCGCGTGTCAGTGTGCCGTATGAGTTGACGCCGTACGAGCAGTCTGTGGTGGAGAACCGCATGGCGAGTCTCGAGTTCGGCGGGGTCAAATACAGACTGGTCGGCGCGAGCGGGTCGGCGAAGGATGGCAAGTTCTACTTCGTCGATCATGCCCACGCCGATCAGATTGCTGAGCGCTTTCAGCACTGGCCCGAGGCGGCGATCGTGTACTTTGCGATCCTTGTCTCCGACTGCAAGCTGATGGTCGAGGAACCCGACCTGCGCATCGCCGTGGTCAAGGATCATGTCCTTGGCACCAACGATTGCCGTGGCTGGGTGCGTGAAACCCTCTATCGGAAGCTCAAGATCGGCATGAATCGCTTTTGCCAGTTCCGGCTGGCATTCGACGCGCGCGAACCGAAGCAGGCGAAGGGTGCATTGAAGGCGATGAGCGACCGCGTGGCCGACAGGCTCGGGGTCGATGTAATTTTGCCGGAAAGCGCCTGCAAGCCGTCCCTGAAGGGAGGAGTGAAGTTTCTTCCCCAGCTGGGAACGTCGGGCCGCATGTACACGGGGTCGGCAGTCCTTGGGATCAAGGAGATCTCCCGTGTACTGGAGTTCAACTCCAGCTATACGCTGGTCGAACACGCTTCGGAAGACAGCTTGCAACTGGAGATCATGCCTCGGGCGATCGAGCAGATTCGCAAGCTGAGAAAGGCCTGGGACAACGGCGACTATGATGCGCTGTTCGAACTCCTGGGCAAGTCGGAGTCGGAGACGTTCGATGAGGATGCCAGCTTCGACCTCGAAGCGCTGGAACAAGGTAACGCGAGTGCTTCGGAGGGATGCGATCCCGCCGAGGCCGTTCTTCTGGCTGACCGCAGCGGAAACAGCATCAGGTTTCCTTACGTTGCCAACCAGATCAATCGCAAGCTCGCACGCTGGGCCTTTCGCGTCTGCACGGGCGGCGGTTTTCGGTTGCCGTCCTTCGCCCTCGCGGACGACGGCGTTCTGGTCGAGCACCGGGGCAAGATCCTCTCGGCGTCCGACTGGATACCCGAAGACAGCGCCATTACAACCCTGACGGCGGAGAGAGGACTCTGCATCCGGTATCCCATACGGATGCAAGAAGACCTGCTCCCCATCCGCCATCTCAACCACAACGAGATTGTTTCAACTCTCAAACAAGCGTTGAACGCGCCTAACTTGGACGACGATTTGGTCGCCTATATCTTTGAGCGGCAGCTTCGCATGGAGGGAACATACGTCCTTCGTTCGGAGACCGCAAGCAAGAATGGCGGCGATTTCGACTTTGACACCATCTGCGTGATGCCGTGCGACCTGTTCCCGAAGTTCGTTGCGGGAAGGGTCGCTAGCGGGGAGAATTTCCAGCAGGAGAAGACCAAGCACCAGAAAGCGAAGTCTCCCTGGTGGAATGCCTGCCTGGTTGCGATGAAGGCGAGGGGAAACCGGATCGGTTCCATCACCGATCTCAAGACCTCTTGCCTGGCAGCGGGAAAGCCGCATCTGGCCTACCGTCTTGTCGAGCAACTGCAGAACGCGCTCGATTCCCTCAAACACAGGGTCGAGGTGGATGAGCAAATAGTCAGCGAGATCAGGAAGGAGGTAGCCCCGGCGCCCTGGCTCCGCTATAAGCGGGAGCGCAGAGTGTCGGACCTGCCGGCCCATCTTGATGTCGTCGATACGGACAAGGTTGGCAGGCTCTACAACGTCCTGCGCAAGGAGATCGGCTTCTTTCTCGACGAAACCGGCAACGGCTTTGAGGAGAAGATGGCGATCGAGGACTTCCGCGGGCTCTTCTCGGGCGAGATCGTCACCCGGGAGATGTTCGAGGAATGCCAGCTGGTGAATTCGATCTATGGAGACATCGCCAGCCGGATTGTCCAGCGCGAGCAGGAAGTGAAACAGGAACTGAAGGACGCCCAGGCGCAGTGGGAAGCAGTGCGCCAGAGCGAGGACAAGGACAAAAAGAGGGCGGCAGTTCTGGCGCGGAATAAAGCGCAAGCAGCTCTCCGGGAACACGAGCAGGAGGCGCGGGATCAATTCAGCTCCCTGCATCTGTTCATTCACTACTGGGCGCAAGGCAAGGATGAGAACCGGCGGGGATGGGCGCAGGCGATGAATTCTGTCGTCACAGGCGGCTCAGGCTCCGGCGCAGTCCTCTTCCAGTCGTTTCCGCAAGAGGTGGTCGACGTGTTTGCAGAGGTCACCGGCGGCGAGAGAGTACGAGTGCGCCTGCCGAAGTCAGTGAACGGCTACGCCCGGTTCGACGACGAGCAGCGAGCATGGCTGGTCGAGCGGAGGGCAAATTCGGAAGGCCCGGATTGCGAGAAGCGGGTCTTTCTCTTCCGATACATGGGAAAGCGCACTCTGGTCTTCGAAAACACGAATGTTCCAGCTTCCCTGGTGCATTCCTAACCTGAAAGGGAGAAGCCGACGCCTCTGGCCCGGTTTCTCCCTTTCTTTTTTTGAACACACATTGCCCGCTCGGAGGCCGCTATGAAAATGTTCATGACCATATTTCTGATGTTTCCGGTTGCCGTAGCCGGTGCGCAGACGACGAGCCAATCCCAGATCCGTCACATCGAAACGTCGCTGAACCATCTCACCGTTCTCGAATTCGGCGAGTCCGTAACGACACTCGCCATCGCCGATCCGGACAGTTTTCAGGTTGAGCGCCACGACGACAAGGTTTTTGTGAAGCCGCTCCGCGAAGGAGTGTCCACAAATCTCTTCGTCTGGACGGCGTCGAGGGAGTTGAGCTACGAGCTCGATCCGGCTGGCCAGCTTTCGGCGATGGATGTGCTGGTGCGCACCGTGCCGCCGCCTAATCCCCACACGAGCGCGCAGGCCGCCGCTGAACCGTCGGACGCTGAGATTCGTAACATCGCATCGCTGGTCCTCACGCAGGCCATGATGGGAGTTGAGGACATTGCGCATGACGCCGACAAACATCCAGCAGATCGCGTCGAGGTCACCCTCGATCAGGTCTTTCGCGCTAAGGACCGGATATACATACGCTATTCGGTCGCGAACCAGACGAAGGCTCCGTTCCGGGTGACGACGCCCGATGTATCTGCTCCGCTGCCAACCGAGCAGCCGGTCTCGCTCGTCAGCCTAAGGGACCACCAGATCACTTCGAGGACATTCGCGGCCTTCAAAGTCAAGCAAGGATCGAACCTTCCTGTTATGCAAGCTGAGTCAGTGACACGCGATCTTGCTCCGGGGGAGAAGACAACGGAGGTCATCAGCATTGGCAGCTCGCCGGCCACCGAACCGCAGATTTATCAACTGAGTTTTGGCGCCGACCAGAACGGATCTTTGCAGGTCGAGGCGGTTCTCTAGCCATGGACGCGCAGGGCTATATTTCTCCAGAAGAAGTGCGCCAGGCTCTTCGCAGTATTTATCGCAGCGATGCTGAAGCGAATCTGCAAACTGCCCTCCTTCATTCCCTCTCGGATAGCCTGAAACCTGTCAATGAGAAAGGCCGCTGGAAGCCCAGCCCTTTGCTTGTTCTCCTGGTCTCACTTCTGTGCGCTCTGATCGGAGTCTTCCTCTATTTCTCGATTGGAGGGCGCGCATGAGCCCTTACTATGACCAGCCAGAATGGCGTCAGAGAGGGCCGGAAGATGTTGCCGGTGTCCTGGTACTGCTCGCGTGTGCCGTACTTGCATTCGGCTGGTACGTTGCCGTATCCCGACTTCATCTGCACAACTCCCAGTGTCTTGAGATTTTTCTCGACTGCGCCATTCTGTTTTTCGGTGGGGGCCTCGCTGCCGCGCAGTTGGCTGGCGGGAGGAAAAAGAGAGAGGAGAACTGGCCCCATCCCGCCATCCTCGTTCCCGGATCGAAGGATGCGAAGATCGTCCGCCGCGCCAACCAGGACGGAGCTACGGTGCTCGGCTACAACGTCCACAAGGAGCCCTGGCTGTGGCCGGACATCGTACGCATGAAGCACGGTGTCATTGTGGGTGGGACTGGGGCGGGCAAGTCCACTTTCCTCGAAAACATCGTCGCTCAGGATATGAACCGGCGCTTCGGCCCGCGCAGGATGCCGATGATCATCTTCGACGGCAAGGGCGAACGCGAGTTTCTGGACCGTCTGGTGCCCCACATCGAGGCCGCGGGACGCCTGCAGGACCTGCGCGTGATCGATCCAACGCATCCCTCAGAGTCTGCCCGGTACAACCCCTTCTACGCGCTCGACGACGCCTACCAGGAGCATGTGAATTTCATTTTTCGGTCTTTCGGACTGCGCGAAGACTTCTTCAAGGGGCATCAGGAGGCGTATCTATCGGACCTGGTTCGCATCCTCCAATACACAGGCAAGGTATTCAATGTCTACGACGTGCTGGTGATGGCGCTCGATGAAAAGGTACTGGAAGAGCAAATTGGAATTGCGAAGGCACGTTTGGCGACTGTGCCGGGCATCTCGATGCAAAGGCGTTTGAACTTCGAGATGTCGGTGAAGATGCTCCAGCAATCGCTGGCGGACCGGGAGCGAGTGGAAAAGATTCAGGGGCTCTTGAATGAACTCTTGAGCTTCCTGGAGGACGAACTGTCGATCGTGACCGGATCGTATCAGGACCTCCTCACGCTCGACGACGTTCTCAATAACGATCTCATTCTGTTTGTCTCCCTCAACGCCAACCGCAATCAGCGCGCAGTCGAAGCTCTCGGGAAGATTCTGCTCCAGAACATTCAGCTGATGGTCGGCAAGCGTTACGCGCAGCCCGCCGGCGACAGGGATGCCGACGAGCCGATGCTCTCGGTGATCCTGGATGAGTTCGCGCCCTTCGCCTATCCGGGATTTACACAGGTACTCCAAACGGCACGCGGGGCGCGCGTCTCATTTCTCTTTTCGTTCCAGAGCATGCCCCAGTTGCAGCGGGTGAGCCAAGCTTTCGCTGACGAGGTATCGTCAGCGCCGGGAACGAAGATGATTATGAACGTATCGGAAGAAAACACGTCGCAGTGGTTCCTGAAAGCTTCCGCCAGGATTGCGACCAAACGTCGCAGCCTTTCGGTGCGCCGCACCGGGATATTCTCGACAAAATACACCGAAACTGGAACAGGCAGCGAGAGCGACATTAAGGAAACCCGCGCACGCGAGGACCACATCAAGAACCTGCCGGTAGGCCAGATGGAGGTCCTGATGGTGGACAACCGGGAAGGCACTCGCTACTCCCATCTGCACGTCCGGCGAGCGCCGCGCTTCGAACTCGAAGGGATCAAGCCGTCCCTCTATCCGATGATGCACAGTTATCTGGACAAGGGAGTAGGCGTCAATCTCCGCTTCAAAGAGGCCGAAAACCGGAAGCAACGGCGCCGGAGAACGGCGGGAGTATTCCTGGGCGATGCCGCAGGAGAGTGACAATGCGAAGTCGCGTCATCATCGGATTGATTGTCATTATCGTGATGTTCGGTTGTCTACACGGCCGCTCTTTCGGTCAAACTCCGAATCAGCAAAGCTCCGCGACGACCCAGCCTGCGCCCAAACGCCAGGGTTTCTTCGACTACGCTGTGGGCAAGATCAATCCTCAAGGCCGCGACTACGGGTCAACGATCGAGTCCGGCCGGAGCGCCATTGTCGACAATTCGGTCGACGATCTCTACTTCTGGTCGAACGTGGTGACGTTGACCCTGCTTTGCGGTTTGGCCGCCATAGTGCTTTTGCAATGGCGTGCCGCGGACAAGCGCGAGGTCATCGCAGCGTCCCTGATCGCACAGTTATGGAACGGCCGCGTCAGCGACAGGATCGAGATTGAGAGGCGCACGGGGCAATATAGCCGGCTTGTCGAGACTCACAATGCCGAAGCAGAACGCACTCTTGTGCAGAAGTCGCAGGGATCGGAATCAGCGAAAGACGCCGACGTGAGCAGGAGCGTCCGCAAGCTGGCTGGAAAGAGCGCCGCAGGGAACGGCGCAACGCAGCTCCGTCTGAATATGGAGACGGCCGCAGAGGCAGGAAGCGGCGAAGGCGCCGATCTTGAGCAGAGCAATCTGTTGTTGCAGCGGCGCGTCGAAGCTTTGCAGAACAGCGAACAGAATCTTAAACAACGCCTGAACCAAACAACGGTCCTGCTTGATCAGGAACGGAGGCGAAATGCGGCTCTCAAAGGCGCATAAGCAGGTGGACATGGCGAAAAAGACCCCATCCGATTTCAACAAACACGATGACTGGCTGGCCTACCTCCGCGTGGAGGTTCCGGTCAGCGAGCGGCCGTTTGCACTGGCCGCCGGCCGCATGGAACTCTTTCGAAACTTCTACCGGGTGAGGCAGGTTGAGTTCCCATCTCAGTTCGCTAACGTATTGACTCGCATCGAAACGCTTCGCGATCCCGAGCGGACAGATGCGTTGGAGGCGCTGAATGGCGAGATCTTCGGAAGTCTGACAAGACGCCCATTCGACGAGGCGAAGACGGCAGGGTCCGAAGATAGGACGCCGATAGTGGCTTCTCCGCAGGAACTGATCGATCAATTGCTCGACCATCTCGCGCAGAAGAATCCGTATTTCGCTCTCTGGCTGGTTTACAAAAGGGGCGTCGGCGAGCGCACAGTCGCTAAGGATTGGGGCGGGTATCTCCTTCAAGAACTCGGTTTCGAAAGCACCGAAGAGATTGCGTTTGCGCAGGCGATGTCCGAGTTGGACAAGATTCTCAACCTCTATCGCTACTGGAACCGGGCGCTTCCCAGCCTTGCCTTTGAGCGCATCTGGTTCCTTCACTACCTTCGCGGCCCCGAGCGGATGGCGCAAACGCGCGCGGTTCTCGGGTCGCTTACGACGGAGTTAGTCGCATGTACATCCGCGTAATCAGCTTCGGGACGAACTGGTGGGCAATGCATTCGGACGACGCTGACGATCCATTTTGCTTTCGGCGGCGGGCTGCCTGGTTCAATGCTGCCGCCCTTTTATTGGGAAGGCGCTTGCATCACTGCGCCGTCTATTCCGGCCAGGTGCGCTTCAATTCTAGGAGCGGCTTCGATCCTGAATTTCCCCTGCGCGCCATCGGCAAGACATTTCTCTGTTCCGGCCCGCGGCAATTCGCGGGCAAGACCCATCTGTTGTTCGCGCGTCCCGCAACTGAGAAGACGCCCGACGCTTACCTCGTCACGCTCAATTCCACCGATCATGGCGCCATCCGTTTCGATAAAAGCGGCTGGAAGTCTGCACGAGTCCAGCCCATTTCGATCAGTTTGCGCGGTCCGAGGTACGAGGCCATCCTGCTTTTCGGCGAACAGGATTGGGTAGAAGGTGACCTGGGACGCTGGCGGATTGAATCCTCTGCTTGCCGGCTAACGCTCGCTGGCGGGGGAAATGGAGGGCCGCTCGGGTGAGATATTACAAGGGCTATATCGCCGTCTCGGATACCTGTGACGTCCCGGTCTTACTGGAAATCCGGAACTCCCGTGCGATCTGTTTCGATCAACTCCGAGACCTTCTATCGCACGAAATGCTAGCAGTACTGTCCCGCTCCCTGCGCTGGCGCGTCAACCGCCTCGAAGACGCCGGGCTCATTTCCAGATTCAGCGGCCATCGTCATCTCGGCAAACCGGTCTTCGCCATCACCCGGGAGGGCCTCGAATGTTTGGAATCGCGCGGTCATTCTTTGCTGTCGTTGCCCAGCGATACCGAGCAGATTCTCCACCCATCCCAGGTTTCTCATGCGCTCGAACTGGTAAATATCCGCCTCGCTTTGGTGAAGGGCGGGATGCTTCGTTCCTGGAAATGCGAGCTCGAGATCACCTCGCGGAACCTGGTTCGGCAGAACGCTACAGCCAAAGATTATGACGCTCTCGCCCAGATCGAGGTCGATGGAAGCATGCGGAACCTGGGGATTGAGTACGAGAAAAGTGCGAAAGCCGCCGCGCGGTATCGCACGATCTGCGAGGTTCTGGACAAGGACGAGACTGCCGACACCGTCCTTTATCTCACCGCCAATGACGACATCCTCTACGTGTTGGCGATGGAACTGCGCGCTACTCGCAAGCGGATCGGATTTGCGTTGAGCGATTCCTTCCGCCGTCTGCTGCTCGAGACCCGCACACTGACCAATACCAGCGGCTCTGAAATTGTGCCGCTGCGCGATCTGTTGGTTGGGGTCAACTCCTGATTCTGTCCTTCACGGCCATCCAGCCATTGGCTTCGGATTGACGTCGCAGCCACGTCGTAGCGACGTCTGATTGCCGTTGCTTTGACCTCCTTTGCCGACTGTTTGAACGAAATCGGCATGGTCTAGGCCGCGCAGATTCAGGAAGTTCCTTTCTGACTATCCCCTTGTGTACAGGGTTTTTTGAAGTGATTGGGAATTGAGGTGATGGGGGAAAACGTGTAGGCGAGGTTGATTTTCGAAAGAGAGCGATGGAATGGAGGTGCGATCGTGGCTATGGAACTAGAAGCTGTGCGCAGACTCGTGCAGGAACGTGGCGGTGATCTTGCATTTGTCGTGAACCACTCAGGTGGCAAAGACTCAACTCGAATGCTCGGATTTGTCTGCAACAAATTCCGAGATTCCCCGACCCATGTGGTGATGGCAGACACCGGATTCGAGCATCAACGGCCGATTTCCGCGGCCGACTTCGCGCGCCATAGGTGTGCAGAGTTTGGATTAAATCTGACGGTCGTGCGGAATCCAAAGCGCACCTACCTCGAAATGGTGGAGCACCGTGGCAAGTTCCCGTCTCCCAGGTTCCGCCAATGCACGTCCGATCTAAAGCGTAGTCCAATTGAAAAATTCATCCGGACTCTTCCCCACAAGGTGATCGTCAACTGCATCGGAATTCGCGCTGAAGAATCGCATTCGCGGTCACGATTGGCACCACTGGCTGTGAATGGGAGTCTTACGACACGCGATCGAACCGTCTATAACTGGCTTCCGATCTTCGATCAGTCGCTCGCCGACGTGCTCGCCTGGCATTGGGTGAACGCCATCCGGCTTCATCCGGTGTACGTCCCCGAGTATCACAAGGACGGCACAACGGGGGGCTACCTGCGCCGGTTTTCTTGCAGGCTGTGCATCTTTTCGACGAACGCCGACCTTCGGGCCATCTACGAGAACGACCGGCCGGCGTTCGAGCAAGTCAGCCGTCTCGAATCCAAGTTGGGCTACACAATGCGTCCGGGCGCCAGCCTGGTGCAGATCGTCAGTGCCCAGACCTCAACACCCGTTGAGGACACACGTCAGCCGACACTGTGCTTCTGAGTACACGACACTCCCCAGAAGCTCCCTCCCGGATTACCCAAACCTCGAAGACAGCGCATGGCTTGCCTTGGCACTCGCGTGCCCAGGATAGTTCTGCGTGCACCTCGTGCCATGAAAGGAAGGAATCGCCATGTCCAATCTCCGTTCTATCGCCTCCATTCAACCCGAACAAGTCAACATTTCCTTCGTTCGCAACCCAGTTCGGCTTGCCACCTGTGTGCTGCTGACGGCGCTCAATGTCGCCGTTGTCGGCCACTTCGGCGAGACACTCTATCGCTTCACCGCCGGCCATCCGCTCCGGTTAGCGAGCGTGACATTGCTCTTCGCGGCACTGTTCGCTTCGCTCCTGCGCGTTTGGATCGTAGGTTTGCGCCGGCGTTAACAGCATCACTTCAGACCAAATCCCGAGGAAAGGAGTACGACCATGCAACCGAGTTTAGGAAATATGTCCGCTTACAAATTGTTCAATTGGCAGGACCGGGCAGCGAACTCTCTCGAACAAACCATCGCCGCCTTCCTCGAAATCGGCGAGGCCATCGCTACCCGCTGGATTCAGACAAGCAAGGGCGTCCTGCTCCTGCAGATGGTCCCGGAGGATAAGGCATCCGGAGCGATCTATGTCCTCGACCGCGAACGGGACGATTGGTACATGCTCTCGTTTGAAGGCTGCGAGGACCAGTTCACCTCGGAAGAGTTTGACCGGGTGTTCTCGGAGTACGACCTCTTCCGTTTCGTCGAACAGCCCGGCCTTCTGCTCTCGCCGCTAGCCAACGCCTGAGCTTCCGCACCACCCCACTCAGAAAGCCCAACTTCAATTCACTCCAGGAGGAGTCACCATGCGTCTGTCTGCTCATCGTATTCGCTCGATCAACCGTGCAATCGCAAGAGTGAACGGCATCATCTGCGGCGCCTCGGACCGGCAGCCGGCTCGTTTTTCGGAGAGCCTGAAACCTATCTCTTCGCCGAATCTGGCGGGAGTAGGGAAGATCGTCGCGGTCGCGAAGGCGGCCAGCTCTTAACGATCGGTTCTCCTGCGCTGGCGAAGCGGCGCCCAAACCGGGGCAGCGCTTCGCCAGCTCCACACAATTTGACCGAGTTCCTCAGCCGGGTTACAACGCACTGACAAGAAGGGAGGCCCGGCCATGCCTACACACTTTTGCGTAAGTCTAGAAACCGCCGAGCGATTCATGCGACTGTTCGTTAATCGGCTTGCCTACGGAATCCAGCGACATAAACCACTGCCGGACGGGGACGTTCCCTATATCAAACAGACCCGTCCTCTGGACCTGGGTACGGTGAGAATGCACCTGAACGGGGACATCACCATCAGCCTCTATGCGATCAATCCGCAGACGCAAAGCTCGAAATGGGTTGCGATCGACGCCGACTTCGATGGCTCGCTGGAAGCCCTCTTCCATCTGCAATGGGAGCTGAAACAGGACGGAGTGGAAGCAGCGCTCGAACAGTCCCGTCGCGGCGGCCACCTCTGGATCTTCGGCGAGAAGCCGCTGCTGGCATCGCAGTGCCGTGTCTATATCTACAATCTTGCGCTGCGCCTGGGAGTCCCCGTTAAGGGCGGGGGTCTCAAAGAGGGAATCGAGGTCTTCCCGCGCCAGGACCAAATTGATGCGGGAGCTTATGGAAACGCAATCCGAGCGCCCCTTGGCGTTCACCGCAAGAGCAACCGCCGTTACTGGTTTTATGAGGCCGACATTACCCCGGAAGTGCAGCTTGCTTACCTCGAAGGGCTGCACAAGTTGACGGCGCTAGAGCTCGCCAACCTAACTCAAGGGATGGAACTGCCACGGCCGTACAGGCCGCCAGTGCCAGAGTCGCTCGTTCCCTATGTTCCGGTTGCCGGGCGGAGAGAGTTTCGCATTCTCGATTTCGTCCAGACCACCGGCAAGCAGGACAGCCGGAACTGGAAGGCGCAATGCCCATCCTGCGCACAAGCAGGCAGGGACAAGTCCCGCAACAATCTGGGTATCAAGATCGCCGACGCACGCTTCTATCAGTGCCGCGCAGGGTGTTCCAAGGAAGAAATTCGAGCGGCGCTCGGACAACCGATTCCCAAGCGAATCACGGCGTAGAGGGTGCTATGGCGTCGAAGTCTCGGCAGAAGCAGCTTCAGATGGACCGTTCCTTGTACGCATTGCACGGGCTTTCGCTGCCGCGGGCCACGATCAAGGCGCTCCAAAAGCGCGGGATTTATTGCACGCCGGGCGTCTCCGTGGAACATCAGCATCTGGCGAAGCGATATGTGCTGCGCGGCGTGGAGTCGGGCGGCGCCGTCGTCGATATGGGCCGTGCTTGCGCTTTCCTAGCGCCGGACGGTCAACCGTTGCCCTGGCTACAGTCCATCGACTCCCTCGCCGTCAACGGCAGGCACGCCATCTACCTCGCAGATAGCTTCATTCGGGTGGAGATGTTGCGCGTGATACGCACCTACGAACTGGCGATTACGCTGCACACGCTCTCTCCGTCCCCCGGGCGCACCCGCCCAGCGATTTCCTCGAAGACGATCTTCCGCGGACGGGATGGAGCGGCAGCCCGCGACCTCTGGAAGGAAGAGAACCGGGCCCTGCGCGGGGAAATCGCTCCCGATTTTCGCAGCCGGAGCGGCGAAAAGACGGCCCTTCCCATGCATTTAGAACTTGCGGTCCGCGGGATAACGGCGGCGGTTTGCTGCATCGGTTGCCGACACACGCATGTGGGTGTTCCGCCGGCTATGCACGACAACCAGAGCCCTGAAGAACAGCAAGCCGTGCGGAGGACCGCATACAAACCGCAATTACACACGCGCAAGAGAACGCCGGGAGGCTGCATGTCTCAGCACCACTTCAACGCGACCATTGCCGACGGCAGGAAGGTGACTGTCACGATGGGGTATGACCGACCCCTGGACTATGTCTTCTGCACCGTCATGGATAAAGATGGGGAGATCGTCTACTCGAACCTTCATGACGATGCAGTCGGCCTGAATCTGCAGGACGTTAACTACTTCCGGCCGATCTTAGAGGAATTGGGACTTCGCGTTCCAGAATCGATGTTCGCTGAAGTCTCCTTCGACCAGGAGCATTCTGTCGGCAACCGCGTAGTCATCCACGAGCAAGACGAGTCACCAACAAGGACAGAGTAGCCGATTCAGGGCAATTTCATCGTCCGTGCCGGGCGTTGCGGTCTGCGCACATGGACCAAGTCGAACGAAAACCTCTTACACACTGCAAAGCGAGACACGCATGCGGGTGTCTCGCCGGCAGTGCAGGAAAGGGCGAAGACCTTGGATAGTGTGAACGCTGATGAAGTCGGAGTTCCGAACTGGGAACCGTTGGAGCGTGTGCTCTCTCCACGTGAATGCGCGGAATTCATGTACATGGGCCGTGCGGGGGAAATCGAGCTCTACAAACATCGGCTCACGCGGCGATACCTCAACATTGGCCGAAACTCTCAGAGCTTCTACCAGTACCGTGACGGGAAGTACATGGAGATCACTCGGTCGGAAGCGCTCGCCCATGTATGCGGCTGAAATACCAACAAGGGAGCACAACCATGTCAAAAGGCATCAACAGAGCATTTCTCCTCGGGCATGTCGGCAAAGACCCCGATGTCCGATCGACCAACGGCGGCGCCATCGTTGCGTCGCTTTCGCTTGCGACGGGCGAGCGACAGAAAGACGGCCGGGGCAACTGGCAGGACAAGACCGAGTGGCACAACCTCGTCGCCTTCAATCGGACCGCCGAAATCATTCGCGATCATGTCCGGAAGGGCTCGCAACTCATGATCGAGGGGAAGATACAGACTCGCTCGTGGGATGACCGGGAGACCGGCGAGAAGAAGTATCGCACCGAGATTTTCGTTTATGACCTTACGTTGCTGGGCGGCCATGCCGAAGACCAGGGCCGGGACTCCAGCCGTAGCCGAAGTTATGCCGGGACGGCAAGCTCTCGGAATGGCCACTCATCGAATGGTGAGGCCTACTCCGACCGGGACATCTCGTCCGATGACATCCCGTTCTGAACGGACAAGCAATACGCGGACAGAGGCGCTCAATCGGAGCGCCTTTTCTTTTGAGACCTGGATGCATGACTTCCTTACAAGGAATCAGCCATGAACACAACGGTGATTAGCGCCGAGTGCGCTCACGGATTCTGTCACGACTGCGCCTATGAGGACTGCGCCCATGAGTGTCACCTGCCGGACGATTTCGAAGAGCCACTGAACGCGAACTGGGAATGCGGCAATACCGATTTGCTTCACGCGCATACAGTGCGCCCGCGCTGTTTCGCGCGGCCGACGGGAGAAAAACTGCGAATGTCCTGAATCAGGGGCGTACTGCGACTGTGATGGCGAAGACCTGGATCAACCTCCTCCGCCGTGTTGTCGCCGCGACCACGAAGGCAGCGGAATGGAAGCTGACGAAGAGCACGACTGAATCCAAGGTGGTCACTATGCAACGGGTCATGAATCTAAATCCCTTTCCTTTGAGGAGACAAAACGATGGCAACCAATGAGGCGAAGACGAGCTTGGACCTCGACGCTCTGTTCACGCAGTTGGCGGAGCCGTTCGATCCTTCCGTGATCAGATGGCGCGTCACGCACACAACACAGGACAGGAGCCGAGGCGCTGCCATTGCATATGCGGACCCTCGGGCTTACACCGACCGTCTCAACCAACTCTTCACCCCGAGCGGCTGGACCCGGAACTATGACGTCACCGCCGTCTCGGCAGTGAGCCGGCAGAAACGAGACAAGATCATCCAGACGGGAAAGGTCCTGGTCACCTGTACGCTGACGATCGCGCGTCTCGGAACTCACACCGGAAGCGGAGAGCAGTGGGCGGATGAACAGAATGCGATGACTGCAGCAGAAGCGCAAGCCTTTAAGCGCGCCGGAAGTTGCTTTGGTCTCGGCCGGTATCTCTACAACCTGCCGGAGACCTGGGTATCACTCGATGGACAGGGCAAGCCGACCAGGCTTCCGGTACTTCCCGACTGGGCTCTTCCGAAGGCGAATTCAGCGACCGGAAAGACTAACCCGGCCTGCGGTCCACGACCTCCGGTAGTGCAACGCGGCCCAATCGACCAGAAGACGACGGCGAAGATCGAGGGGTTCCGGCGTATCTTGGGCGACCCGATCTACCGGGAAATCCTCTGGCGCGTTGCGCGAGCTGGCCAGGCGAACGCGATTCCCAATGCGCAACTACAGGCGACTGTCGCGGAAACGATGGAACGCGCATCGCGGGGAATCCGCAAGGCGCACAACCTGGCCGAGTCGATCGGTGATACGCAATTTGTCTCCGTGCTTGATCGACTGCACATCGAATCAATGACATCAATCAGCAATCTCGAAGCACTGAAGCATCTGGTCTCGGAACTCGAAGGACTGGCTGGACAACCAGCCGCGTGACCGGCGAAGAGCCGCGCGGCACCCCGCAACTTGCCAAGGGAAAGTCCCTGCGTAAGGTGCAGGTGACTCGTCGTGTCCACGAATTTTCCTTGATCTCTTTCCGCCTGGATAACCGAAAAATTGCATACTCAACGACTCTGCCGAACGAGCGAAGAGTTGCTGCGCCAAGGAGCTTTGAAATGGGAGCCGCAGAAAAACGTCCTCGAACACTTGTCGAGCGGGTCTTGAATCTCCTCGAAGAACGGTTTCCTTGGCTCGGTTCAGGACAAGATGAACCCGTCAGCGGAGCGGATGTAGTCGACGAACTGAGCGACCTGTACCGGTCGCTAAAACAGGAACGCGACAAGACGCACCGTGAAGACGGTGAGCCACAAGCATGATCAGATTTCGTCGACACATGGAGGTTCTATGTGCAATGTACGGATGATTCGACCGGAGCCTGGTCTAGTTTCAATTCCCGTGGAGAAGGCCGTCTATTGCGAGAACTGCAAGATGGTCTCGTCTTCGGCGCGGCGGCGGTGCGGTCTCTGCGGATCGGATAGGACCGTGGGACTGGCTCCGCTGCTTACGGAGCCGTGGGATCCAGGGCCGACCCCAGCGGCCGCATTGGCCGCGTAACGCGGACAGCCACTATCACGAAACACGGAGATAACCATGTGTTGCTGCGGAAAACCCATTGTCAATGGCGAGTTCGGCTACAAGTGGCAGCCGAACGATGCACCAGGTGTGCGGGAGTCCGATCCGCCTGAACTTCGCGACGGTGAGGAGCTCATTTATGACGAACCGGGTCGTTGCGGCGGCCTCGATTCCCATTCTCACCACTACCGGGTTGTGGCCCGTACCGGCTACTTCGAGCTGCTTGTTCGACACGGCGGCGGTGATGATCGTGTCTCTCTTGGCCCCAAGAAAGTGCTCGCTGACGCTTTTGCAGCCCTTGATTCAACGGCGCGGTACTGGATACTCAATACCATCTACCACGCCTACCGAGACGGCAAACGCCGTGGAACCGAAGAATCGGACTCCCGCTGGCGGCAGGCTGCTGCTGATAAGCGCATCAAGGTCCGTAAGGTTCGCGGATCGGCCGCCGTGAAGGTGTCGATTGAGTCGAAAGTTCTTCTCCCGGCGTAAAGCAACATGGGGGAGCCCCCAAAGGTGCTTTATTTTTCAAGGAAGGCACATTTCCATAGCGAGGTGAACCATGCGAAACGCCGCACGCCTCAAGATGGGCTACTATCCGCTTCCCGAGAGCGAAGGCGTTAAGCTTCGCTCCCTGCTCTCTTACTCTGGGTCGGCTTCAGTGGTGGACCCATGCGTAGGGCAAGGAACCGCGTTGCATCTGGTTACGAGCGATGCGCAGGTTCGGCGATATGGCGTCGAACTCGACGCCGAACGGGCACGGATCGCCAGCGATAATGGCATCGAAACCATCCAGGGCAATGTCTTCGACGCGATTGCGTGCGCAGAGTCCTTCTCGCTCCTCTACCTGAATCCGCCATATGACTCCGAGATCGGCTCCATTGCAAATCGACGCATGGAGGCTGTGTTCCTGGAACATTCCTATCGCTGGCTGGCGATGGAGGGCATTCTCGTCCTGGTGATCCCGTTCGAGCGGCTGCACGATTGCGCTGGAATCCTCAGTTCCCACTTCGCCGCATTGAACGTCTTTCGTATGACCGATCCGGATTCTGTCCAGTACCGGCAGATTGCAATCTTCGGCATTCGCCACGAGATCAGGGGCTCGGCCGTCGAAAACAGCAAACGGCAACTCGAGAGCGTCGGGCTCTACGGCAGCTTCCAGAAATTGCCGGAGTTACAGCCGAGCGCCTGTTCGCCCTATCCCGTGCCACCTTCCGACGAGGTCACGATGAGCTATCGCGGCCTCCCTTACGACCTGTTGGAAGATCTCCTGCCGCATTCAGGCGCGTGGAGGCAAGTTGGGCCGCTCCTGATGCCGAATGAGGACATTGCCACCGGCCGGCCCATCACGCCGCTGCACGGAGGCCACGTAGGGCTTCTGTGCACCGCCGGGCTGCTGAACGGCGTCTTCGGTCAGGGAGATGATCGGCACATTGCCCGATGGCGCTCGGTCAAGCATGTGACGACGTTTGTGGAGGAGGAGGGAGAAGCGGAGATCATTCATCACCGCGAGCGCTGGGCCAATGAGCTTCGCCTGGTTTATGCCGATGGCCGGACACTCAAACTCACTGAGACGCCGGCGAAGAAGGAGGGTGAGGGCGATGGAGAATGCACACCTGCGGCTCGGGCTGCTTGAGTACGTGCGCATAACCGAAAAAACCTCGACCCGTATTCGCTTGCGGGTCGACCGCTATATTGGGGAAGATCGGCAGGCACATCTCTTGAGCGTCTTTGGCAACGACTCGGATGTGGGCGCAATCACGGCGGCGGTTCACGAGAAGGCCACTTTCACGCTCACCTTTCCGGATAGCACGACAAAAGAAGTCACGCTCGGCGAACACGCCTCCTGTTATAAGGGTTCCGTGACACTCCCCGGCAGGAAGCATCCTGTGCGTCATCTGCTGGCGGTATCCCAGGAACTCCACACCAATGGGAACGCGGGCCGGACGATCCTGCTGCGTTACCGGCGCGAGGAAGCATGGGCAACGCTGGTGAGCTTCCTGGGGCTGCCTGCCGACCCCGCGTGGGCGCACGACATCCTTGCAGTAGTCGAACGAAAGAAACGGATCGAGCAACTGGATGGCATTGGCTGCGAACCCGTACTGATTTCGGCGACTACCGAAGAGATGTTGGAGTGGATAGGGGATGGTCTGGGCTCGCGGGCGTTGGCCTTCCCAGAAGGGAATGGCTCCGTGATCTCGCCGCGCTACTCATTAGCGGCAGCGCTAAATCCCCGGCAGGCAGTTGCTTAGGTGCGGGCCAATTGACCTGAATTATCCGGGAGCATTGACTGCGCCTGAAATACCATCTAAAATTTAGGCTGCAATGGAGGGGTGATGCCGCGGCGAACACTGAAGCTGAAGCAGGCGAGCGCAGTTCTGAAGGTTGAGCCGAAGGAATTGCAAAACCTCGTGCAATTTGGCGTGGTCAAGCCGAAGAGCGTCGATGGAGTCTATCTCTTTGACAAAGAAGCCCTTCTTACCGCAAAGGTGGCGTTTCGCCTGAAGGACTCGTTGGGTACCCGCGCCAATGTTCTTTCAAAGCTCATCGATGTCTTTCGTGCCTCCGAGAAGCGACTCCGCACGAAGAATCCGGAATATATGGTCTTTACGTGCCGTTTCTCAGCTGAGGAGGACCCAATCAAGTTGGGAGTTCCTTTTCGATCGTTTGGTGAGCAGATTGAAGAGGGCCTGAGCAGAGCGGACCTATATCGCGACCTGCCGCCGGGGCGGAAGCGTGCGGGATGGAAGAAGGAGTTCTTGGAAGCACTTTCGGATGCGGCCAATGATATAGGAGAGATTTCCCAAGAGGAGATCCAACGCACGATTCGAAATTATCGCGCGGAGAGGCGCGTTCCGGAGATCACCGTTGCGGCCGAAACCTAAGAAGAGAAAGCAACGTGCCGTGGTGGATACGAACGTTGTGGTGGCGGGCATCTCCGGTTTCCGGGACCAGTACATCCCAGGCCGAATTCCGAGCGCGGACCTGCTTCACCGCTGGGCAGAAAAGGAACACTTTGTTTGGCTCTACTCGGAAGATGTTCTCGCCGAGTACAAAGAAGTCCTGAAACGGCTTCACGTTCGATCCGCCGCAATCGGCACGCTCATCAACTTTATTCGAGAGCAGGGAGAATCGGTCGAGATTCGCTCCTCTAGCGAAATATCGCCCGATCCCAAAGACGATGCGTTCTGTGTCTGTGCCGAGGAAGGAAACGCCGACTTCATCTTCACCCTCAACCCGAAAGACTTTCCGCAGAGCCGCCTGAAGGCGAAAGTAATCCAGCCGTGACCCACAGGAAGCCGTCGAGGCGGCTAAGGATCGCTCCAAACACGCGAATGTTCTGACGCGAACCGTCCATCTCTCTCTTCCACCAAAATCTTATATTTTGCACCCACCACGAGGTTTCTCAATGGAGACTACTTTCGACTACCTGCGCGCTCACGCGACCGAGCTGGGCGCGCGCATCCTCGAAACCTATCCTCCGTTACAGGGCCCTAAAGATCCGATCGCTCCGGAGTTGGCGACGCTTCTGCGCAAGCCGCTGCCGGCACAGGCCCTTGCCGTCACCGGCACAGCGAAGTATTTGCGCACCGCAAAAGCCGCGCGCATCGTCGCCGAGTGCGGCGCCGGCAAGACCCTGATGGCCCTGGCCACAATCCATGTTCTTGCATTCGGGCGTCCGAGCGCGAACCTGGTGATGTGCCCATCGCACATCACCCACAAGTGGGCGAGAGAGGTCTTGCTCACCATCCCTCGCGCTCGCGCCTTCCTGATCGAGGACCTGCGCAATGGCGGCGACCCCGGCCGGCCGCATGGGATCTGCGAAGTGAAGCTTAGCAAGGGCAGGACAGTGTATGAGGGTAAGCGCATCAGCCTGCCCGAGATGCGGCAGATAGGCCGCAATGAGTGGAGGAAACGGCTTCCAGGTCCGACGTTTTTCATCTCCGGCAAGGATAAAGGCAAACTGAGCTACTTCTGGGACCACGCTTTTATCAAGGCAAAGTCCGGACCGAATCTGGGCGGCGTCGTCAATCCGGATTCAGGACTCGCGATTCTCGATTCCGAGATGGAGAAGCTCACGGCGCTCGACTTCTGTGAAAAGGTGAAGGTTTCCGAGGCGCTGGCCGCGCCTCGCGGAGGCACCACGCGTTTCTCTGCGCTGTGGCAAGCCGACCGGACCCGCATTCAGCGAATGGCGCCCATCGAGTACATCGGCCGGTACATGCGCGGTTGGTTCGACTTCGCCATCGCCGACGAGTTGCATCAGTTGGCCGGCGATACCGCGCAAGGCAACGGACTCGGCGTCCTGGGCCGCGCGGCGCAGAGGTTGATCGCGCTTACCGGCACTTTAATGGGCGGGTACGCTGACGACCTGTTCAACATCTTCTACAGGATGGAGCCGCGCGCGATGGTGCGCGAGGGCTTCGCATACGGAGGGCAGGGACGACGGGATTTTCAAGAGCAGTACGGCGTTCTCGAAACCATCGAGAAAGTCGAAGAGGCCGACAACGCCTGCTCGAGGGCAACCAAGAAGACGGTCAGGGTGCTGCGCAAACCCGGAGCTTCCCCGCTGCTCTTCGGCAGGTTCTTGATGAACACGACGGCCTTCCTGTCGCTTGAAGACATATCGGACAAACTGCCGCGGTATGACGAGAGCGTCATGTCGGTCGATATGGACGAGGCTCTGCAGCAAGCTTACGAAAAGCTAGAAGAGGACATTCGTTCCGCGATGAAAGCGCATCGCGGCAATAAGAGCCTGATGAGCATTCTGCTCAACACCCTCCTGCTCTATCCCGATCATCCCTACGACTTCGACGAGATATGGGCGCGGGCCCGCGATCCGCAGACGAAGGAGTATGTGAAGTTCCTGGTGACGGAACCCGAGAACCTCACGCGGGAGGCGCTCTACGCGAAGGAGCGCGCTCTGATCGCCGACGTCAAAGAGGAACTGCGGCAGGGACGGCGGTGCCAGGTCTATGCGACCTACACGGGCGAGAAGGATGTCACGCTGCGGCTCGAGACTGTGCTGCGGCAGGAAGGCATCCGTGTCGCTATCCTTCGCTCGTCCGTCCCCACGGACAAGCGAGAGGACTGGTACGAGCGGCAACTGAAGGCCGGTGTCGAGGTTGTCATCTGCCACCCCAAGCTCGTTGAAACGGGCCTCGATCTATTGGCGTTTCCGACACTCTATTTCTACGAGACCGGTTACTCCCTACATACTTTGCGCCAGGCGAGCCGCCGATCATGGCGCATCGGGCAGAGATTCCCGGTGCGAGTCAAGTTCGTCACTTACTCCGGCACAATGCAGGAGACCTGCCTTCGTCTCATGGGCAAGAAAATGCTCGTGGCCTTGATGTTGGAGGGCAAGTTTTCCGGCGAAGGGCTCCAGGCGCTCGATACCGACGAAGACCTGATGAGTGCGATGGCGCGCGAGCTTGTGGAGAAAGCCGGTGTCGGAGAAACGGCCGACGCTGTGTGGCGCGAGCTTGACCACGAGCGCGAGAAGGTGCAGCCGCGCCCAGCCGCTGCGGAGCCGGAAGCAGATGAGGAGCCCGCTCCAATTCTTGATCTTACAATACCGGTTGCCGAACCTTCGGTGCCGGTAACATTCGGCATTCGCCTGCTGGAGCCGAGCCCACCGGCAAAGAAGCGGAAGAAGGCCTCCGTGTGGCCCACGGCCACCGAAACCAACGTGCAGCTCAGTCTCTTCGATTGAGCCGGCACGTTTTCAACTTGAGAGGTGACATTATGACCGAGGAACGGGAAAAGGTTCGTTGCCACAGTTGCGAACTCGTCCAATGGAGTGATCGAGCCAGTTGCAGGCGTTGTGGAACGCCTCTGCCGGAGCCTATCGTGACGGTTGTGGAACGGATCGTGGAGAAGGTCGTGATCCGGCAGGACCCGCAATTCCTTCAGAAGCTCGATCAGGCCTCCAGATTGATCTCCGCGGCAACCGAGCGGCTGACGCAGCAGTACGTGGAGCCTACAACTCCAATCGTCTTAACGCAGGCTCCGGAGACGGGAGCCTTTCCGACGATGGCGGAGATGGAGCGAGCGATGATCGTGGCAGCTTTCGAGAGGTCGAATAGCAAACCGCTCGAAGCTGCCCGGCTGCTCGACATCGGGAAGACGACGTTCTATCGAAGGCTGCGGCAGATCAGACAGATGGCGGCGTAAGCTGGGCAGCTCGAAACCGGCTGAGAATGGGCACATCAAATCATTGTTCAGGAGCGCCGGAATACTTGCAGGATGCCAGCGAAACCGGACCGTAAAGACCTCGCCGCCTATGGCGTGCGATCCCACAGGGTCAGCTTCGGCTGGCCCTTTTCATTGTGTGCCGAGCATGTTTAACAGCTTAGGGGTGTAAGTCCCCTTCACATCCTGATGGAGGAGAAGTGATAGCGAAGCGCCAGGGCATCGTCGCGAGGCGTTGTCTGAAAGCAGCGTGGAGCAAAGACGCGAGCCGATGGACAAGAACCGGATATGAGGCATACGGCGCCGGACGAGCGGGCAAGGGACCGCGAAGTCCATATCCATCAAGGGCGCTGGTTGTAA